>Ga0209407_1000022_pt1 | contig 217782 bp, 193 predicted proteins | sample AD_JPNHG3_MetaG_FD_184410 | JGI IMG/M metagenome (GOLD analysis project Ga0209407, IMG submission 184410) | Active sludge microbial communities of municipal wastewater-treating anaerobic digesters from Japan - AD_JPNHG3_MetaG (SPAdes) (version 2) | ecosystem: Engineered > Bioreactor >... | reverse complement strand
CAACAGGGCCTTTGCGAGTAAGAACAAGGGTCTCCCCGGAAAGGAGACCGATCCCGGTAGGGTCGCTTAGATTTCTTCGTGAGGCAGCGAAGGACTTTCACTTAGATTCTTATATGAGGCAACAGGCAGGTGGTTCGTAAAGGGGCGCAGCACCAAGGCACCGCGTCCCTTTACGGTTCACGCCTTTCGCTTTTGCCTTTGCTTTGGCTTTGCCTTTGCTTTGGCTCTGGCCTTGGCCTTGGCCTTGGCTTTGGCCTTGGCTTCACGATTCACGATTCACGGCTTTTTCGATTTACGGCTTTTCGTTTACCCTTTGTGAGCCTTTTTGAACAGTTCCAGGTAGCCCACCCGGTCGATCTTCCTCGGGTTGCTCTCGGTGGACATGTTCTCCTCCGACAGCAGGGCCAGTTTTTCCAGGTCCTCTTCCTTCACGTTGAGCGATTTGAAACTGGGGAGCCCTATCTCCTTCGAAAGGGCCCTGATCTTTTCAATGCCGAGGACGGCGGCCCTCCGGTCATCGTCCTCCTTTATGCCCATCGCCCGGGCGACCCGGGCGTACTTGTATTCCGCCTCCTGCAAGTTGTATTCCATCACGTAGGGGAGCAAAATGGCGTTGCACAGCCCGTGGGGCGCGTCGTACATCCCACCGAGGGATTCCGCCATGCAGTGGACGGACGCCACGTCGGAATGGCTGAAGGAAATGCCGCCCATTAGACTGCCCAGGAGCATCTCCGACCTGGCTCCCAGGTTGCTGCCGTTATGGACCGCCTCGACGATGTTGGCGGCTATCATCTCAACGGCGTAAAGGCCGACGGCCTCGGCGATGGGCTCCGTCACCGTCGCGGTGTAACCCTCAATGGCGTGGGTCAGGGCATCGATGCCGGTGGAAGCGGTGACCGCCGGCGGGACCGTCAGCGTGAGTTCCGGGTCCAGGAGGGCCACCTTGGCCGCGATCTTGGAGCTCCTCATGGAAAACTTGTAGTTCTTCTCCGTATCGGTTATCACCGAGGCGAAGGTGACCTCGCTGCCGGTGCCGGCGGTGGTCGGGATGGTCACCAACGGAAGACACTCGCCCTTGACCTTTTCTTTGCCCTTGTAATCCTGGGCTCTCCCACCAAGGGGGGCAAGGATGCAGACGACCTTGGCCGCGTCGATGGGGCTGCCTCCGCCGAGGGCCACCACGCAGTCGGCGCCCATTTTCCGGGCTACCGCAGCTCCTTCCTCGGTGTTGTGGTCCTTGGGGTTGGCCTCCACTCCGTCAAAGACCTCGTAATGGACCTTCCCCTCGAGGCTCCTCGCGACCCTGTCCAGCAGGCCGGCCTTGATGATGCCCTTGTCCGTCACGATCAAGACCCTTTTCGCGCCAAGGGCCTCCAGTTCCCGGCCCAGTTCGCCGGAGACGCCAAGCCCGAAACTGATCCTGGTGGGCAGGATGAAATCAAAACTGTTCATGAAACTCATTGTCATCACCACTTGTTCCTTGGATTGTTATGATCCCCGTTCCTTTTTCGATGAAGAAGAAGGACCCGGCCGTAAAGCCGGGTCCTCGTGCTTCATGGCGCCGGTACTACAGTTTTTTGGAGAACAGCGCCAAAACACCTATGACCACGACCCCGAAGATCATCAGGCTCTGCTGCTCGATCGCCATGATGCCCGATACGGCCACCACCGCCACGAGGACGGGGATGACATACTTCATCACGGCATACCATGTTTCGAAGAGGGCGAAGGGGATCGTCCCCCTGTTCGTGGCCTCGAGCTTCACTTCCTCCTTGTTCAGGACCCAGCCGACGTAAATGGCGAGGCACATCCCCCCGATGGCGAGGAATATCTTGTCCGTCAGGATGTCGAAGAAGTCGAAGACACCGACGCCAAACACGTTAAAGCCGGACATCACGCCCAGGGAGAGCGAGGAGAGGATGCATATCACCGTCGTGACCGCGGAAGAAATATAGGTGGCTTTCTTCCTGGGCATGCCCTTCTCGTCCATCAGGTAGGCGACGACGGTCTCGAGCAGGCCCACCGAGGAGGTGAGAGCGGCGATGGCCAAGGCCAGGAAGAACACGAAGGAGAAGAGCACCCCTATGCCGCCCATCTGGGCGAACACCTGGGGGACAACCACGAAGACGAGGCCGGTCCCGGCTGTGGGTTCGACGCCGAAGGCGAAGAGGGCCGGGAAGATGGCTATACCGGCCAGGACGGCCGCCAGGGTGTCCATGGAGACTACCGTCAAGGCATCGCTGGGAAGGTGCTCGTCCTTTTTAAGGTAACTGCCGTAGGTTATCATGACGCCCATGCCAAGGCTGAGCGAGAAGAAGGCCTGCCCCAGGGCCGCCAGGAAGGTCTTGCCCGTAACGAGCGACCAGTCGGGCTTGAAGAGGAACGTGAGGCCCGCCCCAGAACCGGGAAGGCTGAGGCTTTTTACTATGATGATTATTAACAGACCGAACAGCATGGGCATGAGGATCTTGCTCGTCAGCTCGATACCGCCGGAGACGCCCTTGGCGACGACAAACAGGTTAACCGCCAGGAAAATGAGTGTCCAGATCACGGGTTCGAGGGGCGCTGTGATGAAAGCGCCGAAATAATCGGCGATCGCCCCCGGGTTGGAGAGCAGCCCGGTCAGCGATTTGACCATGTAGGCCACTGCCCAGCCGCCCACCACGGGGTAGAAACAGTAGATGAAGAATGAGCTTATGACCCCCAGGACCCCTACGAAGGTCCAGTTCCTGTGCCGGCTTTTGAAAGCCCCGACGGAGGCAAGCCCGGTCCCCCTGCCGACGACGAACTCTCCGAGCATTATGCTTAGACCGACAAAAAGGACGCAACCGAGGTAGATCACAATGAAAGCCCCGCCGCCGTTCATCCCCGTCAGGTAAGGGAACCTCCAAATGTTCCCCAACCCGATCGCCGAGCCTGCCGCGGCCATGATGAAGCCGAACCTGGTAGCCCAACTCTCTCTTGCCTTCTGTTCCCCTTGTGGCATTTTACGACTCCCTCCCTTTTTATTTTTCTAGTTGTATTTCAGCGGCCCCGCCGCTGTACAACCCTCGAAATAAAAACGTTGAGCGTCGAACTTGCGGCCCCTGGGGGTCCTCCGCGCACGCCCCCGATGAAAAGATAAACCTGCTCCCTTTCACCCGGCCGCCGAAAGGGGCTCGTATATCATACATCATTAACGCTATGATAAACAGGGGGATACTTCAACTCCAGAGGATGACCCGATCATCGTGATATCTCGAATATTCACGCTTTTTATCTGTTTTTCTCGAAAAAACGGTCGAGGTGATATCGGGCCGGGACCGTTCTCATGGCCAGTGGTCCAGGGGGCCTTCCGCCCCCGACGCCGCCCTGGCCAGCCTGTCACGGACCGCCAGGCCCACGCCTTCTCCCGCGGGGAGTTCGGCCAGTATCACCTCGGCGCCGGAGCGCTCCAGCTCCCTCAGGGCGGAAAAGAGCCCCTTCGCGTATTCCTCGACGGAGGCGAAGCGCGCCGCCGCCACCACGCCGGCGGGAGGAGGCGACATCCCCACGTAGGCCGCCGGGGCCCCCCCTCCAGGCAGGCCGGGCTCTCCCGTCCGGGCCTTCCCGGCCTCGACCAGGATGACCGGTATGGATGGGGCGTAGTGCCGGTACCTTGTCCCCGGCGACCGCTCCTCCCCCCGGCCCCCGGTCGGGAGGAGGACCGGCCCCGCCGCCTCGTCGAGATCCTCCAGGGACACGCCGCCCGGTCGGAGCAGCACGGGGTGATCCCCCGTCACGTCGAGCACCGTGGACTCGACGCCCACGGCGGTAGGGCCGGCGTCGAGGATCAATTCGACCCGTCCCCCCAGGTCCTCCAGGACGGCTCCGGCGGTGGTCGGGCTGGGTCTTCCGCTCCTGTTGGCGCTGGGAGCGGCTATGGGGACACCGGAAACCTCAATGAGCGCGATGGCCACGGGGTGGGCGGGCATCCTGACGGCCACCGTGTCGAGCCCGCCGGTGACCTCTTTCGGCACCCTCCCCGCAGCCCTGACGACAAGGGTGAGGGGCCCCGGCCAGAAGAGGTCCATTAGCCCGCGGGACCTCTCGTCCAGGTGACCTACCAGGGCCGCCGCTTCCTTGGCCGCGACGTGGACGATCAGGGGGTTGTCGGCAGGCCTCCCCTTGGCCTGGAATATCTTCCGGGCGGCTTCGGGGGAGAGCGCGTCGGCGCCAAGGCCGTAGACGGTCTCCGTAGGGAAGGCCACCAGGCCGCCTCCCCGTATAACCCCGGCGGCCCTCCTGATCGGTCCCTCTCCTGGGTTTTCCCTGTCGACGGCGATGACTTCCGTCCTCAATCCCCGTCACCCCCGTCCCGGTAGTCTTCGTTGAACCTTTTCCTGAAATCGCTGAAGGTGCCCGTTTCTATCGCTTCCCTGATGTTCCCCATCAGTTCCAGGAGGTAATGGAGGTTGTGCCAGGTGCAAAGCCGTGAGGCCAGGATCTCCCCTGAACGGAAAAGGTGGCGGATGTAGGCCCTGGTGAAGTTCCGGCAGGCGTAGCAGCCGCATTCCGGGTCGATGGGCCTGAAATCCCTTTCGAACTCGAGGTTCCTGATATTCATCCTCCCCCGCCGCGTCATCAGCGTCCCGTTCCTGCCGTTCCTCGTCGGGAGGACGCAGTCGAACAGGTCGATACCCCTGGCGACCCCCTCGACGAGGTTCGGCGGGTAACCCACCCCCATAAGGTAGCGGGGTTTGTCCTCGGGGAGTTCGGGGACCACGGCGTCGAGCACCCGGTACATCTCGTCGTGGGGTTCACCCACGGAGAGCCCTCCCACGGCATAACCGGCGAAGCCCATCCTCACCAGTTCGCGGGCGCAGTCGATACGCTGGTCCTCGAAAACGGAACCCTGGACGATGCCGAAAAGGGCCTGGCCCGGCGATCGGTGGGCGTCAAGGCACCTCCGGGCCCAGAGAAGCGTCCTCCGGACGGCCTCTTTCGATCCCTCGACGGTGCACGGGTAGGGGGTGCATTCGTCGAAGCACATGGCGATATCGCTGCCCAGGGCTTCCTGGATCTCCATGGATAGTTCCGGCGTCATCAGGTGCGTGGACCCGTCGAGGTGGGACCTGAAGGTCACTCCCTCGTCGGAGACCTCCCTCAATGCCGAGAGGGAGAAGACCTGGAACCCACCGCTGTCGGTGAGGATCAGCCCCGGCCACCCCATGAAGCGGTGAAGACCCCCGGCCTCCCGGATGACCTCCTGCCCTGGGCGGAGGAAAAGGTGATAGGTGTTGGCCAGGATTATCCCCGCCCCCATCTCCTGGAGCTCAAAGGGCGCCATGGCCTTGACCGTCGCCTTTGTCCCGACGGGCATGAAAACCGGAGTTTCGACGGATCCCCGTGCGGTCCTTATCTCGCCCACCCTGGCACGGGTTCCGTGGCATTTCGATCCGATTCGGAACTGGAACATCACTCCGGCCCCCAGCGAAAGAGCCGCGAAGCGTTGCTCCACAGCGCCTGGGAGCACTCCTCCAGAGGAATGCCCCTGGCATCGGCCAAGACATGGTAGATGAAGGTGACATGGGAGGGCTCGTTGCGCCGTCCCCTCCGGGGCTGGGGCGATAAATAGGGGGCGTCGGTCTCGCAAAGCAGCCTCTCCAGCGGAAGGGCGGCCGCCGTCTCCCTCAGGGCGGCGTTCCTGGGGAAGGTCAGGGGGCCGGCGAAGGAGATGAAAAACCCCAGGTCGATGGCGGCCGCGGCCTCCTCCAGGCTCCCGGAAAAGCAGTGGATAACGCCGCCGCACTCGTCGGCCCTCTCCCTCTTCAGTACCTCGAGGGCTTCGGGGTAGGCGTCCCTCACGTGGACGACGAGCGGTTTCTTTACCTCCTTTGCGAGGGCGACATGCTCTGAAAAGACCCGGACCTGGACGTCCCTTGGGGAGTGGTCATAGAAAAAATCCAGCCCCGTCTCCCCCACGGCCGCTACTTCGGGGGACCGGGCCATTTTTTTTACGGAAGCGGGGATGCCCAAAAGGGCCGACGAGGATTCATGGGGATGGATGCCAACGGCGGCGAAGAGCCGGCCATCACCCTTGCTTTTCACCAGTTCCAGGGCGTCGGAGCTTCCCTCCTCGTCGGAACCAACGACGAGTATCCTTTCCACTCCAGCCCCGGCAGCCCTCACAAGGACTTCCGTAAGGTCCGGGGCGAACTCCCCCATCGCCAGGTGACAATGAGAATCGACAAATCTGGGCAAGGGCGCACCTCCTGGTAATAGAAAAAGGGCCGGGAACACCCGGCCCCTCGAGAGCGGGTGCCCCGCGCGGCGTCAATGGACCCGCGAACCAAGGGCTATCTCGCTGTCGACGGTGAGGAGGGCCAGGCTCTTCCCGTCGGCCGTCTCGGCCGCCAAGAGCATACCGTTGCTGACCACCCCCCGGAGCGAGGCCGGTTTCAGGTTGCAGATCACGATGATCTTCCTGCCTTCCAGTTCCTCGGGCGATCGGAATTCCCTGATCCCCGACACGATGGTCCTTCTCTCGTAACCCAGGTCGAGGTCCATCCTGTAAAGCTTGTCCGACTTCGGGACGGGTTCGACCTTCAGGACCTGGGCCACGCGGAGTTCGATCTTCCGGAAGTCTTCGATGGTAACCTCCGGCTCGTGGTCCCCCGGGTCGGGGGCGGCCGTCTTCCGGGCGTCCCTCTCGGCCTTCTGCTTCTCCCACACCTTGAGGTCGACCCTGGGGAAGAGGACTTCCTTCTTGCTGACCCGCCTCTCCACCGCCGCCCCTCCCCACTCCAGTTCGTCCAGCAGGAGTTCGGCGGGGTCGCCGGGAATGCCGGTCTGGTCGAAGATCTTACGGGCCGTCCCGGGCATGAAGGGCGAGGTCATGGCCGCGGTGAACCGGAGGACTTCGCACAGGGTGAAGAGGACGGGGCCGAGCCTCTCGAGGTTTCCTTCCTTGCCCAGCTTCCAGGGCATCGTCTCGTCGATGTACTTGTTGGCCCTCTTGATCAGGGTCCAGACGTCCTTCAGGGCCTCGTCGAAGGCGTAAAGGTCCATCTTATCCCGGTAGGACCCTAGGGTCGCCAGGGTCATATCCCGGATCATCCCGTCGAGTTCACCGGGAGTCCCTTGGCCGGAGGGCACCACCCCGCCGGTGAAGTTTTCGATCATCTGGAGGGTCCTGTTCAACAGGTTCCCCTGGTCGTTGGCCAGGTCGGAGTTGACGCGGCCCACGAGCGCCCTCTCGGAGAAGTCGCCGTCGAGGCCGAAGGGGATCTCCCTCATGAGGAAGTAACGGAAAGCGTCCACGCCGTAGAGATCGGCCATCTCGAAGGGGTCCACCACGTTTCCCCTGGATTTGGACATCTTGTCCCCTTCCACGGTCCACCATCCGTGGGAGAAGACCGTCGCCGGCGGGTTGAGGCCCAGGGCAAGGAGCATGGCGGGCCAGACGACGCAGTGGAATCGGATTATATCCTTGGCCATTACGTGGTTGACCGTGGGCCAGAACTTGCCCACGAGGTCCCCCCTCTCAGGGTAGCCGCAGACGGTGAGGTAATTTATCAGGGCGTCGAACCAGACATATATCACGTGGCGTTCGTCGCCGGGGAGGGGTATCCCCCACGTGACGGAGGTCCTTGAGATGGACTGGTCCCTCAGGCCGCTCCTTATGAAACTGAGGACCTCGTTGTACCGGGAGTGGGGAAGTATGGCGTCCCTGTTCTTCTCGTAGTGGTCGAGGAGGGGCTTTTCATACCTGGACATTCGGAAGAAGTAGCTTTCTTCGGTCATGCTCTGCAGGGGCCTGCCGCAGTCGGGGCAAAGCTTCCCATCGCCCACCTGGCTCTCGGGGAAGTAGGTCTCGCAGGGGACGCAGTACCAACCCTCGTAAGAGCCCTTGTAGATATCCCCCTGGTCCATTAGCCTCTGGAATATGTACTGGACCACGCGGACGTGCCTAGGCTCGGTGGTCCGGATAAAGTCGGTATTGGTGATCCCCAGCACTTCCCAGAGGTTCCTGAAGTTGACCACTACGGAGTCGACGAGTTCCTGGGCCGTCATGCCCTTCAGGTCGGCCGCCTGCTGGATCTTCTGGCCGTGCTCATCGGTGCCCGTGGCGAACATGACGTCGAAGCCGCTCATCCTCTTGTACCTCGCCATCACGTCGGCGGCGATGGTCGTATAGGCGTGGCCTATGTGGGGGACATCATTCACATAGTAGATAGGCGTGGTGATGTAAAAATTTTTTCCCGGCATTCAAAGGGCCTCCTTTTCGCGCTTCTTCCCCAGCAGCAAACGCTTAGCCTTGTTTTTCGAAATACCATACTCTTCCACGAGCCTCCTGACAACCTCCTTTTCAGGAAGGCCCCCTTCGAGCATCTCCAGGAGGGCCTCTTCACAATCGTCACCGCCTGTGCCCCGCCTCACCGCGGCCGGACCCGTCACCAGGACCAGTTCCCCCTTTAGGACCCCCTCGCCCAGGGAAGCGAGCAACGAGGCGATGTCGCCGGGGATCCTCTCCTGGTGCAGTTTGGAGATCTCTCTGAGGATCACGGCGGGCCGGTTCCCCAGGACCTCGAGGACATCCCCGAGCACCTTGACCGGGCCATGGGGTGAGAGGTAAAAGACGATGGTCCCGCCGAAGTCACGTAACTCTTCGAGCCTTCGCCTCCGCTCCCCTTTCCTCTTGGGGAGGAAACCCTCGAATAGAAAGGGCCGGGGTGGAAAACCCGACAGCAGGAGGGCCGGCACGACGGCCGTCGGCCCGGGGAGGACGTCGACCTCGTAACCGGCCTCGAGGGAGTACCGGATCAGTTCGTAGCCCGGGTCGGAGATGCCCGGGGTGCCGGCGTCGGAGACGAGGGCCACGGTCTCTCCCCTGGAAAGCCTTTCGGCGAGGTCCCGGGCCCGTTCCTTCTCGTTGAAGGAATGGTAGGAGAGGAGAGGGGTCCTTATCCCGTAGCGGGAGAGGATCTTCATGGTCCTCCGGGTGTCCTCGCAGGCGATTACGTCGGCCTCTTTCAAGACCCTCAGGGCCCTGAGGGTTATATCCTCCATGTTGCCGATCGGCGTGGGCACCACCAGGAGGGGCATCTCACCCTCCTATCCTGTAGGCGGCGAGGAGGTCGCCGGTGTACTCACCCTTTTCATCCTGGATGAAAAGGGGCGGCTCCAGGGTCAAACCCCTGCCGGCGGACCTCGCGGCCTGGATGAGGACCACCGCCGCTTTCCGGCCGGGGGCGGGGTAGACCGGCCTGACCCTCTTGGGTTCGATCCTCTCCCGGGAGAGAAGGCTCAAGAGTTCGGCGGCCCTCCCGGCCCTGAAGACCATGAAGAGCCTGCCCTTGTTGGCCAGGAGATACCTCGAGGCCTTTACCACGTCCTCCAGCGTGCAAAGGGTCCCGTGCCTGGCGGCGGCCTCTGACTCAAAGGGGCTGGGGCGGCTGTGGCCGGCCTCGCCGTAGGGGGGGTTAACCACCACGATGCCGAAGGATTGGGCGGGATAGATCTCCCTCACCCTCCTCAAGTCCCCTTCCTTGAAGGCGACCCTCTCCTGCAGGCCGTTCCCGGCGGCGTTTTTCTCGGCCAGGGCCACCAGCCCGGGCTGGATCTCGAGCCCCTCGACGGTGATTTGGGGGAACCTTTTGGCCAGGAGGAGCGACACCGCCCCGTGGGCGGACCCCAGTTCGATGACTCTTTCCCTTCCCCGGGCCTTCACGAAGGAGGCGAGCAAGACACTGTCCACGCTAACCCTGGGGCCTTCCTCGGGCTGCTCTATCATCAGTACCCCGTAAAGTATGGCATCGCGGGTCGTCCTCATCACTCCCAGTCCTCCACCCTCACGCCCACCACCTGCGAAAGCCCCGGTTCGGGCATGGTGATCCCGTACAGGAGGTCAGCCCTCTCCATGGTGGCCCTGCGGTGGGTCATGCAGATAAGCTGCATCGACCGGGAGTACTCCCTTGCCAATTCCGAGAACCGCCTGAGGTTGACCTCGTCGAGGGAGGCATCGACCTCGTCGAGGACGGCTATGGGCGCACCGGCGACCTCCATGGCGGCGAAAAGCAGGGATATGGCCGACAGGGACTGCTCGCCCCCCGATAGTTGCGCCAGGTGCTGTAGCCTCTTGCCCGGCGGTCGGGCGATGACCTCGACGCCGGCTTCCCAGGGGTTATCGCCGTCGGAGAGCCTCAGGTGGGCCTCGCCCCCGCCGAAAAGCCTCTGGAAAAGGCCGCAGAACTTCCTGTCGATCGCCTTGAGCGACTCCAGGAACAGCGCGCCGGCCTGGCGGTCGGTCTCGTCGATGAGACTTCTCAGTTCATCGATACCCGTCGAGACGTCGCGGACCTGGTCCTCCAGGAACTCCAGCCTCTGCGTCAGGGACAGGTCTTCCGACAGGACGCCCAGGTCCACGTCCCCTATCTCCCGAAGTCTCCTCTCCATCTCCCTGACATTTCTCCTTATCTTGTCGTATTCCCTGGTGTCAATACCATCCCCGCCCGGGTAAGGGAACCGCTCCTCCCACATATCGATCGATTCCGCCACCTCGGCCTTGGTCGACTCCAGTCGTTGCCTCGCCTGGCGTATCCTCAAGTCCAGGCCCTCCATCCTGGTCGCGGCCGAGGTCGATCTCCTCCGGGCGCGTTCCAGGCCGGCCATGGCCCCGGCATGGGCCGCGTCCAGGGCCTGCGACAGGGCAAGGGCCTCCTGTAACAGCGACCAGGACGCGTGATAAGCCCTGCCGCCTTCCGAAAGGTCTTTCAAAACCGATGAAGCCGTTCGGTCGAGGTCCTCCAGTTCCCGCCGAGACCTCTCCCACCGGGAGGAGGCTTTCCGCAGTTCCTCCCGGGTCATGGAAAGCAACCTCCCGGCGTTGCTCGACCTTTCGGCCGCCACCTCGGCCCTGGACCTGCTCTCCTCGAGAGCCCTCACCAGTTCCACCTCCCGGGAGGGGTCAGGGGCTTCCGGAGCGCCCCCCCCGAGTTCTCTGAGCCTTTTCTTGATCTCAAGGTGATCCCTTCCGCAGTCGGAGAGGGCCGACACTACCTCCTCCTTCCTGCGTTCGGCCCGGGAGAGCGCTCTCCCGGCCTCACCCTCGGCCGCTTCGGCCAACCGGAGCTTTTCCTCGAGGGCCCTTCTCTCGTCGGACAAGAACCTCAACCGGCCCGACGCGCTTTCCTCTTCCCTTTCGAGCGCCGCCATGGACCCCTCCAGGAGGGCCCTTTCGGCCTTCAGGTCCCCTGCGGCTTTCTCCTTCTCCTGGATCTCCCTCCTGATCTCCATGGCCCCCGGCCCCTTCGGGGCCCGGCCGCCGCTGATGGTGCCGCCGGGCTGGAACACGTCCCCCTCGAGGGTGACGGCCGGTCCCCGGTAGCCCTCCCTGGCCAGGTCCCTGGCCACATCAAAGTCCTCCACGATCAGGAGATCCCCGAGGACGTGGAGGACGCAGCGCTCCCATTCGCTCTCCACCCCGAGGAGGTCCCTGGCCCAACCCACCACCCCCTCACGATCCCCGGCGATGCCCCGCGCCGGCGTCCTGGGCCTGGCGCTCTCCAGGGGCAGGAAGGTGGCCCTGCCGGCGGACCGGGCCTTCAGGTGGTCTATACAGCGGCCTGCCTCGTCGATATCCTTCACGAGCAGGAGGTACTGCCTCGCGCCGAGGAAGGACTCCAGGGCGGTAACGAGGCGTTCGGGGCAGGTGATGACATCGGCGAGCGGCCTCGGGGAGGCGTCGACCCTGCCGAGCCTGGAAGCGGCCACCAGGTGCTGGACCGCGGGGGGGTAAAGCCGGGTGAAGGCGGTCTCCCGGAGGGCCTCCGCCTGTCCCTCCAGGGCCGCGATCTCCCGGGAGACCTTCTGGAGCGACGCCGCCGAGCGCTGGAAAGCGGCGTAAGCGTCCCTCTGGACGCCGCGGGCCTCCTCTTCGGCGCGCTTCTTTTTTTCCAGGTCCTTTTTCAGCCCCGCGAGTTCCCTGACGGCGGCGGCCATCCTCTCCCCGGCGCCGGCTATCTCGCCCAGGGCCTCAAGGAATGAAAGTCCCAGGGCCCTCGCCCTTGAACGGGCCGTCCCGAGGGCCGCTTCCCCGTCGGCTCTCTCCTCCCGGAGGGCCCTTATCGCGTCCAGCCTCTGCTTGACCTGTCCACGGTATTGCTCCCACCGGTTTTCGGCCTCGTGGAAGGAGCGGGAGGCCTCTTTTTCCTCCTCCCCGGCCAGGTGGGCCTCCTCCTGGAGGTCCTCCAACCGCGCCCTCACGCCCGACAACCCCTCCCCCTCCCGGGCGAGGTCGCCCCGCAGGCCCTTCCTCCTCTCCTGCGACCCCGCCAGGGACGTGGAAAGGGTGTAGAGCCTTTTTTTGACGCCCTCGAGGTCGCTCTCAAGGCCGGCGAGGCGGGCGGCCATGGCGCCGCGGTCCCTGGCGGCGGAATCCAGGGTCCCCTCCAGCCGGGCCAGCGCCCTGCCCCACCCCGAGGCCCAAAAGGAGGCGGCCCGGGCCTGGGCGCCGAGGTCCGACAACTCGATGCCGATACCCTCGAGGGCTCTCTCGGACCTGGCTCTTTTGACCCAGTAGAGGCGGCTCTTCTCACGCTCGAGGTCGTCGATCACCGCCTTGGCCTCCCTGGTCCTCAGGACGGGGTCGGCGATGACCTCCTTCCTGGTCCGCAGTTCGGACTGGAGGGTGATGATCCTCTGTAGTTCGAGGACGGCGGCATCCAGTTTCAGGGCGGCCTCCTCTCTCTGCTTCCTGTACAGGTCTATGCCGAAAAGTGACTCCAGGTGCATCCTCCGCTGGAAGGGCTTTTGCTGGATGACCTCGGAGACCTCTCCCTGGCTGATGAAGGCGAATCGATCGCCTTCGAGGCGCCACCGCCGCTTGATCTCGTCGAGATCGGCAAGCCTGATCCTCCTGCCCTCGAAGAGCAGGGTGCCGCCCTCCTCGTTGGTGAATCGGCGCCGCAGGGTGCTCACCTTTCCCTCCCCCTTGAGGTGGATCATGACCTCCGACGACGCGGCCGGGGGGAGGCTTATGCTCCCCTGGAAGAGAAGGTCGCCCTGCTTGAGTATCCTCAGGCGGCTGGGGTTGCCGTCGCCGAGGACCCAGCGGAGGGCGTCCAGGATGTTGCTCTTCCCGCACCCGTTGGGCCCCACGACGGCGGTGAAGTTTTCGCAGAGGGCTATCTCGTGGCTTCCGCCGAAGCTCTTGAAACCCTTAAGATGGATCCGTCCTATGGACAATGCCGTTCTCCACCCTCTTCTCCAGCAAAGAGATCCTGTGCTCAACCTGCTCCAGGGTCCCCTGGGCCTCGAGCCTGTACTTGTCCCAGGGGCTGTCATGGACGGGTCTCAGGAACAGCCGGGTCCCGAACTCCTCCTCCCAGGAGGGGAGGAAGTTCTCGGCGACGAAGGAGGCCGCCGCGGGGTGCAGTTCGATGAGGAGAGCCTCGGGGCGGCCCGACAGGATCACCTTCCTGATGAAACGCTTCACCGACAGGGCGACGCTCTCCTCGCGGGTCACCACCCCGGTCCCGCCGCAGAAGGGGCACCCCCTCGTGAAGGAGGACCTTATGTCCGCGCGGGCCCTCTTCCTGGTCAGTTCCACCAGCCCGAGGCCGGTGACGCCGAAGACCCTGGCCCTTGCCCGGTCACCCCTGAACAGGTTCCTCAGCGTTGCCAGGAGTTCCTCCTGGTCCTCCTCGTCCTCCATGTCGATGAAGTCGATGACCACGATCCCTCCCAGCGCCCTCAGCCTCAACTGCCGCGCGATCTCCCGGGCCGACTCCAGGTTCGTCCTCAGGATCGTGCTCCTGGGGTCTCCCCCGCCGGTGTACTTCCCGGTGTTCACGTCGATCACCGTCAGCGCCTCGGTCTGGTCTATCACGAGGTAGGCACCCGATTCGAGCCATACCTTCCTGTCGAGGGCCGACTCCAGTTCCTTCTCGATGCCCCAGAATTCGAAGAGGGGTACGTTGCCCCTGTGGAGGCTCACTTCGGGCGGCGTCCAGCCGGGGGGGAACCGCTCGAGGAAGGAGAGGATATGAGCGTACTCCTCCTCGCTGTCGACGACGATTTCGTCCACCGCGCCGAAGGGTTCGTCCCGGAGGATCCGCCCCACGAGGCCGAGATCCTGGTAGATGAGGCATGGAGCGTCCTGATCCCGGGCGGTGCTGACGATGCCCTTCCATTGCTGGACCAGGTTTTCCAGGTCCGTTTCGAGGGCCTCCCTGTCCACGCCCTCGGCGGCGGTCCTGACGATGACCCCGAAGCCGTCGGGCCTGATCTCCCGCGCCAGGGACCTCAAAGGCTCCCTGTGCTCCTCGGGTATGCGCCTCGAGACGCCCGTCTCGCCGCCTCCCGGCACCAGAACGAGGAACCTCCCGGGTAGGGATAACCTCGTGGTGACCCTGGCCCCCTTGCCCTTCCTGGCGGTCTTGGTCACCTGGACCAGGAGGTCTGTGTTCTGCTTGACCACGCTCCCCCGGGCGTCCTCGAGGTACAAAAAGGCGTTGCGGCCCTCCCCGAGGTTGAGGAAAGCCGCGTTCATCCCCGGGAGGACGCTGTCGACCCTGGCCTTGTAGATATCACCGCTACGCTGGCGGTCCCACATCCGTTCCACGAATACCTCGTTGAGGCGGCCGCCCTCGACGACGGCGACCCTGGTCTCCTCGGGGTCGATCACGTTGGCGAAGATCTTCCTGTCGGAGATCACCCCCTTACACCCCCTTCACAGGCCAGGGGGGTTACCTCCCCCCCCGACCAGCCGCCCACGGCCAGCCTCGTGACCAGGAGTTCAGCCCAGGAGCGGACCAACCCTTCACCCACGAGGCTCTTTACGATCGTACCGCCGCCGACCTGTCCCGGCGATGCCACCGCCACATCCACCCAACCCTCCGAGGCCGAAATGCCGAGGGTCCCTTCGACGGGGACCCACCCGCCGGATACCATGGCCCTGGCCCTTTCAAAGGCCCGGGGGTCCCTGAAAAAAACACCGTAGAGGGCGGCGGCGCACTCCTCGTTGAGCCGGGGCCTGCCCTCGACGACGCCGTACCGGCGCACGGTGACGCCCCCGGGAAGGCACCCGTTGACGGCTTCGCCGAGGCGTCCTTCCCAGTTCTCGATCCACACTTCCAGGGGTTCCCCAAGGGCCGGGACACCCACGGGGAGGGCGGGCCCCAGGCTTATCTTCGGGCGCGGGCTCATTCCCTCGGTCAACTGCACCCTCGCGCCGGCCCTCCTAAGGGCGCGGCAGAAGAGCGCCGGCATCTCCACGTGGGGCACGAAACAGGCCCGCCCCCTCTTGGAGAAGATCATCCTAACCCTGGCCATCGGTAGGCTCCAGGACGGGGCAACCCCTTCCCTGCCACCCGCAAAGGTTGCAGGCGCCGTCCCTGCAGTCGGCCGTCAATTCCTCCGCCAGGGCTTTCAACCTCTCCCCCCAGAGGAAGGAGCGGCTGACGCCCGCGTCGATGACCTCCCAGGGAAAGGCCTCGTCGCGCCCCCTCGTCCTGCCGGTGTAATCCGCCGGGTCTATCCCCGAGGCGTCAAAGGCCTTCAGCCACCTTCCCATGTCGAAGCACTCGGTCCAGCCGTCGAAGCGGGCGCCGTCCTTCCAGGCTTTCTCTATCGCGTCGGCGACCTGGCGGTCACCCCTGGCCAGGACGCCCTCGAGGAAGGTCTGGGCCGGTTCGTGGTAGTTCAGCGTGATGCCCGCCTTTTTTGCCATTCTCTTGAGGGTGCCCCCCTTCATCGCCAGTTCCACCACCGCGGCCTGGGCTTCCCACTGGAAGGGGGTGTGGGGCTTCGGCACGAACCCGGCCACGGAGACTCCTATCCTGGGCCTCTTCCCCAATTTTCTCCCCGTCTCCCGGGCGAGGAGTGAGACCTCCATGATGGCCTCGATGTCCTCCATCGTCTCCGTGGGCAGGCCCATCATGAAGTAGAGTTTCACCCTCTCCCAGCCCCTGGAGAAGACCTCCCGGAAGGTATCCTCCATGTCCTTTTCGGTGATGCCCTTGTTGATGACGTTCCGAAGCCTCTGGGTTCCGGCCTCGGGGGCGAAGGTAAATCCCCCCCTCCCCAGCTCCTCCAGGCGCGTCGCGAGCCCCACGGAGAAGGCGTCCATCCTCAGGCTTGGCAGGGAGAGCCTGAAGTTCCTTTCACGGAGCTCGGGTCCGAGGAGGTCCACCACTTTTTCTATCCCGCTGTAATCGCAGGTCGCCAGCGACACGAGGCCGACCTCGTCGTAGCCGGTCCGCTCGAGGAGGTCCAGGGCCGACTTGGCCACCACCCCGGGGGACCTCTCCCTGAGGGGTCTCGAGATCATGCCGGCCTGGCAGAAGCGGCAGCCCCTGGTGCACCCCCGGAAGACCTCGACGGCCGCCCTGTCATGGATGATCTCGCTGGAGGGGACGATCATCCCCGACGGGATGAACCCCCTGTCCAGGTCCATCAGGACCCTGCCCCTGACGGCCCCGCCTTCGTGAAGGGCCGGGACGTAAAAACCCTCGACCCTCGACAGTTCCGCCAGGAGTTCTTTTCGAGGGCGGCCCTTCCCGGTGAAGAGGGAGAGCAGGTCCGGCAGCAGGAGTTCGCCGTCGCCAACGCAGAAGGCGTCGAAAAAGGGCGCCAGCGGCTCCGGCGCGAAGGCCCCGGGACCGCCAGCCACGACCAGGGGAGAGCCCTCGCCCCTTTCCGAAGCCCTAAGGGAGATGCCGCCCAGGTCGAGCATGGTCAGGATGTTTGTGGCGGCCAGTTCGTACTGGAGGGTGAAGCCGACCACGTCAAAGGAGGAGAGGGGTTTTTCGGTCTCGAGGGAGCGCAGCACCATGCCCTTTCGGCGCATGAAGGATTCGGCGTCGGGCCAGGGGCAGTAGACCCTCTCGACCCTGACCCCGGGGGTCTTCGACGCCAGGTCGTAAAGGACCTGGAACCCCAGGTAGCTCATGCCGACCTCGTAGACGTCGGGGAAGGCAAAACAGAGAGAGACCCTCTCCGCGCCCAGGGAGCGGCCGCCGTCGGCCCCCCATTCGCCCCCGGTATACCGGGAGGGCCTCTTCACCGAGGAGAGCATCTCCCAGAGGGGGTCCTTCAGTTCATCGAATGCGCGGGGCATAAAAAGCCTCCACCCTAAGATCACTCATATTGGGGCCTCGACGAGACATGCACGCTTTGGACCAGCCCTAGGGCGGCCCCCAGGGATACCATGGAACTCCCCCCGTAGCTGACGAAGGGCAGGGCCAGGCCCGTGACCGGGGCTATCCCCACCGCCATGGCGATGTGCTCGAACAGTTGGAACCATATCCAGGCCGAGACCGCTTCCACGAGGATCCTAGCCCTGGGGTCGTTCGACCTCGCCGCCGTCCTGAGCATCCTCCACAGCAGTATCGCGAAGAGGGCGAGGACGAGGGAGGCGCCGACGAAACCGAACTCTTCGGAGAAGACGCTGAAGACGAAGTCCGTGTGGGCCTCGGGCAGGAAATGGAGCCGGCTCTGCGTCCCTTGTAGAAAACCCTTCCCGAAAAATCCGCCGGCCCCCACGGCTATCCTGGACTGGATGACGTTGTAGCCCGCCCCCAGCGGGTCGATGGAGGGGTTGAGGAAGACGAGCATCCTCAGCTTCTGGTACTCCTTGAGCATCGACCACCCCAGCGGGAGCGAAAGAAGGGCGACCCCCGCCAGCAGCAGGATGTACTTGCGGGGCATGCCAGCCAGGACGAGGGCCACGAAGATCATGAAGGCGTAGACCACCACCCCCCCGAGGTCGGGCTGCAGGAACACCGGCACGACGACGAGGGAAGACAGCAGTATGGCCCCGGCGACGCTGGCCAGGGTCTTCGGGGGGTAACGGCAAAGGAAAAGGGCCAGCGCGATCGACAGGGCCAGTTTTGCCGGTTCCGAGGGCTGGAACCGGAAGGCTCCGAAGTCAAACCAGCTCGTCGCCCCCTTGGCGGTATAACCTGCCACTAGGACCGTCACGAGGGACAAAAGGGCCCCGCCGTAGATCCAGTACCCGTACTTGAACGTCCGTTCGTGCCCGAAGGTGAAGGCCGCGGCGAAGGCGACCGCCCCAAGGGCGCACCATGCCGACTGCTTGAGGGCCATGTCCACCGCCACTCCCCCCTTCCCGGCGAGGGCGCTGTAGATGGACATGACACCGATGATCATGAGGGGGACGACCGCGGCGACGAGGATCCTATCGATATCCTTCAGCCTGGACAGTTCTTCCCGCAGTTGCCCTAGGGCCGTCATTTATCTCCCTTCCTGGGACGCTTCCTTTTGACCTCTATCACCGGGATGCTCGCCACGAGGGCCACGGACCTCCCGTCCCTCTCGAGGTCCATCTCGATGCCCTCTTCGTTGATGACCATGTAATTGTTTATGACCTTTATCAGGTCTTTCCTTATCCGCTCCATCGTGCCCGGTGAGATATCGGTCCTGTCGTGGATCAGGACCAGCTGCAACCTCTCCCGGGCCGACTGCCTGGGCGTCTCCTTGCGAAAGAACCTGTCCAGGAACCCCATCACCTAGCCCCTCCCTTCCCGGCGTCCGAAAAGCTTGATGAAGTTTGCGAATAGGCCCTTCTCCTCCAGGTCGTCCAGTCCCTGGAGGGGGATGTCCCGCCCCAGGATCCTGCCGGCGATCTTTTCGAAGGCCCTCGATGCCGGGGAGGTGTTGGACAGGGTTAAGGGTTCACCCCTGTTAGTGGAGACGACGACGGTTTCATCCTCCGGTATTATCCCGATCATGTCCACGGCGAGGATCTCCCTCACGTCGGAGACGCCGAGCATCTTCCCCTTGCGGACCATATCGGGCCTGACCCGGTTCACGATGAGGCTGATGGACCTTTTGCCGAAGGACTCCAGGAGCCCGATGATCCTGTCGGCATCCCTCACCGAGGAGACCTCGGGCGTCGCCACCACCAGGGCTTCATCGGCGCCGGCGGAGGCGTTTCGAAAACCCGATTCTATCCCCGCCGGGCTATCGACCAGTACAAAGTCGTACTTGCCCCTCAGGGAGTCGCAGAGGCCCTTCATCTCGTCGGAGGTCACGGCATCCTTGGTCCTCGTCTGCGCGGCGGGGAGGAGAAAAAGGTTCTCTACCCGCTTGTCCCGAACGAGGGCCTGGGGCAGTTTGCACGCTCCCTCGATGACATCGACCATGTTGAAAACTATCCTGTTCTCCAGGCCCATTACGACGTCAAGGTTGCGGAGGCCGATATCGGCATCCATCGCTACGACCTTGTACCCTTCCATGGCGAGCCGGGCGGAGAGGTTGGCCGTGACGGTGGTTTTCCCCACCCCTCCCTTCCCGGAAGTTACTACGATGACGCGGGTTTCCATGCGCGATTCCTCCGTTTAGGCCGATGGGCCGTCTTTTTCATGCTTCTCACGGGACAATCTCCCTGACCACGATCGAACCATCGAGGATCCTCATGCTGACCGTCTTGCCCCACCAGGGGCAGCCTTCGTTCATGTAACTTATCCGGTCGCCGATCCTCACCTGGCTCGCCTCGAAGTGTCCGCTCACGATAAAGGCCTCCCCGGGAGAGGTCAACCCCGCGTGGGCCAACCCGCGGAGGCGGCCCAGGACGAGCACGGACCTGCCGGCGAAGACCTCGGCTCCTTCGTTGACGTTGCCGAGGACCATGACATCGCCGTCGTGGTCCACCTTCCTGCCGGACCTCAGGGATTCGTCCACCACGAAGCTTTCCGCAACGTGCCGCGCGGGCGCGGGTGCTTCCGTTTCGGGAGCGGGGGAAAAGAGGGCGAAACCCTCCCTTTTCATCCAGGACCGGACCTCTTCTTCCTCAGGGGACCACGACAGGACCGACGCCCCCGCGGGCAACAGGATTGCCTCCACGATGGAGAAGATATCATCCCTGTCCCAACCTTCCCCCTTGATCTCGACGACGACCGGGGCGTCCTTGAGGATGGCGGCGGTCTTCTCCAGAAAGGCCCCCGCCTGGGCCCGGGTGCCACGGCCCTTCAAAGCCCGGGGGACGATAAGCCTGAGATGTTCACCCTCCCCCTTCAGTTCCAGTATATCCTTGACGTTCCTGGCGGTCATCGCTTCCCTCCGTCGCGCGTATTTGGTCAGTCAAATTTGCAGAGGTACCCGAGGAGTTCACCCACGACGGGACCCGCCGCGGAGCTGCCGTGAAGGCCGGCCTCGACGAGGGCCACAGCCACGTACCTCGGGTTCTCGACCGGCGCGTAACCCACGAACCAGGCGTGGTCGTCACCGTGGGGGTTCTGGGCGGTGCCGGTCTTCCCCGCCACGGAAACGCCGTACGCGCCGGCCCTGCGCCCGGTGCCCCTCAGGACCGCCTCTTCGACGCCCTGCCGGACGATCGGCAGGGGTTTTTCCGGGAGCCTCGCCGACGCCCGCTCCTCGGCACCCTCCAGGAGCCTCGGCGTTACCAAGTGCCCGCCGTTGGCTATGGCGGCGTAGATCCTGGCCAACTGGATAGGGGTCAGGAGAAGAAAACCCTGGCCGATGGAGTAGTTGGCCGTATCGCCGGGATACCATTTTTCCCGGAAGCGTTCCTGCTTCCATGCCGGTCCCGCCACGTTGCCCCGCGCCTCACCCGGGAGGTCTATGCCCGTCGGTTCCCCTACCCCGAAGGCGGACGCCCACTTCACCAGTTTGTCGATGCCCACCCTGAGGCCGGCCTGGTAGAAGAACACATCACAGGAGTCGCGGATCCCCGTCACGACGTTGACGGGACCGTGCCCCCCTTCCCTCTTCCAGCACCGGAAGAGCCTGTTCCCCACCCTCATGCCGCCGGTGCAGGTGAAAGTGGTGCTCCTGGTCACGGCATTCTCAGCCAGTGCCGCGAAGGCGGGTACGACCTTGAAGGTCGAGGCCGGAGGATAGGTGCCGGCGATCACCCTGTTGAGCATGGGCCGAAGGGGGTCCTTGAGCAGGTCGTCCCACTCCCTGCCGGAGATGCCCCAGGCCAGGGGGTTGGCGTCGAACCCCGGGGACGAAAAGAGGACCTTCACGTCGCCGTTGTGGACGTCCATGGCGAACACCGCCCCCGTCCTTCCCGCCATCAGTTCCGAGGCGAGCCTCTGGGCCCCGAGGTCCAGGGCCAGTTTGAGATCTTCCCCCCGTTGCGGCTCGAGGTAGGCGACCCTCTTTACCTTCCTGCCCCTGGCATCGACCTCCAGGGCTTCCTCGCCGGGCGTACCCCTGAGGAGTCCCTCGTAGTACTCCTCGATACCCCCCTTGCCGACGAAATCCCCTCCACGGTAATCTCCTGGGGCGTAGCGCTGCAATTCCTCCCGGGTCACCTCGCCGACGTACCCCAACACGTGGGCCACCAGGGGGCCGGCGGGGTAGACCCTCCTCCAGACGGGCACCGGTATGAGTTGACCCGGAAAATCCGGGGCGCTCACCAGGGAGGAGAGCTGCGCCAGGGTCAAGTTCGGCAGGAGGGTCACCGCCCTGTAGGGAACGGTGTACTCCTTCGCCACCCTCGCGACCATCTGCCCCTCGTCCAGGGGGATGCCCCTGGCCTTGAGGAAACGGCTGACCTCGGCGGCGGTTTCACGGTCCCGCAAGTCCAGCGGGTAGACCATGAGGTCAAAGGTCTGTACGTTGGTGGCCAGGACCGTCCCGTTGGCGTCGAGCACCCTACCCCGGGCCGGAGCCATCCTCACCAGGCGCAGCCTGTTCCTGGCTGCCAGGTTGACGTAAAGGTCGGCCTGGAGAACCTGGAGCCTGAAAAGGACCGCCAGGAGGAGCACCAGGGAGAGCATCACAAGGATCCTCCAGATGCTGAGCCTCGTAAGGAGCGATCTCCTAAGGGCCAGCATCATCATCATCCATCCCCGCCGTTACAGCGAGGGCCGCCGCTATTATCACCGGTACGGCGGAAAACAGCTGGAAGACCACCGCCCCGGTGAGGGAACCCCGGAAACCTCCCCAGGAGACGAACCTCACCAGGCTCGCGAAAAACTGCGCCGCGAGGGCGAGGAGGGAAAAAAGAACGGCGTTCCTCCCTGAGTAGGGTACATGGTTCCAGGTCACGAAGAATAGGGTGGCAAGTAAGGCGTAGACCGTGGCGGTAAAACCGGGGAGTGTGGTCCACCGGAAGTCCCACAACAATCCCGCCACAAGGGCGACCCATATCACGAAGGATGCTTCCCTGGGATTTTTCGTCACCCGGTAGAACAGAAAGACCAGGAAAAGGTCGGGCGCGAGGAACCTCTCCGAGAGGAGCGCCTGGAAAAGGTCCTGTAGGTACCACAGGCCGATGAGGGACATCATGTCAGGGTCTCCCACCACCGGTCATGACGAGGAGGGAATCCATGACCGAAAAATCGGCGCCGGGCAGGACCCGGTAGACCCTGAAACCGTCCTCGATCGTGGGAGGGGCGTCGGAGACCTCCCCCACGGGCAGGCCGGCGGGGAGGATATCGCTGACCGGGGCCGTGCTCAACCGCATCCCGGGGCGGGGGCCCTTCTCCTCGGGGATGTAAAGGAGCTGGATGCCGCCCCGGCCATCCCCGGTCAACACCCCGAGATCCCTGGTCTCCTCGACCACCACGGGGACCATGAGCCCCGTCGACGTCAGGAGGTCCACCCAGGAGTGGCCTGCGAACACCCGCGAAACCCTGCCCGCCAGGAAACCCTTCCAAAGGGCCGGCATTCCTTCCCTGATCCCGTCATTGGAACCCCTGTCGATCCTCACCTCGTTCCACCAGAATGCCGGCGGCCTGGCGTCGATCCAGGCATGGACAAGGCCGTGGGCGGATGGGACCGCCGCTTCAGGCCTCTCCTGGAGGGTGGCCCTCAACCGTGCGTTCTCGAACTCCAGGTCCCTGACCCTCTCCTGCAGCTTTCTCAACCCGCCGGCCCAGGAAACGCCCTCGGAGACCAGCCGGCGGGTCCACAGGGCGGGTCGTTCCGGGTATTCCAGGATGACGGCCGCCACTTCCGACACCTTGTAGGTAACCGGTGACCCGAATGAAACGGCAAGGAAAAGCAGGCCTATGAAGTTCGCCGCCAGACCGTGAAGCCACGCGGAAGAAACTCCCTTGAGCAATTCGACACCCCGGTTTTCATAAATCTTCTTACTTCTCCCCTGTCCCCGGCCCGGGCCTCGAGATCACCGGACCCCGTGACCCACCGATACGAGGATCTTTTTCATGTAATCGATCCGGTCGAGGAGCCTCCCTATCCCGTCGGCCACGGCGAAGAGGGGCCTTTCAGCGGTCAGGACCGGTACTTTCAGGTCCTGGGAGATCCTCCTCCCCAGCCCTTCGAGGAGGGCGGAACCGCCGCAAAGGACAAGCCCTTGGTCAGCGATATCCCTCGCCAGTTCGGGGGGGGTCCGCTCCAGGGTTTCCCGGACCATCTCGATGATCCTGGCGAGGACGGGGTTCAGCGCCTCCCTGACTTCGGTATTGGAAATCCTGATGCCCTTCGGGAGCCCGTCCTTGAGGTTTCTGCCCCTCACCTCGAACTCCTTCTCGGAGTTCATGGGCAGGGCGGAGCCTACGGCGTTCTTCAGCTCCTCGGCGGTAGCGGATCCAATGGATAGGGTGTAGTTCTGCCTCATCATGTTTACCAGGGCGGCGTCCATCTCGTCGCCGGCCACCCTCAGGGAGTTGCTCACCACCACGCCGCCCAGGGAGAGGACCGCCACCTCGCTCGTGCCGCCGCCAATATCGACGATCATGTTGCCCCGGGGCTCGTCGATGGGCAACCCCACCCCGATGGCCGCGGCGACGGGCTCCTCGACCACGTAGACTTCCCTGGCGCCGCCGTCGAGGGTAGCGTCGATGAAGGCCTTGCGCTCCACCTCGGTGACATCGACGGGGGTGCTGATGATGACCCTGGGGTGCCCCATGGGGCGGATGCCGTCGTTTGCCAGCGAGAGAAAGTGCCTGAGGATCGCGCTCGTCATTTCGAAGTCCCCGATAACGCCGCTCTGGACGGGCTGTACGGTCTCAACACCGACGGGGGTTTTGCCAGCCATGGCCCTGGCTTCGGAGCCGTAGGCGATGATCTCCTTTTTGCTCCTCCTGCTGGCCTTGCGGAAGGCTATCACCGAAGGCTCGTTTATCGTCACGCCCTTGCCCTTGACGCAGATTACGATGTTGGACGTTCCAAGATCGACGCCAATATCCTTGCCGAAAATGCCGGAGAAGGGACCGAACACCTCTGCCTCACCAACTTTCAGAATATCGGCCGCTCCCGGGGGCCTGGTGCTGGACTTCGGCCAGCCGCCCCCCGGCGGTGACATAATGCCCCAGGAAGTCCATCCCGAGCGCTTCCAGTTTCCTTTGCACGTGTTCCGTCAGCAGCCTGTCCTCCACGCTGGGGTCAAGGCTCTTGTCAGGATGATTATGAAGCAAGAGGACCGCCGCAGCATCAAGGCGGACAGCCCTCCTCAGGAGGTACTTAAGGTCCAGGACGGCCCCTTCCAGCCCTCCCCAGGAGATGACGTCCTCCTCCATGACCTTCCCTCCCCGGTCGACGAAGGCCGCGGCGATGAACTCCCTCGGTTCATCGGAGAACCTGGCGCTCCACCGCGCCAGGCAGGAGCGAAAATGCTCCCGGCGCTCGCCCCCGGCCGAGGCCTTCTCCTCGGCGTAGATCCTCCTGGCCAGTTCCAGTGCGGCGACCAGGGTGGCGGATTTCGCCTTACCGAGGCCTCCCATTTCCATGAACTCCCTGAAGGAGACCCTGGAAAGCCCCTGGAGGCCGCCGTACTCCTTGACCAGGGATGAGGCCAATTCCAGCACGTTTTTACCCCTGGAGCCGGTCCTGAGGAGGATGGCGATGATCTCCACCAGTGAGAGAGCCTGCGGCCCCAGCCGCTCGACCCGCTCCCTGGGCAACTCGGCACGGGTTGAAGCGGCGGTCTTCATCGTTGGCCCTCCGGCCAGAAGGGGTTGTGCCTGCGCTCTTGCCCGATGGTCGTCTCCGGCCCGTGACCGGGGAGGACCCTGGTGGCGTCGGGTAGGCAGGCCAGTTTTCCCAACGAGACCATAAGGGTCCTTTCGTCTCCGCCGGGGAGGTCCGACCTGCCTACGCTCCCCGCGAAGAGGGTATCCCCGGAGAACAGCACGGGATCCTCCCCCTCTTCCCCCACCAGGAAGCAGGCGCTACCCCTGGTATGTCCCGGGGTGTGGATGACCCTCACCAGGAGGCGTCCGGCGCGGATCACGTCGCCATCCTTCAGGAGCCTGTCGGCCGGTGCCAGTTCGATGGCGCCGCCCACGAAGGCCGAAAGGTTTGACTCGGGCCGGGAAAGCATGGGGGCATCGTCTTCATGGACCATGACCCCTCTCCTCGCCCTCGGCCTCACGGGTCCAAGACCTCCGATATGGTCGGCGTGACCATGGGTCAGGAGGATGAACTCCAGGTCCACGCCCCTATTGTCGACCAGGGAGAGGATATCCTGCGGGTCCCCGCCGGGGTCAATAAAAAACCCCGCCCCCCGATCATCCCATACAAGGTAACCGTTGGTCCATAGGGTCCCCAGGGGCAATCTCTCCAGGAACATCAGCAACCCCCCGCGGTATCGATGATCAGCGTCACCGGCCCGTCGTTGCATAACTCAACCTGCATGTAAGCCTGGAAGACCCCGCTTTCGACGCTGATCCCCCTGGATGAGACGGACCTTATGAAATCCTCGTAGATGCTTTTTGCCTTTTCGGGCTCGCAGGCCGAGGCGAAGGAAGGGCGCCTCCCCTTGCGGCAGTCGCCGTAAAGGGTGAACTGGGAAACCACGAGCATGGCCCCCTTCTCGTCGAGGAGTGAAAGGTTCATCTTGCCGTCGGGGTCTTCGAATACCCTCAGGTTGGCGATCTTGCCGGCCATCCATTCCACTTCCTCGGCCCCGTCTTCGGGGGCCACGCCGAGGAAGACACAAAGACCCTTTCCGATGGAACCGGCCACTTTCCCATCGACGAGAACCCTTGCGCCGGTCACCCTCTGCACTACCGCCCGCACGCCCCCCTCACCCCCTGAGTACTTCCATGACTCCCCTGACGGCATTCAGCTTGGCTATGATCTTGTAGAGATGTTCCAGGTCCTTGACCTGGAGGTCGATGACCATCCTCCCCCTGTCGCTACCGGCGACGAAGGCCCGGACCTGGGTGATGGAGCTGTCCAGCCCCGCTATGGCTTGGGCGACCTCGGCGAAGAGTCCCGGCCGGTCGGCGCCCTCGATCCTCAGTCTCGCCGGGTAACGGGCCGAACGCAATTCGCCCCAGTATACTTCAACTTTGCGGTCCTCGCGATGATCGGTGAGGTTGGGGCAGTCACTGCGGTGGATCGTTATCCCCCTGCTCTTCGTGACATACCCGACGATGCTGTCCCCCGGTATGGGCTTGCAGCAGCTGGCGAGGGAGACCATGACGCCGCGGCTCCCCTCAACCACGATCTCGGTGTCCAGTTCCCGCTTGGGCGGGGCGGCCTCCTCCTGGACCTCCTCGACTTCGGAGCCGGCCTGCGTCCGGGAGGCCTCAAACTCCAGGTACTTCGAGGCCACCGAGGACGCGTTCTGGCTCCCCCCGCCGATGGCCGCCAGAAGGTCGTCGCCGTGACCGTACCCCAGGTCGGAGGCCACCTTTTTGAGGGCGGGGCCCGAGAGGCGGGTCACCTCTTCCTTCTCGCCCTCCCGCCGCTTCAACTCCCGGAGGAGGAGTTCCCTTCCCTTATCCTGTTTTTCCTGCTTCTCCACCTTGTCGACCTGCCGGAACCAGGACCTGATCTTGCTCCGGGCCTTCCCACTCCGGGCGATCTTCACCCAGTCCCGGGAGGGGCGGCCCTGGGGCGAGGTCAGGATCTTTATGATATCGCCGTTCTGGATCTGGTAGTCAATGGGTACGATCCTGTTGTTCACCATGGCCCCGACGAACTTGTGGCCGATCTCGGTGTGAATGGCGTAGGCGAAATCGATGGGAGTTGAATCATGGGGGAGGGATATCACGTCGCCGTCGGGCGTGAAGACGAAGACGTCGGTGGACAGGACGTCATCCCTGATGTGCTCCAGGAACTCGGAGGCTTCGCCCCCTTCGCCCTGGGACTCGAGGGCCTGTCTTATCCAGGAGAGCCTCTCGTCGAGCTTGTCGATCTTGTGCCTCTTCTCCTTGTACCTCCAGTGGGCCGCGACGCCGTACTCGGCTATCCAGTGCATATCGCTGGTCCTGATCTGGATCTCCAATGGCTCCCCGCTGGGACCGAGGACCGTCGTGTGCAGGGACTGGTAGAGGTTGCTCTTCGGGTTGGCTATGTAGTCGTCGAACTGGCCCGGCAGGGGCTTCCAGATGGTATGGATGATGCCCAGGGCGGTGTAGCAATCGGCGACGTCCTTCACGGTGATCCTGAGGGCCAGCAGGTCGAAGAGCTCCTCGAGGGAGATATTTTTCCTGCGCATCTTCTCGTAAATGCTGTAAAAGTGCTTCGCCCGGCCGGTGATTAGGGTGGGGATCTTCTCTTCGTCGAAGCGTTTCTGGAGGATGGCGATGGCCTGGTTGATGATCTCCTCCCTCTCGGGGAGCTTTTTCCTGACCCTCGCCTTGATGTCGAAGAAGGCGTCGGGGTCGGTGATCTTGAAGGAGAGGTCCTCCAGGTCCCTTTTCATCTGGTCGATCCCCAGCCGGTGGGCCAGCGGGGCGTAGATCTCAAGGGTCTCCCTGGCGATCCTCAGCTGCTTGTCCCTCCTGAGGACCTGGATGGTCCTCAGGTTGTGCAGCCTGTCGGCCAACTTGATCAGGACCACCCTTATGTCCTTGGCCATGACAAGGAACATCTTCCTTAAGTTCTCCGCCTGGTAGTCCTCGAAGGTCTTGAAGGGGAGTTTCCCCAGCTTGGTCACCCCGTCGACGAGGGTAAGGACGGGCTCGCCGAACTTGTCCCTTATCGCGTCGGGCTCAACCTGGGTGTCCTCGAGCACATCATGCAGCATGGCCGCCACCAGGGTGTCCGTGTCCAGTTCCATGTCGGCCAGGACTGAAGCGACGCCAATGGAGTGAATGATGTAGGGGTCACCGGTCAGCCTGGTCTGTCCCCCGTGGGCCTCGGAGGCGAAGACCACCGCTTCGCCGCATCGGACCAGGTCCTCCCGCGCCAGGTACCTGGAGGCCTTGCTCCAGAACTCGTGCCAGGCCATCTTGACGGACATCACCCTCGACACTTCGGGGAAACGGCCGACGAAGCTGTCCCTCAGGAGACGGAGGGCCTTCGTCTCGGCCGGGTCGAGCTTCGAGGGTCTCTCCAGCCCGGCCGCTTCACTTATCGCTTTCTTCTTGTCCTTCAAGGATCGATCCCTTCCCGGCCTGAACGATCGGATACGGTTATGGAATCCATGATGAGGTCCACCCTGTCCCGGCCCTTCCAGCTGTTCATCCTGGGCCTGAAGGTCCAGCCCAGGGAGTTCCTTATCCTGTCTGAGCGCGCCGCCCCCCCAAAGGCGAGGAATTCTCCCCCCGCCGCACGGACCTTCACGTGCTTCCCGTCCCTCCCCAAAGGCATGATCTCCACGGCCCCCCTGGAGGGGGCGTAAAAAAGCGGGGGAGGGTTCCCGGCGCCGAAGGGCCCCAGGGAATTCATGGACTTCATCTCACCGGGTGTGATCAACCCGGGGGGATAGAATATGGCCTGTACCGTCGCCGGCGATGGGGGTGAGGAAAGAAGGTTCTCCTCGATCAGGTCCCTCACGATGGACCACTCCGAAAGGGATACGGAGAATCCCGCCGCCGAGCGATGCCCTCCCCAGGATAGGAGGCGGGGCGCCACAGGCTCCAGGATCTTGAGCGCGTCCACCCCTTGGGGGACCCTGAGCGTCCCCCTGACATGATCACCCGAGAGCGACGCTAGGGCCACCGATACGCCCGCCTCGGAGCAGATACGGCTTGCCACCCCGCTGAGGACCCCTACCGGCCAGGCGTAGTCCCCCATGACGACGGGGGCCCCTTCCTCCATCTTCGGGTGGATCTCCTCTAGGATCTCCGCGGCCAGGGACTGCCTCTTCCTGTTGAGGTCGACCAGTTCCCTGGCCTTGCCCTCCAAGTCGGGACCACCGAGCAGGGTGTCAACGGCGATATCGGCCGCCCCCAACCTGCCCGCCGCGTTCAGGCAGGGTATGATCTTCATGGCGAGGAGTTCCTCGTCCACTTCTTCGGGGCGGTGGCCCGCCCCGGCGATAAGGGCGCGCAGGCCCCGCCTCTCGGAATGCCGGAGGATCCCCACCCCCCTGGAGTAGATCGCGCGGTTCAACATCCCCAGGGGCACGTGGTCCGCCAGGGTGGCAATGGCGACGAGTTCCATCCTGGGGTCGACCCACTCAGGGGGGGCGATCCCCTCGCGCCTCGCCCAGGCCCAGAGAACGCCCGTGGCGCAGAGGGTCTGGGCCTCACCGGAGCCCCCGGCGTGAGGGTTGACCACGAGGGCGCCTTCGGGCAAAGTCTCCCCGGGAAGGTGGTGGTCGAAGACGATCACAGGGATGCCCGCCTCCCAGGCGACGCCGAGCGCCTCCGTATCCCTGGTTCCGCAATCGACGGCAATCAGGAGGTCGCAGCCGTTTCGAGCTATCGCCCTGACGACCCTTTCATGAACCCCGTAACCCTCACAGTGCCTTTGGGGGATAAAGTACCTGACCTGGCGAAACGAGGCAAGGGCCAGTTCCATGGCGAGGGCCGTGGCGCAGACCCCGTCGGCGTCGTAATCACCGTAGACGACGACCCTTTCGGCCCCCCGGAGGCTTTTCCAGAGGTCCGCGGCCGGGGCCGAGAAGGGCCCCAGGCCGAGGCCGGCCATCGAACCGTCGAGGCCCGGGTCCAGCTGCGCCCGGGCCTCGCGGGGGTCATCCCCCGAGAACCCCCTCATCCTCAACAGGAGAGCGGTCAGGGGTGAGCATGGCACTCTCTCCGCGAGGATCCTGGCATTATCGTCCACCTCCCGGAGCTCCAACCGGGAGACGGGGATCTCCCCGATCACTGCCCTTCCTTTTCCGCTTCCGGTTCCGTCGCGTCTTCCTCGGGGGTCTCCCCGGGGAGCAAGGCCCCTTGCTCGTCCTCGTGCCGTTCAACGCTAGGCTCAAGGACTTCCACTTCCGTTTCCTCCAAGCCTTCCCCGGGGGACTCCTCGGGACGTTGGGCCCTTATTTCGGCCTCGTGCCGTTCAACGCTAGGCTCAAGGACTTCCACTTCCGTTTCCTCCAAGCCTTCCCCGGGGGGCTCCTCGGGGCGCTGGGCCCTTATTTCGGCCTCGTGCCGTTCCCCGCTGTATTTCAGGGCTTCCACCAGGGTCGACTTTTCGCCCTCCAGGTCCCTGATCCTGGCTTCCTTTTCCTTGACCTGCCGCACGTACTTCGACCTGCTCTCCATCGACGCGAAAAGGGAGACCAGCCACATCAGGACTCCCCCCGCGGCGAAGAGCATCACTTCCCAGATGCCCTGGGGGAAAGACAGCTCCCATACCAGGAACCTGACCAGTACCTCCCCGGTGTTCTGGAAGGCGTATACCGCCGCCGCCAGCATTGCCAGGGCGATGGCAAGGGCGTAACTTTTCATCTCCTCACCCCTTTTGGGAATAGGCTCTTCACTGCCGTGAATAGATTATCCTGTTCTCTGCTCCGTTGGCAATCTTTTGTTGAAACGTCCCTGGGGGTGCTGCTTGTCCTCCCTTTCCAGGCTCTTGAGGTACCGCTCCCTCCCTCCCCCTTCCCAAAGGGGGTCGAAGAGTTGGTGGATGCTCCTCGAATAATCGTCCAGCCCCCTGGACAATTCCGTGAGGATGCGCTCGGAACCCGGGTGAGTCGCCCGCGCCCCGTGGGCCCTTACTACTTGTCTCAGTACGTGGGGGTGGTCGATCACCATGCATGGACAGAGGAGGTTGTCGTCGTCGTAGGGCTGCCTGTCCCTTATATCACGGAAGAAGGGGCTCTGGATCACTTCCAGGAGGCTCTTGTCGTTTATGTTATCCACGGCGAAATGGACGAAGACGCAGGGTTCCACGTCCCCGTTGGAGATCACGTGTAGATACCTTTCACCCCCGGCCATGCAGCCGTCCACGAAGGGGCCGTCATTCCAGAAGTCCCCGAGGAATATGGGGTATTTCCGCCGCCATTCGGTGACCTTCCGGTGAAGGGCCGCCCTCTGCGAAGGGGTGGCCATGTAGCCCAGGTCGGGGTCGTCGCCGGTGGGGATATACTGGAAGAACCACCCGACCTTGCAGCCATGGTCGAGCATCTCCTCCAGGAAAGCGTCGGAGGCGATGTAATCGGCGCTCGAACTGGTGCAGGTGGCGCTGAAGCCGAAGAGCAACCCCGCCTCGGAGAGCCTGCCGAAGGTCTCCAGCACGCGATCATACATCCCCCGACCCCTCCTCATGTCGGTCTCCTCCCGGGAGCCCTCGACGGATACCATGGGGGCCACGTTCCCCAGCTTTACGAGCCGCCCCACGGTGGCGTCGTCCAGGAGCGTCCCGTTGGTGTAGACCTGGAAGTAACAGTCGTGATGCTTTTTCCACAGGTCCAGCAGGTCGGGCCTCACGAAACACTCCCCGCCGGAGAAGGTGAAGAAGTACATGCCCAGTTCCTTTGCTTCAGCGATCAGCCTGTCGATCCTCTCGAGGGGCAGGTCGTCTTCCTTGGAGTACCCCGCGGCGTAGCACCCCTTGCATCTCAAGTTGCACCTCATGGTGGGGCTTATTACCATGAAATTGGGGAGGTGGACGCCCAACTCCGCCTCCTTCCTGTCCCTGACATCCCTTCCCACGAGGAGAAAGTTGACGAAGAAGTTGCTGACGGCTTTGCGCCGGCAGTTGGGGTGAAGGTCGGTGAAGATCCTCCTGAAGACCCTGGTCACCGGGTGGTCTTCCCGTGCCATCCTAGCCAGGTCGTGGAAACTCTCCTTGTAATACCTTGCAGGGGACAACTTCGAAAGGAGTTCGAAGAGATCCGCGAGCTTGCCCTCGTCGTCGGAAGTAGATGTTTCCACGATCTTTTCAAGCAACCTGGAGGATACGTAACCCTTCAGGCGGTCAAAAGAGGCTGCAGACATGAAAATCCCTCCCTCTGGCTAATATCTGCATTCGTGCGCTCTTTCACCGTAATATAGATCGCTATGAAAATATTATACCTTTCACCGGCATCCGTCAAAAAAGCGTGGGAGGCCGTTCCCCGGCCCCCCACGCCACTTTTTCAGTCTCCTCGGTCACGCCTTCTCCGGGGACCTCAGGTACCACTCGCCCAGCAGGGCTCCCGCGATGCAGACGGAACTGTAGGTGCCGGCCACGATCCCGATGAGCAGCGCCAGGGCGAAGTTCGCGATGACCGGCCCCCCCCAGAGGAAAAGGGTCGCGACGGGGAAAAGGGTGGTCAGGGAGGTGTTGACGGTCCTCGAGAGCGTCTCGTTTATCGAGTCGTTCACGAGGGTGACCATCCCCCGTTGACGAAGCCCTTTCCAGTTCTCCCTGACGCGGTCGAAGACGACGATGGTATCGTTGAGGGAGTAGCCCACGATGGTCAGGATCGCGGCGATGAACGGCAGTGACACTTCCCTCCCGAGCAGCGAGAAGGCCCCCAGGGTTATTATCGTGTCGTGGACCAGGGCGGCGACGCTGACCACGGCGAAACGGAAACGGAACCTGACGGTGATGTAGACCAGTATCCCCCCAAGGGCGATGACCAGGGCCACGGCAGCCTGCTGTCGGAGCTGCTCTCCCGCCACGGGTCCAACCTTTTCCAGCCGGAGCACCTCGACCTCGCCGAACCTGGAGCGAAGCGCCGATAGGACCTCCTGGGCCGCCTTGTCGTCGAAGGAACTCATCCTGATGAGCACCCCGTTGTCGCTGTAAGCCTGGATGATGGCCTGGCCCTGGCCTGCCTCGGCGAGGACCTCCCGGACCTCGGCCACCCCGACGGGGTGGGAGAACTCCACCTGGGCCAGGTTGCCCCCGGTGAAGTCGATGCCCAGGTTCAGGCCCTTGAAGCCGAGCAACCCCAGGCTGATGACCACCATGGCAAGGCTGAGGGAGAGGGTCACCTTTCTCATGCCCATGAAATCAATGCTCTTCTTGATCTTGAATATCATCGCCTTTTCCCCCTTGCTCCCGACGGGGCCGCTTCAACCCTGCCGCGCCCCCTCGACTGGAAAAGATGCAGGAGCGCCCTGGTGACGACGACGGCGCTGAAGACGCCGGCGACGATCCCTATGGAAAGGGTGACGGCGAAACCCCTTACCGGCCCGGTGCCGAAGTAAAACAGTACCGCCGCGGCGATGAGGGTCGTTATGTTGGCATCGAGGATGGTCGTCAGGGCCTTGCGGAACCCGGAGTCCACGGCGGCCTGGGGGGTCTTGCCCCCGGCGATCTCTTCCCTCATCCTCTCGTAGATCAGGATATTGCCGTCCACGGCCATCCCCAGGGTCAGGATGATGCCCGCGATGCCGGGCAGGGTGAGGGTGGCTCGAAAGCCGATAAGGCCCGCGAAAACCAGCAGCATGCAGACCACGAGGGCCGCGTCGGCCGCCAGCCCCAGGGTCCGGTAGTAGATCAGCATGAAGATCAGCACGAGGACGGCCCCTACCAAGCCTGCCCTTACGCCGGAGTTGATGGAATCCGAACCTAGGGTCGGGCCCACCGACCGGTTCTCAAGGATCTCCACCGCGACCGGGAGGGCGCCGGCCCTGAGCATTATGGCCAGGCGCTGCGCCTCGGCCGTGGAGAACCGGCCGGAGATCTGGGCGTTGCCCCCGCTTATCCTCTCCTGGACCACCGGCGCCGAGATGACCTTGTTGTCGAGGCAGATGGCTATCTGGCGACCCACATTGGCTGCCGTGGCCTCGTCAAAAAGCTTCGCGCCCTGGGAGCTGAACTTCAGCGTGACCACGGGGCGCCCCAGGTTGTCAAAACCCGTCTTGGCGTCCTCCAGGTCCTTGCCCCCCACATAGGCCCGGCCCAGGAGGTAGGCCTCGCCCTCCTCGCTCCGGGCCAAAACCTTGTCCGGGTCCTTTTCTGCCTTGAGGCGCATCTCCTCGGCGGCCCGGTCGAACTGTCCCCGGACCGCTTCCCACCTCGCCTGCGCTTCCAGGAACTCGTCCTCGGTATCGTAGTTGGGCCTCTGCGGACCGGGGGGAACCGTCCCCGTCGATTCGTAGACATGCCTGAACTCCAGCAGCGCCGTCTTGCCTATCAGTTCCAGGGCCGCCTCCGGATCGGCAACCCCGGGGAGGTCGACGATGACCCTGTCCCTCCCCTCCCTCTGGATGACGGGCTCCGTGACCCCGTACTGGTCTATCCTGTTCCGCAGGACCGCGAGGAGACGCTCGACGCTGTCATCGGTCAGCGGGTTCTCGGCGGTACCCTGGGCCTGGAGCAGGATATGGGCCCCTCCCTTGAGGTCCAGCCCCAGGCGGATCCTCCCCTTGATGGGGAAGACGAATAGCAGGGCGGCCGCTACCACCACCACGACAAGGATAAGCCGCCAACGATCCTTTTTGAGCATGTGCCTTCCTCCCCTGTTGGAAACCTCATTTCCCCGCCAGGCGGTCCATTTACCGCCACGACGGCCGAGCCCTTCATAAAAAACGGAGCGGACGCACGGCATCCACTCCGAAGGAAGCCCTGACCGGCCCTCTATTGACGAGGATGACCATCGCCGGCCGTACGGGGGCTAACCGGCCGGGTGCTCATCCTGCTTTTTCATCTGGATGGAAGCTTTGAGAATCCTCGCCTTGACGCCGTCGGCGATCTCGATGACGTAACTGTCGTCAAGGACCTCCTTCACGGTGCCGTAGAAGCCGCCGGCGGTGACGACCACGTCTCCGCGGCGGATCGATGCCAGCATCTCATCGTGCTTTCGCTGTCGCTTCTTCTGGGGCCTGATGATCAGGAAGTAGAAGATTACGATAAATACTCCAAGCGGCAGGAGCATGCTCATGAGTCCACCCTGTCCCTGCAATAGCCACGCCTCCCTCTTTATCCTCGCCCTTAGAGGATCCTTTTCGCACTGAACATTCTATCATGACAAGAAAGCAATCGGAACACTACCGGGCCAGGGGCCCCGGCGCACTTAGGCCATACGCCCTTTTAGGAAAAAGAGCAGTTTCTCCAGTTCGACCGATATATCCACCCTGTAGACAAGGACCTCCTCGGGGACGGATATCGCCGTGGTCGCAAAAGTGAGGATACCCTTTACGGTGCCGGCGGCCACCGCCTTGTCGGCCGAGACCTGGGCCGCGGCGGCCGGGATCGTAAGGATCACGACCTCGATCCCCTTCTCACGGATTATCTCCGTCATTTCCTCGGAATCGTAGCAGGGGACGCTGCAGATGACCTGGCCTATCTTGGCGGGATCGTTGTCGAAAAGGGCCTCAAGCCTGAACTTCTCGCTTCTCAAAGCCTTGTGGCCCAGGAGGGCTTCGCCGAGCCTACCCACGCCCACCAGGGCGATCTTCCAGACCCTGTCGGGTGAGAGGATATCGCTGACGTGCCTGTAGAGGCGCTCCACGTGGTAGCCCACCCCGCGCTTGCCGATCTCTCCGAAGTAGGAGAGGTCCTTCCTCACCTGGCTCGCCTTCAGGCCCAGCATTTCACCTATTTCCTGGGAGGAGACCACCCTCCGCTCCTCGTTGTGGAGTTGCATGAGAAGCCTGTAGTAAAGCACCAGGCGCTCGACGGTCGGTTCCGCTACCCTCATAGTCCCTGCCTCCTCAAGAATGGCTCGCCAGGATGGCTGCTCTGTCCTCTCACCAGGGTCTTTGATCGTCCCTCACCGGCCTCTGGCCGATCAGTTCGAAGGCCTCCCCGCCACACTTCAGGAGGGATTCATCCACGGAAGTGACCTTGATGGTCAGGACCTTCCTCGGGAAGGCCACCTCGATGATGTCGCCCGGCTTCAGCCCCCTGGAAGAGCGCACAGGGACGCCCCCCACGCGCACCGCCCCGTGGGTTATCATCTCCTGGGCGTAACTCCTCCTTTTGACGACGCGGGAAAGCTTGAGGAAACGGTCAACCCGCAAGACAGGCGCCTCCCTGAGGTCATCCGTGAACATTATAACAAATGATTTGTATCATTGCTTAAAAAACGGAAAACCTCGACCAAGCAAGGCCATACCGTCCTCAATCGAGAAAGTCCCTGAGCTTTTTGCTCCTGCTGGGGTGCCTGAGCTTCCGCAGGGCCTTGGCCTCGATCTGCCTTATCCTCTCCCGGGTCACGCCGAAGCGTCTCCCCACTTCCTCGAGGGTGTAGGGGTGACCATCCTCGAGGCCGAACCTCAACCGGAGGACTTCCTTTTCCCTTTCGGTGAGTTCCTCGAGCATCCCCTCCAGCTGCTCCCTCAGCAACTGGACCGCGGCTGCGTCCTCGGGGCTGGGGAGGTTCTTGTCTTCGATGAAGTCGCTCAGCTGGCTGTCCTCTTCTTCGCCGATGGGGGTCTCAAGCGAGACAGGCTCCTGGGCTATCCTCTGGATCTCCTCTACCCTTTCCGCACCAATGGCCATCTCCGCGGCGATCTCCTCCGCGGTGGGCTCCCTTCCGAGCCTTTGGACCAGTTGCCTCGAAACCCTGATAAGCCTGTTGATGGTCTCCACCATGTGGACGGGTATCCGGATGGTCCTGGCCTGGTCGGCGATGGCCCTGGTGATGGCCTGGCGGATCCACCACGTCGCGTAGGTGCTGAATTTGAAACCCTTGCGGTAATCGAACTTCTCCACGGCGCGGATGAGGCCGAGGTTGCCTTCCTGGATTAGGTCCAAAAACAGCATGCCCCGGCCGATGTATTTCTTGGCTATGCTGACCACGAGCCTGAGGTTGGCCTCCACCAGGTGACTCTTCCCCGCGGGGTCGCCGGCTTCGACCAGCTTGGCCAGCTCCACCTCCTCTTCAGGCTTGAGCAGGGAGATTTTCCCTATCTCCCTGAGGTACATCCTGACGGGGTCCGACAGGGGCAGGTCTTCCAGGACGCCCATCTCCTCGCTGTACTCGGCCGCCGGCGGAGACGATGAGTCGTCGCGGGGTTCGCTCTTGGCCTTTTCAACCTCCACCAGGTCTATACCGAGTTCACTGAGGTTGAAGTAAAGGGTGTCCAGGGTCTCCTCGTTCATCATCTCCCCCGGCAAATGTTTCTCAATATCGTCGTAGGTCACGAAACCCTTTTCGCGCCCCACGTGGAGCAGCTCCTTGAAGCTTTCTATGTACTTCGCCACTTCCCTAGGGGCGACCTCGGCCTCCCCGACCGGGTCAACGGCGTCTTCGGCGTCGGCCGCATCGAGGACTTCAAACTCTTCCGGGGCCTTTTCGACGTCGGTCATGGCTTCAACGGTCCCTCCTTTTGAGTTTCCTGGCGAGTTCGAGGTATTCCCTCATCTCTTCGGGGGAGGCCTCGCCCCTGGCGTGCTTCTCCCTCAGGGCGTCGAACCTGTCCTTGGACCTCATGGTCTCGAGGGCCGAAAGGACGATGTCCCACATGTCTTCCCGCTCTCCGTTTTTAGCGCAGTGCCCCCACCCCGTAGAAATGAGCCTCATGGGGTAGTCGTCACCGGCTTCGGCCCACCTCGACCTCAACTCCTCGGTGCTGTCCTCCGAGAGGATCGACAGGGCCACGAACTTGGCCCCCTCTTCCGAGAGGAGTTCCAGCGCCCGGGCCGGTTCCACCTCGGCCCTCTTCGTTTCGTCGGTCCACAGGAGGTAACAGAAGGCCGCTTCCCACGGGTCCGAGGGTCTGCCGCCGCCGGGGACGCCCCTGTCCTCATACATATATACGCTCTCCGGGCCCGGAATACCTTTTTTCCCGACCCGGCCCAGGGACCTCCGGGCTTCCCTCAGGAGGTCGACCATCTCCGGCAGCAGAAGGCCCAGGCCCTGGGCCACCTGGGTGATATGCCTATTGGCCTCCAGTGGGGGCAACCCCGCCAGGCTCTCGATGATCTCCCTCCTCGCGGCGGTCTTCCGCCTCTCGTCGGATAATTCTTCGCCCTTGACCCTGATGTGAAAGAGTGGGAGAGGTTCGGACCCCTTGATCAGCCCCAGGAAATCCTCCCGTCCGCCGGGGGCGCTGACGACATCGTCGGGGTCCTTGCCCGTGGGGAGAACCACCACCCTGATGTCCAGGCCGCTCTTTTGCAGGGTGTACATCCCCCTGATCGTAGCCTCCTGCCCAGCCGCGTCGGAGTCGTAACATATGAGGCACTGGTCGGCGAACCTCTTTAGGAGGTCCGCCTGCTCCTCTGCCAGGGCGGTCCCCAGGGAAGCGACAGTCTCGGGGAAACCTGCCATGTGGAGTTTTATAGCGTCCATGTAGCCTTCGACGAGGATCGAGCGGCCCTTCTCGCGGATCGAGGGCTTCGCCGCGTTCAGAAGGTAGAGGGTCCTCCTTTTGCTGTAGAGTTCGCCCTCGGGGCTGTTGATATACTTGGCGCCTTCGCCGTCCACGAGGCGCCCGCCGAAGGCGACGAGCCTCCCCTGGAGGTCCCTGATGGGAAAAATAACCCTGCCCCTGAAGCGGTCGTAAACCCGCGTCCCCTCGCCGGCCAGGAGCCCCGCCGCCATGGCGTCCCCCGTCGGGACACCGGAGGCCTCGAGTTCTCTCTTGAGCGAGTCCCAGGAGGGGGGCGCCCACCCCAACTCGAAGGCCGCGGCATCGGCAACGCCAATGCCCCTCCTCTCGAGGTACTTCCTGGCGCTCTCCCCTTGTGGCCCCGCCAGGGACCGCCGGAAAAAGGCGAGGGCCTTCTCCATGGCGCCCACCGCCCCTCTCGACCGTCCCCGGCGCCCGCCGGGGCGTTCAAGGGCGACCCCCGCCCTGTCGGCCAGCAAGGCCAGCGCCTCGGGAAAGGTCATGCCCTCCTTTTCCATCACGAAGGAAAACAGGTCGCCACCCCGGCCGCAGCCGAAACAGTGGTAGGTCTGCCGTTCCGAGGAGACGAAAAACGAGGGTGTCTTCTCGGCGTGGAAAGGGCAGAGCCCCCGGAAGCTTTTACCGGCCCTCCTGAGCTGGACCGACTCTCCGATCAGTTCCACGATATCGATCCGGTCCTTGATCGTCCTTACGGCGTCCCGGTTCAAAACCGCACCACCTTCCCCGGGCAAACCCTGCAGACAGGCCGGGGGAGGGCAACCGGTCGCCCTCCCCCGCCGTTATCGAGCCTGGTCCGCTTCTTGTGCCCCGTCGATGCGGAGGGCGGCCCCTAGACGAACAACGGCGCCAAGACCAGGGCTACCACCGACATAAGTTTTATCAGGATGTTGAGGCTGGGGCCGGCGGTATCCTTGAAGGGGTCACCGACGGTATCACCCACGACGGCCGCCCCGTGGGGCTCCGAACCCTTCCCCCCGTGGTTGCCTTCCTCGATGAACTTCTTGGCGTTGTCCCAGGCCCCGCCGGCGTTGGACATGAAAATGGCCATCATGACGCCCGTGATGATGGCCCCGCCCAGCAGCCCGCCGAGGGCCTCGGCCCCCAGCACAAGGCCCACGACCACCGGGCTGACCACGGCGAGGGATCCGGGAATGACCATCTCCTTGAGGGAGGCGCCGGTGGATATCTCTATGCAGCGCTCGTACTCGGGCTGGCCTTCACCCTCCATTATGCCCGGTATTTCGCGGAACTGGCGGCGCACCTCGTCGATCATCTGGGAGGCGGCCCGGCCGACGGCCTGGATCGTCATGGCGCTGAAGACGAAGGGGAGCATGCCTCCGATGAAAAGGCCCACCATGACCCTGGGGTTGTTGATATCGATAACCTCCAGGCCCACCGCGGTGGCGTAGGCGGCGAAGAGGGCCAGGGCCGTGAGGGCCGCCGACCCGATGGCCAAGCCCTTCCCTATCGCCGCGGTGGTGTTCCCCACCGCGTCGAGCCGGTCCGTGATCTTGCGGACCTGGGGAGGCATGTGGCTCATCTCGGCTATGCCGCCGGCGTTGTCCGCGATGGGGCCGTAGGCGTCGACGCTGAGGGTCATCCCGGTGATGGAGAGCATGCCGACGGCCGCGCAGGCGATGCCGTAAAGGCCGCCGAACCTGACGCCTACGAGGATGGAGCCGCAGAGCATCAGGACGGGGATGGCGGTGGACTTCATGCCGACCCCGAGGCCGGCCAGGATGTTGGTCGCCGTCCCCGTGATCGAGGCCTGGGCTATCCCTTTGACGGGTGGGTAACCCGAAGAGGTGTAGTACTCGGTGATGATGCCTATGAGAACCCCGACGGCCACCCCGGAGAGGACGGCCCAAAAGAGGGTTATGTCATTGAATACGGCCCTGGTCATGAAGTAGGAACCGACTATCATGAGGGCCCCCGTCACGAGGGTCCCTACCCTGAGTGCCAGTTGGGGGTCTCCCCCCTCGCGGACCCTCACGAAAAAGGTCCCCAGGACCGCCGAGACTATGCCGAGGGAGGCCAGGAGCAAGGGGTAGACGACTCCCGTGTCACCGTAGGCCACCAGCCCTATGGCCATGGCGGCGATGATGGAGTTCACGTAGGACTCGAAAAGGTCGGCCCCCATGCCGGCGATGTCGCCCACGTTATCGCCCACGTTGTCGGCGATAACGGCCGGGTTCCTCGGGTCATCCTCGGGGATGCCGGCCTCGACCTTGCCCACCAGGTCGGCCCCCACGTCGGCGGCCTTGGTGTATATCCCGCCGCCGACCCTGGCGAAGAGGGCGATGGAGCTGGCCCCGAAGCCGAAACCGGTGACGATGTTGGGGTCCTTGAAGAAAGCGTAGCAGATGATGATGCCGATTATCCCGATGCCGACGACGGACATGCCCATGACGGTCCCGCCGGTGAAGGCTATCCTAAGGGCCGGGTTCATGCCCTGGCCGGCGGCGAAGGCCGTCTTGCCGTTGGCCCTGGTGGCGACCCTCATGCCCACCAGGCCCGCGAGACCGCTGCAGAAAGCCCCGATGAGGAAGGAAACGGCCATGGGGTAGCCGATCTTGAACCAGAGGACCGCGCCGACGACTGCGACGAAGGGGACCAGCGCCCTGTACTCCCTGGAGAGGAAGGCCATGGAACCCCTCTGTATGATCCCGGACAGTTCGTTCACCCGCTCATTGGTGACCTCGAAGGACCTGATGCGCCCCGACGAGAACAGGGCGAACGCCAGCGCGAGCATCCCGGCCCCACCGGATATCCAGACGATCTGTGCCAACATTCAAGGAACCTCCCCGCGTAATATGAAGTCTTTAAGGACAAAAGACGGCCCGCCTCCCGGGCGGGCGCCATGAGTACTCTATCGCCCGCCCTAAAGGGTGGGCGACCATCATTATAGACAGCCAGGCCCTTTACCGCAAGGACGTCCCCGGGGGCAACGTCAGGGTAGGGTCCTGATATGGACGCTCACCCCGTCTTCGGGGTCGAAGTCCCCCTTGAGGGAGCCCAGCATCCCCGAGACGCCGCCGGCGATGAACTCCCCGACGAAGGACTTCACGGGGATCCTCCTTCCCCGGCTGTAGACCTCGGCCGGCGAGGTCTCGGCCTTGCGGACCATGGACGACACCAGGTCGGCCAATTCCTCCTCCTGACCGGCGCAGAAGTGCCTTTCCTTCCCGCAGGGGTTGTCCCTGTCGTAGAAAGCCACCACGCCCACGACCTCTTCAGGTATGCTCTCGGGGTCCCCGACCCATATCTTGGGAAGGGTCAGTTCCTTCCCACCCTCGAGGAGAAGAAGATGCCTGCCGGGGAAGTAGAGGGCCGCCAGGCGGCCGGGGTCCATGTCCTTTCTACCGTCCTCCAACCGGAGGCCGTCCGATCCCCAGAGCGCCACGGGGCCCGAAATTTGCGCGAGCAGGCCCGAATCGGTCCCCGCCGGAGAGAGGACCTCTTCGTGGGTCCGCTTCACGTAGGCCACGTCAAGCCCCCTCTCCTTGAGCAGGGGCAGCAGCTTTTTGCAGAGGGTGGTCTTCCCGCTGTCCTTGAAACCGCTCACCGCCAAAATGAAGGGCATGGCGCGTCACCTCCCGTCAACTTGATCTCAATTCTCTTGGCGCATGCGCTGCCAGATCCTCCTGTAACTGTCCAGGAAGAAAAAGAACATTGAAAGGATCAGGGGCCCGATGAAGATCCCCAGGAAACCCCAGGTGGCCAGACCGCCGACAACGCCGGTGAAGATTATCAGGATGTGGACCTTGCTACCCTCGGAGATGAACAGGGGCCTAATGAAGTTGTCTATGGTGCTCACCACCAGGAGAGCCCATACGGCCAGGAAAATGGCCGCTCCTGTCCTCCCGTCGGCAAAGAGGTAGGCGGCCCCGGGGAGGAGCACCAGGGGCGTGCCCACGAAGGGGATTATGGCCAGGATGAACATGGCCCCCGCGAAAAGGAGGGGGCTGGGAAGCCCGACCCACCACCACCCGAACCCGCCCAGGAAGGCCTGGATGCCGGCGGTAAAGGTTATCCCGTAGACCACCGACTGGAGGATCTGTTCGGCCTTGCCGAATATCTCCTCCCGTTCGCTCAGCGATAGGGGCAGTATCTCCCTTACATAGTCGAGGATCTTGTGGCCGTCCCTGAGCATGAAGAAGGACGCCACGGCGATCACGATCAGCTGGTAAAACGTCCTGAAGGCGTTGCTGAGGAAGCCCCGGGAGACGGAGGCGACGTAAGAAGCGAACCACCTCCCGGCCTGACGGAAAGTATCGCCAAGGTACTCGAAGTGCTCCATGTAGGGCGTGAGCCTCGACGAGAGCCAATGGGGAAGGAGTTCGAGCAGCGTGGGCATCTCGACCCCCTCGAACTGCTGCATGAGGTCGGCCACCCTGCCGTAAAGCCTGATACCTTCCCTGGCGATCAGCGTGCCCATGAGGCCGGCGGGGACCACCAGCACGATGAGGATGGCCGCCGTGGTTATCCCCGCCGCCAGGTTCGACCACCGGCCGGAGAAGGCCCTCCTGTAGATCAGCAGGTAAAGGGGGTAGGCGAAGTACGAGAGTAGCGACGACCAGGCGAGGGGCCGCAGGAGGGGGGTGGATACCGTATAGGAGAGGATGGAGAGCATGGCGAAGACCACTATGAAGGGCAGGTAGGCCCCCCATTGCCCCTGGGGTTTCGTTTTCACCCCGTTACCCAAGTCCCTTTGGCACCCCCCTTTTTACCCCGGGCCCGGTGACGGGCTATTCCCATTCTATCGTCGCCGGGGGTTTCCCGGTTACGTCGAAGACAACCCTGTTGATGCCGTCCACTTCGCTACAGATACTCCTGGAGACCCTGTCGAGGAGGTCGGGCGGCAGTTTAACCCAGTCGGCAGTCATGCCGTCGGGCGATTCCACGGCCCTCAACACCACGACCTCCGCGTAGGTCCTGGCGTCGTTCGTGACGCCGACGCTCCTCACGGGGAGGAGCACGCAGAAGGCTTGCCACATCTTATCATAAAGCCCCTCTTTCCTTATCTCGGCGACGAAGAGGGCGTCGGCCTTCCTCAGGATGTCGAGCCTCTCGCGGGTCACCTCACCGAGGCAGCGGACGGCGAGGCCTGGCCCGGGAAAGGGGTGCCGCCCCAGGATCCTCTCCGGGACGCCGAGGAGAGCGCCTATCCTGCGGACCTCGTCCTTGAAGAGGTCCCTGAGGGGCTCGAGGAGCTGAAAGTCCATCTCCCGGGGGAGCCCGCCCACGTTGTGGTGGCTCTTGACGGCCGCCGTGCCCTTACCGCGGGGGCCGCTCTCTATTACATCGGGGTAGATCGTGCCCTGCAGGAGCCAGGAGGCCCCCCCTATCTCCCGGGCCTTGCGCTCGAAGACCCTGATAAAGGTCTCGCCGATGGCCTTGCGTTTGGCCTCGGGGTCGGTCACACCCTTCAGGGCCGAGAGAAAATCTTCGGAGGCGTCCACGTAATGCACCCTTAGCCCCAGGGATCCCCGGTAGGTCTCCAGGACCTGCTCGGCCTCGCCCAGCCGGAGGAGGCCGCTGTTGACGAAGATGCATCCCAGGCGGTCGCCGACGGCTTTCGAGGCGAGGACGGCGGCCACGGTCGAATCGACGCCGCCGGAGAGCCCGCAGACGACACGGCCGTCGCCGACGGTTCTCTTCACCTCTTCCACGGCTGTATCGACCCACTCCCCGAGGTCCCAGGCCTTCCGGCACCGGCAGACACCGAAAAGGAAGTTGGAGAGGATATCGGCACCGCCCGGACACTGGGGCGCCTCCGGGAGGAAGGCCACGGCCGAAACCCTGGAGCCGGGGCTTTCAAAAGCCGCTACCGTGCCGGACTCGCCCCTGGCGGTGACGGTGAACCCCGGCGGCGGCGACAGGACGCGGTCCCATCGGCTCATCCAGACCTCCGTTTCGGCGGGGAACCCCTCCAGGAGGGTGCCTCCGGCGCCTTCAAAAAGGATCCTGACCCTTCCGAACCCGACGGGTTCACCCCTTGTGACCTCGCCGCCCAGGAGACTCGCGATCAACGGCATACCGTAGCAGATGCCCAGGACCGGGACCTTCCCGTCGAGCAGTTCCACGGGGACCGTGGGCGAGTCCTCTTCGAGGACCGTCCCGGGGCCACCGATGATGATCAGGCCCGAAGGGTCCCCGGCCATGAAAGCTTCGTAACCGGCGCTCCAGGGGACCACCTCGCTGAAGACTCCCTTTTCCCTGACCCTCCTGGCGATCAGCTGGGCCTGTTGAAAGCCGCAATCGATGATGACGATGGACTCTCTTGCTCCTGGACTCAAAAAAATCACCCCTCACGACACCAGTTTATCAGAACCGGGACGGGGCGCTCACAATGAAAAAAGGGCCCCCGCGGGGGCCCTGCCTGTACTAAAGGGTCGATCAGTAATCCATCCCGCCCATGCCGCCGGGCATCGCGGGCATTTCGCTCTCCTTCTTGGGCTTTTCGGCCAGGAGGGTCTCCGTGGTGAGGACCATGGAGGCTATGGAGCCCGCGTTCTGGAGGGCGCTCCTGGTGACCTTGACCGGGTCGATGATGCCGGACTTGATCATATCCTCGTAGTCGCCGGTCATGGCGTTGAAACCGAAGCCCTTATTGAGGCCGTGGACCTTTTCGACCACCACGTCGCCCTGGTACCCGGCGTTGGCGGCGATCAGGTGGATCGGCGAAATGAGGGCCTTCTTGACGATGGTGGCGCCGGTCTTCTCGTCGCCTTCGAGCTTGGCGATGAACTTGTCGAGGGGCTCGATGGCGTTGATCAGGGCCACGCCTCCCCCGGCCACGATGCCTTCCTCCACGGCGGCCCGGGTAGCGTTGAGGGCGTCCTCGATCCGGTGCTTCAGTTCCTTCTGCTCCGTCTCGGTGGCGGCTCCGACCTGGATGACGGCCACCCCGCCCACCAGCTTGGCGAGGCGCTCCTGGAGCTTCTCCTTATCGTACTCGGAGGTGGATTCCTCCAGTTCGGCCTTGATCTGGGCTGCGCGCTTCCTGATGGCGTCGGGGTCGCCGGCGCCTTCGACGATCGTGGTCTCCTCCTTGGTCACCCTGACCTTCTTGGCCTTGCCAAGCATGGAGAGGTCGGCGTTCTCGAGCTTGAGGCCTATCTCCTCGGAGATCACCTGTCCGCCGGTCACGATGGAGATATCCTGGAGCATCGCCTTGCGCCGGTCACCGAAACCGGGGGCCTTGACGGCGACGACCTGCATCGTCCCGCGGAGCTTGTTGACCACGAGGGTCGCGAGGGCTTCACCCTCGACGTCCTCGGCGATGATCAGCAGGGGCTTGCCGGTCTGGACCACTTTCTCGAGAAGGGGGACCATGTCCTTGACGCTGTTGATCTTGCCGTCGTTGATGAGGATGTAGGCGTCCTCCAGGTGGGCTTCCATGCGCTCGGGATCGGTCATCATGTAGGGGCTCACGTAGCCCTTGTCGAACTGGAGCCCCTCGACCATCTCCAGGGTGGTGCCGACGGTCTGGCTGTCCTCTACGGTGATGACGCCCTCTTCCCCGACCTTCTCCATGGCCTCGGCGATCAGTTCGCCGACGGCACGGTCATTGGCGGAGATGGCGGCTACCTGGGCGATCTTCTCCCGTTCCTTTACGTTGAGGGCCATCGCCTTGAGTTCGTCGACCACCAGGTCTACGGCCTTCTCTATGCCGTGCCGCATGAGGGCGCCGTTGGCGCCGGCGGCCACGTTCTTCATGCCCTCAAGAATGATGGCCCTGGCGAGGACGGTGGCCGTCGTGGTGCCGTCGCCGGCCACGTCGTTCGTCTTGGAGGCCACTTCCTTGAGCAACTGGGCTCCCATGTTCTCAAAGGGATCCTCGAGTTCGATCTCCTTGGCAATGGTCACGCCGTCATTGGTGATCGTCGGCGAGCCGAACTTCTTCTCCAGCACCACGTTGCGGCCCTTGGGCCCCAGGGTGCTGGCCACGGTATCGGTGACCTTGTTGATCCCCCGCTCGAGGGCCCTGCGGGCTTCTTCACCAAAAGAAAGGATCTTAGGCATTGCTGTTCTTCCTCCTTCCTGGCTCTTCAGGAAAATAATTTGTCCGGACTACTTCTCAAGGATGGCAAGGACGTCGCGCTCGCTGAGGATGAGCAGCTCCTCGCCTTCGATCTTGACTTCGGTGCCGCCGTACTTGCTGAAAAGGATCTTGTCGCCCTTTTTGACCTCGAGCGGCAGTTTTTGCCCGTTCTCCAGGACCCTCCCGGAGCCGATGGCCAGAACTTCCCCCTCCTGGGGTTTCTCCTTGGCGGTGTCGGGGATCACGATGCCTCCCCTTGTCTTCTCCTCCTGGGTGAGGACCTTCACGACTATCCTGTCACCGAGCGGCTTCAACTTCATTTCTTTACCCCTCCCTGCGGACATGTGTTGAAAAAATGTTAGCACTCAACAGCATCGAGTGCTAAATGACCGCGAATGATATTAATAGGCTGGGCTTTCAATCTCAAGGGGTTTGACCATCATTCCGGGGAAAATAACCTTGGAAAAGGATGGATTTCTTTATTTTCTTCTATTTTGCTTCTCTTTCCATGACCTTATCGGTCAGAGAAGCCGAGGGGTCCGGCGAGAGACCGGGTCCCGACGGGCCTGACCGGAGAAAGTTGAAAAGCCCTGCGGCGGCTATCATCGAGGCGTTATCGGTGCAAAGTTCCAGGGGCGGGATGAAAGCGTTGTCCCCGAAGCGGTCCCTGAAGGCCTTCCTGAGGGCCGAGTTGGCCGAAACCCCTCCGGAAAGACAGACCCTCCCGACGCCGGTCAGCCTCGACGCGAGGACCATCTTCCCCAGGAGCGCCTCCACGGCGGCCTTCTGGAAGGAAGCGCAGATATCGGCCAGGGGAAGGCTCCGGCCCTCGCTTTTTATCCTGTTGACGGTCCACAGCACGGCGGTCTTCAAGCCGCTGAAGCTGAACTCCACCCGTCCGGTGGCGCCCAGGGGCACGGGGAGATCGAAGGAATCGGGGTCGCCCGAGGCGGCGAGCCGGTCCACTTCGGGGCCGCCCGGGTAGGGCAGCCCCAGCAACTTGGCCACCTTGTCGTAGCACTCTCCCGCGGCGTCGTCCCTGGTCCTCCCCAGGAGGGTGTAATCGCCCCACCCTTCCACCAGGATCACTTCGGTGTGCCCACCGGAGACGATCAGGCAGAGGAAGGGCGTTTCCAGCCCCTCATGGGCTATACGGTTCGCGAATATGTGGCCTTCCAGGTGGTTGACCCCCACCAGCGGGCAATCCCAGGCCTGGGAAAGACCCCTGGCAGTCATGAAGCCGACTATCAGCGACCCCATGAGCCCCGGCCCCGCGGTGACGGCCACGAGCCCCACCCGGCTCGAGGGGTCCTCCACCCCAGCTTCAGCGAGGGCGGCCCTCAAAAGGGGGATGATGGCCTCTTGGTGCTTCCTCGAGGCGAGTTCCGGCACCACCCCCCCGAAAAGGGCGTGGTCCTTCGCCTGGCTTGAGAGTAAGGAGGACCTTACCCGGCCGTCAAAACCCAGGACCGCGACCCCCGTGTCGTCGCAACTCGTCTCGATGCCCAGTACGACCGGGCCACATGCGGGGGGGCTCAATGCCGGCAACCGGTACACCCCCGGCAGGAACCGGAACAGCCTTTCGACCCCTTGCCGAGGGGCGGCCCCGCCTCGTGGATGAAGGCCTTGGCGCCGCAGCTCGGACAGCGGGAGGGGCGGCACACGCTCGTGAACCGCTCGCCGCAGGAGGCGCACCGGAAAAGGTGTTCTTCGCTCACTTCGCCGGCACAATCCATTCGGTGGAATCCTCCAGGTAGGCCAAGGTCGTGGTTTTTCCGGGGGCGGCGTTCTCCAGGGGGACGGCGACCGAAAGGATGCCCTCCGCCCCGGAGGGAAGATCCCCCTCAGCGATGAAAGCCTTGTCGGTCAGGATATCGCTCCGTTCCAGGTGCCTTCCCCCGATGGAAATATCGACCGGGTGGAAGGTCCAGGGCTTGTTGGCCTCGTAGCGGATGATGAAGAGGGCTTTACCCTTGGCCTGGTCGGTCCCCCAGTAGCGGGTATGCCAGGAAAGCCACTCGGGGGGCATTTCGGTGCCCCGTACGGCGTGGGCCAGGGCCTTGTCCACGTAGACGAAGAGTATCTTGCCCCTCGCCCCGATCACGAGGTCGCCCAGGAGTTGACCCTCCGGGTAGAGGGTGACGCTCCGTTCCTTCACCAGCGCCTCCAGGTCGGCTGAAAAGGCCGCCGCCGCGGACACCAGCAGGATCATCGCCGCCAAAAACAATATAGGCTTCCTCAAAGGTCACAACCTCCCTTGAAGTAAAATCCGTAAATCGGAAAATCCGTGAATCGTAAACCGTTAATCGTTAATCGAAAAAACCAAAATCGGAAATCGTAAACCCAAGGCAAAGACAAAAGGCATAAACAGGAAACCAAAAGCCGTGAATCGTAAATCGTGAATCGAAAAAAACCGTAAACCGTGAATCGGGGGTCGAAAAAGACAATGCCCAAGGAACAATGAAAAAGGCAAAAGCCGGGAATCAGCTCGCTGTTAACGAGGAGATTATCGGGGTAATCCCCGATACTGTTCCCCCTTAATCTCTCAGTGACCGAATCAACCCACAAAGCATTTGGAAAATCCTGTCGGCTTTTTCATAAATAGGATTTCCGTTTTGCAAATATCCCAGATCGGCGGCCAGGCGGCACTGGGTTTCCAGTTCTCCCAGTGAACCCCTAGCTATCATCAGGAACCTAAGAAAATCCTTCCGAGAACCCCTGCATGCGCCTTCTGCTATGTTGCTTGGAATTGAGACCGCACATCGTCTCAGCTGTCCGGTCAACCCATAGCGTTCCTCCGAGGGGAAACCCTTTGTGGCTTTGTAAATATCCTTAGCCAGTTCCATAGCCTGATTCCATACATCAAGATTACAATGAGGTCTCATACTTGTGGACAAATCGGAATAATCCCCCTTGATCATTCATCGATTCCCAACTCACAATTTCCGGTTCACGGCTTTTACTTTCAGATTTACGCCTTTTGCCTTGGCCTTGGCTTCCCGGTTTCCGGTTTCCGGTTTCCGGTTTCCGGTTTCCGGTTTCCGGTTTCCGGTTTCCAGTTCTCCGATTCACGATTTACGATTCACGGCTTTTTCGATTCACGATTCACGATTCGCGATTTACGGTTTTTGGTTTCCGGCCCTTAAAAGCCTCCACGATCCAGGCCCACTCCGGGCTCCCGGCCTTCCAGGTGGCCAGGGCGTAAGTTCCGGCGCCCAGCAGCAGGGGCAGGACCATCCAGGAACTCTTCGAAAGGATACTCCCGTAAAGAGGATAAGGGAACAGTATTTTCAAGCAAACCAGCAGGATCCCCATCAGGCCCAACCCCAACGCCAGCGGGATGGCCCAGTCCCGCTGGAAGAGGCTCTCCGCGCTTTTTTGTCCCGGGAGCAACCTCCAGGTCAGGAGCGCCGTACCCGAAAAGGCCAGCGATGAAGCCAGGGCTAGACCGTTTATACCCATGGGCTTGATCAGGAGGAGGCTGAACACCACGTTGGCGGCCACGCTGAAGGAGGTCACCATCATGGCCTCCCTCGGAAGGCCCCGGGCGTAGAGCGCCCTGAGGAGTATCGTCGAACAGGCCATACCGGGTAGGCCGAGAGAGTACATGGTGAGGGCTCCTGCCGTCCCCCTCCACGCCCATTCGCCGAAGGCCGCCCGGACGAAGAGCAGGTGGATGATCTCCCCGGAGAAGAGGACCATCCCCAGGGCCACGGGAAGGACGATGAAGAGGCCGTACCTCAAGGCTTCACTCACGCCCCTTGAGAAATCCTCCTCACCCGCCAGGAGCTGCCGTGACAATTGGGGTAGTATGGCTTGGGATATGGCAATGACGAAAAGGCCCAAGGGCAGCTGGAGCACCCTGTCGGCATAGTTCAGGACCGAAATGGCCCCTTCCTCCAGGAATGACCCCAGCATGCGGCTGATGAGGGGTATGAGCTGGTTCAGCGAGAGCCCCGCGGCGTACGGGAGGAAGAGCCTCATCGCCCGGGTGAGGGCCTCGTTGTCCCTTCTCGGCATGGCCGGGACCAGGAGGACCCCCTTTTTTGCCGACCAGGTCCACTGGAGGACCATCTGGGTCACCCCGCCCAACAATACCGCGTAGCCGAGGCCCCAGACCCCCCACCGGAGTGTTACAATCGCCAGGAAAACAATGAAGACACCGTTGCTAAGGGCGGGGGCTATCGCCGGGACGAAAAAGCAGTCCAGGCTGTTCAGTACCCCCATGGCGAGGGCCGCGACGGAGATGAAGACCAGGAAGGGGAACATGAGGCGCGTCAGCGACACGGCCGCCCGGGTCCCCTCGGCGTCGAAGCCCGGCGCCATGACCCTCACCAGGACGGGGGCCGCTATCATGCCGGCGACGGTCACGAGGATGGTGGCGGCGAGAAGCACCGAGAGGATCTGCCTGGCCAGGGAACGGGCGGAAGCGGGGCCGTCCTTCGCGAGGGTCCTGGAGAACTCGGGCACAAAGGCGGCCGAGAGGGCCCCTTCGGCCAGCAGCCTCCTGGAGAGGTTCGCCAGCGTGTAGGCCACTAGGAAGGCGTCCAGTTGACGTGTCGCCCCGAAGAGGGCCGCCGTCAGGACCTCCCTGGCGAGGCCCAGGACTCGGCTCAGGAAGGTCCCGGCCATCATCCTGAGGGAGTGACGGACCATCCTGGAACCGGGGGAACTCATGTCAGGACACCAGCCTTCGGCGCGCGGGACGCGCGAAAGGGTGAAGGTTCATGGAAGGGCTCACCTTCGTATGGGGCATGGGGAATGAACTCATGGGAGACGACGCCGTCGGCATCCGGGCCGCCGAGATGGTCAAGGCCCGGGCGCTGCCGTGGGTACGGGTCTTCCTCTGCGGCGTTCTCCCCGAGAACCACCTGGCCCCTCTCAGGGAGACCCCCCCGGAGAGCCTCATCATCATCGACGCGGCCGATTGCGGCGGCGAACCGGGGGAGACGCGCCTTCTCAGGCTCCAGGACGTGGAAGGGTCGGCCCTCTCCTCCCACGGGATCCCCCTTTCGGTCCTCCTCGCCCCCTTCGAAGAGGTGACCCGCGTAAGGATCATAGCCATACAACCCGCCTTCACCGGGCTCCGGGAAGGCCTTTCGCCGTCCGTCGAGGCTGCCGCCACAAGGGTGGCCGAGGCCGTCTGCGACGGAACCTGGGGCGAGATCCCACCTCTTCACAGCGAAAACCTTTCCCCCAGGTAGAATTTCCTCGCCGCTTCGCTGTCGGCGACCTCCGAGGGGGTGCCTTCGACGAGGATCTGCCCCCGGTGGATAAGGTAGGTCCTGTCGGTTATGGCAAGGGTCTCCCTGACGCTGTGGTCCGTGAGCAGGATGCCGTACCCCTTGGTCCTCAGCCCCAGTATTATCTGCTGGATATCGTAGACGGCGATGGGGTCGATCCCGCTGAAGGGTTCGTCCAGCAGGATGAAGGAAGGCTTCATGGCGAGGCTGCGGGCGATCTCCACCCTCCGGCGTTCGCCCCCGCTCAGGGCGTAGCCGGGGATGTCCTCCACCTCGCCCAGCCCGAACTCCTCGATCAGGCCAGAGGCCAGGAGGGCGGTGTTCCTCCTGGACTCCCCCTTTTCCTGGAGAACCAGTTCTATGTTCTCCCGGGCGGTGAGGCTCCTGAAGACCGATGCCTCCTGGGGGAGGTAGCCTATCCCCCGCCTGGTCCTTATGTACATGGGCAGCCCCGTGAGGTCGTCGTTGTCGATCATTATCCTCCCGGCGTCGGGTTTCACGATGCCCAGCACCATGTAGAAGGTGGTGGTCTTCCCGGCCCCGTTGGGTCCGAGAAGCCCCACGATCTCCCCCTGCCTGACCTTCAGGTCCACCGAGGACACGACGGTGCGCCCCTTGTAACTTTTGCTCAGCGAACGCGCCCAGAGGAAGCGGTTGCTCATTGGGCCTCCTGGGGAGGGAGGTCGACCTCCATGCGGGGGTTCCCAACGGCTTCGATCTTTCCGCTTTCAAGGTGAATGATGAAGGTATCGGCGGTGATCCTGCGGTTCTTCTGTACCCCCACGGCTCCGCCGGTGAATTCCAGCGTCCGGCGGTCCCGGGAGTAGCGCGACCGGCTGCCGGAAACCCTGGTGGGTTCACCGTCGGGGGCGACGGCATCGGCCACCACGCCGCCCCTGGCGTCGAACTCGGTGAACGCCCCGCCGACCACGAACCCTTCCACCGCCTCGGCGCGCACCGTCACTTTCCTGACCGGGTCGTGGAACCTGGTCACCTTCCGGGCGATGACCTTCTGCCCCCTGGAGGTTTCCTCCACGATCATCTCATCGCAGTCCATGGTAAGCTGCCCCTCGGCCCACCGGGCCAGGACATTCCTCCTGAACAGGGAGCGCGTCCCCGTCGGGTGGAACTCGCCCTCTTCGGAGGTTATCTCGGCGCCCCTCCCGACGACCTTGACGTGCCCCGAGGCGTAAACGAGGCCCCCCGAGGGGTCGTATTGAAGGGTATCGGAGGTGAGCTGCATCTGGTCGGCCCCGGTCGCCGCGGCGGCAGCGAGGAGCATAAGAGCCGTCAGGATCGTTAAGGCGGCCTTTTTATCCATGGTCACAGGCACCGTCCTCGAAAAGGGAAGATAGCGGCACCCGACGGGCGCCGCAGCTATTTTACCTTATTCACCGCCCCCCCGGGCGGCGAGACACCGAAAGGATCGAATATCACCGAAAGGTCAACGCCTCGGCTATCTGGACGGCGTTAAGGGCGGCCCCTTTCAGGAGGTTGTCGGAGACGACCCACATCATGAGGCCCTTCTCGCTTATGGTGTCCCTCCTGACCCTGCCGACGAAGACCGGATCCTGTCCCTGGGAACTCCTCGCCGTGGGGTAAAGGCCCTTCGAAGGTTCATCGATCAGGCGTACGCCCGGCGCGGAGGAAAGCAGTCCTCTCGCTTCCTCCGGGGCAAGGGCCCTATCAAAGATCACCGTGACGGCCTCGGAATGGCCCCTGAAAACCGGGACCCTGACGGCGGTGCACCTAACCTCGAGGCCCGGGATCCCCAGGATCTTCCTGGACTCCCTGATCATCTTCCATTCTTCCTCGCTGACGCCGTCTTCATCGAAACCGCCGATATGGGGCAACACGTCGAAGGCGATGTCGCGGGGGTACACCGAGGCGGCGCCCTCAACGCCGGACAGGAAAGCCCCTGAATTCGTTGCCAGTTCCTCCATGGCCTCCTTACCCGTGCCCGACACGGACTGGAAGGTAACGACCGAGAACCGCACGAGGCCAGCCGCGTCGTGGAGCGGTTTCAGGACCATGACCGCCTGGATGGTCGCGCAGTTGGGGTTGGCGATCAGCCCCTTATGCCCCGCCATCGCCCCGGGGTTGACCTCAGGTACCACCAGGGGGACGTCGGGGTCCATCCTCCAGGCCGAACTGTTGTCGATCACGACGGCGCCCCTCTTCTTAGCCTCGGGGGCCCATTTCCTCGACGCGTCGGCGCCGGCGGAGAAGAAGGCGATATCCACCTCCTCGAAGGAGTCGGCGGTCACCTCAAGAACCTCCAGTTCGCCACCCCTGAAGGGGACCCTGGAACCCCGTGAGCGGGAAGAGGCGAGGGGTACGACCTCCGAGGCGGGGAAACCCCTCGCCTCCAGGGTACGCAGCATCTCCCGGCCCACGAGGCCCGTCGCGCCGAGCAGGGCGACCCTCATCCCGCGGCCTCTTCAATGAAAGTTTTATGCAGGGCGGCGACCGCCCTTTCCACGTCGACCGAGGAGACCACGCAGGTGATGGACATCGAGGTGGAGGAGATCATGTCGATATTGACGGATTCGCCTGCCAGTATAGAAAACATCCTTGCCGGCGCGTCGGGGTGGTTTGACAGGCCCGCCCCCACGAGGGAGATCTTGCCCACCTCCGTATCGAAGGCCACTCCCTGGGCCTCGATGTCCCTGGCCGTCCGGCGGCATACGTCAATGGCTTCACCCAGGAATTCCTTCCTGACGAGGAAGGCTATGTCGTTGACCTGTCCCCTCATGATGCTCTGGATTATCATCTCGACGCCCACGCCGGCTCCGGCCAGGGAGGAGAAAACCCTGGCCGCGATCCCCGGCTTGTCGGGGACCCCCAGCACCGCCACCTTGGCGATCTCCGTATCATGGGTTATCGATCGCACCACGAACCCCTCGGATACATCATCCCTCATGATCCAGGTCCCCCTCTCCTTCCCGAAACTGGAACCGACGAAAAGCGGCACACCGTACCTCCAGGCGAGCTCCACGCTCCTCGCCTGGAGGACCCTGGCGCCGGCCGCGGCCATCTCCATGCACTCCCCGTAACTGACCCTCTCGAGGCGAAAAGCCCCCGGGACCACCCTGGGGTCGGCGGAAAATATTCCTTCCACATCGGTGAAGACCCAGCAGCATTCGGCCTCCAGGGCGGCGGCAAGGGCCACGGCGGTCAGGTCCGACCCTCCCCTGCCCAGGGTTATGACGTCCCCCCCGTCGGTGACGCCCTGGAAACCGGCGACGACGGCCACTTCACCCTTTTCGAGGGACCCCGCCACCATCCGGGGGTCCACGGAAAGGACCCGCCCGTCGGTGAATACGCCGCCCGCCCTTATCCCTGCCTGCCAACCCGCGAAGGAACGGGCGGGGACACCCATCTCGCCCAGGGCCATGGTGAGAAGGGCCATACTCTGCTGCTCTCCGGTGGAAATCAGCTGGTCCACCTCCCGGCGGTTCAACCGGCCGGCGAAACCGTTGGCCGTCTCGATGAGTTCCTTCGTTGTCTGGCCCACCGCCGATACCACTACGACCAGGGAAAGGCCCTTCCGGTGGAGGCCGGCCACCTGGCGCGCCACGGCCTCGATCCCCCCCTCACCCGTAAGGGACGAACCCCCGTACTTCAGGACCTCGATCTTCATGATCCGGTCACCACCGGTGAAAGGCGCTCAACCACGGCGCCCGCCTCATCCACGTCGAGGACGAAGAAACGGGACCTCACGCCGTGCTCCCTGAATACCCGGCACATGGCCTCGGCGACGCCCCGGGGCGCCCCCTTCGCGAAGGCGAGCACGCTCGGGCCGGAACCGCTTATGGCGGCGCCGAGGCATCCCGGAACGCCTTTGACCTTCTCCAGGATCACCTCGCCCCCCGGGAACAGCTTCGCTCGGAACCGCTGGTGGAGCCTGTCGTCCATGGCCCAGGCGAGGTTCTCCCACTTCCCCGCGGCCCAGGACGCCGCCAGGATAGCGGCCCTGTTCAGCGTGAATACGGCGTCGCCCAGGCTCACTTCCCTCGGGAGCGCGTTGCGGGCGTCCTCGGTCCTGACCCTCACCTCCGGGACGGCTACGACGGCGAAAATATCGCCGGGGGGCGGCGGGAGCTTCACGTACCGAAGCCGCCCCTCGCCGGCGCCGCTGACGACTAGGCCGCCTAGACAGGCTGGGACGATATTGTCGGGGTGCCCCTCGATCTCCACCATCAGGGAGATCAGCTCCTCGACGGGCAGGGGCTCCTCCCGGAAAGCGTTGGCTATCATCACGCCCCCCGCGACGGCGGTGGAGGAACTGCCCAGCCCCCGGCAGAGGGGGATGGCGTTGAGGCAGCGCAACGAAAAGCCGGGGCACTGGAGGCCCCACTCCTCGCAGGCCCTTTCATAGCTCTTGATTATCAGGTTCGATTCGGGGTCGGAAAGTTCGGCGCTCCCTTCGCCGATAACCTCCATCCGGTACGCCCCGGGCTCGTCTATATCGAAGACGTCGTAAAGGTTATAAAGGGAGAGGGCGAGACCGATGGTGTCGAAGCCCGATCCCAGGTTGGCCGTGGTCGCCGGGACCCGGATGCGGATCGAGGGGCCGTTCATGACAGGGCCTCCCTGAGGGCCCCCACCTCGGCGTCGACCTCGAGGGGCGCTCCCGCCCCCGCGGCGGCCGTATCGGGGTCCTTGAGGCCGCTACCGGTGAGGACGGCCACCACCGTGGAGCCCCGGGGGATGAGCCCTAGCCCGGCGTACCGTAAAAGGCCTGCTATGCCGGCACAGGATGCCGGCTCGGCAAAAACTCCTTCATCGGCCGCAAGCCTTCTCTGGGCTCCCAGGATCTCCTCGTCGCTCACGGCCAGGAACTTCCCGCCGCTCATACGGACGGCCCAGGACGCCTTCTTCCCGTTCACGGGCCTCCCTATCCTGATGGCCGTCGCCACCGTTTCCGGGGCAGGGCAGGGTTTCCCGAGGGCGAGCGGGGCTGCGCCCTCGGCCTGCACCCCGATCATGGCGGGGACGGAGTCGGCCTTCCCGGCGCGGCGGTACTGGACAAAACCGGCCCAGCCTGCTGTGATATTGCCGGCGTTGCCCACGGGGAGCACCACCGCGTCGGGTGAGCGGCCAAGCTCATCGACCATCTCCCAGGCCACGCTCCTCTGGCCCCAGAGCCGGTAGCGGTTAACCGAGTTGACCACCGCCAGGCCCATCTCCCTCGAGAGGGCGAGGGCCAGTTCCAGGGCCTCGTCGAAATTACCCCTTATGGATACGACCCTCGCTCCGTGGACGAGGGCCTGGGCGAGTTTCCCCGAGGCGACCTTCCCCTTGGGCAGGAGGACCGTGCACGGGAGGCCGGACCTCGCCGCGTAGGCGGCGGCCGAGGCGGAGGTGTTGCCCGTCGACGCGCAGACCAGCCCCTTCGCCCCCGCCTCCAGCGCCTTGGCGACGGCCAGCACCATCCCCCTGTCCTTGAAGGACCCCGTGGGGTTGGCCCCTTCGTACTTGGCGAAAAGCCGCAGGCCGAGTTCATCCCCCAGCCTCTCAAGGGGTATGAGAGGGGTCCCCCCCTCCCCCAGGGAAACGATGGGCGTCCCCGGGTTGATCGGCAGCAGGGTCCTGTACCGTGGTAAAATGCCCTTCATCTTCAAGCTCTCCCTCCGTATCTTGAAAAAAAACAAGGCCCCTTCCCGTCTCTACCCGTGAGACGGAAAGGGGCTCTTTCCGCGGTTCCACTCCGGTTCCGGCAAGATGGCGCCGGCCCTCGTCCCCGCTGTCAGGGGCGGGCCCCCGTCACCTTATCCCTTCGCCAGGGCTTCGGATCCAGCTCCGGGGTGGTCTTCAACGTATCCCTCGCGAAGGGACCTCTCAGCCCTCGGGTCCCCCTCTCTGGCGCGCTGAAAAAACGCCTACTCTCCCCTTCATCGCCTTTGCCTTATTCGTTGACCGCTAACTTGAGCAGTTACCGTTCTTTATAGGGCCCTGGGCTGGATTTGTCAAGGGGAATGGGCCCGGCGGCACATTAATCCTCGCCCTGTTGCCCAGGTCTTGACAGTCTGTTAAAATACGCCATCAGCGGATATCATATTCCCCCCGAAGGGAGGATCGACCCATGTCAGATGTTACAACGACAGACCACATCGACATTACCCGGGAGGGATACGAAAAACTGAAGGCAGAACTGGTCGAGCTGAGAAGCGAGGGGCGCCAGGAGATCGCAAGGTTGCTGGAAGAAGCCCGCGGCTTCGGAGACCTCAATGAGAACGCAGAATACCATTCCGCCAAGGAAGCCCAGGGCAAGCTGGAAACGAGGATACAGTGGCTGGAGTACCAGCTGGGCAAGGCCAGGATCGTGGAGCCCGAGGATATCGACCCCTCGAGGGCCGGCCTCGGGACAACCGTCACCCTTCTTGACCTCGACGGCGGTAACAGCCTCAGCTATACCATCGTCGGTTCCGAAGAGTCAGACCCGGCCGCGAACAGGATATCGGCGAGCAGCCCCGTCGGGCAGGCCCTGATCGGCAAGACCGTCGGCGAGGAGCTCTCCGTGGAGGTCCCCAAGGGCACCAGGAAGTTCAGGATCACCGGTATTTCCATCCTACCGCCGGGTTAAAAGACCGGTCCCCGCGGACCTCAACTCCATGGAGGACCGGACGATCCTCCAGGCGAGTTCATCGAAACCCCACCCCACGGCGGCCGCGGACTTCGGCACCAGGCTCGTGGCCGTCATCCCCGGCACCGTGTTGACCTCCAGGACATAGGGGTGACCCTCCCCGGTCAGCCTCATGTCAACCCTGCTGAAGACCCTGCAACCCAAAGAGCCGTGGGCCGCGACGGCGGCGGCCGCCACTATCTCCAGCTCCGCGGATGCCAGGGGCGCCGGGCATAGGTATTCCGCCTGCCCCGGGGTGTACTTGGCCTGGTAATCATAAAAACCCAGGCAGGGCTCTATCTGGATCACGGGGAGTATGGAGGTCTCCCCTCCCTCCTCCCACACGGTTACGGTGATCTCCCTCCCGGGGATGTATTCCTCCACGAGGACCACCTGGTCGAAGGAGAAGGCCAGCGAGAGGGCTTCCTCCACCTCGGCCGGTGAGGAGACTATCGTCACCCCCACGGTGCTCCCACACCCCGAAGGCTTTATCACGATCTTGCCCCACCGCTCGAGGGCATCGGCCGCCTTCCCTTCGGCCGCGCCGGGAGCCCTATCGCAGGGGAACAGGCAGATCGCCCGCGGCGCCGGCACGCCGGCGGCGGCGAACAGGGCCTTGCTCACCCTCTTGTCCATGGCCAGGGCGCAGGCCGTGGCACCCGACCCCGTAAAGACCTTGCCCATCAGTTCCAGGGCGGCCTGGATCCTCCCGTCTTCTCCCCATGAACCGTGAAGGGCTATGAAAAAAACGTCGGCGTCGGAGCGCCCTGCCATTTCGAGCATGCGGCGGGGGGAGTCGGCCTCAAGGGGTTCCACGAGGAAGCCCGCGACCTCGAGGGCGGAGCGCAGGGCACTGCCGCTGGAGAGGGAAACCTCCCTTTCGGGACTGTCCCCCCCGAAAAGGACGGCCACCTTGGTGGGGCCGGCGGGCATCACGGGGCGTACTCCCCGGCCTCTCTCGCGCCCAGGAAAAAGGGGTGGCTTGGAAAGGCGTTCAGGACCAGTACCAGTCCTGCCCAGTCGTCCTCGCCGACCCGGTCGTCGCGGTAGACCAGGTCGACCCTGAAGCAGCACTTGCTGTCGTAACTCAGGCGGTAGTACATTTCGTCGAGGTTGCTATCCCGAAGGTTGTAGCCTCCCCTGACGGCCAGGCTCCAGTGTTCCCCGAAGGGTATCTCCGCCTTCTGGTAAAAGGCCTCGCTGTCGGAGAGGTCGTCCCAGGCCATGGGGGAGCCTCCCTCGACCCATTGCTTCCTCCAGAGGCTCGTCATGGTGACCGGTCCCAGGGGCCAGGCAAGGCCCAGCCTGACGGTCATGACCTTCTGGCTGCCGCCGGGCGACCCGTAGTCGTACCACCAGTACTCGGCCCCCCAGAAGGGATCGACGCCGCCTAATTTCGTTTCGCCTTCGTAGGCCGCGCCAAGGCCGAGCCTCGAAGCCCCCGACTTCACCGTGCCCCCCTCGGAAGAGATCTCGTAATCGCCCCAGGTCGACATGAAGCGCCACCTCCCCAGCGCGCCGGGGAGGGTCCACCAGGGCGAAAAAAGCGTGAACTCGGGGTTCCTGTCGATGAGCCCCTCAAAAGACTCGCCCAGGTCCTTTTCAACCTTCACGCTCTCCGAGCGGGACCACCACAACCGCCCCGTCCACCCTTCGAACTCGTAGTCCACGCCCCAACTCGGGCGGAACCTTTTCTCCTCACGGTCGCCATCCCAGGTGTAGGAGGCGTCGGCGAAAAAAACGATCCCGTCGCTGAACCGGTGATCAACGGAGAGGACGGCCTCCAGTCCCACCCCGGACCAGAGGAAGGCCTTCCAGCGCGCGTTGACGTCGCCCATGGCCAGGGGGGCACCGTAGGATACGCCCAGACCCTTGTCGCCCTCGTACATCACCTGGGGGAGGAACTGGCTGCGGCTGCCGTTCGAAAGGTCGATAACATAGTCGAAGGGGTAGGAGAGCAGGAATTTCCCCCCTATGTAGACGGCCGGCTTCGAGGCGACGAGCCGGAAACCGGGGATGACCACGAGCCGTTTCGAGACCAGCTGGTAGTGGGGGTTTTCGGCGGCGCAGGTGGTGAAACCCACGTCCGTCCACCGGTAGACCTGGTCCCCCGTCACGAGCCCCTTCTGGACCCTGCCGGGGATCGATTCAAAGCGCTGGCCCTCCTTGACGCGGGTGGTGGTCACGTCGGAGCCCGAGGCGTGCACCTCTCCTTTTTCGGCCGGGAAGCTGCCCGAGGCGTTCCGGAAAAGCCCCTCGCCGGAGATCATGTCGAGGGCCAGGTGCTCCCCTTCCAGCCTCTGGGAACCGTGGAAGAGGACCACCTTCTTCCCGCCGGGTTCCGCGAAGGCCTCGATGGTGTTATCGACGGCCGAATACTCGATCCTGGGGGCGAAAACCCTCAGCAGGTCCCTGCTGATGCGAACCGCCCCCGTGGCGACGGCAAAACCCGAGGCCTGGTCGAACTCGACCCTGTCCGCCTCGAGCACGATCCGGCCGTCGCCGGCCGCCGCCGCGAGGGGGCCGAAGAGCAAAAAGAAAAGCGCCAGTAGCGACGCGCCCGCCCTCATCGGGTTGTCCCCTCCCATGTGACCACCGCTCCTTCCTCCACGACAACGGAGCCGGACATGGTTATCCGGCCCCGGTTCCCCGCAAGGACTAGACGGTCGTCCCACGCCTCGAGACCCTCGGGGAGCCTCCAGACCGAACCCGTTTCGTCCCAGTCGGCGATGGGTGCTCTCCAGTCGAGTTCCCCCGAGGGGTGGGTGATATGCCCCGTGACCTGGAAAAGCCTGACCCCGCCGGAACCCTCGAAGATGGTCCCCCTCGGGGCGGTCATGTCCCACAGGGCTCCCGTCTTGGACCGGATGAACAGGTCTATGTCCTCCGCCTCGCTGAGGTCTCCGCTCTTTTGCGCCCTTTCGGCCCTCAGGTGCCAGTCGTCACCTTTTTCTAGCCTGGTGACGTCGAGGCCCTCCACAATAATGGCGGGCGTCTCAGGGCTAACGGCGACATCTTCCCGGCCCAGGAGGAGGTCCCTCACCAGCCCGACGGAGAAAAGCAACACCAGGACAACCGCGGCGATCACGAAGAAGCGCCGCTTACTTTCAGGTATCACCGCACTCCCCCCGTTCGAGCCGAAGCGATGAAATAAAGGGCGCCAACTATAATTTGTAGTCGATGACCGCCGATACCCCGACCTTCTGGACCCTGCGGAATCTCTCCAGGGGGTTGGTGGAGTCGATGGGAACGAGCACCCTGACCCCTACCCGGTTCATGAAACTGACCGATAGTTCCGCCACGGCCTTGACCTTGTCCACTTCCGCCTTGGGGCCCGCCACCTGGGCCGCACCTATGGCCGTACCGCTCCCGACGGACACGATGGGGATGACCTTGGTCTCCTCGTCGGTGCCCACGCCGCGGTTGAAGGTGACGGTGTTGATGAAATCGTTTATCTGGGTCCCCAAGGCGCCTACGATGAGCCCTCCCCCTATCACACCTATGAGGTCACCCAGGTCGACGGCCGCGGCCGCTCCGGCGAAGAGCAGTACCCCCGCGGCGATGGAAGCGATGACCCTTTTGCCTCTACTCAAGAAGGTCCCCCCCTTCCATGGATTGTTCGAACTCTTCATGGACGGTGGCTTCCTGCGGTGCGGGCGGCTGGACCCCTCCCGGGAGCCCCTGGAGCGACGTCGGGATGAAGTAACCCTTCACCGAAGCGGTCGAAGCAGTCTCCAGGTAGATAGGGGTCCCGGGGGCCACGTCAGGTGCGTCCCCCTTCACGAGCAGGCCTCCCACGAGGCCCACGGGCCCGAGGAGGATCGCCCCGATGGCGCTCGTCCCTATGGCGGTGGCCACGGTGGTGTCGGACTTGGCGGCCAGGGCGGAAGCATCGCCGACGAAGACGGGTATTGCCTCGGGGCCTAGGGGTTCCAGCCTTTCGAAGGCGAACTTGATCTCCGAGGGCCTGCCGAAACTCCTGGGAGGTTTAACGGCGTCCACCTTGGCAATGACCCTGGAACCCTTCGGCGCCACCAGGAAGCCTTCCACGGCCAGGTTATCCTCAAGCTTCAGGCGGACAATATCCCCGGCGGCGGCGTTCCTGGGGGATACCCGGTCGATGAAGGTGGCCTTGAAAACCAGGTTGGCGGGGACGTTTACGTCCTGCCAAAGGACCTGGCCGGGGAATAGCAGGGTGAGGACCCGCTCAAGCCTCATCGCCAGGGGGCGCCCCTCGGCCGCCTCGCCCTCGAGTTGCCGTTCTATCTCGGTTACCCTGCTGGCGAGGGGGAGGTCGGGCCTGACCTCGTGGGTGATGGCCCACTCGGCGAGCCCCGCCTTGAATAACAACGAGGGCTGACCCAGCGTTCCGTTACTAATGAAGTTCAGCAGCCCCGACTGCCGTTCGGCGATGCTGCCCGGCAGTTCCCTTCCGAAAAGATCGGTCTCGATCTTCTCGAGCCTCCGGATGATCCCCCCGGCGCCCTTTTCGGCGTAGATGAGGAGGTCGATCCGGTCCTGGACCTGCTCCGGCGTGTCGGCTTCCTGACCATGGGAAACACCCGTGAAAGCCATGACCAGTAGCAGGAGCGCGAGGAGAAACGCAAAACGGATCCTTGGTTTCATTTTCCGGCCTCCTTTTCATTTTCTTCCGCCCTGTCCTGGGCAGCCCCGATAAAGCCTACGAAAAGCGGGTGGGGGCGCACCGGCCTCGATTTGAGTTCGGGGTGGAACTGGACGCCCACGAACCAGGGGTGGCCCTCCAGTTCGATGATCTCGACCAGGTCCCGCCCCGGGCATACGCCGGCTATCCGCATCCCCCTGGACGACAAGATTTCCCTGTAGTCGTTGTTGAATTCGTACCGGTGCCTGTGTCTCTCCTCGACCACCTTCTTGCCGCCGTAGGCATCGAAGGAAAGGGAGGATGGGTCCAGTTCGCAGGGGTAAAGGCCCAGCCGCATGGCGCCTGCCGGGTCTTCGGACCCCGGTTCCCCGGCTCCCGAGGCTATGACCGGGTCCAGCGTGTTCGAGTCCATCTCCGCGCTATGGGCCGAGGGAATCCCGCAGACATTCCGAGCGAACTCCACCACGGCGATCTGCATCCCGAGGCAGATGCCCAGGTAGGGGATCCCCTTCTCCCTGGCGTAGGCGGCCGCCTGGATCTTCCCCCGGACGCCCCTGGAACCGAATCCCCCGGGCACCAGGATCCCGTGGACGCCCTCCAGGAGGCCGACCCCCTCCTTCTCGACGTCCTCGGCCTCGACCTGGCGGATCCTCACCCTCACCCTGTTCGCCGTACCGGCGTGGGAGAGGGCTTCGACGACGCTCAGGTACGCGTCCTTGTGGCTCACGTACTTCCCTACCATGGCCACCTCGACGACCCGTTCCGGGTTCTCGGTGGCCCTCACGAAGGCCCTCCAGTCGTCGAGGTCGGGCTCCTGCTTCGGCTCCAGGCCCAGTTTTTCCATCACGAGGCTGTCGAAGCGCTGCTCGTAAAGCTGGAGGGGTACCTTGTAGATCGACGGAACATCGACCGCCTCGACGACGGCCTCTTTGGGGACGCTGCCGAAGAGGGCTATCTTCTCCCTGATGTCGGCCCCCAGGTGGCTGACGGAACGGCAGACGATGACATCGGGTTGTATCCCGAGGCGCCGCAGTTCGTTGACGCTGTGTTGGGTCGGCTTGGTCTTCAGTTCACCGGCGGCGGCGATGTAGGGGACGAGGGTGACATGGCAGTAGAGGACGTTCTCCCGGCCCACGCGGTTCGCCATCTGGCGGATCGCCTCAACAAAGGGCTGTCCCTCGATGTCACCGACGGTCCCGCCGATCTCGGAGATAACGATGTCGACGCCGTCGTTTACTTTGAGGATCCTCTCCTGTATCTCGTTGGTGATATGGGGTATCACCTGGACCGTGGCGCCGCGGTACTGCCCCGCCCGTTCCCTGGAGATGACCGCGGAGTAGACCTTCCCGGTGGTCACCGTGTTGTCCCTCGAGAGGGATTCATCGATGAAACGTTCGTAATGGCCCAGGTCCAGGTCCGTCTCGGCCCCATCGTCGGTGACGAAGACCTCGCCGTGCTGGAAGGGGTTCATCGTCCCCGCGTCCACGTTGATGTAGGGGTCCATCTTGATTATGGATACCTTGAACCCCCTTCGCTTGAGGAGGACCCCCAGCGAGGCGGCGGTGATGCCTTTCCCCAATGACGAAACGACACCGCCTGTGACGAAGACATACTTGGGCATACAGTACCCCCCGGAAGATGGATGGAATAAAATCCGTAAATCGTGAATCGGGAAAACCGTGAATCGTGAATCGGGAATCGTTAACCGCAAAACCAAGGCAAAGACAAAAGGCATAGACCGGAAACAAAAAACCGTGAATCGTAAATCGTCAATCGTTAAGCGGAAAACGAAATACGGGAAACAAAATCAAAAACTTTTTAACAAAGGGGCTTTTTCGATCCATGGCCTCCGGTGACTTCACAACCTACAAACTGGACCAGGACACCATGGTCCTGGTCCAGTTTATTGCATGAGGGAAGTTTTGTCATACGCAAAATGACACAAGGACGGAAGGCCGGGTCAGCTCCTATTTCAGCACCTGGAGCGGGTTTATGGGCTTGTTGTTTAGGCGCACCTCGAAGTGCAGGTGGGAACCGGTGGCACGCCCGCTCGACCCCACCTTGCCGATGGGCTGGCCGGTGGTCACCTTCTGCCCCTTTTTGACATCCAGGCTCCTACAGTGGCCGTACACGGTGGTATACCCCCGGCCGTGGTCGATGACGATTACCCTGCCGTAACCCCCCATCCATCCGGCGTAGGCCACCTTGCCGGACTTGGCCGCCCGGATGACCCTCCCCGTGGGCCCCTTGATATCGATGCCCGTGTGGAAGTCCCGGCGCTTGTTGAAGGGATCACGCCTCCAGCCGTAGCCGCTGGTGATCCCGCCCCTGAGAGGCCATTCGAACAGTTTTGAAAATTTTTGGTTCGACTTGTTGGAGGGATCCCCCAGCACGGCGTAAACCGACGTCGCCGGCTTGGCGCCCGGCAGGAACAGTTCGCAGCCTGCTTCGAGGCCTGCGCCGTCGAGCCCGTTTATCCTGGCGACCAGTTCAGGCTGGGTCCCGTACTTCTTGGCGATCCCGTCCAGCGTTTCATTCTTGCCGACCTTGTGGAAAACACCGTCCTGGTTGGGGATCCTGAGGACGGTCCCGACCCTCAGGTAGTTGGGGTCCTTCATACTGTTGCACCCGAAAAGGGTGTTGATGTCGAGGTCGAAGGAGTGGGCGATGGACCAGAGGCTGTCGCCTTCCTTCACGGTGTACTCCTTCACTTCCAGGTCCCTTTCGACGGTTTTCGAGGCCGCGTCGACGGCCCTGCGCTTTTCGATCTCCTCCCTCACGGCCGCGACGGCGTTTTCATCAGCGGGGATCAGCAGTTCCTGCCCCTCCGAAAGCCTATGGGGGTTTTCGATCCCGTTGGCTTCCTGGATAAGCCGCAGGGACAACCCGAAGGACGTCGCTATGTCCGAAAGGGTCTCCCCGGGCTTGACGTAGTAGTCGCTCCATAGTTTCAGCTCTTCAGCAGCCTCCTCGCCCGGGGCGGCCTCTTCCCCGGGGGCGGCCTCTTCAGCGGGAACGGTCTCCTCCAGCACCAGTTCCTTCTCAAAAAGGGAAGGGCCTTCCGGGATGGGGCCCACCCCCAGGGCCACCAATCCCTCCTCGGGCGGCTCCTGAACAATGGAGTGGGACACATCCACCACGATGAAGCCCGAGGGGATGTCCATGATGGCCGACGCCTTCCCCGCGCTTCCCATCAGGGACGGGGCCGACACCCCAGACGTGGAAAAAGCGCAGGCCGTCAGGAACAGCGCCGCGCTCAACATCGTGCCGATCAGGACCCAGAACCCCACTTTTCCGGAAAGTCTCCCTTTAACTCCCTGTCCCCAACCATTCATCGACTCCGTGCCCCCTCACTCTTTGCCCTGGGACAGCTTGATCGTCGCCAGGAACTCGCTGTTGGTGGCCGTGCTCTTGAGTTTCCCGAGGATGAGGTTGAGCACCTCGGCTTCATCGACGTTGGTGATCCTTCTCCTCAGGGTCCAGACCCTCTGCAGTTCGTCGGGGTCCATGAGCATCTCCTCGCGCCTCGTGCCGGAACGGGTTATGTCGATGGCGGGGAAGATGCGCTGTTCCGAAAGCTTCCTCGCAAGGTGGACCTCCATGTTCCCGGTCCCCTTGAACTCCTCGTAGATTACCTCGTCCATCCTGCTGCCGGTATCGATCAGGGCGGTGCCTATTATCGTGAGGCTCCCGCCCTCCTCAATGTTGCGGGCGGCGCCGAAGAACCTCTTCGGGAAGTAGAGGGCGGCGGGGTCCATCCCCCCCGAGAGGGTCTTCCCCGAGGGGGGAACGACCAGGTTAGAGGCCCGGGCAAGGCGGGTGATGGAGTCCAGCAGGAGCACCACGTCCCTGCCCACCTCGACGAGGCGCTTCGCCTTTTCCAGCGCAAGGTGGGCGACCCTCATGTGCTCCTCGGCGGGCCTGTCGAAGGTGGAGGCTATGACCTCGCCGTCGACGGACCGGGCCATGTCGGTGACCTCCTCGGGGCGCTCGTCCACGAGAAGGACCATGAGTATCACGTCGCCCTGATTCGTCGTCACGGCGTTGGCGATATTCTTTAGGACCGTGGTTTTTCCGGCCTTTGGGGGGGAGACGATGAGGGCTCTCTGCCCCTTGCCTATGGGTGAGAAAAGGTCAATGACCCTCGTGGTCAGTTCCGTTCGCCTGGTCTCAAGGACCAGTCTTTCATCGGGGAAAATGGGGGTGAGTTTCTCGAATTGGGGCCTTCTCCTGGCCTCTTCCGGGTCGGAGTAGTTCACGACCTCGACCCTTAGCAGGGCCTCGTAGTGCTCCTGTTCCTTGGGCGGCCTGATGAGGCCCCACACCAGGTCGCCGTTCCTGAGGCCGAAGCGTCTTATCTGGGAGGCCGAGACGTATATATCATGGTCGCTCGGCAGGAGTCCCCTGGGGCGCAGGAAACCGTAACCCTCGGCCAGGACCTCGAGGGTGCCGCCCCCGAAGCGGAAACCCATCTGCTCGGACTGCTCCTTGAGTATGGCGATGACGAGGTCGTCCTTCCGGAGGGTGGTGATGCCCGTCACACCTAGTTCCTTGGCGTGCTTTCTCAGTTCGGTCAACGTCCTGCCGGAGAGGTTGGCGAAGTTGTGCCTCGGCCGGGGGATCTTCCGGGTCTCCGTCTCCACCTCTTCGGCGTTGGCCGCGTTGTCGGCCACGGGAAGGGATTCTGTCGTGGGCTGGATCTCAGTCATGCCGTCAGCGTCCATTTTCTTTTCCATACTCCTCCCAGTCGGCGAGGAACCGTTTTATCCCGCTCGAGGTGAGCGGGTGGTCGAAGCACTTTTCAAGCACGGCGAGGGGTACCGTCGCTATGTCCGCGCCGGCCATGGCCGCTTCGACGACGTGCTTTGGGTGCCTGATGCTGGCCGCGATGATCCTGGTTCCGATATCACCCATGTCAAAGGCATCGGCGATGTCGCCGACGAGGCCGATGCCGTCCTCGCCGATATCGTCCAGCCGCCCGACGAAGGGGCTGACAAAGGACGCGCCGGCCGCCGCCGCGAGCAGCGCCTGCTGGGGAGTGAAGACGAGGGTGACGTTCACCTTTACGCCCTCACGGGCAAGCCGTGAACAGGCGATCATCCCGTCCCTCCCCATGGGGACCTTCACGGCCACGTTGGGCGCGATGGCCGATAGTTCGCGGCCCTGGGCGATCATGCCCTCCGGGTCGAGGGATGTCACCTCGGCGCTCACGGGGCCCTTCACCAGGGCGGTGATCTCGCGGACTAGGCCGTGGAAATCCCGGCCGCCGCTCTTTGCCACGAGGGAGGGGTTGGTGGTCACGCCCTCGATGACCCCCCACCGGGCAGCTTTCCGGATCTCTTCGATGTCGGCGCTGTCAAGGAAAAAATGCATAAAACGAGGGCTCCTTTCAAGGAAAAAGGAACTCCGCCCCATCAGCGGGTGACGGAAAAGGGGACGCGGCGACGCTCCTTGCCGTCGCTCTCGATGGCGACGACGTATTCGCCTGCCGGGAGTGGGCTCCCGTCTTCGCGGAGAAGGAAGAACGCCTTCGTTCCGCTGGTATCGCCGATCCTCATCGACTCACGGAATATGACCCGACCCTGGAAACGCCAGACGATATCCATGACACTGCCGGGCCTGGGCGCTTCGTAATGGAACCTTAGACACACCTGGCGGCCGCCCCACTGGAAAATGGAGGCCTCGCCGACAGGGCAACTGGAGCCGTCGAGTTCGCTGCACACGACGGCGCTGTCAATGCACACGGGCCCCGCGAGGGACCGGTGACCCTGCCACCATGACAGCAGGAAAGCGGCAGGTACGGATAGAACCAGGATCGTGACGAACAGGGATCTTCCGATCTTCTGCATTATAATCCATGAACCCCGCAAAAAGGCAATACCCGTTATGAAACCGGTCCATGGAGGACCTGTTTCCACCCCGTACTGGCTCTATGAATGATACTTTACCATGTCTAGACTATGTGTACAAACAAGAACCGGAGGCGAAAAGGGAAATGGACAAGAATATGGCTAAAAAGGTCGCTCTCGGCGCGGTTCTCGCCGCCATGGTAACGGTCGCCACGATGCTCCACATTCCCATGCCGGGCATGAGAATATATTTCAACCTCGGCGAGGGCGTGCTGTACGTAATCGCCCTCCTCCTGGGTTCCCACTTCGGCGGCCTCTGCGGCGGCCTCGGGGCGGCCCTGGCGGACGTCCTGCTGGGCTACCCCCTCTGGGCCCCGCTCACCCTGGTGATAAAAGGCGTCGAAGGTTTTGTCGTGGGGAAACTTGCGCCCCGGGGGAGAACGGTGGCCCTGGCCGCCGGAGCGGTCGTCATGATCGCCGGTTACACCACCAGCGCCGGAATCCTCTACGGGTGGAAAGTCGCCCCCGTGGAGTTCATCACCGACATTGCCCAGACGGGCGTCGGCGCCGCCTTCGCGCTGGTGTTTGTCCCCGTGCTGGAAAAAAGACTGACCTTGAAGAGAGAAACGAATTAACCAAAACCTTTTTACAAAGGGGATCACTGAGAAGGGCTTTTCTTTGTGAAAATGCAAAACCTAAACCAAAATCTTCCACCGCAGAGGACACAGGGGGCCACAGAGAAGGGCTTTTCTTTGTGAGAGCCAAAAATTGGACCCAAGACCAAAGCTTTGCACCACGGAGGACACAGGGAACCACAGAGAAAACCAAAAGCATTTTATGGTTTAGGAACCAGGCCGGAATAGAGTCACGAGTTCAAGGTGCCTAGACATAGCGAAGATTAAGTCACAGAGAAGAACCTGGTTATTGATAAAACCATTTCCAATGATCTTAAAAAAGTGAGATCGGTTAAACGCCTTCTTCCGATTCGTTCGGTTCAGATTTTTATTTACCTATATTGGTCCTGAGAAAAAAGTTTTTCTGCCCCTTTCCTGCCTTCGGGCACCTATTCCACGGCAAAAAGGCTGGAGGCCTTAGTCCAGGTTTTGGTTTTCAAAAAAAGGTTCTCCTCTGTGGCCACCTGCATCCTCTGTGGTGCTAGGTTTGCCCTTGATCTTGGGGTTGGTGTTCTCAAAAAAGGCTTTTCTCTGTGCCCTAACCTACGCTGGCGGTACGCCAGCTAGGTCAGAGCGAAGCCTACCGAGGCGATTCAGCGAGGTGCCTGTTCTGCGGTGCAAATCTTTGGTCTGGGTTTTGATTCTCAAAAAAGGCTCTTCTCTGTGGTCCCCTGCGTCCTCTGCGGTGGAAGATTTTGGTTTAGGTTTTGCATTTTCACAAAGAAGAACCCTTCTCTGTGGCCCCCTGCGCCCTCTGCGGTGAAAAGGTTTGGTCTTGGGTCCAGATTTTTGGGTTGTCACAAAGAAAAGCCCTTCTCTGCGCCCTACCCTAGTCCGGCAATACGCCGGCTAGGGCACTTCGTCTGCGTTCTCTGCGGTGGAAAGGGTTTGCCTTGGCCTTGGGTTTTGTTCCTGTCCTTCACAACAATTCGTTTTTCTCTGTGTTTCAATCTCTGCTTTTTTCCATTGAAAATTCTTCGTATATTTCTTTAAGCCTGGCCACAACCTTCATGTGTTCGGCGATTCCCAACCCATCCACCGACAGTTCGTTTTTCCCCGTAACCCCGTCGACGGCCCCCGCCGATACCATGGCCTCGATCATGGCCCGTTCTTCTTCCGGCCCGTGCCCCAGCCACCGCCCCCTCCGGCAGGAAAGCAGGCAGGCCAGGGCATAGGCCCCCCAGTTGGAGACGTCCACCGGGAGGGCCACCGTCGAGGGCACCGTGGAAAGGCAACGGTTGAACCCGGGGAGGACCTCGCCCATCCCCGGCACCAGGTTGGCCATGCCCGCCTCGTTGCCCCCGTCGCCTATGGCGAGGACCGGGATGCCCCTCTCCATCGCGAGGCTTGCCATATCGTCAAGGGGGTCCGTGCAGCGGCTGATGTCCTCGCCCCTCATGTTGTAGTACCGGCCGTCGCCGGTCTTACCCAGCCTCTCGATGAAAACCACCAGGTCGGCTTCCAGGTCGAGGATCCCGTCCGAGTCCTCGACGACGATCGGAAGGGGCAGGCCCATCACTTCGCAACAGGCGATGAGGGCCCTTTCGTTCCATCGGTCGGTGACAACGGCGGGTTCTCGTCCCCCCCTTTGAAGGGCCCGTGCCAGGACGGCCGCACCGGGGGGGCCGTCCGTCTCGGGCGCCCCCGAAGAGGGAACGAAAAACCCGGTCACGATGACCGGGCGGGATGATGACTCGAGGAGAGCCAGGGCCTCTTCAAAAATTCGTGGTGAACAAAGCATCGAAAGGCCGCGTCCGCAGCGGTCGGAGGCCACCAGGCCAAAGAGTTCCCCGGACAATTGCGACAAGGGGTTCATACGCCGAGGACCTCCACCAGGCGCATCATTTCTGGGTCGAGGTATTTTTTCGTCTCCCAGGAGGCGGAAAGATTGCGGAGTTCTATCGTGTTGTCCGTCAGGGACGTCATGAAGCCGCCCCTTCCCGAAATCAAACCTTCTATGGCGGCGGATCCCATCCTGGAGGCCAGGATGATGTCCACCGCGCAGGGACTGCCACCCCGTTGGATATGCCCAAGGACGGTCACTCTGGCGTCGTAGCCGGCGGTGTCCTGGATCCGGTCGCGCAGTTCCCGGGCGGGCATGACACCCTCCGCCAGGATGATCAGCGAATGGGTTTTGCCCTTTTTACGGGCCTCGTGGAGGCGATCGATGAGCCTTCCCAGGCTGAACTGGACCTCCGGCACGATCACGGCTTCTGCCCCCCCGGCCACGGCCACGTCGAGGGCCAGAAAGCCCGAACGCCCACCCATGACCTCGACTATGAAGAGCCGGTCATGGCTGGAGGCCGTGTCGCGCAGGCGCATAACGGCATCGAGGGCTGTCTCCACGGCGGTGCGGAAGCCTATTGACAGTTCCGTCCCGGCGATGTCGTTGTCGATCGTCCCGGGGATGCCCGCCACGGCGACGCCCCTCTTCTGCAGTTCCCGGGCTCCCTGGAAGGACCCGCCGCCGCCGATGACGGCCAGGCCCTGTATCCCGGCGCCGAGCAAATTGTCGGCGGCCCTGTCCTGCCATTGGGGCTCCATGAAGCGGCTCGACCGGGCAGTCTGCAGGATCGTCCCGCCTCGGTGGATGATGCCGCCCACATCACGGGCCCCGAGGGGGCGGAAGTCGCCCTCCAGGAGCCCCTCGAAGCCGCGCATGATGCCGACGGCCTCCATGTCCTTGGCGACGGCGCTCCTGGCGACGGCCCTTATGGCGGCGTTCATGCCCGGGGAGTCCCCTCCGCTGGTGAGGATGGCTATTTTTTTCATCGCGGCCATGGCAAGGCCTCCTTCCCGCAACTGAAGATACAATAAACTCAAAACAGCCCAAAAGCCAACGCCGGGCGATAAAAAAGGCGGGAAGCGCCGACTCGCTTCCCGCCTTTTGATTTCACTGTCATCCTTAGGTCCTATTGCTGCTGGAGTTCACCCATCCGAATCTCGATATCCGCTATCTCCGAGTCCAGTTCGCCCAGCCTCTTTTCGCACTCCTGCTTTTCCTTGTTCAGGTTGGCCAGGCGCTTTATGAGGCGATCCATCTCCAGCCTGCCGCCTGCCTGGCCCGAGTATACCCTTGAAGGGTCATCGGCGGCGACGTCCCAAATGAAGTCGACCTTGGTGCGTTTTATCGTCATGCTGATGGAGCCGCTCAATTCGAGCTTGATGGTTCCCGCGCCGGCCAAGAGGTCTTTGCCGGTCTTCTCGTCGAAACGCGGGAAGTAGACCATGCCTTCGGCTGTATCCGCCACCTTGAAGTTCAACAGGGGGTCATAATCGACGGGTTTGTATTTCTTCCCCTTGATCCACAGGGTGACCTGCTCGCCGAAAGGGGCCATGTGTATGGCGGAACCCATGATGTCGAAGCGAAACCTCACCGGTATGGTATCGTCGAGCCTCAGCGTTTTGAGAAGTTGGTACTTATGAAGATCCATCTCGTCGGCGGTCCAGAGATTTTTATCGGCCTCGCTCTGCATGAGGGCCTCGATATACTCCGACGAGAAATAGGTCGCGGAAACTGAAAGGGCGTCTCCCGCGTCGCCGAACCTCTGTGTTTTCTGCCATCGCTGCATAATCTCGTCGTAGGGAGCCGCGCCTGCAGGCACCGCAAGAGACAGGAAAACCGCCGCCACGACGATAGAAATCAATATCCTGCGCATTCCCCGATCACTCCCGTCAGAAATAAAAAATGGGGCGGGAGCATTCGCTCCCGCCCCAAGTATAGCACAGGCGCAGTCTAGAAGAATACGGTGGTGCGGAGCCAGATGAAATCGTCGTCGAGATCGCCGCCGAGCTTATCATAGCCAAGCTCGAACGCGAGGCTCGGAGTGTACCAGTGGGTGACGGCAACTGTCCAGTTGTCGTAGTCGAAGGTATCTGCATCGGCCTTCAGATAACGGACATAGGTACCCCACTTGTCGTTCCATCTCTGCATGGCAAGGACGGTCCAAACCGTGGTGTCTTCGACAACTTGGCCATAACTATTGATGAAGGAATCAGCCCTCATCCAGCCGTAGGGAGATGCGCCGTTGGGGAACACGAAACCGGCATCAAGCTGTGCATACTCGAGCCAGAGGCTGGTGAAGCCAAGAACATCCTGATCGATCTCGAGGATTGCCTTCCAGGCATTGGGAGAATCATCGCCAGGTCCGCCATCGTAGATGTTGAGAGCCTGCCATGCCGGATCATTATCCTGCATGAAGTACTGGCCCTTGAAAGTGATGCCGGGCTTGAAGTTGACAACCAAGTCGCCCCAGATGGTGGCGGTATCAGCAGCAAGTGTGAATCCGCCTTCATCATACAACCCATAGAAGTAGAATGCATCGGCAGGAGCCCCGAACGGCCTCCAGTACTCGTTTCTCCAGAAGGAAACCTCAGCATCGTCCTCGTAGTCGTACTTCATGTAGTTGACAGCAAGGCTGAACATCTCGTTGAAGTTGAAGTTGATCCTTGCGCCGTAGATGTAACGGTCGCTTACAAGACCCGCGCTGGCCCAGTACTCTTCGTACCTGGTACCAGTAAAGAAGTAGTCGTAATCGTCATCGTACATAACGGCGAAACTGCCTAGATCCTTGTTGTCATCATGTGCAACGTAGAGGCTGAAGTTGCCCATGCCGAAGGACTTGTCGAACTTCCATGCCATGGTCGGCCTGATGTCGGTGATGTAGGCGTCATTCATGGCGAAATACCACCAGTCGCCGGCGTAGAAGGCGCCTTCCCAGTCATGCCAGAAGCGGCCGATCGTCGCGGTGATGTCCCAGGGGAACTTGATGGTGAGGTAGGCAAGCTCTACTGCCACATCTTCACCGCCGCCGCCCTGGAGACGGACGTTCATGGTGACCTTGTCGTCGATGACCTTCTTGATGTTCCAGCGGAAGCGGTTGACTGCCCATGTATCGTCGCCATCGGCGAAGGTCTGCTGCATGCGGAGGTAGCCGCTGAAGTACCACTTGCCGACGCCCTTCTCCAGGTCTGCTACCCTGGCATCGAGCTCGTCGACCTTCACGCCGAGGGCATCCAGCTCATCCTTGAACTCGACAACGAGCTTCTTGAGGAGTTCCAGGTCCTGCTTGGAGGCCTTGTTCATGTCGACATAGGCAAGGGCGCGGGCCACGACAGAGGCCATCTCGTAACGGGTGGCCTTCCACTCGCCCTTGAAGGCGCCATCCGGATAACCGGAGACTACGCCTCTGGAGGCAAGCTGGGAAACTGCGTCGTATGCCCAGTGGTTCATGGGGACATCCATGAACGGATTGGCCGCGAATGCCGGAGCGGCAAACGCGACGAGCGCAAGTACTGCTACTAGTGCCGCGAATCTCTTCATTCTCTTTAACCCCCTTGGGTTATGTATTCCGGCCCTCCGGGGCGCGCGCTGGTCAAGGGGAAGTATCCAAGTTTCCTTCCGCTCTTCGCGCGGACCTTCTTCCGAAAGGGTCCGGCTTCACTATCCGCTCTCCCATTTTGGCTCGGGGGTTGCACCTCCTTTCCTGCCGTCCGGGGTCACCGCGGAATTTGAAGCGTGTCCAAGGTTCTCTTTTCAAGGTGCTCTCGGTATACCCGGTGCGTATCTTACCCGTAAAACTACCTACGGGGAATAGGACCTTAGGCCCATTTAAAACATGGAGCGGCGCTCTTCGCCCGTTCTTCCAGGCCCGGCGAATGCTTCACATAGATAAACTATCACCCCTTTTTCGAAGTGTCAAGGACGAAGGGGGTTCCTGTGGCTGGACAGGCGCAAGATCCCTGTCCGTCGACGGCCGTCAGCGGGTCAGGATACTTCGAGAAGCGGCGTCAGCCTAACGCCTGATCCTTTCGCGCTGATTCCTGTACTTGCGGTACATAAGATCCGGCGTCACAAGAAAAGACAAGCATTTCAGGCTAATGTCAGGCGCTCTGAAAGCCATCTCCTTGAAACCCCTTTTAAGAACAGCTTTCGTCTCCGCCATCGCTAAGGTTTGCCAAAAAAGTCGTTTAAGCCATAGAAAACATAATTCCTTAGCCTTCTTAGCAAAAACCTGGGAACGACCATGTTTCGCAGAACGTATCCGAGTCTTTCGTCCTCGTCGTTATAGTCCTCAATATAGCGCTGAAAAAGCGCGGGGTCTATCCAGGAAGACGGAGGGAAACGGACGGGGTCAAAAGCCCTGGTCACGGAAAGATCGTGCTGCACATAGTGAACCAGAATATCCGGTTCCAGGTACACCTTCCCCGCATGGTAGAAGGCTCTCCAGCGGAAGTCAATATCCTGACCCATGGTCATCTTCTCATCGTAAAAGACATTATTCTCGACAAGAACGCTTCGCCGGTACAAGGCGCTACCCGACCATACCTCAAGGTTCTCTTCCAGCAGACCTATCAGGGCTTCACGTCCTGGAAGGGTGCGCTTTCCGGGACGGGACGGCAGCTTTCTTGGTTTGGTCCTGCCGTCCTGATAAAGCAGGCTGTAGGAACAGTATGAGATATCGATCTCAGGGTCAGTCCCAACCGCCCGGACCAACTTTTCAATGAACTCCTTTTCCGCAAGATCGTCAGAATCAAGGAAAACCACGTACCCGCCTTCGGCCTTTTTAATTCCAAGATTCCTCGCCGCGCTCTGCCTCTTGTTCCGCTGCGTGAACAGCCTTATCGCCACAGGCGAATCCTCTTGGAATCGACGACAGATCTCAGGGGTCTTATCGGTGGATCCATCGTCAACAATGACGATCTCGAAATCCCTTGCGGTCTGAGCCAGAAGGCTGCGAAGAGTCTCTGAAATGGTCCTCTCGGCGTTGTAAGCGGGAATGATCACCGAGGTTTTTATCATATTTCCTCTGACGTTGTCAGAACTGTTTTTCAAAAAAGCCACCTCCAGCCGGTCTTGTCGGGTAATTTTAGGATAAAGGATTTGACCGAAGGGGTACCCATCGCTGATAAACCCTTTGCGCATCAGGGTAATAGGGCAATAACCGGGGGAGTATCTCCTTCAGCAAAACCAAACACTTTTTATCGTCAGGCGACGGAACAACCTTCATTATTTATTCTCTCGCTCAAGAAACGACCCAAGAGCCTCTTTCATTCGATCGTCGATGATTTTTTTCTCCCTTGCGCTGTCGGCTACAATAAAACCGGTTATCAGACTTCTGTTTCCAGAAAGGGGAGTACCCTCATACAATCTCAAGGGAACAAAAATTCCCTTCTCCGCGAACTCCCTGATCCGGTTCAAAGCAGGAGAAAGCGGGCAGACAACGAATTTGTTCCAGGACTCGGAGACCCTAGCCTTCACCCGCCCGACGGCCCAATCATGAAGAAGGACTTGCCCTGTGCTCGATACAAACCGAAAATTCAGGTCGAAGACGAAAGCCTTGCCCGACATGTCTTCTCCAATATCAAAACCCGCGATACCTCGGAAGCCGAGGCGTCTCCCCTTCTCTGCTATCCCGAGTGCGATTCTCACGGCCTCTTCAGATGGAGCTTTGTCGGGATCGATTCTGCTCCCTTCCTGCCTGGCGGGCTTTTCAAAAAGCTGGATCGCGGCGCCTAGATAGATTGATTCCTCATCGCCGATGGCGACATTTATGCACCAGCTGGGATCAATATCCAGGGCCAGCTCGACACGAATCCCGGAGAGGCTGCCGCTCCTGGCGGAGAGCCACTCCGGGAAGCCCGCCCTTGCATCCAACGCCGGACAATAAAGAACATCCGCCCCTGCCCCTGTAGCCACATTGGCGCAGCCTTTAATGAAGACAGCTCTTTCTCTAAAAACATCTTTCACCGTTTCAAGGTTGTCCAGTCCTACGGACACATGCGGAGGAAGGTCTTCTTCATTTACCAGATCGTCGATGTTGGCCTTGCCATTGAGATAAAAATAAAGAGGCAGCGGAACGACCAGGCCCTGTCCGGATCCGAGAGGAGGGGGAGGCGGGTAGAGATAAATAGCCCTCCACCCTCTTACGATGAGTTGTTTCGCGTATCCAATAGCCTCTTCCTGATCTCTGTATATGTAAAGATTCTCTGCCGGTTCCAAGCCAGACAACCTGAAAAAATCCAGGATCTCTGAAGTTGCCACGTCGCGGCTGCAAATAAGAGGCATCTTGCCGGCGATGGTCAGATAATTCCCGGTGACCGCATCAAGTCTGAATGCTCCGGTAAAGATTCGACGAGCCGCGTCCATTGTCGTGAGGGGCGCGATCAAGGTCCGTTCGGGGAAAAGAGCGTCCAAAGCCAAGGGGGCTTTAGGCACATTCATGTTATGATCTTCCCCTTCTTTCAATGTACATATTGATACCTGAGGCAAGCCGAAGCAGGTTCTCGCTCGGAGCACCGTTACCGGCAACCGTGGGTGTCTTGTTGACATCGAGCAGTATTACTTCACCATCGGAGACCACGTAATCAAATTTCCCGAAATCCATTCCGAGTCTCTTGCGTACGGCTCTTAGTTCAATGGGCACTTCCTTCAGGTACTCATACCCTGTGCGGTTACCTGCCTTAACGATAGGGTTCCTTCCATACATACGAACGCCATACTCCTGATCGCCGAAGAAAACCCAAATCCTTAGAGAGTATTCCTCTCCTTCCTTTTCAGGAACGAAACGCTCTACCACAAGGTCTTCCCTTTTCCATACCCAGGCGGGGATATCCTGGATGCTCTTACAGACGGGATAGTTTTTGTAATACCATAGCTGGCGGGTATACTGCCAGGGCAGGGTCCGTTTTACGATGCTCCTGACCAGACCCTTCAGGCGCCGGCCCTTTCCGATGTTACGCTCCGGTAAGCCGAAGGAGTTGTTATCGGTCTTTATTATCACTTCCCCCTGATGTGACGAATCAGGGCTCAGGATATTCGAACTGATTCTCCGTTTGGAAATATCCAGGATCAACGAATTAAGGAGCGGTTTCCCCGAAGGGTTGGCGGGTATCATCTCTTTCGGGACCTTCGTCAGGTCAATGTTCATAATGCCGATGTCGGCTTCAAGGCTTTCCGTCGGACCTTGAGTTATCCTATGGCCTTCGTCCCTCCATATTTCCGAGAGCCTGAAGACCAGGCTTGAAGAGTCCAGTCGATCCTCTTCCCGTGAAACGATATGGATATGTACGCTTGCCGACGTCGCTGACGTCATCGGGCAATCTTCCCCTTCTATGTCAGGTAAGAACCGGGGCAGGGTTTTCAGGAGTAGAGAAGCGCGTTGTCCCGATCCAATTCCCAAATCTTGTCCAGTAATTCAGACCTCCCATCGATCTTTGAAGGCCGGGAACCCCCCCTGGTGTAAGAGTAAGTCCTCAAAGAACCTTGCCGCCGGTGTCACAGAGGTCTATCCTGCCGAAATCGAATAAACTCGACGGTTATTCGGCCGTCTCAGCTATCCTTCCTGAACCGGGGTGATAGGCGGAATTTTACGTCCAAACGCTTATGAATCGCGAAAGGGAAAGTAGTTGTATCCCCAGGGGAGCCTCCCGTCGTCGAGCGGCAATTTCTCGATCAGGATTCTTGGCTTAACAAAACCGCAATGATATATCCTGCGGGTTTTCGAGTATCGCTTGTCAACGAAACCATAAATATATTTGATGATATCCCTCTCGTCTTCCTGTTCCCCGTCAAGGACTATCCTGTTCCGCTCGCCGCCGTGGGAGGTCTTAACGATAAAGCTTTTGAACGAGGATCTGAAAAGACCAGGTCCGAGGCGGTCGAAAACCCCAAGAAGAGGTGCCAGGCTTTCCTAGAAACCCATAACCCGGACATACTACCTTATCGAGTACCTATCGGCAAACCGCCCGAGGACGCGGTAATTGCCGAAGATCTCCCTGTACCGCCTTTTTCTCTCGCAGGGGAGAAGGTCTTTTCAGATCCAATCTGTAGCCCAGGCACCTCCAGTAGGCCCCGGTCAGTTGACCGTTCAAAACCAGGGTTTGAATCGCCTTGCATTCGTTTTATCAAGCCCCCATTTATCCCCTTGGGTGATATCGCAACTGACCGGTTCGTAACGGTAGAGTCCCGATGCCGGGTAAAGAGTGAATTCCCCAAAGAAGATCCTGCCATCAACGTTGTAAAGGTCCACCCTAATAAAATCGATCCCTGACGCCAGTTCTTCCGCAATACCTACCATTTCTTCAAAGTTTTCAGGTCTTTCGGCTTCGGGGGCTTCCTTCTGATGGACACGGAGCGCCAGCCGGTTGAAATGCCTGTCGTAAAAAGCCTCGGAAGGAGAGTCGAATCGGTCGCGGCAGATATAGACCATTCCCACACTTCCGTTAAAGACTCTGAACTTCCAGTCCGTGGGTATCTTTCCCCTGCTGTCTTTAAGCAACATCTCGATCAGCACGAGGGGCTTGACCTCGCTATAGGCCCATTCCATTCTGCTCCTGCCGTAGGCCCTACGCAGCCACTTTCGGCATTTTGAAATTATCTCCCCGGGTCTTGCCGGATTATCCTTGTCGACAATTATGGACCAGCCGGATCCGTGGTTGGGTTTGATAATGTATTCTTCCGGCAGGTCGCTGAAGGGGATCTCCTCGGGCCTCTCTGTTACGAACAGGAGGGGGACCAGGATCTTTTCCCCTCTCTGACGTCCGATTTTATCAACCACGTATCCTCGTGACCGGTACTTATCGGCCAGTTGAGGGAAAAGGGGATTTCGGTCAAAGACCTTTCTCCAGAATATCTTTTCGCTATATGACCTGGGATTCTCGAGGTCAAGGTCAAAACCGTGGCACCTGCGGAATTTTTCCCGCTGCCTCCAGAAACAATACTGTTCTTTCAGAGCATCCCAGCAATTCATGATTTGCACCTTTCATGGAAAAACCCCCTTTGCCGCCAGAGATGTTCCCATCCCAGTCCAGCGAACAGGGGTCCATCTGCAGCCTGAGTAAAATCGATGCCGTTATGGCCGCTGTTCCACTCCATGGCCCTGATCCCCCCGCGCGATCTATTGCAATATCCCAGCCGATCGACGCTACCTGCGGGATACGCTTATGAAGTTGTATTACAGTATCTTTGCATTTTTCAAAACCTGAAATGACGGTTCCCCCGAATACAAATCCCATGTCCGGATGTTTCCCGACGGACTTCCAATCCGAGTTATAGCCTTCAGCAGCAAGCTTGCCGGTCTCCGGATCGATCGAGATCTTTGTCTGGGAAGACGAACGGACGTGGCTTTCGCCCTCTCTTCCCACTCTAAGAAAGGAGCCTCTGGCTTCTATCCTGCCATCGATTCCGCAAACAGTAGTTATTCTGATGGTTGAGACAGGGCCGGTTACGATCCTGTCGAACTGTTCATACTGGTCGATAAAACCCTGAAAGACACCGTTCCCCAGCCTTTTGACCTTGCCAATATCGAAACCGCCGGGTTCAAAAACATGCACTCCAAGCCCCCTGAGAGAACTGTCTTCCTTGAAAACCACCCGGCTTTGTTCTTCAAACAATCTCTCCTTGACTTCCCTTTCAGGGATAATTTCCAATTCACTGGATAGAAATTTCCCGTTCACGAAATAGAGAACGTCCGGGAAAAACTCGTTTCCGAATATTTTGGTGACAAGGCTCCTCATGGAGGATAATCTCCCGTACTGCCCCTTAAGAAGGGGTATTACGATATCGGTATAGTAGTTGTTCGGTATCCACCCTTTTTTGAATTCTCCAAAGATAAGGGTATACACATAAAGCCACGGGGAATAGCCCTTCCAGCCTAGAACCTCTGAAGCATAATCATCGCAGAGTTTCCTCAGCCTGTTGGGCAATTTGCCTTTTTCCGGCGCAAGGGACTTGAGTATCATGTGCGCTTTTCTGCAATGCATGGTGTTGTAGGGAATGGTTTTTAAAGTTCTTGAGACCTTGTACAGATAACCGCGAGCGCCCATGCCCGACCTCCTATCAGTATCCGATCACTTATTCAAGTGGACCGCCGGGGAAGGATCAGAACCAGGCCCTCAGGTCTCACGCTTTGTCACAGATCAGACTCCATTTCTTTCCGGGCTTCCTTTAATAATCAACAGGATTATACCGATAAAAGCCGGGCCCCCGCCACAGAGAGGAGTCTCCGAAGAATATCCCCCGCCGACGTTGCAGAGGTCAAATCTCGGGAAAGACGGGCGAGTGGAGGCAGGGTCCGTCCGACTTCCGGGAATTAAAAAGGATGAAAGTCATTGCCGCTCCCGTTTGCGCAGCGTATCTTTCATCACTTGAAAAAACGACATGTACCGTCATTTAAAGAATACCCTTTCCTTTGACCGTGTTCCCTCAAACAAAGAGCAACCCCGAAATTTTCGCTGCTATCAGGCTTTCTTGCATAGCCCCTATTTTTCGGAATCACGTAAATAAGCGGCTTCGGCCGGTTGGCGTCACCTTGAAGAGTCGATCACGCTCTCAAGGAACCTGCAAACCGATCCTGCCATGTCCTTTGATGTGGGGACGGCTTGGGGATCGAATTGGGGGGGATTCTTTTCTCCGGAAAGAACCTCCTTTATGCTCTGCCGCCACCTCCCAACATCACCGGGCGTTACGAGCGAGGCTTCTTCTCCCACTAGCTCTCTTACAGGCTCAATATCAGAGGCAAGAACCGGGATGCCTACCTGGACGGCCTGCATAAGGACCAGCCCCATCCCTTCATCGAGGGAAGGGAATATCAACATATCCCTTTCAGCCATCCACCCCTGGGGGTCGTCCCGGAAACCTTGAAATGTCACCCTTGCTTGGATGCCAAGCGATCCAGCAAGGGCCTCGAGCTCCTGCCTCTGCGGGCCGTCTCCCACTACCTCCAGCGACCATTCCCGGTCTTTCAACGAGGAAAGGGCTTCCAGGACAATATGCAACCCTTTTCTACGGGTGAGGCGTCCAACAAAAAGAATCCTCATGACTTCAGTCGGTTTTTTCTCCCAGTGCCTGCTCGAAAAAGGTATACCATTACGAATGACGGTTCCTCTGTTCGGCGGAAAACCGCAGAAGGTCCAAAGCGGCTGGAAAGTTTTATCAACCATGGGGCGGTGGTCCATAAAAAGGCTTTCGCAATTCATCGACTGCACCGCGGTAACCAGGAATTTTACCGGCATCGCATAGGATGACCGCTAAAGCCGCTGTTTGCAATAATGTTGTGATCGCGCTGCGGCATGGGCAAGATCCCCTCGCGATCGCTGCAGTCGCTGGATGATACAAAGCGCCTTTTATCAGACGGTCGCAGATTATCCCGCACCCATACAACATGGACTTTCCAGAACGAGACAGTGTGAGGTCACCTTATGATTTTATGGCAGGGGCGCGTCAATTTAATCGCATGTGATTGAAAAGCGGACAATTTTAATAATTCTTCGGTAACGCGGATCGAAGACCGCTTTCATCGATCGGACGTGGCTCCGAGTAAGGGTAAAACAACCTACCGTGATTTATGCGACGAAAATTATTGACTATAACCCTTTTTATCCTTGCCCGGTTTTTGCAAAGAAAAGGCAGCCCCCAAAGGGGTCATGCCACCTCTCAATGGATAGTAATCATGGAGTTTCAACTGCTCATTTTCGTAAAACTTGGCGAATTTGAGAAATCGAAGATGGCCAACGCCCGACGCGAATATAAACCCCCAAAACCCGTATAGAAAAAATCGGTTAATAAAAAACACCTTTAAGAAGTTGAGGCTTAACGTGCCAACCATTCGCCACGGTGAATAATGTTTCCCTTCATGGACGGCTCTTTTAAGCTGCATATCAGACTCAAACAGTCGTTTTTCAACCTGATGATTTAATCCAAGATAAGAATAGTGACAAACAAATCCCCTCAGAGTGTTAATTCGCTGATTTTTTATTTTAAAGGATACGTCGTCGTGGCCGAAACGGCCGCTCATCTCCATGGCCTCTCGATTGTAAAGCCGGATTAATTTATAATGCTTTACCCAGCGGGAGGGAACATCCCTTCCGGGGAACACATTACCTATTCTTAATTTATAGCCATGATATTCGGGCTTTATCTTTATTTTACGTATTTCTTCGATGAGCTCATCAGAGAGGACCTCATCCGCGTCAAGCCGAAGAACCCATTTATTGGAACAACATTGTTCCGCGAACTTTACCTGATGACCAATGGATTCCCAGCGATTAAAAATAAACCGGGCTCCGTATCTTCTCGCAATTTCTTCTGTCCCGTCTATGCTGCCGGAATCTACAACCACAATTTCGTCGGCGACCTGAGCAGCTTTTTCCAAAGCCAGGGGGAGTCTTTTTTCTTCATTTAAAGTAACGAAATAAACAGAAAGATTTATCATTTCCGGCCTCCTCATTCGATGGCGGATTTCTTATGTCCCATCTCGCTTTCCCACGATCCACTCCGCGGCCCTTTCGCTACTCCGCCCTGAGGCGCAAGGCGGCACGGTCCGCGGCGACGGCCTCCGAGGCCATGGAGACGGAGTCGTCGGTGAGGAAGATGGCGTTGGGCGCCCCGAGGGTGGTCAGAAGGTTCTTCCCCTTCTTCGGGTGATCATTGGCGGGGGCTATGACGAAGTCGAAGGGAGCCGCACCCGGAGCGGAAAATTAAGCGTTTCGTCTGTTGTCTTATAGTGAAGAACCTCCGGAACGAACTCACGGGATTCCATGGCCGGTTTCTCCTCCAATCGATAGCATGCCTTCATTTTGTGAAATAATTGCGCCGAAGATCGTCCAAAAATAGACTGCAAGAACCTGGCGCTCATCGAATATGCCTCCGATAAGAGCGAAAACAAGAATCCCCGCAAAAGTCGATCCTAAAAGCGCCACCTTCAGGCTATCTTTCTTTTTTCTAAGAGAGTAAAGGACGGTAAGACAACCCCACAGAAAAAGAAGATAAGCCAAAAGAGACGGGATCCCTCCCTCTACAAGTAAAGTCAGATATTCGTTATGTATTTGATTGGAAGGCTGTTTTCGGATAAGTTGTTTCTCCTGAATATATTTTTCCACCGTATCCTCAAAATGGTTCCACCCGATACCTCCAGGGTGGCGTTTTGCCAAAAAAAAGGCCGCCTCCCAGATCTGATTCCGCTTGGATGTAAATTTCGCCGGGTCGGAAAGGGCCGAAAGCTGGCCAATCTCCGACCGTATTGTATTCTGCACCGAGGGGCAATATCTCGACAGCGGAAGGATGATAAATAAACAGACACCGGCAAGAACCAAAGCAGTCATAAAAAACATCGCACTCTTCCTGGAAGGTCGAAAAAGCAGGAGCAGGGAGATAAGGGCGACCATATTCGATACTAGAGCCCCGCTTGAAAGACCTATGAGAAACATCGTTATGAGCAAAAAAAGGGCCATAAAATGGAGAATATTTCCGCGCCATTTGCCTCTGCCATCAAAAAATGAGAGTATAATTAACGGGAAAAGGGGTATCGTTATGGTCGATGGGAAAGTATGCAGCGAAAAGAATCCCTCCATTTTGCCGTTGATGACGAAAGACCACAGAGTGAACCCGCCCATAAAAATTACCAAAAGCACCATGTAAGAACGCCATCTCTCGAAAGCCCCCGTATTTCTGAACACAAAGGCGGCTGCGAGAACTGAGAAGACAAATTCGAACACAAGCGACCAACCCTTGCCCCACAAAAAGAAAGAATCCACGTGAAGGGCCGTATTTATGGCACCCCAAATCAAGAGCAAGGAAAAAGAAATCTTCACGGAAATAGGCAGACCTCTCAGAAAAGGGACGATTTCAGCTTTTCTAAAAAACAAGCCAATGATGGTAATTAGAAAGCCGAAATACCTTGGTATCGGCCCAAGAACTCCAAAAAATAAAGCGAATAAAAACCCAGCCTCAGCTACGCTTTCCGGCAATAAATAATCAAATCTCTTCAAAGTCAAAATGAGGGCATTTCTGATCATTGAGCGATCTCCCTTCATTTTTTGATATTTTGAATTACGCAATAATAAGAATCCAGAACCTTTCTCGCCATTTCTCGAGTTGAAAGAATCTTATCCTTTGAGAAGGCTGGGAAGAGAAAACTTCCCTGCTCCGAAAGAGCCCTTGAGAGGGCTTTTCTCCACTCCGAAGCAGTGGGAGTAATCAAAGGAGAGGTACTGTCCAAAAGCAGTTCTCTTACAGAAGGGATATCGGAAGCAAGAGCCGGCACTCCCATCTGGACCGCTCTCATCAATGTCAGCCCCATGCCCTCCTCCAGGGAGGGGAACAAAAAACAGGAACATTTCGACATCCATATATCAGGACTATCCTGAAAACCGTGAAAAAAGACCTTGTCAGCCAAGGAGAGACGCTGCGCCTGCTCCTCCAGTTCGGCTCTTTGAGGCCCGTCGCCGACGACGTCTAGGACCCAGTCGTTCCGGGAGAGCTGCCCCAATGCTTCGAGAAGGATATGAAGGCCTTTCCCCTTGGACAGACGGCCCACAAAAAGAAATTGTGTTACCCCTTCGGAGCATTTCTTTTTTCCCCAGGAGACTTCAAGGGGCTGCAATCCATTCAGAATAGTTCGAGAGGGGCCTCGAATTATCGAAAGCATGTGATCGCGGACCGCTTCGCTGACGCAGATGACGTAGCCAGCCCGGGAGAAGGGAATTAGCGCCTTGTTCTTGCGAAGGAGGGCATGAGCGGTCAGGACGAAAGGGATGCCTGAAAGTCTCGACGCCCACCAGGCGATCCATGCCGGTACCCTCGAGTGGGCATGGAGAATATCCCACCCCTCCCTTTTTGCCCTGTCGGCGACCTTCAATGCCGAATAAAGCCCTGTGACGGGGTTCTTTCTATGAACAGGCAGTCTCCAGATCTCGACCTCGGGATCAAGTTGTTCCTCCAGTTTGCCGCCGGCGGTGATGACCGTCACATGATGCCCCATCCCGGCCAGTTCATTGGAGAGCCACAGAACATGTCGTTCCACTCCGCCTTCGTGAAATTCGGGCAAAATATGGGCGATTTTCAAGTTTTCCACCTCTGGATGATCCATTCGGCCGCCCTTTTGGCTTCGTTGAATGAAAGACCTTCGTCTCTCCTCCCCTGAGCCGGCGGCGCTTCATCGGGTTTTGTGGGGTTATATTCCCTTGCCAATCCTCTGCCGCGAAATGATTCTATCATTAAATCAAACCTGGGGACGCCCCAAAGCCTTCGACGGGCCAGCAAGTTTTTATCGACCATCTTCGTCGTAAGGTCCTGAAGGCATTTCCTTAAGCCCTTTTTCCTTTCGACCCTGAGGATATGCGCCACGTGACCCCCGGTCGCCGCTTCGGAGATCATGGAGACCGAGTCCTCGGTGCAGAAGATGCGTTGACAGGCCCCGAGCATAGCGGGGACGGGGTTCCAGGGGTCTTTCGTCCCCAGGACGAGCATCCTTATGGAAGGGGAGCCTCTGACCATTTCGACGATTTTTTCTTCCGTCGCTGATGAGGTCCTCCTGGAGGTCGTGATGAGGACGTCGGCGCCGGTCTTTTCGGCTGTTTCGAGAAGAGGTTTCAGGACCCTTTCGGCCCATTCCGGAGGGATCGAGTAATTCCCATCATCGCCGCCGATGAGGACCCCCCATTTATTTCCGGCCCTTGAGGAGAGCCTGGAAGCGAGCGATCTCCCCTCGGTTTCTAATAGTTCGGCGTCTATCATATTGGGAGCCCCGAGGGTGGTCAGGAGGTTCTTCCCCTTCTTCGGGTGATCATGGGCCGGGACTATGGCAAAGTCGAAGGGAGCCGTCCCCAGGACGGAGGGAGTCATGACGACGGCGGACCTTTGCCCCGTCGCCTTGGCGAGAGCCAGGGTGTAGGGGGCGGCGGCGCTGCCCGCCGAGAGGAAGAGGGCGGAAACGGGGGGGAGGTTTTTGGCCGCCAGCCCCGAGAGGGCCCTCTCAAAAAGGGCGGCCGCCCCGGCCTCTTGAAGCCACTGGGCCGCCCCCCGCCCGTCCACGCGGGGGAGAAACCGAGCCTTCCATTTGAGAAGGCGGAGTCCCTCCCATCCGGAGAGGCGGGGAACGTCCATCTCTGCCACTTCCGCCCCGGTTAAGCGGGAGATCCATCGGGCCACTCCCCCGCTCTGGGAGAGGTGGCCCTGGATGCGGTCGCTTATCACAAAAATCATGGCGGGGAGGACCGTCACGGTATTACGCCCCCTCCAGCCGCCTTACCATGGCCCTGACGGCCTCCAGGTCCTCGGGGGTGTCCACGCTGGGGCCCGACCGCCCTTTGGTGACCCCCACCTTCATGATATAGCCGTGTTCCAGAACCCTCAGCTGCTCCAGGGATTCGGCCTCCGAAAGAGGGGTGGGGGGAAGGCCGGCGTAAGTAAAGAGGAAGTCCCTCCGAAAGCCGTAGATGCCTATGTGTCTGTAGAAGAGAAGCTTTGCGGCCGTCCGGCGGTAGGGTATGACGGAACGGCTGAAATATAGGGCGCGGCCCGAGCAGTCCATGACAACCTTCACGCTATTGGGGTCGGAGACGGCAACGGGGTCTTCCACGGGTTCGCACAATGTGGCCGAGGGGGGCCTGTCCCCCCCAGTGAGGAGGGCCACCACCTCGTCGATCATAATGGGGTCGATAAGGGGCTCATCCCCCTGAATGTTGATCACCAGGTCTCCCTCTTCCTTTTCAGCGGCCTCCGCCACGCGGCAGGTCCCGTTGGGATGATCGGGGGAGGTCATGAGACCTTTGCCCCCGAAGGAATGGACGGCTTCAAGGACGCGCATATCGTCGGCGGCCACGACCAGCCTGTCCATGGTCTTCGAGAGGGCGGCCCGTTCGTAGACCCTCTGGATGAGGGTTTTTCCGCAGATATCGGCCAGGGGTTTTCCCGGAAGGCGGGTCGAGGCGTACCTGGCGGGGATGACTCCCAGCACCCTCATGGCGCCTCGCCGCGCTCTCCGGCCTCGATGATCAGTTTCTCCCTGTCCAGGGGTTTCACTTCCTTCACGATCCATTCTCTCATCGCCCGCCCCTCGGGCGTGTGCTGGGCGTAGCTCATGAAGTCGAGGGAAACCCCGAGGGTCTTCGCGGCTTTCCAGGCCATCACGGGCCAGACCTCGCCGATGTCGCCGATGATGGGGATGCTCCCCTCGTGGCGAGCGAAGGCGGACATCTCCATCCGGAAGGGGATCTTCGTGATTTTCGTCTTCGGGAGCCCCCGATTTATCGCTTCCTGGATGAGAGCGCTCCCCTTCTCGAGGTCCTGGGCTTTTCTCAGGTTCCCGTCGAGGTCGATGCGGATGAGGGTCTTGCCCTCGAGGGAAAAGGTGCGCAGCCCCTTCCACCACGACCATATACCGTGCCCCGTGTAGCATTCGAAGGGGCCGTCGTGGATCTCCTGGGTGAGGGCCACCGCCGATTCGATGATGACGTCGGCGGCCTCGAGCATCGAGGCGATGCGCCTGGACCGCTCGAAGACGGAGACGCTGTCGCCGATGGCCATGCCCACATGGCCATGCCCCACCATCTGGGGGATGCTCACCAGTACAGGCAGGCCTTTTTCCGCTCCGATGCCTATCATGGTGCGCCGGTCCGCCCCCCATCCGGCCACCGCCTCGAAGGGAAGTCCGTAGGCCTTGCAGAAGACCAGTATCTCACCGGCCAGGTTCTCCGTCCTCAACCCCATGGGGTAGGCCATGTTGCCCGCCGCCTTGATGAGGAGCCTCCCCTCGGCCTTTTCACCTCTTTCGAGGAGGTCCTCGTCGAGGATCATCTCCCTCCGGAGGAGGTCCAACTGCCCCCGCGACAGCTGAGTGAATTCGAAGGCGCCCCCGCGGGGTATGAAGGTTCCTTCGAGCCCCAGGGCCGAGGCGCTGCACATCTTGACCCTGTCGAGAGCGCCGCCCATCTCGTGCCCGATCACGGCGGAGCTGGTGGTGACGCCGTCCACAACCCCCTTGTCCATGAGTTCGGCTATGAGAGTGGTCACACCCTCATGGATGTTGGGGCCGCTTCCGGTGGCCACCACAATTTTGCCACCGGCCGCCTTGGCGGACACTATTCTTTCCACGGCGACGTCGAGGTTCGCCCGGGATCGTTCGTCCAGGTTCCAGTAAAATCGGTCCAGCAACGCTTCGTTCACCTTCATGATCCGATCTCCTTTCGGATCGCTTCCACCGACGCTTTCGCCGCCCCCGAGGAAGCCGAGAAAAACCGCGCCGCCCCCTCACGGGCAACGCTCTTTATTTCCGGTTTGAGACAGTTCTCCCAGTGAGCCGCCATATCCTCGGAGCCCCGCACCACGACGGAAACTCCCTTTTCAGCGAGGTTTTCGGAGGCTTCTCGAAAATCCCGCATGAAGGGCCCATGGGAAAGGGGTATGCCGAAAGCGGCCGGTTCCATTATATTCTGCCCCCCCCTGTTCACAAGGCTCCCCCCCACAAAAGCCCCTTCCACGACGCCGTAAAGGTCGAAGAGGACCCCAATGCGGTCGGCCACGAGGATGTCCCAGGGAGCTTCCTTTCCTTTTTTCTCCCTTTCCACTTCTGAGAGGAGGGCCGCCGGAGCGGCGCCCTTGGCCAGTTCCAGGACCTTGGAACTCCTTTGGGGGTGACGAGGCGCGACGATGAGCCGGGCCGAAGGGATCTTTGTCTTCAGCCTCTGAAATGCCTCCAGGACTACCTCCTCTTCGCCCGGGTGGGTGCTTCCGGCGAGGAAAACGGGCCCTGTTTCGCCGAGGACCGCCCTCGCCCGCCCCAGATCCGCCTCTTCTTTGCGAAGGAGGATGGCGTCTATTTTGCAGTCTCCCGTCACCTGGACCCTGCGCTCTTCAAGCCCGATCTCCAGGAGCAGTTCCCTATCCCTTTCGGACCGCACCAGCAGAAGGGAGAAGGATTTGTACACCCGGTGCCAGAAATGGAGGTGGCTCCGGATATTTCCGGCGGTCTTGTCGGAGAACCGGCCGTTGACCAAAATGGCGGGGATGCCCCTTTCACGTAGTCCGTCAAGCATCAGGGGCCAAATCTCCGTCTCGAGGACCGCGAAGGCCTTGGGGCGGATCGTATCGAGGGAGCGCCGGACGATCCAGGGGATATCCCAGGGATAGTAAAGGTGCTCGTGGAAAAGGCCGGAGGCTACCCGGCAGGCCATCTCACGCCCCGTGGGCGTGGTGGTCGAAAGGAGGATTCCTTCGGGCCCTATGCCTTCCCGGGCCAGGATCTTCAAAAGGGGCCAGGCGGACTGCACCTCCCCCACCGAGACGGCATGAAACCACAGCGGCCCGTCGGGAAGACGGCCCTTCTTTTCCTCGCTGTAGAGGCCCCTCCGCTCCCCAAGCCCCGTGGCATACTTTTTCGCGAGCCAGGGGAAGGCGACGCAATAGGCTGCCGATAGAAGGGAGCGGTAAAGGAAGGATGTCAGGTCAGACCACTCCCGCCTTGAGGAGTTCGTGGATGTGGACGATGCCCATGGCCTTTCCCTCTTCGCAGACCACCAGGCAGGATATCTCACGCTCCTCCATGATGTGCATCGCTTCGGCGGCCAGCCGATCGGGCGATATGGTCCGGGGGTCCCTCGTCATGACTTCCTCGATGGGCAGGGAGAGCGAATCCGCCCCCCTGTCCTCGAGAAGCCGCCGGAGGTCACCGTCGGTGAAGATGCCCGTCGTCATTCCCCGCTCATCCTCGATTACGGTGGCCCCGAAGCCCTTGCTGGTGATTTCGAAAAGGGCTTCCCGGACCGAGGCGCCCAGGGTCACCCTGGGGACCCTCTCTCCCGTCGCCATCACGTCCGAAACCCGGAGTAGAAGCCGCCTGCCGAGAGACCCGCCGGGGTGGAAGAGGGCGAAATCCTCGGGACGAAGTCCCCGGAGTTCCGTGACCATACCCGCGAGGGCGTCGCCGAGAGCCAGTTGCAGCGTGGTGCTCGTCGTCGGGGCGAGTCCCAGCGGGTCCGCCTCCTTCTCCACGCCGGAGTTGATCACCACGTCAGAGTCCCTGGCGAGCCTGGAAGTGAGGTTGCCCGTCAGCGCTATCACCGGTGACCCGAGCCGCCTGAAGAAGGGAAGCACCTCTAGGACCTCCCTCGTCTGCCCGCTGTTGCTCAGGAAAAGGCCCGTGTCCTCGCGGCACACCATCCCCAGGTCGCCGTGGGAGCCCTCCGCGGCGTGGAGGAAGAAAGCCGGCGTGCCCAGCGAGGCCAGCGTAGCGGCTATTTTGCGGCCGACGAGCCCCGACTTGCCCATCCCGACCACCACCAGCCTCCCCTTGCACCGGCCGATGATCCTGGCCGCCTCCACCAGTTCCCCGCCCACCCGGGCGGCGGCCCTGACTATTTCCTCGGCCTCCATGCGAAGGACGCGCCGGCCGACCTCGAGGAGCTTTTCGTCGTCAAAATCCACGTTGACCCGTTCCCTCGGCAGACTGACCATCGGTCACTCCTCCCTTTCCGCGGCGCCGGCCGCGCGGTGAACGGCGAGGACCTTCCGCAGCAGGTTCTCGAGCGAGTCGAGGGAGACCATGTTCGGCCCGTCGCTTTTGGCCGAGTCGGGGTCGGGGTGGACTTCAAGGAAGAGGGCGTCGATGCCCGCCGCCGCCGCGGCCCTGGCGAGGACGGGGACGAACCTCCTGTCCCCGCCGCTGGATGTTCCCTGGGCGCCGGGCATCTGGACGCTGTGAGTGGCGTCGAACATCACCGGGTACCCCAAGGACCTCATGATCGCGAGGGAACGCATATCGACCACCAGCTGGCCGTAGCCGAAGGTGCTTCCTCTTTCACAGAGGATGACTTTGTCGTTGCCCGCCTCGAGGCACTTGGAGACGGCCTGCCCCATGTCCGCCGGGGCGAGGAACTGGCCCTTCTTGATGTTCACCACCCTGCCCGTGGCCGCGGCGGCGACGACGAGGTCGGTCTGCCTGCAGAGGAAGGCCGGTATCTGGATAATATCCACCGCCTCAGCCGCCCTTTCGGCCTGGTCGGGGAGGTGTATATCCGTCAGGACGGGACAGCCGACGGAGTTCCTCACCTCGGCGAGCCACTGGAGGCCCTTCTCCAGGCCCGGTCCCCTGAAGCTGTGGATGGAGGTCCTGTTGGCCTTGTCGAAGGAGGCCTTGAAGACGTAGGGCATGCCCAGCCTGCCGCATACGCTCGAAACCTCCCGCGCTATGGAAAGGGCCATCTCCCGGTCCTCGAGGACGCAGGGCCCCGCCACGAGGACGAGCTCCCCGTCACCGAAAAGGACCTTGCCGGCGGAAAAACTTTTCACCATGACCGATCATCTCCATGCTCTTCGGGTAGGAACCCCGTTTTTCCCAAATTCTTTTCAATATAGGCCCCGAAAACTCGGTGCACTTCCTGCCTTTTTCCCCATCCCAGCGTCTGGGAAGCATATTCTATCACGGCCTCCAGAGCGCCTCCGCCGCCCATCTTCTCCATCCCCGCGCGGGACATCCTCTCGCGACGGGCCGGGTCCCCGAGGATGGCCAGGGCTTCCCGGGCCAGGGAAACCGGATCGGCGGAGACCAGCGATTCCGCCTCTCCCAAGAGTTTTTTCTGCACCCTCTTGCCCTTTTCGTCGATGGATACCACCGGCAGGCCCATCCCGGCGCAGATCTGGTTGGCCGTGCCTCCAAGACCGATAAGGATGTCGGAACGGGAGGCCGCCAGGGAGACCTCGCCGGAAAAGAGGCGCACCTCCGGCTTGCCCTTTTCGTGCCTGATGACGTCGGGACCCTCGGCCCTCCAGGAGGGGGCCTTGTCCAGCAACTTCTTCCTTTCAATGGTAGAAGCGAGGACCATCTCGAACCGGCAATCCTCCTCGAGGGCGACGGCCTCGGCGGCGCCGAGCAGGAGCCCGAGGTCGTCGTAGGCCCTCTCCCGACTTCCCGGGAGGAGCAGGACCCCGAAGGGCCGACGCCCTTTCGCTTTGTCGACGCCCTCTCCGGCGAGGTCCATTATGGGGTTCCCCTTGAAGACCGCGTCGGCCCTTCTTTCAGACAGTTCCCGGGCGGTCTCGGGATCCCTGGTGAAAATCCTCCTGCAGCGCCTTTTGAGGAGCCACTTCTCCAAGCCCCAATGACCGTGAAGGCGTTCGGACTTGGCCGTGGCCAGAAGCACCGGCATGACGCCCTGCCCCCAGAGGCTGTGCAGGAAAAGGTAGACATCGCCGACGCAGAGAACGGTCCTCAACCGTCCCCTGAGACCGCTCCAGGCCTCGGCCTGGGCTCCGATATGCCTGAAGAGCCCCGACCGGATATCCCGGATGAGATCCCTCAAACTATACTTGACCACGCCGCCGCTCGGCGTCTCGCTGGGGGGCGAGAGCACCCTGACCGACCTGGATCGATACTCCTGCCCTCTGCCGACGAGGGGGAAGCCCGAAACCTCGAAGGAAGGAAACCTGCTTTGAAGCCGTCCCGCGAGCAGGCTGCCGATGGCGTCCTCGCCGTGCCCGTTGGAGGAGACGACGACCCGGGGCCTGAGATGCAGGGCGAGGGCGGAGAAAAAGGAGTCCCCGTCTCCCAGGACCGCGTGGACCCTGGGAACGTACACCGGAACGGCGGGCGACCAGTCCGGGGGAAGGTTGAAGATATCCTTCTCGGTGCAGATCAGCGACCGGGCGCCCAAGGCGGCCGTCTTCTCACCTAGGGCGGTCAGTTCCGTCCCCGTGAAGATGTGGTGGTCGCGGAAGATCTCGTGGAAGACAATGGGGAAGCCGAGCTGTTCGAGAAAAGAACCGAAACTATGGGGGTTGCCGATGGCCGAAAAGGCCGCCGCGGGAAGCATGGGCGGTGGGCATTCCTCAAGGCCCTCCCGGGGGCCGAGAAAACGGGACCATCCCGCGAGGGCCAGCGAGGAAAGGAAAGGTTCCTCCCCGGTGATGCCCCGGATGGCGGCCGATATCTCCTCCACGCGCCCTTCGGCCACCTGGTCGGCCTTGGTGATCACCACCAAGTGAGCCCTCTCCAGCGACCCCGGGTTTTCCCGGAGCATCCCGGCAGGCATAAGCCGCCCATTCCCGAAGGGACAGGTCGCATCGATAAGCACCACGTTCACGTCCCGCCCCATCTTCCTGTGCTGGAAACCGTCGTCGGCTATCGCTACGTCAACGCCCTCTCCGGCCAGCCGCAGGACTCCCCCGGCTCGGTCGGCCGAAACCGCGATGGGCACGCCGCTAAGTCTTCCGGAAAGTAGAAGGGCCTCGTCGCCCAGGAGATCCCTGCTCGGCTCGCACTCCCCCGCCAGGAGGCATCCCTTCTGCTTGCGCCCATAGCCCCGCATGACTATCCCCGGCCTGAGGCCGGCATCGACGAAGACCCTGGCGAGCATCTCGACAAAGGGAGTTTTGTTGGTGCCGCCGTGGGTGATGTTGCCGACGCTCACCACGGGGATGGGCATCTCCCGGGAGGCCGACAGGCCGTGATCGTAGGAGAAATTCCTGGCGCGGGAGCCGGCCTCGACCAGCCAGCCCAGTGGGGCCAGAAGCCTCCACGGGAAGCTTTCTCTTTCGCCACGGATATGCCTGAAGTAGCTACTCAGCAGGGCTCCCATGGTTCTCCCCGAACTGGAGGCAGCAGAGCCTGGAGTAGAGTCCCCCGGCATCCTTCAGGATTTCGTGGCTTCCCTCCTCGACGATCCTTCCACGGTCTATCACCAGTATGCGGTCGGCTTCCCTGACAGTGGCCAACCTGTGGGCGATGACTATCGAGGTCCTGCCCGACATGGCCTTCTTCATCGCCTCCTGGATCTCCTGTTCCACGGCGGCGTCCAGGGAGGAGGTGGCCTCGTCCATGATGAGTATCCTGGGGTTCCGGACGATGGCCCTGGCGATGGCGATCCTCTGGCGCTGACCGCCGCTGAGGGTGACGCCCCGTTCCCCCACCTCGGCTTTGAAACCGTCCGGCAGGGACAGGACAAAATCGTGTATCCCGGCGATCTTCGCGGCGCTTTCGATATCCCCCTCGGAAAGGTCCTCGCAGCCGTAGGCGATGTTGAAGGCGATGCTGCCCTTCAAAAGCACGGGGTCCTGGGGGACGACGCCGATCTTCCTCCTAAGCCCCTTGAGGTCAAGCCTCCTGATGTCCTTTCCGTCGATGAGGATCGCGCCCTGCTGGGGATCGTAGAAACGGGTGATGAGGTCGGCGATGGTTGATTTCCCCGCGCCGGTGGGCCCCACGATGGCGACCTTCTCGCCGGGTGATACTCGGAAGGAGACATCCTCCAGGACCCAGGCTCCCTCGTTGTAGGCGAAGGACACGTCCTGAAAGGCGATCTCCCCCCTGATAGGGTCGACCTTTTCGGGATGCTTCGGCGGCTTTACCTCGCTTTCCACGTCGAGGATCTCGAAGACCCTGTCCGCGGCGGCCAGGCCCTGCTGCATCTGGGCGACCACCCTGGAAAAGACCCGGACGGGCTGGACGAGCAGCGCCAGGTAACCCAGGAAGGCTATCAGTTCGCCGGGTGTGAGTTCACCCGAGACGACCAGCCTTCCCCCGAACCAGAGTATCGCCGCCAGCGCGGTTATGAGGATGACCTCCACTATCCCGGTGAGGGCGGCGTTGGTCTGAACTCCCCTCATGAGGGCCCTGAAATGGGCGTTGCTCTGCGATTCAAAACGGCCGTACTCCTGCTCCTCGGTGGCGAAGAGACGCACGATACGGATAGCCGAAAGGGCCTCGGCTGCTATGGCTGAAAGCCCCGCCAACTGCTTCTGGACGTCGTGGCCGACGACCCTGAGGCGCCTGGAGGCCACATCCAGAACGAAGGCGGCCAGCGGGAGGACCAGGAAGGACAGGAGGGAGAGTTTCCAGTTTATATACAGCAGGAAGGCGATCATCCCGGCAAAACTCAGCCCCTGGACGACTATGTCTATGAATACCGTGGTTATCATGTTCTGCAGGATGGTGACATCGTTCGTAATCCTGGAGAGCATCTCCCCTACACGCCTGCCGTAAAGGTAGCGGAAGGACATCCTCTGCATGTGGTCGTAAAGCCGAAGCCTCAGGTCGACCACGACCCGTTGCCCCACCCAGTTCATCAGGTATTGCTGGCCGTAAAAGAAGAGACTTTTGGCGAGGTAAAGGAGCACCAGCCCCACCGCGACGAGGTTCAGCATGGCCATGTCCTTGCTTATCAGGACATCGTCCACGATGTTCCTGAGGAGCCAGGGCGCGACGACCGCGCAGGCCGATGAGAGCACCATGCAGGCCAGGGCGCCCAGGATGCGGTGAACGTAGGGCCTGGCATGGGCCAGCAGCCTTGGGTAAATTCTTTTGCCGGTCTCCTGTTCCTTCGCCAACCTTCTCATCCCACCAATTCCGATATTCGGGCCGCTATCACGGCGGCCGCCCCGGGGGCCTGGCGGACCTTCATCAGTCCCTCCCTGATGCCCCGGAGGCCTTCTTCGTCCCCTAAAAGCTCCACCGCCCGGTCCGCCACGTCGATGGCCGCGATGTCGCCGACCATCTCGGGCATAATTTCGCTTCCCGCGAGGCGGTTGGGCCATGCCAGGAAGCCCCTCTCCCCGCTTCGTCCGCGAAGCACCCTCTCCTTGAGGGCCGGGCCAGCGACGGGCAACGAGCCCAGGAGCCCCAAAAGCCCGGGAAGGGGGACCTGCCTGAGGAAAGCGAAGGGTACGGCCACTATCCCGGGGACCAGGCTGTAGGCCAGTTCCAGGGTATTCGTGCCCGGCTGGGTGACGGCGAGGTCCGCTCCCCTGAGGATGCTCCCCGTGGGGGATGCCACGGCCCTCAAGCCCAGGGACCTCCATTTCTCCTCCTCTCCGGGTTCGGAAAAGGGGGAGATGGCGATGACGATCTCCGACAGGGGCAATCGTTCTTTTATTCTAGCGGCCAAATCCCTGATGAAGGGCAAAGCCGCGGAACGGATCACCCTGCGGCTCCCCGGGAAGAGGACGATCCTCGGGCTTCTGCCCGTCGTCCACCGGAATTCGCCGCTGTCCATCGCCAGGGCATCGGCGCCGAGGTCGCCGACGATCAATAGCTTATCACGGACGGCCCCCCCGAATTGGCACGTCCCCTCGAAAGCCGAAAAGACCCCGTCGCACCGCTTGAGCAATGGTTTAGGGCCGTAGGTGTAGCAGAAAAGAGGGGCCCTGTTCCTGGCGGAGAAGGCCAGGCCGAAAAGCAGGTCGCCGCCCAACTGCAGGATCGCGTCGTAGCCGATGCCCTTTTTTCCGGCGAGGGCGGCGAATACGGACATCGGCGGGTCGACCCCACCGCCGACCAGGTTGTTCGCTATGTCCTTTTCATTGCCCGAGGCGTACTGGCAGGGGAGGAGCCTCAAGGAGACATTGAAACCGCGCTCACCCAGGGCGGGTATCATCGGCCTCGCCCAGCACCAAAGCTCTCCCGGGCCGTTGGCCAGGAGCAGGACCCTCTTCACGACGGGAGGGCCTCCAGGATGGAATCCGCCCAACCCCGGGGGGCATCGCCTCCGTCGAGGGATCGGGCCGCGGTCATCATCATCCCATCGATCTTTCTCCTGAGGGTCGGGTCGCCGACGTAATCGTCGAAATGCCTGAGGACCCTCCCCGGGGTGGCCTGGAACTGGAGGAGTTCCGGGTAAAGGTCACCACCCGCCAGGATGTTGGGGATGGATACCCACCTCGTCCTGACGAAGGCCTTGTAGGCCAGCCAGGAACTGAAGGAAGCCCGGTAGAGCACGATCATGTACCTGCCCAGTATCAGGGCTTCCACGGCCGCCGTGCCGCTGGAGCCTATCACGAGCCCCGAAGCGGCCATCAGGGCCGTCCCGGGTCCGTCGTAGACGTCCCACTGCCGACATCGGTCCCTGATCATCGCCGCCGTCTCGACTCGAAGCCCAGGGGCGGAGGAGAAAACCGGGCGGTAACCCCTTCCGGCAAGCCCTTCGGCGGTCTCCAGTAGTACGGGAAGCAGGTTCGAGACCTCGCTCTTCCTGCTCCCCGGGAGCAAGGCCACGGTCTTTTCCTTCGAGGACCCCACGTCGGCCGGTGCCGTGCCCCTCAAGATGCCCGAAAGGGGGTGTCCGAACCAGCGGCAAGGCACGCCATGGCCCTCGAGAAAAATGCGCTCGAAATCGAAAAGGGGGAAACACAGGTCGCACAACTCCGCCAGGAGGGAGACTCTACCCGAACGCCAGGCCCAGACGGCCGGCGGGGCGATGTAAAAGACCTTTCCCCGGTATCCCTTTTTCTTCAGGGCCTTTAGAAGAGGGAGGTGGAAGTCGGGGCTGTCGATGACGACGACCCCCGCGGGGGACCGTTTCAGGACCTCGGCGCAGATCTCCCCTTTTAACCTTACCAGGCGAGGGACGGCCCCCAGGACCTCCGACACACCCATCAGGGAAAGGGCACCGCTATCCCAGGCCGCCTCCCCCCCGGCGGAGGCTCCCATGGGACCCAGCATCCCCCAGATAACCCCCTGGAACCCCGCGGACCGGAGGGCTTCGATGAGGATCTTCGAGTACTGGTCCCCCGAAGCCTCGCCGCAGCTTACGAAGAGGGAACCGGGACCACGCCGGTCACAGCGATCTCCCATACCTCGGCCCTCTCTCTGAAACGTTCTCCTCCCAGCACGATGGTGCGTCCCGCCTCGACGGCCAGGCAGCGCAGGCCCGCCTCATGCATCTTCGCCAGCGTCCCGGGCCCGACGACGGGGACGTCATACCTTTCATCCTGGTCGGGGCGCATCAGTTTCACCACCACGCCGCCCCCGGAAATGTACCCGGCCCTCTGAATAGTCTCATCGGTGCCCTCCATGGCCTCGACGGCGACGACGGACCTCCCGCTGACCACCACCGTCTGGCCGAAGGACAAAGGCACCAGAGCGCCTGCTATCCGCAGACCGTAGAGGATGTCCTCCTCCTCGCTGGGGAGAGGCCGCCTGCCGGCAATGACCCCCTTGGGGGCGAGCAGTTCCGGGATGATATCACGATAGGGCAAGACCGTGATGCCCCGGGATTCGAAAAAGGACACGACCGCACCCAGCAGGGAGTGATCGTCCCTGGAGGTGAGGGATGAGAGGATGCGGCGGAGGTCGTCGTCCAGCAGGTCGGGCCGGTAGATCAGCCCCTTGGGGACGAACCCGGCAAAAACAAGTTTTTTGACTCCCCTGGCCCGAAGCCCCTCGAGAAGTTCGCCGGCGGCGGGCCTTTGGACCCTCGCCACCGCCAGGGCCCACTTATCCAGGGGCGAAGTGTCCTTCCTGAAGGAGAATACCAGGGGAGGGCTCCCCTTCTCGGAGAGTCGACGGGCGATCTCGACGGAAAGGTCGCCTTCGCCGGCGAACAACCCGATCGTTTCTTCCAAAGAACTCACCGCCTATCTGTCGGCGATCCTCACCAAGTACCCGGCGATGATGAGGAAGACCAGGTTCGGCGCCCAGGCCGCGATGATGGGGGGGAGGTAGCCGGCCTCGCCGAAGGAGCGGGAGAAGGACATGAGCACGTAGTAGGCGAACACTATCAGGACGCTCAGGGCCAGCCCGACGCCGGCGCCGGATCGGTGGTGCCCCACGCCCAGCGACGCACCGAGAATCGCCAGGATGACGCAGGCCCAGGGCACGGCCAGTTTCAGGTGGAAGAGCACCTTCAGGGGGGCGAGGTTGGCCCCCTGCTTATTCATGACGCTGATATGCCTCCAAAGCTGGTAGGCGCTCATCTCGGCCGGCCTCTGAGATGTCTGGGCGACCTCAGCAGGCGCAAGGTCCAGGGGAAGCTTCTGCCGGGCGAAGGCGAAGAGGAGCTTGACGGTCCGGTCCTTCAGCACTTCGAAGGTCTTGCCGTCCTCGAGCCACCACTCCCCGCCCCTCCAGGTACCCCTGGAAGCGGTGATGATACGGCTCATCGTGCCATCCTCGAACTCCTGAACTACGATGTCCTCCATGGTCCCCAGGTTCTGCCGCAGGCGTGAGATGTAAATGATCCGCCGCAGTTCACCGCCGCCCTCGTCCCTCAGGAAGACCTTCTCCCTCAGAAGGGTCGGCCGTTCCCGGGCTATCTCGTACCGCATTATGTTGTCGGCGGCCCTGTTGCTCAAGGGCACGATCGTCTCGTTGAGGAGGATGGCGCCCAGGGAGACCAGCACCGAGGCCGCCAGGACCGGCCTGACAATCCTGCGGAAGGAGATCCCCGCCGCACGCAGGGCGACGATCTCGCTCTGCGAGGAGAGCCGGCCGAAGGTCAAAAGCGCCGACAGGAGCGAAGCCATGGGGAGGGTCATCACCACCACTTCGGGCAGCTTGTAGATGAAAAGGCGGGCCACTACCCCGAGGGACACCCCCTTGTCTATCATGAGGTTGGCGATCTGGAACAGCAGGTCCCCCGCCACGAGCAGCACCGAAAAGACCAGCACCCCGAAAATGAAGGAGTTGCCCATCTGGGTGACGATGAACCTGTCCAGGATGCTTACGGAATTCCCTTTCCTTTTAGACCTGATCATTTATCCGCCTTTTCGTTGAAGGACAGAATGTCCTCCACGGCATCCCTAACGGCGCCGTAACCTCCAGGGGCCTCGGTGACGACATCGGCGGCCTCTCTCGCCTCGGGGCGGGCGTCGGAAGGGGCGAAACCCCTGCCCGCCCAGGCTATGCATTCCCGGTCGTTCACGTCATCGCCTATATAGGCAATCTCTTCGGGGGAAAGGCCCATCTCCGCAACCAGCCTCGTCAGTTCCGAGAGTTTATCCTTGACGCCCTGGACCACGATCCCTATCCCCAGCTCCTTCGCCCGCCTTTCGGTGACGGCCGAATGCCGTCCGCTGATGATCGCGGCCCTGACCCCGGAAGCCGTGAGCCTGGCCACGCCGAGGCCGTCCCTGACGTCGAAGCGCTTGAACTCCCCGCCGTCGCCGTCGAGGAATACCGCTCCGTCGGTCATGGTCCCGTCTACGTCCATGACGAAGAGCTTAATCATCGTGGTCACCCTTGCCGCCCCAGGACGTGAGGCCCCGCTTGGAGGAGCGGATGAAGTCGAGGATCTCCCTGACATGGTCCCCGGGAACGTCCTGTTCCAGCCTGGCCAGGGCTTCCCTATCGATGGAGGAGGAAGAGAAGAGCTCGTGGTAGGCCCTCTTGACCTGGAGACGGTCCTCCTGGGAGAACCCCTTCCTCCGGAGGCCCACGACGTTCAGGCCGTAGATCCTGGCCGGGTGACCATCGACCAGGGTGAAGGGAGGCACGTCCTTCACCACCTTCGTAAGGGCCCCGACCATGCAGAGGCTCCCCACCCTGGTGAACTGATGGAGGCCGGACATCCCCCCCAGGACGCTGCCGTCGCCCACGCTGGAATACCCCGAGAGGCCTACGCCGTTCGCCAGGACGCACCCCTTCCCTATAGAAGAGTTGTGGCCGGCGTGGGACCCGACCATCATCCAGGTGCCGTCGCCGACAGTGGTGACCGTGTCCTCACCGCTTCCCCTGTGGACCGTCACGTTCTCCCGGAGGACCACCCCGTCGCCGATCCTGACGAAAGATCGTTCGCCCTTGAAGGCGAAATCCTGGGGTTCACCGCCGAGGACGACGTTCTCGAAGACCCTGCACTTTTTGCCCACCGTGACATGCTCCAGGATCCTGACGTAACCCTCGAGCCTCGTCCCCTCGCCGATCTCCACATCGGCGCCTATGACGCAAAAGGGACCTATCCAGACTCCAGGTGCGATCCTGGCCTCCCTGGAGACCTCCGACGTGGGGTGGACGAAAACGCTCATCCGGCCTCTTCCCCCGTGAGTTTCGAGGCGATGATGAAACCGAGGACAGCCTCAGCGGCAATACTGTCTTCCACCCTGGCCACGGCCCGAACCTTCCCGACACGGCCCCGGATCTTCTCTATCGAGGCCTCGGTGACGAGCCGGTCACCCGGAACAACGGGCCTCCTGAACCGGGCCTTCTCAATGGAGGTCAAGTACAGCACGGAACCCTTCAGTTCAGGGCGAAGGGCGATGAGCATCCCCCCCACCTGGCCCATGGCCTCGAGGATCAGGACGCCGGGCATGACGGGCTCCGAGGGGAAATGGCCCTGGAAGAAGGGTTCGTTGATGGTGACGTTCTTGTACCCCACGACCCTGTCCTCGCTCATCTCGGTTATCCTGTCGACGAGGAGGAAGGGGTACCGGTGAGGCAGGGCCTCAAAGATCCTATGGATGTCGAGCATGGTCGTTCTCCTTTCCCGTTCAGTGTAAAAGCAGGCTCCTGCGTATCCGTCGGACCAGTTCAAGGTGCATCCGGTGGCCCGCCCTGTGAGCGATGACCCTCCCCTTAAGGGGCCTCCCCAGGGTGGCAAGGTCCCCGATGAGGTCCAGTACCTTGTGCCGGACCGGCTCCGAAGGCACCCGGTATTTCAAAGATGAGGTAGGGTCACAATCGCCGATCACGAGGACATTATCGGCCGAGCCGCCGAGGCCGAGCCCACGCTCCCTGATGCCCTCGATCTCCGACGCCAGGACGAAGGTCCTGGCGGGGGCGATCTGCTCGGCAAAAACGTCGCCGCTGACGCTCCCCTCGTAGAGCTGGGTGCCGATGGCCGAAGGATCGTAACTGATGGAGCAGGCGATCTCAAACCTTTCGGAAGGGATCACGCCTATGTAGCCCCCCCGGGGATCACCAAAGACGACCTCCCTGGCCACGGCGATGGGGGTGACTTCCAGCCCTGGCTCACGGAGGGGGATGAGGGCTTCGGCGAAGGCCCCGGCGCTCCCGTCCATGGCGGGGATCTCCGGCCCGGACACGGTCAACAGGGCGCTCCAGACCCCGAGGCCCGCCAGGGCGGCGAGAAGGTGCTCCACCGTCATCACCCTGGACCCGTCGGGAAAGGTCAGTGTTGTACCCCTCGCCGTGCCGTCGGCCGACGCCGACTCGACCGGGTAAACACCGCCCCCGAGGGAGAAGAACAATCCCGGCCTCTCGAAGGGTGCCACCAGGACCTCCGAGGGTGCCCCTGAATGGATCCCCACTCCCTTGAAGGCGGCTTCGCCCTTTAAACCGAAGACCCCGTTCATCGGCCGCTTTTCTCCTTCAGTTCTTCGACTTCCCTCTTCAACTTCCTGATCTCCTCGCGCATCTCGGGCAGCCTCGCCGTCAGCGCCTGGATCTTCATCTGCTCGCGGTGGTCCCTGGCGGGAAACCCCGAAACGGTGGCGCCGGGAGGGACGTCCTTGGTAGCGCCCCCATCGGCTGCAACCTGGGCCCTCTCACCGATGGTGACATGGTCGGAGACCCCGCTCCGAGCGGCCATCACGACGCCGTCCTCGAGGACGGCGCTGCCGGCGATGCCCGTCATCGCGACGAGAATGCAGTTTTTCCCGATCCTGGCATTGTGCCCGATATGGACGTGGTCGTCTATGACGGTCCCGTCGCCGATCACCGTCTCATCGAGGGTCGCCCTGTCGATGGTGACGCAGGCCCCGACCTCGACCCTGTCGCCTATCCTGACGCGCCCCAGTTGGGGGATCTTCACGTGACCCCCTTCGAGATCGGGGATAAAACCGAAGCCGTCGCAGCCTATCACCGCCCCGGAGTGGATGAGACAGTCTTCCCCCACGATCGTCCCGTCCTTCAGGACAACCCCGGCCTCGATGCGGGTCCTCGCGCCGATGGATACATCTGAGCCCAGATGAACCTGGGCTTCCAGCACCACCTCATCGCCGATAACGCAGCCCGCACCTATAAGGCAAAGGGGTCCTACGAAAGCTGAGGGAGAAAGGGCCGCGTCGGAAGCAATGACGGACGACTCGTGCACGCCCGCCATGGAGGTCCTTGGGGGTGAGAATAGTTCCAGTACCTTGGCAAAGGCCTTTTCCACGTCGGGGACCTCCACCCCGGTCCGGCCGTTCGGTGCGCCACCCAGGGGGACGACGATGGCGATTTCGCCCGAAGGCGACAATGCTTCACGCGTCTCCCTGGAGACGATGACCCTGGAGGGATCCTTTCCGTTGGGCCCCTGGACACCCCTCACCGGTCGCCGGGCGTCTCCGAAGGGGCGGCCGCCCAGGATCTCCGCCAGTTCGGCGATGGTGATCTCCTTGCTTAAGTCCATGGCGTTTCTCCTTTTTTATCCGCGGCGGCGTTAAAGATTCCCGACGAGCCTGACGCAGATCCTGTCCCCGTCACGGCTGTCATAAAAGAGTTCCCAGGCCAGGTAACCGCCGAAGCGCCACCCGATCCCGGCCACGGCGTCGCCGTCATCGTTCAGCCTCCCCCAGAGGTAGACCCTGGGCAGGAGCTCTTCGAACCAAACCCTGAACCAGATATCCTCCCCGGGGTACGCCACCTCGGCACCCAGCCAGATATCGGGCCAGGCCGGCCACCTCACACCCCACCGGCTCTCAACATGAAGGTCGTTGGTCCCGGCCACCCATTCCCCGTAGAGCTCCAGGTTCCAGCCCTGGGCGGGTGAGACCATCCTTCCGAGGTGGACTCCTATCTCGGGGTGTCTCTCGTCGGAGCCCAGGCTGACCGCGGCCCAGGCCTGGAGGGTGTACCGGTCGCTCTCCACCCTTATGTCGACTGGGGCTATCCTCTCGGGGGTGATGTCGACTGTGACCTCGCCCCTGACCTCCCGGGCCGCCCACTTAGTCTCAAGGTTACCGGCCACCATCGCCTCGATGGCGGCTTTGTGCCGTTCAAACCACTCGCCGGGGAGGCCGATGAAGGGGGCGAGGGACTCCAGGGCGTTGTCGGTAATCTCTGTCTGAAGGATCCTTGGGAGGGTCCTTGAACTTATCCTGGGCGAATAGGCGATGATCACCGGCGGGAAGGCGCTGAAACTGATGTGGGCTTCGATGCCGCCCTCCTTGCCCTGGACGAAGAGTATCGAGGGATTCCATCCGGGGACGGCCTCGGTGAGCATCTCCAGCGCTTCACGCTGGAAGGACTGCCCCGCCCAGGATAGTGATCCCACGGGGAGGGGGGCGATCATCTTCTCAAGCCTGGCGGCTACGTCCCCCAGGTCCTGTTGGAAAAGGGCATCCAGTTCCGGGACCAGCCCTGGGGAGTTTACGCTGACCCTCCAACCCCCCGGTGGCGGAACCCCGAGGGAAAGGTCCACCCGCAGTTCCTCACCCGAGAGGGTGATGTCTTCGATCGTGATGCCGGGAAAGATCCTTTCCGCCACGATGCGGAGGGTTTTCAGCCCCGAGGCGGGGTCCCTGGACAGGAGGACCTCCTCCCACACGGCCTCAAGGGGTCTGGAGATGGTAGGACCGATCCATTCCGGGACCCCTGTCACTCGCACGGACGCGCCGGCTGGTGCCGTTAAAAGCAGGGCCACGGCGAAGAATCCGGCCGCGGCCCTGCAGAGGTGCTGTCGGATTCTCACAAGGCGACCTCTCCTTGGTTAGAACATTTCTCCGAAACTGAAGTGGGTCCTGCTTTCGTACTCTCCCTCAGCGAAATCGACCCTGAGGTTACCCATCGGGGTCCGAACCCTGACACCGAAACCGTAACCGCTTTCAAGGTTCGAGAAGGCCGATTCGTCGCTGGCCATCCCGATATCATAGAAAGCCACGATGGAAAAAGCTTCCTGGATCGGGACACGGAGTTCGAAGTTGGCCAAGGCCATCTCGCCCCCCTTGAAATAATCATCCCGGTAACCCCTGAGCGTCCTCGCTCCACCCACGAAGAATTGCTCTGAGTAAGGCAGATCCCCCGAGGAGTAGCCTACCCTGATCCTGGAGGCGAATATGACGGGGTTATCCTCGGTGCCGATCTCCCGGTCCAGAAGATCCTGGAAGAAGGCATGAAGGGGCAGGTAGTACCTCCACTCCAGCCAGTACTTGGTATAGTTCATGTCCTCTATTCCGGGGTCGGCCGACTCGAACATGCCGTACTCCACACTCAGGCTCTGGACCTGCCCCTTGGGGTAACTGAGGTAGGGGTCGAGCAGGTTCCTCGTCAGGGTGCCCGTGACGGAATAATTTGTCCCGGAAAGTCCCTTCTTGGGAGGGAAATCCCTGCCGGGTTCCTTGCGAACGTTGTAGATCTCAACCTCGTGGTAATCGGCCCTCAGGAACCAGCTCAGGGTCGGGTTGTGCCGGAACTTCTTTCCGATCCCCGCATAAACACCCCGTTTGTCCTGGTCGTAGGTGACATTGAGGGTGTTATCGATTGAGTCGTAATCTACGAGGTCCACCCATTCGTAACTGTATAGCCCCGCTTCCCAGGCGTAGGTATACTCGTCCATGTAGGGTGCCCGGTACTGGAGCCAGTATTGTTGCCGGTCACCCATTTCAAAACCTATCCCGACGACGTGGCCGAGGCCGCGGTAGTTGAGCTCCTCCCAGGCCGCCCCCCCTGACCACCCCGACTCGGAACCGTGTCCCACGGTCAGGGAGATCCTGGAAGATTTTCCTTCCTCGACGGTGAGGACGATGTTGACGACCTCGGGATCCGGCGTGGGCTCAAATCCCACCCTGACATCCTCGAGGAAGCCGAGCTGGTTGATCTTTTTGATGGAGTGGCGGAGGATGTTGGCATTGAAGAGGTCCCCCGTCTTGAGGTTGAATTCCCTTTCTATCACGTGGGCCTTGGTCTTCTTGTTGCCCTGGATGACCACCTCACCCACCTTGGGTTCCAGGATCCGCACGTCAATGACCCCGTCATGGATGCCCACATCCTGGACCTGGACGAAAACATAGCCGGCCTTTTCGTACTTCTCGCCAATCCTCTGGAGGTCATGCCTGAAGAAGACCCTGTTAAAGACAGCTCCGGGGCGGGTGAAGACGACCTCCATCAGCTGGTCGGCGGTGAAGACCGTGTTGCCGGTGAAGTTGATATCCCGGACGATCGGGTTCTCCTGGACCTTGAACTCCACGAAAACGCCGCCGAACTGCTCGACCACATTGACGTCGACGAAGGAAAAGAAGCCGAGACCGTATATCGCGTCAATGTCCTGCTGGACCTGTTCGGGGTTGAACTGGTCCCCGGCCTTGGTTCCGATGACCCCAAGGATATGTTCGGATATTACTTCCTGGTTCCCGGTAACATCGACGCCGACGACCACCGGCTGAACGGCCGAAGAGGCAGCGCCGGCCGCCAAAAGGAGAAAAGCGACGGCAAAAGCCGCGGACCATACCCGTTTCAATCGAACAGCACCCCTTTCCCTGGACTGGAAGCACCCGGCGAGCCGGGGTCACCCGGGTACTCCCCCCGGATGTCTCATACCTTGGGATTATAAACTATTACTCGGGACTTTGGATAATTATTCCTTCACCTCTCAGGGCTCTCTGCCCTATCTCGATGAGGGTCAGGATCTCGTCGAGGGTCCCGGCGGGCGCAACCTGCTCTTCCCGAGCGATCCGGGGAGCGGCACCAGAGAGTTGAGACACCGGCAAGGGTGCCGCGGGCGCCGCCTCGACGGGGTAGTCCTGGTTCAGGGTCTCCCTGGCCAGGTTCATTTCGCTCAGGCTGGTCCTCAAGGCCGAGAGGACGCTCTGCTCATCGACGGTGACCCACTCAAGGCGCAACTGCCTGGTGTCGGCGACCCCCACGGGGGCATACCCTCCCGTGGATATCGGTATGGCCGCCACCATGATGACCAGGAAAGCCATGGCGATGGAAAGGAAGGAGAGCCCAACGAAGCGCCCCGCGCGGCTGGGTTCCCCCGCCCCCGATGCCCTCTGCCATATCTCGTCGCTGGCAGACTCGAGTTCAGCCCTGGCACACTCCACTTCCGCGAGGGCCGAGTCCCACCTTTCGCTCCGGCACGCGGCGATGCATCTTTCAATCCAGCGTTGTACCCGCTTGAGGTTCTTCTCCATTTCCTGACCGGCCTCCAACAGGAGTATTAGCCGTCGCCCCGAAAAGGGACCTTGCCCCGAAAAGGGACTATGCCCCGAAAAGGGATCTTGCCCCGAAAAGGGACTATGCTCCTTCTATTATCCCAGTATCACGGTCGGTCCGTGGCATCCCCCAGTTCGAGCCAGGCCTTGAGCTTCGCCAAAGCACGGCGCTGGATCCTGTAGACGTTGCTGACGTCCATCCCGGCGCTTTCGGCGTAATCCCTGGCCTTGAACCCCTCGAGGACAAGGGCCCTGACGATGTCACCCTCGCGCCCGGTGAGTGCCTCGATGCCGTCGGCGAGGCAGATCTTCCAGTCCAGTGAGTCCGCGTCAAAGGGGTCGGGTACCTGGACCTCGGCGTCGTCGACCGGGGAGGGGGCTTTTGCCTCGACGCGCTGGAGGAAGTTGGTCATCTGGCCCTTTATCCTGTAGAAGCCGTAGGTGACGAAACGGATGTTCCTGTCGGGTTCGAAGCGGTCAACGGCCTTTATCAGGGCCAACATGCCCTCCTGGATGAGGTCCTGGTAGCGTTGGGGGGCGACGCGGTATTTGCGGGCGATCCAGAAGACCAGGGGGCGATAGGAAAGGATGAGCCTCTCGCGGGCCTCTTCATCACCCTCGCCGCAAAGGATCCACAGCCGGGCCTCTTCTTCCCGGGACAGGGGTTCCTTTTCCGGATGATCCTGGCCTTTGTCGTTCATATTGAGGACCTCCCCGGTTCTGCTGGACCCTTTATACCACGACAGGGAGGCGTTTGACCACTACAGCAACGGGAGGCTGCCGGCAAGTTCCGGGGTTACGCGGGTGTGAAGGGTATCATTCACGTAGCGGAGCGTGATCCTGTCGGGCGCCAGGTCGACGGCTGTGATAGAGCAGTTGTCCGTCCGAAACCTCCAGGCCGACACGGGGGGGATACCCATCAATGAGGACAAGAAGGCGCGGATCGTCCCCCCGTGGCAGACCAAGAGGAGGTTGTCCCCTTCCTCGGAAAGGATCTCACTCAACACCCGGTCGACCCTTACGATGAGGTTGGGGAAGGATTCCCCTCCGGGTGGGGTCGTGGAGGAGGGGTCCTTGCTCCAGGCGGAGAAGAGGTCGGGGTACCGTTCCCGTATCTCGCCTAATCTGAGACCTTCCCACTGACCGAAGGACATCTCCGAAAGGTCGTCAACGGCCGTCGCTTCCTCCACGCCCTCGTTCAGGCGAACGATGGCGGAGGTGGTCTGGTGGGCCCTCAAGAGGGGGCTTGTATAAACCTTGTCCAGGGGGACCCTGGCCAGCCGTCGGGCCAGGAGGCCGGCCTGGGCCAGCCCTCTCTCACTCAGGGGAACATCGGTCCTGCCCTGGAAGCGGAAGGCGCTGTTCCATTCTGTCTCTCCATGCCTTACAAGCAAGATCTTCCGTTTTCGCGTTTCCATCGGGTACCTCCGGTCTTTGTCGTTTACGAAAAAAGCCACCCGCGGGGGTGGCCTCGATGAGCCTTGGAGCCGGCGGGCGGACTTGAACCGCCGACCTGCGCATTACGAGTGCGCTGCTCTGCCAACTGAGCTACGCCGGCATTTTTTTGGCGGTCCCAACGGGATTCGAACCCGTGCCGCAGCCTTGAAAGGGCTGTGTCCTAGGCCACTAGACGATGGGACCGCGAAACCTGACGTGGTGGGCCGTACAGGGATCGAACCTGTGACACCCGGATTAAAAGTCCGGTGCTCTGCCAACTGAGCTAACGGCCCATATCTAGCGCTGAAAAACTATACAGTGCCCATGTAGCCGTGTCAAGGACGCTGGGACACCGTGAACCGTGAGATACCGTTCACCCTCACCGGTTAACGCTTTTCGCTTTCGCCTCGGCCTTGGCTCCACGATTCACGATTTCCGATTCACGATTCACGATTCACGGTAGTTAAAGCGCAAACCGCGCCGGGTAGGCGGCGAGTTTTTTACGGAATACCTCGAGCGTCTCAAGCCCCCGCTCTATCTGTAGGGCTACCTGCTTGAAGGATGTCCCTCCCTGGGTATTCCTCCTGGATACGGAACTCTCGATGTTCAGGATCGGCATCAGGTCGTCATCGCTGGAGGGGATGAGTTCCTTCCACTCCTCCCGTGTCAGGCTCAGGAGGGTCCTCTTCCTGTCGAGGCACCACCGGACCGCTTCACCCACCTGTTCGTGAGCGGTCCTGAAGGGGACCCCCTTCATGACCAGGTACTCGGCCACGTCCGTCGCCAGGGTGAAGCCGTCCGAAAAGGCCTCCGCGGCCCTATCCGCGTCGATCTCGACGCGGGCGATGAGCTGGGGGAGAACGTCGAGGACATCCTTGATGATCTGGGCCGACGACCAGAGGGCCCGCTTGTCCTCCTGCATGTCCCTGTTGTAGGCCAGGGGGAGCCCCTTGATGATGGTGAGGAGGTCCACCAAGTCGCCTATGACCCGCCCCGTGCGACCTCTCACCAATTCAAGGACATCGGGGTTCTTCTTCTGGGGCATCATGCTGGAACCGGTGCAGAAGGCGTCGGGAAGGACGACCCACCCGAATTCGCGGCTGTTGTAGATCACCAGATCCTCGGCCATCCTGCTCGCGTGGACCATCAGGACCGTCATGGCGTACTGGCAGTCCAGGAGGTGATCCCTGTGCGCCACCGAGTCTATGCTGTTGTCGCTGGTCCTGTCGAAGCCCAGCGTGACCGTGGTGAACCCGCGGTCCAGGGGAAGGGTGGAGCCAGCCAGGGCGCCGCTCCCGAGGGGGCATTCGTTGACCGATTCCAGGGCGAAGAGCACCCTGCGGAAGTCCCTGGCAAGGGCCCAGAAGTGGGCCAGCCAGTAATGCCCCATGCTGATCGGCTGGGCCTGTTGGAGGTGGGTGTAGCCCGGCACGATGATGTGCCTGTGGGCCGTGGCCCTGTCGAGCAGGGCGTCCATCAGCGTTATAAGGGCGTCGCCGACGGAGTACATCTCCTTTCTCAGGTAGAGCCTGACGGAGGTGGCGGACTGATCGTTACGGCTACGCCCGGAGTGCAGTTTCGCCCCCAGGGGTCCGATCAGTTCAGTGAGCCTCGCCTCGATGTTCATGTGGACGTCTTCCATCGATTCGAGCGGCTGGAGGCTGCCCTCCTGGATCTCACGGAGCACCTCCCTAAGCCCGTCCTCTAGCACCGCGGCCTCGCGCTGTTCGAGCAACCCCACGTGTTCGAGCATCCTCACGTGGGCGATGCTCCCGTAGACATCGTAGGGCGCGAGCCGCCAATCCAGGTCCAGCGACTGGGAAAAGTGCTGGACCATCTCCGCCGTATCCTCCCTGAACCGTCCGTGCCACATGAAGATCTACCTCCCGGTCCCTCGCGGCATCATCGCCGATGAAACGTCAAAGCCCTTCTCGGCCGCCGCCTCCCGGCAAAGCGCCCATAAAAGGTCCGTCTCGCTATGGGTGTACTCCAGGGCCCCGGCGAGCCCGAGGAAGGCCCTGATCACCGAAAGTCCCGCCACGATGATGTCGGCCCTCCCCTTCTCGAGGCCGGTGATGGACGACCGGTCCTCGGGATCTGTCGCCAGGATCCTGGCGGTCAGCCTCTTAAGTTCTTCGCTTTTCACGGTCCGCCCGTGGAGCCGCGCGGGGGTGTATTCCGTCACGGGGACCCCTTCCAGCATCATCACCGCCGATGAGGAGGTCCCCCCCACCCCGACAAGTCTTCCCGGAGGACCTTCCAGGCTGTTCCCGACGGCGCGGACCGTTTCTTCCATCACCGCTCCTGGGTCCTCGCCGAAAAGAGCGGTCATCCTGACGGCGCCCAAGGGAAAGGAAAAGGTCCGATCGGCGGTCCCCCCATCCAGACTGCCGCCGCCGAGGTCGAAGACCATCCCCGCCCCGGGGACCCCCAGCGACGCCCCTTCCCACCCGAGCCGGGCCTCCTCGGCGGGGTCCAGCACCTCCAGGCGGAGCCCCGTCAGCTCCTCCATGGCGCGGATTATTTCGTCCCTGTTCGTCGCGCTCCTCAAGCTCTCGGTGGCGCGAAAGGCGACGTGACCCAGAGGAACGCCCGCACTGCCCAGGAGCAGCAGCGCCTCGCCGACGGCATCGAGGGTCCTCGCCAGGGGCTTGTCACCGACCGAGACGACCCCTCCGCCGATGCCCTCGGCCAGCCTCGTTATCCAGGCCCCCGAGTCGATGTACTCGAGCACCTCTCCGCGAGCCCTGACCGCCAGGCACCGGACCGAGTTGGAACCCAGGTCGATAGCGCCGAACCTCATGGCGCCCCACAGGGCCAGGCCGAAGGGTCGCCGCATTCGACCTCACCCAGCATCTCTTGGAGCCGGCCCTCGCCGGGGTGCCACCCGAACCCGATCATGGAGGCCGCCTGGAGGTGGAGGCATTTCATCGAGACGCCCCCTCCCGCCCTTATACCCCCCACTCCCGTGGCGGCGAAGGAGTTCCAGGCTGAGGGGTCCTCCCTCATTATATTCCTGGTCCTCTCCGGCCCGAGGAGGAAAACCCTGAAAAGCAGGTATTCCAGGTTGAAAACCCTCCAACCCTCGGAATTCTCACTCTCTATGTGGCGGCCCAGGGATCTCACCTCTCCGGCGGACTCCAGTTCATCGGCCCTTAGAGAGAGGTGAGGGCAGGTCAGCCAGAAGACCGTCGGGAAGGGCCGGCCCTTTTTTAGAGGGTCGCAGAGGGTCACCTGGGGAAAGCCGTACCTGCATCTTCTCGAAACGCCCCGCACCAGGCTCGCGTCGAAACGCCTGGAACCGGCCTGTCTCTTCACAACATCAATATCGCCGGGGAGGGGGGGCTCAAAAAAAACAGGGGGCAACATGCCCCCTGTGACAGGCGCTTTCGGCCACCGCCCTATTTTTTCCCCCGCGGTTTCCCCCCGGATCCTTCCTTGCTCTTCTTGTTCAGATCGGATAATTTCTGATCGCTCGCCTTCAGGAATGAGGCCAGTTTCTTCTCGAAATCATCCCCTCCAGCCGACGGGGCGCCCCTCTGCTGCCTCGGGCGCTCGGGCCGGGCCTGGAGTTGCTTCAGGGAGAGATCGATCCGGCCCCTTTCGTCGATCTTCAAGACCTTGGCCCTTACCTCCTGCTGGACCCGCAGGATGTCCTCCACCTTCTTGACGTACTCGTGGGCCAGTTCCGAGATATGGATCATCGCCTTCTGCCCCGTCGAAAGCCTGACAAAGGCCCCGTATGGCAGGATCTGTTCCACTGTACCCGTGACGATATCCCCGACCTTGACCTCCGTCATCTGGGAGCCTTTCTCATGGGTCATCAACCGGTATTCCCCTCCGTAATATTTGAAAAATGATCTATGAATACACCGGCCCCGTCAGGCCCGGTCCGCATTGTCAAGTATATCATTTCGTGCGCCGCGATACGCAACCTGCGGCATGGGCAGTGACGGGGACTATTCAACTACTGTTCCGTCACCCCGAGGTCTTCGAGGAAGAGGGGGCTCAGGACCTTGATGAAGGTCCCCTTCATGCCGAGGCTCCGGCTCTCGATAATGCCGGCGCTCTCCAGTTTTCTCAGGGCGTTGACTATGACGCTCCTCGTCACCCCGACCCTGTCGGCGACGCGGCTCGCCACTACTATCCCTTCGGAGCCCTTCAATTCCCTGATGATCTGCCTGATGGACTCCACTTCCGAGTAGGAGAGGGCCCTCATGGCCATCTGGACCACCAGCCGTTCCCGGGCCCTGTCGGCGATGGTCCTCGCCCTGGCGTGCAGGATCTCGAGACCCACCACGGTGGCCAGGTACTCCCCCAGCACGAGGTCGCGGTTGTCGAAGGGGTAGCCGAAACGGGCCAGGATGAGCGTACCCAGCCGTTCACCGGCCCCGTGGATCGGGACGTAGACCACGTGCTTGTTCGAGTAGGTACAGGGCTCGTCGGAGTAGGCGCAGAGGCCGTGGTCGGTGTGGTTGAGCTCCGACTCGTGGTACTGGTTGACCTTTTCAGTGTAACTTTCGGGCATGGAACCCGTCTCCAGGAGGTCCGACATGATGGGACAATTGTATTCGCTCACCCAGGAGTAGCCCAGGATGACGCCCTCCCGGTTGATGATGTAGACGTTCGCCGCCGACAGTTCGCAGAGGAGCCTGGCGAGCCTCAGGTAGTCCGGCGTCCCGGGGTCCTTGCGGCTCTGGAGGATCCTGTTGACGGCCCGGGTCTTCTCGAGCAGGTCTTGCATCGCCGAAGGATTGGCGATCGGGGCCCTCGATTCTATCAGTTCTTTCGGTGTATCCATCGTCATGTCAATCCCTCCCGGTTACGTCGGGCGGCTTAAAATGCCGCCCCGCTAGAGCAGGTACTTCCTTACATCGGTGTCGGCCACGAGTTTTTCGAGGCGCTCTCTCACCAGGCCCTCGTCTATCTCGACCCCTTGGCCCGAAAGGTCGGGGGCGTCGAACTGGACCTCCTCGAGGAGGTTCTCCATCATCGTGTGGAGCCTTCGGGCGCCGATATCCTCGGTCTCGCGGTTCATCTTCGCCGCCAGGGAGGCGATCGCCTTTATGGCTTCTTCTGAGAAGGAAAGATCCACGTCCTCCGTCGAAAGTAGGGCCCTGTACTGGTCCACCAGGCTGTGTTCGGGCTCGACCAGTATCCTCGCCAGGTCCTCCTCGCCCAGGGGGCACAGTTCGACCCTCAGGGGGAACCTCCCCTGCAGCTCCGGCACGAGGTCCGAGGGTTTCAGCTTGTGGAAAGCCCCGGCCGCTATGAAGAGGATATGGTCGGTCCTGGCGGGCCCGTACCTGGTGTTGACCGTACACCCCTCGACGATGGAAAGGAGGTCCCTCTGGACTCCTTCGCGGCTGACGTCGGGCCCGGAGTGGCCGCTCCCGGCGGAAGCGACCTTGTCCAGTTCGTCGATGAAGACGATGCCCTCCTCCTGGGCCTTCTCCAGTCCCTCCTGGGCGGCCGCCTCGTGATCGACCAGTTTTTCCGCCTCCTCGGCTTCCAGGATCTCCCTGGCGGCGGCGATGGTGACGGAGCGCCGCTTCTTCTTCTTGGGGATCATGCCGCTGAGCATCTCCCCCAGGTTAATGCCCATCTCTTCCATGCCGGGTCCGCCCATGATGGGGATGCCGAACTGGGGGCTCTCGCTCACCTCTATCTCGATCTCCCGCGCCTCGAGCCTGCCCTCATCGAGCATGCGGGCCAGGCGCTCCCTGGTGGAAAGGCGTTGCTTCTCGGCTTTCTCCTCATCCTCGGCGGGGAGACGCTCCTCCGTCGCGGCCTGCTGCCCCGTGAAGAGGTGCATGAAGTCGGAGACCTTCTCCCGGGCTCTCACCGGGGGAATGAGGGCGTCGAGGATCTTCTCCCGGGCCCTGGAGGCGGCTTCCTCGCGGACCTCCTCGATCTTGCGCTGCTTGACCATCTGGACGGACCTTTCGACGAGGTCCCGGATCATGGATTCCACGTCCCGGCCGACGTAACCCACCTCGGTGTACTTGGTGGCCTCGACCTTTATGAAGGGAGCGCTCACGAGCTGGGAGAGCCTCCGAGCTATCTCGGTCTTGCCGACCCCGGTGGGGCCGACCATAAGGATGTTCTTCGGCGCTATCTCCCGGGCCACGTCTTCGGGCAGCTCCAGGCGGCGCAGCCTGTTCCGCAGGGCGATAGCGACGGCCCTCTTGGCGTCGCGCTGACCCACGATGTACCGGTCAAGGTAGGCCGTAATGGCCTTGGGTGTGAGAGCACCGGTCCTGCCGTCCCTCAATCCTCGAGCACCTCCAGCGTGATGGAATCGTTGGTGTAGATGCATATCTTCGAAGCTATGACCAGGGACCTCCTGGCGATCTCGTCGGCCCGGGCTTCGGAAGATTCCAGGAACGCTCTCGCCGCCGCCAGGGCGTATCCGGCGCCCGAGCCGATGGCGCAGGCTTCGCCCTCGGGCTCCAGGATGTCGCCGGCGCCGCTCAACAGGAGCGTCGTCCCCCGGTCGGCGACGAGCATCATCGCCTCGAGCCGCCTCAAGACCCGGTCGGTGCGCCAGTCCTTGACCAGTTCCGTCGCCGCCCTGACGAGGTTGCCGCCGTGCTCGGCCAGCCTCTTCTCGAAACGCTCCAGGAGGGTCATCGCGTCGGCGGTGCCGCCGGCGAACCCCGTGAGCACGCGGCCATCGTAGAGGCGCCTCACCTTCTTTGCGCCTTCTTTAATGACCTGGTCCCCCAGCGTGACCTGGCCGTCGCCAGCCATGGCCACCACGTTACCCCTCCTGACGCAAAGTATCGTTGTCCCCCTCATCGTTCTCATCACCGCTTCCGGCCCTGGGGTGGGCCATGGAATAGCTCTTCCTCAGTTGTTCTATGGTGACCTTCAGGTACTTCTGGGTGGTCACGAGGCTCTCGTGCCCCAGCAGTTCCTGGAGGACCCTCAGGTTTGCCCCGCCCTCGAGCATGTGGGTGGCGAAGCTGTGCCTCAACACGTGGGGCGTCACCCCGGTCAGGCCCACCGCGGAAGCGGCCTTCAGGACCGCCCTGTGAAGAGTCCTGACGGTGATATGGCCCCCCCTGCTCCCGGGGAAGACAGGGCCCGACGGGTCCGGGGAGGAGTCCTTCCACTCCCTCAGGGCCTTGACGGCGAACCTGCCCATAGGGACGAGGCGTTCTTTCTCCCCCTTTCCCATGACCCTGACCCATCGCTCCTCGAGGTCGACCTCTTCCCACCGAAGGGCCGCCGTCTCGGCCACGCGGAGCCCGGAACCGTACATGAGTTCCATCGCCGCCTTATCCCTGCAGGCCTCGCGTCCAGTGGGGCCCTTTTCTAGCAGGGCCTCCACGTCCTCCCTGGAGACGGCTCTCGGGAGCCTTCCAGGGAGCCTCGGCCCCCGGATGCCCGCGGCGTTATTAGCCGTTATTACACCCCGTTCCTGCAGGAAGCCGAGCCAGCTCTTGATGGCGGACAGTTTCCTGGCCGCCGATGAGCGAGCGTAACCGAAGCCCACCACGTCGCGGATAAAACCCCTTACATGGGAGGACTGAACTCCCCCAGGATCGTCGATGCCCAGGCCCTCCAGGTAATCAGCGAACTGGGAGAGGTCCACGGCGTAGTTGAGGGTGGTGTGGGCAGAGCCACCCCTGCCGGACTCCATCTCCTCGAGGAAAAGGTCGATCGAAGCCGATACAGCGTCCCTTGGCATACTATTTATCTTACCACTTTGGCGGGGATTAACCATAATTTTCAGAAGATATTGGTTTGGTCGGAATTTATTTCAAAAGAGGTGGTAATTCATCGATGAACTTCTTCAGGGCCTTCAGGGAGCGGGCCGCGTGCCGCTGGCACCGGTCGGCCCTCTTCCTCGCCCTCTCGGGTAGCGGGGGGAAAAGGCCCAGGTTGATGTTCATCGGCTGGAACGACCGCGGTTGGGGGTCCGAGAGGTGCCTCAGCAGGGAACCGATGGCGGTCTCCCTCGGCCAGGCCGGGAACCCCAGGCCCCGGACGAGGGCGGCGGCGTTGACGGCCGCCACTAGGCCCATGGCCGTGCTCTCCATGTAGCCCTCCACGCCCGTCACCTGGCCGGCAAGGAAGATATCGTCGCGATTTTTCAGCCTGAGGAAGGGATCCAGGACTTTCGGCGCGTCGACGAAGACGTTCCGGTGCATCACGCCGAGCCTGACGAACTCGGCGCGGGAGAGGGCGGGAATCATCCTGAAGACCCTCTCCTGCTCGGGCCACCGGAGGCCCGTCTGGAAACCGACGAGGTTGAAGAGGGTACCCCCGGTGTTCTCCTGGCGGAGCTGGACCACCGCCCAGGGTTCTTCGCCGGTGCGGGGGTCCCTGAGGCCGACGGGCCTCATGGGGCCGAAACGCAGCGTGTCCACGCCGCGGGAGGCGATGACCTCCACGGTGAGGCATCCCTCGAAGTAGCGCTCGTCCTTTTCGAAGTCGTGCCGCGGAGCCCTCTCGGCCGAGGCGAGGGCCGCCTGGAAGGCCTTGTACTCTTCCCTCGTCAAGGGGCAGTTTATGTAGTCGTCGCCCAGGCCACGGCGGCCGCCCCGGTAGGCCCTGGTCATATCGATGGACTCGGCCGTCACCACGGGGGCCACGGCGTCGAAGAAGGATAACAGCTTCTCGCCCACCAGCCGGGAAAGCGATTCCGCCAGGGGCTCCGAGGTGAGGGGGCCCGTCGCAATGATGGCCGGGCCTTGGGGCACCTCCCGGAGTTCCTCCCTCACAACGGTGACCAGGGGCTCCGAGGTGAGGGCGCCGGTCACACCTTCCGAGAAGGCCTGCCGATCCACGGCCAGTGCCTTCCCCGCGGGAACCCGGGACAGCCTGGCTTGGTCAAGGATGAGGCTCCCCAGGAGGTCCAGTTCGGCCTTCAAAATGCCCCCGGCGCTGGTCGTTTCGTCGGCCCCCAAGGAGTTGCTGCACACCAGTTCCGCGAAGCCGGGGGTCTTGTGGGCCGGTGTCATCTTCAGGGGTCGCATCTCGACGAGGGTGACGGGGACACCCTTCCGGGCCAGCTGCCAGGCGGCCTCGGAACCGGCCAGGCCGGCCCCGATCACGACCACCTCTTTATCGTCTCTACCCGTCGGGGCCTTCTTCGTCATCGACAGGGACCCCCGACGGGCCACTGCCCGGCCCTTTCCCCTCACCGGGCGGGACGAAGGAGACGTAGTCGCACTCGGGGTAGCGGGAACAGCCGTAAAAGGGCTTCCCCTTCTTGCCTTTTCTCTTTACGACCTCGCCCTCGCCGCACTTGGGACATGCCACACCAGTCGTCTTCAGTATGGGACGGGTGTAACGGCACTTCTTTTCCGGATCGGAGAAGCCGGAACAGCCGATGAAGTCGCCGAACCGCCCCGATTTGATCACCAGCGGCGAGCCGCAGAGGGGGCAGTCTTCCCCTATCGGTTCTGGGGGAGGGGGAGGCACCTTCTCGGCCTCTGTCGCCGCCTTTTCCAGGGCGGCGGAGAAGCCCGTCCAGAAGTCGCGGACCACGTCGCTCCAGAGCCTGCCGTTATCCTCGATCTCGTCCAGTTCATTCTCCATCCCCGCCGTGAAGGCCAGGTCCACGATGCCGGGGAAGTGGGCCTCCAGGAAGGCGTCCACTATACGGCCGAGGGGCGTGGGGGCAAGACGCTTGTCCTCGTCCCTGACGACGTATTTCCTGTCGTAGAGGGTCTGTACGATGGTCGCGTAGGTCGAGGGGCGCCCTATGCCCTCCTCCTCGAGGGCCTTGATGAGCCCGGCGTCGGTGAATCTCGAAGGTGGTTTCGTGAAGCGCTGCTCCCTGGTTATCCCCTTCACTTCCAGGAGTTCGCCTTCCCTGGCGGGCTCGATGACCTCGTCTTTCATGTCCAGGGGCCAGAGCGCTCCCCAGCCATCGAAGACCACGCAGGCCCCGGACTGCCTCATCCCAACCCTCCCGCTTTCGGCCTCCACGGTGCTCCTGGCTATCCTCGCGGGGCTCATCTGGCTCGCCACGAAGCGGCGCCAGACCAGGTCATAGATCCTGTACTGGTCCGGGGTCAGGTGCTCCCTCACCGAACCGGGCGTGAGGGTGACGTCTGTGGGCCTTATGGCTTCGTGGGCGTCCTGGGAGCGGCCCTTGCCCTCGTGCACTTGGGCCGAGGGGGGCAGGTAGTCCTTGCCGAAGGCGGTCTTTATATACTCCCTGGCCTGGCCGGCGGCCTCCGGTGAGACCCTGAGGCTGTCGGTCCTCATGTAGGTGATGAGGCCCGTCGTCCCGCGGCCCGGGATTGGGACGCCCTCGTAGAGCCCCTGGGCTGTGAACATCGTCTTCCGGGGGGCGAAAGAGAGCCTCCGGGACGCCTCCTGCTGCAGGGTGCTCGTCTTGAAGGGGGGCAGTGACTTGCGGGTGCCCTCCTTCTGGGTGAAGGAGACCACCCTGACCTCGTTGGAGCGGACCTCCTCCTCTATCTCGGCGGCTGAGGACTCGTCCTTGATCAGCAACGTACGGCCGTCCTTGACGAGGGACTTGCCGTCGAGCCTGTCGACCCTGAGGGAGTACTCCCGTCCACCTTCGGCCGCTGCGGCCACCGTGACCTGCCAGTACTCCTGCGGAACGAAGGAATCGATCAGGCCCTGCCTGTCGCAGATCATCTTCAGGGCAGCCGACTGGACCCTCCCGGCCGAAAGGCCTCTCTTGATCTTGTCCCACAGCAGGGGGCTCAGCTTGTACCCGACAAGCCTGTCCAGGACGCGGCGGGCCTGCTGGGCCTCGACCTTTTTCATATCGACCGAGGAGACATGCTCAAAGGCCTCCTTGACGCCCTTGGGGGTGATCTCGTACATCCTCACCCTGCAGGGGGAACCGGGGTCGACGCCCAGCGTTTCGGAAAGGTGCCAGGCTATGGCCTCCCCCTCCCTGTCGGGGTCGGAGGCAATGAGCACCCGGCTGCTCACCGAGGCCCTCTCCTTCAGGTTCCGGACGACGGCCCCCTTACCCCTGACCAGGATGTACTCCGGCTCGAAACCTTTCTCCACGTCGATGGCCAGGCGGCTCTTGGGCAGGTCGCGGATGTGGCCCACGCTGGACTGGATGTCGTAACCCTTGCCGAGGATCTTGCCGAGGGTCCTGGCCTTGGAGGGGGATTCGACGATGACCAGGGTCCGCCCCGGTTCAGGGGCGGCCCGGGACGCCCTTTTTTTAGCAGGCTTCGTCCCTGCCGTCGACGGCTTTCGGGAGGGTGAGGCCCCGGTCTTTTTCGTCCTCGCCTTTTTCGCCCTGGGTCCTTCGTCCTTCAGCACAACAACATTTCCTTCGGCCCCGAGGCCTTTGTTTTTTCACGGGCCGAGTACAAAAGGGACTCAAAAAGACCCGCGTTAATGGGAAAGTCGCCGATCAGGCCGAGGCGGACCGCCTCGGTCAGGGTTTCCTCCACGACCTCCCTGGAAAGGTTCTCGTCGGCGCAGGCACGGTAGGCCAGGGCCAGGGCGTCCTCGGTGAGGAAGCGGCTTTCGCTTTCGGGTATGAATCTTACGGACATCCTCTCTCCTCCTGTTCCCCCGGGGCTCCTCAGGCCCCCCTTGCGGCCCTCGAACCCCACCTTCCGGGGCCGCTGGGGACGACAAGGCCGTAGGCCGACAGCACCCCGAGGACCCTCAATACGGCGGCGGCGCTCATTTTACCTTCCGTCGCTATGTTGTCAACCGTCATGTCACCGTGATCGCCCAGGATGCGAAGCACTTCGGCCTCCTCGGGCGTTAGGGGGGAGTTGGCGGGAACGCCCTGCCGGGGTATGGGCGGGAAGAGTTCACCCTGCCTCCCCGAGGCGAGGGCGGCGAACTCCCCGAGGTCCACCAGGGGCATGGCGCCGTCGGATATGAGGGCGTTCGAACCGCGGCAGACGGCGTCGGTGATCCGCCCCGGCACAGCCCAAACCTCCCTCCCCGTTTCGAGGGCGAGGCGGGCGGTAAGGACGGCGCCGCTCTTCTGGGGCGCCTCCACGACGACGCACCTCGAGCACAGTCCGGCGATGAGCCTGTTCCGCCGTGGGAATTGCCACGGCCTGGGGGGTGTCCCGAGGGGGAACTCGCCCAGGAGGACCCCCTCTTCCATGATCTCTCCGAAAAGCGAGGCGTGCTGGACCGGGTAGAAGATATCCGCCCCGGTCCCGATCACGGCGACGGTCCTCCCCCCGGAGTCGATGCTGCCCCTGTGGGCGGCACCGTCGATCCCCCGGGCGCCCCCGCTTACGACGGCCACCGCGGCGCCCGCCAGCATCGAGGCGAGGTCGTAGGCGCAACCGGACCCGTAGGAAGTGCACTTCCTGGTCCCGACCACGGCCACCGCGTCCCCGGGGGGCAGACCCTTTCCCCTGGCGTAGAGCACGAGAGGGGGGTCGCGGAGGTCACCCAGCATGGGAGGGTAACGGGCCTCCCCGAAAAAGATGATCTCGATGCCCTTCTTCTCGCAACGGTCGACCTCCCGGTCGCACCACCCCGACGAGATCAGCCCCAGCAAGGCCTCCCTGGGGGCACCCTTCACGCCGAGCGCGTCCAGGGCGGAATCCGATCCGGCGATGACATCCTCCCAGGAGACCCCGCGATCGGCGGCGGCCTCGAGGACACTTGCGTCGAAGCCGCCGGTGGCGTTCAGCAGGAGCATTCCCTTTTTCAGCGGTTCCAGGGGAGGTCCCCCCCTTCCCTGAAGGCCAGCGCCTCGGCGAGGTGGACCGTGGTGAGGCCCTCATCGCCGGCGAGGTCAGCGATGGTCCTCGCCACCTTGAGGACCCTGCTGATGCCCCTCCCGGAGAGGCGGACCCTCCCGGCCACGTCCTTAAGGAAGCGCCTGCCCTCGGCGTCGATCTTGACCTGTCTCCTCAGTGCCCTTTCGGGCAGTTCCGCGTTGCACTGGAAACCCAGGGGTCCCCACCGCCGCCACTGGACCTCCCTGGCCCTGAGGACCCTTTGGCGCACATCGGCGCTGTTCTCCCCCACCTGCCCCTCGAACTGCACCAGTTCGTCCGGCGTCAGCCTCGGCACGGTGACGTGGAGGTCGATCCTGTCCAGGATGGGGCCCGACATCTTGCGGCGGTAGCGTTCCACCGCCAGGGGGGAACAGCGGCAGGGCTCCTGGGGGTCGCCCAGGAAACCGCAGGGGCAGGGGTTGCAGGCGGCCACGAGCAGCACCCTGGCCGGATAGGTCACGCTACCGCTGGCCCGGCTCACGGAGATGAAACCGTCCTCCAGGGGCTGGCGGAGGGATTCGAGCAGGTCCCGTCTGAACTCGGTGAACTCGTCGAGGAAAAGGACCCCCCGGTGGGCCAGGCTGATCTCGCCGGGCCGGAGGTTCGTCCCGCCGCCGCAGACGGATATGGTGCTCGAGGTGTGGTGGATGGCCCGGAAGGGCCGCCGGCGGGAGCTGTGGAGGGGGAGGCCCACGGTGCTCCTCACCAGGAGGACCTCCATCATCTCCTCGTCGGAGAGGGGCGGGAGGATATCCTTGAGCGCCCTGGCCAGGAGGGTCTTCCCCGAGCCGGGCGAACCCGTCATGAGGACGTTATGGTGGCCGGCGGCGGCTATCTCGAGGGCGCGCTTGGCAGCGGCCTGCCCCTTGATGTCGGAGAGGTCGGGGTCCGGTTCGGGGTTTTCCTCGGCCTCTTCGCCGGGAGCGATGGGTTCCAGTTGGGAAAAGCCCTGCAGGTGGGCGAAGAGATCGCGGATATGCCCCACCTTCCAGGCGGTGACACCCTTGACCAGGGAGACCTCGCGGGCGTTCCCCTCGGGGATGAAAAGGGGGAAACCGAGCTTCCTGGCCAACAGCGCGGCGGGAACGGCGCCCCGGACCCTCCGGACCCTGCCGTCGAGGGCCAGTTCCCCCATGAAGATCGTGGGCCTGGACACGCGGACCTCGCCCATGGCGTGGGCGATCCCGATGGCGATGGGAAGGTCTATCAGGGCCCCCTCCTTGGGGATATCGGCCGGGGCCAGGTTGACGGCCACCCTGCCCCTCACGGAAAGGCCCAGGGACCTCAGGGCGGCCCGGACCCTTTCGCGGGCCTCCTTCACCGTGGCGTCGGGAAGCCCCACCACCGATATGGCGAAAAGCCCCCCCGTCATCTCCACCTCGACCTCCACCTTCAGGGCCTCGATGCCCCGGAGGGTAACGCCGTTGACCACGTTCATGGCTCGATGATCCCCACGGTGATGTCCCGGAAGATCTCCAGCGCGGGCTTTCCGTCGGGCCCGACGGTGATGGCGGCGATATCTATCCTCCAGGGGCCTTCCCAGCCTATGCGGTCCATGTAGGCCCTTCCCGTCCTGACGAGTTTACGGATCTTTGAGGGGCCGACCGTCGCCTCCGGGGGGAGCATCCTCCCGATGGTCCTCGTCCTGACCTCCACGACGACCATCTCGCCGTCCTCTTCGGCGACTATGTCCAGTTCCCCCATCTTCATCCGGACGTTGGCGTCGACAAGCCTGTAGCCGAGCCGTGAAAGCTCCCTGGCCGCGAGAGATTCCCCCGCGGCGCCAAGATCGATATGCTTTGCCATCTCATCCCCTCCGACCTTACGGGTACCGCCCCCCGGGCGGCGTTGTGAAGTGGCGCGCTTTACGCTAGGACCAGCCCCTTACGTGGTAACTTTTCCGGTGAACCCCGCAGGGCCCCTCAAGGCGAAGGGCTTCCACGTGCTCCCGCGTGGCGTAACCCTTGTGGCGGCGGAACCCGTAGCACGGGAAGAGCCTGTCCAAGGATTCCATGGCCCTGTCCCTCAGGACCTTGGCTACCACCGAGGCGGCGGCCACCGACGGGACGAACTCGTCGGCCCTGGTAAACGCCCTCTGGGGGATGCCGAGCCCCGGGATGGGGGCGGGGCCGTCGACGATCACCAGGCCCGGCTGCACCGGGAGGCGCCTCACGCTCAGGTTCATCGCCCACAGGGTGGCCGCCAGGATGTTATCCCTGTCGATACGGCGGTGCGAGGCGGCCTGGGCCCGCAAGGCGACGCCCATGCGGCACATTTCAGCGAAGATCGCCCCCCTGGAGGCCGCCGACAGGACCTTCGAGTCCTTCAAACCCATCGACAACAGGCGGGCGGTCTCACCCCTGCCCAGGACGACGGCGGCTGCCACGACGGGCCCGGCGAGGGGGCCCCGGCCCGCTTCGTCGACGCCCGCCACTATCACGACCCCGCCTCCCAGGGCGGCGGGTCGCCCGGTTCCTCGAGGGTGAACCTCCCCAGCCTGCCCGTGGAGAAGGCCTCGATAAGGCGCTTACCGGCGAGGTCCATGTTTACCTCCCCCCCCTTCACCAGGCAGCCCAACCTCAAACCCACCCTCCGGAGGGTGCTCGAGGGGGTTTCATCCAGCGACTCCAGGTCCCACGAGGCCAGGGCCCGTTCGAGCATCGACGACCTCCCGAGGAAACCGATCAGCCCCTCGGCCAGGTCCTCGTAGCCGCCTATCACGTCGCTCCTGCTGCTCCCAAGCCAGGCGAGCCTTCGGTGGACCTCCCTGTGGGAGGCGGGGTCCAGGATGCCCGGCGAATCAACCACGAGGAGCCCCTTCCCCTTGTACCAGGCGACCCCCCGGGTGATCCCGGGGATCCCGCCGACGGGGGCGGAACTCTTGCCGACGATGGCGTTGAGGAGCATCGACTTGCCGACGTTGGGGATGCCCATCACCGCCAGCCGCAGTTCCCTGTAGGCGGGTTTCAGCCTGGCGGCGGCCCTGAGGAGGGGCGACACGTTTCCCCTCCTCAGGTCCATCGCCCAGGCCTGGCTCCCCTGCCCGCGGAAAAAGGAAAGCCACCTCGCGGTGGCTTCTTCGGCGGCCAGGTCCATTTTCGACAGGACGACCCACACCGGCCTGAACTGGGCCACCTGCCCGCTGAAGGGGGAACCCGTTAGAAAGGGAGCCCTGGCGTCCCGGACCTCCACGAAGAGGTCCAGCTTCTCCGAGAGCTCCCTGAGTTTCCTCAACCCCCGGGCCATATGCCCCGGGTACCACACGGTCCTCGTCATTCCTTGTAAAGCCCCCCGATCCTGGGTATGGGCCAGTAGCGGATAAAGGCGGGGCCCTTGATGTTCGCCTCCGGGACAAAACCCCAGAAACGGCTGTCCTGGGAGTGGGGCCGGTTGTCCCCCATCATGAAGTAGTGCCCCTCGGGCACCTTCAAGGGTCCAAAGCTCAGGTTGTCGTGATTCTTCACGTAGGGCTCCTGGAGGGGTTCACCGTCGATCATCACCGTGCCCTCGACGATCTCCACGGTCTCCCCCGGCAGGCCTATCAACCTCTTTACGAAATCCCTCTTCGGATCCAGGGGATACTTGAAGACGATGATCTGCCCCCGCTTCGGCTCCGCGAAGGAGTACCAGAACTTGGCCACGAAGACCCTGTCCCGGGGCAGGAGGGTCGGGATCATGGAGCCGCTGGGGATCCAGAACGCCTGTATCACCAGCGCCCTCAGCACCAATGCCAGCACCAGCGCCCAAAGGATGGTCTCTATCGTCTCTCGCCACCACGGTTTCGCCGCCAATACAAAGCCCCCCAAATCAAAAGTACCCCCCGCCGGGCCTCAAGGCAACTCCGTGAGCCTCACGGAGCAATAGCCCGACACGGCTATTTCCGCGACCTTCTTCTTTCCTGGGGTGTAGATATACAGGGTGAAAGCCGGGGTCATCGTATGCCACGTTGGAGTATAACACTTGGGCTGCGCCACGGTCGACTTGAAGTAAACGAGGCACCTGTCCTTCGTCTGGTAACGCTCGTACTCCGAGGGGTTGTACCAATGGACCAGGAATTCCTTCCTGAAACCCGACAGGTACTGCACGTCGAAAGCCCTGCGGTGCAGGAGGGCCCTCATGAGGACCCTCTCGATGTGCCTGGTGAGGTTCCTGGCCTCGGCCCTGGCCGCCAGTTCGCTCCCGGCCCTCTGGGACAAAAGCCCCGTCACGACCGGGGAAAAGGCCAGGGACAGGGCCGCCATGAGGGAGAGCACCACGACGGCCTCCACCAGGGTGAAAGCTCTTCTTGACCGAGGGCTCCAAAAAGCGGGGAGCCCTTTTCCGGCCCCCCGCGACGGTCTTTCTATTTCGTCATCGATGGGTCCCAGCATAGCCCAGGTCCACCGCTTTGAGGTTGTCATCGACGAATTTCGATGGAGCCAGGGCCTTGACCGCTTCGCGCACCTCTGCAATCGTCACGTCACCCACCCCGGCGCCGCAAAGAGCGCCCAGGATGAGGACGTTCAGGAAGAGGAAACGGCTCCCCATCTCGGCTTTAAGGATGTCGTAACCCATTACGGGGTAAACCCGGACCTGCCGCTCCGCCAGCCATTTCACCAGGGAGGGGTTCTCCAGGAAGGAGGGGTCGTGGGTGTTGACGACGGCGCTCCCGCCCTGCTTCAGGAAGTGGAGGTTCCTCACGGCCTCGTTCTGGTCGAAGGCCAGGAGGACATCGGCGTCGCCGGCCTTGACCAGGGGGCTTTGGTAGTCGCCCATCTTGAAGTGGCTTATCACCGACCCGCCCCGCTGGGCCATCCCGTGGACCTCGCTGCCTATGACCCCCTCACCCCTGGAGAGGGCTATGTGACCGAGGACCCGGCTCGAATACAGTATCCCCTGTCCTCCTATTCCGACGATAACGTACTGCATGGCTAGGCTTCCTCTCCTTCCACAGCGAGGATGGCCCCGTGGGGGCAGACATTGATGCAGACACCGCAGTTTATGCAGAACCTTTCATCGATGTAGGCCTTTTTGGTCCTGTCGTCGAAGACCAGCCCGGGGCAGTTGAAGAAGTCGATGCAGAACCTGCAGCCGATGCACTTTTCGGGGTCCACCGTGACGGGTATCACCGCCTGCTTCTGCCGGAGCAGTATGCAGGGGTGGCGGAAGATGACCACCGCCGGTTCCCCGTGGGTCCTGGCGTGCTCCCACGCCTCCTTGACGAGGGCCCTGGAAGCGGAGATGTCGTAGGCCTCGGTGGTCCTGACCCAGTTGACGCCGCATCCCCTGACGGCTCCCTCGAGGTCGACCTTTCGCCCCACTTCACCTTTCCTCAACTTGTCGCCGATGCCCGGGTGGGACTGTCCGCCCGTCATGGCCGTGAGGCTGTTGTCCAGTATGGCCAGGACGAAGGCGTGCCTGTTGTAAACGGCACTGACGAGGCCGGGGAGACCCATGTGGAAGAAGGTGGAATCCCCTATGGTGGCCACGATGGGCTGTTCCTTGCCGTCGGCCCTGTAGGCCATGAAAAGGCCCGAGGACTGGGTTATGGAAGCGCCCATGTCGACTACGGAGTCGACCATCCCCTGGTTCACGGCGAGGGTGTAGCACCCGATATCGGAGGGGTATATGGTCTTGGCCCTCGGCAGGGCCTGCATGATGGAGAAGAAACTCGCCCTGTGGGGGCAACCGGGGCAGAGCATCGGCTTGCGAGGCGTGATGCCCAGTTCCTCGGCGGCCTTCCTGAGTTCCTCCGGGGCTCCCACGGGGGGCTCCTCGCCCAGGGCCCTGCAAAGGACCCCTTCGATCACCTCCGGCAGCAGTTCCCCAGCGCCGGGGACCCAGCCGTTCCATCTCCCCTTGACCCTGGTCCGGTCATTGAGCTGCGTCTCGATGACCGGGTAGGTCTCCTCGAGGATGAGCACGTTGTCGTGCCTCGAGATGAAGTCCTCCACCATTCTATGCGGGAGCGGGTGGGGAGTCCCTATCTTCAGCACCGCGACGTCCTCGGAGCCCCAGGCCTTGAGTATATCCATGACTATCGCGAAGGACACGCCCCCGGCGATGACCCCCAGCCTGGCCTTTTTTTTCGAGGGCACCTCGTAGTTGTACCGCGGGTATCCCGTCTCGAACTCCTCGCGGATAGCCTCCCGCTTGGCGTTGAGCCGCGGGTGGTTCACCCTGACGATCGCCGGCAGGCACACCCAGCGCTTGGGGTCCTTCTCGAAGGAAGCGGGCCTGGAGATCTCTATCACGTCCTTCAGCTCCACGGCCTGGCGGCAGTGGTCGACCCTCACACCGGGGCGCAGCATCGTGACCACTTTGTGCCTTTCGGAGAGGTCGTAGGCGTCGAAGACCATCTCCTTTGCCTCGATGGCCGTCGCCGGGTCAAAACAGGGGATCTTCGCGAACATCGCGAAGAACCGGCTGTCCTGCTCGGTCTGGGAGCTGTGGGGCCCCGGGTCGTCGGCGGCCACGAGCAGGAACCCGCCCTTTATATCGAAGTGGGCCACGCTCATGAAAGGGTCCGCGGCCACGTTTAGCCCGACCTGCTTCATGACCGCGCAGGAGCGCTTCCCGGCGAAGGAAGCCCCGGCGGCCATCTCGAAGGCTACTTTCTCGTTGGCCCCCCACTCAACTATGGTCTTGGTACCCAGGTCGTCGGCCCACTTCGCGATGGAGGGCAGTATCTCCGACGACGGCGTGCCGGGGTAGGCGGCGGCCACTTCGCAGCCGGCCTCGACGATGCCCCGGGCGATCGCCTCGTTGCCAAGGAGGATCGCTTTATTGCCCACGTTCAACCACCTCTTCCGATGAAGATCTGGATATTTCCTTCAACCAGCCGTAAAAGGGTTCCGGTTCCTTGAGGAGCCGACCGTCGGGCCCGCAGAAGGCGTGCCTGGTCCACCCCTCCGCCGCAAGGCGGTTGCGCTCTTCTGACGTCACGGTATAGCCGAAGGTGATACTGTGCGAGGTCACCTCCCGGATGCTCGTCTTGATATGGACCCTCTCGTCATACTTCAGGGGGTTCTTGTATCGCACGTAGGCTTCCACCGCGGGCAGGAAGAACCCCTGTTCCTCCCATTCACTGTAGGGGGTTGAAAGGGACCGGCAGAACTCGGTCCTCCCTATCTCGAACCAGGCGAGGTAGTTGCCGTAATAGGCGACCCCCATCTGGTCCGTCTCGCCGTACCTGACCCTGATGACCGTCGTGACGACGGGCCCCATGGCCCCGCCCCCCTTTAGGCTGCCTTCCCGAAAAAGTATAGGCCATGGGCGGTGAAAAACAAAAGGGCCCGTCACCGGGCCCTTTGGGCTTCACGAAAAATCACTTAAGGGTCTGCTGCCGCCCCCGGGGGTCTCTCAGGACTTCGATACGGCCGCGCCGGCCTTGGCTTTCTGCTTCGCCCGGTAATCCTCGATGGCGGCCTGAATGCCCTCCTCGGCCAGAAGCGAGCAGTGGACCTTCTGGGGGGGAAGGCCCCCCAAGGCGTTCACCACGTCCCTGTTGGATATGGCCAGGGCTTCGTCGAGGGTGAGCCCCTTGACCATCTCGGTGACCATCGAACTGGAGGCTATCGCTGAGGCGCAGCCGAAGGTCTCGAAGGAAATATCGGCGATCCGGTCGTCCTTGACCTTGATATAGATCTTCATGATATCCCCGCACCGGGGGTTTCCCACCTCTCCCACGCCGTCGGGGTCCTCCATCCGGCCGGCGTTCTTGGGGTTCATGAAGAGTTCCATCACTTTTTCGGTGTACATGGCTTCACCCCCTGGTTTTCCATAGCGGAGACAAGGCCCTGAGGTCGGCGACGATCCTCTCAAGGTTCTCCGCGACGTAGACTATATCCTCCTCGGTGGTGTCCTTGCCCAGCGAGAAGCGGAGCGAGCCGTGGGCCACCTCGTGGGCGAGGCCCATGGCGAGGAGGACGTGGCTCGGCTCGAGGCTCCCTGAAGTACAGGCGGACCCGCTGGAAGCGCCGATCCCGGCGGCATCGAGGCGCAGGAGCATCGATTCCCCCTCGAGGGAACCTATGCAGAAACTGGCCAGGAAGGGCAGCCTCCGCGTGGGGTGCCCCGTCAGGAAGGCCTCTTCTATCGAGGAAGTGACCTTTTTAATGAGCAGGTCGCGGAGGCGGGCCTCCTCGTCGACGGAGCCGTCGGCCAGGCGTTTCACGGCCAGTTCGGCGGCGGCGCCGAAGCCCACGATACCGGCGGTGTTCTCGGTGCCGGACCGGAGGCCCCGCTCCTGCCCCCCGCCGTGCACGATCGGCTCGACCTTGACGCCCTTGCGGAGGTAGAGGGCTCCCACGCCCTTGGGGCCGTACATCTTGTGGGCTGACATGGTCAGCATATCGACCCCCAGGTCCCGGACGTTGAAGGGTACATGGCCGGCGGCCTGGACCCCGTCGACGTGGAAGAGGACCCCCCTGTCGCGGCATACCTTCGCCGCCTCGGCTACGGGCTGGATCGTGCCGACCTCGTTGTTGGCGAACATCATGGAGAAAAGGATCGTCTCGGGCCTGATGGCCTTTTCCAGGTCCGCCACGCTGACCATGGCCTTATCGTCCACGGGGAGCACGGTGACGTCGAAACCCTGCTTGTCGAGCCACCCGAAGGCGTCCATCACCGCGTGGTGTTCGATCGCGGTGGTAATCACGTGGCGCCCCTTGTCCTTGCGCAGGGACGTGCTTCCCTTGATGGCGAGGTTGTCGGCCTCGCTCCCCGCGCCGGTGAATATCACCTCGGAAGCGTCGGCCCCGATGAGGGCGGCCACCTTCTCCCTGGCCTCGTTGACGGCCTTCCGGGCCCTTCTCCCCCACGCGTGGAGGCTGTTCGGGTTGCCGTATTCCTCGGAAAAGAAGGGCAGCATAGCTTCGAGTACGCCCCGGTCGACGGCCGTCGTGGCCGAATGGTCCATGTACACCTGTCTTTCTGCCATTGGTATCGCCTCGGATCTCTTTTTATTAGGCTAACCTAACTTCCTTGAAGAGGATACAACTCTTTCGACCGGAGGTCAATACCCCCCGGGCTTTTTCTTTCCCCTAGGCTAGGCCGGTCTTTTTCGTCATTTCTCGCAGTAGACCTCGTGGACCATCATCAGGCAGGCGCCCTTCACAACTTCGAAACCCCGGGCTTTCAGGGCGGCCTCGGCCGCGTCGTTCTCGGCGCCGGGCTGCATCCATACTATGGGCTTGTATCCCAGTTCATCGAGGTCCTCCAGCACGGGCCGCTGCCGGTCGGGGGATATGAAAAGCCCCAGGATATCAAATTTTTCGCCGATCTCCCTTATGGAGCCAAGGCAGGGGAGGCCCTGGATATCCTCTCCCGCGTAGGAAGGGTTGACGGGGAAGAGCCTGAAGCCCTCCTCCTTCAGGTACTCCATGACGCCGTGGACGGCCCTCTCCTCCTTGGGCGAGGCGCCGGCGACGGCCACCGTGGAGGGGGAGCAGACGTACTTTTCTATGATCTCTTCCATTTTCATGGGGTCAGCCTCCTTCCGGTGCCGGGGCCATGAATCGCCGCCGGGCTCGCGCCCCGGGTATGGCCCTTGACACCGCAGGTCTTTTAAACAAGCCCCGCGACGCGGGGCGGAAGATCAGCCTCAGGTGCCGGCCATGCCCTCGAAGGGCGTGAACAGGAGCGAGGCCGGGGCCTCCTTCAGATCGATACGGAACTTGACCTTGACGGACTTGCCCGGGGCAAGCCTCGCCACGGTGCCCCTCTGGGCCAGGTTGTTCACCATCTCCCCATTAACCCCGTAGATGCCCACCAAAATGCCCGGGGCAACGACATCGCCGTCGCACACATTCCTGACGACGGCCTTTCCCGAAAGCCGCCCCGTCTCCAGGTCGAACTCCCATTCCGCCCCCGTCACCACGACCTTCAGTTCGCCCGGCACACCGCAACCCTCCTGGGCGAGGGCGGCGCCCGATGCCAGCAAAAGGGCCGTGGCCAGGATCACCGGGAAAACAGCGGCACGGATCAACTTCATCGATGACACCCCGCTTCCGTTTCGTCTCGATACCCACCCGGCAGGTTCGTTGGCTTATTCTAGCAGAATTCATTATAATTGATTGCCGTCGGAGGGCTGGCCGAGCGGTCGAAGGCGGCTGACTTGAAATCAGCAGGGGCGCAAGTCTCCAGGGGTTCGAATCCTCTGCCCTCCGCCACTTTCGGCTTCCTTTCCTCGCTAAACCCCTCCCGCCGCCTTACCCGGGAACGACGGGCCGGAACGAAATGATAGGATAGGGCCGGGCCGACAGCGGCAACGATCTTCCCGGTCTCGACCCCGGCGCCTAGACCTGGAGTATCCGGAGGGATTCCCATGAAGTGCCATCTTTGCAAAGACAAACCTTGCGGCGAAGGCAACCCCTGCGAGAAGACCGACAGCATTCCCCTCTACGATGACCCCCTCGACAGGAAACTATTTAAGGTCGCGGCCGACGTGGAGGCCCTCTTTTACAAGGAGGCCTGCCGGATCGACGAAACGATGGAGTTCGCCAGGAGGATGGGGTTCCGCAGGCTCGGGATCGCTTTCTGCGTGGGATTCAAAGCGGAAGCCGCCATCCTCGGGGAAATACTGTCCAAAGAATTCGAGGTTTTTTCGACCTGCTGCAAGGTCGGCAGCGTCGAGAAAGCCACCTTCGGGATGGCTGAAAGACCATGGATAGGCAAGGTTTCCTGCAACCCCATAGAACAGGCGAGGATACTCGCGGAAGAGGGCACGGAGTTCAATATCGTCCTGGGCCTTTGCGTGGGCCACGATTCCCTTTTTTACAAGCATTCCAAGGCCCCCGTGACGACCCTGGTCGTAAAGGACCGGAAGCTGGGGCACAACCCCGTGGCGGCCCTTTACTGCCCCTACATCCGCTCGGAACTCGGCAGGCCCCTGAAGGAGAGGCCCTTGGAAGGAAGCGACGCCGCCGCCATCGTCGACCAACCGAGGGAGTAATGAAAGCCCCGACCCCCCGGGCCGGGGCTTTCGGTCGACGGCTCTGCCTGTCCCTTCCCGCCAGGGAATCCCGGGGCCTGAGGGCGTGGCGGCAAGGACAACCGGGGCGAGGGCATCAACACCGGGATAAAAGGGTGCCGATCCCCGCGGCAGGGTGTTTAACGGGTATAGTCGAGGTCCACCCCGTTACGCCGGGGAACCCGAAAGGGTTGTTTTCTATTTTTGAAGTATAACCCGGAAGACCAGTCCCGGTCAGGACAGGGAGGGAGGACGGCATGGAGTACAGGATAGAAAAGGACAGCATGGGGGAAGTCCGCGTCCCCGCCGACAAGCTCTACGGCGCGCAAAGCCAGCGGAGCATCGACAACTTCAGGATCGGCCTCGAGAAGATGCCCGAGGAGATCATAAGGGCCTTCGCGATCCTTAAAAAAGCTTCGGCCATAGCCAACAACAAGCTGGGCGTCCTGGACGACGCCAGGGCGAAAGCCATAACCCAGGCCTGCGACGAGATCCTCGAGGGCAAACACGACGGCAACTTCGGCCTGCCCGTCTGGCAGACCGGAAGCGGAACCCAGAGCAACATGAACCTGAACGAGGTCATTGCCTACAGGGCCAACCAGGTACTCGGCGACGGAGAGACTAAAGTACACCCCAACGACCACGTCAATAGATCCCAGAGTTCGAACGACACCTTCCCTACGGCGATGCACATAGCGGCGGTCCTCCAGGTCGAGGACCTGCTTCTCCCCTCGCTGGGGGCACTCAAGGAGACCCTCGAGGCCAAGTCCAGGCGGTACAAGGACCTCGTGAAGACGGGCCGCACCCACCTGCAGGACGCCGCGCCCCTCACGCTGGGGCAGGAGATCAGCGGCTGGGTCAGGATGCTCGAGCGTTCCGAGGAGATGCTGGCTTCCAGCGTCGAGTACCTCAAGGACCTCGCCCTCGGCGGCACGGCGGTGGGCACCGGGCTCAACGCCGCCGAGGGTTTCGACGTGGAAGCGGCCGCCCAGGTCGCAGCTCTGACGGGCAAGGAATTCAAGACGGCCGTCAACAAGTTCCACTCCCTGGCGAGCAAGGACGAGATAGTCTTCGTCCACGGCGCCATGAAGGCCCTGGCCGCCGACCTTCTGAAGGTCGTCAACGACATCCGCTGGCTGGCCTCGGGCCCCCGTTGCGGCATAGGGGAGCTCATCATCCCCGCTAACGAACCGGGAAGTTCCATCATGCCGGGCAAGGTGAACCCGACCCAGTGCGAGGCCGTCTCCATGGTGGTGGCCCAGGTGTTCGGCAACGACGTCACCGTGGGATTTGCCGCGAGCCAGGGCAACTTCGAACTCAACGTCTACATGCCCGTCATGATATACAACTTCCTCCAGTCGGGGAGGCTCCTCGCCGACGCCATGAAGTCCTTCAACGACCACTGCGCCGTTGGGCTCGAAGCCGACGAAGAGAAGGTCACCCGCTTCGTGCATAACTCCCTGATGAACGTCACGGCCCTCAACCCCTATATCGGCTACGACAAGGCCGCCGAGATAGCCAAGAAGGCCCATAACGACGGTTCCACCCTCAAGGAAGCCGCCCTGGCCCTGGGTTACCTCACCGCCGAGGAGTTCGACCGCTACATGGACCTGAAGGCCCTGTGCGCCCCGAAGACGGTCAAGGAAGGGTGACAGGCCCCGGCGCGGGAGGTCCCGATAACGGGATGGACAGGGCGGAGTGAACGGTACGGATACTAAGGAGGCGTGAAGCATGCCGAGTAAGGAAGAGTTGTTGGCGAAGGCTCAAAAACCTGCGGAGGACGCGATGAAACTTCACCCCTTCTACAAGGGGAAGATGCAGACGGCGCCCAAGTGCCGCGTCAGGGACATAGGCGATTTCGCGATCTGGTACACCCCAGGTGTGGCCGCCCCCTGCAAGGCGATAAAGGAGGACGCGGACCTCTCCTACGAGTACACCAACCGCGGCAACATGGTCGCCGTGGTCAGCGACGGCACGAGGGTCCTGGGTCTCGGCGACATTGGCCCCGAGGCGGCCCTGCCGGTCATGGAGGGCAAATCGCTCCTTTTCAAGTACCTGGGCGGCGTCGATGCCGTGGCCGTCTGCCTCGACACGAAAGACCCCGATAAACTTATCGAGGCTGTAAGGCTCATCGCCCCGTCCTTCGGCGGCATCAACCTCGAGGACATAGCGCAGCCGAAGTGCTTCTACGTACTGGACGAACTCCGCAAGGACTGCAAGATCCCCGTATGGCACGATGACCAGCAGGGGACCGCCGCCGTCAACCTGGCGGGCCTTTACAGCGGCCTGAAGATAACGGGCAAGAAGATCGGCGAAGTCAAGGTGCGCTTCTTCGGCGCCGGGGCGGCCAGCATAGCCACGGCCAGGGTGCTCATAAGCGCCGGCGTGAGGCCCGAGAACGTGATCATGGCCGACAGCAAGGGGACGCTCCACAAGGGGCGCACGGAACTCAAGGACATACCCTACGACGTGAAGTGGCACTTCGCGCGGACCACCAACCCCGAGGGGGTCCAGGGCGGGCCCGAGGTCCTTTTCAACGACGCCGACGTGGTCTACTGTTACACGAAACCCGGCCCCGACGTGGTCAAGAAGGAATGGGTCGAGACCATGGCCAAGGACGCCATGCTCTTCGCCTGCGCCAACCCGATCCCCGAGATCTGGCCCTGGGAGGCTAAGGAAGCGGGGGCCCGGATAGTGGCCACCGGTAGGTCGGACTTCCCGAACCAGGTAAACAACTCCCTCGGTTTCCCGGGCATCTTCCGGGGCACCCTTGACGTGCGGGCCGCGACCATCACCGACGAGATGTGCATCGCCGCGGCCGAGGCCCTTTCGAAATGCGCCGAGAAGAGGGGCCTTAACGAGGACTACCTGATCCCGACGATGGACCAGTCGTGGATATACCCCGAGGTGGCGGCCTCGGTCGGCATGAAGGCCATAGAGCAGGGCATAGCCCGCAAGGTCATGACCAGGGATGAATTATTGCAGACCGCCACTGAAAAGATCCAGTACGCCCAGGACATGACGGCCTGCCTCACCGAGAAGGGGTTCATAAAGTTGCCCTAGCGATCAAGTCGTACCGTCGGGAACGCCGAAAGGACCGGGGCGTTCATACCTCGAGGACCGTGCCGGCGGCGGCCCAGGCCACGTCCCCAGCCTTGGCGGAGAGGGCGCAAAAGGCCTTGAGCCCGGTGCAGTGGCAGGGGCGCCACTTCTCGACGTTGAAACGGCTCACCAGTTCCGAGGTGACCCGGTCCACGAACTCGGGCGCCTGGTCCCCCAGGTGCATCCCGCCCAGCACCATGTGAAGGTCCCTGGTGCCGAAATGGGCCGAGACCTCTTCGAGAATGTTCACGACGCCGGCGTGGGCGCAGCCGAGGATGACGCTCAGCCCCCTCTCCCCCTTCACCGCCATCGATATATCGTCGGGGAAGGGGTCCGGTCTCCACCCCTCGCCGTCGGGGACGACCAGCCTGGAGGGCGGGTTCACGTACTTCGGGTCGCGGCGGTCCAGGGGGACCTCAACGGCCCAAAGGTTCCCGGTGATCCGCGCCAGGCCCTCGACGGGCCTGAAGTCCACGCCCTCCCTGTTGATATGGCACCCGGTGAACCGGACGGACCCGTCCTCCCTGCGGCCGTGGGCCATCCCGATCTCCGGGTGGGCCCAGACGGGGATGTTCCTCGAGCGAAGGAGCAATTTCTGGAGGCCGCCGGTATGGTCGAAGTGGCCGTGGCTCAAGACGACGTGGTCTATATCGCCGGGGGAGATTCCCAGGCTCCGCAGGTTGGTCAAAAGCGCGTCCCCGCCCTGCCCCGTGTCCATGAGCACCGAGGTCCCGCCGTCAACGGCGAGGACGGCCAGCCCGTGTTCCGCCATCATCTTCCATGAACCGGCGAAGTTCTCCACGATCACCGCGATCTTCATCTCAACACCCCGATCTTTTTCATTTCACCAGCCAGGGCCCGAATACCGAGCCCCCTTCAAGGATAGACCCAGGCTCCCCCGGTGTCACTCCCCGTAGCGCCTTGCGCCGGGGGCCGCCAGCGGCGGATAAAAAAAGTCGCCCCCTTTTTGGGGGCGACCCGTCCTTCGACGTGCTACTTGTTGTCCCTGGGCTTCCAGAACTTCCAGACATTGCCGACCAGGTCTGGGCTGGGCTTGAGGGTGGTCTTGCCGGGCTGCCACCCCGAAGGAGTTACCTCCTTGCCCTTGGTCTCGCGGACCAGCTGGAAGGCCTTGATTTGGCGAATGGTCTCCTCGACGTTCCTCCCCACGGGAGGGGTCAGGACCTCCATGCCCTGGATCACGCCGTCGGGGTCGATGATGAAACGGCCGCGCACATCGACGCCGGCCTTTTCATCGTAGACGCCGTAGACCTTGCCGAGGTTGCCGCCGGCATCGGAGATCATCGGGAAGGGTACTCCGCCTTCTACCATCTTCGAGAGCTCGTTATCGTTCCAGACCTTGTGGACGAACTGGCTGTCCACGCTCACGGAGTAGACGTCCACTCCCAGTTCCTGGAATACGGGGTATTTGTCGGCGACCGCCGACACTTCCGTCGCTCAGACGAAGGTGAAGTCACCGGGGTAGAAGCAGAGCACTACCCACTTTCCAAGCGAATCGGACAGCTTGACGCTGCCGAACTTGCCCTTGTGGTAAACGGGGGCCTCGAAATCCGGGGCCTTCCTTCCCACCATGATCGTCATACCCTGTACCTCCTTCTTTGCTGGCTCCGCTTTCTCTTCCGGTGCCGGTTCCGGCTCACCCACCAGCGCTCCCGTCGGGCGGGCGCAGCCGATCTCCTTTTCCTCCAAGGAACACACCTCCCGATGTCAGATTTTCAACCTGAAATAATTCTGGAAATCATTTACAGGTAACATGATAGCATATTCTTCAGGTTTAGTGGAGGACGCAGCCACAGGGGAACGTCCGTTCCCACCGCTCACCCGGCCATGTGCCTCTCCAGCCACTCCAGGCAGGTCCGGACGCCGAAGCCGGTGGCCCCTTTGCGGTAGTAACCGTACTCCTCGTCGGAAGTATCTACGCCGGCGATGTCCAGGTGCAGCCACTTTATACCTTCCCCGATGAACTCACGCAGGAACATGGCCGCCGTGATCGCGCCGCCGTACCTCCCCCCGCTGTTGAGCACGTCGGCGATCTCGGAGCGGATCTTCTTCCTCAAGCGGTCGTCGTCCATGGGCAGTTCCCAGGTCCTCTCTCCGGTCCTCGCCGAGGCTTCCCTGAAGGAGTCGACCAGCCCCCTGTCGTTGCCGAAGACGCCGGCCGTGTAGGGCCCCAGGGCCACCACGCAGGCGCCCGTCAGGGTGGCCATGTCGACGATGACCGAGGGCTCGCTCCCTGACGCGTAGGCCAGCACGTCGCCGAGGACGATCCTCCCCTCGGCGTCGGTGTTGTCCACCTCGACGGTCTTGCCGTTGAACATCCTGATGACGTCGTCCGGCCGGTAGGCCCCTCCGCCGGGCATGTTCTCCGCCGCCCCGGCGAAGCCGTGGACCTCGAAGTCCGGCCTGGCGCCGGCGACGGCCCTCATGACGGCCAGGACGTTGCAGGCACCCGTTTTATCGCCCTTCATGCTCCTCATGTAATCGCCGGGCTTGATGTTGAGCCCCCCGCTGTCGAAGGTGAGACCCTTTCCGACGAAGGCGACCCGACCCTTTGAAGCCCCTTCGGGGCGGTAGGCGAGGTGTATCAACCTCGGGGGGTTGTGGGAGCCGGAACCGACGCTGAGGATCCCCTTCATCCCCATTTCGCCCATCCTGGCCTCGTCGAGGACCTCGCAATCGAGCCCCCGCTCCTGCGCCATGACCAGGGCTCTCTCGGCCAAGGCCGCCGGGCTTATCACGTTGCCGGGCTCGTTGGCCAGGTCCCTGGCGTAGTTCTGGGCCGCCGCCCGCAGGGATCCCTTCTCGAGGGAAGCTCCATCGGCGCCGTGCACCAGCAGTTCCTCCAGGGGTTCCGGTTTTTCCGCCGGCTCTACCTGGGTCTTGTATTTCTCGAAGCCGTACTCGGCGAGGAGCGCACCCTCGGCGAGGGCGGAAGCGACCTCCGGGGTTGCGGCCTCGCCGGGGAGGGCCATCATCTTCACCCGCCGGTCCTTGCCGGCCTGCCTCACGGCGAGGGCCACGCCCCGGCGCCACCGGTCGAGGGGAAGGGGCGCGCCGCCGCCCCCGAGGCCCGCGAGGTAGACGCTCCCCACGGGGCCCCGCTCGAGCTCCACGGCGAGGATGCTGTCCTCCTTGCCGGTGTATTTGAGCCTGGAAGCCTTCTCCTTCGCCGGGGCCGCCGCCTCCGGCCCCAGTTGGTCCAGGAGGTCCATCCTGCCCTCGGGTACGAAAAGGACCAGGGCGTCGCCGCCCCACTCGGAGGGCCCCACACCGGTCGTTGATATACGCATAGCCGCACCTCCACTATTATTTTTATTCCTGCAGGCCGGCCCACAATACCATATCCCGGCGACGCCGTGGAGACACTTCTGCCGGGCCCTCAGGGTATAATGATCTAACCCGGTGGGCCTTTGCTTCGCTCAAGGGTTGAACCTGTGCCGGAGGAGGTGACCGTCATGGGCCATCGGTTCTTTGCCGGTTTCGACATTGGGTCGGCGGCCATCCACCTCGCCGTGGTGGGTGACGACCGTTCCATCGCCTTTTCGCCCCAGCCCCGCCTCCACCAGGGCAAACCCCTGGAGGCCCTGAAGGGGGCCCTCGCCGAGGTCGCGGCCCTTTTCCCCCTGGGTTCGCTGGTATCGACATCCTTCACGGGCATCGGCTCGATGCACTTTCCCGAAGCCTTCCCGGGGATCTTCAGGGAGTTCGACAGCGTTTGCATCGTCCGCGGCGCCCGGTTCGTCGAACCCGGTTGCGAGGCCATACTGCACCTGGGCGCCAGGGACGCCTTCTTCTTTCACGTCGCCGGCGACAGGCTCGACCCGGTCGTACTCGACTGGGGCACCAGCAGCAAGTGCGGGGCCGGTTCAGGCACCCTCCTGGAAAAACAGGCCCGCCGGCTCTACCCGGACCGAGGCGGCAACCCGGGTTCACTGGGGGAAACCCTCGAACTGGCCGCGGCGGAAGCCTCCCGTCACCCGGGGGCGGCGCCTTACAACGCCCGGTGCGGTGTCGTGCTCCAGTCGGACCTCATCCACGATCAGAACGAGGGCCGGCCGAGGGACCTGATAATGGCCCGCCTCTTCCGGACCATCGCCTCCAACATCGTCCAGGACGTCATCGGCAACAGGGAGATGAAACCCGGCGCCAGGGCGGCCCTCACGGGCTGGCCCGCCGGCTGCGCCCCCCTGTTGGAGCACATCGGGAGGCTCACGCCCTTCGACCTGGCGCGGCCCGAACACTTCGCCAACGTGGGGGCCCTAGGGGCGGCGCTGCTCGCCATCGAGAGGGGCGACCGCTACGTGCTGGAAGAAGGCGAGGTCGACGAGGCCGTGCGGGTCGCCCGGTCGAAGAGGCAGTACCTGCCCCCCCTGAAGGCTTCCCTCGGGAGGGTCCACATCCACGATCCCGCCCCGGCGGAACCCACCGGCTGCGCCGAGGCCGTCACCGGGCGGCAGGAGGTTGTCCTCGGCGTCGACGGCGGGTCCACCACCACGAAGGCCGTGGTCCTCTCCCTCGCCGAAGGCCGCATCCTCGGGAGCAGGTACATCCCCACCCACGGCGACCCGCTGGGCGCCCTGGCCGAGATCATGGACCACCTGTCGAGGACCCTGGGGGAGTTGCCCGTGGCGGGCCTCTGCACCACAGGATCGGCCAGGAAGCTCTACGAAAGGGTCCTGGCGAGCCCCTCGCTCCGCCGGGCCCTGGAAGAAGAGGGCAACCACGTCCCTGACGCCGCCGTCGACGAGATAACCTGCCACGCCGTGGGCATCAGGTCCATGGACGAAGGGGTCGACACCATCTTCGAGATCGGCGGGCAAGACATGAAGTTCACCACCTTCCGGCGGGACGGCGACAGGGTCACCGACGAGGTGGACGAAGCGAGGATGAACTACTCCTGCCAGGCCGGCGCCGGCCAGACCCTGGAGAACATGTCCACCATCCTGGGGCTGGACGTGGCCGGTTCGCTCCAGGAATCCGCCCTCGAGGCCGAGCGGGTCCCCGTGATCGACGCCACCTGCGGCGTCTTCATGGAACTCGAGGAGCAGCGCCTGATCGCGGAGAACCATTCGCCGCCGGAGATAGCAGCCGCGATAGTCAGGGCGACGGCCTCCAGCTACTTCAACAAGTTCGTGGGCGGCACGAGGCTCGTGGGCCGACGGTGCTCCTGCCAGGGGGGGCCGGCCCTCGGCAAGGCCTTCCTGGCGGCCATGGCGGACGTGACGGGCCGGGATATCCACGCCTACCCGGGGAGGGAGCTCATGGGGGCCCTGGGAGCCGCCCTTTTCGCCAGGGAGAGCGTCCTCTCATCCCGCGGGGAGGGCCGGAAGACCGCCTCCTCTTTCAGGGGCTGGGACGCCGCCTCCGGGGGCTTCAGCCACAAGGAGACGACCTGCCCCGAGCACTTCGGCGCCCGGTCCTGCGGCAAGAGGGAGTGCAAGCTCAAGGTCTACACCATCGGCGGCGAGGAGATAGTCACGGGCGGGTTCTGCCCCCTGGGCGACAGCGAGGGCTCCGGCCGGACCCGGCCGGACTACGTGGCCCTCTTCCACTCGCTGGTGGAAAAGCATTTCCAGGGCCTCCCCCTGGAATCCCTCGGCGCCGTGGAGCGCGACGGCAGGCCCCGGGTGGGTATACGGCGGGCGACCTCGACCATCGGGGGGCGGGCCGTCTGGTCCTCGGCCTTTTTCTCCTCCCTGGGTTTCCTCCCGGTGCTCACGCCCCTCTCTAATGAAGAGGTCTCCAGGCTGGGCCTGAGGCACTCCCCCACGGACTTCTGCGTGGCCATGAAGCTTTCGGCGGGCCACACGGCGCTGCTGGCGGCCGATGAGGGGATAGACCATATCTTCATCCCCAGCCTGATCAGGCGAGTCCGCGAGAAAACCCCCTCCCACATGTTCTGCATCTACACCGAGGCGGAGGGGTTCCTCCCCGAGGACGACCTGGGGCTGCCGAAGGGTAAGATCATCCGCCCCGTGCTGCACCTCGGCGACAGGAAGCAGGTGGCCCGCTCCTTGGAAAGGGAACTGGCCAGGGTCGGTTACCGCTTCTCCGGGCAGGAGATAAGCGAGGCCCTCCGGGAGGCGGACGCCCGGGAGGAGGCCTTCGACGGGGAACTGGCCCGCCTGGGGGACGCCTTCCTGGAAAACCTCCGCCGGGACGGCGAAAAGGGGTACGTCGGCATAGGCCGGGATTACGTGGTGCTCGACCCGGCAGCCTCGTCCGACACGGGGAGGATGTTCGCCGCCGTGAGGGGGATGCCCTACATCCCCCAGGTCTTTTTGAGCCACCTCTACGACGGGATCCCCCTCGACGACCTGGTGGACAACGAGTACTGGGAGCACAGTTCGGAGATCCTTAAGGCCTCCATCTTCACCGCGATGCACGAAAGTCTTTTCCCGGTGAGGCAGATGAACTTCGCCTGCGGCCCCGATTCGATCAAGTTCATCATGGAGGACGAGATCTTCCGGAGGGCGGGCAAACCCTTCCTGCACCTCCTCACCGACGCCCAGACCAACAACGCACCCTTCGTGACCAGGGCCGAGGCCTTTGAGAGGGTCGCGGCCCGGTGGGAACCCCGGAAGGCCCCCTTGGAAAGGTTCTCCTTCGCCAGGCCTTCACCGTCCGGCGTAGAGAGCAGGAGGTGGCTGATCCCCTGGATGGGCAACGCCAGCACCCTCGGGGCGGCCGCGGCGGGCTACCGGGGGATAGACGCCGTCATAGCGCCCACCGACACGGCCGAGTCGCGGGAGGCCGCCGAGAGGCTCATATCCACCGAGACCTGTTTCCCCTTGAGGGGAGTCCTGGGCGACCTGGTCTCCTTCCTCGAAAAGGAAGCCGCCGAAAAGGGGGCCCAAAGGGTCTGCGACGAGTACCTCGTCTTCATGCCCACCACGAGCGGCCCCTGCCGTTTCGGCAAGTACGCCGAGGTGCTGGCCCTGTGCCTGGAGAACCTGGGTTTCGGGAGCATCCCGATCGTGTCGCCCACGTCGGAGACGGGCTACCTGGATTCGAAGTCACTGGGGATCTCCTGGTCCCTCGTGGCGACGACCGGCCTGGTCCGCGACATCTACAACGCCATCAGGGCCTCGGACCTCTTCGACGACCTGTTGCTCCGCTTCCGCCCCTACGCCCGCGACAGGGAGATTTTCAACGAGGCGGCCCGGGGGAGGCTCCGCCTGCTGGGGGAGACCTTCCGCCGGAAGGGGGCCTCGCTGAAGGGCATCGTCGACTGGGCCAGGCGGACGGCGAGGGTTTTCGCCTCCCTCTGCCCCGACCGGGCCGAACGGTTCCCCCTCGTGCTGTACCTGGGGGAGATCTACATGAGGCAGCACGACCCCTACACGGGCCACGCCGCCGAACTGCTCGAGAAGCAGGGCCTCGAACTGGTCCGGGGCCCGGTCACGGAGTGGCTCCGGTACGTCGTCCACATCGCCCACAGGAAGAACCCCAGGCTGGAGTACAAGGCCGCCGCCCTCTACATGAACTTCGCCGAGAAGGTCATCGAACGTGCGATGGGGGGCGGCCTCGACGACAGGAAGGTGCTGCCCCACCCCGAGGACACCCTCCCCGAACTGGAGCGGGAGGGAATCTACCACCCCGACATCACCGGGGAGTCGTCCATATCCATCGGCCTCTTCAACTACTTCCTCTCCGACAGGCTCAACGAGGACCCCCGGAACCCCGTCTGCGGGGTCTTCCACGTGGGGCCCTTCACCTGCATGCAGGAAGGCGTCGCCACCGCCAGGATCAGGGGCATGCTCAAGGCGAGGAGGAAGGGCGACCCCGGCCTCGTCGCCCCGGTGATGCACGCCTCCTTCGGTGAGTCGCCCAACCCCAACCTCGAGGCCGAGATAGCGGTCTTCCGGGAGCAGTGCCTGCTCATGAGGAGGTCCCTGAAGGAGCCCCTGGCGGAAGTCCTTTAGGCTTCACCCCGGGGGCCGGGCGGAGAGGACCATTGCCACGGTCCCGGCGGCCTGGGCCAGCAGGTTGTCGTACTCTCCCGGGGAATACCTCTCGGCGGCGGTCATGGCCGCCGCCGCCAGGGTCGCCTGGAAGAAAGAGACCCCCGCGCCGGGAAAGGCCGCCACGAAGGAGAGACCCGCCGAAAGGGAGGCCGCCAGGCAGGCCGCCGTGCCTGCCCGGGTCTTGCCGAGGTGGGACCGGCCGCCGCCCCAGGCGGCGCCTGCCATGGAAGCCCAGGAATCGCCGAGGTTGGCCATGACCGTGACGGCGGGCCCGACCCCCCCGGGGGCGAGGGATGCCAGGGCGGCGCCCCAAAAGTACGTGGAAAGGCCGGAGAAACCCCCTTCCTCCCCCTCCTTGGCGATGGGGGAGGCGAGGCGGCCCAGCAGGGAACTGCCCCCGCCCCCGCGAAGCCTGGCGGCCTCGAGGAGGGCCAGGGCCCCCGCCGCAGTGAAGTTTAAGGCCCTGTACGCCCCCAGCCCCCACAGGGGGAAGACGGCCAGGGGCAGGGCGAGACCAGCCAGCCTGAGGGTTTTACGGGTCAGCGGCCTGGCGCCCCGTACCAAAAAAAGCGTCGCGGCGGCGGTGGCGGCTGTCACCAGCAGCATCGGGCAGATCCACCCGGTCATCGTCAAGGCCTCCTTGCCCGGTCGGTGCGTAAATGGTACAAGAGAAATCCAAGGCCGCGGGGGGGACGAAAAAGAAAAATCGGCGGCGCTCGGAGGTGGCCATGGCCTTTCTAGAACTCGCCAGGAAGCGAAAAAGCGTCCGCTCCTACAGGGGCGACCCCGTGCCCAGGGAGGTCATCGACCGGTGCCTGGAGGCGGCCCGGCTCGCCCCGTCGGCCTGCAACTCCCAGCCCTGGAGCTTCGTCGTGGTCGACACCCCCCAAAAGAGGCGGGAGTTCGTCGAAGCGGCCTACTCTGGCCTCCACTCCATGAACTCCTTCGCCAAGGAGGCCCCCGTCCACATCGCCGTCGTCAGGGAGAGGGCCAAGACGGCCGCCCGGTGGGGAGGGCTGGCCAAGGGAGTGGACTTCACCCTGATCGACATCGGCATGGCCTGCGAACACCTCGTCCTACAGGCCGCCGAGGAAGGAGTCGGCAGCTGCATCATGGGGTGGTTCGACCAGGGAGCCGTCAAGAAAGTCCTCGGGCTGCCCAGGGGCGCCAAGGTGGACCTCCTGGTATGCCTCGGCTACCCGAAGCAGCAGGGCCCCGCGGTGAAGCAGAGGAAGACCCTGGAGGAGATCCGGCGTTACGCCTGAGGGGCCTCACACGCCCCTGGCCTTCAGCGCCCTCGCCGAGGGACAGGTCGAAAGCCCTCCCAGGACGGTACAGCGAAGTTCCCTGGGGAGCATCTTGCCCACCGACAGGACGGCATCGACCGTCTCATCCAGTGGTACGGGGTTGACATACCCCCCCAGGACCAGGTCGGCGCAAACAAAGGCCTCGGAAGAAGCGACGGCGTTCCTCGTATGACAGGGGATCTCCACGAAACCCTGGACGGGGTCACAGACGGAACCCATCCAGTTCTGGAGGAATATGGCGGCGGCGTCGCAGGCCTGGGCGGCGCTTCCCCCGGCGAACTCCACCACCCCGGCGGCGGCCATGGCCCCGGCGGCGCCGATCTCCACCTGGCACCCCGCCACCTCGGCGGCGAAGGTGGCCCTGTTCGATATCACCAGCCCTATGCAGGAGGCCGCGAAGAGCACCTTGGCGACCTCCTCCTCCCCGAGGCCCATCTCCTGTCTCAATGTCACCGCCACACCCGGTATCGTGCCGGCGGAACCCGCCGTCGGGGCGGCGACGACCAATCCCCCGGAGGCATTCACATGCATGGCGGCCAGGGCCCTCGCCGCGGCCCTGGTGTGAAGCCCCCCGAGGGCCAAGCCGCCTCGGGATTCGGCCTCCATGATGCTCCCCGCAACGGGGTCCATAAGCCTCATGGACAGGCCTTCACCGGAGAGCCCCGCCCTCACGGACTCCTCCATGACCCGGTAACGCCTCTTCATTTCATTCATGGCCTCTTCGCGGGAGAGCCCCAGCAGCGCCGCCTCGTAGCGCAGCCCCGCCTCGCCGAGGGTCACCCCCTCCCTCCCGGCGTAGGAGATCATCGCCGAGGCGTCGCTGAAAAGGAGCTCCCCCCGGGCGGGGAAGAAGACCGGTTCCAGGAGCCACAGTTCCCTCACGCCGCCGCCGAGGCGCAGCCTCTCGAGCAGCCCCGCCGGGGGCTCCTCCAGGCAGGGGGCGTGAAAGACGGCCAGGCTTCCGTGGCTCCACTCCCGGGGCGGGGAGCCGGCCAGGGCCAGCGCCCCAGCCTCCGCCCTCAACCGGGGCAAGGCGCCCTCCTCGGCGAGGACCACCAGGTCCCATGCGTCGCCTCGCAGGGAAAGGCCGATGCCGCCCAGGGAGGTGACCTCCACGGAGCCTCCTCCCACGGACCGGGCGCCCAGGGCGACCTTCCTCCCCGATGCGCCCGTGAGGAGCACCTCCACGGCGTTGGGGTGGTCCTTGTCCTCCAAGGACTTTATAGTGAAGGTGAGGTCGACCCCCTCCCCATGGACCGCCTCAAGGGCACTCTTGTAAACGGGGTCGGTTATATCCCGGCCCATGATGCCCATGGCAAAGGCCCTGTCGCTACCCTGCTGCCGGTAGACCTCCGCGTAAGCACCGACAGGATCGAAGGCGATGTCCGCCTCGGCGGGATTTTCGCCCAGGGCGGACCGGGCGATCCTGGCGATATGGAACGACGCCGCCGTGTGAGAGCTCGACGGTCCGTGCATGACGGGACCTAGGACGTGGTTGAACAGGCTTGACGGACCCAAGGGAGAACCCTCCTTTCGATACAGGGACAGTGGCACCTGTGTTGACCAGTATAAGGTATCGTGGGCCGGGCCGCCTCGCCCGAGTTTTGTATCGTATAATCCTTGTAAAAGACTCGAGACAGGAGGGGTCATCATGCTGAAGAAGATCCTCGTCTGCGTTGACATGACCAGGATGGCCGATCACCTCATTGAATACGGGCATACCCTGGCCCACCGCCTGGGCGCGGAAGTGACCTTCATCAACGTCCTTCCCAGCTCGCTCATCTGGAAGGGGTACGGCACCTGGGTCAACCCCGACTGGTCAAAGGAAGCCGAGGAGAGCGCCCGCAAGAAGATCCGTTACCTCATCAAGCTGGCCGAGGACAAGCACCCCGACCTGCCGAAGCATGAGCACGAGATCCTGGTCGCCCAGGGCAATTCCGCCGAGGTCATCATCGAGACGGCGAAGAAACTCGACTTCAACCTGATCGTCATAGGCTTCAAGAGCGTCAGCGGCATACCGCAGTTGATGGTGGGGAGCACCACCACTAACGTCGCCCGGTACGCCCATTGCTCGGTGCTGATTTACCGGCCCGGTTTCGACCCCTTCGAGGAAATGCCCCGGTGACACCGTGATACGCTGCTCCCGTGTCACCCTCACCCTCGGGGGGCGGAGGGTCTTCGACAGGATGACCCTGGCAATCCCCCCGGGAGCCCGGGTGGGGGTCGTCGGCGACAACGGGGCCGGCAAGACCACCCTTTTCCGCCTGATCGCCGGGGAGGTCTCCCCCGACGAGGGGGAGGTCTCCCTCCCGTCCCGGTGGCGCCTGGGATACCTCCCCCAGGACCTCGTCGAGGTCGGCGGCGGCGCCCTGCTGCAACTCCTCAAGGACAAGGCCGGCATAACCAGCATCGAGAGGGAGCTCTCCGAGGTGCGCCACAGGCTCTCCGAACCGGGGGCCCGCCCCGGGGAGAGGGCGCCCCTCCTGGCAAGGCACGAGAGGCTGGTCCACGCCTACGAAGCCCTGGACGGCTACGGCTTCGAGGCCATGGCGGCCAAGGTCCTGAAGGGCCTGGGCTTCCGCCGGGAGGACCTGGGCCGCGAGGCGGGTGAATTCTCGGGGGGATGGAAGATGCGGATTTCCCTGGCGTCGATCCTGCTCTCCCGGCCCGATGTCCTCCTCCTGGACGAACCCACCAACCACCTCGACACGGAGAGCATGGAGTGGCTGGAAGGGTACCTGGCCTCCTACCGGGGCACCCTGATGGCCGTTTCCCACGACCGGCGGTTCCTGGACAAGCTCACCACCTCCACCGTGGAAGTCTCCGGCGCCGGGGCGCGGTCCTACCCGGGCAACTTTTCCCAGTACATCCAGAAGCGGTCCCTGGAACTGGAGGCGGCCGAAAAGGCCGCCCGGGAGCAGCAAAAGGAGATCGCCAGGACGGCCGCCTTCATCGAGCGCTTCCGCTACAAGGCGTCGAAGGCCGCCCAGGTCCAGAGCAGGATCCGTTCGCTGGCGAAGGTCGAAAGGATAGACCCGGTAGATCCCTCACGGAGGGTTTCCATGAGGTTCCCGCCGTCGCCCAGGAGCGGCCTCGAGGTGATAAGGACCGTCGGCGTGGGGCACTCCTACGGCGAAAAAACCGTCCTTTCAGGCGTGGACCTCACCATCCGGCGGGGCGAGCGGGTGGCCCTGGTGGGGGTGAACGGCGCCGGGAAATCCACCCTGACGAGGCTGCTCAGCGGGCGGGAAAAGCCCACCCGGGGCTGCGTCACCCTGGGGCACAACGTCAAGAGCGCCTTCTTCTCCCAGGAGAGTGCCGAAAACCTCGACTACGGCCGGTCCGTCTGGGAGGAGATAAGGAACGCCCCCTCCCCCTGCACGGAGCCCCAGCGCAGGAACCTCCTCGGCTGCTTCCTCTTTTCCGGCGGCGACATTGAAAAACCGGTGCGCGCCCTTTCGGGGGGCGAGAAGTCCAGGCTGGCCCTGCTGAAGATCCTGCTCAGGGAGACGAACCTGCTGATCCTGGACGAGCCCACCAACCACCTGGACATGGCCACGAGGGACCTCTTCCAGGAGGCCCTCCTCGGCTATGGCGGCACCATCGTGATCGTCTCCCACGACAGGGACTTCCTGGACGACCTGGTGACCAGGGTGATCGAGATCAGGGAGGGGAAGACCCGCGACTACCTGGGCAACTACTCCTACTTCATAGAAAAGAGGGCTGAAAAAGAAGCCCGGGGCGACCTACCGCCCCCGGGTGGCCCGACCCCGGAAGGCCCTCTTGATCCCGACCCCCGTGAGAGAAAGAGGCTCGAGGCCGAGCGGAGGAACAGGCTTTACCGGGCCAGGAAGAAGTACCTCGAGGACCTGGGACCCCTCGAAGCGGGGATAGAAAAGGCCGAGAAGAGGGTCGCCGATATAGACCGGACCCTCTCCGAACCTGCGACACTGGCCGACCCGGAAAGGGTCAAGGGCCTGCTGCTGGAACGGGCGGACCTGCAGAAAAAGCTCCTCCCGATGCTGGAGCGGTGGGAGGAGCTCATGGGTTCCCTGGAAGCGGCGGCCCGGGAGGCGCGGTGAGGCCGAAGGCAGCCCCTACCTCCCCAGGAGGGGCTCCGGGTTCACCATCATGCCCTGCAGGCAGAGGCCGAAGTGAAGGTGGGGTCCCGTGACCCTGCCGCTCCTGCCGCTGAGTCCGATCACATCCCCCGCTGAAACGACGTCGCCCTCCTCCACCAGCCGTTTCGAGAGGTGAAGGTAGATCGATATTACACCCCCGCCGTGGTCCAGGTAGACGCACCGCCCGGCGAAGTAGTGGTCCGCCGAAAGGACCACCGTGCCGTCGGCGGCCGCCTTGACGGGGGTGCCCTCGGCGGCGCGGTAGTCCACGCCCCTGTGGGGGGCGCGGGGCTGGCCGTTCAGGATCCTCCTGAAACCGTAGGGGCTGGTAATGACGCCCCCGACGGGCCGGACCATGGGTATGGCCCACAGCCTTGCCGGCGTCACCGTGGAAAGGGCCCGGGCGGACTCCTTCCGTTCCCGACCTATCCGCTCCAGGACTTCCTCCGGGGGCGTGATCATCGTCTCGGGCAAGGTCAGTTTCTCCGAGGGATACTCCACGTCGGCCACCCTGACCTGCCTCGTGATCGAGGCCCTTTCGCCTCCCCGGGAGTAACCTATGCCCAGGGTCCTCACCCCCGGTTTCGAACCGCCCACGTCGGTCCCCAGCAGCGCCATGGCTTCGCAGCCCTCCCCGACAACCTCCATCTCGAGGTCCAGTTCCTTGCCCTCCCAGGTGAGGCGGACCTCCTCGAGGGGTTCCGCCGAGGAGATGTAGACCAGGAAGGGGCTGCCCAGGGTCGTCTCCTTTGGGGCCAGTATGGTCGGGTCCACCGAAGGGTGGGCCGCCGCGGCCGAGGCGAGCAGGACCGCCGCGGCTACGGCCGGGACCCAGATCCTTGGCGAAGGCCTGCCCGGGCCCGTCAATCCTTCCCGCACCCCGGGTCTCCCTCCACGTAGGATACGCTCAGCGAGGGCTTCTCGTTTACGATGAGCCTCAGGACATCGGGGCGGGCGTAGTGGCCCACCACGTCGAAGTCGTAACGGCTCTCGGCGATGAGGCCCAGGTCGAGGTCGGCGAAGAGTATCTCCTCGCGGTCACGGACGGGCCCGGCGAGGTACTGGCCGAGGGGGCCTATTATGGCGCTCCCGCCGGGGCACATGTTGTCCGGCTGCCCCTCCAGTTCGGCGTAGCATGCCAGGTCCTCGGGGTACATCGACTTGTGGACGTACTGGTTCACCGAGAGGACGAAGCACCGGCCCTCCAGGGCTATGTGCCTCATCGAGGCCTGCCACTCCTCCCTTGAATCGGCCGTCGGGGCGAGGTAAAGGGTCGTCCCCTTGCCGTAGATGGCCGCCCTGGCGAGGGGCATGTAGTTCTCCCAGCAGATGAGCCCGCCCATCTTGCCGTAGGGGGTGTCGAGGACGGTGAGGGTGCTGCCGTCGCCCTCGCCCCAGATGAGGCGCTCCGACGCCGTGGGTTTCAACTTGCGGTGCTTGCCGAGGAGCCTCCCGTCGGGCCCGAAGTAGAGGATGGTGCAGTAGAGGGTCCCCCCCTCGCGCTCGATGACGCCCATCGCCAGGTAAGCCCCGTACTTTTTCGCGGCCTCGCCCAGGGCCAGGGTGGTCTCCGAGGGCACCTCCACGCTGTTCTCGAAGTACCGCCGGAAGTCCTTCCTCCCCTCGGGCGAGCGGCTGCCCACCACGGCCCCGAAGGTGAGCCCCCTGGGGTAGGCCGGGATGAAGGCCTCCGGGAAGACGACGATCTTGGCGTGCTCCCTGCCGCAGGCCTCCATGAGGCCCAAGGCCTTTTCCAGCGTCCCCTGCCTGTCCATGATCACCGGGGCCGCCTGCACCACGGCGACCCTGACGGTTTTGTCCTTGCCCTCCATCACCGTTCCCCCTTCGTCTAACCGTCGATGACCGCCAGGGCCTCTTTTAGGGCCGACCCGACGTCGTTGGCAAAGCCTTCCCTTGAAAGGACGGCCCCCAGGGCCGACAGCAGGAGGACCACGTTCTTCCTGGTGGAGCCGCTGCCCATGAGGCCTATCCTTATGATCTTCCCCTTGAGGTCGCCCAGGCCGGAACCCACCTCGATGGAGTACTCCTCCATGAGCCTCCTCCTGACGACGGCCTCGTCCACCCCGCTGGGCATCCTCACCGACGTCAGGCTCGGCAGCCTGTAGGCGGGCTCCACCAGCAGTTCCAGGCCCAGGGCCTCCAGCCCCGCCCAGAGGGCCTCCGCGTTCTTCCCGTGGCGGGCGAACCGGGCCTCGAGCCCCTCCTCGGCGATGACCCTCAGGCCTTCGTTGAGCCCGTAAATCATGTTGACCGGGGCGGTGTGGTGGTAGAACCTCTCCTGCCCCCAGTAGCGCATGATCATCGTCAGGTCCAGGTACCAGCTCTGGACCTTGGTCTTTCTCCCCCTGATGCGCTCCACCGCCCTGGGCCCCACCGTCACCGGCGCCAGCCCCGGGGGGCAGCCGAGGCACTTCTGGCTCCCGCTGTAGACCATGTCAAGGCCGAGCCGGTCCACGGGGACCTCCATGCCGCCGAGGGACGTCACGGCGTCGACGATCATGAACATGCCCGCACCGTGGGCCATGGGGGCGATCTCATCGAGGGGCTGGAGCACCCCGGTGGAGGTCTCGGCGTGGACTATCCCCAGGAACTTCGCGTCGGGGTTGGCCCTGACGGCCTTCTCGACATCGCCGGGGTCCAGGGGCCTGCCCATCGGCGCGTTGACCTCGACCACTTCGGCGCCGCACCGGCCGGCCACGTCCTGCATCCGGGAGCCGAAGACGCCGTGGGAGCAGATTATGGCCTTGTCGCCCCTCTCGATCATGTTCACGCAGGCCGTCTCCATGCCGGCGCTGCCGGTGCCGGGCATGGCCACTGTCAGGTCGTTGCCCGTTTGGAAGACCATCCTGAGGAGGTCCCTGGTCTCGTCCATGATGGCGACGAAATCCCTGTCCAGGTGGCCGAGGGTCGGCTCGGCCATGGCCCTGAGGATCCTCCCCTCCACGGGCGTGGGACCGGGCCCGAGGAGGATCTTCTCGGGCACCCTTCTCGACTTCTCCGTCAGATCCATTTAAAACCCTCCCGCCATGAAGTATTTTTCAAAAAGAACGAGCGCCCCCCTATGCCCCGCCGCCGGGGCCGGCCGGGGGCTCAAGCAGAGCCTGCTCCCTCTTCCAGACCGCCAGGTTCCCCCAGGAATAGAGCCCCAGGGCGATCCAGATGCAGACGAAGGTTACCAGCGTGGGGAGGTCCATCGGTTCATGGAACACCCAGACCCCGAGGAAGAATTGAAGCGTCGGGGCGATGTACTGAAGGAAGCCCACGGTTATCAGCTTCAGCCTCCGCGCGCCGTAGGCGAACCAGAGCAGCGGCAGCGATGTCACCACGCCCGTCGAGACCAGGAGAAGGTCCATCCTCAAGTCGCCGGCCATGAAGGTGCCCGTGTGGCGGGCATCGCCGAGGACCAGGAAGAGCAGCGCCGGCAGTGAAAGGTAGACCGTCTCGGCGAAAAGCCCCGGCAGGGAATCGATGACCACCTTCTTCCTGATCAGTCCGTAGAAGGCGAAGGTCAGCGCCAGCCCCAGGGCCACCCAGGGGACGTTCCCGTGAAGGACGACCTGGTACAGCACCCCCCCGGCGGCGATGGCGATGGCGAGCCACTGGAGCCTGCCCACCCTCTCGCGGAAGAAGACGAAACCGAAGAAGATCGTGACCAGGGGGTTGATGTAGTAACCCAGGCTCGTCGCCAGCACCTGGTCGGTGTTGACGGCCCATATGAAGAGCAGCCAGTCGCCGGCGATGAAAAGGCTGCTGCAAAAGAGCAGGGTCGCGACGCGGGCGTTCCGGAAGCCCGCCGCCAGTTCCTTTCGGTTGCCCTGGAGGACCATGATCGCCGCCACGAAGACCAGCGACCAGATGATCCTGTGGGCCAGGATGGCCAGCGCCGGCACGTTGACCAAAAGCTTCCAGTAGATCGGGAGCAGGCCCCAGACCCCGTAGGCCCCGAGGGCGGCCTTGAGCCCCGCGGAGGCGTCCCTTTTCGTGATGGTCGATGCCGCCATAACTATCCTTCCTTCTCAAGCCCGACTGCGGGCCGCCGTCACCGGCCGCCGGCCGCGGCGCCGGCCTCCAGGGCCTTCACGAGGTTGTAGAGGGTGGTCGTGAAGGGCATTTCAAGGCCCGCCGCCACGCCCCGCCTCATGATCTCGCCGCTGATGGCCTCTATCTCGGTCCTGGTCCCCGCCTCGATATCCTGGAGCATCGACGGCTTGTTGCCCGACGTCTGCCTGAGTATCTCCAGTAGGCCGGCCCACTCCTCGTCGGCGTCAAAGGCCAGGCCCGACGCGTTGGCGACGGAGACCGCCTCCCGGCAGAGGGTTTCCGCGACCTTCCTGGCGAAGGGCGAGGCCAGGGTCTGGGCGTTGGAGTACCGGGTCAGGGCCGCCACGGGGTTTATACCGGCGTTTACGATCACCTTGGCCCATATCGTCCGCCAAGGCTCCTCGTCGAGTTCGACGTTGAACCCCGCCTCTCTGAAGAGCCCGAGCGCCCTCCGGGCGTCCGTCCCGGGCGTGACGGGGGCGAAACGGATGAGGCCGTCGCCGCCGCTGAAGACGGCCCCGGGCTCCGGCCTGTAGGCACCGTAGGTTATCGAACCGGCGAGGAACCTCCCCCCCGGTACGTGGTCCCGCAGGGCCTCCACGTTCCCCAGGCCGTTCTGGAGGGTCAACGCGAAACCATCGGCCTTCAAAAGCCCCGGCAGGTTCCCCGCCACGTCGGCGTTCTGCCACGATTTGACCAGTATAACCAGCAACTCGGCGGGGCGGCACTCCGAAGGGTCGTCGAAAACCCGTAAGGGGACCCTCCGCGTCCCGCCGGCGCCGTCTCTGAAAAGGAGCCCCCGGGCCTTGATGCTCTCGAGATGGGCCCCCGGCCGCGACAGGCACTGCACGGGCACCCCGGCCTCGTGGAATTGCACCGCGAGGCGCCCGCCCAGGGCCCCGCACCCGTAAATAGTGATCGTTCCAACCACCTCCGCGGGCGGGCCGTGCTCCGTCACCCGCTCCGTGGTTTCATTATATCCCCCAAGGGGCTACGTTGCATACACACCCCGCGTTGGCGGGGAGATAAAAGTGAACTTGACAGGGGTGTGGCCGGCGTGGTATGGTGACGCAAATTTTCAAAAGAGCGGCCAAAAGAGGTGCGGCTGATGTCATCGGTCCTCCGTTTCACTCGCTCGGTCAGGTATTACGCCTATTACAGCTATACCTATTACGTAGGTACAGCATGTTGGCGCCTGACTGACAAGGACCCCTGATATTAATCCGTCTCCCCTTCTTCAAAGCCAGACAACAAAAGGTCCTGCGGTCGACGCCGCGGGACCTTTTTTTATATAAAAATCCTGGAAGTCTGGAGATGGCGACATGATCGTATTGATAAAGGACGGCGCGAAAGAGGAGCAGGTACGGCAATTGATCGAGAGGCTGGAAAGTTTCGGTTTCCAGGTGCACGTCTCGAGGGGGGTGGTGAAGACCATCCTGGGGCTTGTGGGGAACACGGCCCGGCTTGACATCGACCTGATCCGGTCCATGGAAATTGTGCAGGATGTCAAGCGGGTCCAGGAACCCTACAAGAACGCCAACCGCAAGTTCCACCCGGAAGACACGGTGATCACCGTGGGCGGCGTCACCATCGGCGGCGGGAAGCCGGTCCTCATCGCGGGGCCCTGCTCCGTCGAATCAGAAGAGCAGATCTTCAAGGTGGCCCGGGCGGTGAAGCGTTCCGGCGCGGGCATGCTCCGGGGGGGCGCCTTCAAACCCAGGACCTCGCCCTACTCCTTCCAGGGCCTCGGCGGGGAGGGGATCCGGCTGCTGCTCCTGGCCAAGGAGGAGACAGGGCTGCCCATCGTCACGGAGATCATGGACCCGGGCCAGTTGCCCTTCTTCGACGGGGTGGATGTTTTCCAGGTCGGTGCCAGGAACATGCAGAACTACGAGCTGCTGCGCGTCCTGGGAACCCAGAGGAAGCCCGTCCTGCTCAAGCGGGGTTTTTCCAACACCCTGGAGGAACTGCTGATGAGCGCGGAGTACATCATGGCGGGGGGGAACGAGCAGGTGATCCTCTGCGAGCGGGGTATCCGCACCTTTGAGACCGCCACGCGCAACACCCTGGACCTGTCGGCGGTGCCCGTGCTGAAGCAGCTGTCCCACCTGCCGGTGGTGATCGACCCCAGCCACTCCACCGGCATGGCGAGCCTGGTCCGGCCCATGTCCCTTTCGGCCATCGCCGCCGGGGCGGACGGTCTGATCATCGAGGTGCACAACGACCCGCCCCACGCCCTGAGCGACGGCCTCCAGTCCCTGACGCCCGAGGCCTTCGACGACCTGGCCAAGGCGGCGGACCTCGTTTTCCGGGCCGTCCTGGCCGGTACGGCGGCGACGACGTCATGATCGTCGGCGTGGCGGGCCTCGGCCACATCGGGAGCTCCATGGCCAAGGCGGCGGGGCGTTTCACCCCTCACCGGGTCCTGGGGCTCGATGCGGACCCCTCCACGGAGCGGGCGGCCCTCGAGGAGGGCGCCATCGATGGCGTGCTGGACGAGGAAGGCCTGTCCGCCTGCGACCTCCTGCTGGTGGCCCTTTACCCGGCAGCCTCGGTGCAGTTCATCGCCGACCACGCCCAGGAACTGAAGAAGGGTTGCTGCGTCACCGACCTCTGCGGCATCAAGGCGCCCGTCTGCGACGCCGTCGCCCCCATCGCCCGGCGGCGGGGTTTCCATTTCGTCGGCGGCCACCCCATGGCCGGGAGGGCCGAGTGGGGTTACGGGGCCTCCAGCGAGGACCTCTTCGCCGGCGCCCCGATGATCCTCACCCCCTCCCCGGGCACGCCGGAGGCCGTGATGACCATGCTCACGGAATTCTTCCTCGCCTGCGGCTTCGGCGGCGTCCACACCTGCCCGGCGGAGGAACACGACCGGGTGGTGGCCTTCACCTCCCAGCTCCCCCACGTCATCGCCAACGCCTACGTCAAGGGCGCCCCCGTCGCTCGGCGGGAATTCTTCGGCGGCACCTTTCGGGACATGACCAGGGTGGCGGGCCTGAACGAGGAGATGTGGTCGGAGATCTTCCTGGGGAACCGGCACAACCTCGCCGTTGAACTGAAGGCCTTGGTCTTGAGGCTTTCCCGGTACGTCGACGCCCTGGAAGAGGGCAGCGTCCCCGCCCTACTCGACCTCCTCAGGGATGGCAGCGAGTGCAAGAGGAAGGTCTCCATCACCGAGGGGGTGAAGTGATGGCCGTTATAGAGGTAAGGGTGGAAACGGGACGGCCCTACAAGGTCCTGATAGGCTGGGACTTGTTGAAAGGCATCGGTGAAAACCTTTCCCCGCTCCACGGTCCGTGCTCGGCGGCGCTGGTCACCGACGAGACGGTGGACCTCCTCTACGGCGACACCGCGGCGGCCTCCCTCGCCCGGGCCGGCTTCCGGGTAGTGCGGCACGCCATCCCCCCGGGCGAGGGGTCCAAGACCATGGGCCGCCTCAACCTCCTGCTGGAGTCGCTGGGGGAAGAGGGCTTCACCAGGACGGACCTCATCGTCGCCCTCGGCGGAGGCGTCGTCGGAGACCTCGCGGGTTTCGCGGCGGCCGTCTACGAGCGGGGCATCCCCTACATCCAGGTGCCGACCACCCTGCTGGCGGCGGTGGACTCCTCGGTGGGCGGGAAAACGGGGGTGAACCTCCCGGCCGGGAAAAACCTGGCCGGCGCCTTCCGGCAGCCCGAACTGGTGCTCTGTGACTGCTCCACCTTCCTGAGCCTGCCCAGGGAGGAACTGGCTTCCGGCGGGGCGGAATGCCTAAAGTACGGCATGCTCGGCGACGAGGCCCTCTTCCGCCGCCTGGAGGAGGGACTTCCCGCGATATGGGAGGATGTCGTGGCCTCCTGCGTGCTGCGAAAGGCCGAGATCGTGGGCCGCGACGAGACCGACCTCGGCCCGCGCCGGCTTCTGAACTTCGGACACACCGTGGGGCACGCCGCCGAGAGGCTGAGCGGCTACACCCTCCGCCACGGGGAGGCCGTGGGGCTGGGCATGCTGGTCATCACCAGGGCCGCCGAGGCGATGGGACTCTGCGCCCCCGGTACGGCGCCGAGGATCGCGTCGGCCCTCGGGGCCATGGGCCTGCCCACGGCCTGCCCCTACTCAGCGGAGCGCCTGGCCGAGGCCGCCCTGGCCGATAAGAAGCGCCGGGGCGACGAGATCACCCTGGTGATGCCCCGGAGGGTGGGAGAATGCTTCCTCCACCCCGTCGGGGTGGGAGAGCTGCCGAAGATACTCTCCCTCGGAGTGGAGGGGGCGCCATGCGGGTAGTCTGCCGCCCGGGCCGGCTGAAGGGCCTCATCGATGCAATACCCTCCAAGTCCCACGCCCACCGGGCGATGATCGCCTCGGCCTTCGCCGACCGACCCACCCGCCTGGTGATGCGTGACCGGGCCGGCGAGGACGTCCTGGCCACCCGGCGCTGCCTTGAGGCCCTGGGGGGGTCCTTTTCCCGGGAGGACGGAGCCTTCGTGGTGACCCCGGCGCAGGACCCGCCGGAGAACCCCCTCCTGGACTGCGGCGAAAGCGGGTCGACCCTGCGGTTCCTCTTGCCCGTGGCGGCCGCCCTGGGTCGGGGCGGGCGCTTCGTCGGCGCCGGCCGCCTGCCGGAGCGGCCCATCGGGCCGCTGGTCGCGTCGCTGCGCCTAGGGGGGGTGACGGCCGACCGGGACAGCCTGCCCCTGGCCCTGAAGGGGCGGCTGCGTTCGGGTGAATACCCCTTGCCGGGGAACGTCAGTTCCCAGTTCGTCTCGGGGATGCTCCTCGCCCTGCCCCTCCTGCCCGGGGGCGGCTCGGTCCGGCTCCTCGGGCCGCTCGAATCCTCGGGCTACGTAGAAATGACCCTGGAGACCCTGCGGGACTTCTCGGTGCCGGCGGCCGCCGCTGCCGGGGGTTTTCTCGTCCCGCCGGGTGAGGGTTACCGCTCGCCGGGGGAAGTGATTATAGAAGGGGACTGGTCCAACATGGCCTTCTTCCTGGCCGGGGGCGCCCTGGGCGGCGAGGTGCGCTGCCTCGGGCTTTCGCCCTCGTCGGCCCAGAAGGACAAGGCCGTGGCCGGGCTTCTCCGCCGGTTCGGGTCGTCCGTCCGGTGGGAGGGCGGCGCCCTCGGGGTCACCGGCGGACCCCTCGAAGGGGCCGGGGCCATCGACGCCAGGGAGATCCCCGACCTCATCCCCGTCCTCGCCGTGACGGCCGCCTTCGCCCGGGGAAAGACCCTCTTCGAGGGGGCGGCCCGCCTCAGGCTCAAGGAAAGCGACCGGCTCGAGAGCACAGCCTCGATGATAAGGGCCCTGGGCGGCGACGCCCGGGAGGAACCCGACCGCCTCGAGGTGACGGGGGGCGCCCCCCTGGAGAGAGGCGTCGTGGATTGCCGCGGCGACCACCGCATCGCCATGGCGGGGGCCGTCGCGGCCCTGGGCTGCCGCAACGAGACGGTCCTCCTGGGGGCGGAAGCGGTGAACAAGTCCTACCCTTCCTTTTTCCAGGATTACCGAAGTTTGGGGGGAGATTGCGATGTCATCGATGATCGGTGAGAAGCTCCGGGTTTCCCTCTTCGGCCAGTCCCACGGGCCGGCCGTCGGGGTCGTGATGGACGGCCTGCCCGCGGGCGAGGAGGTCGACCTCGATGAACTGCGCTCCTTCTTAAGGCGGCGCGCCCCCGGGGGAGGACCCCTTTCGACGCCCCGCGTCGAGAAGGACGAGCCCCGCTTCCTCTCCGGGCTCGCGGGGGGCCGCACCTGCGGCGCCCCCCTTTGCGCGGTCATCGAGAACACCGACGCCAGGCCGGAGGACTACCGCGAGGTCGCAACCGCACCCCGCCCCTCCCACTGCGACTACCCGGCCCGCCTCCGGTACGGGGGGTACGAGGACGCCCGGGGAGGCGGGCATTTTTCCGGCCGGTTGACGGCCCCCCTCTGCGTCGCCGGGGGGGTGGCGATACAGATCCTGAAGCGCCGCGACATCCACCTGGGGGCCCATGCCGAACAGGTGGGCTCCATCAGGGACCGGCGGTTCCACCCGACGGCCGTGACCGCGGGCGACCTCGCCCTGCCCGCGACCCGCCGGATCCCCGTCCTAGACGAGGCCAGGATGGAGGCCATGGAAAGGGAGATCCTCGCGGCGGCCGCCGAGGGCGACAGCGTGGGCGGCGTCGTGGAGTGCGCCGCCCTCGGCGTGCCGGCGGGGATAGGCGACCCCATATTCGGCGGCATGGAGAACCGGCTCGCCGCGGCGCTCTTCGGCATCCCCGGACTGCGTGGGGTCGAGTTCGGCACGGGGTTCGCCGCGGCGGGGATGAGGGGCTCCAGGCACAACGACCCCTACCGCCTGAAGGACGGGCGGGTGGTCACCGGGACGAACCACCACGGGGGGATCCTGGGCGGGATCACCACCGGCATGCCCCTGGTCTTCCGCGTGGCCGTGAAACCGACTTCATCCATAGCCATGGAGCAGAAGACCGTCGACCTCGCCGCCATGACGGAAAGGACGATCCGCGTGCCCGGAAGGCACGATCCCTGCATCGTTTTGCGGGCCGTCCCCTGCGTGGAGGCCGTCGCGGGCATCGTTCTGCTGGATGCCATACTGTAACGGACTAAGGGGGAAAGGACCATGGGAATGACTGAACTGAGGGCTGAGATCGACCGGCTGGACGAGGAGATCACCGACCTGGTCTGCCGGAGGATGGACCTTTGCGGCCGGATCGCCGGGGAAAAACAGAGGCAGGGGATCCCCGTCCTCGACGCGGGCCGGGAGCGGGAGATCCTGACCCGCGTGGGCAAGCGCGCCGGGGAGCCCCTGGACGTCTACCTCCGGTTGCTCTACTCGGTCATGTTCGACCTGAGCCGCTCCTACCAGGCAGCCCTCGGGGAAGGGGAGACCGAACTGGGGCGGCGCATCAAAAGGGCCGTCGCCGAAACGGCGCCCCGCTTTCCCCGACGGGCCACCGTCGCCTGCCCCGGGGAGCAGGGGTTCTGTTCCCAGGCCGCCTGCGACCGCTTCTTCTCCATGCCGGAGGTTTTCTACTTCCGCAGCTTCGAGGGAGTGTTCCAGGCGGTGGCCCAGGGGCTGTGCGACTTCGGCGTCCTGCCCGTCGAGAACGGCACCGGCGGTTCGATGGACGCCGTCTACGAACTCCTGCACCGCTACGGGTTCCACATCGTGCGCGGCACCCGGCTGCGCGCCCCCGCCGGGGAGTGCGGCCCGGCGGAGGGCGGTAGGACCGGCGACACCCGCTTCATCTGCGTCGCCAGGGAACTGCAGATCTACCCAGGGTCGGACCGGGTGAGCCTGATGCTCACCCTGCCCCACACGTCGGGGTCCCTCTACCGCGTGATCGCCCGGTTCGCCGCGCTGGACCTCAACCTGGTCAAACTCGAAAGCCGACCCATCGCCGGCAACGACCTGGAGTACCTGTTCTTCATCGACCTGGAGGCCTCGGTTTGGTCCGACGAGGTGGTTAGGGCCCTGGGCGAGTGCGCCTCCTCGGGGCGCCTCTTCGACTTCCTCGGCAGTTACAGGGAGATCTGAAGATGCGCTACGGGCTGCTGGGGGAGAAACTGGGCCACAGCCACTCCCCCATGATCTACAGGGAACTGGGCATCGCCGACTACCGCCTGTTCGAGGTGCCGCCCGACGGGGTGGAGCCCTTCCTGCGGGGCGGCGGCCTGGCGGGGCTCAACGTGACCATCCCCTACAAGAAAAGGGTGCTCCCCCTTTGCGATACCCTGACGGAGACCGCCCGGCGCCTGGGGAACGTGAACCTCCTCCTTTTCGACGGCGAAAGGAAAATACACGGCGACAACACCGATTACGGCGGCTTCCTCTACCTCCTTCAGCGGGCCGGCATCGACCCGTTGGGCAAAAAGGTCCTGGTGCTGGGCTCCGGCGGCGCCGCCCGGACGGTCACCCTCGCCTGCCTCGACTCGGGGGCGGGGCAGGTGATCCAGGTCTCCCGCTCCGGGCCGGACAACTACGGCAACATCCACCGCCACGCCGACGCCCGGATCCTGGTGAACGCCACCCCCGTCGGCATGCACCCCCTGGCCGACGAAGTGCCGCTGGGCCTGGGGAGCTTCACGGCCCTGGAGGCCGTGGTGGACCTCATCTACAACCCCCTGAGGACCGGGCTACTGCAGGAAGCGCGGCGGCGGGAGATCCCCTGCTCCTGCGGCCTGCCCATGCTCGTCGAGCAGGGGCGGCTCGCGGCGGAAACCTTCCTCGGTGGGAAGATCCCACAGGAGAAGAGCGAAGAGATCCATGCCGCCCTGCTGCGGGCGGTGGAAAACATCGTGCTGGTGGGGATGCCGGGCAGCGGCAAAACCTCGGTGGCCGAGCGGGTCGCCCGTGAAACGGGCCGGAAAAGGCTGGACACCGACGAGATGGTGAGGGAGCTGACGGGGCGGGATCCGGCGGACCTCATCGAGCGCGACGGGGAGGGGGCCTTCCGCCGGGTCGAGGAGGAGGTCGTGCGCAAAGCCTCCGGTGAGAGCGGGTCCGTCATCGCCACCGGCGGGGGCGCCGTCCTGAGCGGGGCGAACCGGGCGGCCCTCCGCAGGAACGGCCGGGTCTACTGGCTCGACCGACCCCTGGCGGACCTCCCCCGCGAGGGTCGCCCCCTGTCAAAAGACCTGGGCAGGCTTTACGAGGAGCGCCGCCCCCTCTACGGGGAGGCCGCCGACGCGAGGATAGACGCCTCCCGGGGGGTGCTGCCGGCCGCCCGGGCGATCCTGGAGGAATTCCATGCGCATACTGGTGCTTAACGGGCCGAACCTGAACCTCCTCGGGACCAGGGAGCCCGATATCTACGGCGAAAAGAGCTACGGTGAGATCGTGGACGCCATTGAGGAACACTGCCGGCGGAGGGGCGTCCGTGTCGAGGTGCGCCAAAGCAACCACGAGGGGACCCTGGTCGACTACATCCAGGAAGCCACCGACGGCTTCGACGGGATCGTGATCAACCCGGCGGCCTACACCCACACCAGCGTGGCCCTCCTCGACGCGGTGAGGGCCGTGGGCCTCCCCACGGTGGAGGTCCACCTGAGCGACCCCGACAAGAGGGAGACCTTCCGCCGGGTCTCCTACATCCGCGAGGCCTGCGTCGCGACCTTCAAGGGCCGGGGGTGGGCGGGCTACCTGGAAGCCGTGGACTACCTGCTGGACCATACGGCGGGTCGTCGGGGCCGGGCGACGTGATATCCTTGCTTATCAGGGGGGGTCCGCTCCCCCGCCATTTGAAAGGAGAGGAATGATCCCCATGGGCGCTGAAAAGGGACGCAGCGAGGAGATACTGGTACCCGCCGGGTACGCCCGGGCCTTTGAGGTCCGAAAGGACGGACTCTTCACCGTCACCGACGTGGAGGGCGGGCAGATCGGCGACCTGGTGGCCTTCAACGCCGACGACCTCTCGGAAAAACTGTCGCCCTCCCACACCAGGCTCGGGCTGCATTCAATAAAGTTCAAGGTGGGCGACGCCCTCAGGACCAACCTCCGCAGGCCCATGATGGAGATCGTCGAGGACACCGTCGGAACCCACGACATGCTCATCCCGGCCTGCGACGAGCAACGTTACCTCGTCGACTACGGCGTGGAGGACCATAGAAGCTGCGTGGCCAACTTCGAGGAGGTCCTGGCCCCATGGGGACTCTCCAGGGCGCAGATACCCGACCCCCTCAACATCTTCGAGAACGCCGCCGTCGGCCCCGACGGAAACCTGGTCCACCTGCCGGTCCTGTCGAAGGCCGGCGACCACATCACCTTCAGGGCCCTGATGAACCTGGTCTGCGCCGTCTCGGCCTGCCCCATGGACCTGAACATAACCGGCGGCGACAGGATCACCGACATGGTGGTGACCATCGAATACGGGGATTGACCGGGCCCCGCCTAAAGGTCACGTCATCCACCGCCCGGCGCCCGCCGGGAGCCCTGAAGCGACAGCGGGGGCTCCAGGGAACACCTTTCCAGCAGGACCCTGTCGCGGAAGATCTCAAGCGTAGGCCCGTCGGCGGCCACCTCTCCCCGGTGCAGCACTATCGTCCGCGGGCAGACGTCCAGGACGAGGTCCAGGTCGTGGGCGGCGATGAGGCGCGTGTGGGGAAAACCCACCAGGAGGTCTATCAGCGCTCTCCGGCTCTTCGGGTCGAGGCCCGAACTGGGTTCGTCCATGAGGAGGATCTCCGGGTCCATGGAGAGGACGGCGGCTATGGCGGCGGACCTCTTCTCACCCCCGGAGAGGCGGTAGCCCGGTCGGTCGGCGAGGTGCCCAGCGCCGACGCTGTCGAGGGCCGAGGCGACCCTGGCGGCCAGGGCTTCACCGGTCACCCCCTGGTTGATGGGTCCGAAGGCGACGTCGTCGAAAACGGTGGGCATGAAGAGCTGGTCCTCGGGGTCCTGGAAGATGAGCCCAAGGCGGCGGCGTATTTCCCGGACTGTCCCCTTGGAAAGGACCATACCGCCTATATCGATGATCCCCGAAAAAGGCTCTATCAGGCCCGTCAGGGCCAGCAGGAGGGTCGACTTGCCGGCGCCGTTTGCCCCGACGAGGCCCACGGCCTCGCCCCGCCCCACCCCGAAGGAGACACCCCTCAGCGCCGGGGTCCCGTCGGGGTACGAATACTCAAGCCCCTTAACGTCGATGTAAGGGCCCCTCATCCCCCGATCACCCCGAGGAGGGCGCCCGGCAGGTCCACGAAACGCGCCAGGGCGAAGTAGGCCAGCCAGGCACAGACGAACAGGCCGTCCCGCCGGGGGGAAAACGGCGATGGGCGGGCCGTCCTGACGGCCCCATCGAAACCCCGGCTCACCATGGCCCGGTGGATCCTGGAACCCCTGTCCATGGTCCTCAGCAGGAGGCCGCCCAGCATGGGGCCCGACACCAGCACCGGGATTCCGCCCCCTTTACCGGAGGACCTCAGCGAATGGGCCCGGAGGGTCCTCTCCACCTCGCCCGCCAAAAGGCCGATATAGCGGTTCATGAACTGGAGCTGCACCACGAGCGCCGAGGGGACGCCCAGGCTCTCCAGGGCCGCGAAGAGGTTGTCGGGCCGCGTGGTCATCGCCAGCAGCACCACCGACGATACGATGAGGGTCGACCGGACCAGGATGGAAATGAAGGAGACCCACCCTCCGCTCAGGACCACCGGGCCCAGACCGGCCATGGGCTCCCTGTCGATGAGGGGGTTGAAGACCCCCACCAGCAGGATGAAGGGGAGCGCCGCCGCCGACCTCTTGGCCACAGCTTGGACGGGCAGGCCCGAAAGGGCGGTTAAGACGAAGGGGTAAAGGAAAAGCGGCATCACTCGGGAAATATCGTACTTCCCGAAGGATGTGACCGTGACGGCAAAGGCCAGGGTCACGACCCATTTCGCCCTGGCGTCGACGGAATGGGCCGGGCTCCGCGAAAGGGCGAAATCCCGGGTGGAATTGACGTTCCCTATCCCTCTGCCGAAACGGCTTGACAAAAAGGGCTCCTTACCCCGCGACCGGGAAGCGGCGCAAAGACCGTCAGCGGCTCCCGGCCGCGGCCTTTCTCAAGATCAGCCCCACCCCGGCGGACAAGAGGAAAACGATCGCCCCGCCGACGAGGCCGGACACGGAGGTCCCGGGGTCCATGACGGACTGTTCCTGGGCGGCGCCTTCAGCTTCGCCCTCATCGGCGGCCTCGGGTTCGCGGAACCCGTAGTCCGGAAGGAAGGAGAACCTCTCCTGCAGCAATGCCAGGGCCGAATGGATACCGCCCTCGGGGGCCTCCAGTTCCTCGCGGCCCGAGGTCTTCTCTATGGCCCACTCGAGACCGTCGGGGAAGCTCGAAGCGAACCATGAAAGGATCCCCCCCGTGATCACCGCCGCGGCGACGAAAAATACGATGACCTTCTTGAGGGACACAGCTCCGGAAGGGGCGTCGCCCTGCACCGCCTCGATCACCTCGGGTCGCGCCTTCCAGACGTAGGACACGACAGCCGCGGTGATGACCCCTTCCACGAGGCCGATGGCGAGGTGAATGGGCTGCATCAGGAGGAGGAAGGTCTTGAAGGGCAGGTCGGTAATGCCCGAGGCCAGTGTCTCCAGCACGACCGAGAAGGCTCCCAGCTGGAGGGCCGCCACGACGGAAACCACCGACCCTGCCAGGATCTTCAGGTTCGAGGGGTTCCTGCCCGCTATGGGCCGGTAGATCAAGGGGTACGCCAGGAAGCAGGGGAAAAAGGCGAGGTTGAAAACATTGCACCCCAGGGCGAGAAGGCCCCCGTCGGCGAAGAACAGGGCCTGGACCGAAAGGACCGAGGCAAGGGCGATGAAGGCCGCGTAAGGCCCCAGTAATATGGCCAGGATCATCCCCCCTCCTATATGCCCGCTGGAACCGGTCGCCGGGATGCTGATGTTGATCATTTGGGCCGCGAAGATAAAGGCGCCGAGCACGCCCATCAGGGGGACCTTCGGGTCATCGCCGGACTCCTTGAGCTTCTTCGCCGAATAGGCCGTGACCCCGGCGGTCACCGCCCACATAGTCCCACCCACCGCGGGAGACAAAAGAGCATCGGCCATGTGCATGGGGGGAGCCTCCTTTTATTACGTATTTTGGCATTTGTAATACTTCGGGGCTCCCCTGTCAACAGGGAAAATGGGAGGCCCAATCCACTTTGGACCCAGAGCTTTGTTAAGCCTTGTGACAGGGTACAAATCAGAAAAGGATTGCCCAAAAAGGATCAGATCACCGTGGTGTGCTCTTGTTCGATGAAAGGCCTATTGTCCGGGATAGATCCGATGTTTTTCTTTAGGGACAGGAAGTAGGCAACGGGAGAAAAACTCAACCCCGACAACGCTTCTTACTCAGAAAAATACATGCTCTCCTTTTGGTGAACCTTTAAAGCCATTTCCGTCACTACCTCAAAGGAACGATCCATATCAAACTCTTCAAAATCTTTCCCCCGGAGAACCGGTTTAAGTTGAGAATGCACTTGTCGACGAAGTTCATCTAACTTGGCCCTTGAAACATCAATAGGCCCGTTACCAGGGACAGCCATTTTCTTTATTAAAAGGTCTGCAAGGTCGGGATCGTTGACATTTATACCTAGATGTCTCACAGCATAGTCAATATCATAAAAATCACGGATTGCCGGCTCCTGTCTCGAAAGGGCGGCTCGGAATTTCTCAGCGAAACTCTCGAGAAGCGAAAGACTCGATATCTTTACTGGAGGGACAAAGAATCCTGCGGAGATCGGATTTCTGAGGATAGTCTGTGCGGCAGCCATCGACACCGGCGTTAATATCGGTTCCCGAAGACCTATCTCAAGTTTTACGGTCTCGATGTCCCCGGAGATCAGTGAAATGTACCCTATATCGGCAAGGTATTGTCTTGAGTCATTAGCTCCTTTTAAACTCTGAACTAGATTGAAAACAGTGATTTTACGCGGAAGGTCCCTAATAGCCTCCTTGAGGCCAGCCACACGTATACTTCTTTCTCTTCGGGAGGCATCACTAGGAGAAGAAATGACAAAATCCAGGTCTTCGCTCATGCGATAAAAATCAGCATGCACCTTGGAAAGGCAAGTACCTCCCTTGAAAACAAGCTCTTTACTGTTGTGAGCTAGGTACGAAAGAAGGACGGTACAAAAATAATCTTTCTCGATCAATCGAGCGGTAAAACCGGTTTCGGCGGCGGTGAATGACAGAGCTTCACGAAAAAGTACAGGATCTTCATGGTTGCGAATAGGAGGAAGATCAGGCGCTCGCATTATCCACAACACCCCATCTTGAGTCGGCCTTTCCGATCTTGGGCTTGGTCGGGATCCAGGGGATGGGACTTGAGGTTTCCTTCAGGCCTGCTCGCAGCCTCTGGAGAAGAGCCTGTCCTACTCCTTCGCGGTCCAGCAAAAAACCGATGCGCCGCTTTGTCCCCACGTCACCAAACCTGGCAGCACTATCCACCAGTCGTTCCGGACTTATTCGGCCGGAAGAGAGTTCTTGGCATATCCAGTCATAACCCCTGGGCAAACTGTTGAACCTCGACCAGTCATAGACCGCGTCTACAAGCGTTCTAACCCTGGAAGAGTAGACCAGGACCTGGCCGCCCTGGGTTGAAAATTCCTCCGTATCACCAAGCCTCTGTTCTGCCACCTTGATAAGAGTGAAGGCTACCTTCCCGACCTTTCGATCTCCCGAGATCCCCGTGTTATAAACGTAGGTTCTCAGGGGGATCTGCTCGTCGAAACCGTAACGGTTGAAAGCGTTGGGTCCGCACACCTGGTACCGCGCATTCTGCTCTTCCATTAACGTGGTCAGGGCTAGTGCCTCACCTGGGTCCCACGCTCCACCCAGCGGCAACCTGGGCGGAAGAAGGTATAATCCCCGTTGCACGCGGACAATGATCCCGGCCGCGGCAAGGCGGCTGAGCAGACGCCGCTCCTGGTCCCCGGTCAACCCCAGCGGTCCCTCCAAGTCTCCAGACCTTACCTTTGTTATATCGCGCATCTGGGTGTAAGCGAAAAACTGTGATTCCATCTCTCCTAAACGGCTCTTCATAGCCGTATTCTATTCCAGGATGATCGCCTGTCAAGCGATTAACGATAAATAGAATGCAACGCGATCCGCTACTCTTGAAGCAAAGATAAAAAAGTGCCGCCGTCGCGGGGACGTCGATAGCCCCTGAGGCGGCGGCATCAGCGGCGCGGCCCGGCAAAGGGCCGGAGCCTTAACCTCGCTTAGCCAGCAAGTACTCTTTCAGGGCGACGGCCTGGTTGAACTCCTCGTCGTGGGCCGAAAATAAAAGGGTGACGCGCCCCTTGGCCGCCAGCTCCCGTAGCTGCCCGATCGTTTCGGCGTTGCCGTCCAGTTCCTTGAAGTAACGGGTCCTGAACTCCTCCCACTTGGCGCGGTCGTGGTTGAACCACTTCCGCAACTCCGTGCTCGGCCCCGCCTCCTTGAGCCACAGGTCGGCCTCCATCTTCTCCTTGCTGATCCCCCTGGGCCACAAGCGGTCCACCAGGACGCGGGCGCCGTCCTCCTTTGACGCCGGTTCATAGACCCTCTTCGTCTTGATATCCATCGCGGCCATCATCCTCTCCCCTCCTCAGGGTCGGGTTACCCCTTCTTCCCGGCCGAACCGTAGGGGCTCACGTAGTCGCCGACCTTGGTGCGGAAGGAAATGTTCATCCGGTTCCAGCCGTTGATGGCGATGATCGCCAGGTTCAGGTCGACCAGTTCCTTCTCGCTGAAGTGCTCGCGCGCCTGGGCGAAGACATCGTCGGGCACGCCCTGCACGGCGATCCGGGTGACCGCCTCCGTCCAGGCCAGGGCTGCCCGCTCCCTTTCGGTGTAGCCCGGGGCGTCCCGCCAGGCTGACAACAGGTACAGCCGCTGTTCGGTCTCACCCCTGGCGCGGGCGTCCTTGGTATGCATGTCCAGGCACCAGGCGCAGCCGTTGATCTGGGAGGAACGACACTTGACCAGGTCCAGCAGCGACGCTTCCAGGCCGCTCTTGTGGATCACCCGCTCGAGATGGATCAGGGCGTCGAACGCTTCGGGCGAGGCTTCCTTGTAATCCAGCCGTTGGCTCATAATGCACCTCCGATTTGAGGTTAGGATACCGAAAAAGGGAGGGTGAAAATTAAGATCGGCGGGGGCGTTTTTCCCTGGGGATGAAGTTGGCCGTGGCAAAGGCGAGTCTTTTCCCTTATCGCCATCCTAACGGGTTACTCCTGAGAATATTATTGCTTAATCCTACAGGTTCGGAACAAATCATACAAGCCGCCGTTACGGCTATCCCATGATCTGCCGTTTCAGGCCCTGCAGAGAATAAAAAAAAGGCCGGTTTCCCGGCCGCGATCGTTTTTCATTGGCTCCCCCGTGCAACGCTTTTCATAACCGTTCTCCTTCTCCAGAGTTAAGCTCAAATCTGGTGTATGGAGTTGCAATATAAAGCGGCGTATCCTTTTTATCTCAAGGATTTCTTGATGGACCTGTATCTTGACTTAGCCTTTTCGTAAAAGTTCTCTCTTGTGGCAACAAGGAGGGTAAGGCAAACCTTCTCCTCGGTCATGACATAGTAGGCTACACGCCATTGACCGCTGCCTTTTAGGGAAAAGTGAAGGGATCGGACTTTCGCAAGTGAGCCTTCAAGGAGATCACCTGCAAGGGGTTCTGTTCCAAGAATCCGGATCTCTTCAAAGATTTCGTTAAGATGGGGTTTGCAGGCCTTGGCTTTAAGGTCTTTTACGGCACCCGTTGAAAATTCTATGGAATATTCCTGATCTTTGTCCTTATTCAAGATCTACCCCCAGCTGAGATGCAACATCCTTGAGACCAACGGTCTTGCCTTCGTTACGCTCTCTTAATGCATCTAACGCAAGAGCATCAAAAGGGTCCACCGCTTTTTTCAAGACAAAGTATCCAACCTCTTCCTGCAGGAAAAGCGTATCACCCGGTTTGATGTCGAGGTTCTTTCGGAGTTTGTTTGGCAGTGTTAACCGGCCCTTTTCATCCACTTTCAAAGAGATAGCAGACATTCATTATCACCACCCTGGTGGGAATTTCCCACATGACATTATAGTTCAATGGCAAAAATGGTCAATGGGGTAAGTGACATAGCAAAACCTGTTCAAAGTTATCAGGTTCAAAGTTCAACTTAAAACCGTGACGCGGAACTCGGGACTTCAAGGATCAAGTACGTCAACGGCACCCAATTGTGGGGATCCTACCCGGGCCTTTTCTCCCCCACCAGGGACGTGACCGCCGACAGCGCCGCCATGGCCGCCCCGGCCGTGTAGGCGTACCCCAGCGCGGAGGAAAAGGCCGCCCTTTCCACGGGGCCGAGGAGGGCCTTTTGAAAAGCCCCCGGCGGGGCGAAAGCGAAGAGCACCGCCCCTCCCGCCGCGACGCCGAATACCATCCCCACGTTGCGCATCGTGCCGAGGATCCCCGAAGCCACCCCCAGGTGGGACCTCGGGGCGTTACCCATCACCGCGCTGTGGTTGGGTGACTGGAAAAGGCCGGTGCCTACGCCGAAGAGGGCCAGCCTCCAGGCCACGTCGGCCGCTCCCGACGAGGCCGACAATCCCCCCATGAGGAGGAGGGCCAGGGCGCAAAGGGCTGCGCCGGCGCAGGCCGGGGCCCTGGAGCCCACCCGATCGGAGAGGGAACCGCTGAAGGGGGCCACCGACATGGTGGCCAGCGGGAAGGCTGTCATCACCAGCCCCACCCTGTCGGGTGGGTACCCCAGCAGCCCCTGGAGGAAGAAGGGCGTGACGAAGACCATCACGTACTGGGACATGAAGTTGAGCAGGGCGCTCACGTTGGCGAAGGTGAAGGTCCGGTTCCGGAAAAGGTCGAGGTCGAGCAGCGGCTGCGGCGACCTCTTCTCGATCCGGAAGAAGGCGGTCCCCGCCGATACGGCCGCCAGCAGCACCAGACCCGAGACCCGGTCCAGGCCGTGGCCCTGGAGGCGGCGGACGAAGAAAAGGATGGAAAAGAGTGAAATGAACGCCGTGACCACGCCCCCCGCGTCGATCTTGCCGGGCTGGCCCTTCAGCTCGGGGATGACGAGCCAGCCCCAGGCCAGGGCGGCGAGGCCGATGGGGACGTTGATGAGGAACACGAGGCGCCAGCTCGACAGGGAAGTGATGAACCCGCCCAGGGATGGCCCCAGCGCCAGGCCGACGGAGATGCTGACAGCGTTTATCCCCAGGGCCTTGCCCCGCTCCTCCGGGGGGAACGAGGCCGTCACGATGGCGAAGGGCACCGCCATGGTCAGCCCCGCGGTCAGCCCCTGGAAGGCGCGGAAGGCGATGAGCCACCGGATCGTAGAAGCGAGGCTGCACAGCCCCGAGGCCGCCACGAAACCCAGGAGGCCGAAGAGATAGACCTTCCGGTACCCCAGGATATCGCCCAGGCGGCCGTAAAAAAGCAGGAGGCTGCTGATGGTGAGGAGGTAGATCATGGTCACCCATTGGGCAGTAGATATGCCCACGCCGAAACCGCTGGTGATCGTGGGCAGGATCGTGTTGACGATGCTCGCGTCGATGGGCCCCAGGATGCTCCCCAGCATCACCGCCCCCAGGATGCTGTAGCGGCCCCGGTACCGACCGCCCAGGCTGCCCTCCACCATTTTCGATCACCACCACCCTTTTCGCTCAGCTGGTCCTTTTGCCTCTTTATAGTCTACTCCCACCCTTGTTGACAGACCATCGGGGGGTCGATATACTAACCTTCGCGCCACTCTGGCGTCTTGGGGCGGATAGCTCAGCGGGAGAGCACCTGCCTTACAAGCAGGGGGTCACAGGTTCGAACCCTGTTTCGCCCACCAGGAATCTTCTCAAAGGTTATAATAGATGGACGGGGTTGTAGCTCAGTCGGTTAGAGCGCCGGCCTGTCACGCCGGAGGTCGCGAGTTCGAGTCTCGTCAGCCCCGCCAAATTCCTTGAAAAAAGGGCGAGATAGCTCAGTAGGTAGAGCAGCGGACTGAAAATCCGCGTGTCCCCAGTTCGATTCTGGGTCTCGCCACCATAAGAATCCATGAGATGTGAGGCGGAAGTAGCTCAGGGGTAGAGCACAACCTTGCCAAGGTTGGGGTCGCGGGTTCAAATCCCGTCTTCCGCTCCATTTTTCCCTTTGCGGGCGGCATAGCCAAGTGGTAAGGCAGAGGACTGCAAATCCTTTATCCCCGGTTCGAATCCGGGTGCCGCCTCCACTTTAGCCCTTATTCCGCATCACTTGATTCCTCGGTAGCTCAATCGGCAGAGCGGGTGGCTGTTAACCACTAGGTTGCAGGTTCGAGTCCTGCCCGAGGAGCCAAATTCAATCCGCTAGATCAAGCGGTTCTTGTTTAACGCGAGGCCCCGTGGGGATCCCCACGGGGCCTCGCCTTTTGGGGCGTCGGCATCTGCCTCGCGACTGCTTTTTGCAAGCCGGAACCCCTCACCCTGCACTGGGGAAAAGTTTTGCAATAGTGAGGAATTTCGACTTGCAAAAACACTAATTTCCCTATTTGCTGCACTATCCCTATCCGAGGTATTCCGTTTTTATTTTTAAATTGCAATGCTTATCTCAATTTCGTCAATTGTGTAGGTCTGACACCTTTGTTCTGCCCACGCCCTGCGGTCGGCGACCCTCATTCTGTTGAGCGTACATTCGTAGGGCGCGATCACTTGATTCGGTGCGACCAAGCCGTGCTCAGCGGATAGGATGAACCACGGACACCCTGATGCCTCGACGTACCGTCGGGCCTTGCAGAAGAACTCCGAGACATATAGGTCGCGGGCCTCGCACGCCAACTCACGCTTTCGGCTGACGCACGACACGAGGTAGATGGTGGTATTAACAGGCTGCATGACGACCTCCGCAGCTATGAGGACTGTGTTGTCACCGACACAAACCGCGCTTTGTATGCGCTACGGGTCAACTTCAAATGGCGGATAAACCCGGCCAGTTCAGGATGCTGATTGCCTTGAATGTTGAGGGGATAGTGGTAGTCACCTTGAAGTTCAGAGCGCTCTATCTCCTTGGCTTCCTGGCGAGTGGTCGCAACTCGCCAAGCAACCGATAGACCATCAAAGTACTGGTCGATTTGCTGGGCACCTTGCAGGTAGTCAAAGTTGTTCAGAGCAAGCAGGGTAAACCGGAAGGTCGAAAGGAACCCTGACCGCAGAGCACTGAGCGTCAACTTCTGGGCAGCGTGCCACTTCACTCGCTCCGCAAGATTGTTTGCCATGCCATGATAAAGACAGACCTTGCCCTCGGCCGCGCTACGAAAGCGCAATTGGGAAACGTCGGCTAAGTCAGCAATTCCTAGGCTGCCGAGCGCAGTCCGAGGGAAGTACCACCAATACACACCCGGTGATGGCGGTAGATCGGACCAGGCCCCCACTCGGAGAGCCGTTAGTAGTTGGGGTTCCATCATCGCGCACCCTCTGCCGCCGAACGTCGCGCTTCAGTCGCGCATGAGCGCTCAGCATGAGTGCGTCGGCTGGAAGCGCTTGTTATGTGCTCGTTTCCTTTACGCCAATCTTTACGAGAGGAGCAAACACCCTTTTGAAGTGCAATAGCTTCTCGATTTGCCACTTTCGTAGTTGCTCCAGTTCCTCCGCGATGCTCTCGATGCTTCCGCTTCGGCTTACATAAATTCGCGATGCGCGCCTGCCGTCAAGACGTTCCCATTGCACTGAGTAACCTAATTGCTTCTCGATGCTGTCCTTTTGGTTTTGCAGCCAATCAAAAAGGGCCTTGTTTGCTTCGAAGGTTCCAAGATCGATGTAAAGTTCTACACGCACCGTGCCATCGCCAGCAAACACGGCGCTGAACGCAACGCCCGACGTGCCAGCAGAGAACGCATACCAACTCTGAGGCTGCGCGATTCGCGCGCCAGTGAATTTATGTTTTTCTCGGAGTTCGTCGATCAGGCGTTGATAGTACTGCCTGTACGCCTCACCCTTTATTGAGACACGGCCAGTAGTTTGGCTTCTCTTGGTTTTTTGCCATTCGTTCGGGAATACGACGGGCTTGAAGTCATATGCAGGCCTTGAATCGTCAATCTGCAAGAGTTCCACCACGACACCATAGAATTCTGTATCTGTGTCGGTTCGTTGGTTCAGCCACTCAAGCGCTTGACGGTGTTCCTCGCGGATAGTCTCCGCAACCCAGATAACTACTGACGCCCCAAACCCAGCCGCATAGGTCAGTAATTTTCCAAGGTGATCATGATCTGTTTGCGTGAGTTGGTTCTCAATAACTACCGTTCTGCTGCTTCCAAGATCCTTGGCGAGGAGATCAAGCGAGAAGTCGCCGACGCTTGCCTCCCTTGCCTCAAGTTCTAAATCCATTCCGAGCGCGGCACCCAGCTCCTCAATGTTGTCCGCTAACCACGGTGTGAAATCACTGGCTTCCTTCGGCCAGGCTTCGCGAAGATTCAACCGCTTCAGTTTGCTCAGCTCTTTCATATGCCAGTTACCTCATTGTCGAGCGCATAACAATGTTTATATGGTTTCTCCACAACACCTTTGGGTTGCGACAACGCAGTATAACACCCCGCCTGCAATTCTCTCATAACATTTGCATTTACAGAAGATCAGGCCATGTTCTGCACTGAACACCGGGGATATAAGGTTTCTATGTAAGACACCTTCGCTCCTCCTCTACAAATCGTCCATCGGACTTTTGACGCCCTTGCCGCCCCGATTCAGGACATGGGTGTAAATCATCGTAGTCTTGACGTCCTTGCGACGAAGAAGTACCTGAACAGTCCTGATGTCGTAGCCCGATTCCAAGAGTTGCGTGGCGAAGGAATGACGGAATGTATGATTTTTCCGAAGTCTGTCCCTAATTTGTTTTCTATGACTTTCCGAAGTTTGTCCCCAAATTAACGAATAAGCACGCTGATATGCAGGCAGGACAATTTTGTTACCAGCCATCATCTTTCTAATAGTTGTCGAGGCATCCATCTTTCATGGCTCATTTTGATTCTGTGACATAACGTTCAATCTCAGCGGCGGGGTTTAGCCGTCCGCTGCAGAGCCTTGTTCAGCATTATCGACGCTACGAGTAACGGGTTGGTATTTTACGATTCCGACAATATGCGCAATTGAGGCAAGCAGGAACAGGTATGCGCCGATCGCTGCTGCGTTGACGCTCTCGCCAAAAAGATCAATCGATTTTGATGAAATGTATACTAGTGCGAAGACAACTGAGGCGATAGAACACACTAGCCCCTAATGTTTGCGAATTTCTTTGTTCTTGAAAAGCATGAGAACTGGATAGACCCAAAAACCTAGAAACAAGAAAGCTCCTTGGGATAACCCAGATTGCGATGCGATTCCAACATCAACCCATTTCATGAGCATGGATGCCGTTGCTGCGCATGCGGCGACAAAGATAACCTTGCCACTAAGAGTCCAGTTTTTCCAATCAATTCGTTGTTAGTCTTTTCCCTAGCTCCTTCGCCCTGTAGAGGTAACGCTCCATTCCTCTGTGTTCCACGGCACCGGCATACATGGTGCCGACAGTCTTCGCGTTGAGTGAATTGGCGATCGTGTCTTTGATTAGCGGGGTCGCCGCGTCGCAGAAACGCCTGAGAATGGTCGGCACCGAGCCTGATACCACAATGATCACTGCCCTGCGCTTCTTGCCCGATCTTGGCAGGGGGCAGCCGGCGATGGTGAGCACCTTCCCTTCCGGCTTTGCGAAGGTCCAGCAAATCCGTTCCAAGAACGTCATCAAGATACCTGTGGCGTAACCCATGTGCACAGGCGTGCCGAAGATGAGGGCGTCAGAATTCAGCACATCTTCTGCAATCGTCTTCATGTCGTCATCTATCGAGCATGGGGCTACGTCTGCATCCGTCGGGCTATCCCTGCATGCCAGGCAGTTCCGGCAGAACTGGATGTCGTAGTCAATCAGGTGCAGCTTCTTGACGTTACAGCTTGGGTTCGCCTCTCTTGCGCCTTCGATCGCGCTATCTACCAAAAGGTCCGTTGCCTTGCCCTTCCTCGGGCTTCCCACGACTGCGAGTAGATTCATTTGCATCCTCCGAGACTAACACCTGAGTTTAGCCGCGCCGCGAAGCGGCGTCGGGTTGAATGAATTGTTAGGCGTTACCGTCTTGGCTTGCAAGCTGTTTCAAAAGTTTTATAGCCTTGCGCGCTTTACTTTACGCTTCACCCCCAATGTTAAACGTAATAAGCTGGCCGCCCCGGACGTTTTGTTTGCCAGATCCGGTGATCTTAAAACGACCAGTCTCAAGCTCTTCAATATTGAGTGAACCAGAAATTCCACTCCATGAACCCCAACTAATTCCTGTCTGGAAGGTTACAAGACCAAGATAGCCGTTTGCGTCATCAATTTTCCAGCCTAATTGCTGGATTGCACGCCTTGCCAATTTGACCACCCTAGTCACGGTGCCAGTAAAAGTATCTGGATTGGGGTCGTAACTGACGCGAACTGGCGGCTGCGTGACCTGCGCTTGATTATGCGTAGATGACGAAACCGGCGCACCACAACCAGGACAAACTGCTGCCTTATAAGAAATTTCTTGTCCGCATTCGAAACATTGTATCAATGCCATGTCACTTCCCGTTGTTGTAACGCCCAACAATGTTTATATGGTTTCTCCGCAACACCTTTGGGTCGCGGCAACGCAGTACAACATCCCGCCTGCAATTCTCTCATAACACCTGCATTTACAGAAGATCAGGCCATGTTCTACACTGAACACGGGGGTATATATGGTTTCTATACAAGACACCTCCGCTTCTCCTCTTCAAATCGTCCATCGGACTTTTGACGCCCTTGCCGCCCTGGTTCAGGACATGGATGTAAATCATCGTAGTCTTGACGTCCTTGTGACCGAGAAGTGCCTGAACTGTCCTGATGTCGTAGCCCGATTCCAAGAGTTGCGTGGCGAAGAAGGACGGAATGTGTGTCAGGTGGCCCCTTTGGTCAAGTCGGCACCCTCACCCCTTACATACTTCTTCCAGAACCCCTCCCTCGCGTGGACTTCTCCACCTCCCTTTTGTTAAAGCACTCCTTTTGATATAATACAGAGAAAATTAATTAAACTAAACTAGGCAGTATGGGGCCCGAATGACTCCTCAGGCGATTGGTGATCTGATAAATTACAAGATTTGCTCATCCAGACATGGGGCGAGAAGGCAAGCGCCCGGCGTCAGTGATGGAAGACTGATGGCTATCTGTGGACGAAGTTGTGGCCTATCTCGGGATCAAGAGGGAAACGGTCTTTAAACGGATCTCTGAAAAGCGGATGCCTGCCCACCGGGTAGGTCGCCTTGGGAAATTCCGCAAGGATGAAGTGGTCGAGTAGGCGAAGGCAGGGTGAGGGCATGGTTACTTTGTTTAGTATTGCAACAAGGTAGACAAGAAATGACGGCCTCATGCGATTCGATACGTGAAGGATGTATCCTATCTGGCTCGCTCTTCAACGAGCCCATGCGTGTTGAAACTGCTAACAAAAGCAATGACGGAACTTGGACTGTCGGTCTTGTTGGCACGCGTACCGAACTGTTCCGAAGGGTTACGCTTTCAGATCATGACATTGAGAAGCTAACCATTCTTGACTCCGGTTTCACTTTTGATGGAGATGGTCACCTCCTTCGTTTGGGCCTCCAAGCATATTCGCTCGGCATCGCCTGGGAATTCGACCCCTATTTCGGCCTTTCAATTTCAAGAGTCGACCCGCTGCCTCATCAGCTCGAGGCCATTTACGACTACCTTCTGAAACTAGGGCGTGTCCGTTTCCTCCTTGCCGACGATGCCGGAGCCGGAAAAACCATCATGGCGGGGCTCCTCATCCGCGAGCTCCAGCTGCGCGGACTTGCGGAGAGGATTCTGATCGCCTGCCCAGCCAACCTGTCGTTCCAGTGGCAGAGGGAATTGAAAGAAAAGTTCGATGAGAGATTCCTCGTCCTGAAAGGCGGGGACATTCGTGAACAGTTTGGTGTCAACCAATGGCTAGAACAGAAAAAGGTCATCACTTCGCTCGACCTTGCCAAGCGGACAGAAATTCTGCCGGGATTGAAACAGGCACACTGGGATCTCATCATCGTAGACGAAGCCCACCGCATGTCCTGGACCCCCCCTGCCCGCAAAACAGCGCGCTATGCCCTCGGGGAACTCTTGCGAGATACTTCTGACAACATTCTTCTGCTGACAGCAACACCGCATAAAGGTGATCCGGCCAATTTTTCACTGTTCCTGCAATTGCTCGATTCGGATGCCTATGCCGATGTCCGCTCCATCCGTGAGGCCATGGAACGTCGTCGCGCTCCGTTTTATCTTCGTCGCACCAAAGAAGCGATGGTCTATTTCCCCGAACGGCAGGAAAACGGAACCTGGGTTGCAGAGAAGATCTTCACAAAACGGATCCCTCACACCGTTGATTTTCAGATCGATGGTGAGGAGTTTGATCTTTACAGAAATATTACCCGTTTCGTTAAACGTCAGAGTGCGAAAGCCGCGGCACAGGGTGATGATCCCCGCGCCCGGGCTGTCGGTTTTTTGATGTCCCTGTATCAGCGCAGGCTGGCCTCCAGCACCTACGCCATGCGGCGCAGCTTGGAAAACCGGGCGCGCAAGCTGGAAGACAATATCAAAAAAGCCCAGGCATTGGCCCGACAGGCTCCACCCGACCTTCCCGATCCGGAAGAGATCGAGGAGATGGAGGAAAATGAGCGTGAACGGCTGGAAGAGTTGCTTGAAGCCATAACGCTTGCAGGAAATGCCGAGCAGATCCGCGAGGAGATCGAGGAACTCCGTGAACTAGCCGAACAAGCCCAGGCCGTTGAAGGCTCAGGAACGGAGGCAAAACTGTCAAAACTGAAGAATCTGCTTCACCAGGAGGGGTTCTTTGAACATCCTGAACAGCGGTTGCTGCTCTTTACTGAGTTTAAGGATACCCTTGACTATCTTGTCCGAAACCTGAAGGATTGGGGCTTCAAAGTAGGCTGCATTCACGGCAGTATGAAACCGGGCTCCCGCGATGAGGAGGGCACACGTCTTTACTCGGAGCAGCAATTCCGTGAAGGCGCAATCCAGATTCTTGTTGCTACCGAGGCGGCCGGGGAAGGAATTAACCTACAGGTTTGTAATATCCTTTTTAATTACGACATCCCATGGAACCCGAATCGCCTTGAACAGCGAATGGGTCGCATCCACCGTTATGGCCAGCGGAAGGACTGCCTCATTTTTAACTTCGTGACCACAAACACCATTGAAGGTAGGGTTCTTCAACGGCTATTGGAAAAACTCCAGGAAATTCGCGACGCACTGGATGATGACGCTGTCTTTAATGTTGTCGGGGAAATACTTCCGTCCGCACACGTGGAGCGTGTATTGCGAGACTACTACTCTGGCAAACTTGGCGATGCCGATCTTGAAGAACGGCTCCTTGGAAATGTTGATGTTGAACGTTTTAAGGCAATATGCCAAAACGCGCTCGAAGGCCTTGCTTCCAAAAAACTGAATCTGGAGATGCTGATCGAACGCCGGGCCCAGGCTCAAGAACGCCGCGTCGTACCGGAAACGATCGCTCGTTTTATTCACGAGGCATCCGAATACGTTCCGCTCCAGTTAAGGATCATAGAGGGTATGGCCCATACCTTCGAGCCTGCCCGGACACCGCCTGTGCTTCAGCGCTACGAACGCGGGCCGGACTGGAAGCTTCCCCGTCTCGCGTCGAAGTATCCACGCTGCTCTACCGATCGCGAAGCTGCTGAAACCCATAACCTTGAATGGGTCACCCCCGGCCATCCGCTCTTCGAAGCCCTCCGCAGGCATGTCCATAACAAAGCGGCTGAAGTATTCGGAAAGGGATCGTGCTTCTATTCCCTGCAACACGAAAAACCTTCCCGTATCGATTTTTATCGAGCCCGTGTAGTAGACGGTCTCGGCCAAATCATACACGAGCGTCTTTTTGCAGTGGAACTTACCGGCGATGATGGGCCGAGGCTTCGTGAACCTAACATGCTGGGGAACTTTTCGCCCGCGGAATCTCCTGAACCGTTACCCGCTATTGCTGCCGAACCCGAGCAATCTGAGTGGTTGCATAGGATTGCACTCCAGCCGTTCCTTGAGGAAACACGGAAAGAGCGCCTGGAGGAGGTACAGCGCATTGCCGATCATGTGGAGCTCTCCTTGACCGAGTTGCTGCAGCGTGCGGATGAAGAAATAGGGAAGGCCCATGTAGATAAAGAGATGGGCATTGCCGGCGCGGATGGCCGTCTGGCCCAAGCCGAAAACCGTCACGAAGAAGTACGGGCCCGACGGGAACGGCGAAGACAGGAACTGGAGCAACAGCGGTCGTTATCCCTGCAGTCCGTGGAACGGATAGCGAGCGTCCTTGTCCTTCCGCACCCCGAGCAAGAGGCTTCTGATGTGCGTGGCATGCGCCCGAACCTGGAGACCGAGGCCATTGCCATGCGAGTGGTAATTGACCACGAAAAAGCCCGGGGACGCCAGGTCTACGACGTTCACGAAAAAAACCTGGGTTACGATGTAACCAGTCTGGACCTGAGCTCCGGCGAGTTGCGGCTCATAGAAGTTAAGGGCCTATCCGCAGCTTCCGGCACAATCCTGCTTACACCTAACGAAAGGCGCGTAGCCGAAGACCGCCGGGATTGCTACTGGCTCTATGTTGTAACCAATTGCGCCACCTGTCCAATTCTGCAGGAACCGATCAAAGACCCAGCCCGTTTCCCCTGGCAGGAGGTAACCAAGGTCGCCCACTACCGGCTTGAAATAAACGCAATGACGAAACCGATGAGGGTCAGGGAGGAACAACACCGTATGTCAAGAGGGATTAAGGATGAGGAAAAAGATGACTAACCGCAAGACCCTTTTTGTCAGCAGCGTCCAAAAGGAACTTAATGCTGAGCGGCGGGCCATCAAAAGCTTCTTGCAAAACGATCCTCTCTTTAGGCGCTTCTTCGATGTTTTCCTTTTTGAAGACCTGCCGGCAAGCGACCGCCGGACGGATGACGTGTACCTGGACGAGGTCGAAAATTGCGACTTATACGTCGGTCTCTTCGGTAACGAATACGGGTCGGAAGATGTCAAGGGCATCTCTCCTACGGAGCGAGAGTTCGACCTTGCAACCCAGAAAGGCAAACCACGCTTGATCTTTGTCAAGGGAGCGGATGACAAGGCGCGTCATCCCAAAATGACAAAACTGATTCGCAAGGCCGACTCCCAGCTCATTCGCCGTCGCATTACCGATTCAAATGATCTGACCGCTGCGCTGTATGCAGCCCTCGTTGAGTACATGGAACAGAGCGGGGACCTGCGCACCCTGCCGTTTGATGCCTCGGCCTGCCCCCGTGCAACCCTGAACGATTTGCCGCAGGAAAAGATCCAAACCTTTCTGGAAGTGGCCAGGCGGGAACGCAACTATCCCCTGCCTGTGAAAACCACAAGGGAGAAGACCTTGGCCCATCTCAACCTGCTGGACAACGGCAGCCCTACCCATGCGGCCGTGCTGTTGTTCGGCAAGGAGCCGCAGCGCTTTTTGCCGACCTCGGAAGTCAAATGCATGCACTTCCACGGTACCACCGTCAGCAAACCCATTCCTTCTTACCAGATCTATAAGGGGACGGTTTTCGAACTGGTGGATCAGGCTGCGGATTTCGTTCTTTCCAAAATCAACCGGCACATCGGCACCCGGGCGGAGAGCGTGCAGGCCCCGGCCACTTACGAACTTCCCAAGGAGGCCGTTACCGAGGCCATCGTCAACGCCGTTGCCCATCGCGACTACACTAGCAACGCCAGCGTGCAGGTCATGCTCTTTGCCGACCGGCTTGAAGTCTGGAATCCCGGCGAGCTTCCGCCTTCTCTTACACCGGAGCGCTTGCGGGAACCCCACGCCTCCATCCCGCGCAATCCGCTGATCGCCGAGCCCTTATACCTTGCCCGCTACATCGAAAAAGCCGGCAGCGGCACGCTGGATATGATCACCCGCTGCGGCGAGGCGGGACTTCCGTCCCCGGACTTCGAGGAACGGGCCGGGCAGTTCGTGACCACGATCTGGCGGGACTGGCTGACAGCGGAGGTTATATCTGGTTTTAACCTGAACGAGCGCCAGCAAAAAGCCATGGCATACCTCAAGGTTCATGGGAGGATTAACAATGCCCAATATCGTGATTTAACGGGAGTATCATCGAGAACAGCGCTGAGAGAACTTCGGCAACTCGCAGATATTGGTCTCCTCGTTAAGACGGGTGGAACCGGACAATCGGTACATTACGTGATTGCAAAATCGCAGCCAGTTATTGGCAAGCAAGAGGGGAACCGGTCATGAACCCGCCAAACTTGCCACGGATAGCAAGAACTAGATTCCGCCACGAACCCGCCAAACCCGCCACTATTTTCAGAGTAGGCAATACAAAGTGGCTCCAAAGGGGCCAAAGGTGTCATGGCCGGGAAGGGCTCATGGAAAAGATGGCCGAATAGGCTGCAAATAAGCAATTAGGGGATGTCGGGAAACAGGACACAAACCGGACATGTTCCCATTTAGGCTGGTTTATTTTGAGCTGGGGGGCGATAAGATGAAGAATGTTTCAAATACTGGGATTGCCTACGACAGCCTATATGTCAGGCCGGGCATGGTACGGGAAGGGCTTCGGCGGGCAGGATAGTCGGTACAAGGTTAAGATGGGAGGGTGTGCAATGACCTACACCATCTGCGTTTTGGCCGGTCTAGTAATTGGTGTCCTTGCAACCTGGCTGATCGCGTCCGCGCGCATCACGAAATCCTTCACGTTCAAGATGGAGGAGTCCGAGCGCCGGGCAAACCTGGCCGAGGGCCGCGCCTCTGGGCTGGAAGCCACCGTTACCGAACTTCGTGGGCAGAGTCAGAAGGCCTTTGAGGATTTCACGAAACTGCGGGACCAGTTAGGCAACGAGTACTGCGCGCGGGTAAAGGCCGAGACCCGATTGGCAGAAACCGTCCAGCGTCTTGAGGAGGAAAGGATACTTCTAGATGACGCGAAGGCCAAGCTCACGGACACATTCAAGGCGCTCGCTGGGGACACGCTCAATAACAACACGGACGCATTTCTGAAGCTGGCCAAGGAGACGCTCGACAAGGTTCTCACGGACGCCAAGGGAGACCTCGGCAAACGCCAGGAAGCCATTCAGGGCATGGTCAAACCACTTGCGGAGTCTATTACAAAATTCGAGGAACATGTCCGCACGATTGAGAAGAATCGGCAGGAGGCGTACTCCGGCCTGACCGAGCACATGAAACTTCTGTCCACAGGCCAGCAGCAGCTTCAGAAAGAGACCGCGAATCTAGTCACGGCCCTGCGCAAGCCGCAGGTACGCGGCCGCTGGGGTGAGATGACCCTGCGCCGCGTGGTGGAGTTGGCCGGAATGTCCGAGCACTGCGACTTTGCAGAACAGGTCACCATCAATACCGAGGAAGGCCAACAGCGCCCCGACCTCGTAGTGCAACTGCCGGCCGAACGCGAAATCGTAGTGGATGCGAAGGTCCCCCTGGAAGCGTACCTCGACGCCGTAGCCAGCGAGTCGGAAGACACGCGCAAGAAGGCAATGGCGCGGCACGCGGATCAAGTACGAACTCACATGAACACCCTTGCGTCCAAAGCCTACTGGAGCCAGTTCTCCAAAGCCCCCGAGTTTGTCGTGATGTTCATCCCTGGCGAGTCCTTCTTCGGCGCAGCAGTAGATGCTGACCGCACCCTCATCGAGGACGGACTCGAACAGGGCGTGATTCTGGCGACCCCTACGACGCTTATTGCGCTCCTGCGGGCCGTAGCATACGGCTGGCGGCAGGAACTGGTGGCCAAGAATGCACAGGAAATAAGCGATCTCGGAAAACAACTGTATGAACGCATGAGGATTCTGGCTGAGCACATCGGCGACATCGGCAAGGGGCTTGAGAAAGCCAATTCGTCCTACAACAGCGCCGTGGGATCGATGGAAGCCAGGGTTCTGCCCGCTGCGCGAAGATTCAAGGACTTGGGGGCCGCAATCGGCAACGAGATTCCGCCTTTGTCACCCGTCGAGACAATGCCCCGCGCGCTCACCGCGCCGGAGGTGAAGGAGGATAAACCATGAAACTTATTCAACTAAAGGTCACGAGCTTCAGGAGCTATAAGGACGAGACCGTCATCGATCTTGATGATCTCGTGGTGTTCGTTGGCAAGAACGATTCCGGGAAGTCGTCAATCTTTGATGCACTTAACCTGTTTTTTGACGAGAAAGCTGCGCCGGACAAGGACGACTTGTGCGTCCACCAAGCGGATAGCGCCAACGCCAACATCCGCATTGCATGCGTGTTTACGGACTTGCCGCAGCAACTCGTGATTGATACTCAGCATCCGACAGACCTCGAGGCCGAGCACCTCTTGAACAGCAAAGGCCACTTGGAGATCGTCAAGGTCTACGACTGCAACCCCGCCAAACCCAAGTGCTCGGGGGTATATGCACGCGCCGCGCACCCGACGGCGGATAGTTACGCGGACGTTTTATCGCTGACCAACACGAAACTCAAGCAGCGTGCCAGCTCCCTCGGCGTTGACCTTAATGGCGTCAACCAGACGGTCAACACGGAATTGCGCCGCGCCATCTGGGCGCATGCCGGCGATCTGTAACTGCAGGAAGTGGACGTAGAACTCAAAGCAGAGGCAGCGAAGGCTATATGGGATCAACTCAAGAAGCACCTGCCTGTCTACGCAGTATTCAAATCTGATCGCCCCAGCACGGATCAGGACGCCGAAGCACAAGACCCTATGAAGGCTGCCGTTAAAGAAGCTATCAAGGCGCAGGAGGACACGCTCAACGAGATTGCGAATAAGGTCAAGGCAGAGGTGCAGGAAATCGCAAACCGAACTGTTGAGAAGATTCGCGAGATGAATCCGGAACTCGCTCAGCAGCTTACACCAAGGGTCTCAAACAAGAACTGGGATAGCCTCTTTTCAGTCAATCTTACCGGAGACGAGGATATTCCGATCAACAAGAGAGGAAGTGGTACGCGCCGACTTGTCCTTCTCAACTTCTTTCGCGCAAAGGCTGAGAAGGAGGCTGAGGAACAGAGCACGGGACTTATCTATGCGATTGAGGAACCAGAGACCAGCCAACATCCACACAATCAAGTGATGCTGGTCAAGGCTCTCGAAGACCTAGCCCATCGTCCGGGCTGTCAGGTGTTTCTAACGACGCATACGCCGATGCTGGCGCGATGGTTCAGCCAACGCTCTTTACGACTTGTCACCCAGGCGAATGGCATGACCTTTGTTCGCCACGGGAAAGAGGAGGAAACAATCAAAGAAATCGTGACCTCGCTCGGTGTCCTGCCTGATCACAATATCAAGGTCTTCTTAGGCGTCGAGGGACGGAATGACATCAACTTCCTACGCATCATCTCGAAGATGCTGCATGACGCTGTGGAAGATGTTCCTGACCTCGGCGACGCCGAGGACTCTGGGCACCTTGTTTTCGTGCCTCTGGGCGGAAGCAGCCTCGACTTATGGGTTTCGAGGCTCGAAGGATTTGATCGCCCTGAGTTTTACCTGTTTGACCGTGATACCGAACCGTCAAAAAATCCACATTACCAGGATCAAGCGGATGAGATCAACAAAAGGCCTAAGTGCAAGGCATGGCATACTAAGAAGCGCACTTTGGAAAACTACATTTACAAGGACTTGATGATTGATGAGTATCCCAAATACGCGGGTACTGGCGACGATTTTGAGGATGTGCCAACCCTTTTTGCCCAAGCAGTTCACGAAGAAAGCGCCAGTGAAGAAACATGGGCAAACATTCAGAACGACCTGAAGAAACTGGGCAAGAAGATCTCCAACGCGAAAAGACGCCTTTGTTCTGAGTTCGCGGAGAAGATGACTCCAGACTTCTTGAGGGAGGTTGACCCCGACGGCGAAGTGCGCGGCTGGCTCAGGGAAGTCGGAACAGCACTCAACGCAGGTGGAGTACCAGGACAAGGGAGGGCCTCATGATTCCAAAAGACTGCAAACGATTGGCTGAGGTGGACTTCCCCATTGCCGTGGTTTCAAAGCACTCGGCGCGGGAGAAATCCATCCGGCACGGCCACCCCTCGACGCTTCATCTCTGGTGGGCTCGACGTCCGCTTGCGTCCTGCCGGGCGATGCTCATGGCGCTCCTTCTGCCCGACCCCTGCGATCCACTTTGTCCTGATGAGTTCAAAACAAGGGCTAAGGAATTGTTACTTCACATGCCCGGCTGGAACACCCCTCGCATGATCGAACAGGTGAAATCCGAAAAGGGGCTGCGCAAAGCGCTTCTTTCTTTTATCGGGGATTTTGCCGATTGGGATAACTCGGCGAACGACTATTTTTTGAGCACTGCCCGCGATCTGGTAAAGGCCGCCCATCCCGAGGAAACACCGCTGGTGGTAGACCCATTTGCCGGCGGCGGGTCGATCCCACTTGAGGCTTTGCGGATAGGGTGCGAAGCCTTTGCCAGCGACCTCAACCCGGTGGCCTGTCTAATTCTCAAGGTTATGCTTGAAGATATCCCTCGCCATGGTCCTGAACTTGCCGAGGAACTGAGACGAGTCGGGGGAGAAATCAAGAAACAGGCAGAAAAGGAACTGGCCGAGTTTTACCCGAAAGATGAGGACGGGGCCGTGCCCATCGCCTATCTTTGGGCACGAACGGTGAGATGTGAGTCCCCCAATTGTGGAGCTGAGATTCCGCTGATGCGGTCATTCTGGCTCTGTAAAAAACCGAACCGGAAAAAAGCACTTCAATTAAGAGTTGTAAAGGCGGAGGGAAGGCCGCCAAGCGTCGAATTCGAGATATTCGAGCCGAAAACAGATAAAGATGTACATGGAGGGACAGTAACCCGGGCCAGGGCCACCTGCCCGTGCTGCAATACGGTTTTGCCGCCGGAACGTGTGCGGGCGCAGCTTTCCAGCCAGCGAGGCGGGGCTGACGTGATATTTGATAACGACGGTAAGCGTATCGGCGGTGCTCGTATGCTGGCCGTTGTAACGTTGTCTCCCGGTATCCAGGGACGCAACTATCGGCTGCCTACGGAACGAGACTACGAAGCTGTATGGAAGGCACAGAAGCGGCTTAAAGCGATTCTAGACGAGTGGGAAAAGGGCGGTAGAAAGGGGCTTTGTCCGGTGCCGGATGAACCTACTCCTGCCGGTGGTGGATCCGGAGCAGGTCGAGCCTTTTCTCTGTGGAAATATGGGATGATGGTTTTTGGCGATCTTTTCACTGCACGACAGAAAATAGCTCTTTCGGTCTTTGGGAAGAACATTACCGGGCTTCCGATTTCACGACCGTTGGCTCTTGCACTAGGAAAATTGGTTGACCTCGCGAATGCGTTTTGCCCATGGGAACCAATTGCTGAGTGCCCACGGAATGTTCTTTCAAATGGCAGTATCAAGACATCTTGGAGTTTTGCAGAGGGGGTCACTATTTCGGAGTCGAGTGGTGGTTTTGCCACATGCATTGATAACTTGACTAGCGGACTGCTTTCGATAGGAAGAGTAGAAAAACATTCAAGGCCTGAGGTCGCCACTGCGCAAGACTCGCCGTTGCCCTCAGAGTCAACACATGTATGGTTCACAGATCCTCCTTACTACGACGCTATACCGTATTCTGATTTGTCAGACACCTTTTTTGTATGGGATCGAAGAGCCTTGGTGGGCGAATCCTTTCTTCGAGATCCATTTGATGTGTCTAATCCACTAACGCCAAAGAATGAGGAAGCAGTGCTAGACGAGGGGCGCAGAGTAAACGACAAGCCAAAGGATAAAGCGTTCTTCGAATATGCGATGGGACTTGCCTTCGCCGAAGGTCGCCGCGTGCTGCACGAAGACGGGATTGGCTCGGTCGTCTTTGCTCATAAGACCACCGAGGGGTGGGAAGCCCTTCTTTCTGGCATGATCACTGGTGAGTGGGTAATCACTGCCTCTTGGCCTATTGCGACCGAACAGGCTCACAGATTGCGCGCCCGAGACTCCGCCGCTCTCGCCACCAGCGTCCACCTCGTCTGTCGCCCGCGCCCCGAAGATGCACCGGTGGGCGACTGGGGTACAGTTCTACGGGAACTGCCCAAACGCGTCGGCGACTGGATGGAACGCCTCCAGAGTGAAGGTATTCGCGGCGCGGATCTGGTCTTTGCTTGCATCGGTCCTGCATTGGAGATATTCAGCCGCTACAGCAGGGTTGAAACCGCTGACGGCAGCGAAGTCAAGCTGGCCGAATACCTGGAAAAGGTCTGGGAGGTTGTTGGACGAACGGCCCTTGAGCAAATCCTTGGAACCGATGAGGCCCGTGCTCGAAATGGGATGGCGGGAGTCCTGGAAGAGGATGCGCGTTTAACTGCGCTTTTCCTCTGGACGCTTCAAAGTACCAATGGCCAAAACGGCACAGGCTCCAGTGTCGCACACGATGTTGATCCCGGAGAGGATTCGGAAGTTGATGATGATGAAGAAGAGACCCCGAAGGGTAAGGCCAAAGGCTACAGCCTTGTCTTCGACGTGGTCCGCCGTTTTGCCCAGCCTTTGGGCATTGCCCTTCCCAAGTGGGAGGGACGGATCATAGAGACGAAAAAAGGCGTAGTTCGGCTCATGGCGGTCTCAGAACGGTCCAGGCAGCTTTTCGGCGATGATGGCACCGAAGCTGTCGTGGATTTGATCGATCACTATTCCCATGAGAAGGACCAACAACTGCTCCTCCCTGAATTCGAAAAGAAACAGGCTCCCAGGATTCGTGACCGTCGTAAAGCAACCCTGGGTGCCTCGGCCCTTGAGGGTGGTGTGATGCGGGAAGCCACCACACTCGACCGGGTTCATGCAGCGATGCTGCTTCAGGCGAGCGGGCAGGCAAATGCTTTGCGTATTCTCATCAAGGCTGAGCAGGAACGCGGTCCCGATTTTCTGCGACTGGCCAATGCACTGTCGGCCCTTTATCCTGCAGGAAGTGAAGAAAAACGATTACTGGATGCAATGCTTCTGGCTGCGCCGAGGTAAACATGCACCACGGAAACACAAATTACACAAAGAGGATTTTATGATTTCTCTTGGTTCTCCGCCCCTCTTTGCTGATAGGGAGGCTTTTTGATGGAACCATGGTACAGAATTGCAACGCCCCGTAAGGAAGTTCGCCAAGGCCGCTCCTTCAACCCGGATGAATTTGCCATCCACCTTGAGCAGGTCATTGCCGGGACCGCCCCTGAAGATTACCGGGAACCGGAAAAATTCTTCAGCCGCACTTGCTTTACGCGGGCACTCCGAGAACACGCCGGCATGGTGCTGCGCCGGCTCGCAGGCGAGACGGTGAACACCGCACCGGTTATGACCCTGATCACACAATTTGGCGGCGGTAAAACCCACACACTCACAGCACTTTATCACCTGGCAACCAATGGGAAGAAAGCGGAGGAATACCCTGGAGTAAGGGCTCTGCTTTCGGAAGTGTGCCTCAAAACCGTGCCGGAGGCGCGTGTAGCCGTCTTTGTGGGCAACGCCTGGGACCCCCAGGATGGTCGTGAAACACCCTGGATCGATGTGGCCCGGCAACTTGCCGGGAATGAGGGGGTCCGGGAACTGGGGGACATGGCCAAAACGACGGCGCCCGGAACAGAAGCCCTTACCCGTGTTTTTAAAGCGGCGGACAGACCTGTGCTCCTTCTTTTCGACGAGGTTTTGAACTTTTTAAATCGACATCGAAGCATGGCGGATCAGTTCCATGCCTTCATTCAGAACCTGACGGTGGCAACCACCGGCACCACACAGGGCACGGCGGTGATCAGCCTGCCGCGCAGCCAGGTCGAGATGACCGACTGGGATATGCAGTGGCAGGATAAGATAACAAAGGTTGTCCGCCGGGTGGCGAAGGACCTCATCGCCAACGATGAAACCGAGATCAGCGAAGTGGTTCGCCGTCGACTATTTGAGGAGATCGGTAGCGAACGTGTAAGGAAATCGGTTTGCAAAACATACGCAGACTGGTGTTTTGAACGTCGCGCCCAACTACCTCCGGAATGGACGGCCGTGGATAGCGCTACAAAAGAAGTCAAAGCGAGAGAATATCTGCGCAGTCGGTTTGAGGTGTGCTACCCCTTCCATCCGGCAACCCTTTCGGTTTTCCAGCGTAAATGGCAGGCTCTTCCGCAGTATCAGCAAACCCGCGGGACTCTCGCAATGTTTGCGCAATGGATCTCTTGGGCATATCGTACTGGGTTCACTGAAGCCCGGCGAGAACCGCTGATAACCCTGGGGTCAGCGCCCCTGGAAGTCCCCGAGTTCCGAAGCGTTGTGCTCGGACAATTGGGCGAATCCCGGCTGGTGGCTGCCATCGATTCTGACATTTCTGGAACACACTCTCACGCCAGGGCTCTGGATACGGATACAAAGGGTGCTTTACGGAACATTCATCGGCGCGTGGCAACTACCATTCTGTTTGAATCCTCCGGTGGGCAGATTGATAAGGTGGCGTATCTGCCGGAACTGAGGTTTGCCCTGGGGGAGCCGGAAGTCGATACGACATCAGTGGACATGGCAGCCTTCAGTCTTGAAGACAAATCTTACTTTTTCCGTCGGGTCGGTTCGGACGGCTTCAAGATCAGCCACCAAGCCACCATGAAAAAGGTGGTGAACGATCGCAGGGCCTCATTGGACGAAGAAACTGAAATCAAGCCTGCCATGCGGCTGCTAGTTCAAAAAGAGTTTGACCGGGGGGTTGGCCTTCCGATTGTGCCCTTCCCGGCCGATGGGGCCTCCGTACAGGACACGCCGAAACTCACACTGGTTGTGGTCGAACCGGAATCTGAATGGTCGGGTGCCGGCCCACTGCAATTGAAGATTTCGGAATGGACCCGGCAGCGCGGGAAGTCGCCGAGGCTCTACCCGGGATCGCTCGTATGGTGCGTAAAGAAGCCTGGGGGTGATCTCAGGGAAAAAGTGGAGTTGTGGCTCGCCTGGAAGCGGGTAGCCAAGGAAATCGCAGAGGGAACCCTCGGCAGCGACTTCGACCGCAGTGATCGGGCCGAATTTCAGGCCAAGGTGTCTGATGCTGAAGAGGCCGCCAAGGACGAAGTCTGGGGAGGATACCGGTTTGTGGTTATTGCTGATCAACAGGAAGCGGGTGGTCTTAAGGTCATCGATCTTGGAGCAGGGCATTCAAGCAGTAGTGAAACCCTTTGCGGGCGCGTGATCACAGCACTGAAATCCCAAGCCCTGCTAAATGAATCCGTCGGCGCCGGCTACATCGAGAGGAACTGGCCTCCAGCATTAAGGGAATCAGGGGCCTGGCCACTTTCAAGCCTCAGGCAAAGCTTCCTGAATGGATCGCTAACCCGCCTACTTGATCCAGATGCGATCCTTAAAAGCAGAATTGTCGAGTTCGTTACAAGGGGTGACTTCGGATTAGCTTCTGGCCTGAAATCCAATGGCACCTATGAACGTGTGCTTTTTAAAGAGTTCACCGATCCAGCGGATGTCACTTTCGAATCCGAGGTCTTCTTGCTCTTAAAAGCCAAAGCAATTGAATTGAAGACGCCTTCAGAACCTGTCCCACCGGGTGACACTGAACCGAGTCCAACGCCAGTGCCAGTGTCGGAGCCTGGGCCCGGGCCAGAGCCAGAACCTGTACCAGGTCCTGGCACAAAGACATTGCGAATCCATGGGGATGTTCCGCCGGAAATCTGGAATCGCCTTGGGACCAAGTTCTTGACTAAGCTACGGAGTGGCAAAGACCTTAGAATTAGTATTGATTTTACGGTAACCATCGACGGGCAGTTCGAAAGAACATTTGAAGCTGACCTCAAGCAGATACTTGAAGACCTCGGCCTATCTGGGCGCTTGTATCTTGAATAGAACCCCGAGGCCGAGTGAAGGAAACGCAGTTTTTACCAATAAAGACAAGGCCCAAAAACTGGGCAAAGAATACTAATGGCTAACTCGACGAGGCTGGAACAACGTGTTCAGGCCCCATTACAGTTGGCGAAGCTGCGTTTTAAGCACCTACACGGAGTAGGGTTGGACTTATCGGGTGGCCATTGCCTCATGGTGACCTGGGACGAGAGGACCAGGGTCCCCAAAGAGACCGAGGATGAACCAACCCACTGCGCTACTGGTTCTCTGGAGAGGGCTGATCTTTGCGACAGGTTTGCGACGATGCTTCTTCCCAACTTGCGACAAACTAGCGACAAAACTGGCGACACTCCTTCAGGTCCCATGGACGGGAAATGGGCAAAAGCCACCCAGAGAGAATAGCAAGTCGGCAGGGGAAACCTCGAACCAGTAAAACCCAGGGATGACCGAGTGAGACGCGCGGAAGATCAAGGGCCGCCCTGGTTTTTCAAAGCGCCGTGGCGGCCCTGGAATGGCTTTGAGCCGGTAAAGGAGGCCTGACATGAACCCGGAAGAAGAAAAGGCGAAAGGTATTGACCGGTCCAGCAACGATCCTCTCCAGCGTGGACGCCCCAGTGATAACACCGCTGATGAGCCCCTCTTCAAATGGACCCACTTTTATGAGGCCTTTGCCGACAAACTCCTTACTTTTCGGGGCAGGCGGAAAGAGTTGGTCGCCGGGGTCCACGATATTACCTCAAATTTACAAGGCTTCGGCTACTTGCTAGACAGATCCTCCGATGGTTCTCAGTGGCCTCTAAAGGACATCTGCCCCTTCACTACAATAGGCCTCTTTAACCGTGTACGAGACGAGAATAAACGCAAAGCCATTGCGAGGGATCTGGCAACACTGCTTGGGGTGTCCGAGCCAGTTCCGACATCATTTGAGGGAATTCCAATCCTGAGTGCTTTGAAGTCTAGGTTTTTTGAGTACGAAGATAAACGGCGACCGGATGACATCGATGCCCTTTGGGAAATCTTCGACCGGGCGATCGCTTTCGCGGCGTCGGGCGGTCATCAGGAGCGTGAGGCATTTACGGCAGCCTTCGACGACGCAGCATCACGTTATCTCGTCGGGTGGAACCTCACCATGGGGCTGTACTGGATCCGTCCCTGGCATTTTCCGACCCTTGATTCATGGTCCCGGGATTACATCGGCAAGGTACTCAACATTCAGATTGGCAAAGGAGGCCCCAAGAAACGCTGTAGCGCCGCTGATTATCTCCAGTTGCGAGACACCCTTAAGGACCGATTCCAGGAAAAGACCTATCCCGTCCACTCCTTTCCCGAACTATCCCACGCCGCCTGGATCATCAAAGAAAGAAGTAAAAGAAGTAAACGTAGGCCAAGGGATATCATCGAACCGGACGCTCCGGATAAAGAAGCAATTGCACCGCCGGAAGAGGCGCCAGCTGCTCCCCCTATCAAGTCTTTCTCCATCGAAGACATCCTCGCCGACGGGTGCTTCATCGGCGGGGATAAACTTGCAAATATAATCGAGCGCCTAGAGACCAAGAAAAACCTGATCCTCCAGGGGCCTCCAGGCACTGGGAAGACCTGGCTGGCCAAACGTCTGGCCTTCGCCTTGGTGGGACAGCGTGACGATGGCAAGGTCCGGGCAGTGCAGTTTCACCCTAACCTTTCTTACGAGGATTTTGTTCGCGGCTGGCGGCCGGCGGGAGACGGCAGACTCACGCTGGTGGATGGCCCCTTCCTGGAGATGATCGAAGCGGCCAGGAAAGATCCGGGTTCAGGCTATGTCATCGTCATCGAGGAGATCAACCGCGGGAACCCGGCGCAGATCTTCGGCGAGATGCTGACCCTGCTCGAGGCGGACAAGAGGACGCCTACGGACGCCCTGGAGCTTACTTACAAACGTACTGAAGACGAGCGCGTTTTTATCCCGGCCAACCTTTACGTGATCGGCACGATGAACCTTGCCGACCGCTCCATCGCCCTGGTCGACCTGGCGTTGCGCCGCCGCTTCGCCTTCGTTGACCTGGAGCCCGTTTTCGGTGAACCCTGGCACGAATACGTTCGAACCGTATGCGGTGTTGAACGAGAGATCCTCCTGGAGATTGAGAAACGCCTAACCGATCTAAACGAATCCATTTCAGCCGACCCCGGCCTTGGCCCCCAATTCCGGGTGGGGCACAGCTACGTCACACCGTCCTTTGAAAAGCCCATCGATGACGGCTGGGAATGGTTCCGCCAGGTCGTCCACAGTGAAATTGGCCCGCTGCTCGATGAATACTGGTTTGACAACCCTGAGAAGTCCCGGGAGATGAAAGAACTCTTGCTGAAAGGATTATGACCGTGACGATCACAGCGGCCGACCCGATGAAAGGCACCCGCGAAGAGATCGGCCTTATCGGCCGCATCCCCGTGCGCAACCTTTGGCTTCTCATGCTTTATGCCTCGAATCTGTTCAGGGACCTCGAAATGGCGAGGGTCGCCGTGGAAGAAAACCCTGATGACATCCCTGACCTGGTTGCGGAAATGCTCTGCCATCGTGTCGAGCGACGTATCAAGCGCAACCTGAGTTATGGCTACCAGTGGAGGGAAGCGGTGCTTGGCCGCGTGCGAGGGCGCATCGACCTACTGCACACTGAAAGCCATCGGCTGCTGGAACGCGCAAAGGTCGCTTGCCGGTTCGACGAACTGACCATCAATACAGCCCGCAACCGCTATGTCAGGGCGGCCCTGGAAGAGATATCCAAGGTCCTTCGCACAAGGCCCCTGGCTCGACGTTGCCAGACGCTGGCTATGAGCTTGAGAAACATGGGCGTGACCGGAGAACGCCCGAGCCGAAGCGAGGTCTCCATCGACCGCTTCGGCAGGCACGACGCGGGTGACCGGCCCATGGTCGCCGCGGCTCACCTAGCCCTGAACCTTGCCCTGCCGACAGAAGCGGCGGGCACTAAACACCTGTCGTCACCGGAGAGGGAAATAACCTGGGTTCGGAGGCTCTTTGAAAAAGGGATCGCCGGCTTCTACGATGTGGTGCTTTCCAAAAAGGGGTGGCGCGTCGAGGCGGGACGAAAGATCGGCTGGCAGATCGAAAGCCAGAGTGAGGGCATAGACAGGATCCTCCCCTCGATGCAGACCGACATCGCCCTCGAACACCGTGGTGAGGGACGCCGCATCATCATCGATACGAAGTTCAACTCCCTGCTCACCAGCGGCTGGCATAAGGAAGAAACGCTGCGCAGCGGGTACATATACCAAGTCTACACCTATCTGAGGTCCCAGGAAGGCAGCGGCGACCCCCTTTGGGATGATGCCTCGGGCCTGCTCCTCCACCCCTCGGTGGGCGAAAATGTGAATGAATTCGTCGTCATCCAGAACCATGAGATCCGGTTCGCCACCGTGGACCTCGGCGCGACGGCGAGGGAGATCCGAGAGCAGCTCCTGCAGGCGGTGGGAGTGTCTTATGCAGATTGATCGAGCCCAGGGGTGCCTTCTTGGCCAGCTTGCCGGAGATGCCCTAGGCAGTCTCGTGGAGCTTCAAGCTGAATAACTCGGCGTCATCGATCAAGTCAAGTTCATCCATGACGATGCCGCCGGCTATGTCTCTGACGAGAAGGACGATGTGGCAGCCTGTATCGGTGCCACTTCGGTCGGCGGGAGAGTTGCCGGCACTATTGAGCTTCTGGCGCGGAGCCTGCGCACCGGAGGAATCATCCTCATCGGCGAGCCCTACTGGCGGCAGTTACCGCCAACGGAAGATGTTGCCAAGGAGTGTCTTGCCAACGCAATCTCCGACTTCCTCATGCTTCCAGAATTGCTCGCGTCTTTTGGCCGCCTGGGGTTCGGTTCAACAATGAGGGTTCGATGCGTTTTCGGAGATTACAAGAAACTCCAAGGCGGCCTGATCAACGCCAAAAAGCATTACATCGGACGCCCAAAAACAAGCAACCACTTGTTGGGCGGATTTCTTATTCTTTCATTTATCTGTCTTGTGAAAAAGAACTTGACCGATCGCGCTTTGCTTCGGTGAAAACGTTGCCTGCGACCAATCATCATTGGCAAGGCGCAACGACATCTCGCGGGCACGCATAGCACAGGAGAAATAAAGATTAGGTAACAATCCCGGGCGATACATGGCGTTAGGGAAGAAGGAGGTGAAATGAAGCATTCGATCCCTATAGGCATAACTGCCAAAGCCATAACCAAAGGGCTTCTCCATTAGCTCACTGTGGTTCATTGTGAACGCCAGCTTTGCGCCCTCAGAGTCCGAGTTAATTGTGATGGGAAAGGACTGCAAGAGGAAGAGGCCGTTGCCGTATAGGGGATGAGGCTCATAAGCTTTTACCTGGCATAGCGACGACTGATCACCGAACGGGAACTCAACGGTGAATCCCGCGCCGCCGCAGGTTGCGAGCAAGGAAGGGGGTCGATTCATATACTTATCTACCGTATCCTGAAACTCGGCTGGAGGCCATTGAGACGGACGCTTCCCAGCGGGGGCGATCGACCTTGCGGAGATCCCCGCTAACTTATGGGGCACAGGCCGCATTCCTCTACCTGGGGGTCCGCTCAACGCCGCTTTCGCGCCGAGCGTCTCTGTTAGGACTTTGGCTACGGTTCGCGCTTCATCGATCTGCAATGCGGCCGCTAAGCCGATGATCGGGTTCATCCACTGACTGATGCCATCGTAAACTCTTACAAGCGAGGCGAGGCTAACTATCTTCGTTTGAGCTTCATAAACCGGTCCGGACATGCTCGCCATCTGCATAGGGGTGGCGTTGAGGATCGCTATCTCGCGGTCACCCAGATCGAGAGACTGTAACAACTCGGTCCGAACCGAAATATGATAGCCCATCTGGCCGTCCGGCCCGGTTTCTTGACCTACCACCTCCACCGTTTGCGCGTTCTTGTCTGCCCACCATCGGAATCCCTTCGGCGTCCGCACTGACCACTCAGAGTCGACTTGCAAGTGTTCCCGGAAGAGCCACTCTATTGTTCTGTCACCCGTATTCATTAGTGCGTCCCTCCTAAAATTTATTTTACCTACCAGGCACGCAGGGAGCAGATTTTCTTCCAAGAAATTAAGCGCATGGCGATAACCTGGACATTGAACATAGAGTTGTCAGGCTGAAGTGGTTGTAAGGATTTTTCATTGGTGGGATTTTCGGTGCATCGAATTGTGCCAACACTCAGATCATCATCGATGAGGTATCAATGGGCGAAGAGATCGGAGAGGCTGGCATTCAGCTGTGAAAGGGCGATGTCGTTCACTTCTTTATTTTATGTCGAATGAACTATCGAATGGCCGCACAGGCAGTAGCTTCGGCGAACAACGAGTCTCCCGTCAGCTTGTGGGAAAGGGCAGGAAAAAAGTATCGCTTAACCCCTTATGAACGCGAGTTGGTAATGATATGAACCTGGCGGCTATAAGCGCGGCCCAAGTCGAAAGCTTGTATTCGCACTAGTGGATATCTTCCGTTCTTTTCTCCCTAGAATTTATGGAGTTAATCCCCATACGATGCAGCTTCCATGTTCTTGGTCCGTATGAGGTACTTTTCAATATATCGTTAAAAAAACAATAAAACAAGTTCCTTCAACCCTTTATGTTTCTGTTCTTCTCCACCAGAAACACTTATTGTTTGACCAACACAGGAAATAGTTGTAGAATTGCTTTTTAATATGACATGCATTGGCTGGCAGGGTGATAAATGCCAGGTCAAGTTCGGCTATTTCCTTAAAAGATACCCGCCGTAAGGAAGGGGAAACGTGAAGGACAGCAGGCATGGTAAGGACTTGCCCGACTCCAGAGGGCCTGTCACCCTAGGGATCAGCAGGAAGGAGCCGGATGAACCAAACAGGTCATTCCAGGCAAGCGTAACCAATCGTGGGGCGTCTCGAACCAGGGCTCCTAAAACAATACAGGGCGGAGCAACTGCGGTATGGTTGACGAACGTCGCATGCGAGGTCTCCCTGGAAACGAATCAAAAGGGGCGTTGCAGATCCAGGACAGCATAAAGGGGTGTCTTGTCTTTTCCCAGGACAGCGGGCCCGAAAACGGCGACAGCCTATTGCCGGAAGATGTTCAACCACTCATCTTCAGGCTCAATGCCGTGTGCCCTTATTACACGATGTTCCCACTGGACTTTCCGCTGCAATGCCTAGACAAGGCCGGCAAAAACGACTGGGTCCTTGATCCTTTCTGCGGCCGTGGGACAACGCTATTCGCCGCCCGCCTCCTAGGCCTCGGCTGTGTGGGCATCGATAGTAACCCTATCGCGGCAGCGGTAGCAGCGGCAAAATTGGTGCATACTACGCCTAATGCCGTTGTTGAAAGAGCGAGATCGATCCTGTCAGAGGCATCCGAACCGCTTTCCACCCCCTCCGGTGACTTCTGGGAGCTTTGCTACCACCCCGAAACATTGAGAGAGATATGCGTTCTTCGATCCGGACTGATAAAATCCTGTGAGACTGCGGAAGATGTCATGCTCCGCGCGTTGTTGTTGGGGATCCTCCACGGGCCTCGCCAACGCGGGTCGCCGACTTACCTTTCAAACCAAATGCCCCGCACCTACGCGACAAAACCTAGTGCCGCGGTTCGCTACTGGAAGCGCACCGATAATACGGCGCCGCCACGGGTTAACGTTCTGGACGCGGTAAAACGACGGGCGGGATATTCACTGCGAAAGCTCCCACCTCCTTCCGAAGGGGCCGTCTACTTCGGTGACGCGCGGGGCTCCGAAGGAATGGTCCCGCCATCCTATAGATTTAACTGGGTCGTGACATCCCCCCCTTATTTCGGCATGCGCACCTACCGCCCTGATCAGTGGCTCCGCAACTGGTTCCTGGGTGGCGCTGAAAGTGTTGATTATTCTCAGGAAGGCCAGATACCCCATTCTTCTTACAAGTATGCCGAGGGCTTGTCCAAAGTATGGAGATCCATTGCAAAGCGGTGCTCTCCCGGCGCCCGCCTTATCATCCGCTACGGCTACCTACCAAGCGTTCCTGTGGATGCCCGAGAAACGCTACGGGCTTCTTTGAAACTGGCTGGCTCAGGGTGGCGGATCCGGCGATGGGTCGAGGCGGGATCGGCGAATAACGGCAAGAGACAGTCTGAACAGTTTGGCCGCGTTATCCGAACGGCGGCGAGCGAGGTGGATGTCTATGCCAGGCTTGAAGTGTGATCATGTTTAATCCTGACGAACTCCCCGCTTTAAAACAAGCTATCCGTCAAGCGACCGTCCGTGATCGAAGGTTACTCGATGATCTTCGTTCGGAAGTCCGCGCCCTTGCCGGTGAGGTCAGGGCGATCAACCCTAGGACAACAGCTTCGGTATCTCTTGTAGCCAGCGACGGCGGGAACAATAAGCTTGTCTTTGACCCATTCCACGTCCAACTGGTACGGGTCGTGGATTCGTACGGAGAGCAACTCTGCCTTGACGCGGTGACACCGACGACAGACACCGACGAACTGAGTCGCGCCCAGTTCAACGGCGACGGGTCTCCTAGAACTCCTATGGGCCGTCTTATGGCGGATCTGAATGTTGGCACCTTGAACGACCTTAGCCCCATGATCCCAAGCGGAAGGAAAACGCGAGAGTCCCCCGATGAGGTGTCTCCTACATGGGTCCTTGTCTATCGTGATCTATGCGAGTGGGCCGCGCTTTATGAACGTATCTGTTACCGTAATTTTGCCACTGACACGCTGCTGGTCAGGGATGGCCTGCTTCGCAGCAAACTGTTTCAGGGAGAACTCTTCATCCAGTTCAGGAAACGGATAGAAAAGGCCATTGAGAGGATCAGGGAGGAAAATCAACGAAAGGTATACCTCGCGGGCATCGCGAAGCATAGCAAGGTTTTAGCTCGCTACAACCTAGCCATGGCCCTTGAAGAGACCTTTAAACAGGGATCGCCCCGTTATGTAAGAGTGCCGAGGGAACTGGAAGCCAAGGCCTATGTTTGGCCCGAGTATGCCCGTGGGTCTGAAGTGGAAGGGGGCGGCGGAGAAGCCCCCAAGTTCGTCGCCGGGGACATGTTCCTTGTGCGTTTCGGAGGGCGAAAGGGCGATCCGGTTTGGACGGTCGATATTTTGAGCAGTCAGTCCAAGCAGGCGGCGGAGGTATTCGGATACCTGCTGTCCGACGCCATCTACGGATTCCCCGTCCCCTTTTACCCGCGTTGTTTACAAAAAGCCCATGAATTTGCAGAGATAGTGGACTTCGATCTCACTATTCTTCAAGATGAGGTGCTTTCGGCCGTCCGCGGCTTGCTGGAAGAAAAAGAGATCTCCGGATTGGAGGCCTTGCGTCTTCAAAGCGATGTGTCGACAAGGAGGTACGAATGAAACTCTTTTCACGCGAAACGACGGTTGGGATATTCAGAGGTTTTAGTGAAGGCGGGCTGGAGTTTCACGCAGATATCGTGCTTCCCTACAAGAATGAGTTTCAGCGTGCTCCGATGCATGGACAATTCCTCATTGTTCAACTGGAAGACGAGAATGAAGCGGTCCTCGGCCGAATAACCTCGATATCATCCCAAGGGCGCCTTGCTTCTTCAGCGGGCGAGGATTACGGCATCCGGGCGGTCTCAGAAGAGCGGCCGATCCCCGAAGACCTCCGGGAACAGTACCTCAAGTACCTGGTGAAAATGCGAGTCCTGGGCGTGGTTCGTGTTGTCAACGGTGATCTCGTCTTTGCGGCCTCCCATCGCCGCCTGCCGCACGTCGGAAGTAAGGTGGCCTTTCTGACCGACGATATCTTACGTGAAGTAGCCGGGCACAACATTGAAGACGCGGCCGAAATAGGACATTTCGCACTCGGGGAATTCATCTTCGCTTCCGGCGACGACCGCCTGGTCCAGGCCCCTTGGATGCAGATAAAAAGCCCACTGGTGATCCCCAAATTCCACGTCCTCGACCTCGTCGCCAGGCGCACCCTTGTCTTCGCGAGGGCGGGTTTCGGAAAATCAAACCTTGTAAAACTCTTATTCGCCAACCTCTATCACGATACCCCGACGGTGGAAAAGCGTGGCGGGAAGCAAGTACCGGTAGGGACCGTTATCTTTGATCCCGACGGCGAGTACTTTTGGCCCGATGATAAAAACCGGCCCGGCCTGTGCGACGTGCCGGAATTGCAGGACAAAGTTGTTGTTTTTACACCGAAGGAAGGTCCCAGCCCTTTTTACCAGTCCTTCGTAGCCGGGGATATTCGGCTTGATATTCGTCGGTTGCGTCCGAGCGACGTCATTTCGATCGCCCTGTCACCGGAGAAGCAAGATCAGCAGAACGTCAGAAAGTTGAAAAGCATGAACGATGCCGACTGGCACCAACTCGTCGACCTGATCCACCGGGACGGGAACGCCGCCGACGGACAAACCGTCAAGGAGCTCCTCAGGCTCGAAGACGGTCAAGATGCCGAAATGGTGGCGGCGAGAGCCAACATGACCATCGTCGTCAAAATGCTGCACGACCCCAGCAGCCAAATGATGGACATGCTTATCGCAGCTCTCCGAGAGGGCAGAATATGCATTGTCGACGTGTCCCAGATGCGGGGTACGCCGGCCCTTGTTCTTTCCGGACTTATCCTGCGACGGATATTCGATCACAACCAGGAAGAATTCACAAAAGCACAGCCTGAGACCATCCCAGTCATTGCAGTCGTGGAAGAAGCCCAGGCGGTCCTCGGCAGCACGGGGAGTTCCGGAGAAGGACCCTACGTTACCTGGGTCAAGGAAGGCCGGAAATATGACCTGGGAGCCGTCCTGATCACCCAGCAACCGGGATCGATATCGAGTGAAATCTTGAGCCAGGGCGATAACTGGTTCGCCTTCCATCTGCTGTCGGCCGGCGATTTAAGAGCCGTTAAGAGCGCCAACGCTCACTTCAGCGATGATATTTTGTCATCCCTCCTGAACGAACCGATCCCCGGCCATGGTGTTTTTTGGAGCAGCGTCGGCGGGAAGAGTTACCCCATTCCGATACGAGTTCTGTCTTTTGAAGGTCGGTACAAAGCTCATGATCCGCAGTATAACAAGCCCAAAGCAGACACGGCCGCCGCGAAACTCCATCATCGGTTCAGTGACGCCTTGGACGCCGCGCAACGTTCGGTCACGGCTGATGCCACTCAACCTCCTACCCATACTGCTGTGTCCGGAACAGCCTTCGATGAACCTGAAGCAGATGAAAAACAGGACACCCTGGCCACCTACGAGAAGGCCTCTATTGAGGCATTCAAAAAGAACCGGATTTTTCTTAACCGACTGGAGAAGTATGGCGTTCCTTGGAGAGGTGTCCAGGAAGAATTAAAAAAATCCCTACCGGATGTTCTGTCGGATCGGGATAATATCGCTTACCACCTAGTCCCAAAAGCAATGACGGCGGTGTTCGGTGAGCAAGAAAAGAGTTGGAAGACGGAGAAGAGACCCCGAAAGAGTGGGTCAGGGTACACCACTTGGATCGTTATAATCGGCGAAAACGACAAAGGTAATAAATAGAACGTGAGGCCACTCTTGATGAAACGGCTATGCAACGATCTTCACCGCGTTTCACGGTGCTCCATTAAGCATGTGGGACGACCGAATTAAAAACCGCTAAGGAGGAGGCAATGGCAAAAAAATGGATCCATAGAGACCTTACTACCGAGGTTAAAGACATCCTGACCCATGCGGAGGCATATCACGCGTACTATTATGAATCAGAAAGGTTTACTGGCCCGTCTTTACATTTTCACTGCCGTGCAATTGAGGTCCAGCAATCAAACTGGCTGGATGCCCTGGAACTGGCCTATGCAGCGCTGGCATCGTGGGGAATGCACCGCATGGGAACGACCGGTTCAAAGATGCAATCTTATGAAAAATTTAACAGCACTATCCGTTCCGTCCAAGAGGAAATTGAGAAACTACGACAGAAGGCACCTCACGAATTGACACCATCCGATTGGTCCAGTCTGGAAAAAGTCTTCAAAACCATCGATGTAATGGAAAGCGGCACCAAACTTATCGGCAATTCAAAGGCCATGGCGCACATCCTCCCTCGTCTGGTAGCACCGATTGATAGAGAATATACTCTCAATTACTTGTTTGGGAATAATATGTTCCAAAACAACCTTGAACAAGAGTGGGGTTTAATGCATAAGATCCTGTCGGATTTCTATTACCCGGTTGCATCGGATGGATCTTTCCAGCGACTGACCAAAAGATGGATGGCTGATAAAAATTGCCCCTGGGACACTTCGGTCCTGAAAATAATTGACAACTTAGTGATCGGCGCGGAAAGAACTCATAGGGATGGTGTTCGGTAAAAAAGTAATTTCCACTGATCGCGAGAGGCTCTGTCAGAACATCGAGGCGCGGAGATCATCGAACGTGCGAAGGAACCAGCGAAGGACCAGGCGCTAGGACAAGTTGTCATCCATTTGCGACAAACTCACAACAGGACTTGCGACAACCCTACAGGCCCCACGGACGGTAAATGAGCAAAAGTCATCCATAGAGAATTGGTCGCAGGCAGGAGGAAACCTCGAACCAGTAAAACCCAGGGATGACCCAAGTGGGGGCGCAGCATGGCAGAAGCACGAAAAAATCGAAAACAGCTCCTGCAGGCCGTGGGAGTGTCTTATGCAGATTGATCGAGCCCAGGGGTGCCTTCTTGGCCAGCTTGCCGGAGATGCCCTAGGCAGCCTCGTGGAGTTCCGGACACCCGACGATATCAGGTGGGAATACCCAGGAGGCGTCCGTGAACTGGCCAATGGAGGAACTTGGGGAACTATCGCGGGGCAGCCGACCGACGATTCCGAGATGGCCCTTTCGCTGGCCCGCATGCTGGCGGAGCAAGCGGAACAAACCCAACTTCTTTAAAAAGGATTCGAAGCGACCGAGGGAAAGTACGTATCTTGCCACAGCGTGTTTGACTTAGGACACCTTTTTTACTTCATATTCCTTTATGCTGTCGAACGTTGAGTGCTTTCCACTCAAGCAGTGGCTGTGATCTTATGCGTCGCTGAAGAGACTCGTCAGCGGTCAAAAGCGTAGGGTCGATCACTCCCCGGTCAAGCAGTAGATCCAAAAAGTGGTGCTCAGAGTTCGTGAAGGGCAGCAAGGCCGTCAAGCTTTCCCGACATTCCCTCACAAGGCGTGCCCCGTATTCTGCTGATCTCGATGGGGTCTTTGCTGGATTGGTACGGAGCGTGGGAACCAATTGCTTGACCAATTCCATGGCTTCGAAATCCACATCGTCCACGGATATGGTCCTCCAATCCTTCCTGATCATAGCTCCATAGACCACAAATCCTATGCGAAGACGAGACAGATCGAGGTTGCCCATTCGGAGGATCCGATGGCTGTCGAACAGGTCTCGAGCCTGTCTGCGAGCAAATAACGCCGCGAGTTTCCCTGCAGCCAGTTCATGTTGATCCAGCAAGGGTATCCCCCTAGCCTGCCGGGTGCCGATGGGGTGAGAATCGCAGGTCGTAACAGGCCAAAGGGGTAAACGGAACATGTAATTGATATCCACTTCCAGGTTACCGCCCCTGCCGAGAGCGCTTTCATACCGCAATGACCACTTGCCCCCGGCGTGCTCAACAGGCATCCGCCTGACGATGAAGCCCTCCCGGGCGAAGACTGCATGGACAGCCTGCTCGACCTTGGGCCGTTCGGCAAGCATGCCGTCACGTTCTTCAATTCCTACGTAGTTCAGATCAATGTCGACGGAGAGCCGGGGAACATCAAAGACGAAAAGGTTCAAGGCTGTGCCGCCTTTGAGAACCAACTTATCTTTGAGAAATGGGTGGCTTCGCAAGGCCTCCAGTAATCCAAGCAGGTGGGCGACCTTTTCAAGCATTTCCGCCCTGAAACCAGTCTCTTCAGCCTCTATGGCGAGCATTTCCGGGGATATCTTCATAGAACCGCCTCCCACGCCCGCTCGACCACTTCCCTGGGGACCACCAGGTTCCATTCCGACAGGAGGAGGCCGGATGTCCGCCGGGATCGGTCCAGGTAATGCGGTTGCCGGGGCCGCAGAACCTGGAGCTCCTTGAGGTGGCGGTCCTCCACCATCAATGTTTCGCGGTGCTGTTCCAGAAAAAAGCCCACCTTCGCGGCGGTGGTAGCGTTCCCTAGAAGGAGCGCGTACTCAACAACCTTGTCGAGATCGAAGAATTCGACGGACTCCAGCGACCGCCAGATCTCCTCCCAACTTCCCGAAAGGCCGGGGCGATCCAGGACGTCCACCAATGTCCGCTCGAGGTTCGTGACCCGTAGCCTCATGCCGGCGCGCTCCGCGATCAAAATGTTTATAAACGCTTTCCCCTCGCGGAGGAGGGCTCGGGGGAACCGGGTCCCTTTGAAAACATGGGAGCGAAACGTCAGGGGCCCCGGCGGCTGGGATGTCGAGTACGTGAGGTGGGTATGAACAGAATAGGCCTTTCCATGGAACTCCAGCGCCGTATGGTGGGATAACACCGAATCCGGCGTCAGCTTCGAAGCGATGAGGAAAGGATCGACCGGATACGAACCGGCATCGGCCCCCGGCGGGACGACGGCATACAGCCCGCGCCGTATCCGAACGACCCGCCCAGCCTTCCGGTAGTACGCCAGTAGCGCCTCCCGCGCTCGACCGCCGACCCCACCGCGGGACAGCAAGTGTTCTGCCAGATCTTGCCCGGTGAAGACAGGGTGCTTTCGAAAAAACTCATCGTGCTTCATCTTCAGCTTCCTTGACTTTTTATAGGATAACCCATAGAAATACTATGGGTTCCATTAATAAATGTCAAGTTAAGCCTGCTTGAGTTGACAATTATAAGTAAAACCCATCTTGTGCTATGGGTTCCGCCCGTCCCTGTCGGGAACCCCAGCCGGGCCGGGCCCTACCGCTCCGACAGGCTGCCGAGGTGCTTGGAGAAGAAGCGCTCCATCGCGCGGTAGAAGTCGAAGCGGTTCTCCTCGTTGAGGAAGCCGTGGCCCTCGTTGTCCTTGACCATGTATTCCACGTCCACTCCCCTTTTCCGCAGGGCCTCCACGATCTGGTCCGATTCGGCCTTTTTCACCCTGGGGTCGTTGGCCCCCTGGGCAACGAAGAGGGGCGCCTTGATCCTGTCGGCGTGGAAGACCGGCGAGGCCGCCTCGAGGAGGTCCTTTTCCTTTTCGGGGTCGCCGATCTGCTCGTACATCATTTTGCGGCCCAGTTCCCAGTAGGGGGGGACCGTCTCGAGGAGGGTGAAGATGTTGGAGACCCCCACGTAGTCCACGCCGCAGGCGTAGAGGTCAGGCGTGAAGGCAAGGCCCGCCAGGACGGCGTATCCGCCGTAGGAGCCGCCGTAGATGCCCACCCTCTTCGGGTCGGCTATGCCCTGGTCAATGAGCCACTTGACCCCGTCGGTGATGTCGTCCTGCATCGCCCTCCCCCACTGTTTGAAGCCGGCCTCCCAGAAGGCGCGCCCGTAGCCGGTGGAGCCGCGGAAGTTCATCTGGAGCACCGCCAGCCCCCGGCTGGCCAGGAACTGGACCTGGCTGTCGTAACCCCAGGAGTCCCGCGCCCAGGGACCGCCGTGGGGGTTGATCACCACGGGGAGGTTCTTCCCGGCGCTGTGGGCCGGCAGGGTCAGGTAGCCGTGGATGGCCAGACCATCCCGGGCGGTGTACTGCACGGGCTTCATGGGGGCCAGCTCGTCCTCGTTGAGCCAGGGGCTCAGCTGGGCCAGTTCGCGGAAGTCCCCCGTCGCCCGGTCGTAGAAGTAGTAGGCCCCCTGGGTCCGGTCGCCCCCGGCGTGCACGAGGACCTTCTCCTCGTCCTTGCTCATGGAGGTCACCGTGACCTCCCTTCCAGGGAGGCGGGACTCCAGTTCCTCCTGGAGGTCGGCCCGCTCACGGTCGAAGAAGTGGTACCTCGCCCTGTCGGTGACGTAGGCCACGCCGGTGATGACCTTCCGCTTTTTCGACTGCATGAGGCCGTAGACGTCCACTTCGGGGTGCTCAAAGACCAGTTCCTCGCTGGCCGCCTTGGCGGGGTCGAAGACGTAGATGGCCGACTTGTCCCTGCCGAGGTTGGAGGAGACGTAGAGCTTTTTGTCGTCGAAGGTGAAGAAGAGGGGGTCGACGGTCTCCCGGAAGTCGGTGGTGAGGAGGGTCCTGAACTCGTCCTCCTCACGGTCCCTGTAGAGGAGGGACTGGTTCACGCCGTCGGTCCTGACGGCGGCCCGCAGTTTGCCCTCGTGGTCGGTCACCCAGCCTTCGATGTCTCCGGGGTTCTCCTGGACGAGGGTCAGTTCACCGGTGTCGATGTTCAGGCGGAAGACGTCGAAGACCCTCGGGTCCCGGCGGTTCATCCCGATGAGGACCTCGTCGTCGATCTCTTCCAGGGGGTCCACGATGGTGACCCGGACGCCCTCGAAGGGGGTGAGGTCCTTCGCCCCGGAGCCGCCGGCGTCGACGGCGAAGAGGTGGTAGTTCTCGTCCCCGCCGGAGTCCTGCAGGTAGAGGATGCGGTCGTTGCCGGACCAGAAGTAGCCCAGGATGTCCCTCTCCGTCGCCGAGGTGACCCGCACGGCCTCCTCCTCGCCGATCTTCTGGACGAAGATGTTGAGCCGCCGCTCCCAGGGCGCCCGCCAGGAGATCCGCGTCCCGTCGGGGGAGATCCGGAAGCCGCTTTTTTCCGGGTTCCTGAAGAAGTCCTCCATCGGAATGAGGCTCCCCTCACCGGCGAAGGACGGCCGCACGAGAAGAAGAACAGCCAGCAGGACCGTCGTCACGATAACCGTCAGTTTGATCATACCTTCATACCCCCATGACCTTGACGACCACGCGCTTCCTGCGGCGGCCGTCGAATTCCGCGTAAAAGCACTGCTCCCAGGGCCCAAGGTCGAGCTTGCCGCCCGTCACGGGCAGTATCGCCTGGTGGTGTACCAGGATGCGCTTGAGGTGGGCGTCGGCGTTGTCCTCGCCCGTGCGGTGGTGGGCGTAGGACGGGTCCTCGGGGGCGGTCTTCTCCAGCCACTCGAGGATGTCCCGGTGGAGCCCCGGCTCGTCGTCGTTCACGATGATGCCCGAGGTGATGTGCATGGCCGAAAGGAGCATCATCCCGTCGGTCACGCCGCTCCTCTCCAGGATGGCTTCCAGGTCCCCGGTGATCCGGACCAGCTCCTTCCTCTTCCTGGTCTCGAACCAGAGGTACTCCGTGTGGGTCTTCATTGAACGTCCCCTTTCGTCGGGCCTTGAAACGGGAATAGGATAACAGGAACGGGGGAAGAGAAAAAGCCGCCGAGAGGCCCCGGCGGACGGTGAACACAACCGGCGGAGACGGCGTCAGCGGGCGACGGGCGAAAACTAACCGAAGCCGGAGAAAGCGCGCGCCTTTTCGAGCAGGGCCAGGGCGTTGCCCCCCCTGATCCTTGACAGGGCTTCCTCGTCGAGGCCGGAGGCCAGGAACATCTTCTCGTACCGGTCGGCGCAGAGCAGGGGGAAGTCGCTCCCGTAGACGATCTTGCCGCCCGCCCCGGCCGCGACGGCGGCACGGAAGACCTCCGGACCGAAGAGGAAGGGCGCGGCGGCGGTGTCGTACCAGGCGTTCTCCAGGACCAGCTTCATGCACCGCATGGCCTCGTAGGCCCAGAGGCCCCCTCCCATGTGGGCGAAGAGGACCTGCACCTCAGGGTGGTTCTCGCAGAAGGCGGCGGCCTCCCGGGGGCCCATGCCGCCCTTGCCGGGGTAATCCCTCCCCACGGGCTCGGCCACGTGGAGCAGCAGGAAGAGGCCGTTCTCCTGGCAGGCCGCGGCCAGCCGCCAGGTCTCGCGGCTGTCGGAGATGTCAAAGACCTGCCCGTAAGGCAGGAGCTCGCCCACGCCGATGAAGCCCGCCTCGCGGCAGCGGACAATCTCGTTTTCAAAGTCCCGGGTGAGGGGGTTCACCACGGCCAGGCCCTGGATCTTTCCCGGGTATTTCTTCAGGGCCTCCATGACGTAGTCATTGCAGAGACGGCAAAGGCCCGGGTCGCGGAAGGCAACTCCCGTGACCCAGGCCTGGTCCAGCCCGTCGATCTCCATCCGGGCGACGACGTCCTCGACGGTCCCCCACTTGTGGGCCTTGCCGGCACAGAGAGTGCCGAAGTGGGGCTCCGTCTCGGCGATCTTCTTCCAGTTCTTCTCTATCTCGGGCGGATAAACGTGTACGTGCGCGTCGATATGCATGGTGCTATTTTACACCGTCGGGGCCGCGGATGGCCCATCCACCCTCAGGGTGTGGTTGCGCCTGGAGGGTTACTTTTGTTGGGCAGGCTTGGCGGGGCCATTTACCTTCCAGTAGACGACCCCGGGCTCGGATACAACTTCTTCACTCTCTGGGCCTTCTCCGCCTAGAGATTCGAGGCCAAAAAGGTACTGGAGGTCGTGGCTCACCACGCCTTCATCGGTATGGAGGAAGAGCGTCGCCTCGCGGTCGATGAGGGCACCGCCAAGGTGGGTTACCCCTTCCAGGTCCATCTTTTGGACGGCACCGGCCGTAGGGTCGACGACGTAGGTCCTGCTCCAGGCCCCCCGGTTTGACTGCTTGCCCTTGGTGAGCCAGCTCCTGGTGACGAGGATGATCTTCCCATCGTAAAAGACCGGGGAAGAGGTGGTGTAGGCCGTGTTCCAGTGGGGTCCCTGGTTTCCGCCAAAATCGAGGTTCTCGGGGTCGGGGGACCGCATGGCCAGGTAGGTGAAGTCCATGTAACTCGTGACCGGCAAAACCTGATTGGTCTTTCCCCACATGTTGCTGCCGAATTTCACCTCCGGGGACCCAGAAGGATATTGCTGTTCCAGCTTGGTCACATCGATCGTCACCAACCCGTAGTGGTCGGTGTTCCAAATATCGGCGGGGTTGCCGTTCTTCCCGAAGGCCGTCACAAGGGCCAGGATGCGGTGGGGCTCATCGTCCACCTCGAGGAAGGTGGCGTCGAAATCCTGGAGGGGCACGGCCAACTCCGCCCTTTGTCCGACCACGAGCGTGACAAGCAGTTTCGGCGCCGTGCCCGCCTGCAAGTTCCACTTATACAGGGTGCCGTTGGAAAGGAAAATATAGATCTCACCGAGGAGGGGCGTCCTCGGCCGGGTCCCGTCGGGGTAATCATCCTTCCACATCGAGACTGCCGCTATCCGGGAGGGGTTTATGACATCGTTGGGGCGGGATACGCCTTTGGGATCGGTAAAATATTCCACGTTCCCCAATATCTCCTTGTTTCTCAGTTTTCCCGTGGCAGGGTCGATATCGTAGAGGACGTACTTCTTGTCGGCGTTTATTCCCAGCAGGATGAGGTGCCAGACTCTCTCACCCAGTTCGTAGGTGTAACCCACGACAGGCCTGGAGATGGCCATCTGGAAACCCTCGTAGCCGGAATACCCGAAGGGAGGTTCCGGCACGAGGTCCCCGTCGACCCACATCAATTTTTTCGCCGAGTTGTCATTGTCCTTCCATTCGGCCAGGCTGACGGACCAGGCAGGCTTCGGGTCCACGGGGTCCGTCACGTCGAGGGCGTAAAAGCCGAAAAGGTGCCCCCTGGTGGTGCCAGAAACAGAACTGGAGAGGGATTCTTGAGGCTCCGGGTTCCAGGCTCCTTTGGGTTTGTATTCCAGCGCGCTTCCCTGGCCCATGGTCCCGAAGAGGAGTCTCTTCCAATCGCCGGGGCCTCCTCCACCCTCTATGTCGTGGATCAGGATCGGGCTGTCGAGGGCAACCAGGCGGGGCGGTTTCGTCGTGTTAGGGTCGGTCAACCAGTATTCGTGGTAGGGGGCGACAAGGAGCGCCGGTGAAGGGATGAAGGACCATAGTTCCCGGAAGGTCGAACCCATCCCCTGGCCCGAAACGGGATCCACCTCGTCGGCGGCGGCGAAGGCACGGACCCTGCCGTCGTTGGTCGAGAAGAAGGTGACGGCCCCGCCATAACTTTCGTATTTCCTCTTGAGGCCCTGCGAGAATTGCCTCCACCCTGTCATGGGTTCAAGCCAGATGTTGTCGTGCCAGACGACGACCGGGGCGGAGTGGCCCGCGTCGGCAATGTAAAGTGGGTCCTCCCCCTGGAGTACCCTGAAGTTCAACCCGGCCAGGTACTGGTGATCCCGCAGGAAGGACTTCCACGCGTTGTTCTCGTCGTCGGTGAACACCTGGTTCTCGCCGTCGAGGGGCCCGTTCTTTTCCTTGGCGTACCAGCGTTTCTCGTACCCGGGGATGACCGACGCAACCTGGAGGTCCTCCGGGGTCAGGCCCGCCAGGGTCTTCCTGCCGCCGGGCAGCCCGAGGTAGATCGGGACGCTCGACGGGATAACGGGTTTCCTGATGACCGCGGGCGGGGTACCTACGTCCATCAGTTCCATCTTGCTGCCCCAGGCCTCCGACGGGAGGGTCTCCGTTCCGAGGACGGTCATGGGCATCCTGTCTCCCCAGGCCATCATGGTTCGGCCTATCGAAAAGAAGGTCATGGGCTCCGTGGAATTGGCGTCCACGACGATCTCGATCTCATCATCGGCGCCGAATTTCAATTTCGGAGGCTCGGGGTAATAGGTTTTCACCGGCCAGAGGGGCCAATAGTAGTAGTCCAGAGCCCCAGCCCCCGGGGCGAAAGGCCCCAGCAGCAAAAGGGCGGCGAGGGCCAGCGCTGGGAGCCCTTTCATCTTGTTAATCATGGGTGACCACCACCATCGTCTCAATACTCAAGACCTTTTCTTTGCCGGTCCCCTTGGCGGCGGTAGCGGTGGAGCGGATCACGTAGTGGTGTCCCGAGAGGCGACCACCGCCTGGGCTGATGTTCCTGTTGGGGTCGATAACGTTGGAGTATCCGTACAGGAACTGACTGTCATCGACCTCTCCGCCCCCTGATCCGTCGATGAAGGGTACGCGCGGGGGGAGCGCTTCCCGTTGGGCCTGGCTAAGCTCTTCTTTCCCAGGTTGATTGGGGCTGAAACTCAAACCCTCAAGTCGATAGTTGCAATCCAGGATATCAACGGTGACTTCAACGCCGGGCAAACCATCGATCGGCATTTCTTGCAGGTCTTCGTCCAAAGGGAATTGAGAATCTTTTTTTATAGCCCTGATTTTGTCCAGGTTTCCTTCGTATTCTCGTTCTACTCGGTCCAGGTCTTTACGATTCTCCAAAATTGCCATTTTGCCCTGCTCTATCCCGGATTGGGCGGCATTATAAAGTTGCGAATCCGAAACAACATGGCTGGAAGTGGAGAACATATTTTCAACCACGTAAAGGGCCCCTCCGACCAGCACTGCCCCGACGAGCAGGAAGATCAGCGTCAAGGGCAGGGCCATGGCTTTCATTTTTCGAAAAGGGATCATTCCGGCCTCCAATTCCTGACCCTCCATCCCCTGGTCAAGGCGACCAGGTGGTATTTTCTCCATTCGTCGTCCCCCACCGCGCCCCAGTGAGGCACATCCGCAGGCGATACGAACCTCGAATATTTCTTGTTGCCCCTGGCGAGAACCGAGACGGCGAGCAGACCGTTTTTATCCAGCCTGAACCTGCAATCAAGGATCCCTTCTACAATGGGCTGCAGGCCGCTTTTTGTACTCGAAAGCGCGAGGTCCCTCGTTTTGAAGGAACTGCCCTCGACCTTGGCCTCCATGAACCTGACGTAGTGCAGTTCGTCGTTCACCCGTACGGGCCATGGCTTCATTTCACCCTGAGGGAGAGGGCGTGCCAGGATGGTGATGGCGGTCTTGCCGCCGGAAACAGGGGGGATGTCTTCTGTCACGAAAAAGGGCGCTGGAAGGGTAGGGAAGACGACCCAGCATTTTGTGACCCTCGCGTCGCCGCCCTCGATGAGCGCGGGCTTGTCCGAGATCTCCACTTTCTCGCCCTTAGACGGGGCGACCTGCTTGGATTCGATAGTGTATGCCCCGGCGGGCACGGCATAAGCGACCAGGAGTTCCTCGCATTCGCTGTACGGCTCCAAGGACCCGGGCGGTTCGGGCTTCTGGACGGGGCGCCGCCACCGCCTGTCCCTAATATCCTTGAAACCCTTGAAGTCCTGGTGTTCCCAAAGCCCATCAAAGACGGCCTCGAACTCATCGGCCGAAACGGGCATCCCCTGCCCGGCGTGGAGGACCCTTTTTTCCAGGTAGGTGAGGACCATCGTGGCCCGGTCCTTGGCCACGGTGATCTCGTTGGCCTGCTCGAAGTGCTTGATGTAGGTGTGGCCGAGCATCAGGACGCTCCCGCCCACGATCCCCAGGATCAGGACGGCAATGAGGATCTCCGTGAGGGTGAAACCCTTCAGCTTTTTCATATCCCTGCAACAGCTGGGTCTCATGCGCTTTTCACCTCAAAAAAGGTCATTCGAATTCCGGCTCCGCCACGACCCGCTCCAAAGTAACCTCCCTGCTTCCCAGCACCCCGTCCCACTGGACAACCACGGTGATCGTCCGGGTGGTTTTATCGAAGTCCGACAGGCAGTTGAATTTCCTGTCGTATTCCCCCGGTGGGTCGGGTTCGGCAGCCTCAGGGTCGCAGCCGCAATAGTGAGCCTCCAGGGTGTCCAGGGCCTCGACCCCCAGGCTCACGGCCTTTTCCTTGTCGATGGTGTGGGCCATCAGCATCGTCGTGGAGACGACGACCCCCGCCAGGGCCAGGAGGGCGATGGCGAGGACCACTATGGCGATGAGGACCTCCACGAGGGAGAACCCCCTTGTCCTTTTTGACCGGGTGATGGGTGTTTTTCTCATGAAATGATTGTAATACCTTTAAGAATTTTATGCCATAGCCAAGATATTAATCTTTTCATTTTCCTTCTTAAAAGAATTCATAAAGGTTCATGCACGAAAATGGGGGGCCTGCCCTGCAGGCCCCCCATTTCGATAAACCTCCGATTAAGGGCTCGGCTACTTGAGTTCCACCTCGGCGCCGGCTTCTTCGATCTTTTTCTTGATCTCCTCGGCTTCTTCCTTGGAGACGCCTTCCTTGACGGGCTTGGGGGCGCCGTCGACGAGGTCCTTGGCCTCCTTGAGGCCGAGGCCAGTCAGTTCGCGCACGACCTTGATGGTGGCGATCTTGTTCGTGCCGGTGTTCTTCAGGATGACGTCGAACTCGGTCTTCTCCTCCTCCACGGGGGCGGCGGCGCCGGGCATCGCACCCATCATGGGCATGGCCATGGCCGGGGCCGCGGCGGACACGCCGAACTTGTCCTCTAGTGCCTTCACCAGTTCGGAAAGTTCGAGAACGGTCATCCCCTCGATGGCGGCGAGGATGTCTTCCTTGGAGAGGGCCTTGCCAGCGGCCTTCTTCGCGGGCTTCTTCTCTTCCTTCACTTCTTCCTTCACTTCGGCCGCTTCGGCCGTTTTAGTGACTTTTTCTTCGCCTTCTGCTGCCTTTTTGGCTGCGGTCATTTCCTGTTCCTCCTTTTTCATCTACACCTGTCGGTATTTCAGGCGGCTTTTTCTTCTTTCTGTTCCTTTATCCTTTCCAGGCACGTCACGAGCCCGCGGGTGGTGCCGGAGAGCACCGTGACGAGGCCTCTCACGGGGCCGATCATGGTCCCCGCCAGCTGCGCCAGCAGGACCTCCCTCGAGGGCAGGTCCGCGAGGGCCCTGACCTGTTCCACGGAGAGGATGTCGTCCCCCAGGACGGCTCCCTTGATGACGAGGGCTTCGTTGCCCTTCTCCCTGGAGAAGTCCCTGATGACCTTGGCCACCGCCGCCGCGTCGGAATAGGCGATGGTGAACGAGTTGGGGCCGGTCATGAGCGAGTCGGGAACGGGAAGGGACTCCTCCCGGAGGGCTATCCCCATGAGGGTGTTCTTGGCCACGTTCATCTCGCCGCCGGCGCGGCGGATGGAGGCCCTGAGGGCCGTGATCTTGGCGACGTTGAGCCCCCTGTACTCGCATATGAAAACGGCCTCGGCTTCCTGCAGTTTTTCCCTGAGCGATTCAACCTGCTCGATCTTCAATTGCGAAGGCATTTATTCACCTCCTCGCATAAAAAACTCCCGGACCCTCCGGGCCCGGGAGACCTGGACACATGGCAGTGACACGGGTCAGGCTCTTCCAGACCTCGGCGGGCAAGTCATTAAGCGCTTCGTGCGCACCCGCTGTCTGCGGTCGATGGAACGGCAGAATTATAACAGTTTTCCCCGGGAAAAACCGGGGGCGCCTATTCGGCGGAGAGTTCTTTCACCGCGGCGTTGGGGTCCACCCTGAAGGAGGTCCCCATGGTAGATGTCACGGCCAGGCTCTTGATGTACTGCCCCTTGGCCGCGGCCGGCTTCGCCCTGACGATGGCCCTCAGGAGGGCCTTGCCGTTCTCGTAGAGGTTCTCGACGGGGAAACCCGCCTTGCCGAAGGAGTTGTGGATGATGCCGAACTTGTCGACCCGGAACTCGACCTTCCCGGCCTTGATCTCGCTGACGGCATGGCCCACACCGAAGGTGACGGTGCCCGTCTTGGCGCTGGGCATGAGCCCGCGGGGGCCGAGGATCTTGCCCAGTTTGCCCACGGACTTCATCATGTCCGGCGTGGCGATGACGGCGTCGAAGTCGAGCCAGCCGCCCTCGATCTTCTGGACCATGTCCTCTCCTCCGACGAGGTCGGCGCCGGCGTCCTGGGCCTCCTTGACCTTCTCCCCGCCGGCGATGACGAGCACCCGCTTGTCCACGCCTATCCCGTGGGGGAGCACGATGGTGCTGCGGACCTGCTGGTCGGCGTGCCGCGGGTCGACGCCTAGGCGGACGTGCATCTCCATGCTCTCGTCGAACTTCGCCGTGGCGTTCTCCCTGGCCAGCTCGATGGCCTCCTTCAGGCTGCCGAGCAGTTCCTTGGGCGCCTTTTCGGCGATGGCGCGGTACCTCTTGCTTCTCTTCTTCATGATGCTTTTTCCCTCCCCGTGGTATTGGCGAACCCCTTTACAGGGGCTCTCCCACCGGATACGCCGGTCAAAGCCGCCGGCGCTAGACCACCTCGATGCCCATCGATACGGCGGTGCCCTTGATCATCTCCATGGCGGCCTCCACGTCGTTGGCGTTGAGGTCGACCTTCTTCAGTTCGGCGATCTCCCGGACCTGGTCGAGGGTCACCTTGCCCACCTTGACCTTGTTGGGCTCGCCGGAGCCCTTTTCGAGCGAGGCGGCCTTCTTGAGAAGGACGCTCGCCGGGGGCGTCTTGAGGATGAAGGTGAAGCTCCTGTCGGCGTAGACCGTCAGGACCGCCGGGATGATCATCCCCGGCTGGTCGGCCGTCTTGGCGTTGAACTGCTTGCAGAACTCCATGATGTTAACGCCGTGCTGGCCCAGGGCCGGCCCCACGGGCGGGGCCGGTGTCGCCTTCCCCGCGGGCAGCTGCAGTTTGATCTGTGCTATTACTTTCTTTGCCATTTGCTGATTATCCCTCCTACATGGGCCCGGCAACGGCCGGGCGATAAAAAAGGCACCTTGGCCTAGATCTTTTCAAGGTCGGTGTAGTCGGCCTCCACCAGGGTGTCGCGGCCGAAGACGACGACGGAGAACTTGACCTTGCCCTTGTCCTCCAGGACCTCGGTGACGGGGCCCACCTGGCCCTCGAAGGGGCCCGCCTTGACCCGCACCACGTCGCCGGTTTTCAGGTCGATCTCGATCTTGGGCTTGATCTGTTCCTTGCCGATCTTGCTCATGATCTCGCTCACCTCGCGCTCGGTGAGCGGTATGGGGTAGCTCCCGGCCCCCACGAAACCTGTGACGCCGGGCGTGTGACGAACGACGTACCAGGACTGGTCGTCGAGGACCATGTCCACCAGGACGTAGCTGGGGAAGACCTTCCTCTTGGTGCGCTTGCTCTTGCCGTCCTTGACGGTGACCCTCTCCTCGATGGGCACGAGGACATGGAAGATCTTCTCGTCCATGCCCATCGTGGCGATGCGCTGCTGGAGGTTGGCCTTTACCCTGTTCTCGTACCCGGAATAGGTCTGGATTATGTACCAGTGTCTCTCTGCCTTGTCGATCATCACCTAAAAGGGGGCCCTACCCGGCCCCCTGTCCTCCCGAGGAAGTGTCTCCCGTCCTATTTTCCCCACCTACAAGCCAGGGTTCCCCTACCGGATGACCCTGGAGAAAACCGCCGTCAGGAGCACGTCGACGATCCCGAGGTAGGCCGCTACGAGAAGGGACACCGCGACGACGACCAGGGTCGAATACCATACCTGCTGGCGGCTTGGCCAGGTGACCCTTTTCAGTTCTGCTCTCGCCTCGCGGATGAAACTCTTCCACTTCATAAGAACCTCGGCCTCCCGGGTGCGAATATAATGGCAGGCCCGGCAGGACTCGAACCTGCAACCCCCGGTTTTGGAGACCGGTGCTCTGCCAATTGAGCCACGGACCTGCGCGCGAAAGGTATTCTACACTACTTCGTTTCCTTGTGCAAGGTATGGGCCTTGCACCACTTGCAGTACTTCATTTTCTCCAGCTTCTTCTGCTGCTTCTTCTTGTTGACGGTGGTCACGTAGTTGCGGCGCTTGCACTGGCTGCACTGGAGCCCGATCTGGTCTGCCATAAAATGTCGAACCTCTTCTCCCTTGTTGGATTGGATCAGCTTCCGATGATCTCGGTGACGACGCCGGCGCCGACGGTCCTGCCGCCCTCACGAACGGCAAAACGAAGACCCTGGTCCATGGCGATGGGCTGGATCAGCTTAACCTCGAAGGTCGCGTTGTCACCGGGCATCACCATCTCTACGCCCTCGGGCAGCTTGATGTCACCCGTCACGTCGGTCGTCCTGAAGTAGAACTGGGGCTTGTAACCGCTGAAAAACGGCGTGTGACGGCCGCCCTCTTCCTTCTTCAGTACGTAAACCTCGGACTTGAAGTGCTTGTGGGGCGTGATGCTGCCGGGCTTCGCAAGGACCTGGCCACGCTCCACGTCCTCCT
>Ga0209407_1000020_pt1 | contig 222805 bp, 207 predicted proteins | sample AD_JPNHG3_MetaG_FD_184410 | JGI IMG/M metagenome (GOLD analysis project Ga0209407, IMG submission 184410) | Active sludge microbial communities of municipal wastewater-treating anaerobic digesters from Japan - AD_JPNHG3_MetaG (SPAdes) (version 2) | ecosystem: Engineered > Bioreactor >... | reverse complement strand
TCTTTTCCGGGCCTTCCCCTATAATACTTTACTCTTGCGCCGTGGTTTCCTTCTTTCGCACTTACATATATTGTTCCTGTAGAAAGTCCAGTATCAGTAGTTCTCAAATTGGACATTTCTGACAGGGTGGTGTCACGTTTTAATGTTTCGGGCTTCTTTCTATTCCTGAATATTTTCTCAAATAAAGATTTATAAGGTTTCATCTTTTAATTCCTTTACTGAACTCACATCCACCGTTTTGTCTCTCCGTATTCATCCTTGACCGTCCGCAGATTCGGCTTGTGGTCAAAGACCTGTGCTATATTGACGTGATGAACCACACCGTCAGTTTTGATAACCTTCTTTGGCTTCTTAACATATATATCTTACCAAATATTTTTCATTTTGTCGAGCGTCTTTCCAGAACCTTTATAATGCTTTTAGTAAGTTCGTCAGCCAATTCTTTTATACTCTCTTTTGACAAACTGACAGTCATGTCTGTATCATCTAATGTTGATGATGATTCCGCAAGTGGATTCATCATGAACTCGTCAATGTCAGGCTGTAATTCCACTTCAATCACATCAGGAAGGTGAGCAAAGGCTTCACGTATGGCATCCTTATTGTATTTACTACACATCTTTCGTGGGACAAAGGTATCTTCCAGATAGTATTTATAGAACTTCTTTTTATCTATCAGCATACGTACAGAATCAAATTCAACAACCCCGTCATGCTCGTAAATCTCCCATCTGTCTGAATTGTACAGAGCGTAGGGGTCTTTTATTGTAGCCCCAATAAATTCCAATTGAAAGTCATAATCTTTAATGGCAGTGCACACCCCTTCGCAACGTCTCTTCCGGTAGCATTTGAGGACATTCTGAACATCTAACATATCAATCACCAGCTTGCCATCGATCTCAAAGATTGTCCCCTTGATGTTTTTCACAAGCTCTAAAATCTTTTTCAGGTCAGGGGAAAGTTCATCAGACCTTAAACAGATTGTTTTTTTATCATCGGAATAAGAGTAATTCCCTATCCTTTCAGCCAGACGTATTGCCAGAGGGACATTTTTTGACGAACTTCTTACATTGAATGATAATTTATATCGTGACATAGTTTTTCTCCGAATATAATTTTTTAATCTGCCCGAAAAGCAGAGGGCTAAAACGCTATCCCCCCTTCAAGCAGATGACCACCAGTTGACCACGACGAAAACAAACTATTCTGAAGAATAATAAACAACCGTGACGAATACCGAAATTTGATTTAATTTTAATGATTTTACTATTTTGTACTATTCAGAAGAATACTGAAGGATACTAAAGAATATAAATATTTGTATATTCAAAACTTACAAGCAGAGGGTCACTGGTTCAAGTCCAGTAGCGCCCAATCATAACTCCTGATTTAATCAGGAGTTTTTGTTTTTTAGGACTACTCGACCACCAGCATTATCATTCCCATTTGACCATTATTTGACCAAACTGTTGAAGAGGTTCTTGAAGCTTAACTTCCTGCACCCTCTGATAATTACGCGGAAGGCCGCCTGCGCGGCAGCTCGACAAAAGCTCTTGAATCAGTGCGGGAGTTTTAAGTCTATACTCATTGTATATCTATCGTTGTTATTGCGCACAATGAGGTCCCTTCACAAGGTAACGATCGAGCCGGTTGGCGAAAGCCTGGCGGTCCTTCTGGCTGAAGGAGGAAGGCCCGCCCGCGTCCATGCCGCTGTTCCTGAGAAGGTCCATTACATCGCGCGTGGCAAGGCGGTCCTTGATGTTTTCGGGCGTATACAGATCACCGCGGGGATTGAGCACGAAACCGCCTCTGGCGATCACGCGGTCAGCAAGGGGCAGATCCGCGGAAATGACCAGGTCACCGGCCTCCACCATGTCAACGATGCGGTCATCCGCCACGTCAGGGCCGGCCGGAACGACAACACATGAAATATACGCGGAGCCCGGCACGGTCAGGCACTGATTCGCCACGAGCACGAGGGGGACATGAACGCGCTCGGCCGCGCGATAGAGTATTTCTTTGACAACGACCGGGCATGAATCCGCATCAACCAGTATCCGCATCAAACGCCCCCTGTAAGCTCTTCCATCCAGGACCGGAGGGCCTTCCTGACTTCCCGGTCAACGATGGAAAATATCCGGTGAACAGTGTCATGCGAAGCCGCACGGGAATGCCCCGCGACCTTGATAACGTTCATGTTCAGTTCATCGTTTAACGAATATAATTTCCTGTATAATGACGCGCTCTGCATCTCGCTGTTTGTTTTCCTGCTTATATACTGCCTGCTCTCCAGCCCGGATCTTCTTCGCGATAAATCCGCCACACATTGGGAATCCGTGTACACTGACAATTCCCCATGGCCGGAACCGGTTACCGCGGTGCGATAATCCTCCAGCGCCCATACAATCGTCTTAAGTTCCATTTGAGTTGAACCTACGCCCGTGCACCTGCGCAGCACCAGGCGCCCGAGTATATCCGCTTTCTCAATGCTGCCGGGACCGGCTTCCAGGAGCGCGGCAGGCAGAAAAAGACACCCTCCCACGCCGCGCTTGAGCCGCGAATTCACGCTCGCGTCCGCGAACAGGACATCGCCGCCGATCGGCTATTTTTCTTTCCTGCCCATTTCAACAGCACCCGTGAATGCAAACCATATCGAACAATTCTATTATATGGCACCTGGTGTCAATTATATCTTGTTTTCCGCGCTATAATGCCGTGTCAAGCCCAATCAGACCCGAATCCGGAGAACACGAACCGCACTCTAAACATTTTTCCTTGCCACACGCTGTTGTACGAATTAAAACCAGCCATCAGGAATACCCCATAATGGAATTTGAAGTAATAGAACATGATGACGTGATCAGTATCGCCGTTGCAGGTGATATCAATCCGTATACCAGCAAGAGCTTCAAGGATGCATTATTTGAAATCATCGAAACCGGAAATAAGAATATAACTCTTGATTTCTCCCGGGCGGATTACATGGATTCATCGGGCATTGGCTCCCTGATAAGTCTGTATAAAATCCAGAGCAAAAGAGGAAAAAAGCTGCTCATCAGCAAAGCAAATGAAGACATCAATAACTTTATCAGATTGGCTGGCCTGTCGGATCTGATCGCAGGGTGATTCTTGCGGTTTCTTAGAAGACCTTATCCCCGTATCTCATCACCATGCGAGCAGTGAAGAAAGGATAGTGAACGGTAAGCATATGGATACAACCGGCGCCAAAGACCTGAATGACCATCATCCCGTGAACGCCGCGGCCGGGACCGGACGCGCGGTCTTCATCGACATGCTCCGCGTGATCTGCGTGGCGTGGCTCGTTCCCTTTCACACGGCGCGCATCTACGACCCGTGGGAAATCAATTACGTGAAAAGCGGCGACACCAGCGTCGCCCTCTCCGCCCTCATCGGGCTCACGGGCCCGTGGCACATGCCCCTTTTCTTTCTCCTTGCCGGGGCCTCGACGCACCTTGCCCTCAACAGGCGAAGCGGGGCTGAATACGCGCGGGAACGGATGCCGCGCCTCCTCGTCCCCCTGCTCTTCGGCGCCGCGGTCCTGATCCCCGGGTTAAAAATTCCCTATTCCCTCCTCGGCAGTTTCCCCTACTGAATAATAATCCAATGAAGTGATGCCGGATCAAAAATTCAATTTGACTCGCCGCGGTTTTCAATATATCCTTTATTATTAAAGAAGAATTCACCGGGGGGCTTCCGTATGGACATAAAAATCAGGGAAAACGATGATATAATCACCGTCAGCGTCAAGGGCGATATTGAATTATACACCCACGCGAAATTTAAAAACAAGCTTTTTGAGCTCTCCACGGCTTCGAATAAAAATATAAATATAGATTTGTCACAGGTGGATTACATGGATTCTTCCGGGCTGGGCACCCTGGTGACCCTGCACAAGATTCAGAACAAAAAGGGCAGGAAACTGACCATCAGCAATGTAAATGCCGATATCCGCAACCTGATACGATTGTCCACCCTGTCGGATATCTTCGAGGTGTGAGGGTTGACTATCCTGAAGATGCGGGCCATCTCTCGCCAGGGCGCACCCGGCTGCTTTTCACGTACGCTTTCCGGAATCTTTTTTGATGCCTCCCCGATAATCCGTATTGCCCGCAAGGAAGCATACACGGTTTTCCTGTCCGCGATACAATCATTGTAGGACATTCCCTCGATGAACGAACCGGCGGCCTCCATCGCATCAATGCTATCCTGAATATAATCCCCGGCGCTCCTTTCAGTCACAGGTATTTCACCTCATCAAGAATCTTCCTTCCGATCCGTGGCTTCGGACCTTCCTTCATTACCAGATCAACCTTGAGTCCCGTTGCGTCTGACGGGTAATTTTCGATCTCGATGAACTTCAACAGCCCGAACCTGACCTCCGGTTCGAAATCAACAAGCATGTCGAGATCGCTGTTTTCCTTTTGCTCGTTGCGCACCTATGAACCAAAAACGCCCATCTGACGTTCGCCGTATTTCCTGCCAGCTCCGGTTTAAGGTTCCGCGGTTTTTTCAGAACCGCATCGGTCAATTCCATTACAATCACCTCATGCTGTCAACATGCGTCCAAGCATATACTCTTTTGCCGATTTTGGCAACTATTGTACTAGATGAATTTGCCCATCCCCGCGCTCCCGGAAAATCCTTGATTTTATCAATCTGCAGAATTTGCTTGGGATAGCGGCACGGTGACGCAGAAAATCGAAGACCGCTTGTCTGATATGTGGAAACAATCGGGACCCATGCCCCGGCTTCATTACCAGAAGGTCTCCCGTGCAGGGCCGTATTCCCTAAAAATGATTCTTCGACGCGAAGGCGTATTCATCCCTTGAATAACAGAATACGGTTCCTTCACGGCCGGCCAGTATTTCCCCGTGGATGGCCAGCGCGTCGCCCAGGGCCTGTTTGAACGACCGGCCGCCCCTGCGCAAACCCCTTTCATACAGCTGGCAGATGATACGCTCCGTGGCCAGGGGGTCGATGATGGCCATGGTGTACAGGTACCAGTCGTCAAGGGCTTCAATCAGGATGGTTTTCGTTTCATCGCTTAACAGCGTAAAGGCGGGGCAGAAATACCTGCTGCAGCCGGCGGCGCCGAAGAGCCCCCGGTCGCGCCGGTCCTCGCCGACCACGCGGGGATGCACCAGGCACCCGGGAAGGCCCTCGGCGGTGAACCCCTGGAAGGGACAGATATGCGTGGAGTAATCCCGGCACAAGGTCGTCTGCTCGGGATAGCTTCCCTCTATCTGGTAGCGCCAGTAATGTGCCGTGCGGAAGGCACCGTCATTCAAATATTTCGTCAGATTGCTCCTCGAGATATCGGCGTGGTTCATCAGGCCGCAGCAGGCTGCGCACGATTTGGTTGTATCGGGCATGCATAAATTGAGTGCCGGCAGCATCGTGTTGTGTATCCCCCTTTATACAGCGACAGAGAATGCGCGCGTTGAGTGTTTAACGGTATAAAGCCCCTGTCCGGAACAGAGAGGATGCAGCATGCGACGGGGTGGCGGTAATGGCAAGATATTTATGGGTGAAACCCCGGGTGGGAATGGAAAAATCCCGTTTTGTACCACGATCTGTATCCGCTGGGTTATGATGTTCACTTTTCATCCCTCTATCCGCCGTCTCCGGCAAAGGCCTTCGGGTCGCCATGGAGCACCGGTGAATTCCACGAAAAAAAATGATGGACGACACGGCCGCGTTGTTTTGTTATTAATGCTCGGCCATTCACGGATGATGGACTTGTTGCGAAGCCGTCATTTCGACGGATCCCGGTCTCCGGGATGAGAAGAAATCCTTACAGGATCTGTATATTTCAAGATTTCTTACCCCGCCAAGCGGGATCCAACATGACCTGGTAAACAACAGTATGATATACTTCCGGTACATTCAATTAATTGTCTATCCCTTCAGCCTTATTCTGTTCACGGGGTGCCTGGATAACAATCCCGGCGGTAAAAAGCTGCTGGTTAACCTCGCCGTCCCTGCCATGACCGACCCCTGGGCGGGCCCCCCCGCGGGGAACCCCGACGGCGCCTGCGCGGTTCCCGCTGAAGCCCTGGAAGAAGACGTGACGGACCCCGACGAGGTGGTGGGAACCGGCACGCCGTCCAGCTGCACGGCCGACGCCTTCATCGGTGCGGTGGCCCGTGGCGGGAAAATCGTCTTCAACTGCGGCCCGGACCCGGTGACCATCAGGCTCACCCGGCCGGCCAAGGTGTTCAACAACCGGCGGCCCGACATCGTCATTGACGGCGGCGGCACCGTGGCCCTCAGCGGCGGCCGCGTCACGAGGATCCTCTACATGAACACCTGCGACCCCGACCAGGTCTGGACCACGAGCCACTGCCAGGACCAGGACCATCCGCGCCTGACGGTCCAGAACCTGACCTTCGTCGACGGCAATTCGCAGAGGGAATTCCGGTACGACGGCGGCGGCGCCATATGGGTCCGGGGCGGACGCTTCAAGATGGTCAATTGCCGCTTCTTCGGCAACACCTGCGGTCTCAACGGGCCGGACACAGGCGGCGCCGCGGTCCGCGCCTTCAGCCAGTATTCCGGCCTGCCCGTGTATGTCACCAACTGCACCTTTGGCGGGGCGGACGGCTTCGGCAACCGGGGGGCGAACGGCGGCGGCATCAGCAGCATCGGCGTGTCATGGACCGTCATCAACAGCCTGTTCTCATACAACCGCGCGACCGGCCACGGCGGCAATCCCGCGGAGCCCCTGACGCCGGGCGGCGGCAGCGGCGGCGCCATCTACAACGACGGCAATACCATGACCCTTTCCGTGTGCGGCTCCCTTATCGAGCATAACCGGGTAAACGCCTACGGATCGGCCATCTTTTTCATAACGAATGACATGACCGGATCCCTGCGCCTTGTGGACTGCGTGATCCGCGACAACATCGGCGGGTCGTGGTACACCTTACCCGGCATTTCCATGCATCCCGCGACGGACAGGGAAATCACCAACGTGGTGTGGGAATAAAACCTCGCGCCCCAGCCTCGGCTCCAGGGCGCGGCATGGTGCCGCGGTACACCCCTAGGGCAGGTTCTCCAGGACAAAGTTGCGCTGCTGCAGGGAGGCCCGGTGGAAATGGACCCAGAGGGAATCCCAGAAACTGTCCCGGGCCCGGAAGGCTGACACTTTGGCCCATTGTTTCCGCGAATAGTCGTCCCACTCCACGTTTCCCTCCAGGGCCTCCTTCCGCCAGGCTGTTTTATCGTAATGATAGGGCCTCCGGGCGCCGGCGAACCAATCATCGAATTCTCGTTTCCAGTTTTTACAGCGTTCGGCCAGGTCTTCAACGGAATACCGGTAGTAAAGGGGCAGAACCCAGCGGGCCGCCAGGGACGGCTCCTTCCAGCTGGAGGCGAAGAGTGCCCGGATCTTCGGCTCGATGCTCTTCCACGGGGTCTTGTGCCCGGGCTCGTCCAGGCCGCGCAAAAACCGGTATATTTCCTTCGCGCAATCGGCGCAGCAGTCGGCATTGTCCTTCCTGATGGTCATGTCGATAGAGCCCCGTTCGCACTCCCATATCTTGTAGGCGATATCGGGAAGAAACAGGGCCTCGCCGTGGCCCACCTTGGGCAGCATCCTGTACACGATGTTCTCGGCCTTCGAGGGAATCTCGTCTCCCGCCCTGTCGTAGACCCTGATCGAAGAAACGTCATTCTCATCCCCGTGCATCCTTCCGGAGAAAAACTCGTGCGCCCAGGTGTCGGCAAAGGTGTGGAGCGCCGCGCCGATGCGGCAGAGGCGGCGCTTCCGGTTTTTCCGGGGCTCCGTGAGGGCCCGTGCCAGCAGCGCCCGCGAGAACCGGGATTTGGAGCGGGTGACAAAGGTAAAGGCGGCCGGCGCGTTCGGATCGAACGCCTCGGGAGGAAGATAATGGAAGGGTATGAAAACCTTCTTCTCCCCGGACCAGCCCAGGGTCTCCAGGGTGGCCAGTCCCTCGTAGCAGGTGCGCACCGGGTCGAAGCGGAACTCCCCTCCGTTGACCCTGATGGGTATGAGGTCGCCCTCGGTGGCGTCGTCGACGTACTGCGACGCGTAGGCCAGCACCAGGGCGTCGTCGGGGCTGAAGCCCGCCGCCCGGGCCAGTACGGCCACGCAGTAAAAGTGGAAGTCTGTCTGCATGAAGATGTTCCTCCCTGTTTCAAGGCCCGGGGGCCGAATAACAACCAGGATAATTATCGGGTCAGCGACATAAATTCTGCTTGAAATTCGGCCGCGGCTAGTATATTTTTTAAATATGCAAATTAGAATAATTGCGGGAACGCGCCTGTCCGTCCCTCTGCGCTGATCAATCGCCATGAAAATCGACATCTACCTGCTGGACAGGCATTTCAAGTACACCCGGTTCGTCAGCACCCCCATGATGTCGGTGCTCAAGGCCTGGACCGTGTCCCTGGGCCACGAGGCCCGGGTGACGGCCTGCGGCGAGGACGGTGTCGACCTGGACACCGACGCCGTCGCCGTCGCCTTCAGCGTGTACACCTTCATGGCCCCATCAATCTACCGCATCAGCGACATCCTCCGCAAGAAGGGAAAGGTGGTCATTCTGGGGGGTCCCCACTTCCACGGCGACGTCACCCTGCAAGAGGGCACGGCCCACGGCGATGTCATCGCCCAGAGCATCCACCGGGGACAATGGGAGAGCATACTGCGCGATATCGGGGACGGAAGAATACGGCCCTTCCAGGAGCCGCCCCTCGTGGTGCGGGACCGGGACCACCTGTTCCGCTTCCCCGATAATATGCACGAGGTGTCGGGCGACGTCAACCGGGGCCGCTTTTCCCTGGTCATGACCTCCCTGGGGTGCCCCTACGGGTGCGAGTTCTGCAACCCCTTCATGAAGGGGAACTACTTCCTGCGCGACATGGACGACATTTACCGGGAGCTGGCCGCGGTGAAAAGCCCCTACGCCGTGATATGCGACGCCACCTTCGGCATGAACCGGGAGTACACCATCGGGCTCATGAAGAAGATAGCCCCCCTGGGCAAGCTCATGTTCGCCCAGACGACCCTTCACTTCCTCGACGACGACGGTCTCCTGGACGCCTTCATGGAGGGCGGCGTGCGGTGGGTGTCCGTGGGCATCGAGTCCCTCTCGCTCCCCCAGAAGAAGCACGGCAAAAACCGCTTTGCCCGGGACATCGACCGTCTCAAAAGGATCCTCGCCAGCGTGTCCGAACGGGGGCTTCTCATACAGGGAAATTTCATGTGCGGCCTGGACGGGGAAACGCCGGAGTGCTTCGACCTGATCCGCGATTTCTACCGCCAATCGGACCTCAATTCCATCATCGTGGACGTTATCGCGCCCTATCCCACCACGGAGCTGTACCGGAAATGGAACTGCCAGGGGAGGATCTTCGACTTCAACTGGGAGCATTACGATTACCGCCATGTCGTGTACCGGCCCACGCACATGACGGTGGAACAACTGATCGACGGCATCGTGGACCTGAACCGGGACGTGAACAGCGTGGCGATGCTGGCGAGAAAGAACCTCCATGTCCTCGGCATGGTGGGGCCGAAGGTCGGATGGCCCACCTCGATGTGGAACATCTTCAATCACCTGGGGGCGAAACAGAAGAAAAGAGAGCTGCAGGATTCGAAAAAATATATTCCCGGCCTTGTGAATTAAGCGGAACAATTTCCGGAAGGTATCATGAGAATACTCATCATCAATCCCGCGTCCCTGGATGAAACGGGCCGTCCGCAAAAACACCGGAAAGCCTACATGCCACCGCTGATCCTCGGGATCCTGAGCAGCCTGACGCCGAAACATCACACGGTGCATTGCGTCAATGACATCGTGGAGCATGTCGATTATTCCGTGCCCTATGACCTTGTCGCGATCTCCGCCATGACCTGCCAGGCGGGACGCGCGTACCAGATAGGGGACGCCTTCAGGGAAAGGGACGTCCGGGTCGTAATCGGCGGCATTCACGCCTCGATAATGCCCGAGGAGGCGAAATTGCACGCCGACGCGGTCGCCATCGGCGAGGCCGACAACCTCTGGGAACGGATACTGGACGACTGCGAGCATAACGCGTTGAAGGATTTCTACCGGGAGGACGCCTTCCCGGACCTGGACAGGTTGATCGTCCCGCGGTGGGACGGCATACAATGGTCGAATTACCCGAAACGTCCGGGGAAAAAATACCCGATCATCTGCCTCTACACGTCCCGCGGCTGTCCCATGGGGTGCTCCTTCTGCTCGGTGACGAAATACTTCGGGTCCTCCTTTCGGACACGTCCCGTTGACCATGTGCTGCGGGAAATTGACGCGCTTGACGCCAACGATTATTTTTTTATCGACGACAATATCATTTTCAACGCGGATTACAGCCGCGAGCTCTTTGCCGCCGTTGAAAAAAGAAACATACACTGGATGGGGCAGTTTTCCACCAGGGTACTGAAAAACCCCGACCTCATCGGACGGGCCGCGCGGTCCGGATGCTATGACGCCTTCATAGGGATGGAGTCGATAAACAGGGACAGCCTGGCGGGGGTAAAGAAATCGTTCAACAGGACCGAGGAGTACGAAGAGCTGTTCCGGCGATTGATGGAAAACGGCATCATGCCCACGGTCAGCGTCATACTCGGCTTTGACGAGGACGACGCCTGCCAGTTCCGCCTGACCCTGGAATTTTTGCGGAAAAACGGGATCTTCTACGCCATTTTCTTCATCCTGACGCCGGCGCCGGGGACCGCCCTGTATGACGCGATGTCCCGCGAAGGAAGGATAGCGCACCGGAACTGGTCGCTCTATAACGGGACGAATGTCGTATTCAGGCCGAAACATTTCACGGAAGGTGAATTACGTGACGGCTACTGGAAGGTGTTCCAAGAATTCTATTCCATGAAAAACATCCCCTCCCACCTGGCCTACAGCCTCAGGGTCAGGCACAACAGGATGAGCGCCTTCGCCGACAACCTGGTGTTCCAGTTCTATTTCAGGAGCATGGTCAACAGGCGGGTCCATCCCTATTCGTGCTTCGGCAAAAGGGTCAATTGACCGGCGCCCGCGTTCATTCAGGTTCAACCCCGATGATCGTGATATCGTCGCTGATTTGAGAATCGCGGGTGTGTTCGTTGATGCGGCGGATAATGGCCTTGATCAGGTCCGCCGTTTTTTCCCCCATGGCGGCCTCGACGACTTTCCTGATCCTCTCCTCTCCCAACTGCTCCTGGCTGCCGTCGAATTCCTCGAATATGCCGTCGGTGAACATCAGGAGCCTGTCGCCGGGGCCGAGTTTCATGGTCCTGTTCTCTATATCGAGGGTATGATGCAGTGACACGGCCCGACCCGTGTTGGGCAGTTCGATGACGGCCCCGTCGTGCAGCAGGTACTGGCCGGGGTGCCCGGCGGAGCTGTAGGTGAACCGCCTTTTCTTCATGTCAAAATCGATGATGATGCCGGTGAAGAATATCTTCAGGGACCGGTACGAACGGAAAAAAACGTCGTTGAGGCGCGACAGGATTTCGGAGGGCCTGCCCAGGTCGTTCTTCACCTTCTCGTATTCGCTCTTGATGAGCATGGTCACCAGGGAGGCCACGACGCCGTGGCCCGTGGCATCGGCGAGGAACACCCTGACCGTTCCGTCTTCCCTCATGAAATAATCGAAGATGTCGCCGCCCACCTCGATGAGGGGCAGGTACTCGGTGTGCAGGCGCAGGCCGCCCAGCGACAGGACCCTCTCCGGCAGGATGTTCTCCTGGATGCGCCGCGCCAGGAACAGGTCCTTTTTCATAATATCGTAGGTTTCGTTGAGCTTCTCGTAGGCGGTGCCCAGTTCCCGGCTCTTCTCCTCGAGTTCCTCGGTGCGCACCTGGAGCTCACGGGTCCGGTCGGCGACCAGCGACTCCAGGTTGTTGTACAGGTATGCGTTCTCGATGGCGATGGCCGCCTGGCTCATGAACACGCTCATGAGCTCCGCGTCCTCCTGGGTGAAAACGCCGGCGGAGAGGGGATTGTCCAGGTAACAGACACCGATCACCTTGACGTGGTACCGGAGGGGCACGCAGAGGATCGACTTGAGGCCCAACACGCGCACGCTCTCGAAATGCAGCAGCCGCTCGTCCTTTTCCGCATTGGTTGTGATGATGGTCATGTCCTTTTCGAAGGCCTGGCTGACGATATGGCTGGAATAGTCGGCCTTCGCGAGCTTCTCGACGCCCTGGTACGCCTTTATCGCCAGGGCCTGGCTCTTGTCGTCGAATATGAAGAGGAAACCGCGCTGGGCCCCGGTCACCTCTATGGCCTTGCCCATGACGATCTCCAGGAGGGTGTCCAGGTTCAGGATGGAGCTGATGTCCTGGCTTACCTTGATGACCGAGGAAAGCCGCTGCCGGTCCATGAACCTCTGCGATATCGTGGAATCCTCCTCCTTGTCGCCGAGGAGGTCCGCGGTCTTCTGCGCGTAGACCCGTGCGCCGATTTCGGCGAAGATCCGCCGCGCCGATCCCCACCTCCTCCGGGCCTGGTCCGCCTTCCCGGTCGCGTCCAGGAATGTGCCATAGTCGAGGAGGCTCCGTGCGACCTCGTAGCGCCTTCCCAGCCTGTCGTTGTGCTCTATGCTCTCATGGAAAAACGATTCGGCCCTCCGGTTGCGGTTGACCAGGACATAATAGAGCGCCTGCGCCCGCAGGGCGATGCCGTAATGGGTGGTCCAGGGCCTGGTCTTTTTCAGCGCGCGGGCGCAGGCCCTTTTTATTTTCAATAATTTGGCTCTGGTTTCCGATCGAGGGAGGGAGTCTTTAACGGCATTGAATTCCTGGATGAGGGCAAGGGCGAGGTACGGGTACACCATGACCGTGTAGTGCTTCAAGAAATTATTTTTTTCATAAAGATCTTTGGCCTGCAGAAGGTAAGAGAGGGCATTGTTGATATCGCCTTTTTCAAGAAAAACGACGCCCAGGTGTATATTCACTTCGCAAAAGACAAAGAGGATGTTTTTTTCCCGGGATATGGCATAGCTTTTCAACCCGTAATCGACGGCGTCGTTATAATCGCCCCGTTCGCACAGATACTGCATGCTGCACATGTACGCCGCGCTGATGCCGTAATCGTCTTTTATCTTGATCGATGTCTGCAAATACTCGTCATAGGCAGACTTGCTGCTGTAATAACTGCTTAAATAATATTCTATGTCCCCGATTCCGGCCCGGACCAGGGCCGCTTCATGGATATCGCCGATTTTTAGAAACGTTAACAGGCTCCTGTTCAGATAATCCAGCGCCGTCGCGAAGGAACCCGTCCACTTGTAATAATATCCGATGAACTGGTACGACTGGGCTATCCCCCACTGATCGTTGAAATACTCCTTCATCTTCAGCGCTTCCGTCTGATACTTGAACGACCTCTTGAAGAGGGGGATGGCCATGCAGATCGCCCCGTATGAACCGGATATCATGCCCAGCTCGATGGATTTCCCGATTTTACTTTCGCAGATATTCAGCACCCTCAATTGCGACCGCGCCATCTTGACCACGTCGGTGAAAACGTACATCCACATCAGCGACTTGTAGAATAACGCGATGATCCGGTATTTCTGCTCGAAATTTTTCTCGCGTATCTTCCTGCCGAGAAATGCGGAGAAACCATGGACGGCATGAACCGCCAGTTCCTTGACCATGCCAATGAGCACGTCCGCCGTCCTGACGGGCAGTTTTTCCCCCAGGATGGCCAGGCCCTTTCTGCCGTTTTCCTCGCATTTTATGAAATTGCCCATTTTGAAATAGGCCTCGGTGATGTTCTTGTACACCAGGGCCTGTTCCACCGGGGTGTTCTTGTATTTCAGCAGGGTAGTGAAAATCTCTATGGCCTCGTCGCTCTTGCCGATCAGGAGGTACACCTCGCCGATCCCCTCCTGGCATTCCACCCAGGGAGAAGCGCCTTCCATGCCCCGCTCCTCGAGAATGGCGCGGGCAAGGGAGAAGTAGCGTATCGCCTCCTCGTTGGCGTAGCTCTCCCGGGCCTTCCTTCCCGCAGGTATCGCGTAGGCCAGGGTCTTGTCCCTGTTGCCGCTCTTTATCGCGTGATAGACCAGTTCGTAGGAGACGGCGTCAAGGCTGTCCCGGTGCATCTCCTCCAGGGTTTCCGCAATTTTCCCGTGGATGGCGGCTCTTTCCCCCGCGTCGATCATGCGGTCAAAGGCGTCCCTGATCCGGTCATGGGAGAAGACCAGGACGTTGGGGTCGCCGTCGCTCTCCTCGATGAGCTGAAGTGCCAGGGCGCGGTCCACCGCGTCCACCACCCCCTCCTTCGGGCGGGAATCCATGAGCCTGAAGAGAAGGCCGGCGTCGAACTGCCTGCCCAGGGCGGCGGCGTAGGAGATGACCTCCATGTCCCGCTTTTCCAGCTGGGCTATTCTCTTCATGACGATGTCGACGACGGACGACGATATCTCCAGGCGGGACAGGGTGTCCCCGTTCATCATCCAGCGCTTCTTCCGGCGCTCCAGGGCGCCGTCCCGGACCATCTGCTTGAGTATCTCTATGGAGAAAAAGGGGTTCCCCTGGCCCTTGCGCGAGATGAACTCGGCGATATCGTCCATGGTGTCCGCTTCCTGGAAGAGGATGCCCGCAACAAGCTGCCTTATATCGTCGCCGCCCAGCCGGTCCAGCTCGATGAGCCGGGGCGGAACGGGGTATGTGCCCATGGCGTCGACGAAGGAGCGGAGGGGATGCCCTTCGCCCACCTCGCTGCCGCGGAAGGTCCCGATGACCATAAGGGGGTACTTCGAAATCTCCTGGAGTATCTCGTCCAGGAGCTCCACCGTGCCCCGGTCGGTCCAGTGCAGGTCGTCCAGCAGGATGACCAGCGATCCCTCGACGACGCTCAGGCCGGTGAAGAAGCCGCTGACGACCATGAGGAACCGCTTGTTCTCCCGGTCCGGCTCAAGCTCCACCAGGGGCGGGCACTCGCCCAGTATCTCCTTCATGAGGGGGTTGAGGCGCAGCAGCAGTTCCCCCAGGTCGCCCGCCTTTTCCCGAATACTGTCCCGGATCTCCCTCTGCCGTTCCGGGCCGTACCGCTTGAATATCCGGAGGTAGGCGTTCATGGCGTCCCTGAAGGGGCCGTAGGGGGTCTTGTTCTCGCCCGAAAAGCACTTGCCGCTGATAAAAGGCCCGGCCTCCTCACCGGCGATGTGGTCGCGGAGCTCGTCCACCAGGCGGGTCTTGCCCATGCCCGCCTCGCCCTGCACCAGGCATGCCCGTCCCCGCCCTTCACGGGCGCTCTTGAAAGCCCCCTTCAGCGCGCCGAATTCGCCGTCCCTCCCGACGAGGCGCGTCCGGAAGTTCAGCTTGACAAGCTGGTCGTCCGAACCCGGCACGAAGGAGAAGTCGCCCCGCTGGAACCGCTCCAGGTCCCTCTGGAGCCCGCGGGCGCTCTGGTAGCGCTTCTCAGGCTCTTTTTCCAGGAGCTTCAGGATGATGCGGTCCAGGATGCCGGGCAGCTGGTTATTCACTTCCGATGGCGTGGGGGGTATTTTCGCGATATGCTGATGGATTATCGAGCTGATGCTGTCGCCGGCGTAGGGAAGAACGCCGGTCAGGAGCTGGTACAGGATGACGCCCAGCGAGTAGAGGTCGCTCCTCTCGTCGACGCCGGTCTTGATGACCCCGGCCTGTTCGGGCGACATGTAGCTGAAGGTGCCCACCACTTCGTCCTCCCCGGTGATCGCCGTCAGGTCCTTTACCTGGGAGAGGCCGAAGTCGATGACCTTAACCGCCGGCCCCTTGTCCGTAAATGTCACCATGATGTTGCCCGGCTTCAGGTCCCGGTGGATGATCCGCTTGTCGTGGATATGGGACAGGGCCCCGCATATCTTCTTCACGATGTCCACGGCGGTGTCTATGTCGAAAGTGCGGCCGTTCTTCATGATGTTGTAGAGGCTCGAACCCGGGATGTACTCCATGGAGATGTAGTGGTTCTCGTTGTACTCTCCCACGTCGTATATCTTGACGATGGCCGGATCAGACATCTTGGAGACGATCATAGCCTCGGAATAGAAGCGGATGATGTCCTCGATCCGGTCGGAGGTGTTTTTCTTCTTGAGGAATTTTATGGCGACGATGCGGTTGTTGTTCCGCATGTCCTCGGCGCTGTATACCATGCTGATGAGGCCTTCGCCGATCTTTTCCCGTATCCGGTATCTGCCCGATAGTGTCTGTCCCAGCATCTGCATAGTGGTTTTCACGCGCCCGGCATGGCCCGGGTCCGTCCTCAAGTGGTTTAACGCAAGCCGTTAAAACTACATAATCCGTTATGATATCCATACAGAATGATTGCTGCGCGTCAAGATTATTTACACCTAAACTGTACCGTGTTACCGTGTTTCGGGATGTTGGTCCCGGCCAAAACTCGGGGCATCCGGGACGCTGCATGGCATGTACCGGGAAGGGGACCATGCGACGCCGCCCGGAGGTACCGTGCCCGGCGCCCCGGACCTTCCTGATTTCCTCCGTCTTGAACATGGCGATGATCATGGAGATGCCGCCCGGGAAAAGGTTGACTGCCGCGTAATTATGATGATTTTTGAATAATCAACATTAATGTGAACCGCTGCGCTACTGATATTTCGACGAACCCCGGCATTCCGGGATGAGGACAAATCTTAGCAGGTATGCCGGTCAAGGATTTCTCACCCCGGGAAACGCGGTTTCGAAATGACACGTCAACAATTGAATAAGTCTGATTCTGGTTGACTTATCATCGGACATGGAAATGGTGGACACGACGCCGGACAACGGTATCTTGATACAAGCATATGCCTGAAGGACAGAACACAACCCCGAAACCGCTTCTTCACATCCCGCCTTCGGCCCGGAAAATCCATGGCGAAATCGTAGGGATACTGCGGGGGCTCCTGGACGCGGACCACCCCGGATGCGACAACGGTGAATTCCGCCGTTCATACGAGCGCGCGATGGCGCTCTATGACGACTACCAGCGCGAATCGGTCGCCGCTTCCGGGGACAGCCTCGCGTGCCGCGAGGGGTGCTGGATCTGCTGCTGCCACTATCCGGAGGACGTGTATTCCTTCGAGGCTGAGCTGATAGCGTCCCACGTGAAAAAGCTGCCCGCGGAAACAAGATCACGCATCGAAGAATCCTGCGAAGCGGCCGTGTACCGCTTCGAACGCCTGAAAAACATCCTCCGGGAAAAACTCTCCCTCGATGAATATCAATCCCTCTTGGAAGGATCCGATCCCGACGAGATACTGCTGAACAGCTATTACCGGCTCAGGAACCGGTGCCCTTTTCTTGATCAAACCGACCGCTGCGTGATATACCGGATCAGGCCCCTGACCTGCAGGGCATACATAAACCTCGGGGACCCCTCCGTGTGCCCCCCGGAAATGATCAATGAGACCGATACGGTGACCTATATACTGGACCTTGACGACGAGGCAAACGAACTGCTGGACACACTGCACTTCCGTTATGAAAAATACCCCCGGGACACGGCCCTCTGCTCCCTGGTACTGAAATACCTGTCGGCCGACGAATAACGCGCCTGAACAATCACCAATCTTTCTAAAATTTTAAGCGCGGTGCCGCTTTTTGTATTGATTCTACGGTTGAAATATACCACTCTGGCACCATAGCACGAGGTGACATGGTGCAGATATCCCCGATAACCAGGATTTGCCTATGATATCAGACAAAAAACCTGTTGCTTTGATCTTCGCCGGCTACAACAAGGTCGATACCGCCACCAGGAAAAAAACCATTGAAGAAATAAAAGAGGCCTACGACGGCGAGGAAATCTATATCGGCGACAACAAGTTCCTTCACCAGCTTGCCGGGCGTCCCGTCATCCAGTACGTGATCGACGCGGTCTATAACGCGAAAAAGAACGGCAGCCGGCTCTACAACGACATATACGTCTATAATGACGTCGAAAGCTTCAAACAGCAGATTGACGTCAGCCGGTATCCCAACCTCCACGTGCTGCAGATGAAGGACTCCCTCGGCGGCCACTGGAAGGATTTTTACTTCAATCATGCCGAATACGGCCAGCGCATCGACGCGTTTTTCGGGGACACCCCCCGCATCAGACATGAAGACGTCGAATACGTGAACGGCGAATATGATAAGATCCTGGGCATGCTGAAGGACCATCGCGGCGTCACGTGCAACCTTGCCTTCAGCATCGCCGAATACGAGGACCTGGCCGACAACTGGCTCGCACACCGGACCAGGAGGATCAAGCGGGGCAAACACAAGGGAAAATTGAAGAGCTTTATCCAGTTCGAGGATTACACGGCGCGGGTCGCCAATACCTTTGGCGTATATAAATGTCCCGGCCTGGATGATCTGATTTTGAACGAGGTGGCGAATTTCGCCTACAATCTCAGGAAGGCGCTGTCCCCCAGCGTGATTTCAAAAATAATATACCACCTTTTCAAATCGAAGCACCTGAACGTCATCAGGCAGATCCGCAACAAATGCATCGTAGAGAACGACATCCACGACGCGATCCTGCACATCATCGAGCAGGTGTATAAAATCGATTTGAGCGATTTCGGCGCTATTCTCTTCCATATTAAAAAGAACGCCGCGCGCTGGGAAAACGACATAGACGGGCCGAACGATCTCGAAATTTTCCGACGCAAATTCAAAGAGATGAACGCCTAGAGGGTTCCTGCCGCCTCCCGGCGGTGGACGCCTGACCCAGCATGGCATGGATATTCCCGTCCTTCCGGGGCCACAGGGCGTTCAGCCGCTCCTGGGACCTGCAACGGAACCCTTCATGATTGACATAGCCCCCGCCGGGAATGCCTGTTGTGGGCAGGATATCGACGCCACGGACATGTCATGGGACGTCATGTCCCGTTTATTGCGCCGTAGGCGCGAGAGACGCTGCTCCGGCGCCTTCGCCGTCAAAGACGGCACCGCACTGCCCTGCCCTGATCGCAATTCATGTTCCCTGATTTTCTCGAGGCGGAACCGGCCTGAAGCCCGGCCACTCATGCAGTGATCCGGGCCGGTTGAGATCCATAAGCGGCAATAAAAAACACGCGGAATAATACCGCGTGTCTCATGTAAACCCCAGAATGGAGTACAACGTGCGAAAATATTAACGAAAGATTACAAGATGTCTCAAATTACCGGATTTGACTCATTCAGCAAGACTATTTCTTCAGGACATCCTTAACATCTTGTGCGGCTTTCTCAATTTTTTTGCCGGCTTCTTCAGCCTTGTCTGCTGCCTGCTCAACTTTTTCCTTCGTCTCTTCGCCGACTTTTTCCGCTTCTTTTGCGGGATCTTCCGCTTTCTTGCAGCTGGTTACGCCCAGAAACATAACGCTGAACGCCAACGCAACAATAGCTAACTTTTTCATGTCAGACTCCTTAAATAGATTTAAAATAATTGAAATGAATACCATATTGCTCACCCAAATGTAAAGTATTTTTTTATTTTTATCATTTTCTTTTCATGTTAAGCCATTAACATGCGTATATTCCAGGGCATGCCGTCGGAACTCTTTATGCCGGAGGGTCCTTTTCGGCCGGGGGCGCCGTTCCGGACATAATCCATTGGTTTGCTTCCAAATAAATAAATAGTGATAAAACCGTATTTCTGCCATAGGTTGCCAGAAATACTCCTCCCGGGGGAGTTTTCCCCGCACCTGCTATATTTCATTGACAGCAGGCACACCCGGCCCTACATTCCTTTCCATAATCGCCGCACAGGAGGCCGCCATGACCTTGTTACGCAGCTTTACCTTCCAGCTCTGGGAGATATTCGTCGGGAACCTGCTGCTCCTGTTGTGCAGCCTCCTCTATCTTGCCTGGTGGGTTGTCTCCTTTCGGCCCCATTCAGCCGGAGGCTCAGCCGGAGCTGCATACATCATAACAGCGTTTATCACCGGGTGCCTCGCCATAGGACTCATGTCCAGCGGCATCAACTCCCTGTCCGGGCACCCGAAGGGTGTGCCGGTGATATTCATACTGGCGGGGGGTGTCGCGATGTTCATCATCCTGCTCCTGGCAACATCCCTGGGGTTTCACCGGGCGGTGACATCGGAGCTCCTGATCATGCACGTCTGGGCAGTGCTTGAGCTGTCGGCCGTCGCCGTGCTGTACGGCACGGGTCGCTTGGGCGCGGGACGCGCTGCTGCAATGGCGGCGCTTGTGGGAATGGCCACCCTGCTGGCGCTGGTCTGCTATGCGCTGTATTACCGTCTTGACGCGGTGGCGCAATACTACATCGGCATGGCGCCCCTTGCGGCTGACGCAGCCGTGATGGCGGTTTTCCTGGCCCTGCTGGCCCTGTCATGAATGTTCCGCCTTCAGGTCCTTAATCGACCAGGGTTAATTCAGCATTGAGACTGCTTTCCAGCCGTCGCGCCTCACCAGGATTGATGTGGTCTCCCCCGGTCATGAAGGGCAGCATGGAAAGCATCTGCCGTGCCAGTTTCCTTCGCTGCTCCGGGAGCGTGGCGGGCGATTCCCATGCCTCCTTTTTTTTGAAAAACAGGAGCTTGTTGACCAGGGCGGCAAGCTGCGCATCGGCATCTTCAGGCCGGTTCATGACCGCGTTCCGGAGCACCTGCCATTCTATCTCTGACACGTACTCCGGCCGTTGTGTCACCCTGCCCGCGACGGGTTTGCCCGTGATGGCAGCCCGGGCCGCGGCCTTCTGCGCTTCCTCTATGTCCCTGTCGGTCATTTTACGCAAGTCCGGCGATTCGGCTGAAGGGCCCTCACCGTTGACGCGGCCCGCACGTTCGGAATTGAAGGAGATCCCGGTAAGCAGAAAGAGAAAGGCCGCAGCCAGTATGATTACGGCAGTGATCGCGTAGATTAGAATTTTAGGAGCCCTGCTGTTATCTTGACCTGAATTGACCATGTGCTGTCCTCATGCCTTTTTTAAATAAAATTTCGCTCTGCCATGCAATGGAAACGTCCCGGGCCCGTAATTTCCGGCCCGGGGCATATCATGGGTCTGCGCGGTTGTCACCATTGTGCCGGCGCCGGCGGAGAAACGGTGAATTCGAATTTCTGGCCGGACCCGGACATCAGGGTCGTAAACAGGGCATTGAACAGGACGTTGCCTGTCATCGACGGGAATGTTGTCGTGCCGGTGAAGGTCAGCTTGCCGCTTCCCAGGGACGATATCGGCCCGTCAAAGTCTATAGGGAAATCGACCGGCTCCTTCGTATGCACCCAGGTGCCGATGGGTAGTATGCCCACGGCGGTGATGCTCTGTATCTTGATGTCGGCCATCATGTGCCCGTGGACATGGAGGTTCCCGGCGTTGTCCAGGGTGACATCGCCGGTCATGGGATTTGCGCCAACGCCGGTTATGATCATCTTCACCTGCATCGGCAGGATTACGTTGATGGGGGCCTTGAAATCGGGAACCGACATGTTGCCCGTGATCTTTTTCGTGGTCATGTTGCAGTCCGCCGAAAACGTCGAGGTGTCCGGCATGGTCACCCGCTGCATCAGGGTTTTCAGGTGCACCGCGGCGTTGAGGGACCATTTGTTGAGGGTTACGATGAAATCCCCCTCCGGGGCGTTCGCCGTTGACGCCGGCCGCGGGTTTGCCGAGCCGCAGGTACCGGCGGCGGTTTTCCCGTCAAAGCGGTCCTCCAGCCAGTCGAGGACATAGGGCGAGGCCTGGAACTGCGTGGTTATGTGCTCGCCGGCAAAGACCGTGAAGCTGGCAGTGACGCCGAGGGCGCAGTATTTTTCCTTGAGCTTCAGGCACTGTTCGAGCTCGATGAATTCGTCCGAGGTCCCGTGATACAGGTACACCGGCACCCCTATCGGGTTCCGACCCAGGGTCTGCGCGTCCAGCGTTTCATACACCGAGGGAATAGCCATCAGCTGGTCGAGGGTCTGGTTGCCCTTGACGTATTTCGAGAGCGGCGTGTTCATGAATTCAAAAAGCGCCTCGAACACGCACATGGACAGGCCCCGGTTGACCGCCGCCTGCCCTTCCGCGTTCACAAGGTCATTCAATGGGATGCCTTCCGGATACTGGGACCAGAGGCCGATTACGGTCTCAAGGAGGAAGGCCGACCCGTTCTTACCATCCAGGTACGGCGCGACTTCGAAGAAATCCGCGGGGACGCCGCCGGCCGCGACCCCGACCAGCCTGAGGCCGGGGGCGTAGCCGGGCTGCAGTTCCCCGGCCCATGCCGCCGTCTGCCCGCCCTGGGAGTAGCCCCATATGGCGACCTTCGCCCTGGCGCTGAGACAGGCCGACGGAATCTTCGACGCGGCAGTGACAATGTCCAGAAGCGCGTGTCCCTGGGCCTTGCCCGACATGTAGGTGGGGACCGCGTCTATCGTATAACCCGGATTGTCGGTGACGACCACGGCATAATTCCTGCCGAGGGCCTGGGCCAGGTTCTCGTTCTCATAATCGGTGCCGGCGGCAAGCTGCGCTGACGGCGCGCAGGCATGACAGAGGCCGTGGGTCCCGACGGCGTACGCGATTATGGGGCGGCTGCTGAAGATGCTCCACGACTTTTTCGGGACAAGGACGGTCCCGGTCACGATATTGGGCGCCCCCAACGCGTCCGTTGAATAGTACATCACGTTCCAGGCCTTGAAGTCCGGAGCTCCGGCAATGGTCACCTGCGCCTCCTGGTACTTGATGATATCGCCGTGCCTGCCCGCCGGCAGTGACGAGGGCGGCGTGTAGAAGCCCGTATCATCACGACCTGCCGGCACGTCCGGCGTCGATGTTTCCTGATCGTTGGATAACGCCGCTAACAGGCTTGAGCCTGACGAGCTGCCGGAATCATTAACATCACAGCCGAGAAATATCATAATAGATGCCATGAAAAGTGCGGCCAATACCACCGGGGCAATTGGCAGATACATAAACCGATTGCGATGAGAATATCTCTTCATAACAGGTAAACCTCCATATAGTTTTATGTAATTACTTTTCCGGGACCGGCTTTGAATCCCCCCAACCCGGTCTTTAAGACCGTCCATCCGGTTTTAATAAATCATATAAATACTCCCTTTGTCTCGCCAACTGGAGGCATACCCAAAACTGGCTTTTACATACGTTAAATTTTTTCATATTTGAAAATAGCCAAAGCTTTTTCCAAATATTGCAATAAATAAGATAAAAAATTAGTTTTTATCCCGGTCCGGGATGATTTATTGACCAGGGGCTGGTCAGCTTTTTTACGAGGAGGAAGGCCTTCCCGGCCTCCCTCCTCGTGCTCCTCCCTCCGGGTCGCTCAATCGCCGCGACAGGCTACGGGCATAACTCGTCGAACCGGCTTCGCCGGATTCGACTCAAACAGAAGCCCGATAAGTGTCCGCCTTATAGGCGGACGTTTTTAGGTAAGTTATGAAATAAAAAATTATTCTATGCCATCAATCGTATGCAGCTTAAGATAATGAGCGCCTCCCGCGGCCTCCATTCCCCGGGTAGGGAAAGATCATTGAATTGACTGACATCTATACCATGTCCCGAAATCATCTACGAGAGAGCGCGTGTGAGGTTATGATAAAAACTTCATGAATGAATCTATCTGCTCAATGATGTCCCCCGCCGGGCCGGGGTAATGGCCCGATGGCGTCCCGCTGATCCAGGCATTGAGGTCCCCGGTGGTATAATGCACAATGCCGAAACTCCCGGCCAGCCTGGCGGCATTTTTCGACAGGCCCGGCGATGCATAGAGAAAACCTTTCCGGATATGGTTTTCTTCCATATAATTGCGCAGCCTCTTGACAAAGGCCGCATTTGCCGTGGCGCCGGTCCGGTGGCGATACCTGACGGCAATCCTCTCGTCACCGCTGCTTACGACGGCAATGCGTTCCCCGGCGTCATGGCTGAAAGGGCCGTAGCCCAGCATGAAAAAATGGACCATTATCCTATAGAAGACAGTTCCTTCATCATCCCTGGCAACGGAGGCTCTTCTCAAGACCGCGAAGAGGCGGTCCACGGTCTCTGGGAGTTCCTCCAGGCGCGCGCGCGATGCTTCCGCTTCAAGGGCCGCCTTCTTCCTGGCGCGCCTTTTTAATATCGGTCTCCATTCGGGATTCAGAATAAAGAATGCATCATCGCCGGCCCCGAACCTGGCGTGGCGGTACAGGGCATACCCGGCTGCCGCCGCACCGGCCCAGAGGAACGGATACAGGAACCCCGAAGCCAGGAACACGCCGGCGCTGACGGCGGCCATGATGAACCTGCCCCTGATTTTTTTATACGACCCGCAGGCATCGGCAAATTCGGCATCGACACTGCCGGTAAATCCTGCCCTTATCTCTTCTGATCGCCGGTTCACCTCTTCCCTCACCCGGTCCCTGATGTTCTTTGTTTTCCCATGTTTGCGAAAACTCTTTTCCCATTCCCCTGCCTGCCCCGACCGTTGCTGCCTCACGGCAGACTTCCCGGCCGTGGCCGATAGCGCCCCGTCATAGCGCCTGCGCCGCGCCGGGTCGGAAAGTATTTCATAGGCATGGTTGATCAGGGCCTGGGCTTCATTGCTCCCGCCACGGTCAGGGTGGGTCGTCAGGGAAATCTTTCTGAAAGCGGTCTTTATTTCCCTGAGTGAAGACTCCCGTGATATGCCCAGGAGCTCGTAGTGGGTCTTTTCCCTGTTGTTGCCGGATGTCGTCATGGAAACTTTATTTTACGGGTAACCTGATCCGGCGATCGTGTCAAGGGGGTTTTATGATACACGGCATGTTTTATCCGGACCACCGGTTTTATACTTGAAAATGCAAAATACGTCATGGTAATCTACCGCGGGCGGGAGGTTCAACCATGGGCACCGGAATTGTTTTCCTTGACGCGTCAACCATTGATTACGGCGATATCGATTTTTCTGAAATCAGGGAGATCGGGGAGCTGGTGTGCCACGGTTCCACGTCCCCGGACCAGGTGGCGGAACGGTGCGCCGGGGCCGAAATCGTGATAACGAACAAGGTCGTGTTCAGCGCCGATGTGCTGTCGCGCTGCCCCGGCATCAGGATGATCGCGGAGGCGGCCACGGGCTACAACAATATTGATATCGCCGAGGCCCGCAGGCGCGGCATCACCGTGGCGAACGTCCCCGGATATTCCACGGCCTCCGTGGTGCAGCTCACCATGGCCTTCATCCTCGCTTTGTCGACTCACCTGGTGAAGTACAACGGCGCCGCCCATGACGGCACGTGGAGCAGGTCGGGCATCTTCACCCTGGGGACATGGCCCTTCTCCGATCTCGAAGGGAAGACCGTCGGGATCATGGGCCTGGGGGCCATCGGGAAAAACGTGGCGAGGATCTGCAACGCCTTCGGCATGAAGGTCATCGCCCTCAGGCGGGGAGAAAGCGCTCCGGAGTCCCCCTATGAACGGGTCGACCTGTACGACCTGGCCAGGGAGTCCGACATTATCACCATACACATGCCCCTGTCCGACTACTCGAGGCGCCTCGTGGACCGCGAGTTTCTGTCCCGCATGAAACAGAGCGCCTTCCTGATCAACATGGCCCGGGGGCCCATCGTGGAGCCCGCCGACCTGTGCCGAGCCCTTGAACAGGGTACCATAGCCGGGGCGGCGCTGGACGTGATGGAACTGGAGCCTCCCCGGGAAGACGATCCCCTCCTCAGGGCGCCCAACCTGATCATCACGCCCCACATAGCATGGGCGAGCATCGAATCCCGGAAAAGGCTTGTCCATGAAATCGCGGAGAACATCAGGGGATTTCTCGCCGGTGAGAAAAAAAACGTGGTTACTGCCTGATCCTTAACTGTTCCATGCCGTATAAGGGTCCGGGCCGGCATGTTTAGCCGGCGAGAACCTCGCGGATTTTCTTCTGCAGCTCGCTGGGGAGGAACGGCTTGGGGATGAAAAAGACGCCTTCCTTCAGCACCTCGGCATTAGTAATTGTATGCTCGGCATATCCCGACATATACAGCACCCGTATCCCGGGCCTGATCTTCCGCACCTTTTCGATCAGCTGCGGCCCGGGAATGTCCGGCAGGACAATATCGGACAGAACCAGATCGATCTGGCTGCCTTGGCGTTCGCAGACACGGAGCGCTTCGCCGCTGTTGGAAGCCTCCAGGACGGAATATCCCTGGGCGGAGAGTGCCCGCACGAGGAGTTTCCTGACATGGTCTTCATCTTCAACAATCAGGACGGTCTCCGTTCCGGCGGCCTGATCCTGCGCCGCCGTTTCCGCCGCCTCCCGTGTTTCTTCCACGGGACCGGCGTCGTTGCGGGGAAGGTACACTGAAAAGACCGACCCCTTCCCTTTTTCGCTTTCAACGGCGACATATCCTTCATTCTGCCGCACGATACCGTACACGGTCGACAGGCCGAGACCGGTACCCAGCTCGCCCTTGGTGGAATAAAACGGTTCGAAGATCTTCTCCATGACATCCCGGTCCATGCCGACGCCGTTGTCTTTCACATCGATGCGGATATATCTGCCGGGCGGGACCGTCGCTCCTCTCCCCGATTGACCGGCGTCAACGTCCTCACGGGATGTCGTGATGGTGACCGTTCCCCCCTGCGGCATGGCGTCCCGGGCATTGACGACGAGGTTGACGATCACCTGTTCCATCAGGGACGGGTCTGCCTTTACCAGGGCGCGGTCCGTTTTAGGGTCGATAACCAGGGATATGTTCTCGCCGATGATGCGGCGCAGCATCCGCTCGACCTTCAGCAGGAACTCGTTGATATCGACCGCCACGGGCTTGCTGATCTGCCTGCGGCTGAAGGCAAGGAGCTGCTTGGTCAGATCGGCCGCCCTCCGGGAAGTAACAAGTATGTCATGTATATTCTCCCGAATGTCCGAATCCCGGCCAAGCTCCTTCAGGGATATCTCCGCATTGCCCATGATCGCCGTCAGGAGATTATTGAAGTCATGGGCGATCCCTCCGGCGAGGCGTCCTATGGCCTCCATCTTCTGCGCCTGAATCAGCTGTTTTTCCAGGTTCTTCATCTCCTCTTCGGTCTGCATCTGGGCCGTGATGTCCTGGATGAAACCTTCCAGGTATACACCGCCGTCATCGGTTCTGGTGCGCAAGTGAGTATTGATGGAGCCCCAGATCCGCTCGCCGTTTTTTTTCCGGAATGTTGTCTTAAATCCTTCCACGTAACCCCTGATGCGCACCTCCTCCAAAAGGACATTACGCGCACCGGGATCCAGGTAAAATTGCCTGCTGTTTGCCGCCGATGCAATGACGTCCTTCGCGGACTCGTACCCGAGTATACGAGCAAACTCATTATTGACCGTGATGATATTTCCCTCCGGCGTGGTCTGAAAGATGCCGACGGGGAAGTTGTCGAAGATGTCCCGGTAGCGCCGCTCGCCCTCCTCAAGCTCTTTCTGGGACCTGATGAGCTCCTCGTTGGTGGCCTCAAACTCCTCGTTGGTGGCCATCAGCTCTTCGTTGGCGGCGATCAGCTCCTTGTTCGTGGCCTCCAGTTCCAGCATTATAGAATGGATCTCGGCGTTTTTCTGGTTGAGCTGGACGTTCCTCCGGTCAAGCTCTTCCTGGATATTCTTGATCTCGGTGATGTCGATCACGTTGATCAGCCCGGCGGGCCTGCCGCCGAAATGGGAATTTGCGCCGTTGAGCAGGACCCATTTCTCGTCACCCGATTTGGTGATAATCTTGAACTCATAGGTGGAGATCACGTTCTCTCCCGCCTGCCGTTTCTTTCCCCTCTCCTCCACGAGCTTCCTGAAATCCGGGTGGACAATTTCCCAGAAATTCATCGAGGTGAGCTCCTGGCGGGAATACCCGGTTATCCGCTCAGCCGCGGGATTGGCGTAAATCCATTTGTTATCCTGGTAAATGAGGATGGCCATCGGGGTGGATTCGGCCAGGTTACGGAAGCGTTCTTCGCTTTCGCGGAGGGCATCCAATGACTCACTTTCACGGCGAGGTGTTGCTTTATCGTTCTTTTCCAATCTCGGGACCCATCATTCGGGAGTTTACCATATGATTATTATGTTTATGACAGGATGCAGTACCGGGACCATCGACGCGCGGTACGGCAATCGGATTCACGATATAGGGGAAATACTGGAGAGACCGGCATCGACCTTTCCCCGTTAAGGATGATGTTGTCGGCGGTAGATTCATGGCGTACATACCATTAAGAATATATACGATATGAGCATCTCGTCAAGCATAAGATTGTCTTTGCAATTTAACAGGCGTTATAGGTTTTTCAGGCAATGCGAAAATATGTGCCCGCATCAAGAAAATGGCACGGATTGCGATTTTGAATCATTACAGGTCTGTGGGCCTGCCGTAGACGATTGTCCCGGCCACAACGGTCATGAGGACCCTGACATCCTTGATCCGTTCCCTCGGGACAGCGAGTATGTCGTCAGACAGGACAGCCATGTCCGAAAGCTTTCCCGCGGTTATGGAGCCTTTTTTATCTTCCATTTTCTCGGCATAGGCGGACCCCATGGTGTAGGCGTACAGGGCCTCATAGGGAGTGAAGCATTCCGCTCCGTTGAGGGGCCCCAGTCTCCCCGCCTTGTCCTTCCGCGTCACCGCGTAATAGATCCCCAGGAGGGGCGCGTAATCTACCTCGGCGGGAGCGTCGGAGCCAAAGGAAACGGGAACGCCCGCGTCAAGCAGGGATTTGTAAGGATAGGCCGCGCGGGCCCGCCGGTCCCCCAGGAGCAGCGCGTCCTTTGCCGGCGTGCACAGGGCAAAGGGCTGGACGCAGGCGACCGCGCCGAGGCGCTTCATCCGCGGGATGTCTTTCCGGTCCACCAGCTGGCAGTGCTCGATCCGGAACCTGAGGTCCCGGGTCCAGGGATATTTCGCCTGGGCCTTTTCCATCGAATCCAGGACGCCGGCCACTGCCCTGTCTCCGATGGCGTGGATCGCCAGGCGTTTCCTCTCCCCGGCCGCTTCCAGGATGATGGCGTCCAGCTCGGCCGGGGTGTAACGCGGCTTCCCGCAGTTTTTCGGCTCGTCGTTATAGGGCTCCTTGAGCCAGGCGGTCCGCGTTGAGAAGGCGCCGTCGGCGAAATACTTTACGGTGTCGTAATGAAGCCACGGGTCTTTCTCCCTGAACGACGTGAGCATGTTAAAGAGGTGGTAGAAAGCCGTGCCCCCCTGGGACCAGGAGGAGATACGGCAGGTCAACTCATCATCGGCGCGCATCTGCCGGTAAAGCCGCGCCGTGAAAGGCACCCAGGTGTTGTCCTGGACCGACGTTATGCCCGCCTTCCGGTACAGGTCCAGTATTGTTGCAATTGTTTTTCTATGTCTGGCAGAATCAAGGACGATCTTCAGGTATTTGTCGTCCGGCACGGACCCCATGGCGGTATCGCGCAGGATCCCCGTCGGCTCGCCCTTCGCGTCCCGTACTATCTGCCCGCCGGCAGGGTCCGGAGTGTCCCGGCCGATCTTCATCTCCCTGAGCTGGTATGAATTGACCCAGGCCGCGTGACCGGAGTACTGCATGAGAAACACGGGATTGTCAGGCGCGGCCCTGTCGAGGAGGGCCCTGTCCGGGTTTTTGCAGGTCGTGTAGTCCCAGAGATTGCCATAAATGGGCTCACCCTTCTTCCTCCCCGCGGCCTCTTTCCCCACGCGTTCCGCGATCTCCCCGCAGCTCAGGTTCCAGAGCATCAGCTCCGAATAAAAGGTCCCCGCCGCCAGGGAATGGACGTGGTTGTCGTTGAACCCGGGGACCAGGGTCTTCCCCTTCAGGTCGATCTTGATGGTGTTTTCTGGCGCCATCGCCAGGGCTTCCCGGTAGCCGCCCACAAAGCGGATGGTTTCGCCCGAGACAAGGACCGCTTCGGCCCGGGGTTTCGATGGATCAACGGTAATGATATTCCCATTGTAGAAAAGAAGCGGCGCGCTGTTCTTGTGAGGATCTTCCAGCGGCAACAAAAAGATCAGGTACGCGGCGGCTGATATGCCGGCGACAATCGCCAGGAACACTGCTCCGGCGGAAACGGAGATTCTTTTTACCCATTTCTTCATAGCTTACTACCCGAATTCGGACAAATTCACCCCATCCCGTCCCACAGGATCCACTATCCGGCATCAGGGAATATATGCAAGCTTAATTTACCCGGTGTCGGATCAAGTGATTTCACGCGAACAGACTCCGCAGGTCCCTTTCCACGTTGACCGCCATGGCGTACAGGTTCGCCTCCGTGACCTCGATGTCAAGGCCCTGGCACATCCTGACCAGGAGGTAGTTCATCCTGTCGGGAGTGAATCGTTTATTTATCTGGGGAAAGCGCCGCGAGTCCAGGTTGATCCGTTCCATTTTCAAACCCCCTCTGATGCGTTTTTGCCATGATATCCATGCAGGGCCCCTGTCAAGGCCGGAACGCCCCGATGACCAACATCAATGTAGCTCAGGGGGTATGACAGATAGTGTCATGGGTGCATTATTTTCGCGCCGCACTGTCATGGATTGAAGGGATCAAATTCATTGCTGAACCTGTTCACCGGTATCAGCTGCCCCGTCCTGCCGTCGATCATGAACACGACCCAGATCGTTCCCGCCTTATAGGGAGGAACATAGAAGGTACGCATCAGGCCCGCGTCGTTATAAACCTTGATCCTGGCTCCCGAGGCGGCAAGGGCTTCGGAATACTCGTTAAAACGGTTGGAATAGTCATGGACGAAATATATATAGTTCCCCGAGATGAGTTTGTTAATAGTGACCGTTTCAGGCCCGTAAGACGAGGTGTCATCAACATCCAGGTCTGCCAGTTCCGCCACGCGGTCGTTGAAGAACACATGAAACATTCCATAGCTGCTTTCCCGGGGCCCCACCAGGTGGCTGTCAAGGTCCAGTGGCTCTTCTCCCCAGCTCAGCACGATTCTCATCTGACCGCGCCGGAGCGAGGCCGAAATGGTCTCTTCCGCGACCCGCTGCTGCCCCTGCAGGACAAGCAGTTCCATGTACCCGGTGATGTATTTTTCGAGGCTCATCTCCGCGGTGTAGTTGCCCGCCTTGATGCCGGTGAAGGTATAATTGCCCTCCGCATCCGTAATGGTCCGGGCTATGACAGGCCCCTGGCGGGTATTCAGCCCCTCCCGCAGCTTCAGGGTAACGCCCGGGAGCGCTTCGTTCGTCGCGGAATCCCTTACCGTGCCGATTATTGATCCGGGGCCCATATGGCCGGTGTCAACCTGCTGGATGGTCGGTGCAAAATTCCTTGTCCTCGGCATCACCTGCAGGTCATTCAGCCGCGTCGTCCCGTACCCCGGGCTCTGGATCTCAAGGGACACGTCCCCTTCGGGAGACTTGAGGCTGTAATGCCCCTGGGCGTCCGATGTCGTTTCACCGGCCGATGATCGCGCGGCCGTTCCCCGGGCGGGGGAAGCAATGATACGGATTTTCGCGTCCCGCAAAGGCTTGCCGGTGAGGGCGTCAACCACCCGCCCTTCGATGATATTATCCTTTATCGTGTCACGACGTATGCCCGCGTCGGAGATCCGGGGCGGACTTATCCATAAATCCCCAGCGGGATAGCCTATGCGACGAAAGAGGGCGCGCATCTCGTTGAGAGCGGAAACGGCCTCCCCCCTGTCGTCAAAGGAGTCGAAGAGGGCCACCCGGACAAACAGGTCGCCGTCAACACGGACATGTTCCAGCTTCGTGTCCACCCCGTATTCGTACAGGATGTCCTGCCACTCCCTGGCATTATCAGGGTTTTCAAAAGAGCCGACTATTACGCGAAAGCCCCGCGCATGGAGGTGGACCGGCAGCATGGCCGTTATCAGGAGCAATAAAGAAAAAACCACCGGTAGGGTTGAGCGCATGTCATCTCCTGTTTTCACATAAAAAAAACAGAGTGCGCCGATGCGATTGGCACCGCTGTTTCAAGAGTTTGGCCAAAGCCGGTACGGTATTCAACACCGGCACGGCCGTACGACGATCACTCTGTTTTCATTTCGATTCATGCTTCATTGACATCAATGCATATGCCACCCGAACATCCTGACCCGACAGTACCCCATATCAAGAAAACTGTCAAGTATTCCACGGTTTGCACAATACAACAACGGTGGCATCCGCCGCGCCGTTCCGTGCAAAAAGTGCTGGACATCCCCCCAAAAACCTGATGAAAATAACTCGATTCTGCAGTCCCTGTTGACGCCGCCCGGCTGATTGAAGGGCCCGGGCAATACCCAGAACGCCATGGACACGATACCTCCCATAATAAAAACGATAAAAAGGGCATTCCCCGAACTTTCCCATACCCGGAAAGTCGAGCTGTATGAAAACACGGCGCCCCTCCTGCAAAAAGCCATTGAAACCGGCATGCATGAGGACATACTGAAGCATGCCTATACCTGCATCTGCTGCCTTGAAGACAGGATTCTGGCCACTACCCTGTCCGAAGTATTCAAAAAAATAATGCCGGAAGCCGTGAAAGCAATGATGGGAAATGAGAAGTGGCAGGACGCGGCGCTGCGGCTCCTGAAAAAGCAGCATCCCGACCTTGATGCAAACTCGGATATCGAGGGACAGACAGAATTCACCGGCGAAGTGCCCTGCATCAGCGATTTCGGCGATTACTGCTCCTTCGCCGGACATGCCGCACCGCTGAAGGACCTGAAAGACATCGTTGAATATTATAATGATTTATCCAGGCACAAAAACGCCGTTGATGACATGGAGGAAGTGCTTAAGGCGGGACTGGAAATACGGAAATTCCTTGGAAAGAACCCCGGCTTTATCCAGGCGGAGCTGAGGGACGAGGTGAAGATAGACCCCATCGTCATAAACAAGCTGTGCCAGAAAATGGAAAAATACAAAATACTGAAACGCGAGAAAGATGGCGCATCGTTCAAACTGACCCTTCTCAAATAACCGCATGGTCCGCGCGCACCGCTATTTCAGGAATGCCTCCGCTTCCTCATAACCAACTCCCGGGTTGATCTTCATCATCTGTCGGACAAGCTTTTCCCTTGAACCGTCAGCGCCCAGGCGGTATGACTTCGCTGCGAAATTTTTCCCGAACTTGTCCTCGGTCCTGGAATATACGCTGATGTGCCAGCCGTAGTAATCCCCGGCCTTGTTCTGTTTCCTGGTGAAGCCGCGGACGGTTATATAGGTCTGCATCTGCAGGAGAGTGAGGGCGCCCTCAAACCCCTTTTCACCCCTGGCGGAAAAACCCGCCATGGACTTGATGAGGTACGAGGGTATCATCGGCTGATTCTCGAAGAGGTCCATGATCTTCTTGCACTTGCGGGAGGCCTTGCCGTCATCATACCGGGCGTCAAAGTCATAGCCGTCCCGACGGTACGAGGCCATATAGGGAAACCATTCTCTTGACACGAAGCCCGCCCTGTTCCTGAAGAGCTTGCCGTAGGCTATGGAGGGGTCCTCTGAAAGTATCATGCGCCACACCCAGGGATCGGTCTTCTCGTCCCCCGTCCACCAGCGTCCGATGCCGGTGCAGTCCATGAGGGAAAAGCCGGCCGCCTCGTTCTGGAAAAGAGGAAGAAACCCCAATTCCATGACAACGTTCCTGAGGTCGAGGCAGGTGGCGATTTTTATACGCTTCATACAGCAAGGACCACTGCGATACGCCTTTACCGCGGATCAACTTCTTTTTATGCCGCTATTCGCTCCGGACAGGAGGGGAATCAATCCGGCGTATTTTTCCGGAACACCATAGCGTCGGGGCACAGGCCTACGCAGGTGTTCTTTTCCTTGATGCACACGTTCCCGGCGGATATGCGTTCTTTATAGTTATAGTCCTTTGCTTTTTTTAAGCAGTACCGGTAATCGGCGGCGCACCTGTTGAGGCAATTCCGGTCCTTTTTCTTTGCGCTTGAAGCGGACAAGGATATTAAAACCAGCATTGAAAACAGAACAGCGGCGGCAACAACAATCCTGGAAAGGCTTTTCATATTTCTTTCTCCTGTACAACGTGTTCCGGCATGATGACTGCCGACAATTGTCATTTCAGTATCAGCATACTACATTTGATACATTACCGGAAGAAATAATACATTGCAAGTAGAAAATATGGCTTGCCGGATAAACCGTTCCGCCGCCGAAGGCGGCGGGATTCACCGCTCATCCACTCAAGGGGATACGACATGAAACACGGGAAACCGACCCGTCGTTAACTCATCCGGCCAGCTTCCGTTGAGGCCCTGTCGCTGTCCGCCGGCTGCATATCCGACAGATCCGTGAACAAGATTGCCGAGGAAGGGAAAAATACCGGGGTACTACCCGGGGTCGTCATCGGGTCCGGCATCGGCGGCCTCGCCAGCGCGGTGTGCCAGTCCAAAGCCGGCTTCCCGGAGACGATTACTGCAGGCATGCCCCTACTACGAGAGCAACAGGGCGGCGTTCCCCCGTATTGTTGTCAGCGGCAATGTGTTTCACGGGCCGGAAAATGGTTCATGGTCTCCGTATGATGACCTCGCAGCAGTCCGCGCCGTGGTTCAGGTTCTTCGCGTGCACCACCTCGATATCCGTATCTTTTCCGAAAAGGCCGCGGGCCATGCCCCTATAGGTCTCCACGGTGACGATGCCGCAGTCGGCGATTCCCGCCTTGGCGATCCCCTTCTGGATGTCGCAATCCGCGACCCGCACGTGGATCGCGTTTTCATTCAATTCCACGGTCCGGTTCGTTATCCCCAGGATGTTCATAAAGATTTCCATCGCGTCCAGGAAGGATGACGGCCATTGGGGTTCGGCAAAATGTCTCTTCCTTATCTTCTTTCCCATGACATAGGAAAACTGCTTCCATGCCTCCACGTCCATTTCCCACGCCGCGTCAATGCCGAATTTCTTGGCAACCGCCATGAACCACGCGCCGTCCATCCGCGCGAAGGACATCTGCGAAAGTCCCCTATGCTCCTCTTCGGTAATCTTCAATTTCAGTTTCCTCCTTTCCCGAATGAATCCATCCCTTCTCTCACCATCCCGACGGGGATGCCGACAATCTCCGCTATCCTTTCTTCCGCGACCCCCTCCCCATGCAGGCGGTGCGAAAGGTGAGCCAGCGATTCCCCTATTTCAATGATATACCCGTCGGGGTCATAACACCGCAGCACCTTCTGCCGCCAGGGCTGTTCACTGGTCCGGTGGACGAACTCCACTCCCCGCGCGGCAAGGTCCCGCTCCATTTTTTCAACATCGTTATATTCGAAATACAATTCGACGGCATGCTCGCCCTGCCTGATATCCCGATTGCCGATAAGACCCTGGTAATGAGATTTTTTATGGATGGCAAAATCGCCGTGGAACGTCACGTTTTCCCCGAAATCATACTTGATCGTCTGACCCAGAACATCATGATAAAATGCTTTTGATGTTTCGATATCATCAACAACCAGCATGGCGCATATGTACTTCATGGGACAACCTTCAATGTCATTTCAACATCCATCACCATGGCCGTTACCGATACGGCGGCACGCATCGTATGGCCCATCTCTCCGGTATACATTTTTCATTACTCTGTCCAGTCATATTTTTAATACTTGCAGATCCTCTACGCTGGTATTCCCGCACCGCTGCTGCGGTCGTTTCTATGCAAAAAAAGCAATGCTTCAGCAACGCTGTTATGCCATATTGCATAATGACTGACAACGCCAACTCATTCCGTCTGATGGATGCGAATAACTTCCTTACATATAGAGTGCGGATGATTTCCATGAAAAGAAATCACATGAGCGATTGCTCACTATTCAGAATCTCTGGCCTTGTCAATTAAGATCTGATATTCCTGAAGAACAGAGAAGCATTATACTGATGTCAGTGTGCATCGGATTGAATGATCATGAAAAGCAGGCTGCCCAATCGCGCACCGTTCGATGATTTTTAAAAAATTGCCTTTTTATTCTTGATATTTTGGTTTGCCGGATTTTTCATATACAGCAGGGGGGGGGGAATCTCAACTCACCGATAGTGGATTTTCCCGACCTGTTTTTTCGCGTTATAGGTACAGCCCCTGCCCTGTACAATGTATACGTCCGGGGTTTGTCCGCTGCCGGTGCCGACAGGACGCTTTTCATTTCTTGTGCTTGTAGTACTTACAGTACCCTTTTTGTGCGGCGGCGTTGTGAATCCTATCCGGGTCGTGATACCGGTTCCATTCGCGCACTACCATCAGTCAGAAGGAGCAAGAGATATGTCCGAGAAAAAAGTCATGAAATCAATGGACGGAAACATGGCGGCGGCCCATGTCGCCTATGCCTTTACCGAGGTGGCGGCGATCTATCCCATCACGCCGTCGTCCCCTATAGCCGAGACCATCGACGAGTGGGCGGCCGCGGGTAAAAAGAACATCTTCGGCAACGTGGTGAGGGTCATCGAGATGCAGTCCGAGGCCGGGGCGGCAGCCACCATGCACGGGGCCCTCCAGGCCGGGGCCCTCGCCTCCACCTACACCGCGTCGCAGGGCCTCCTCCTGATGATCCCGAACATGTACAAAATATCCGGCGAGCTCCTTCCCGGCGTCATCCACGTGACGGCGCGCACCATATCGACGCACGCCCTGTCGATCTTCGGGGACCATTCCGATATTTACGCCGTGCGCCAGACCGGCTTCGCCATGCTCGCCAGCTCCAGCGTACAGCAGGTCATGGACCTGGGGGCCATCGCACACCTGGCCGCGATCAAGAGCAGGGTGCCCTTCCTGCACTTCTTCGACGGCTTCCGCACCTCCCATGAGATCCAGAAGATAGAGGTGATCGACTACGAGGACCTGGAACAGCTCGTCGATTTCACGGCTGTCGACGCGTTCCGGCGCAGGGCCCTGAACCCGGAGCACCCGGTCACGCGCGGCACGTCCCAGAACCCGGATATCTTCTTCCAGATGCGCGAGGCGTCCAACACCTACTACGACGCCATCCCCGACATGGTCGACAGCTACATGGCGGAGATCAGCAACATCACGGGGCGGGAATACCACCCCTTTACCTATTACGGCGACAAGAACGCCGAGTACGTGGTCGTCGCCATGGGCTCCGTGACGGAGAGCCTCCAGGAAGCGGTCGACACCCTGATAGCCCGCGGCGAGAAGGTCGGGGTGATAACCGTCCACCTGTACCGCCCCTTCTCGAAGCGCTACCTCATGAAGGTGATTCCGGTCACGGTCAAGCGCATTGCCGCCCTGGACCGGACCAAGGAACCGGGCGCCAACGGCGGCCCTCTCTACCGGGAACTGAAAGAGATATTCTACAACATCGACAACAAGCCGATGATCGTGGCCGGCACCTACGGCCTTTCATCGAAGGACACGACCCCGGGACGCCTCCTCGCGGTCTTCGACAACCTGAAGTCCTTCGAGCCGAAGAACTTCTTCACCGTGGGCATCACGGACGACATCACCTACCGCTCCCTCCCCGTCGGGGAGCAGCGCTTCCTGGGACCGAAAGGCACCATGGCCTACAAGTTTTACGGCGTCGGCGCCGACGGCACCGTCGGGGCCAACAAGAACTCGATGAAAATCATCGGCGACAACACCGATTACTACGCCCAGGCCTATTTCGCCTATGATGCGAAGAAGTCGGGGGGCATCACCATATCGCACCTCCGCTTCGGCACGGAGCCGATCAAGTCAACGTACCTGATCCACCACCCGCGCTTCGTGGCGTGCCACGTGCCGGTCTACATTTACAAGTACAATATGCTCGAGGGCCTGGACAGGGACGGCACGTTCCTCCTGAACAGCACCTGGGACGCGGAAGAAACGAAGAAGCGGCTCCCCGACCGCATGAAGAAGTACATGGCGGTCAACAACATCCAGTTCTACATCATCAACGCCACCAGGATCGCCGAGGAGCTCGGCCTGGGGACCAGGACGAACTCCATCATGCAGGCGGCCTTCTTCAAGCTCGCCAATATCATGGATTACAACACGGCCCTCGAGAAGATGAAGGAAGCGGTCAAAAAATCATACGGCATCAAGGGAGACAACGTGGTGCAGATGAACATCGCCGCCATCGACCGCGGCGGAAGCGAAGTCATCAAGGTGGACGTACCGGAAGAATGGAAGCACATCAGCCTGGCGCGGGAGAATGCCAGGGAGAAGGAACTCCCCAGGTTCATCCGCAAGGTCGTCATGCCGATCAACCGGTACGAGGGGGGACACCTCCCGGTGAGCGCCTTCGTCGACAATCCCGACGGCACCTTCCCGAACGGCACGACCCGGTTCGAGAAGCGCGGCATCGCCGTCAACGTGCCGGAGTGGCAGCCCGACAACTGCATCCAGTGCAACCAGTGCGCGTGCGTTTGTCCCCACGCCGTCATACGGCCCTTCCTGCTTGACGAAAAGGAGGCCGCTGGAGTTCCCGAAGGGACCGCGCTCCTTGAAGCCAAGGGAAAGGAACTCCAGGGACTCAAGTTCAGGATACAGATAAGCCCGCTGGACTGCACCGGCTGCGGCAACTGCGCCGACGTGTGCCCGGCCAAGGAGAAGGCGCTGGTCATGAAACCGATAGACACCCAGGCCGTGCAGGGGCATATATGGGAATATTTCGCCGGCGAGGTGACCTACAAGGATACCCTGATGCCGAAGACCACGGTGAAAGGGATCCAGTTCGCCCAGCCGCTCTTCGAGTACTCCGGCGCCTGCGCCGGCTGCGGCGAGACACCCTACATCAAGCTGATCACCCAGCTCTTCGGCGACCGCATGATGATCGCCAACGCGACGGGCTGCTCCTCCATATACGGCGGCACGGCGCCCTCAACCCCCTACTGCACCAACCCCGACGGCCACGGCCCGGCATGGGCGAGCTCCCTCTTCGAGGACGCCGCGGAGTACGGCTACGGCATGCTTGCCGGGATCAACCAGATGAAGCGCCGCATCGCGGAACTCGCGATGAATATCATGCAGAAAGACGTCGCGCCCGAGCTGAAGGACGCCCTCAACGAATGGCTGCAATTCCACAATGACCCGGTGAAATCCAAGGAAATAACCGCGCGGCTCGTTCCCATGCTCCAGCGCGACGGTGGCGAATGCCCCCGGGAGATTATCAAGCTCAGGCGGTACCTGATCAAGAAGTCGGTCTGGTCCTTCGGCGGCGACGGGTTCGCCTACGACATCGGCTACGGCGGCATTGACCACGTCATCGCCTCGGGCGAGGACATCAACATCCTGGTCCTCGACACCGAGGTCTATTCCAACACCGGCGGACAGTCCTCAAAGGCAACGCCGTTGGCGGCGGTGGCGAAGTTCGCCGCGGCCGGCAAACGCGTCGGGAAAAAGGACCTGGGAATGATGGCCATGACCTACGGCAACGTCTACGTGGCCCAGATATCCATGGGCGCGAGCCAGCCGCAGACGATACGGGCCATCCTCGAGGCCGAGGCGTACCCGGGTCCGTCGCTGATCATCGCCTACTCGCCGTGCATCAACCACGGGCTCCGGGCAGGCATGGGAAAGTCCCAGCTCGAGGGTAAACTCGCCGTGGAGTGCGGCTACTGGCACCTGTACCGCTACAACCCGCTCCTCGAGGAGCAGGGTAAGAACCCCTTCATCCTCGACTCAAAGGAACCGAAGTGGGAGAAGTTCCAGGAATTCCTCATGGGCGAAGTCCGCTACAACGCTCTCAAGAAATCGTCGCCGGACAAGGCCCAGGAATTCTTCAAGGCCGCCGAGGAAAGCGCGCGGCGGAGGTACAACCGGTATAAAAAGCTCGCCGGAGACGGCGGGGGGGCCGAGGCCCAGAAAGAAGAATAGGCTTGGTACACTCACCGGTGTCCCCGCCGCCGAAGGCGGCGGGGACACCATATATAAAGGCCCATGAACCTTATTTCACTGCAATCGGGCAGCAACGGCAACTGCGTCTATGTCGAGGCCGGGGGCGTACGGCTCATCTTCGACGCCGGTATCAGCGGCAAGCAGGCTGTTGAGCGCCTTGCCGCTGCCGGCCGCGATCTCTCCGGCGCCAATGCCCTCATCATATCCCATGACCACGCGGACCATGTCCGATGCGCCGGGATCTATCACCGCAAGTTCGGCGTTCCTCTCTACATCACCGAAAAAACCATGCGGGCCGCGCGCTCGTCCCACGATCTGGGCGCCCTTCGGGAAGTCGTTCATTTCCGTGCCGGCGCGTCGATGGACTTCGGCCGGGTCCGGGTCGAGACCATACCCACGCCCCATGACGGCGCCGACGGCGCGGTCTTCATCATAGACGACGGCGAAAGCAGGCTCGGCATCTTCACCGACCTGGGACACGTGTACGACGATCTGAAAAACGCCCTCTCTTCTGTGGACGCGGCGCTCATCGAAAGCAACTATGATCCCGACATGCTGCGCACCGGGCCGTACCCGCGGCATCTGAAGAACAGGATAACCGGCTCCCGCGGCCACATTTCCAACATCGAATCGGCCGAGGTCATCGCGCGGCACGGGGCGCGGCTCCGCTGGGCCTGCCTGGGCCACCTTTCCGGGGAGAACAACACGCCGGAGGTGGCCCTGCGCACCCACCGTTCAATAAACCGGGGCCTTACCTATCATGTCGCCGGCAGGTACGGCGCCGGGGACCTGCTGGTGGTGTAACATCGCTTCCAGCCGGGTGGGGTTAAAACCCCACCCTATCAGAATGCGGGAATTCCGATATCAAGATGGAGGTAATACCCATGAAGCACCGCACATTGCGTACACGGTATGTGATAATCGCCCTGCCCCTCGCGCTGACGGTTATCATGGCGCTGCTGAAGCCATCGGACCGCGGCGCCCCCTACGCGCCCTATTTTGCGGCATTGAATAACGACCTGAAAAACAACGGCCCCGGAAGGCCGATAATTATCGTGGACCTGGACCGCCTTGACCGGAACCTGGCGATCCTCAGGTCGACCATCAAGCCGCCCCTCTCATACCGGATCGTGGTCAAGTCCCTCCCTTCCCTGCGCCTGGTGCGGTACATCATGGACAAAACCGGCACCGGCAAACTGATGGTGTTTCACCAGCCCGACTGCAACTTCCTTGCCGAGGAATTCGGCGGCGGCGTTGACATTCTCCTCGGCAAACCCATGCCGGTAAACGCGGTGCGGGAATTCTACCGCCGCTTCACCGGTAAGAAGGGTTTCAATCCCGCGGCACAGCTGCAATGGCTGGTTGACACGCCGGAGCGGCTGAAGCAGTACCGGGACTATGCCGCCGGGAAAAACATCACATTGAAGATAAACATTGAAATCGATGTGGGATTGCACCGCGGCGGCGTGACTAATAACACCGACCTGGACAGGATGTTAGCCATGATTGAATCAAGCAGGGCCGCCCTGGTCTTCAGCGGCTTCATGGGATATGATGTATATGCCGCGTCTGCGCCGGCACTATTCACCTCAAAGGAAAAGGCGGTACAGTCGGCATTCAACGGGATGCTTGCCCGTTATCGCGCCTTTTATGACCATGGCCGGAAGAAATACCCTGCCCTGTTCAGGGGCACCCTCACCTTCAATAGCGGCGGCAGCCAGACCTACCGTTTATTCAAGGACCAGGTGCCGATTAACGACATTTCCGTGGGCTCAGGCCTGGTGAAGCCTTCTGATTTTGACACCCAGATGCTTACGGACCACGAAAAAGCCCTCTTTGTCGCTACGCCCGTTATAAAGAAACTGGAGGGCACCACCATACCGTTCCTGGAACATCTCACCGGCCTCTGGCCCCTATGGGACCCCAACAAGAAAAATACGTTCTTTATCTACGGCGGCGGTTGGCGGGCATCCTACTATTCCCCGTACGGACTTGAAGACAATTCCCTCTACGGTAAAAGCACCAACCAGTCCATCGTCAACGGCTCGGCGCGGACTGCGATCGGGGTCGATGATTACATTTTTCTCTGGCCCGCCCAGAGCGAGGGAATCATGCGGGAATTCGGGGACATTGCCATCGTCCGGGGCGGGAAGGTCATCGACCGCTGGCCGGCATTTCCGGAATAAATTCCTTCCCCCTCGCATTAATCACCTCCCCATGCTTATCCCGATCGACTCGGCGCACCTGATGAGCTGTGAATCGACCGGCACGGTGCGCACTTTGCCGGCAAGCTCGCTCAGGGGCACGAGGACCATATCGGGCGTGTCGAGGGCCACCATGGTCCCGAACTTCCCCTCCGCCGCGGCCTGGACCGCGAAGCTCCCGAGGCGGGTGCCCAGGACCCGGTCGAAAGCGCAGGGAGAGCCGCCGCGCTGGACATGGCCGAGGACGGTGCAGCGGACCTCCAGGTCGATCCTCTTCTTGATCTGGTCTGCCAGGTACTGGCCCACGCCGCCGAGCTGCGGCACCCCCTGGAGTCGCGTGGAGGCCGAGGCCTGGGTGATCACATCGCCGCCCTCCTCTTTCGCCCCCTCTGCCACCATGATGATGCTGAAGGGGCTCCCGCCCTTTTCGCGCAGCTGTATTTTTTCCACGATACGGTCGATGCTGTACGGTATCTCGGGAATGAGGATGATGTGGGCGCCGCCGGATATCCCCGACTCCAAGGCGATCCATCCGGCGGTGCGGCCCATTACCTCGAGGATCATGACCCGCTGGTGGCTCCGGCCCGTGGTCTGGAGCCGGTCCAGGGCCTCGGAAGCGACCTCCACCGCGGTCTGGTAGCCGAAGGTGTAGTCCGTTCGGTCAAGGTCATTGTCGATGGTCTTCGGAATACCGATGACGGGGACGCCCTTCCTGAAAAAGCGGTACCCTATCTCCAGGGTCCCCTCGCCGCCCACGACAAAGAGGCAGTCGAGGCCCATCTTCCTGAAGGTTTCCACCGCCCTGTCGGAGTAGTCGCTCACCGTTATCGAGCCGTCCTCCGCGAGCTCGCGGAACTCGAAGGGGTTCCCCTTGTTGGTGGTGCCGAGCACCGTCCCGCCCAGGGTAAGGATGTCGCGGGTCGACCTGACCGTGAGTTCCACCGAGTGGCCGGTGATGAGCCCCTCGAACCCCCCCTCGATGCCGACGACCGCGGCATTGTGACCTATCACGGCCGCCCTGGTGACAGCCCTGATGACCGCATTAAGGCCGGAACAATCCCCGCCTCCCGTCAGAATTCCAACCCGTTTGAGCGCCATGGCCTGCCTCCCGATTCTAGGATGTGACGATGCGACCGGCAATCTGATTGCAACAGAATTAATGGATTGTTGACTATATGCGGCATGCAGGGCGGATTTCAAGCAGAATTATTAGCACACAAAAAAAGAACCGCCTTCTCGGCGGTTCTTTTTGTAAATTAATAATGAAAGAAATTAACCGGCTACCCTCTGGACAACCCTGTCCGCAATCAGGTTTTTCAATTCGCGCAATAATATCCTTTCATGATGGTCAATCCTTCCATCCTGATCCGCCAAGGCCAGTATCTCCTCATATTCGCTTCGTGTGATGACATGATCTTCAATGGCTGTTTTTATTCTTTCGGCTAATCTGGTGCCGCTTGCTGTCGCTTTCATGGCCAACCTCCAAACGAATTATTTAGTATTATATAAATAACTAAAATTCAATGAATCGTCAAGGCCCTTTGGAAAAAATTAAATCCTGAAACGAAATAATTTCAATTTTCCCCGGGTCATTGTCCCGGCGGAGCGGACGCCGTGTGGCCGTAGACAATGAACTTCTTCAGCGCTTCGAGCTGCTTCGACGTGGCTTCAAGCGTGACCGGGGTCTCGCCCAGATACAGCCGTATCTTGTATGAGGACCCGCCCATAATCGCGCTCTGTATCTCCGGCGTCAGCCGGATCCTGGCCGTCAGGATGTACCGGCGCGATTCCTTCACGATCACCACGCCGGGATAATAAAAAAAGAAATGCGGATATCCGTACACATAGGGGTACACGTAGGGATAGTCATAGATCATCGTATTATGCTTGACGCGCTCTTTCTTATTGTCGATCAGGCTCAGCGGAAAGGTCGTTGCGTCGACCATGACATATGCTTCCTTGCTCATGTCCTGGCCGTGATAGCCGTAATAGGGATCGGCTGAAGCCACGAATACGATGGTGGCCACGGGATCGGACATGTCTCCCTTCGAAATCGTTTTGGTGTACAGGGTCCGGATATTGTCCAGGTCGCTGTCCAGGACCGTGTGCCACATGTCAACCGAGACCGTGGTTACGTCTTTAAAGGGATCATTGTTTACCGTGACCGGGAAGCTCACGCAGCCCGTTATAATAGCGATGAATGCAAAGAGGCCCAGGGTCCACAACCGGTGGAATAAACTGCTCCGCATACCCCGTTCCGAGCGTGACATTGATCGTTCCATTGACAAGGCGTTCACAATAATAAATTTTATACGGATATATATAATATACCGTACGTTTCGGTACTTTCAATGTTATTAGACCATCCGGTGTGCGGATTTGTTTGAAAAATTTTTCCTGATTTGAAAAATTTTATGGTTACAAAAATCCGGGCATGGTCCATTAACGGACCGGAACGGCGGTTAATGCCATGATCCGCAGTTCAATTAAATCTTACCATGAATCAATAAACTTCTTGTTATCTAAAAGCCGTGAATTAATAGTATCATAGTGCATCATACTGTCATGACCAATGGTGCGGATAGAAGGCCATGAAAGACCTCTCGGAAGGACATGTTTTTAAGCTGCTGATATCATTCTCCATCCCGATGATAGTGGGGAACCTGTTCCAGGCGGCGTACAGCATCATTGACGGCGTTTTCGTCGGGCGGATCCTCGGCCACGTGGCCCTGGCGGCAGTTTCCATCAGCACCCCCCTCATCTTCTTCCTTGTAGCCATCCTCATCGGCCTCGGCATAGCCGCCGTCGTCCTCGTGGGACAGGCCTACGGGGCGAAAAATCATGAACTCCTTTCCCGGATACTCGTAAATTCCTTCACCCTGAACGTGTCGGTGAGCGTACTCATAACGCTGTCGATCATCATATGGGGCCGCGGCATGCTGGCGCTGATCAACACGCCGGAAGGGCTCATGGAAGACGCCTATCTTTTTCTCTCCTGGTTCGCGTCGGGTTTTATCTTCATGGTGGTCAACAACTGGATCATGGGGGTCATGCGCGGCCTGGGGGACTCCCGCACCCCGATGTACATGACCGGCCTCACGGTGCTCCTCAACATCCTGTTCATCCCGTTCCTCATCAAGGGCGCCGGACCCATCCCTCCCCTCGGCGTCCGCGGCTCGGCGCTGTCGACGGTCCTGGCGAACATGGTGACGACGGCGGTCTCATACGTCTACCTCGCCAGGAAGAACCATGTGCTTGACTTCGGCCGCTGGCGGTGGGTATTCGACCGGGACATTATCGCAAAAATAATAAAACTGGGACTCCCGACGTCCCTCCAGATGCTCATCGTTTCCTTCAGCGGGATCGTGCTGATGGGACTCGTCAACCTTTTCGGCGACGCGGTGATCGCGGCCTACGGCATCGGCCTGCGCGTGGAGAATTTTTCCGTCCTCCCCGCCATGTCCATCGGCGTTGCCGTGTCCACCATGGTGGCGCAGAGCATCGGCGCCGGTAAAATCGAGCGCGCCAGGGAGATAACCGTGGCCGCTACGCGGTTCACCCTCGCGGTTTCAGCGGCCGTCATCGTTGTCTGCACCTTCCTTCCGGAGTGGATATCAATCATTTTCACAAACGAAGCCGCCGTCATCAGCCACGCGGCCCTGTATCTCCGGATAATGTGCTGGGCCTATCTCAACCTCTCCCTTTTTTTCATACTGCAGTCGACCGTCAGGGGGGCAGGTTCTGTCACCGTGCCGCTCGTATTTTCAATACTGACGATGTCCGCCAGGATCGCCTTCGCCTACGCGCTGAGCCGCCACACACCGCTCAATGAAACGGGCATATGGATCGGCATCTTCATTTCCACGCTGGTCGGCCTCGGCCTTATGTTCGTGTACTACCAGAAGGGAAGCTGGCACAGAAAAAAAATCATTGAAACCGGACCGGTCCCGCCCCTGGCCGGCATCCCCGAGGAGGACATTCTATGATCCGGGGTTATGTCCCGGTGACGCTCCACCGTAAACAAAAGGCCCGGTTTTCCCCGGGCCTTCCATAGCAATCATTGGTTGAGCGCGGCAGGTCACTGGCCGCCCGCCTTCCTCTGCTGACGCCTGTTCCTTATCTGCTCCCTTTTCTCCGGGGGCATGTTTTTCCACCGCTCCTTCATCCGCGCCTTCTTCTGCTGTTTTTCCTCCGGGGTCAGGTTCTTCCACCGCTCCCTGGCCCGCGACTTTGCCGCCTGTTTCTGTTCCGGCGTCAGGCCGTTCCACCATTCTTTCGCCTTCGCCTTTGCCGCTTCCTTCTGCTCCGGCGTCATGCTGTTCCATTTTTCGCGCACCTTGGCCCGGGCCGCTTCCCGCTGCTCCGGCGTCATGGCCGCCCATTTTTCCCGCGCGGTCTCCCGGGCAATCTGCCGCTCCTCATCCGTCATTTCGGCCCATGCCTTCCGGTCTCCCTCCGGGGAGGCATCCTGCGCCATGAGGCGCGGAACGACGCCCAGGGACACGGCCAGGACCAGGGCCGCGACCAACCACTTCATCATACCCATAGAAATGCTCCTTTTAGCGTGTATTGTTTTGGATGCGCCCCGATCACGGGACGCGCTCTCATATTTCATCATATGTAACGAATATAATGCCATAGTGTGCCAGAAAAAATGCCCGGTAAAGCGATAATTATGCCCCCGGGCATAAAATTCTTGATTTCTCCCCCGATCCCTGTCCCTTATAGAAAAAACATCATAACCGGTAGGTCCCGCCGCTGGCGATGGCGGCGGAACCGCTTACCCGATGCGAGGAGACCCATGGATTCAACCGTCATATCCGGAATATTCGCCCTGGTCGGGGGCCTGGGCGGCGCCGTTGCCGGCTCCCTGATAACCCGTCATGCCCTCCTGACCACGACACGGCAGAACAACGAGACATTGCTGGAATCCATACGGATGAATACCGACTGGGACAGGGCCCTCAAGGACATAGCAATCCTCTGCAACCAGATCAAGGGGTTTTATCATCTCGAAGAATCATACATGAAGGAAATAAGCAGGCTCACGAAAAAGCCGGAAAAGAGGGTCAAGGTGCGGATGAGGGAGCTGAACGCCAAAACGACCGGCATCAGGCTGGACATGACGGAAAACAAGGCGGATAAAATTCTCCGGAAATGGGAATACAAGAAGCAGTGATGGATGCCCCCCCGCTCAGGGCCGGCCGGCCCTGAAGAACTGGCGCAAAGCCCCAAGCTGTCCCGGGGCCGCTTCGAGGGTCACCGGGTCGCCGCCAATTGAACATCGTATCCCGTAAAAATCTGCGCCGTCAAGGGCCTTCTGCATCTCCGGGGTCAGCCTGATGGTTGCCGTCAGGACCGTCAGGTTGATCCCGCTGCCGCCCGTCATCCCCGGGTAAAAATAGTAGTCCCCGACAACGCGGTAGCCGCAGAAAAGCATATTTTATGAAGGATATTGACACGCCCCTCCGACCACACCGCCATTACCCAATCCCATGAATCCGGGACGACTTTGCTCTGACACCCGGCTTCGGTACTCCTTGAAGTAAAATCAAAGGTACATTTTATCTTAACAGTTCATAGAAAATTTCCCCCATGATGAAATAAGGGAACTCCCCCACACTATCATGAAAAAATGATGTGGATTAATATAAGTATATGAATACATTGTATACAATGATCATTGTTCGAAATGCAGATTCGCCCGCGAACAGGTATTTCTAGCCGATTCAACGTGCCGAGGAATAATGACTGCCAAGTCAATGATGGACCATGGTGAGTAGGATCATAAACAAAATACTGCCCGGTGAATTTATTTTCCACAATGCCCGGTGGTACAGGGACCTGAGGGGCAACTATGACCGGTACCGGTACACGCTGCTGTGTGTTGTATTGAGCGCGTCGTCGCTGGTCCCTGTGCTGTATGCCGTCCTGGACCTCATGAAGGGCGAAACGGCGTTTCTTGTCAATTATTCAATCCCCTTTGTCATCCTGGTGGCAATGGTCGCTTTCCTGATGACGACAAAGAAAACCGAAATTATTTCCATCGTGGCGATCATTTTCTGCGTCATCAGCTTTGCCCTGACCCTCTATCTTCCCAACGCGCGCCACGTGAGCCTGGTCATCTTCTACTGCTTTCCTCCCATTGCGATCCAGCTTCGGGGCACGTGGCGGGGCACCATCTGGGTCGCCGTCTTCTTCGCTGCCGCGGCGCTCCTGTACCTGCTCCAGCTGTACGGCCTCCTTCCGCCGTGGAACGTGGTCTATCCCAGCAACATCAATATCCTCCTCGCCGGGGTGGCCCTCTTTTTCATATCGGTACTGACGTTTTTCGGCGAGTGGCAGCACGAAAAAGCGATCGACACCGTCATCCGGAGCGTCCTTTTCGACGAGACGACCAGGTACCCGAACAAGAAAGTGCTGATCAACTCCATCAGGAAAAACACGCATTACCTCTTTGCCATCGTCAGCATCGTGAACTTCAACGATCTCGGCCTGATCTTCGGCTACGACCTGTCCGACGAGGTCCTTCTTTTCTGTTCACGGCAGCTTGACCACTGGAGGGACCTGTTCAATTACTCGATTTACCGTCTCAAGGGGAACGAGTTCGGCATCCTGCTCGATCTCGGGGATGAAGACCGGAAAGAGGCGTACCTGAAGATGAAGGAGCTCAGGCGGCTCCTCCAGTCAACCGCCATGCCGTGGAAAAACTCCGAGTTGAGGCTGAACATCCACATCGGCGGCGTGGCCTTCCACTCCGGCAAGCCGGGTGAATCGTCCGACATCCTCTCAAAGGCCGACCAGGCCTTGAAGTCCGCCATCGAAAACCACAAGGGCGTCGCCCTGTACGAAAACCACGATCACGTCAAGACCTCGGCGTTCCACTCGACCAACCTCTTTTCAATACTGTACAAGAACCATGAACAGCAGACGTTCCGGGCCTATTACCAGCCGATCATCGACGCGTGCACGGGTAGCATAGTATCCTACGAAGGCCTGCTCAGGATACGCAACAACGAGGGGGCATACGAATCGCCGCTTCCGTACCTTCCCATCGCCGAGTCCACCGGCCTTGACGTAAACCTGACCCGCTTCATGATAAAATCCGCCTGCGAGGCCCTGCGCCATACCGACAAGAACATCTCGGTAAACATATCGTTCCGGGACATGATCCAGAGCGACCTCATCGGGCTGCTGAACAGGCATTACCGGATGCCCGAGCCCGGAAAAGGAAGACTGATACTGGAGATTCTCGAGCGGTCGGAGCTGAGCGAGATCGCTGCCTGCCACGAGTTCGCGGCCAGCGCCAGCAAGCTCGGCTGCCTCATCGCCATAGACGATTTCGGGTCGGGCTACTCGAATTTCGAAAACCTCCTCTCCCTGCCGATCAATATCATCAAGATCAACGGCACCCTCATCCAGCAGCTAAAGCAGAACGCCAAGGCCCGCATGATGATAGAAAACATCATCCTCTTCTGCAAGCAGGCAGGCCTTTCGATCATCGCCGAATGGGTTGACAGCCCGGAGCTGGCGGAAGACCTCAGGGAGATGGGCATCGATTATCTCCAGGGTTTCTATTTCGGCCATCCCAGTTTTATCGACTGGAATAACGATTCATCCAACGTCAACTGATGCCTTTCTCCGCACCGTCATGGGTACCGTGCCGCAGGATATTCTCACGCCGGGGCCGTCTCCCGCGGCGCCTTCGCCTCCAGGAGCCGCTCAAGGACGTCCCGCACAGCTGACAGGGCCGGCGATCCGGGCAGGGTCGGCGCGCTTGCACTCATGATATCGGCGGAGCGTATCGCGACGTCCTCGGGCACCCACCCGGCGAACGCCAGGTCCGGCGGCAGGGACAGCCGCCGGACCTCTCCATCGTCAGCGATACGGTTCAGCGCCAGGCCGGCGTGACGGTGTTTCACCGTTCGGTCGGCCACCTCCCTGATGGTCCTCACGACGTCCAGGCCCCGCGAAGAGGCGTCGGACACGAGAAGAAGGCGCGTCACCGTCTCCACCGCCACATGGTCCAGGCATCCATGGGGTACGCCCTCGCCCACCATGCCGGTAACGCCCGTAACGATTGCCCGTATTTTCATGCCCGCTGTCTGGTGGTTATTAATATGAGACTGTCCTTTCGACGAATCAGGGCATTCCCGGATGGGGAGAAATTATGATGGAATGATGATAATTCAAGATTTTTCACCCCGGCACGCGGGGTTCGAAACGAAAAATCCGGAAAAACGGCCGGTTGAAACAATATAATGCAGATCGCGTCTAACGAAATTGCCGTGCCATCGCTTCATCGACGGATTTCAACTGCGCGCCGCAGAGGGCCTTGCCGGAATAACGCCGGTACCGCCCGTACCGTGAAGGCGCGCCGATGACGTGTCCCGTGATACAATACATTGTTCCCGACCAGGAATGTAGCAGGAAAAATTTTATTGACTGCTGCGCACCCATGCTGTATGAAGCCGTGTAACTATCAGGAGTCACTATCGCGCATGAAACTTGAAGACTGCAAAGCCTGCTCATTTCATTCAGATTACAGCCGCGGCCAGATCTACTGCCGCTTCTGGGAAAACAACATCAACAGCGTCGCCACCTATGAAGACCGCGCCGCCGGCATTATCTATGTCGTGGGGTGTCCCAAAGAAAAACAGGGATGACCGGTCCCCCCCTCGGGGAAGCGGTATGACCGCGCTGATTAAACCTCGTTACAGCCAACAATCCCCCGGAAGAAGCAGAAAGGGCCCGTGGCGTGCCTTACCATGCCAATAACCGCCCGGAGCTCATGAAACAGCATCGGTCTTCTGGATGGTTATGCCGTGTCTCTGCAGAATCGCGTCAAGGCGGAATTCCCACCCCCCTATTTTCGCAGGGAGGAGAGGATAGATGCGGTACAGCGATCCGAGGGACGCCCCGAGCCTGAAGGCATCGATGAGCTTTTTAAAGATCTCCCGGTTGCGGAGGCCGTTCAGGGTCATCCGTATGATTTCCAGCGGCCCCTTGACGGATTTCTGCTTCAGCCACATGGCCATCATGTCTTTTCGCGTGATGAACTTCATGCGGTAGAGCCAGTCGAATTCGCGGGGCGACAGGTCCACCAGCGTCTCGCAGATGCCCCGGAGCTTCGCGAAGCCGGCGCCGATCCCCCTGAAATAGGCCGCATTGTAATGCCAGAGGTGCCTGCGCATGACGGGCCCGCCCCGGAGCGCCTCCGCGATGACCGGCGCGGCGATCCGTGCCGCTTCCATGCCGGAGGCTATGCCCTCGCCGTTGAAGGGCTTGTTCTGGAAGGCGGCGTCGCCGAGGGAGACGAAGCCGTCCCCCACCAGGGACGCCGGGGGAAAGTCGAAGGGAACGGTGCCGGTGTACACCGAAGCGACCCTGTGCTCCACGCCGGCCAGGTGACGGGCGGCAAATTCGCGGTGAACGTCGCGGGTATGCGCCAGGTCGCCGAAGGTCGACAGCCCCACCAGGATGTCCGAGGGGCCCACCTGGTTCGCGAAGCCCTTGTAGCAAACATAGGTGTTGCTTCCCCGGGGGAACGTCCCGCGGCAGCGCCACTGCTCCATGTGCAGGGTGAAGGTCCTGAGGGGCCGCGCCGACAGCGGGGACACGCCGCACTCCGGCGGGAGGGAATTACGGACAACGGCATCCCGGCCGGTGCAGTCAGCCACGATCCCGCCATAGACATTGCCGCATCCCTCTATCTCGGCGCCCACAACCCTGGATCCGCCGATGATGGGACGGATGAAAGGGGCCTCGTAATGGAACACGACATTGCCGGAGCTTTCGGCGTGGCGGGCAACCCATTGCGAAAAGCCGTTCATGGAGAGGATGTCTGTTCTGCAGGGCACCTGGAACTTCAGCTCTTCGGAGAGGGGGATCTGCCAGTTTTCGGTGAAGGTACCCTTAAGGATACGGCTGTCCGCGAAAGGCCTCGGGAGGGACAGCTCACCGTAGCAGGGCACGTCGAAGTGGATGTAGCCGAGCTCTTTTCTGACATGGTCCCTCTTTCTTTTTTCGAACACGTGGACGCTATAGCCGCGGGAGCCCATCTGCCCGGCAAAATACGCTCCCACCGGCCCGCCGCCGATAACTATCACATCAACCGTATTGTTCTTCCGGGTCAGTCCCCGCATAAAAATTCATCTCTCTTTATATAATATACATTTTATGGCCGGTTGGCAATAAAAATTATAGTGCCGATAACTATCCTGCTTTATTCTATTTCAGCAGGGGAATACGAAAATATACCGGAAAATTCAGCTGTACATGTATTGACACCCGTCCACCTCGCAGGTGCCTATGATCGCCAACACATTCATGCGATCCTTTTAAACCGACCGTAAGCCGCAGGGGATCCGGTATTTAATTGGGGGGGATAAAAAAATATTGACAAGCGTCCAAAAAACGGGCATTAAGAGCCCTAGCAGGCGGTTTTCTGCCATGATGCTCTCATGAATATCTCCATCGCAGCCGGCGGTATGCCGGACATGCAGCAGATCACCTCAGATTTTGTCACATGAAAAAAATCCTATTCACTATCACTGCAGGAACCATCCTGTTAAGCACAATCCACGGTGCAGCTGCCGCCATAAATCTCGACAGGGAGGCCATTTACGTCCGCAGGGGCTTTGAAGCCGGGTGGGTGAACGCACTGCCGTCCCCGGACGACAGCGACTGGCTGGTAATCCCCGGCGTGGCATCGGGGACCAGAAAAGTCGTACTGAAAGAACTGCCGCTGAAAGGCATGCCCGAACGCACGTTCCTTTCCCTGAAAAAGTACCAGCCGGAAAACTTCACGTTCCTGACCTCTTTCGCCATGGACGAGAAGGGCATCGAAATGAATGGTCGCCTCGGCATCTATTTCGCAAATATTGGAGAGAACTGGGCGGTGTACCTCAACGGACGCCTGGTCCGGTCGGAGATCCACATCAACGGCCGGGGAGAGATAACGGGCTACCGCCACTCCCGTGAGGTTGCCATACCCGTGGACCCGCGGCTGCTCAGGCCGGGCATCAACGTCCTCGCCGCCCGGATCATCGGGGACCCGACCAACATAGATTCCGGATTTCACCGGAGCACCCCCTTTGTAATCGACTCCATGGAAGAAATTGAAAAGCAACGGTCCGAACAGACAACCATGATCCTGGTATTCCTCTACCTGTTCCTCGGGATTTATCATCTTTTCATTTTCATCAGGAGGCGTGACGAGCTCTTTAACCTGTACTACGCCCTGTTTTCCACCCTTCTTTTCATATACATCCTTTCCCGCACCCATACCATCTATGAAATCATAAGCGATTCTACCATACTGCACCGCATCGAATACTGTTCGCTCTACACGCTTATACCCCTCATCGGCGCCTTCCTTGACCTGCTCCTGACCGGGTCCTATAGCCGCCTGACAAAGATCTGCAGCGCCTTCTATGCCCTTCTCATCATCATAACGGTCATGCCGGTCTCCAATATGTTCGCCATCGACATACTGCGGGTATGGCAGGTATCGGCCATCATACCCCTGTTCTATTACCTGATCGTCAGGATCGGAGGCAAGGTCTACCAGGAATGGAAAAGAATCTACGGACGCTACAGGTCCCACGGGCTGCCCTACCGGGTCATGAAGACAACGGAACGGACGCTGACTTCCACCACCGCGGGAAACATCCTGTCGGGAGCCATCATCCTCGCGGCCTGCTCCATCTTTGACATCGCCGACTCCCTGTTCTGGGCCTACGATGTCGTCCTCACCCAGTACGGATTTTTCGCCTTTACCATGGGGATGACCCTGATCCTCGCCAACCGGTTCCTGAAGACCCACCGGGAGCTGGAAATGAGCAACGAGATCGCGGCCATCGAGATGGAGCTGGCGGCCAACATGCAGAAGATGCTCCTCCCGCCGGTGCCCGCGGGCATTGAGCAATGGGACATTGCCATGTCCTTCGTGCCGAAATACGGGGCATCGGGTGATTTTTACGATTTTTATTATTCGGGGAAGGAGCTCCAAGGGATTGCCCTCTTTGACGTGTCGGGCCACGGCGTTTCATCGGCCCTGATAACCATGATGGTAAAACCCGTCACCTTCAGGATTTTCAACGCGATGCAGGGCGAAAGCCTGGAAAAGATAATGAACCTGGTGAACGAGCACATTTCACACGACCTGTCACGCCTGGACAATTTCGTGACCAGCATCCTGGTCCGGATGACCGGCAACAGGGTCGAATACGTCAATGCCGGCCACCCTGACCTGCTACACCGCGCGCACGCAACCGGCGACGTGCGGATAATCGACGCCGGCGGAAAAAATTTCCGGGGCGAACCCCTGGGGCTGGCCATCAATCACCACCGTCCCTCCGCCATAAGCTTCACCGTGGGGAAAAACGACCTCCTCCTGCTCTTTACCGACTGCATACTTGACGCCCGCAACCAGCGTAAAGAGCGATACGGCATGGACCGTCTTATGACGTCTCTGGCCGAAGCGCCCGACGGTTCCGCTGCGGAGGTCCTCGATTTCCTGCTGTTACGATTCAATTCCTTTGTCAGGGATATTGAACTGAGGGACGACTTCACGGTCATCGTGGCGAAGAAGACGTCGTAGACAGCGGGGATATTCCCCTTAGCGGACTTCCAGCCAACCCCCGATCATAAGATCCGCCGTCCCCTTTGTGACAATATCTATCATGATCAGCCGAACTAAAACCGATAAATACTATGGCAATTCATGCCTGCGCATAGTGATATGATTTGCGGACAAAATTGTCAGATACCTATTGGAGCCATCAATAACGGATGAATCTTAAGATTGATCCCTCAGAATGAGAGCTCCGATATGCGGACATTACTATGGACTACAAATCAATTCCATATTACTTTATAGCCTTATCAGCCGTGCCAGTGTTCTATCTGATATATTTCCGCCATTTCTTCAGTTATTACCGGCAAAAACATGAGATCCCTGTATATGGGAAACATTTTGAGTCTTTTCTGTACGGGATCGTTCTCGCTCTCGTCATCATACTGCTCGCGCCCAACATTGACAGGTTAATAAATGACGATACTATTTTCACCAACGCTTTCGTGAAAGCCGCGCTTATAGAAAAAGCCGGAACAGTAGTGCTGTTCCTTATGGTTATTCGCCATTACCCGAGGTTTTCCACCCTTGAAGGAATCGTTTCCGGTATTGCCATTGGTGCAGGGTTTTCACTGGTGGAAAATATCGCCTACGCCATTACGTTCGGTCCACAGGTTATCATCGTCCGTCTCATCTTCTCCGCTCCGCTCCACATCACCACATGCGGCATGGTGGGCTATTACTGTTCATCGATGCGGCTCAGCTCTAGCATTCGGACAAAGGTGCCGAGAATAATTCTGGCCTGCGTGCTCCCTTCATTCTTTCATGGCTCCTTTGATGCGATGCTCCTCATGGACGGGAACCTTCTTTACATGGCTGGGCCGCTTATTGTCATGCTGGTCCTGCTGCTTGAAATCCTCATATCAAGATCAAAACTCATCCCCTCATGCGCAACCCTCGAGAATGAACATCTCCGGCTCGAAGACTGGCTTATCAAGTACCGCCAGCCGCGCTATGAGCGTTGGATACTCAATTCCACCGGAACGCCGTCCAATGTAAAGGTTCCCCTTCTCCGCATTCACACCAATTCCATGCTCTGGATCATTCCCATTATTATTCTGGCCTGTTCTGCGGCTGCCCTGCCTTTCAGCGATGATGTGTGCGCCATGCTTGGTCTTCCCCTCAACCACCAGACCGGAATTCTGGTGACGGCGGCATATCCGGCTTCCATTGGATTGTCCCTCATTCTGGTCGGCATTCTCAACCCGGATTTCTTCCGTTACAATATCGTCCGCATCCCCATCATATTCGACACCGTGCTTCACCAGAATAACTTCGAGGGCATTCTGCCCACCTTTGATATCACCGCCGCCAATGCCTTTCTCCGCACTTTTGAGCCTATGGAAGAGAATGAAGTCGAATTGCATTTCGAAATGAGGAATTTCAGGTCACCCCTGGTGAGGGCCCGTCCCGTGTGGAACCGCCACGGTAGCGGCACTATCGATGAACCCGTAGGCACAATAATTGCTATTAACAGTCCAGGCCTGTCATTTTACTTCTTCCTCGCCCGCTATTTCATATACCGATTCTGGAAAGGAATTGTTTTCAATCTGAAGCTTCCGGGATTTGAGGCCATCCGGAGGCTTTTCATGAGACCATCAACCGTGATGCAGAAAGAGATCGTGTATCACCCCGGCGCTGCTGTTTTCAGGCAGGGTGAGTCAATTAAAAGCTTCTACTATATAAAAAAAGGAAAAGTGAATATCATTAAAGAGCTTGAATCCGGGGAGCGCATTATCCTGGAAACGATGGAGGCGGGGCGGATTCTTAATGAAATGGCCATCCTGGGGAACACGAAGAGAAGCGTTTCCGCTGAATGCGTGACGCGATGCGTTCTTGCTGAAGCACAATCCGACAACCTTGAAGCCCTGATAAAAAACGACCCCCTTTTCGCTCTCGCCCTGATACGTAATCTCCTGAAGCGGGTCGACAACACCCAGGAACAGCTGACGAGCACGATCGATTATCTCCAGAAGATGCTACTTATAAAGGAGAAGCAGATGACGTTTGGCGCAATGATACTGTCCCTCCTTGCAGGAGGCAGGCCGGAGAATGGGGTTATCACCCTTCAGGTATCTTCAGACCGAAAGAACGTGCTGGCCGCACTACCTCGCGCTGATCTTGTCAGGTATCTCCGGGATTCGTACTCGCTAGACGCCAATTCCCAGCCTGATGAAAAAATTTCCGCTATGGTTGAAAAGACAATGAAGGGACTCCGGCTCGACATCCGCTAACCCGCGATTAAAACGTCCCGCGCATATGCCAGCTCCGGATTGAAGAATCAAAAACAGGAAAGGCACCGGAGGGCGCCTTTCTGTATTTCCAGAGTGGGGATCATTCCCTGGTTTTCAGTGCCATCCTTCTGTACCGCATAAACATACCGAACAGAACGCAGGCCACAACCACCAGGATCACAACAAGAACAATCCCTCTTTTCGAAACAGCCGAGAGCAGATATGCCGTCAGGGGCTGTCCACCTGATGCGAATATCGAGTTGTAATTAGCTTCAATCTCTTCTGCGGTGAGGGCTCTGCTGAAAATCTGCACACGGTCTATGATCCCGGAGAACCCCAGGTTATGCCATACCCCGTTATACTGAACGGGAAGCTGGGCCCCGATGACAAGGTCCCCGGTGGTGTTTCGGACCGCCCCGATATTATTTGTCGCTGAAGCGACTTCTACGCCATTAATATACAGCACCATCCTGCTCAAGTCCCAGGTCCCGGCAAGATGATACCATTTCCCGGTCTCCAGAACATCGGGGCTGTCCACGTACAGATAGGCACCGGCATCATTAAAAATCGAAAATCTCAGAATGCCATCCGGATCCCAGAACTGGAGGCTGTAGGCCTCATCATTAAAATCAGTCCTTGTTCCCTTGTGCACGATGCCGGCGAAACGGGTATAGGCATTCATGTAGACTACGGCCTCGACGGTACCGGACATACCGAGGGTGAGAATATCGCTGTCGGGAACACTCACATAATCGCTGGTCCCGTTAAACAGAAGCGCAGATCCCGACAGGCCGGTTGCCGGCGTCGTGCCGCTGATGGTATAAGTGCCATCAGACGGTGATTCGAAATTCCACAGGCCGGCCATGTCTGTCTTCCCCGAAACGGTTACGGTGTACGTTTTCTTGGAACCGTTTTCGGCCACGACCGTGTATGTGACGGGGTTCGAAAAATCATTGGCCGTGGTCCCGCTCACCTGGTCAATATCATTGACCTGGACAACCACGCCGGTAGTGACGAAAGTCGCGACAAGCCCGGTAAGGGTCTTCGTTGCCGGAAAATCAACCGAAATGGTCCCCGTGTCCTGGTTTATGGCACAGGTCTCGCCGTCGAGTACAAATGATGTTATCGACTTGGCGTCGTTCTTGGCGACGGTAACGGTCACCTCATAATCGACGGTAGTCTTGTCCTCGGCGGTAACCCGGTACGTCAAAGGCGTGGTAAAGGTATTCACCGTTTCCCCTGAAACCTGCGCGGTCTCCCCTATTGCAACCGTCTCGCCTTCTCCGGAGGTTTCGAAGGTCGCCTTGAGATTTTCCCTGCCTGAACCGAACGGTAACTCTACAGAAATCTTTGTGCCGGACACGATGCCGTTGACATCGGCGGGAAGAGCGTCATTATTGGCTTTTAGGAAAGAAAACGACTTGATCTCCTTCCTTGCGGAAGGGAGTACACGGGCAGTCACTGTATACTGCCTGGTCGATCCGTCTTCGGCTGTTATCGTGTAAGTCACAGGATTTGTGAAATCATTTGCCGTTTCGCCGCTTTTCTGCTCGGTGCCTCCCGAAAGTACTGATGTGCCGCTCGTCGAAAACGAAGCAACCAGGGACGTCAAGCCAGTTCGCGGCGGAAGATCAACCGTAATGGTGCCGGCCGTATCGTCAATAACGCCGGCGGTTCCATTGAGTGTATATGACAGCATCGATTTTTCATTGTTTTTGGCCCTGATCACGGTAACGGTGTAACTCACTACGTCTTTATCATTGCACGACAGGGTAATCACGACTGGCTCAGTGAAGTTATTAGCCGTTACATTGCTTTTCTGTACAACACCGTTCACTTTCACCATGATTTTTTCACTGCTGGGAGTGAATTCAGCAATAAGATTGGCAATATCGGCATCATAGGGAACGTTAATGGTTATGGCGGTATCGCCTATTGAACCGATGGCGTCACCTGAAAGAGACGGGTTTTTTGATGCCGGAAAGTTGTACTGCACCATGGTAACGGTTTTTCCGAAGCGGGGGTACAGCATAAATAAAGAAGACAGGTCATTCTTTTTTGTTTCACCGCAGGCTGTTATTAAAACCGTTGTAAGCATCATTACCATGAAGACCCTGTTCCTTTTCATTTAAAATAACCTCCCACAATCTTTTAAGTTAATGCAATTGCATACTTAAAACTTTTCACCAGTCTCTATAAAAAACTAATACATTTTAAAAAAAAAGCAAATAAATTTTTCAAGCATTATGTCATCACTTCGGCACCCAGCCGAACGTACCGCCGACTATCAGATAAACAAGTATAATCGCATTTGCCGCTATACCTATTTTCGCGCCTGGCAGGCCAAGTACGCAGAGCACAAGGGAAAAGATAGAAAGGCCCGTCACCAGGGGGCGCCACCAGCTCCATTGGCCGAACACGCCCACGGCCCCGGCGGCAAAGCCCGCTGCGGCCAGGAGCCACAGGACGCCGACCATCCGAATCCCGGCGTCGCCGATATCAACGGCGCCGGCGAGCAGCGTCGTCTTGTACGGCTCCTCTTTCAACACGGCGATCTTCCAGGGAACGACGAATCCCACCAGGTGGCAGAAACCGTGGATCACAAGATATATGCCGACTATTATTCTGACTGCCATCATACACGCTTCTCCTTTCTCAATAAATTGTCCCCAAGCCCTTTCAATCCTCCAGAGGGGGACTTCTGTTACAAAACTGGCCCCGAAAGCCCCCGCTGGGGGGGGTGGGGGGATGGTACTGGCATCACAACGACCGGATGATCTTCTCCATGACCCTCAGGTGACAATGCTGTTCGTCGGTATCGCAGTGGCACATGAGGGTCACCTGTCCCTTGTCACCCAGCATTTTGATGAGTCTGAAGGTGAACTTCTGGCCGTGGTTTAAGATCGTCGCGTTGTTCCGGTCGATTGCGGCGGATGACAGGACCTCGTCCCTGTATTTTTTTTTAAAATCTGCCCATGACATCCTGTCATCGAGCATGCCTTTCAGCAGCTTCTCCGAGGGCCCCAGGCTGGGCATCCACACATCATAACGGACGGACCTCATGCCCCTGCCCCGGAACCGCGTGGCCAGAATGCGGATCCCGTCATCCTTTTCGATGGGATCATTCACGGATTTGAATTTAATCATGCCAACCTCCCTCAACCGGAAATCACGGTTTCCCGCCCCACCGCTCCATCAGCACGCGGCGCACATCGAGGAAATCGTCCCACTGGATAAAGGGCATTTCTTTCAACCGGAGATATTTCATCAGGCCGTCGCGGGCAAACACGAACGATGCCGCTTCCGCCATTTTGTGGTCCGTGGAGCCGTCCCCGATCGCGACCGCCTCGCCGCAATCATACAGTGCCATCACCTTCGCCTTGGCCATGAGCTCCGTGTCCCCCTCGACCGTCCTCAGCACGCGGAGAAAGGGGCCCGTCGTGTCGACATCCACGGCATGCACCGCGTGTACGCGTTCCAGAAGGGGCCCGAGCCTCGTCTCGATCATCCCCCGGAACCCCCCGGAGATGATCACCAGAGGGACGCCCATCGACTCGAGGTAGTCCAGCAGTTCGGTGAAGCCCGGGCGTATATCGATGGTGAGGACATAGTCCAGTATCTCGCCGTATTTATCGGAGGGCAGCGATTCTATGAGCCTGCGCACAGCCTCCTTGAGGGTCATGCGGCCCGACAGCATTTCGGGCGCCACCTGCCTGAAGAGGTCCGGGGTGAAGACATTGAACATGCCGACGAAGGATTCCTTCGAGGTGATGGTGCCGTCGAAGTCGCAGAATACCGCCCGTTTGAAATGGTTCGCTGATGTCATGCTCCCTGTATCCTTGCCTGTTGATGTCGTTGCATTCCTTCATTAAGCAACATGCGGTCCGCAGGATGCCTGCCGCGGATCAAGGAACCCGTCAGGGCTGACGAGGACCGCCTTGGTATCCGTGGTGCCGACATCAACGGCGGGAATGAGGTGTTGTTCACCCATGGCCACCCCTTGAGACCGTGATATGCGGCCGCGGATCAGAGCTCGAATTCCATCCCCTCGTAGGCTATGTCGATATACAGGTCACCCGTGCGCTTGGGGTTCATGCTCTGGTAGGTACGGGCGTTGATGAGCACGTTTTCCAGCTTGTCGTCGTCGTAATTCGGCTCATGGTGGAACAGGACGAGGCGCTTCACGTTGAACATGCCGGCTATGTCTATGGCAATGGCCGCCGAGGAATGGCCGAACTCCAGCTTGTTGATCGCCTCTTCGAAGGTGTACTGGGTGTCGAATATCACCAGGTCCGCGTCGGCGAAGAAGCTCCGGTATTTCTCGATGTTGTCAATCTCGTTGATGTTGAACTCGCAGTCGCTGGTGTAGACCATGGCAGTGCCGTTTTCCTCGATCCGGTATCCGAAGGAACCGCCCGGGTGCGGCATGACCTTGTTCACCACCCTGGTGTCGTTGATATAAAGCTCCTCATCCGGCTGGATCGTGAAGAATTCCTTGGTCGCCTGCAGGTAGTCGAACGTCACGGGGAAATGGGTGAAGACCTGCTGGTAATCCAGGCGCTTTTTCAGGTCGGGAAGTGCGGAATAAAAATTAAACCGGTTCCCCCGGATGTACAGGGGCACGAAAAAGGGGATGCCCTGGATGTGGTCCCAGTGCGTGTGGGACAGGAGGACGTTGGCGGTCCCCCGGCCCTTGCCGAAATCGCCCTTCATGAGCTCCATGCCAAAAAGCTTGAGGCCGCTCCCGCAGTCAATGATGATAAGGTCTCCCGCCGACGTATCGACCTCGATCGTGGTGGTGTTGCCGCCGTAGGTATTGCGCACGGAAAACGGAAGGGAATGGATGAATGACTCAATCGCTTCCTCCGATGAGATGTCACCCGGCTTGGCAAGGGTCAGGGCCTTCCGGATTTTATCTTCTATCATATTCCCGTTCAGGGGGGTCGGAAGCGATCCCCTCACTCCCCATAACTTTATTCGCATATCAATACTCTTTCCATACTGGATATTCGACACATCGGTGCGGAACGCCATAACTATAACATCAATATTGATTTAGTCAATAGAAATATATTCAAGTAATGCCCGGGACCTGGGCGGGTTTCGTGACCCGGATGCGGGTCGGGTAATTTTTGAAAGGGGAAGAGGGTGGCATCCCTCTTCCCCTTTCGAACCCCATCACCCCGCGCCTGCGGCGGGCCTCGGGTGAACTCGTCGAACCGGCTTCGCCGGATTCGACTCAGACATCCACCCTTGATAGGTTTGTCCGTCTTTCGGCGGACGTTTTGAGGTCTGGCTGCCGAGAGTATATTGGATTTTCGCAGGTAACTTAAAATGTCATCACCTTGGAAAAAATGATGGCCATAAAAGTCTTCCGCCTTTCGCTCCGGGAGGCCCATCCTGGGCCATCCTCGCGACGCCGGGCCTCGTGCCCGGCGACTTATAATTATAGTTACTATAATACCCGCGGCATGGAGGCCGCATACGATCGCCGAGCAGGATGAATAGTATCTCAGACACAAGCCCAGCCCGCCGCAGGCGCGGGGGAGAAGAGGAGCGCGAAGGGGGAGAGGTGAGGCCACCCCTCTCCCCCTCGCAATATTCCCCGAACGGGTCCCGGTCAGCAGCATGATGTTTTACATCATACATAATGTAAAAAACTTGACACCGGTACGGGTTCTCCCCTGATAGAGTCAACTGCAACATAAAACCAGAGTTGAGGATACCCCCATGATATTTTCAGAAAGGATACTTCAGGTAAAACCATCCCCGACCCTGGAGGTCACGGCCCTGGCCAATGCCCTCAAGGCGAAAGGAATTGATGTTATAGGGTTCGGCACCGGTGAGCCGGACTTTGACACTCCAGACCACATAAAAGCGGCGGCCATACGCGCCATTGAATCAGGCAAAACCAAGTATACCCCCTCCGGCGGCATACCGGAGCTTAAAAAAGCCATCATCGAAAAATTCAAGCGGGACAACAACCTGGAATACAAGCCCTCCGAGGTTATTGTCAATTCCGGCGGGAAGCATTCCTTTTACAACCTGATGCAGGTCCTCCTTAACAAGGGAGACGAGATCATCATACCGGCGCCCTACTGGGTGTCATACCCGCCCATGACCACCCTGGCGGACGGCGTTCCGGTCATAATCGAAACGACCGAGGAAGGGGGATTCAAAATGACCCCGGACCAGCTCGACCGCGCCATCACGCCCCGGACACGGGGGGTCGTCATCAATTCGCCGTCGAACCCGACCGGCTCGGCCTACGCCAAAAAGGACATCCAGGCCCTGGCGGAAGTGGTGGGCGACCGCGACATCCTCCTGTTTTCCGACGATATGTACGAATCAATCCTTTACGACGGCTTCGAATTCTACAACATCGCCAACGTGTCCGATAAAATGAAGCAGAAGACCATCGTGATGAACGGCGTATCCAAGGCCTACTCCATGACGGGATGGCGCATCGGCTACATGGCCGGCGACGCGTCCATCATGGCCCAGGTGGACACGCTCCAGAGCCAGTCCACCTCCAATCCCACGTCGATTTCCCAGTGGGCGGCCGTCGAGGCCCTCAACGGCGACCAGAAGCCCGTCGCGGAAATGGTCGAGGCCTTTGCCCGGCGCCGCGCGCTCATCGTCGAGGCCCTCAACAAGGTGCCCGGCTTCACCTGCCTGAGCCCCAACGGCGCCTTTTACGCCTTCCCGGGCGTCGAAAGGGTATACTCGATGAAGGGCTGGCCCGGCGTGGTGGAGAAATACAAGAGCGACTTCAATTCCTCACGGCTCACCTCGTATCTCCTCGAGGAGGCCCGGGTGGCGGTCGTGCCGGGCATCGCCTTCGGGACGGACAAGCATATCCGCCTGTCCTTTGCGACGTCGGACAAAAACATCGTTGAAGGAGTGAAGCGTATCGACGAGGCGATCCGCAAGCTCGCCTGAGAAGCCGTCAGCCGATACTGTCGAAAAAGAGTCCCTCGCCTTCCTGGATCTGCTTGATGAGGTCCGCGAATTCCCGGTGGGTGATATTCTTCTTTTTCACCTCGACGATATTGCCATCGCCGTCAAGGCGCACCAGGTTTATGAAGGTTTCGTCAAACTCGCGGTATATATAAAACCGGTAGGCCGACCGTTTCTTTTCAAGCTCCCTGTTGGCCAGGTCCGCCGCGTCCTTCAGGCTTTCAAAGTGCTTCCCGGCCTCGTCCCCGGTCTCGTCCTTTTTACCCTGCCCGCTCTCACGCCTTTTCGCGTCCGGTTCAACCAGCGGATCTCGGGAGGCTATGTAATCAGACTTGTTTATTTTTTCCAGGTTCGAGGCCATTGCCTTGTCCGAAATTTTCGTCAGTTCAAAATAGGGATACAGGTCCATACCATCCCGTCCTTTACCGGTTTCCCACCCTTATTGTCGGCATTGTTGGCCTTAAAAATAAGAGGGAAGAACTGCCGCAAACATGGGCCACAACGGCGGTTTTTTCCATTTTTAAGGTCATAATGCGCACAGCGAAGCGCTCTTTATTATCCCTGTCCCCCGGCAATTCACCCATGCCCTCCCCGACGGGCAGGGGGTCTGTCAGGATTAATTCCCATCGGTGGATCGCCTGCAGGCGGGGACTTCCTTATCCGAATAATCTTTGACAATTGTTCCGATACGGCATACCTTGTTTATCGGCAATTGAAGTCCCCAAACCGATTCTATTTGTCCAGGGAAGGTCCATTATGAAAAGAAGAATAGGTATATGCGCATCCATCCTTATCCTAGCCGCGGCCCGAGGCGCCATGGCCGGGGACCGGGAGGACCGTCTGTACAATGCCATCATGAGAGAGGCCTTCATCCCGGAAAAAAGCAGGATAGCCGAGGAACTGGGCCGGCTGGGTACCGCCGACGCGAAGGATAAGCTCCTCGGGCTCCTCGGGGACCAGTCGTCCTGGAACCGCACCGCCGCGGTCAGGGGACTTTTCGCCCTTCCCGGCCCAAGCGCCGGACCGGCGCTCCTGAAGCGCATGCTTTCCGACCACATGATCGATGACGAAATAGCAGCGGGTTTCAGTAAACACCTCGGCGTTTATTATGAATTCCTCAGCGCGGAATACCGGAAGATGCCGGACCAGAAAAGCAGGGACCGCATCATTGACGTCATCGGCACATCGAAGACACCCATGGGGGAGTCTTTCCTTAAAAGCATCATCGATGACGAGGGATCCGGCGACCGGGAAAACGCCTTTAAAAACCTGGCCGCCTGCTATCCGGCAGGCAACTACCAGTACATCAGGGAACGCCGGGACATCCCCCTCTTCAGGGCCCACGCCCTGACCTACATCGTTGACCGGGGAGCGCCGGACGAGCTGGCGGTCTTCAGGACCATCCTGGAGAAACGGGAAGAGGTGAAATACCGTCTCATCGCCTACAAGGCGGTCAACAAGTGGGGAGACGACGCCTACCGGCACCGGGTCTTCATGGAATCCCTCAGGGAAGGGGACGAGAACCTGGTCCAGGGAGGCATCATGGTCTTCACCGGGGTAAGATCAGATTCCGTAAAAACCGAGCTCTGCCGGATTGTTAAAAAAGGCAGGTTCCAGATGACGCGCATGGAAGCCGCGTTGAGGCTGAGGGATTACACATCGCCCGACATCGTTCCTTCCCTCATCATGATCCTCAGGGAAGACTTTATCCAGAGGGAACGCGGCGGCGCCGACATCTTTGCCACGATCATTACCTTCGGCATAGCATCGGTTTTCGACGACATCGGCCGCAAGCACCAGCGCAGGTCATTCGACAACAGCAAGCTGGAAATCGCCGGGCACCTGAAGCGGGTTACCGGCGTTGACAACGGCCCCTACTACGGCCCCTGGTATGAATGGGCCATTATGAACGGCTATTCCATCCGTGGTGACAATATCATACAGATGCTCTTCTCAGGGTACCGGCCGATGAGGGAAAAAGCGGCGGAGAGCGCCATCAGGCTCCTCGGTCATTCGTCTGCCCGGGAGTTCTTCGCCCGGAACGGCAGCTTTCCCAATGACACCGAGCTATCCCTGGCGCTTGCGAAGATGCTCATCGCGAAGGGGTTCCTCAAGGACGAGGAATGAATATGCTCCCTGAATTTACATTTACCGGGGGGGACTCCAATCGTATGTTGGCGCAGCAGCAGAATTATGGAAAGCCCCCTCCGGGATGATGGGGAGGATATTACCGCAGATACGCCTCGGGATCGCAGGCGTCGCCTCCCCGTCGCACTTCGAAATGAAGATGGGGCCCGGTGGCGTTTCCGGTCCGCCCCACGGTGCCGATGACATCCCCCCGCAGGACCTTCTGTCCCTTTTCCACCCCGATTTCCGCCAGGTGCCCGTAATAGGTGGTGAGCTCCTTTACATGCTCGATGATTACCAGCCTGCCGTATCCGTTGCGGAGGTATTCGGCCGTTACCACGGTCCCGTCGGCCGAAGCCCTGACCGGCGTCCCCTCCCTGGCGGCTATGTCGATGCCGCTGTGGAACGACTCCCTGCGCTTCGTCACCGGGTGGACCCGGTAACCGTACCGGCTTGTTATCATGCCGATAAGGGGCGCGCTGAAATCCCGCCCCTTCTTTTCCCGGTCAAAGGTATTGAAATCCTCCTTCCGGTACGGTTCATTCTTCTGGAGAAATGCTCCGAAGACCCATCCCTCATCGCCGTTGTCCCTGCGGACCAGCACCCAGGGCGCCCCGACACCCTGTATCGTATCTATCCGCTCCGTCTGCGAGATCACCTCGACCCTTTCGCGGAATGCGACGCGTCCCACGACGGCACTTTCAGCGCTACCCTCGGACCGCATGGAGACCCTCTCGCCGTTGACATAAGCGAACTCCCGGGGCTGAATTTTCTTCCTGGAATGGAAGTGATCCTGCCGCTCTATGTCATCGATCCTGTCGATGTCGACCGGATCGTCGATACGGATCCTGTTGTCTGGCCCCAGCCGCCGGTTGACATCGTCCCTGAAGGCGCCGAGCTTTTTCTTTATGTTTCCAATCCTCTCCAGGTCCGCCGCATGCTGCCGGTCAACCATCTCACGGTCAGTTTTGTGCCTCTTTTTCACGATCCCCTGGGCCGAAAGCCCCGGGCCCGCGAGCAGTACCGAAATGAAAATTATGCAGGTGAAAAGCCTGAAACCGCCGCACATAGTCGACCTCACCGCCACATTTACTCAATTTCCCTAATCAAGACCCCGGTTGCGCCGCCGGCGACCCCCCTCAACCGCGGTCACGCACCTCATCCCCTTAAACAAAACAGTGCCGTATCTCCCGGCACTGTTTCAGCCGTCCGGTTTGCTTGATGCGGACGGCCCGGCACAACAACAGGCGACTTATTTGGCGCCGTATTTCTTAGCGCATTCGTCGAGGCATTTATTAGCGGTAACGTCGCACGCTTTTTTCTTGATTTCGCTGACCTTGCCCTGCTTGTCCTTGGCCAGCTTGTTAATGCACGCCTCCTGTGCTGTTTTGCATGCCTTGTCGCAGCTTTCCCGCTCAATATTAATGCTTGAACATGATACCATACCGATCGCGAAAACGGCTGCAATTGCTGTGGTGAATAGTTGTTTCATGTATTCCTCCTTTTGAATAATAATTCATGCTGCTGAACCTATACCATAGTACTCAATTTAATGCAATGACTTTTTTATCCTGGAGGAACCGCGCATGCACATGAACCACGCGTTTTTTCAGCGCTTCAGAACGGCGAATGCATACGGTTCCGGCTCTGACTAACCCGGCGCCGTTTATTCAATATCAGCCGCGGAAATTTTTCCCGGGAAGCGGGCCCCCACCTGGGACACGACCCGGGAGGCGGCATAGCTGCCGATCCTGCCGCACCGTTCCGGGCTGAAGCCGCGGGCCAGTCCGTACAACACCCCGGCGGCGTACATGTCCCCGGCGCCGTTGGTGTTTACCAGGTCGGTCCGGCAGACGGGGATAGTGTAAAGCTCGCCGCCGGTTTCAATGATGCTCCCCTCGGAGCCGATCTTGACCACGGCGAAATCGCATAAGCGGGCGATCTCCTCGAGGGCCCCCCGGGGTTCTTTCCCGGTAAAGGCCCTGGCCTCTTCGTCGTTGACGAAGACGATATTGGCGTACTCGCGGACCACCTGTTCGAAAACCGGCCGTATCCTGCCGATGAGGCCCGGATCGGATAGGTCAATCGACACCAAGACCCCGTTCTTCCGTGCCGTCTCCAGCGCCGCCATGCATGCCTCCCGGAGACCCGGGGGCTCGAAGAGATATCCCTCAATATGTATGATCTTGCTGTTGCTGATATGGCTGTGGTTCACATCGTCCCTGTTGAGCTGGAGGGCGGCCCCCAGGTGCGTGGCAAAGGTCCTCTCCGAATCGGGCGTAATAAAGGTGATGGCATGGCCGGTCATGCTGTCATGCCTTCCGATTTCCGCCTTTACTCCGCTGCGCTCGGTGTCCTGTATATACCGGTCGCCGTGGGAATCATTGCCTACCTTTCCCAGGAAGATGCCCTTCCCTCCCAGAACCGATATGCCCGCCAGGGTGTTGGCTGAACTCCCGCCCGGCGTGACGTCCATCGGCTTGCCGGCCAGGCCGGCAAGGATCTCCCTGCTCCGGTCGGAGTCAACAAGGAGCATCTCCCCCTTCCTGAGACCGAGCAGGGCAAGCTCTTCGTCATTCACCATGACGGTAAAGTCCAGCAGCGCGGAGCCCATGCCGATGACGTCGAATTCAGCGTTCGTGTTCATTATCTTCATCGCCTGTATCATTCCGTTTTGGTTTCGATTGTATTTTCAGTCTTTTCCTCGGGCCTGTTTTCAGTTTTCGTGTCAGGCTTTTTTTCGGCTTTCAGCATCTTCTTCAGGCCCCTCTTGCGGACAACATAATACAGCACCACATGATCGCCCATGACCTCGATTTTTTCGGTTTTCCCGTCCCTGTCGGGCTCCACTGATTCGTTGAAGGTCTCCTGGATGTAGTGGTAGGCCCCCAGCAGTGCCGCCCGTTTCGATGACTCGCTCTTCTGGATTCCCTTCAGTCCCTCCAGGGGATACCCGCGGCACACGACCTTCCAGGTATTGTCGTCGACAAACCCCTTGCTGACAAGGGCCTCGTAGGGAGCCCCGCTCTTCACGCCGCCCTGGTCGCACCCGGAAACGGCTATCCCTGCAATCACCAGTAACATTAATAGCGATTTGATGTTCATGGATATTCTCCTTGATAAACTTGGTCAGCTAAAAGCGGATAGTACCCGTTTATTGCATTTAGTAAATACCAGCAGGTCAGCCAAGCCTCAGGAAAAAAAGCTGAGCGGCCGAGGACTGTCCGCGCCTTCATCTTCTATCCTGTAACGCAGGCCGTGAAGCTTTTTTCTGACGCCCCATCGTTGCAAAATTTCAATTTAAGGTACCGGCATCCGCAGGGATCGGACAGCATTATTTTATTATCAACAGCACGTAACAATACATTACAGGAATCATCATATCAAATCACCCCCACCCGAGTCAAGTAATTGGAAAAAATGTATTGATTTATTTGCGCCGTGACCGTTTCCCTAATTCATCATCCGCAGAGCGCGGCGGCATGCGCCGCACGGGGTAGGATACGCCATCAAGGTCGTGCTGTTTGACATAGACGGGACCCTGCTGAAATGTTACGGGGCGGGGAAGAAATCCCTGATCCAGGCGTGCCAGGAGGTCTTCGGCACGGTCGGGACGATGCACGCCGTCGACTTCCAGGGAAAGACCGACCCCCTGATCCTGCTTGAATCCCTCGGCATCATGGGCTACCGGGAAGAGGACATACGGCGCAACATTGAGGAGCTGAAAAACCGCTACTTCGGGCACCTGAGGAGGAACATCTACGACAGCTCGTCGGTCCTCCTGCCGGGCGTGGAAGAGCTCCTCGTGCGGCTGTCCGACAGCGATTCGGCCATGGTGGGACTCCTCACGGGCAATTTCAGGGAAAGCGCCCGCATCAAACTCGACCGCTTCAACCTGAACCGCTTCTTCACCTTCGGCGTCTTCGGAGACGACGCAGCGTACCGGAACGACATGCCGCCCATTGCCCGCTCCATGATAAAGGAAAGCTTCAACATCGATGTGCCGTACCGCAACATTGTCATCATCGGAGACACGGTCCACGATATTGCCTGCGCCAAGGCGTCCGGAGCCGTATCGGTCTCCGTCGGCACCGGCTGGGTCGATCCCGGAGTGCTTCTCGCCCTTGAACCGGACTACTATTTCAAAGACCTGAGCGACGTCGACAGCGTCATGAAGGCCATCCTCGACTGAATCATTTACTCCGAAACATCCTGTCGAGAAGGGACCGGGCCTCCGGGGCCTGCAGCACCAGACAGAGGAGCAGGTATGCCGCGCCGCCCGCCGATACCATGAGGGCCAGAAAGAGTGCCCGCCGCGAAAAGGGGTCCTGCGCCCAGTCGACGAACCCCGCGATAAACCATACCAGGGCGCCCATGGCGCCGGCGGCGGCACCCTGTTTCAGGACTGACACGACTATCTCCCCCGCCCGCAGGGGGACATCCTTCCTTTTCAGCAGGGTCGCGAGGATACCCATCTGCACCGTAGCCGCGATGGCCACGGAAAAGGTCAGGCCGGCATGCTCAAGCGGCGTCCTCATCAGGAAATACCCGCATACGGCATTGACCGCGAAGGACGCCACGGCGGCGAAAAGGGGGGTCAGCGAATCATGGAGCGCGTAATAGAGGGGAATGGTAATTCTACAGAAGGCTATTCCGATGATCCCGGAGCTGGCATAAAAAAGGGCCCGGTATGTCATGGCTGCCTCATAGGCGGTGAACCTGTCGTGCATCAGCAGGACCGACACGATGGGAAAACCGCCAATCATCAGGGCCGCCGTAGCCGGTATCGCCATGAAGAGGGCGGAGCGGACCGCGACCGAGTAAATCTCGCCCAGCCGCCCGTAGTCCTTCCGGGCGGAAAGCTCAGACATTTCGGGAAAGACCACGCTGCCGATGGAAACCGCGGTAAGGCCCAGGACCAGTTCGTGGAGGCGGTCTGAAAAGTATATGTAGGATATGCTGCCGGGTGCCAGGAACGACGCCATAAGGGTGGCGACGAGGATGTTGATCTGCTGGCTGCCCATGCCGATGATCCCCCGGAGGCCCTGGCGGAAAATCCTTTTCACGTCCGAATTGATGACGGGGGCGGAAAACCGCACCCTGAAACCGGCCCGAGCAAGGTACGGCACCTGGAGGATCACCTGGAGCAGTCCCCCGGCCAGGACGCCGGCGCATACGCCGTAGAGCGGCTCTTCAAAAAACCTGCTAAAGACAAGTATGCCGGATATGATGCCCACGTTCAGAAGCACCGGCGCGAAGGCCGGGGCAAAGAAGAACTTATGTGAATTGAGCAGTCCCATGGAAAAGGCGAGGAAGCCGGCCATTGTGAGATAAGGGATCATGATCCTGAACATCGCCACGGTCATACCCACCTGTGCCGTGTCGTCAAAGCCCATGGCGAGGACATGCACCACCTGCGGCGCGAAAGCCAGGCTCAGAGCCACCACCACCGCGAGGCCCGCCATAAAGGCGGTCAGGGTCCTGCCGGCGAGATTAAAAGCCGCGGCCCCACCGTGGGTGACGACATTTTCAGTATACACCGGAATGAAGGAAATCGTCAAAACGCCCTCGCCAACCAGCCGGCGCACCAGGTTGGGGATGCGGAACGCTATATAGTACGCGTCAGTGGCACCCGTAGCGCTGAACATAGCTGCCATGAGCATATCCCGCATAAGGCCCAGGATCCTACTCGTCAGCGTTGACAGAGCCACAACGCCCGTTGACCGCAAAAGACTGTTCATCGGACTACTTTAATATATCAAGCAAGGTTTGTTCAAGCATATAATTGGAAAATATTAATCATGACTGGCTCAGAGCCGTTAAACAAATTCAATAAGCTTTGAGCCTTAACATATAACAGGAATTGATTATCCTTGCTTGAACTTAACAGTTGCAGGCTCTGAACCAGATATCGAAAAAAATTTGATCTGAGCCTATTTTTTTTAAATTTCTCCAGCCCAAATCGTATACACAATACTAACTATTCTGGAGATAAAATTATGACCTATCCATTGAGAAATATTGCCCAGGGATTAACCCATCACACTTACAGCAGGTGTCATGGGAAGAGAAATCTGCTTCAAGGAAAATATGGAAAACTATATTTTATTGAAGCAATTACCATGTGCCAGGAAAAATATGATTTTGAGCTTATTGCCGCAGAAATTGTTGCCAATCATATTCATCTGGTTATTCAAACTTGCGAAGAAAAGGAAACAATATCTCGCATAATGCAGTATATTAAGGCACGAATAGCTGAAAAATACAATAAGGCTATGGGAACTACCGGGGCATTCTGGAATGAACGTTTCGGATCGAGTGTCATCGAGGAAGCGGATAACCCGGAGGAATACCTTTTATGGTTATTGTGGTATATCGGCTATAATCCCGTCAGGAAAGGCTTATCCCGGGATCCGAGAAAAAACGATATTGGCTTCATTAACTGTTATCTTGATAAAAATTTCATCGCACCGTTTAAAATCACATTGCATTATTATTTTATTAAACTGGCGGATACCTTTGAGGAACGCGCTCAGTTGTTTTTATTCTACGAGGAAGCCTATCGAAGGAGACTAGCTGTGTATTTTTAAAAACTTATAGGCTCAGAGCCTAGAGGGGTCCCGTCAGGTCCCCATGGAGCGGGTAAAGCCATACTGTATTAATGAAAGCAAATATCTTGACATTTACTGTAAATATCTGCAACAATGCAACGAACATCGTTCCAGATTACAATATAAAACCCAGTGAGAAATCCCTCAAAAACAATGAAAAAAACAATACTGATACTGTCCTTGGCCTTGGTCCTTTCGCTGGGCCAGCATTTGCTCGCGGCGGCAGGCTACTACGAACAGGGCCGGCGTTTCTATACCCGCAAACAGTACGAAAAGGCAAAGGAGATGTTCCTCAAGGCCGCGGAAACCGGCGATTCGGGCAACGCCTATTATTTTCTCGGGGAAATTGAGAAGACACAGGGCAACTACCTTGAGGCGGAAAAATATTACAAGAGCGCCATAACGAAAAAAAGCATTTCGCGCCAGTACATGATCAATTCCTACTGGAACGCCCTGCTCATGGCGGAACAGCGTAACGATTTCGAAAGCGTGGTGTCCATCTGCCGCTCCATGTGGCTCAAGACCGGCGACGCGGCCGCGCGCCAGAAAATAGATTCCCTCATCAACAAGCTTCTCTGGACGGATAATAGCGAGGCGGTGGATAAATACAACGAGGGCATCGAGTTCAAGAAAAGGGGAAAAACGGAAGAGGCCCTGTCCCGCTTCAATGAAGCCATCGGCATCGACCACGCATTCCTCGCCCCCAAGTTCGAACTCGGCATGGCGGCCTATAACAGCGGCGACCTTGACCGTGCATCATCCCACCTGGGAGACATCGCGGCGAAGATCCCCTTCTATGCCGAGGTACAGCATGTGCTTGCCGACATTCAGTTCGGCCGGCGCAACTACCGCATCGCCATCGACCACTACCACAGGGTGCTGGAATACGGCTTCCTTGACGGAGCCGCCGAAAACCGCATCAGGATCAGGCTGGGCACCAGCCATTACAAGCTTGGCGAATACCGGGATGCCGAGGAGGACATAGACCGGGCGGTGCGCGGCAGTTCCCGTTCGACCGAAGCCCTGCTTCTCCTCTCGGCGATAAAAATCAAGATGGGAAAATACGGCGAGGCGATAAAGACGCTGCAGCAGGCGAATGCCGCCAGTCCCGACAACCCGGAAGTACACTACCAGATCGGCAGCGTCTACTTCAGGGAAAACGATCCCCGTTACGTGGCCGCCTACGACAGGCTCTTCGCCCTGGCGGGAGGGAAAAAAACGTACCCCGCGCGGTACCGCAAGGCCTTCATAAAACTCGCCCGGCACCATTATGAGAGCAAGAACTACGGCCGCACCCTAAGCATTCTCGGGACGCTCGACGAAAAATCCCAGAGTTTCGAGACACGGCTGCTGACGGCGCGTGCCCATTACGGGCTGAAGGAATATGACAGCGCCATCGACCAGTTCGAGAAGCTCTCCCTGGACAACGAAGACAAGTTCACCCTTTGCAGGGCCTACGCGCAGACCGGCAGGAGGCAGAAAGCGAAGGCCCTCCTGTCGGAATTGTCCCTCAGCGGCGATTACCTTTCCCGGGCAAAGAGGGACCCGCTCCTGTCGGGCATGGCCCGCGAAATGGATGGCGGAAGCGGGGACAGAAAACCTGAACCGGAGAAAAAGGAAACCGGTCCTGAAAAGAAAAAACCGGAAGAGAAGAAGCGGCCCGAATTGAAAAACAAGACGCAGGACAGCGAGGAAGAAGACGAGGAAAATGACGACGATGAGGACAGCTAGAACCGACGCGGTCCCCATCGCGATCCTTTCAGCGGCGGCGCTTTCCACGGCGGCGGCAAACCTCCTCATGAACGTCCCGCCGCTGCACATGGCCCTCAACCTCGTCGGCGTTTGCGCCTATGCCGCCCTTGCGCTGCTCGGCGACTATGACCCGCACATCCTCTGCGATACCGTCCAGAGCGGCGAAACTGCCGTGGCGACACTGGCCCTGGGCGCCGCAGCGCTTTTCATCACGGTGAACCCGTACCTGCTGCTTGCCGCAATCTTCATCGTTCTCATCATGTACCAGCTGTTCATGAAGGCCGTGCTGGCCCCGGCAAAAAAGGAGATCGCCCTGGCCGGCATGGCCGCCCAGGCGGTTCTCGCAGCCATGGCCGTGCTTGTCGTTACCGGCGGCCTGCCGGGGGGCGCCTCTCTTGCCGGCCCGGTCTTGACCGGATTTTTTTCCGCCGCCGGCGTTCACCCGGCTCTGCCGGCAGTGTCGCTCGCCGCGGCAATCCTGATACCGCTCCTTTTCAGGGCCCTGAACCCGGAAATGAGGCTCCTGTCGCAGGGCCTCCCCTTTTCACAGCGCCCCCGCCGCGCGCGCGTTGCTGCCTCAGCCGGTCTCATCGTCGCCAGGGGCCTGCTGGCGGCCATTTCCTTTCTTTTTGCCGGATTGACCTGCTGCATCGGCATCAGCGTGCGTCGCCTCCACCGCGGCGCGCTGCCCGACGCTGCCATGTTCCTTTCGATGGCATGCCTCGGTCAGGCCGCCCTGCTGGTCGGGGCCCTGGCTGGCCCGCTGCGTGCCGCGGCCGTTTCATGGGCCTGTTCGTACGCCGTTTTTTCCCTTTACTATACCCGGAGGGTCCACGTGTATGATCGATATCAGCAATCTTAGCCTGACCATAAATGGCTCAGCCGTCCTGAACAACATCAGCCTCACGATGAACGACGGCGAGATAATAGGTCTGATAGGAAAGTCCGGATCCGGGAAAACACTGCTGTTGAAGAGCATTGCCGGGAGGATACGCTCATACGAGGGTACGGTAACGATACAGGACGCGGCGGCGGGGAACAGGAAGGGACCCCAGAGGGGCGTTGCCTACTACGGATCGGCGCTGCCCCAGAACCCGGAGGAGAACCTGTATAACTTCCTGCTCCTTGCCCGGGTCGCCCACAAGAAGCCCTTCAGGCCCTTCTCCGACTACGACCGGCAGGTGACGGAAGAATACCTGTCGGCGCTGGACCTCGGTCGGTACGGCGGGGCCAAGATCAGCACGCTCCCCGACGGCATTTTCAGGCTGGCGATGCTCGCCCATACCCTTATTGGCGAAAGACACGCGGTTCTTTTCGACAACCCGACCAATGACCTGGACATCCTGTCCGTACGGCTGTTCCGCAACGCCCTGGCGCGCTACGTCATGAACGGCAGCCGTGTCGCCGCCGTCAGCTCAAACGACCTTAATTTCATATCGCAGACGGCGGACCGCATCGTGATCCTCGCGGACGGCCGCATCGCCGAAACAGGTAGCACCGACATCATGACCGCCGACACCATCAAGCGCCACTTCGGCATCGACGTGCTTATCTCAAGGAACATCTACAACGGGAAGCCGGAGATCCACCTCTTCCCCGACGCGTAGACCGGGCCGATAATGGCAGTGCCACTGCGACCGGAGCCGGCACAAAAGCCCCGTGGGCGCTAGAACTCGTACCCGATCTTGAAGGCCTTGCCGATCACCGCGCCGATCCCATAATAGGCCATGCTGGAATGATCATACACGAACGGCCTGATTTTATGCATGTCGGGCTTGCCGCCATCGCCGGTAATATCATCTTCGATCTTGACATCCATGATTTGCCCCACGAACTGCGTGTTCAAACCGAGCTCAAACATATGAAGCAGCCTGCATTCCAGCGCCACCGGAAACTCCTTCACATAGGGAGCGTCTACAATATCGCTTTTCACGGGGGTGAGCCTGACCGTTGAAAACTTGTCCTCATTCCTGCCTGATGTTATCCCGAAATGATCCGCTTCTTTAACGTATTGCTCCGATGGCATGCTTATGGTGAAAGCCTTGCGTTCAGCTATGTTTCCATAGGTGTAGGTTGCTTTCCGCGGGATATCGAAACGCAGGGAGGGCTGGAGCAAGCAATTCCGCCCCATGCGGCGGCCATCGCATTTGCCTGTCCGGCATTATCTATCGTACGACCCGACAATTAAAACCGGGTTGGGGAAGATCAGCGTCTGCGGTCCTATTGACTTTTTTTGACTTTTTCATTTTTTACGCTCCATGACATGATATCCTGCATCGGGATGACAATATTGCAGAGCCGGCACAGGGTCCGGACCAGCTGTCGTATCACCCCAGGATAAACTGCAGGCGGCCCCGCTTCAGCGTTATGGCTGCCTGGGGACAGATCTCCCTGCAGCAGTAGCAGCGGATGCATTTCCGGTAATCGTATACCGGCACCTTGTTGTTTCCCGCGGAATCGCCGATTGCGCCGGCGGGGCATATGTTCTTACACTGGTAGCAGAGCGTGCATTCCCCTTCAACCGGCACCGGCTTTTCGGTAAACATGTTTTTAAAGAACCCGGTGTTTGCCGGCCATCGCGCACCGAAACTGGTCAAGAAGGAATGGCCGGTCGGGATAAAATCGTCAACCCTTACTTCGTCGATGGGCGTCCCCAGGACCTCGATCTCTTCCGGGGAGCCCGCGCCCAGGTCCCGCCTGAACCCGCCGGTGACGGTGGGGACCTTTTCATAGTCAAGACCGGCGACCCTGACCGCAACGAAATCCACCGCGACGGGGCTTTCCCCTATAATAATGGCGCCGATCTTTTTCGGCGTGCCCGAAGGCCCCGGCCCGTCCTTTTCCTGGGTGACGATGGCATCCATGACATGGAGTATCCGCTTCCGCTTCTCGAAGCCGTGCAGCAGCGCCTCGTTGAGGTCCAGGAGAAACTCCGAGAAATCGGACGGCGTCGGCGCCTTCATGTGCCATTTCGACTTGTCAAGGCCGGGTATGGTCCCGAAAAGGTTCTTTACGGCGCCGGTTATATAGGTGATGCCGTGGGTCTTCAGTTTCGGCAGGTTGATGATGATGTCCACGTCAAACAGGGCCTTTGAAACCTCGAAGCGCCTGTATCTCTGGCTGCCGCCATGGTAGAGGACCTTCGCTTCGGAGACATCGGCCACCTCGATCCCCTGCTTCGCGACCATCTCCGAGTAACCTGATTTCTTCATGGTGCTTTCTAGTGCCGTCATGGCCGGCGATTCGATGATAACCGGGGACCCGCCGTTCTCCCTGACGATTTCCGCAACGGCCCCGACAAAGGCCGGGTGCGTGACAATCGCCTTTTCCGGCCGGGCCGGCATCAGCAGGTTCGGTTTCAGCGCCACCCGCTTCCCTCTGAACCCGCGGGGATCGAAGCCTGCCCCGGCCATGCCGGCGGCGATTATTTTCTTCATGCTGTCATGATCATATTCCTGACAGCGGGACAAAAACACCTTGCTCATTTGTTCTCTCCTTGGATATCGTTCCGCAGCCGAATCCGGAGCCCGGCCCCGTGACGGTTCTACAGACCTTTCCAGGTCACGATATATTCGGCTTCTCCCGCCTGAAGCGCAAGGTTTGGCGCGTCAACGGTCCAGGCCCCCTTCAGCTTTAACTCGGCGGCTGTCGCCTCAAAGTGGTGCATGGCAATGCCCATGTCAACCCGCTGGAGGTCCTCCATGCCGACGATCTTCCAGTTCCGGTAATAGTTTTTCGTCCTGGCCAGGATGAAGTGGAAATTGTCGCGGCCGCGGTCCCTGACAATGCGCCAGGGCTGTTTGTTGGAGGCCGACGGCGCCCGGCGCACCATCTCGATGGGAACCCGGTAGGCCCCGGCGGACTCCGCAGTCATGGCCGTGGTGAAATCGCCGATGAAGAAAAGCTTTTCCCACGGCTTCCGGTGCTTCGAGCCGGCGCCGAAGCGCATGATCGAGTCAAGAATACCGGGCCTGTCGGCGGGATAGCCGATGGCAATGACCGCCGGGATCGCTTCGCCGTCTTCGATGGAGATGCTCCGCGCGAAACCGCTTCTCCTGAAGGTCCCCCCCAGCCAGCAGGTGCCGAGGCCCAGGGCCGTGGCGTAGAGGACGATCCGCTCGAGGAGGTACCCGTAATCCTCCAGGTAGTGATCCGACTTGTCGATCGCGCCGGCGATGAACCCGGCCGGGTTCTTTATGATGCCGTAGGTGCCGAGGCCGCGGAGGGAATCCGAGTCCCCTTCCCGGGCTGCAACCAGCAGAAACCGCGCCGTTGCGCCGAAGGGACCCTTCACGGGAGAAGCCAGGTACTCATCAAGAAGTTCCCGGTGTTCGGGTGAGATCGGTTTTTCCCGGTATGTCCTGTTGGCGTACCGCTCGCCGATGATCTCCGTTATGCTTCTTTTGTTATCCATTCTTGATTCCTCCCATGGCATACGCATCAGCGGGCCATGCAGCAGTTTGATACATCTCCCTGGTTATTTCCAGTATTTCCATGAGAGCCAGGCTCACCCTTTCAATGGGATAATTTCCTGGCTGTTTCAGTATTTCAACAATTCTTTTTGTCTGGTCGTTCATTTGATGTATTCTCCTGTTAAAAACTTTTTTAATTATTTATTTTCCTTCTCAGGGAGCGAGGCCGCTCACGCTCACAGTGAAGAGGATGTTCCCGGCCGCCATAGTACACGGGTGTACTATTTTTGCGGCTGAGCTGGAGCGGCTCCACCCCTTAATTACATTAACTTGCAATAAACAGCTTGATACGAAAAAAATTATTTTACAATTCTATAACTATCGAACTATTCGATAAATTTTTTTACTTCTTCCGCTTCGTCGTCGCTGAAAGAACACTTTTCACTTCATCGATAGTCTGTTCAATGACCCTGGCCGTCAGGAATTTCCCCTTCCGCTCCGTGGTGATGAGACCGGCGTTGGTCAGCTCTTTCAGGTGATGGGAAATGGTCGGGGCCCCGATGTTAAAGGAGCACATTATGTCGCTGACAAGGCATTCCCTGTCTTCAGTTTCAAAGCTCGCCTCGCATTTCTTGAGGATCTCAAGGTACAATTCAAGGCGGTTTGGATTGGATAGGGCCTTCATGACCCTGGCTATTTGTTTGGTATCCATACAAATTAAACTAACATTCTTACATTTCGATAATTATCAAATAATCACTTTTTATTAACAACGTCAACACCCCGCGGATGTTTTTTTTAAAAAGTTAATTTTTTTCTTTCTGGGGGATCATCGTTGAGCATCAGAAAAAAGAGCCGATCGGCAGGGAACTTCCCGAGTCTGCATTGTTATGTCTTCGTTCTTACGGCCGTGAGGCTTTTTTCTGATGGGGTAAAACTGGATGAATCAAATTATGGCGAGTTGCATGTTACCAGTTCAAGATGCCGGGCCCTGTTTTTATTTTGCGGCAGGTATCAGGTGAAAAACTTGATCTTCATCTTCGCCTCATCAACGCTCTGGGCGAAAATGAGGTAATTGTACACGCCCAGGGTCTCCGCCATCTTCAGCAGATCCTTCTCGGGCCAGAGGATGATGACCCGCTTGTCATGGTCCTTGGCGAAAAACGAAACGTCCACCAGGGCGTTCATGCCGGCGGACGTGACCAGGGTCACGTTCTCGAAATTGATGATAAGGCTTTCGCGCTCCGTCACCTGCTTCACCAGGGACTTGAAGGTCTCGGAGGTGTCCGCGGTGAGGCTCCCGCTCATGACGAGGACCTTGACGCCTTCGATTTCATTGATGGAATAGTTCAGCATGTCAGACCGGTTATTACCCCACTACTTCCGTCATCGCCTTTTTTAAAAGACCGACGGGTATCTGCTGGTTAATAAATGGCTTGCCGAGCCCTTTCAGCAAGACAAAATTAATGGCTCCCCCGAAATTTTTCTTATCGTATTCCATGTGTTCGATAACGCTGTCCACATCGAGGCCCCACCGCTCGCGCATAAGGCCGTACCGGGCGATGACGCCCTTCACCAGCCCGGCCTCCGCGTCGGTAAGGAGCCCCAGCCGCCGGGAAATTTCAGCCTTGACGCGCATCCCGGCCGCCACGGCCTCCCCGTGTGACACCCCCCGGTATCCCAGGTGCGACTCTATGGCATGGCCGATGGTGTGGCCGAAGTTCAGGATTGCCCGGAGATCGTTCTCCTTCTCGTCCCGTTCGACAACGCCCGTTTTGAAGAGCGCCGAACGGGCCACCAGGTCGGCCGTTACGCTTTCATTCCTGACGGATGCCGGGTCGTTACGCTCAAGTATTCCCAGCGTGGTCGGCTCGCCTATCAGGGCGTGCTTCAGCGCCTCCGACAGCCCGTTCCTGAATTCGTCGTCCGGCAGGGTTTCAAGGAACCGGACGTCGCTCACGACCATGCGCGGCTGGTGGAAGAGGCCGGCGATGTTCTTCCCCACCGAAAGGTTCACCGCAACCTTCCCCCCGAGGCTCGAATCGACCATGGACAGGAGGGTCGTCGGCACGTGCACCACCGGTACGCCCCGCATGTACACGCCGGCGCAGAAACCGGAAAAATCGCCCGTCACGCCGCCTCCGATGCCGATAACGGCCGATTTACGGTTCATCTTCGCGGTTATGAACTTCTCCAGGACCTCCCCGGCGCGGCCGTAGCTCTTGTTCTCCTCGCTGTCTTCGTAAAGGATGAGCACCATGCGGTCGCCGAAGACCGACAGCGACCTATCTATATAGTCCCGGTGGAGTCCGTAGACGCGCGAGCCGGCAATGACGGCCACCCGCTCGAAGGCGGCAAGCTCCTTCCGGGCCATCGCCGCGGGCAGGATCGAGCTCCCGATGAGCACGTCATAGGACGAGCCGCCGGCCGATGCCGTGATCGTGCGCGTTACTTCAGCCATAGGCTCCCCAGGTAAAAATCATGGTCACTGCCGTCCATGACGGACTCCAGCGTGGCGTTGACGGGAGGATGTATTTTCATGCCGGAAATCTCCTGCCTGCGGAAAAAGCCGAAACCATGGAGGCGCCGCTCCCTGCCGATGCGGTACTCGCCGCCGCTGTGGCTGCAGATGAATGATATGTTCAGGATATGCCGCTTCCCGAGCGGATCGATGGAATCGCACATGAAGGCCGGCGTCCCCACTGTGATGGTCACGCCGAGCTCCTCCTTGATTTCCCTGCGGAGGGCCTCGGAAAGGGATTCGCCGTGACGCACGCCGCCCCCGGGAAGGAGCCAGTAGATATCGTCTTTTTTCCTGTGCGCAATGAGCAGGAGGGCGTCGTCCCGCATGATAATGCCGGATACCCTGACCCTGACCTCATCCCTGAACAGATTAGATATCAATCTCCCCGTCCTCGATCTTTTTCAGCGACGCCCGGGCGGCGTTCATCTCGGCCTTGCGCTTGCTGGGGCCTTCGCCGGTCACGATCTCCCTTCCGTTGATGACCAGCCTGACGGTGAATTCCTTCATATGGTCGGGGCCCCGCTCCTCAATGACCTGGTAAACGGGACGCTCCTTGTATTTTTTCTGCACGTATTCCTGGAGGGCGGTCTTCGGATCCCGAAGATAGGTAAGGCTGTTGACGCTGTCTATCTCCTCCCGGAGAAGGGAAAGGACAAACTTCCGGCTCACCTTGAGCCCCGAGTCCAGGTAGAGGGCGCCGATTATTGCCTCGAGGGTGTTGGCCAGGATAGAGGGACGCTCCCTTCCCCCGCTGTGCTCCTCTCCCCTGCCCATGAGGATATAATCGCCGAGACACATCGCCTGCGCTATTTTGGCGAGTGTGGCCTCTGAAACGACGGCCGACTTTATCTTGGCGAGCTTTCCCTCGCGGTATTCCTCGAACACCTTGAAGAGATACTCGTTGACCACCAGGCCGAGGACCGAGTCCCCCAGGTACTCAAGGCGCTCATTGTCCTTGACCGATCTTCCGGATTCATTGACGAAGGACCGGTGGGTCATCGCCCGCTGCAGCAGGCTCTTGTTCTTGAACTTTACATGGAGGGTTTTCTGGAGCCGGTCAATATTCCTGTTTTCGATCTTCTTCTGTTTCCGATGGTCTTCTGAATTATGGTTCAATTCCCGTAGCATGCGCTTCCCGCGGCCCCGCGGCGCGGGGCTTATTTCTGATTTCCGATGCGCGATTCCAGATACCTGACGACATCGTCGACCTTCTGGAACCCCTCCGCGTCCTTTTCCGGTATGTCAAGCTTGAACTCGGCCTCGAAAGCCATCACCAGTTCGACGGAGTCTATCGAATCCGCGCCGAGGTCGTCGACAAAAAACGCGTCGCCCGTGATCTGCTCCTCGTCCACGTTGAGCTGCTTCACAATGATCTTCTGTACCCGTTCAAACACAGACGCCATGGTAGTTCCTCCCTGTCTGATGAAAAACCGGCCCGGAAAAGGTCACCGACACCCTGCTATTCTTATGGGGCAATGTAAAAATGTCAAGCAATTGTGCAATGATATGCGATTCTGCGGGGACGGGGCGCACGCCCGTCCCCGACGGAAACAAAAAAGGACGCCGTACGGGCGTCCTTCTCAGGTTATATCGATAGTGAGATATTATTCTTTTATCTTGACCTTCTTCTCGACGATCACTTCACCCTTGTATGAGCCGCACTCGGGGCACACCCTGTGAGGGAGCACATAGGCGCCGCACCGCGGGCAGGGACGCAGATTTGGCGCGCCGATCGCGTCGTGGGATCTTCTCATTCTCGACTTAGACTTGGATTTTCTTCTCTTTGGTAATGCCACGTTACAACTCCATTATTCCGTATTAATTAATATGACAGCGCGGTATCAGGGATTCTCAATATTTTGCCGAAATTCTGTCAAGATTTTTTTACGGCTGTTTACCGGAAATGTCCCCTCCCGCTCTTCAGAGCGCGCCCATCAGAAAGAGGCGCTTTTTGGCCTGTTCCGCAAAGGCCGATTCCGGGAAAGACGCAATTACCTTGTTGTAATAATTGCGGGAATTTACAAGGTCCTTGTTCTTGGCGTAAACACGGGCCGCATTGTAGAAAATCTGGTCGGCGATAATGCTGTCGCCGTATTTGTCCTCGAGCCGTTTGTACACCTCGAGAGCCCCCTTGAGGTCATTCGCCTCTTCAAGGGCTATGGCCGCTTTCAGGAGCGCCAGGGGCGCCAGGGTCGTCTTCGGCGCCTTGTCGGCGTACCGCACCAGGTACTTGTGCGCCTCGCGGTATTCCTTCTGGCCGAACAGGATATTGCCCAGGGCGTAATACCCGGCGGAATGGGGAAATCCGAAATAGGTCGAATCGGTAAAGTCACGGAGATCCCTGGCAACGCCCTTGACCTTTTCGGCGTCACCGGCGGAGGAATACTTCGCGTAATCGTTCATGATCTTTTCAAAGCGTTTCTCGTTTTTCGTGTTTACATAATCGACGATGACCACGGCCGCTATGACCAGGACGCAGGCGACCAGGAGGCCGAGAAACGAGTATATGACCAGGGAGCGTTTTTCCCTGACGAATTCCTTCGCGTCCATGAGGTACTGTTCGATGACGTTGCGCTCGATCTCTATCTGCTTGGTTTCCCGTTCTGGTCTGACTCGCGGTTTACGTGCCATTAATTATTTGTTCTCCAGATTGATATTGACGAAATCGCCCAGCGTGACGGTGCTCGGCCTCGTCCCCTTCATTATCTTTTCCAGTTCTTCCTTCTCGGTGGCCGATTCAAAGCTCTTGATGCTCAGGGAAAGCCGCTTCTTTTCCACGTCCACGTCGAGTACGACGGCGCTGACCGGGTCGCCGATCTTATAATGCTCCTCCAGGTTTTCCACCCGCTTTCTTGAAACCTCGGATATATGGACAAGGCCCTCGATGTCATTGTCCAGCTTGACGAAAAGCCCGAAGAGCGTGATCCCGGAAACGGTACCCTCAACGCGGGTCCGCGGGGGATATTTCTTCCGTATCTCCTCCCAGGGTGACCTGGTCAGGTGCTTGATGCCGCAGGCTATCTTTCTGTCGCCCTTGTTGATGTCGAGGATCTTGAACTCGACTTCGTCGCCCACGCAGTAGGTCCCCGGGACGCTCTTGACGCTGTCGTCCCAGCTTATATCGGACGTGTGGACGAGGCCGTCGATGCCTTCCTCAAGCTCGACGAACATGCCGAACTTCACTATTTTCTTGATCTTCTTGCGGTGGACGGAACCGACCGGGAACCTCTCGCTGATGGTGTCCCACGGGTTGGCCCTGAGCTGTTTGTATCCCAGGGTAAGCTTCCGGTCCGCCTGGTTGATGTCCAGGACCATGAACTCGCAGGAATCGCCCTTGCCCAGGACGTCCTTGGCGCTGAAGCTGTTCTTGTTCCACGTGAGGTCGGCATTATTGACAAAGCCTTCGATGCCGTCGTCGATCTCGACAAAGGCACCGTGGTTCGTGATGGTAACCACCTTCCCGGTCACCCGGTCGCCCTGCTTGTACCGGTCATGTATGGAAAGCCACGGATCTTCGGCCAGCTGCTTCAGGCCCAGGGATATCCGCCGGTCGGCCCGGTTGATGTCAAGGATGACAAACTCCTGCTCCTTGCCCAGCTTCAGGACCTTCCGCTGCTTGAACACCTTTTTCCATGACATGTCATTGCGGTGCAGGAGGGCGTCAAGGCCTTCGACGCGGACGAATATGCCGAACTCTACATATTTGACCCCCTCGCCCTTGACGATGTCCCCCGCCTTGTACTTGGCCGTGAAATTCTCCCACCGCGATTCCAGCTCCTCGTCGAGGAACTCCTTGCGGGACAGGACGACCGATTTTTTCTTCCGATCGATGCTTTTTATATTGAATTCGTATTCCGTGTCAGATTCATTCTTGTTTTTGAGGTCGGCGGTGAGGGAAAAGGGAAGGAACGCGATGACGCCGTTGCAGTCCACCAGTTTCCCCTTGTTGATGGAGCTCTTGATCTTTCCCATGATCGTCTTGTGCCCCTCATTGTACCACTCCATGAACTTTTTCCAGTGGAGCTCGGCGCTGGCGGATTTCTTGGAGAACTGGAACATCCCGTCAACGAGCCTCTTGTTCTGGAGCATTACGGGGATGATATCGCCGATGTTCGGCTTTTCCTCGAACTCGTGGAGGGGGATCCTCCCGTCGGTCTTGGTGCCGACGTTGACGTAGGCGTATTCGCTGTCTATCGTTACGATTTCACCCTGGACGATCATTCCCGGCTGGAGGTCATCCATGGTAGAATCCGCGACATGTTCCATATCTATATTTTCATTGATTTCGGGGGTGAGATTCTCCATAGCTATCCATCCTGGCTTGTGAGATGTCGGACCGGGCGGCGGCCGCCGTTGATTGTCCGGCGATATGCCCCCGCGTGCCACGGTGTCTTCCGGTTTTACCGTATTTGAAGAACCAGTTCCTTGATGCGGTCAACCACGTGGGCCATCGGCATGTTCGATGTGTCGATATACACTGCATCGCGGGCGCGGACCAGCGCACCATACGGCCGGCGCGAGTCCTGTTCATCACGCTGTATAATCTGTTTTTTGATTAGATTTTCGTCAACTTTTTTTCCCATTTCCCGGTATTCTTTGATGCGGCGCTCGGCCCGAACCTCGACCGAAGCGTCCAGGTATATCTTCAGGTCGGCGTCCGGGAAGACTACCGACCCGATGTCCCTCCCGTCCATTATGATCGAATCATGGCGGGCCCAGTCCCTGAGCATGGCGTTGATATGGTTCCTGACCCCGCGGTTGTCCGATATTATGCCGATATTGCGCGCAATGACCTCGTCCCGTATCATTGTTGTCACATCCGTTCCATTAACAAAGGTCAGGGACGTGCCGTCGGGAAGAAAGTCCTGCCTGATGGCGATCGCGGCTATGTCGGGGGTAAAGGCGAAATGTTCGTCCACGGCCCCGTCGCGGCCCAGCACGTACCAGGTTATCGACCGGTAGAGCGCCCCGGAATCGATGTACTTGAGCCCCAGCCCGACGGCGGCCTGCCGGGAAACACTGCTCTTGCCGGAACCCGCCGGTCCGTCCACGGCGACCACGATCTTTTTCATCATTTCAACCCGTCCCTGATCTTCTTGGCGTCGGCGAAATAATCATGGACCGGACCGCCTTCCGGTCCGGCGCCGGCTATCAGCTTTTTCAGCCGATCGAGCTCCCCGATCATACGGTCAATCGCCCCGGAAATGTTGCCCCGGTTCTGGAGTACGATATCGCGCCACATGTCCGGCGATCCGGAGGATATGCGGGTCACGTCCCTGAAGCCGTTGCCAATGAATGCGCCGATGCCCGATGTCGGTTCGCTGTCCCTGCGGAATTCGTGGAAAACCTCGACAAGGGAGCTGGCGATCATGTGCGGCAGGTGGCTCGTATAGGCGACGATGCGGTCATGCTCCTCCGGCGTTACCACGGTCGTCCGGGCGCCGAGGGACTCCCAGAACCGCGCCACCCGGGCGATATCGCCGTCGCTGTTGCCGCCGTGGGGCGTGATGATGACCGAGGAGCCGTTGTAGAGATCGGCCCTGCTGTATTCGTATCCTGTTTTTTCGGATCCGGCAATCGGGTGGCAGCCGATGAATTGTGCGGACCGCCCGAGTCCCGAGACCTCACGGACAATGACTTCCTTGACGCTGCCGACATCGACAACTATCGCCCGCGGGTCCAGCTCGGCATGGCCGAGGATGCCCCTGATGATATCGATCGAGGAGTCAACGGGCGTGGACACCACCGCCAGCTCGACGCCGGCGAGAGAGACGCGGTCGAAGGTGCCGGCCGCGTCAATGCTGCCGTCCCTGAGGGCCGGCTCGATCCTCGGGAGATTCCGCCCGTACGCGGAAATGTGCACGCCGGGGTCCTGCTCCTTCAGGGCCCGGCATATTGAACCGCCCAGCAGGCCCAGGCCGAATATGGCTACTTTTTTAAACATATCTGACACCCCCCTGTCCCCTCAAGGGGGCATGTAGGATGGGACTTAACTCGTTATATTTAATTTTACGGATTATATGCCGTGCACCCCCGTTCCCTTGAAGGAGAGCGCGGGATCCGTCACTATCTCATCAAATCTGCCGCAGCCCCTACATTAGTGCCCCCTACGAGGTCAAAGGGATATTCATCGCGCCCCGGGGGGGTCAACTGCCGATCGGATATGAACCGAGTATCTTGAGAAATATCGTCTCGTTCTTCACCTTGTCCAGCGCCTTCCGGACCGCCTCGTCTTCGGCGTGGCCGAGTATATCGATGAAGAAATTATACTCCCACATCTTCTTTTTATCGGGGCGCGACTCGATCCTGGTCATGTTGATGCCGGCCTCGCTTAACGGCCTCAGCAGGTCAAGGAGCGCCCCCGGCCGGTCCTTGACGGCGCACACGAGGGAGGTCTTGTCCCTGCCGGTCGGTGCGCCGCTCTTCTTGCCGATGAGGAAAAACCTGGTGTAATTCAGCCGGGAGTCCTCGATCATCGACGCGAGGGTGTTCAGGGTGTATATCTCGCCGGCAAGGCCCGAGGCGATGGCCGCGGCGCCGTCCTCCTGCGAGGCGATCTCGGCGGCCCGTGACGTCGAATCGACACTGACGATTTCCGCGTAGGGCAGGTTCGCCCTGATCCATGACTTGCACTGGCCCAGGGTCTGGGGATGGGTGTAGATCTTCTTTATCGCGGCCATGTCGCTGCCGCGCGACAGGAGGCTGTAGGTGACGCGCACGTACTGCTCGGCCATGATGACCAGGCTCGTCTGCATGAACTCGTCAAGGGTATAGGTCACCGCTCCCTCGGTGCTGTTTTCTATGGGGACCACGCCGTACCGCGCGGCCCCCGCCTCCACCTGGAGGAACACGTCCTGTATGGTCCGCTGGGGCATCGGCGTTATGGATTGGCCGAAGAGCTCCTTCACGGCAATGGCGGTGAAGGTGCCCTCCGGTCCCAGGAAGGCCACATGGACCGGCGCCACGGACGCCATGGTTGCCGACATGATATCGGTGTAGATGCGCTTGATGACATCCGCGCCCAGGGGGCCGGCATTGCATGAATCGATAAGGTCAAATAGCCTGCTCCGCTCTTCGGCGACGAAGGGGTCCCCCTCGGGCCTCTTCCGCAGCTCCTGCAGGTACAGCTCGGTCCTCCGCGAGATCAGCCCGATGATCTCCCGGTCTATTGCGCCTATGTCGTCGCGCTCCGCCATGCTATTCTTCCCAGTTCAGCGAAAATTCCTTGATCTCCGACAGCTTCGGCAGGTCGGAAAGCTTGTTGAGGCCGAAATACTTTAAAAATTCATTGGTGGTGCCGTACGCCAGGGGACGCCCCGGGAGCTCCTTCCGCCCCACCGGCTTGACCAGGGTGCGCTCCATCAGCTTCGCCACCATCATGCGGGACGACACCCCCCTGAGTTCGTCGATCTCGGCCAGCACGATGGGCTGCTTGTAGGCGATGATGGCCAAGGTTTCCAGCATGCCCTTGGAAAGCCCTTCCCTCTTCCTGACGCCGATGACCCGCCGCAGCTGCTCCCCGTACCTGGGGCTCGTGACAAACTGGTACCCCTTGGCGATCTCCTGGAGCTTGATGCCGCCGTCCCGGTCCTCGTACTCGTCAACGAGCGAGTCAAGGAGTATCTTCGCGTGGGTCTGGTCGATTGAAAAACTGTTCACGAAGAACGACAGCGGCACCGGCTCGTTGCTCAGAAATAGAACAGCCTCAAGCAGACCCTTGATGACCTCGTCGTCGTCCCGGTGCCCCTCATCGGGCTCCGCTTCCTGGTCGCTCTTCTCTACTACATCATCTTCTATATCGTTTGCCATGGTACTGTTCCTTGTTACACGCGGTCCATTGAAATGCGCGATGTATGAATCGCGGATATCCTTTTACGCCCCTTCCGGGGCCGGAGGGGCCTGCACCGCCGCCACCGCATGCTTCACGATGCGGATGGTCCCGAATATCTTGTGCTGAAGCAGCTTGATGATCCTCGTCCGGGCCAGCTCCAGGATGGCCATAAAGGTCACCACGATCTCCATCCGGGACGGCTTCGCCGTAAATATGTCGGGAAATTGAATAACGTCCGATCTCTCAAGCATGTTCTTGATATGCTCTATCCTGTCGCTCACCAGTATCTCGTCAAACACAATTTCCTTCTCGTCAACGGCCTTCCGGGACTGGATGACGTCCGCGAAGGCCTTCAGCAGGTCAAAGAGCGACACTTCACCGTAATCGTCTATTTCGATGATTTCTTCAACCTTGTTCACCCTGGTATACCTGTTCGCGCTGACCTCGAACTCCTCCATCAGCCTGCGGGACGCGTTCTGGAACTTCTTGAACTCCAGCAGCTTCTGCACCAGCTCCGGGGGCAGGGGCGGCACGAAATACTCGTCCTCGATCTGACCGGCCGGTAGCAGCGCGCAGCTCTTGTAGAACAGGAGCTCCGACGCCATCCGGATAAAATCGGTGGCCACGCGGACGTTCAGCTTCTCCATCAGCTTCAGGTAGGCCAGGTACTGCTCGGTGATGTGGGATATGGTTATCTCGGTTATATCGATCTTCGCTTTTTTGATCAGGTCCCACAGGAGGTCGAGGGGCCCGTCAAAGTTATCAATATGGATGATCGGATTGTTCTCGGGATTTTCGCCCGGTTCCGCTTCAATTTTATCTTCTATATCGCTCATACGTAAACGCCGGAAAACCTTGCCGGGGCCATTATTGGATCATCGCCCCGTTGCAATTGAATTATGATACAAGTCTCATGAAAAAATAGTATGCATCGGGCACGTCCCCGGCCAGCTCCGGGAGGCCGGTATGCATGAAAAACCCCTCTTGGATGGAGGGGTTTTTTATACAACCAACGTAATATATGTCAATCAGTTTATTTAAGCCAAGGCTTTCTCCGCAGCTTTCTGGAGCCTCTCGGGCGGAAACGGTTTGACCACGAAGTCCCTGACGCCAAGTTTGATGGCTTTGGTAAGGAGGTTTTCCTGGCCCAGGGCCGTTACCATGATTATCCTGGCATTCGGGTCCTGCCGCAGTATCTCTTCAGCGGCCTCTATTCCGTCCTTTTCCCGCATCGTGATATCCATGGTGACCAGATTGGGCTTCAGCCTTTTATAAAGCTCAATGGCCTCGTTCCCGTTTTCAGCCTCACCTATAATCTCATGTCCTGCCGGAACCAGCGCGTCCTTGACGAGGGTCCTCATGAATTTCGCATCGTCTACTATCAAAATGGTCGCCATGCACCTACCCCATTTACTGTTTCGTCATTCGGACGATAAAAATTAATGCTTAACATCCAAATTTTAAGTGTTTTTTAAAATTTCAATAATAGGTGAAATATTACCGGAATCTTAAAAAATGCAACTAAAAAATTAAACGTTCCATGCAATACACAAATTTATAGTCATAATACAGCATTACGTTAAATATATTCAACAATTTTTTTTGGAATTTCGGATAAAGGGACGACATCATCAATGCCGCCCTTTTCAACGGCGACCCGATTCATGCCGTAAACGATGGAAGTCTCCTCGTTCTGGGCAATCGTTTTCCCTCCGGCTTCTTTTATTTTCGTAATGCCGTCCGCGCCGTCCCTGCCCATCCCGGTCATGATCACCGCCACCGTGTTCCTGCCGGTAGTCGCCGCCAGGGAATCGAAAAGCACGTCAATCGAAGGACGGTGGCCGCTCACCTTCTCACCCTGGAAAACCCTGACATAGCGCTTGCTGTTCTTTTCCTCGATGGCGATATGCATGTTTCCCGGCGCCACGAAGGCGCAGCCGGGCAGCACCTGGTCCATGTCCTGGGCCTCCTTGACCTTCAGGCTTGACATGGCGTCAAGGCGTTCCGCGAAGGCCCTGGTGAAGCCTTCCGGCATATGCTGCACCACCAGGATTGACGAGGGAAAGTTGGGCGGAATGTTCGTGAACACGTGCATGAGCGCCGCCGGCCCCCCCGTCGAGGTGCCGATACCCACGACGCGCGAACTGGCCGCCTTCATTTCGGCCGGCGCCGCCGGCTTTCTGTCGACGGTTACAACGGTTTTCTTCCTGAGGGGGACATCGGAGCCTTCGACCTTCGACTGGCAGACCGATTTCACCTTGGTGCGGAGCAGTTCGCCTATGTCATTGAGGGTCAGGGAAACCATCGATGACGGCTTGGGAATGAAGTCGACGGCTCCGTATTCCAGCGCCTTGAAGGTCTCTTCGGCGCCATGCTGGGTGAAGACGCTCAGCATGATGACCGGCTTGGGGTTCGTCGCTATTATTGACCGCAGGGCCGTGAGCCCGTCCATGACGGGCATCTCTATGTCCATGGTGATGACGTCCGGGTTAAGCTCCTTGACCAGCTTGACCGCGGTTTCGCCATTGTCCGCCGTCCCGATGACCTTGATCTGAGGATCGCTTTCCAGGCTGTCGGTAACGATCTTCCTCACCAGCGTTGAATCATCGACAACCAGTACCTTAATTTGATCCGACATTGGTCCTCATGCGCTCAACAATGATCTTAAGAGAATCGGCCTCAGGAAGAAGCAGCAGGTTCCCGATGATCTTGTCGTTCTCGAAGAAGAACGCCGTATCCATGATGACCGCGTAATCGCTCAGCATGTTGTGAAGGACAAGTATCGAGTCTATGACCGATTGCAGGTAATCATGCACGATGGTCGGCAGGCCGGCGCGAATGACAAGGTTCGATTTCTCCGCAATGACGTTGATCACCGAGGAACCGACGATGTTCGTCAGCTCCTGCAGTGCGGACTGGCCGTCCTCGTTGAACTCATGGGTCGTTTTCGACGCGAGACCGTACAGCAGGTCTATCACCTCGAACCCGGAGTTTTCCTTGAAGATGAACAGGACCGTGCCCCGGGTATCTCCGAGGATGGGCATCATGATGCCCATGTATATGCTGTCGATGTCCCCGATATGTTTCGGTATCTGCTCTATCGGCATCACCGTCACCTCGGGAATCGAAAGGTCTATCTGCTTGTTGAGAATTTTCGACAGGGACTCCGCCGCGTTGGCGGCGCCTATGTTGGCGACGAGCTGGAATTCCCGCAATTCATCCCTGGTGAGCGAGATCGAATCGGCCATGTGGTCCGACGGGAAACCGGTTCCCGCCGTGGTCTTGATGCTTTCGCGGAGCTCCTCCCTGAACTCGTCAAGGGCCTTGTGCACCCGCTGTTCAATCTTGGCGTCCGGTTCCGGCGCCTTTGCCTGCGGCCGTGGGGCTTCCTGGTCGGCGAACACCCGGACGATATTATCCGGCTTTTTCTCCGGAGCGATCCTCGATGCCGGCTCGGACGTCTTCGACTCCGCGGGGGCCTGCTTTTTGGCTTCAGCGGTCCTGGCTTCAGAGGAAACCGTTGCGCCGGCACCGGCCTTCGCGCCGGCCGCCGGGGCGGTTTCCCGTACCGCGGCCCTCCCCGCCGGCTCCTTCACCGGCATATCCTCATCTTCCACTTCTTCAACGTCGGCCTCGGCGATCTTCCTGCGGTCATACTTTGAAACCCTGTCCTGCTCGAGGATCACCTTGTTTATCATTGAAGAGATATCGAGGATAAGGCAGATGCTGCCGTCGCCGAGAATCGACGCGCCTGCAAGGCCTTCAACGGTCTTGTAATTCTGCTCGAGGGACTTGATGACGATCTCCAGCTTGCCCTCGAGGTAGTCCACGATAAGCCCGATCTTCCGGGAGCCGAAGCCGACCACCACGACCGGCATCTTGTCATCCGGCCCGAGGGCGCTTTCCAGGTTGATGAAGCGGGACAGGCGGAGCAGCGACAGGATTTCGCCCCTGAGGTTTATGACCTCGTGTCCCTCTATGGTCGTGATGTCCGACTGTGATATCTTGATCGTCTCGATGACGTCGGTGAGGGGTATCGCGTACATCTCGTTGCGGACCTTTACCATGATGGCGGGAATGATCGCCAGGGTTATGGGGAAAGACAGGACGAAGCGCGTCCCCATGCCCAGCTCGGTTTCAATGGACACCGAGCCGTTAAGCTCGCTCACGATCTCTTTCACAACGTTCATGCCGACGCCGCGGCCGGATATGTCGGTGATCTTCTCGGCCGTGGAGAAGCCCGGCGTGAAGATGTAATTATAGATGTCCTGGTCGTCCATGGAGGAGATCATTTCAGGGGTTGCCAGGCCCATCGCCACGGCCTTCCGCTTTATCTGTTCCAGGTTGAGGCCCCGGCCGTCGTCGCTCACGTCGACGAAGATCTGGTTGCCGCTCTGGTACGCGTTCATGGTGATATGGGCCGTCTCGGACTTGCCCAGCTTTTTCCTTTCAGCCGCGGTCTCGATGCCGTGGTCCACGGCGTTCCTCAACAGGTGCAGCAGCGGTTCGCCGATCGAGTCGATGACCTTTTTGTCCAGCTCCGTGTCCTCGCCCTTGATGATGAGCTCCACGTCCTTGTTGAATTCCTTGGCAAGGTCCCTGACCAGCCGGCGGAAACGGGTAAAGACCTGGCCGATGGGAACCATGCGGGTCTTCATGATGCCGCTCTGCAGATCCTTGGCAATGCGGGACATCTGCTCCATGCGGCTCTTGAATTCATTGATTATCGATTTTTCCTCGCTGATCTTCCGCATCTCTTCGTAGAGCTTGAAGAAACCGGAGTTAGCGATGACCAGCTCGCCCACGTTATTCAGGAGGAGGTCCAGCTTGTCGATGGAGACCTTCACGGTCTTCAGCATCGCCACTTTTTTCTTGGCGTCTTTATCGGCCCCCTTGACGGCATGGTCCGCCTCGGCGCCTTCCTCCTCTTCCTCTTCATCTTCGGCTGCATCTTCGATTTCTTCCTTGATCCCGGCGGTCTCCGTTTCCCCGCGGACCGCGCCTGCCGCGGCGCTCCCGCCGCCCTCCGCCAGCAGCTGGTCCCCGTAGAAGGTCTCGCTGTCGCTGAACTGGAGCATCAGCTTGCCGTCCTTCTTACTGAGCCGTATGGTGCGTATGTCGATACGGTGAATTAGGTCAATATTGGCCGCGCGGCGAACGTCTTCGCCGGGCTGGTCCGTCAGCAGGACTATCTTGACGACGTTGTTCATCCCATCGTCGCCCATGTCCTCCATGGAAGGAAAGGTCGCCACGATTTCCCCGATCTTCCCGAGGTTATTGACGACCAGCTGGGCCTTCACCCACTTCATCTGGGCCTTGTCATCGATAAACACCGTGACCTCGCAGCAGGACTTGCCATGGTCCAGGCCGTGTTTGATTTTTTTCCTCGCGTCGGCGTCCAGCAACGTCTTGGGGACTTCGTACTGGTGCGGGCCGTCTGTCACAATCTCCCGGGCGGCTTTCCGGTCTTCTTTCTTCGGCTTTGTTGATTTTTCGCAGATGGCCTTGATGTCGTCTATGAGCCACTGAAGGTCCTGCTCCGGCTTTTCGCCGGACGCTATGGTGTCGATAACATTGTGTATCTCGTCGAAGCACTTGAAGATGATGTCTATGATTTCAGGCGTGATGCCCATGCTGCCGTCCCGGATCCCCTGGAGAAGGTTCTCCATCATGTGGGCCAGGTCGCTGAGCTCGTTAAGGCCGACGAAGGCGGCCGAGCTTTTCAGAGAATGGGCGGCGCGGAAAATATTGTTTATGATCTCCAGATTCTCCGGATTTTTCTCAAGTTCCAGAAGGTTCTGATTGAGCTCCTGGAGCTGCTCGTCAGCCTCTTCGAGAAAAATATCCTGGTATTCGCCAAGAGAGAAAGCCATAATCGGTCTCCACGATTTCAATTAACAGGCATCGGTCCGTCACTGCCTGGAACAGGGAATACCATCATGGTATCACCGTTAAACGCTCGCCCCGCCTGAAAGCCGTACCGGAGGCATGACCCGGGCGGCACGCCATCACGCCCGTTCCTCGTCTTCCTCGAGGAACAGGATATTCGACAGGTTAAGAATAACTATCAATCGGTCTTTCAATCTCCCGATGCCCCATATGTATTCTTCCGATACCCCCTCGATCAGTTCCGAAGGCGGATCAACGTTGTTCCGTGAAATCCGGACGACCTGGTGGACGTTATCAACCATCAGCCCCGTCAGCTTGTCGTTGGTCTCTATGACTATAATGCGGGTCAGGTCGGTAACCTTTGCCCGGGAGAATCCGAATCTCTTGCGCACGTCGACCACCGGGATGACATTCCCCCTCAGGTTGATGACTCCCTTGATGAAATCCGGCGTATTGGGAAGGCGGGTTATTTCCGGGAACCGGAGGATCTCGTGGACGGCGAGGATGTCCACCCCGTACTCAACGTCTTCAAGAACGAAACTTACCAGCTGGATTATGGAACCCTCGGCAATGAGCTCCTCTTCCTCCTCTCCGGATATCCTAACCTTCAGCTCTTCCTGCTTGTCCATGAGTTCATTCAGATCCATAGAGGTCGTCCTGATTTTATTGATATGCCTGTAAACAATTTACTGTAAAATAAAAGCCGTACTTTTCAAGCATTTTTTTTAAATAAATGGGCTGTTGACGGCGGAACAACCGGACAAAAGGGCCGTCAGTGCGGAATGAATTACTTTTTCAGGCTTGAGAGTCTATTTTTCCCGGTATCAAAATAGATATGCCCCTTGGACACGGCCACATTGCCCGAGGTGATGTTGGGCAACAGGAGCGACCAGGTAACATCGCCGGTGACCTTATCAACGACAAAAAGCGAATCGCTGGATGGCACATACAAGCTGGACGCGTCCTCCGAGGGACATTTCAGCAGGGCAACGCCGAGATCGCGTTCCCAGACCGGACTGCCCTCCCTGCTTATCCGGTAGATTGTTCCTCTCCGCCCGAAGAGATACACCGAATCGCCGTTTACGGACATGTCGCAGGCAAGAGTGTCATTGACCCGGTATTCCCACAGCATCGCATCGTCGGCTGAATCATAACAATAGAGGCGGCCGGATTCGGTGGCCATGAAGATAAAGCTTTTCCGGGCTGCGGTCGAAACGATGCTCCCGGGGATACTCACCGTTACGGCCTTCAAACCGCTTGACATGTCGTAGCCGAAGAGGCTCCCCTTGCGGGTAGAAACAAACACGAGCTTTCCCGCTATGACCGGCAAGGCCGAAATGGCTTCACCGGCGGCCGCGCTCCAGAGGATATCTCCGCCCCGGTCATATTTAAAGAGGGTCCCCCGCGCTGTCGCGCAGTAAAGACCGCCGCCGTCAAGGGTCAGGGTCATGCCCCCGGACGCGCCCCCGGGCACCACGGCCTTCCACTGGGCGGCGCCGGTAAAGAGATCAACCTTGACGATCATGCCCCTGGCGGTTGGCACATACATCGACGTGGCTTCAAAAACAGGCAGGGAGGTCGCCGGGCCGTCGATAGGGACAGACCAGAGCACGTCTCCGGAACGGACAGCCGTCAGGGAGCGGTCCCCTATCCTGACGACGCAGTCAAGCACGGGAATATACATGAGCCGGGCCCTGCCCAGCTCGCCCGCGTCCTCGCGCTCGGCAAAGAGGTCCCTCCCCGGGGCGGCGTTTGATTTCACGCCGGTGCCGCGGGATGACCTGACCAGGTTCTCCATATCGTCCCGCAGAAGCGGCGCTCCCCGGACCAGTTCCGGGAGCGACAGCGATGCGATGACGTCCCTCGTTTTATCTTCAGTGATTGATTCCAGCGGAACCGGGTCGGGCGCGATGGCGCAGGCCTGGCCGCCGGTCACATCAAGGATATGCCCTTTGAAATGGCGGTCAAGGACCCTGGCGATCCCGGCCGCCGCCAGGCCGCCGGACGGGAGGCGACGGCGAACGCGGACCGCCCCGTCAAAAACCTCATAGCGGACCGCCCCGTCGGCGCCGACCATGACGCCGAACCTGGTGCCCTTCACAACGCCGACGGACCCCGGCGTGTGGACCGAAACCGTTTCGCCGGGGGCAAGCCTGCCCACGTCAAGGAGGCAGCCGCCGCGGCTCACCAGCACGTCAAAGACGCGCGCGCCCTTCAGCGCTACGGCGCCGATGCCCACCCGGCTCCCGCCGAGTACCCGCATATTCAGCAGGTTGCCGAACCGCATATCGACCGACGAGGTTGCGCCGGTGACAACGACATCTCCTCGGGAAACGGCATCGCCGGCCCGCAGGACCCGCCGGTCCCCGTCATGGAACACCGCGACATTGCCGGTCACGACGCCGGCGGTCCCGCTGTTTCGGCCACCCGCGAAATCGAAAAGGCCCGTCATGAAGAAGACCAGCGCCGCCGCCGCGCCGACCGGCGCGAGCGCCCACCAGGCCCGGCGGAAGTTGCGTGGCTTTCCGACCTTCCGCTCCCGCAGGGACGCAAGGTCGGCATGTTCCCGCAGCCACGGCGCGGGCGCGTTCAGCTCGGCGCACTCCAGCATGCGGGCCAGCTTGTCATGGTTGATGTCACGGAAGCGCTTTTTCGATTTGAGGGCATCGAGGGCTTGCCGCATGTCAGGTCCCGGTTTGGCCATGATATACTCCGTTCAGATCACCCCTTTCTCGCTAAGATACTGCGCTATTTTCTCCAGCGCCTTCTCCATCCGCCATTTTGCCGTCCTTTCGGAACATTTCATGATCTCGGCGATTTCAGAGTATTTCATTTTATGGTCATGCCTCAGGATGAACACGGTCTTGAACTTGTCCTTCAAGTTCTCAACAGACCGGCCCAGTTCCTCCAGGTCTTGTTCCGTAATGCAAAGGTCTTCGGGAGATCCCTCGCGCAGCCGGTCCCCGGCCATCCGGTACCGCTCCTGCTCGATCAGCAGGGACTCCCGCCTGCCCCTGCTTATGTGGTTCTTGCTGCAGTTGATCGCGATCTGGTAAATCCACGAGGAAAAGGATTTTTCCGTGTTGAATGTGCCGATATGCCTGAACACCCTGATGACCGCCTCCTGGAGCACGTCGTCAGCCTCGTCGACATTGGGCACATAATAATATATAAGACGCCTGAGCTTTTGCTCATACCGGTTGAACAGCACGGTGAAAGCCGGCTCGCTACCGCTCTTATATGCCCGTACAAGCTCCTCGTCGGTAAACCGCTCGAAATCCTGCATCGCCTTGTTTACTATACCTCAAATTATGGTAAAAGTGTAAATTAATACGTGAACCATGGTCCGTCGCAGAATCATCCCGCTGAAACGCCTAAAACCCGGATGGGCGGTATACTATCGCTACGGGCTACAAACAGTGGAGGCTGATCAGATGTGCCGGTTAAGGAAGGATGATTTCAGTTTTTCGCGGACTGGGCGGTCCTGGAAAAGACGTCGCCGATAAGCCCTTCATCGAGCATCGATATGAGGGCCAGCGCCCTCCGTTCCACTTCGCTATCGACGCCCGATTTCAGGTTTTTAAGCTGGAAGTACTCATCCGCCACATTCAGCGCCGCCAGGATTGCCACCTGCGTCGGATTGGTTACGGCGCTCGCGGCCCGCACCTCTTCCATCTTTCCGTCGAGGTATTCGGCGATCTGGTGGATATACTCGCGCGGGGCCTCGCCGTTGATGGTATAGGCCTGACCGAATATTGTCACTTTAACGCTGTTTTCTTCCACGGCACACCTCGCCACAGGCTTACTTGTCGTCTTCGATGATCAGGAATTCATCATCTTTCTCTTTCTTCTTGTCCTTGCTCCGGGGAGCCCGCTCTTCTTCGTCAATAATGATGGTGTCATTATCGACATCTTCTATGATGATTTCCTCGTCCTTTTCATCGAGCAGTATGATATCGTCGTCCTTCTCGCGGACGGTCTCCAGGGCCACGCCGTCGCTCCCCTTTTTGGAGAGGTCCCCCTCGTCATCGATGATGATGATGTCTTCGTCGTCGTCTATGTTGACGGTCTCCGACTTCTTGACGGTCTCGACCTTCACTTCCTCTTCCTTGTATTCGTCTATCGGTTCGTCGAGGATAATGGTGTCTTCGTCCTCGACCGGCCTGGCGGCCTTCTTCTGCGGCGCGCGGAGAGACGCCGGCTTCGCCGTGTCAAAGGATTTCCGCTCGACTTTTTCCCCGGCCGGTATGCTGCCGCCCGGGGCAAGGGTATCCAGCTTTCCAAGAAGCCCGATGACCTTCTTCTCGAGGACCTCTTCCTTGGCGTTCAATTCCTCAAGCTCGCGGGTCGCCTCATCGAGTTCCTTTCTAATTTTTTCAACTTCCTGTTCTTTTTCTTCAAGGGAAAGCCTGGCTTCCTCAAGTTCCCCTTTAATTTCTTCATTTTCATTTTCAAGTTTGGAATTCTCGGTCCGTAAATCGCCTATCAGCTGCAGGGCCTTGATGACACGGCTTTCAAGCTCTTCGAGTTGCTGCATGGAAATCATTGGGTTACCTCCGTTACCCTGCGCCCGACGTCCGCAAGGAAGTAAATCGCTATACATATATTCTCGGCTGTTGGGCCAGCCAGCATTAATACAATCCGTATATTAATGCCCGTATAAACCGGTAAGAACATTTAATTAATACTAATTTTTATATTTCAAGTCAACACTTATTTTGAAGGGGCCATGGCCGGACCGTAGGCGGCAGGCTATTTAGGTTGTAGGAAGAAATGCGGTTTTCCTGTAGGAAAGCTTGGTAGCGGTCCAGTCGACCTGACTTGATGCCAAATCTCCCTATTCGACGTCACCCCTGACCTCCTCTTTTCGCCACAAGGCTGTTTATCCCCGCAGCCGCAATCCCCCCTCCACCAGAAAGGGCATCCAGCAACCTGTCTTTGCTAGGAACCCCGGTGAAATCGGGACGACGCGGCAATCTTATTTATGCTGTACATGCGGTTTGTGACGGCAAATTCATGAATTGTATCATAAGCCGGATCGCTTCGCTACGGTCGCGATGACAGCTGCACGCATATACCGACGGAGGCGCCTCTTTCTATATCTGTGCGCTCAGCTCGATGCCGTAGACGCCCCTGATATAATCCTTCTGCGATCCCTGGAGCGGATTCTGGATCGTATAAATGCCCAGGTACACGGCTTCCAGAAAAAAATACCGGAGGCCGGCGCTCATTAAAAAGGCAGTGTACCTGGCGGCTTCTATGGGGACACCGCCCGAATCGATATGGTCCCTGCTTACCCTGAAGGATCCGTAAAACTCTATATAGGGAACAAAGGGATACAAGTAATTCGTATTCCAGGCCATGGAAAGGGAAATGTAATCGTTTTTTATCCGGTCTATATTGAAGAAGGTGTTTTTCGCCTTCGGATTCAGCCCGAAGACCTTCTCCCATGTTTCCTTTTTGCTTACGTCAAGGTAAAATCCGCCCCAGAAGTCCTCGCCGTTGGCCTCGCGGAAGGTGTAGAACAGGTTCAGGTGGATGAAAAAGACATCAAGGACATCAAAGCGGAAAAAAGGGCCCATCTTCAGCTCGTACTTGCCCAGGCCCAGGTTGCGCCATTCATCGCTGTTATAGGCGTTCTTCGCCAGGGGGAACCGCAGGCTCATCAGGAACCCGGCGTGCACCTGGTTCCCGGCATAATCGCCGATGTAGAACTTGCCCTTGATGAACAGGTCGCCGATGTCGGACCGGGTCGCCCTGAAGGCGCTCTGGCTCAGGTAATCGAAGAACATCCAGAGTGAAAATTCGTCGGTGGCGCCGAACCCCAGGCCGACGGTGTCCTTTCTCGACCAGCGGTCGGTCTGGTACACCTCGTCGCGGAGCAGCAGCTCGACGGTATACTCGGGGATCATGTAGATGGTTTCGGTGAGCGGGAGGGCCGCGGCCTTTTCCGCGGCGGCCTGAAACAGAATGAGCGCCATACCGATAGCGCTGATCATCTGTTTCAGGCGATTCATGGCGGGATGTGCCGCTGCGGTTACGCCGCCGTTTCCTTTACCTTGTCGACGATTTTCCGGAACGCGTTCATGTCCCTCGCGGCAATATCGGCCAGCATCTTGCGGTTGATCTCGATATTGGACGTTTTCAGGCCGGCGATAAACTTGCTGTACGATATTCCGCACAGTCTCGCGGCGGCCGCTATCCTGATGATCCAGAGCGCCCTGAAGTCGCGCTTCTTTCTCCGGCGGTCGATAAAGGAATTCTGCAGGGCCCGTCTCCGGGCGTCCTTGGCGGTCCGGAAAATGGTGCTCCGGGCGCCTATGAATCCCTTGGTGTCCTTTAATATTTTCTTTGCTCGCTTGCGATGCACTCTACCTGTTGTTGCTCTCGGCATAGTGGTACTCTCCCTCGTATCGTATTAATTGTTTGTGTCTGTGATTTATTGCGGAACCGGCGCGGTGGCGGCGGCACACCCCTGAAGCCGCCGTCATGCCATGGAGCCGGTATTCGTGACCGCAGGCCTCATTTATAAGGAATCATCCTTTTGATCCGCTTGGTTTCGGCCTCGCTCGACACGGTCGTTCCCCTGAGCTGCCGTTTGCGCTTGGACGATTTCGACTCGAGCAGGTGGCTCTTGAAGCCCTGCGCGCGTATGGCCTTTCCCTTTTTTGTTATGCGGAACCGTTTTTTCGCCCCGCTGTTTGATTTCACCTTTGGCATCGTGCTACCCCTTCTTCGGTTATTATTTCGTTTTGCCTCCGCCCGCTTTGGCGGAAACGATCATCGTTATATTTCTTCCTTCCTGAGACATGTCCTTCTCTATCTGGACGAAGCTTTCTATCTGCGCTTTTACCTTGTTCATTACCTCGAAGCCGAGTTCGGGGTGAACCATCTCCCGGCCCCTGAACATCAGGGTGAATTTCACCTTGTCCCCGCCGTCTAAAAACTCTTTCGCGTGCTTGATCTTGTGCTCAAAATCATGCGAGTCGATGTTCGGCCGCATCTTGATCTCTTTCACATGGATGACTTTCTGCTTTTTCTTGGCCTCCTTGGCCTTCTTCATCTGCTCGAACTTGAACTTGCTGTAGTCAATGATCTTTACGACCGGCGGGTCCTGGTTCGGGGAGATTTCCACGAGATCAAGCTCCCTCTCCCTCGCCATTGTCAGGGCATCCGCGGTGGGGATGACCTTCGGCTCCCCTTCCTCGCCCACGAGACGCACCTGCTGCGACCTGATTTCCTCATTGACATTGTACTTATCGAACTTATCTAAGCTGGATCGCCTTCCCTTGTCTATCAAGCGTTAAACACCCCCTGGATAATTGTTCTGTTATACTGCACTCCGCCACACACCTCTTCGCTTCGCATGATATTTAAGAATTTTACAAAATTGCTACACTACTTGTCAAAATCAACTAGTTTTTATAAAATTTATGATTTTTAGCACCCCCGACCCCCTGAAGGGGCGTTCAACGCAATGATAGTATTTTTTCACATGCCCCCTCCGGGGGACAGGGGGGATTAAGCGGCCAATCTCTCGGAATACCATTCGCGTCACGACGTTTATTTCTTATTCCTGACATCCTCGGTTATCAATTTGATAAGGTCGTCGACGTTCATGGTTTCCGACTTGTTCTCGCCCAGCTTCCGCACGGATACCTTGTTTTCAGCGACTTCCTTCTTGCCGATGACGCCGATATAGGGGACCTTTTGCGCGATGGCGTCCCGCACCCGGTAGCCCATGGTCTCGTCACGGCGGTCGATTTCCGGCCGGAGGCCCAGTTCGATCATGCGGAGGCGCAGCTTCTCGACCGCGTCGGCCTCCTCGTCGGAGACGTTGATGAGCATCACCTGCACCGGGGCGAGCCATACCGGAAACTTCCCGCCGTAATGCTCGACCAGGACGCCGATGAAGCGCTCCAGCGAGCCCAGGAGGGCGCGGTGGATCATGTAGGGACGGTGCTTCTTTCCGTCGGAATCGACATAGGTGAGGTCGAACCGCTCCGGAAGGTTAAAATCGAACTGAATGGTGGAGCACTGCCACTCCCGGTTGAGGATGTCCTTTATCTTGATGTCGATCTTCGGACCGTAAAACGCGCCGCCGCCCTCGTCGACCTCGTACTCTATGCCCGCGCGCTTCACCGACGCTTCAAGGGCCCTGATCGCCTCCTGCCACATCGATTCTTCGCCGACGGACTTTTCAGCGGGACGCGTCGCCAGGTAGACCTTGAAGTCCTCGAACCCGAAGGAGCGGAGCATGTAGAGGCAGAAGGCCAGTACCCGGTCGATCTCGTCGGGCATCTGGTCGGGACGGCAGAAGAGGTGAGCGTCGTCCTGGGTGAAGCCGCGCACCCTGAGGAGGCCGTGGAGGACGCCGCTGCGCTCGTAGCGGTACACGGTGCCGAGCTCGGCCCACCGGAGCGGGAGTTCGCGGTACGACCATCCCTTGTTCATGTAGATCATGATATGGAAGGGGCAGTTCATCGGTTTGACGTAATAGGGCTGCCCGTCGATGTCCATGGGCGAATACATGTTCTCGGTGTAGAAGCCCAGGTGTCCGCTGGTTTCCCAGAGCTGAGACTTGCCGATATGGGGGGTCCCCACCAGGTCATAGCCGTTCTTGAAATGCTCCCTGCGCCAGAAATCTTCTATACTATTCTTCAGGCAGGCGCCCTTGGGGTGCCAGAGGACGAGTCCCGCGCCGGTTTCGTCGTGTATCGAATAGAGATCGAGTTCCTTGCCGAGACGCCGGTGGTCGCGGCGCTTGGCCTCCTCCAGGAACTCCAGGTGGGCCGCCAGCAGTTTCCTGTCCGGGAAGGCAATGCCGTATATGCGCTGGAGCATCTTGTTCTTTTCGCTGCCGCGCCAGTAGGCGCCGGCTATGGAAAGGAGCTTGAATGCCTTGAGATAGGAGGTCCGGGGAACGTGGGGACCGCGGCAGAAGTCGAAAAACTCGCCCTGGCGGTATATGGACACGGTGCCGTCTTTCAGCTCACCGATCATTTCTACTTTATACGTTTCGCCGGCGTCGGAAAAAAGCTTGATGGCGTCGGTCCGCCCGATCTCCTCGCGGCGTATCTCCAGGTCCTCGGCGGAGATCTTTTTCATTTCCTCTTCGATGAGGGCAAGGTCTTCGGGCGTGAGGGACGCGCCCATGTCGATGTCATAGTAAAATCCGTTCTCAATGGCAGGGCCGATGGCGAACTTCGCGTCGGGGAAAAGGCGCTTCACCGCCTGGGCCATCAGGTGCGAAGCGGAATGCCAGAACACCTCTTTCCCTTCCGGCAAATCGAAGGTTATGGCCTTCAGGGACGCGTCGCCCTCCACGGTCCGGGAAAGGTCGACGGGAACGCCGTCCAGGACCGCCGCTAGCGCCGCCTTCCGGAGCCCCGGGCTGATCTTTCCGATAATGCCTGAAACCGTTTCGCCCCGGTCGGCAGTAAGGGTGGATCCGTCAGGCAATGTTATGGTGATCTGGCTGCTCAATGAAACACTCCGCGTAAACGCAATTTCCGGAGACACAAAACCCCCTCCCTGTCCCCGGTGTCACCTGGCGTTGTGGGTTTTCACTTCGGGTGGGTCGAGGGGGTACGGATAACAATCCGGTCTGTCTGTGGGCGATGCTGGAATCGAACCAGTGACCTCCTGCGTGTCGAGCAGGCGCTCTAACCAAACTGAGCTAATCGCCCGATGGCGTGAAACCATGGAATCTGCAAATTATGGTTACTATTTTTTAGTGACGGGCATTGTCAACAATTTTTTTATATGAACATTACCCGGCGGACCTGGTGAATATGACCACCGCCGTGACGCCGTCCCCATTGCTGATCACCCTGATCAGCTTCCCCTTGCGGTGAAGGCGGAAGGATATTTCCGGATTTTCGGAAAGGAGCTGAACGCTGTTGCCGACGGATTTTTCGGTGATATATTTCTCGTATTCCTCTTTGACAAGGAGCGAGGCGCCCCCCTCGGACAGGTCCCGCAGCGTGCAGGTGATCTCCCTGGCCTTGAAGAAAAACCGCTTCATTATCAGTTTTACGCAAAACCCGGTCTTTTCCCTGGTAAATGTAATTCGGGGTGACTGCCGCCTGTCCTTCATACCCGATCGGGCTCCTTCTTGGGCTATAACCTGTTAGATGAATGGTAAAAAAGCAAACTTTTTTTCGGGGCTGCAAAAAAAAGAAATGGGACCGATCCTGTTCGCAACGGTTGGAGATCACTCGCCCAATTGAATGGCCCGGTCGATCTTGCTGGATTCGACCGAGATGGTCCTGTCTTTGTACAACTCGAGCTTGTATACCAGCGCAAGATAATAGGAATGATACTGCTTGACAACATCCCGGCGCGATTCCGGTTTCTGCAGCTCGCCCACCGTGAATTTATCCTTCTGCCCGATGGAATTGACGTATTCGATCAAGAGCGGCTTAAGATCGGGGCTGTCCGGGGCTGAAGCGGTGAAGGTCTTCACCTCGCGGACCTGGGTGGTCATGTTAAACTGGTAATACTCGAAGACGATTTTGGTGATGCGGCCCTGTGACCCGTAGACCACGGCCTTTTTGTTATAGACCAGGAAGACCCGGTCCACCAGGTCATACTGGTTCCCGGCCTTTATGACAAAGGTGTATTTCCCCTCGTCATCGGCCTTGAACTTGAGGCTCTTGATGGCCTCGGTGAGCCGCTTATAGAGATTGGGAATCCGCCCGTCAGTGGTATACTCGTCGGATGCTGCCTGGCCTGAGGTTGATCTCCTTTCCGCCTCGATGTCCTGTGAAAATGACAACCCCGGCCCCATGATGAGGGCGAAAAAAACGCTATATACAATGACTTTTTTCAGCATAATGACCTTTAAATAATTATCGGTATATCAATAGCAACATATACCAATAAAAAATACCCGGTTTGATGATTTTTTCCTTGTCTAAAAAGGATCGGCATTCAAATCTTAATAAATATAAGATTTCTCGCTTCGCTCGAAATGACGGGTCCCGGAAGGTCATTCTGACAATTGAAATCACGGCACACCGGGAACCCGGGCCTCCCGGCATGGCAGAATCAGGCTGTCACATCGGCGGACGAAACGAGGGTAAGCCCTGAATATCCAAATAAACATCAAACCATAAAGGAGTATCACCATGTTAAAAAAACAGATCGAAGACAACATCATCATCGCCACTTTTGATGACGGGATAACCAATACCATAACCGAAGACGCCATCGACACGCTTGCCTCAATCATCAAGGAGGTCAATGAAAACAACGACATAAAAGGACTCGTCCTTACCGGCGCCGGCAAGCAATTCTGTTCAGGCTTCGACCTGCCCATGTTCCTCGCCTTCAAGGACCTGAAAGAGGTCATCGCCTTCTTCGAAAAGGAGGAAGAGGTCCTCATCAATCTCTTCATGTGCAAAAAACCGGTGGTGGCCGCCTGGAACGGCGCGGCCATAGCGGGGGGCTTCATTTTCTCCATGGCGGCGGACTACCGCATCGTCAAAAACCATCCCAAGATAAAGCTCGGCATGAACGAGATCAAGATCGGTCTGGGCCTTTCCATCGTGCAGACCGAGGTGGTCCGCTTCGGCATGGACAGCGACAGGAAGTACCGCGACCTGATGTACAACGGCGACATGTTTGACGTGACCGGGGCCAAGAATTTCGGCATCGTGGACGAGGTTGTCGAAGAGGACCAGCTCATCCCCCGCGCCAAGGAAATCGTCAAGAAGTGGATCGACAATCCCGGGCGGGCCTTCATGCTCCTCAAGTATTCCATGCGGAAGCCCTACGAGGACCGGATGCGCCAGCGCCTCAAGAACGAAGACTGGCAGTCGGCCTTCAACATCATGTTCGACCCGCAGACGCGCAAGTTCCTGGAACTGGGCGCCATGATGCAGCACCCGAAGAAATAGCAAGCTATTCTTATTGCCCTGGATCAGGGCGTATATACGGCCCGGAAGCGGGTCGGGCATTATTACGAGGGGAGAAGGGCTCCGCGCCCTCTTCCCCTCGTGCTCCTCTCCTCCCCGCCGCCTCAACGCCGGCGGGGGCTTAATGTTTTAGTTTTCAAGCGATTCATTGTTATTCTGTTATATATAGTTTTCAAACATTTCTACGCTGCTTTATCGGGCAATATAATATTTCTTCACCGCTTGTCGTGGATTCCGGCGCCATCCTCGGCGCATTTTTATTTGTAGCCGGGCGTCCTGCCCGGCTTTTTTTGGAAACTATTTTCAAATGATATTTATTGTATACCAAGCGCCTTTAAAATGTCCGCCCTGCCGCCAGTCGCCGCTCAGGAGGAGCGGCGGTGCGAGGATGCCACAGGATGTGGCTTCCGGAGCGAAAGCCGTCAGTATTTTCCTTCCTTCTTAAAAAAACTAAGCATAACCACAAACACAGAAAAACAGATAAACCTGAAATCACAAACGGCATCAATTCTGAGCCCCCGCCGGCGATGAGGCGGCGCGGGTGGCGGGGGAGGAGGTAGCCGCGGTGCTACCTCCTCCCCCGAATATATGCCGACCCGCACCGGGTCAACCACCCTCCCCCGGTGTCGGGGGACTTACTTAAAAAAGGCTTGACTTTAAAAAAAAATGCCGATGTTTACAGTAGTGGGTACAGTATGCCATGCCCCAATTAATAGATAGAAGGCAATAATCATGAAACTGATAGAAGGCAAAATCGACGCGACCGGGCTCAAGGTGGCAATCGTCGTATCCCGGTTCAATGAATTCATAACAAACAAGCTTCTCGGCGGGGCCATGGACTGCCTGAAGCGGAACAACGCCGACGAGGACAACATCACCGTGGCCTGGGTGCCGGGCGCTTTCGAGATACCGGCGGTTACGCGGGTCCTGGCGGCATCCAACAAGTATGACGCGGTCATCTGCCTCGGCGCGGTCATCAGGGGATCCACGCCGCACTTTGACTACGTGGCAGCGGAAGTCTCCAAGGGAGTCGCCAGCATCAGCCTCAACGCCAAGATCCCGGTCATCTTCGGGGTCCTGACAACCGATACCATCGAGCAGGCCATTGAACGGGCCGGCACCAAGTCGGGGAACAAGGGCTTTGACGCGGCCATGTCCGCCATTGAAATGGCGAATCTTTATAAACAAATAGGATAATGGGCCATAGAAGAAAAGCCAGGGAATACGCCCTCCAGGGCCTGTATATGCATGAGCTATCGGCAACCCCTGTTGAAACCCTGACCAGACTCGAATGGGTCGAGAACCATCTTCCCGACCCGATCCGCGAGTTTGCCGTCACCCTCATCGAAGGTTCCATCGGGAAGATGGCCGAGATCGATGAACTGATAGTCAAGTACTCAAAAAACTGGAAATTCGAGAGACTGAGCGCGGTGGACAAGTCAATCCTCAGGATCTCAATCTATGCCATGCTCTTTCTCAAGGACATCCCCGTTATCGTCACCATCAATGAAGGCATCGAACTGGGCAAGATGTACGGCGGAGAAAGTTCCGGCCAGTTCATAAACGGCATCCTTGACGCGGTGCGGAAGCATGAACTCGGCGATGAAGGAAAGGAGGGCCAGTGATGCTGGGCAAGAAGAAAAACCATTCACCGGAAGACCTGGTAACTCCGGATGACGCCCTGCTGGAAAAGAACAGGATCACCGGCATACGGGCCGATACGTTAAACGGACAGGACAGTAATTCCAGCCCAATCGAACCGTCCGAACCATCGGAAACGACTGATAAAAAGAAATTCGACAAGAAGCCCCTCATCATCGTTTCCATCGTCGCCGCTGTGCTGATAATCGGCGTCCTGGTGCTCACGCAGTTCGTGTACAAGAAACCGACCCTCTTCACGCCGTCGGGGAAGGACACCAGCGCGCCCTTTGACGGGGCCCGGAGCGTCGACAACCTGACCTCGGAGAATCCCGGCATCAAGCGGGGCAAGGAAAGCTATGCCCGGGGATACCTGACTGACGCCGTCAGCGAGTTCAACGCCGTTGTCGAATCGGACGCCGCGGACCGCGACAAGGCCATCGCCCTCACCTACCTGGGCATGATAAGCGATGACAAGGGCGAATACGACAAGGCGGTCGACTTCTACAACCGCGCCCTGACCTATGACACGAAGAACCCGGACATATACAAAAACCTGTCCCTGGCCTACCGCCATAAGAAGGACTTCACCAAGGCCCTCGATGCCGCCGAGCAATCGGCCTCCATAAACGCCGACGACGCCGAAGCGAAGACCCTCATGGGCAACATCTACTTCGAGACCGGGAAATACGACGAAGCCATAGCCGCCTACCGCGAGGTCCTGGACAAGACGCCGGACAACGCCCGCGTCCTCTACAACATGGGCTCGGCCCTGATGCAGAAGGGGGACGAGTTCGCGGCCATCGAGTATTTCAAGAAGGCCGGCGCAGCGGACCGGATCGGGGAAGTGGCCCACAAGGCCTATTCGCGCCTGGGCGTCATCTATACCGAGCGGAAGGACTTCGCCGAGGCCGAGAAGTATCTCAAGGAAGCCATCGCCATCAGGCCCAATGACGCCATGAACCGGTACAACCTGGGCATCGCCTATCTGCGGCAGAAGAAGACAGCGGAGGCCATGGAAGAGCTGTCGAAGGCGGAATCGCTGGGCGAACACGACGCCGCCATGCTGGAAGGGATCGGCGAGGCCTATTTCTCCATGAAGAACTACGATAAGAGCCTCGAGGTCTACAACAAGGTCAGGAAGACGAACGAGCGCAACGTGAAGATACTGTCCCGCATCGGCGAGATCTACTATGAAAAGGGCGAGCTTGACAACGCCTACGAGCTGTTCCGAAAGATTACCGTGCTCGAGCCGGCGACGGAGAACGCCCGCGTGGCCTACCTGAACATGGGCAACATTCTGGACGACGCCCAGCGCTACGACGAGGCCATCGAGGCGTACCAGAAGGCGCTGTCGATCAGCCCCAAGGACGATGCCGTGTTTTACAACCTGGGCATCGCCTACAAGCACGCGGGCAAGCCCGAGCTTGCCATTACGGCATGGAAGAAGGCTTCCGAGCTTGACACCAATGACCCGGCCCCCATGGTCGCCATAGCCGACTACTATTACGAGCAGGGCCATTACGACCTGGCGGAGACCGAATACCGGAAGATCACGGCGCGGTGGCCCGAGATCCAGGAGCCCCACTTCAAGATGGGGACCATGTACTACAAGCGGGGCAACTTCGATTACGCGATGAACGCCTTCAACAAGGTCATCGAAATCGACCCCCAGTCAGACCTGGCGCGGAAGGCCCTGATCAACAAGGCCATACTGGTATCAAAGGACGCGAAAAACCCGGAAAGTCTGGAGAAGGCGATGAACCTGGTGCAGAAGGCCCTCCTCATGAAGCCCGAGGACAAGAACGCCCTCCTGGCCCTGGGTATCATCTACATGAAAAAAGAAATGTATGACAACGCTACCGACACCTTCTACCAGGTCGTCAAGGGCACCAGCGACAGCAAGCTCGTAGCGGACGCGTATAACAATATCGGCAAGTGTTATTTTAAAAAGCGCCAGTACAAGAAGGCCCTCCAGGCATTCACCAGGGGCATTGACGAGGACCCGTCGAACGAAGAGCTGCGGATGAACCGCAAGGCCGCATCGCAGGCCTATGAAGCGGAGCTGAGCAGGGAGTGATGGTACGGGCAGACCGCAACCTGTTACAGGAGCTTGAGAAAAAGAGCCTGGCTCCCTACGCAGCCCTTTCTTCCGCGTCACGGGGAAGGATATTCAAGGAAAAGCCCCATCCCTACCGGACCGAGTTCCAGCGCGACCGGGAGCGCATCATACACTCCCGCGCCTTTCGCCGCCTGGAATACAAGACCCAGGTGTTCATCAACCATGAGGGAGACCATTACCGGACCCGCCTGACCCACACCATCGAGGTGGCCCAGATCGCCCGGAGCATCGCCCGGGCCCTGCGGCTCAACGAGGACCTTGCCGAGGGGATCGCCCTGGCCCACGACCTGGGGCACACGCCCTTCGGCCACGCCGGCGAACGGGAACTGAACGCGCTCCTGGCCGACCACGGCGGGTTCGAGCACAACCGGCAGAGCCTCCGCGTGGTGGATGAGCTGGAAAAGCACTATCCCGACTTCAATGGCCTGAACCTGACCTGGGAGACGCGCGAGGGCATCATCAAACATTCATCGGCCCATGACCACCCCGAGTTCAGGGACTTCTCTCCCGGCACCCAGCCGTCGCTGGAAGCGCAGATCATCGACCTGGCGGACGAGATCGCCTACAATAACCATGACCTTGACGACGGCCTCTCATCGGGCATCCTGGCCCCCAGTGACGTGAAAAAGCTCGCCCTGTGGAACATGGGCGAGGAACGCTATAACCGCGAGGCCAAGGGGGACCCGAAGGTCCGGCGCCAGGGCATCATCCGGTCGATCATCGACCTCCTGGTATCGGATCTGATCGAGAACACCCTGCACCGGATCGGGCAGTCATCGATAAAGAATTACGCCGATGTCATCAAGGCCGAGAACAAGACCGTTGCCTTCTCCCGTAAAATCGAATCGGCAAACGCCGAACTGAAGGATTTCCTGATGGAACACCTGTACCAGCATTACCGCGTGGCGCGCATGACCATCAAGGCGGAAATGGTGATCCGCGACCTGTTCCAGATCTACACGAACCATCCGGACACGCTGCCGGAAGACTACCAGAAAAAATATCCCAAAGACGGGGTGATCATCACGGCGCGGGACTACATTGCCGGCATGACCGACCGCTTCGCCCTCGAGGAACACCAGAAGCTGACAGACCCGATGATTCGGGTTTGAATCGGCTGTTCGGTCTTTTTTCTGACATTTTTTCGGTTTTGATTATTTTTCTGTTATGGCAATCGTATTGTTTTACTCACCGATAGGTTTCGGTTATCCGGGTGTCAGAGTAACTTCACTATCAACGAGTATATAATGACAACCGAGGGTCAGAGCAACCGATGGCAACCGATGTCATGCCCCCATACCCGGACCTCCCCTGTCAGAAAAATAGTGGACACATTGAATATATTCCTATTCATAAACATCATCTTTCTTGACTAATCCGGAATTACCCCATCCGGCACTAATGAATGAGGATGAAATAATGGATAATGATTTCCCTGAAATCCCTGAAGAAATAAAAGAGCTCTTTGAGAGAAGAGAACTGGATGACGATATCCGTCTCGACAAAGACGGCAACTGGCTCCATAACGGCGATCCTTTCACGAATAAAAAGATCATCGAATTTTTCAACCGTTCAATAAATATAACCCGTGACGGCACCTATGTCATCCATTACGGCGAATACACATACCCGATCACCGTTGAAGATGCGCCCCTCTTCGTGACCGGTGTCCGGTTCAAGGGTTTTGGAAGATATGAAAAAATCATCATCAACCTGACCAACGGCACCGAGGAACTGCTTGACATCCATTCCCTTTATTATAAAAATCAAACGATGTATTGTCGCGTTTTCGGCGGTAGGATGATAGCCCGGTTCAGGAATTCGCCGTTTTACCACCTGATGGAACGGCTGGATGAAGTCGACGGGCAATTTTATCTCACCCTCTGCGGCGAAAAAATCCATATCAAGCAGGACTGAATAATGAAAAAATTCATTTACCCACTTCTCGCCCTGGCCATTGCCGGTGCAGTGCTTTCCGGGCTTCTGCTCATCCAGCATTACTACCCTGAGGTTAAATTCGGCGTACTATCATGCGGGGAAGGGATAAACAATCCATGTCAATCCCTGGCCCAATCAGGTTATGCCACCCTTTTCAAGATTCCCATAGCTGCCTATGGGCTTCTCTGGTACCTGCTGGCAATGTTCATCCTTCTGATAGCCGACTATGCCGAGGGGCGCTATCACGCCTATGCCCTGGCGCTGATCCTCCCCCTGTCCGCTGCAGCAATCCTTGCAGACATTGCCCTGGGGATTATTCTCATCATAACCCATCTTATGTGCAAATTCTGCATTGCCACATATCTGGCAAACATCGGCATTCTGGCACTGGTCATTGCATGGTACCGGGCCGCCCGAAAGGACGGGCAGATATCCCTTCCGGGGATCTATCGTGAACTGCTGCTGCCCAACGAGCCATCCCCGGACCGCAAGGCCTTCTATTCTTCCTTTGTGCTCTTTATTTTCTTACTCGGCTTTGCCATTTTTTCAACATCCTATATACTCAAGATAAAAACTGAAAAGGCCCGGGTCCCCGATGACAGGGCTGCGGCATTCATCACAAATTTTTACAAATCCCCGGTGGAGAAATTAAACCTCCCCGAAACCGGCATCATCCTGGGCAACCCTGAGGCCGAACTCACTATTGTGGCCTTCACGGATTTCCTCTGCAGCGCCTGTTATGAGTTTTACAAGATAGAATCGATCATCTTTGCCAAATACAAGGACCGCGTCAGGACCGTCTATTACAACTACCCCCTTGACCAGGGATGCAACCGCGAAATGAAACGAACCGTGTATGCCAACTCCTGCATCGCTTCCAGGGCCTTCATCGCAGCTTCCGACTCAGGAATACTGGACGAATATATCCTGAAGCATTTCGCTGATTATCAGAACACCCATACCAGATACAGCCCGGCCTTGGCGCTCACGGCGTTCAACCAGATCAGGCCGGTTGACCGGAAGGGGCTTGATGAAAGGCAATTTCTGGCACTGATGAATTCGGAAGCAACCACGCGCAAGCTCGACGACCACATACGCCTGGCGAAGGAACTCCATGTCGATGCCACCCCGACTATCTTTATCGGAGGAAGGAGAATGGTGGGTTTCCCACCGGCGGAGATCATGGATCAGATAATTCAGACTGAACTGGCGAAAAACAAGTAATTACATCAGATCATAGGGATCAATATCAATCTCAAGATAGACATCCCTTCCTGTAACAGCGCTCCGGGTGGCGGCTATTACCTTCTGGAGGGCCGTTACATTCCCTGACTTTATGATGATATGGTGACGGTAATTGCCGCCGATCTTACCAAAAGGCGCCGATGACGGGCCCAGGACGCTGAAGCCTTCCCTGGTCGACTTTATCTGCCCATCAATGGCCTGCTTCAGGGCGTTGATCGACGAAATTACCCTATCCTCACAGGTTCCCCGCACCAGGAGCCGCGCCATCCTGGTAAATGGCGGATAGTTGAGCATCCTCCGAACTTCCAGCTCGGATCGATAAAACCCGTAATAATCATGATTCTTGATAAATCGGAACAGCGGGTTCTGATCGTCAAGAGTCTGGATTATGACCTTGCCCGGAACGTCGCCCCGGCCGGAGCGGCCGGCAACTTGCATGAGCAGGGCAAAAATTCTCTCAGTTGACCTGAAATCAGGAAGGTTCATGCCGATATCGGCCAGGACCACGCCGACCAGAGTGATATTATGGAAGTCAAAACCCTTGGCAACGAGCTGGGTCCCCACGAGGATATCTACCTCGCCCCGGTTCATTCTTTCTATTAACTCTGGCACCGTATCTTTTTTCCGGGTACTGTCCTGGTCAAGCCTGAAGATGGAAAAACCGGCGAACTCCTTTTGGATTATCTCTTCCACGCGCTGGGTTCCTGAGCCAACTTTTTCAAGTTGCTCTGACCCGCACCGTCCACACACCGCCGGTACAGCCTGCCGGAACCCGCAATAATGACAGAGCATGTGCCGATCTTTATGGTAATTCATACTGATGTTGCACTGGGGGCACTCCACTGTCCAGCCACAGCTATTACAGATAACTATTGGTGCAAAACCGCGCCTGTTAAGTAGGTAAATAACCTGGCGATTATCTTCAATAGCGCGTTTTGTCTGTAATTTCAGAACCGGGGATATGATGTGCTTTGGCTTAGTGGAGTTGATTTTTACTATATTAACATCAGGCAAGGAAGCATTCCCGTAACGATTTTTCAGGGTGTGAAGCTTCATGACACCCCTTTCGCATGCATAGAGCGTCTCCACTGCCGGTGTAGCTGAACCCATTACAACCAGTGCCCCTTCCGCCTTGCTGCGGTACAGTGCTATTCGGCGCGCGTTGTAGCGGGGCGTGCTGTGTTCCTTGTATGAGCCATCATGTTCCTCATCAACAACTATCATGCCAAGCTGAGGGCACTGGAGAAACACAGCAGAGCGTGTGCCAACGGCAATATGCGCTTCACCCCGATAGAAACGGATCCAGTTGTAAAGACGCTGGTTCGGAGTAAGATGGCTGTGATAGATGATAAGTTCATCACCGAAGACGCCGTAAAGTCGTTCAAATATCATTGAAGATAAAGATATTTCCGGCACCAGATAAATCACGGATTTGCCCTGGGATATTAACCTTCTTGCTATTTCAATATAAATCTCCGTTTTACCACTCCCGGTGATACCAAAAATTAGGTGGGTCAGAGTAACATCATCGGATACATTCAATATTCGTTCTAAAATCAATTGTTGTTCTTCATTAAGCAGGAAATCCTGTCGTATTTGTGATTTGTTAAATGGTATCTTATACCGCGATGAAGGTTTAAGTGCAGATGGAAGTGCCATTGCAAGCGTTTCGCCAACTGAAGCAAGATAATTCGAAGCAGTATAATTCGCCAGATCCATTAATCTATCATCAAAAATCGGTTCACCATCTATAACATCAATGATTTCCTTTACCTCAAAATCTTTCGGATCATTATCATGGACTCTTATAACGATGGCGGTAAGATTTCTACCGGCAAAATTTACTCTGACACGGCTATAATTTGAAATATTTATTCCTGAAGGCACACGATAGGTGTAAAACTCCTCGAGAGGATATGAAATGTATACATCTACGAACATTTTTCCAGATAATTGCAAATGATTTTATAGTAGGCTAAATAATTTAATACACACTAATAATAGACATTAAAATAGATTATTCAGGAAAAGTCAATTGTTTCTATTCACATTATATTCATTAAAAAAAATCAAATTTCTAATTTTATTAATAGTGTCAGAGTAAATCATACAACAGATAACAGCATGGGGATGCGTTTTATCAAATAAGTTTTTGGGGCTTCTCAATCTTTCTATGAAATCAGGCATACTTGGCAGAATAGATAAAACAATCACTTGATCGGCTGGATATATATAGTTGCGTCGGGGTGTTTCGCTGACATTGTTGGCATTCTACACAAACAGACTTTCTGGAAATATTCTCTTCCGATACAATTCTTCATATTCAAGCAACTTGGCGACCCGCTCTTCATAGGTATTTCCCAGTTTCAGGAAATACTCGGACAGGGTGACCGGCACTGGCGGGACATAGTCCCTGTCGACATAGGCCCTGAATCCGCCGTAGGGATACCGGCGGGGATCAGTCACATACTTGCTTTTCACGGGATTATACTCAACATACAGAAACACATTCCAGAAGGTCCGGACCGGATCAGCGGTCAGTTCTACAACAAGACTGGTGAACCGTTCATTCCAGAAAGGACCGGTCCGGTCCATCATACGGTTATACCGCCGGGCAAATTGGGACTTGATGAACTGCATGATGCGGGAAATGGTTTCGCCGTTTTTCGTGGTTTTTATGCAGAAATGGAAGTGGTTATCCATGATGGAATAGGAGACCAGGTCGAATTCGTATCTTTCCAGGGCCTGGTTGAGCACGTCATGCATCAGGTCCTTGATTTGTTTTGAGCGCATGAGGGGTTTTTTCTCAATGCACCGGGATACGACATGGTTGGTTGTATCCGGCAGACAGATGCGCAATGGTCGCGGCATGGCTTCCCCCCTTTTCTGACGTGGTTTATGGGTATACGAACAAGGTGGAAAAAATTGAAAAAAATAGAGGTACCAGAGTAAGCAATAATTAGACTGTAATAAACCAAAAATAAATAATTGACAGAATACAATGTCATAGAAGAGAATAAATACTAACTCACAAGGAGAACCATATGAACCTTCTTGAAAAGATTGATACCGACCTCAAAACAGCCATGAAATCTGGTGACTCTATCAGAACTGAAACATTGAAAATGTTGAAATCAGACTTTGCCTATGAAAAAGGAAAAACCGGTAAAGATCTTACTGATGAACAATTGATCGAAGTTGTAAGCCGGTCAGCCAAACGCCGCAGAGAATCCATCAAAGAGTTTCAAAAAGGAAACCGACAGGACCTTGTTGACAATGAAACCCGCCAACTAGCAGTCGTAGAAGAATACTTACCGAAACAAATGACAGAAGAGGAAATTGATAAATATATATCCAACAAGGTAGCAGCACTCGGAACAGTCACCCAGAAAGAAATCGGCAAGTTGATGGGTGAATTAATGAAAGAGCTCAAGGGTAAAGCTGATGGCGGTGCTGTTAAAGCTATATTGTCAAAAAAAATTAGTCAATAGCACACCGCTGCATATTATTGCATTCTTTTTTATTATTACTGCGGTCACTTTAGCCTATGCAGATGAAAACGATAAAGAAAACCTGGCTTTAAAGGGAATTATTAGCAATCCCCAGACTGAATCAGCAGCAAGAAAAATCGGCCACTTCGATATAGAAAATGGATTTGAACGGCATTATTTTTACACACTGTATCAGATTGGCGGTAAAACGCTTTCGCGTCAGGGATTCAGCTATTACCACTTTCCCATCAGTGAATTAAAGTTCCCCCTCGATGTGTACATGTTTTATCTTGATATCAATTTGAGCTTTATTGACCGATTGACGATTCATTTCAGCATGCATTCAAGTATTAATACCCGTGTTGGCAAAATGAAAGACTCTGACTGGGTCCCCTATCCAAAAATTAAAACAATTTATTCCGAAAGCGATGCCAGGATCAAAGCAGTATTCAATGAGATTGATCTTACTGCCAGGCTTTTTACTGTATCGTTTTTTTCATTGAAAGCAGGTATTGGGTTTATGCATCAGTATATGAACTACAGCTGCAGCAATCTGGAACAGATTAGTTTTTATGATTCATCTTCCACTACGTATATAGGAAATCCCTCCTATATTAAATTACTCGGGAAAGCTCTTAATTATAAAATACAATACTACTTTTTTACAATGCAGATCACACCGCTCGTTACGGTGCATATAGGAGGAGGAGCCCTGGAAATCGCAGCAGCAATAAGGTTTTCACCCTATATTAAGGCAAAGGATATTGATGATCACATACTACGCGGAAAAACATCTAAAGGTGAAAGTACCGGCACTGCTTTTATGCCCACTTTGAGAATTTACTATATCTTTAATACCAGGATCTTCATAACCGCAAAACTCGAATACATGTACCTGACAACGAAAGGTGAGCAAAATCAATACTACTACAATCCATTTCTTGACTTCAGTACCGGAAACATCCCTGGTTGGTCTGCGACTATCGAATACAAAACAAAAAGTGAACAGCTATCAGTAAGTCTTGGGGCAGGATATTCCTTTGAATTCTGACAATATTATCCTAAACGTCGAAAAAAAACTTTGCTTATCTATTTCTGAATTCAGGGGTCAGAGTAAAACATACAAATAGAATTCCCTCAAACCATTAACTACTGCAAATTCAATTCCTTCATCTTTTCCATGATGAGTTTAAGTGTATTCCATGCGGGACGCTTGAGGTCGGGATTTTTCAGGAGCGTAATGGGATGCTCGATGTTGAACCAGGTGATATCCACACTGTCCTTTATTGTTTTTTGAAGGGGGATAATGTCGCCGAACACAACGGCTATGCGCGGTTTCATTATTTTTATTTCACGATTAATGATATCCTCGCAGTTTTTGACTATCTGACTCGGTTTCATCAATGAGTCGCTGATGTCGCATTTAACGAGATTCGTGATATAGCATTCGTTGAATGATAAATGCGCGGCCTGGATGATTTTTTTCAGAAGCTCAACCGAATCCTTCTTCAGTATCTTTTTTTCGACCACATTGACGAGCGATGGTGAATTAAGGATTATCATAACCCGGTTCGCGCCGGTCCCGATGCCGAATTTTCTTTCTTCGACCCCGGCGCAACGGTTGCACGATTCAACGAGCCTCTTCAAATCATCGGAGTGGACCTCGTCCACGGCGCGCTCGGCCCGGCACACCCATCCGGAGAGGCGGTCCAGTTCCTCCTCTCCGCGGTAGAGGAGCGTCCGGTCCCGGTAGCGGCTCTTTTTCACAATCCGCGAAAGATCGCGGTATATATCCCTGGCATCCATCTGGTTTATCCTGCAGGATGGGAGGCGTCAGATCTTGTCAATATTAATGTTGTACTGCTTTATCTTCCGGTGCAGGTTGGTTCGCTCTATCCCGAGCTCCTTGGCGGCTCCGGTGACGTTCTTGTCGTTTTTTTTCAGCACCTTGACGATGAAATCCTTTTCGAATTCCTCCCTGGCCTTCTTGAGCGACGAGAGGTCCTTGGTTACGAAATCGTCATAATCATACGCCTCAAGGTGCTTCTGGATATCTTCCTTGCCGATCTCTTCGCCCGGCACCATGATGCTGAGGCGCTCGATGACATTCTTGAGCTCCCGCACGTTGCCCGGCCAGCTGTGCTTCATGAGCTCCTTCATGCCGGCCTCGTCTATCTGCTTGAGCCCGATGCCGTGCTCCTCGGAAAACCGCTGGAGAAAATAATCCACCAGCAGTGGAAAGTCCTCCATCCGCTCCGCCAGGGTCGGCACGTTGATTGGGATCACATTCAGCCGGTAATACAGGTCCTCCCGAAACGACCCCTCATCGACCGCCTTCTTCACATCCACGTTGGTAGCCGCGATCACGCGCACGTCCACGGTTATGGTCTCATTGCCGCCGACTCGCTCGAACTGGTTCTCCTGCAGCACGCGGAGAACCTTGGCCTGGGCCGAGGCGCTCATATCGCAGACCTCGTCGAGGAACATGGTCCCCTTGTTGGCGACCTCGAACTTGCCCATGCGCCTGTTTATGGCGCCGGTGAAGGCCCCCTTCTCATGGCCGAAGAGCTCGCTTTCGATAAGCTCGTTGGGGATGGCCGCGCAATTGACCTTCACGAAGGGCTTGTCCGACCTCTTGGAGCGGTGATAGATGGCGCGGGCCACCAGCTCCTTGCCGGTGCCGCTGTCGCCGGTAATGAAGACACGCGCGTTGGTCTTGGCGGCGGTCTCGATGATCTCCCGTATCTCCTCTATCTTCGGCGAATTGCCGATCATCTCGTCGTCAAGATGGAATTCCTTCCTGAGCTTGATGTTCTCCTTCCGGAGCCGCATGTGCTCGAGGGCGTTGTTCACGGAAGTGAGCACCCGCTCCATGGCGAGCGGCTTCTGGATAAAGTCATAGGCGCCCAGCTTGGTCGACTTGACGGCAATGTCGATGGAGCCGTGCCCGGATATCATGATCACCGCCATTTCCTGGTTGACCGCCTTGGTCCGCTCCAGCAGGTCTATCCCGTCGACGTCCGGGAGCCACACGTCCAGAATGGCGAGGTCGACATCGTTTGCCCTCAAAAAGTCCACCGCCTCCTGCCCGGTCTTGGCGGAATAGACGATATGGTCCTCATCCTGGAGGATCGAGCTCAACGTCTTGATGATGTTTATTTCGTCGTCAACGATAAGTATTTTAGCCATAGGTCGTGTCCCTTAACTTATGATGGGCAGGTCTATAACGAATTCCGTGCCCTTGCCGTATTCAGAATTGCAGGATATCTCCCCCTTGTGTTCCATTATGATCTTCTCCACGATGGCAAGTCCCAGTCCCGTGCCCGTCGACTTGGTGGAAAACCCCGGATTGAAGATCTTTTCCCTGTCGCGCTCCATGATGCCGATGCCGTCATCGCGGATCGTGATCCGCACCGTATCAATGCCCTCGCCGGCAACCAGCCTGGACGTTATGTAAATATTGCCCGTTTTCCCGACCGCATCGATGGCGTTCTGTATCAGATTGTTCAGTGTCTGTTTCATGAGATTCTTGTCAATATAGATTTCGGGAATTCTGCCGTCAATTTCGGTATGGAACCTGACCTGCTCATGGCCCGAGAAAAAGTTGACGCACCCTTCGATCAGGGCATTGATGTCCGTTTTTACCGGTTTCATCTCCGGAAGGCGGGCGAACTCGGTGAACTCGTGCAGGATGTTCTTGAGCACCCCCACTTCCTCGACGATGGTTTCGGTCCCGGCCATGATGATGTTCCTTATGTCGGGATGGTTCTCGATATACCGCTTGCGGATCCGCTCGGCCGAGAGCTGTATCGGCGTCAGGGGGTTCTTTATCTCATGGACCACCTGCCGGGCCATTTCCCGCCACGCCTCAAGGCGCTGTTTCTGGTACACGATCTTCCTGTTCCGGTTGAGCTCGTAGACCATGCGGTTGAACGACTTGAAAAGGATCCCGAGCTCGTCATCGGAGTCCCGGTAGAGGGAAACATCGAAATTTCCGCCGGAAACGTCCCGCACGGCCTCGGACAGCTCCAGGATCGGCCTGGTGATGTTCTTCGACAGGTACAGGCTCATGAGGACGGAGACCAGTATGATGAAGAGGGTTATCCCGAATAGATAAAGCCCGCTGTCGCTTTTAAGGTCGTTGATGATGTTTGCCAAGCGCCGGTGGTCGGTCAGGGACTGCGCGAAGAGAACGGTCCTTTTGGCGATGTCCTCCGGGATGCTCTTGCAGAGGACCAGGAGATAGTTATTGTACCGCAGGGCCCCGGCAAGGTAATCCCGTTTCTGTATCGACAGCTTGTCAATCCTGGTTTCGGCCTTGAGGTCGGAGACGGCGTAGAAGTCGCCGACCGCCGCCTGGACGTCGTCGGGCATCGTATCGAGGAGCCAGAGAACGTTGGCATCCTGCCCCACGTAGAGGTTGAAGCTGTACGCGGTCATGCCTTTCATTGCGTACAGGTTCCGGACGTAGAACCTGCCGTCCTGCGTCGCGATGGACAGCGTGCCGTTGTCCATCTGGTATTTCGCCGCCTGGAGCTCGCCCCGCATGTCCTCCATCATCTGGACCACCGGATCGTTTGACATGGTAACCGCCTCGTTCAGGGCGGTGGAGGTCTTGTCGAGGATGAGGCTCGACAGGGTCTGGTTCAGCAGGTAGTTCGACGTGAAGACCAGCGGCAGTGACGGGAGCACCGCGACAAACACGAAGGCCATCGCCAGCCTGCTCTGAAAGCTCGACCGGGGCCCCTGCATGCCGGTGTAAAGGTTCCGTCGCAGCGACATGATGATAAAGTACAGCGCGGCGACCACGGGCACCGTCATGGCCGCGAAGATGAAAAATTCCTGGCTCTTGCCGATTTTAATGTCCTTTCCCGGGAAAAGCCCTATTATGAGGATTGATATGAAGACAAAAATACCCACCAGAAACAGGACGTCCTGCACGCGGGTATCGTCAGGGAAGAGATTAATTTTTTTGAGAAGATTCTTCATGGGACCTGAAATTATTCTCTATCATCGTGACAATCATTTCAACGACCTTCGCCTCGCCGTCGCCGCTGGCCCGTACGACAAGCCTCGATCCCGATACTATTGCCAGTCCCAGAACGGACATGATAGATTTGCAATCGGCCTCCACGTCATCCTTGATAAGCTTGACTTCACAGGGGTATTTCATCGCCTCTTTGACGATCATCATCGCCGGCCGCGCGTGCACGCCGGCATCGCTTTTCACCACAACTTCACGCTCGGTCATTTGATGTTTTTCCCCCTCATGAGGTTTTCCTGGATAGTGCGGTCCAGCTCGCGGGCGGTGAAAATTCCCAGCTTTTTCAGCCGCTGGTTCAGCGCCGCCGTCTCAACGATAATGGGGATGTTTCTCCCCGGACGGACCGGCACCATGATGCTCGGCACGTCAATGTCGAGTATCGGGTAGGTCTGTTCCTCCAGACCGAGGCGGTCATATTCCTTGTTCTGCACCCACTCCTCGAGGATGACCACGAGCTCGACGCGTTTCCTGTCCCGCACGGATCGTATACCGAATATGTCCTTCACGTTGATTATCCCGAGCCCCCTGATCTCCATGTGATGTTTGAGCAGGGGGGAACCGCCGCCCATCAGTATCGATTCGTCGACCCTCTTGATGAGCACCACGTCGTCGGCGATGAACCGGTGCCCGCGCTCGACGAGCTCGAGGGCGCATTCGCTTTTCCCCACCCCGCTCCTGCCGATCAGCAGGACGCCGATGCCGTACACGTCCACGAAAGTGCCGTGCATGGTTATGGTCGGTGCGAAGGCCTCGTTCAGCAGATATATGAGGGAGCTGATAAACCTGGTCGTGTCCTTCCGGGTCACGAACACCGGGACCCCTTTCCGGTCCGCGAATTCCAGGAACAGGCTGTCAGGTTCCTCGTCATGGGTGAAAACGCAGCAGAGCACGTCGAAGGAGAAAAACTTCGTCAGGACCTCCCGCTTATCGTCATCCGAGAGCTGGCGGAGATAGGCGCTTTCGCCCAGACCGAATATCTGGATCCTGTCATAGGCGAAAAAATCATAAAAGCCGGCCAGGGTGAGTCCCGGTCGGTTTATATCGCCGATACGGATTTCCCTGGAAAGCCCGGATCCGCCGGCCACCAGGCGTATCTGCAGGTCTATGGCGCCGGTGTCCTCGAGAAAGTTTTTTACGAGTATCGTATTTTCCATGTCCCCCGTGTACAGCTACAGCACGATGGTCCCCCGACATCATCAATCCCATGCGCGGGTAGGCGCCCGGGGCGCCTGCCTGCGGTCCGTCATGTCGGGCTGGACTAGAATGCCGGCACCATTACTTCATACTTGTTGCCGTTTTTGCTGATGATGTTTATGAACTCTGATTCTATGTTGAAAAAGGGCAGGAACTGTTGCCTGGACTTTTCAATCTCCTGAATCGCCTCGTGGAGCGTGAGCTTCATCATGTCGCACGAATTGAGCTTTTTGAATTCAATCCTCGGGTTCGCCGGAGAATCGTCGAATATATCGAGGGTATAGGCGATAAAATGGCCCGGATGGCCTCCCTCCTCGGTTTTTTCCGTGGGGACCTCGACCATTTTCAACCCGTTCGCGCCGCGGTATATGACCGCATAGTTCCTGTTCGATGAAGCCGCGTCTGCATCAATCTTGCTGTCGCCCTTCTTGAAGAGGATATAATCCTTTTTGTCTGTCCTCATCTGCAGCAGGGCCTCGACATTATCAACGGGCTTGTTGCTTACCTGGCGGAGAATGACCTGCTTCCCGCCATTGCTGGTAACATCTATCGAAGCGCCCTCGCCTTTTTCGGGGCCCTTGTGCATCTGGTGCTTCTCCTTGTAACGGCGGACCTGTTTCTCCATTTTCTCGAAAAGGAGGTCAACAGCGGAGAAGAGATCGGCCGCTTTTTCCTTGCCGTGGAACTGGACGCCATCGCCGTTCAGCACGACCTCGGAAATATGGTCCAGCTTTTCAACCGCCAGGATGACGTGAGCGTCGATCAGCTGATTGAAATGCCGGTCCAGCTTTTTTATCTTTTTTTCCGCATAGTCACGCAGGCTGTCTGATATATTCAGATGCCTTCCGGTTACTGTGATGTTCATGTATGCTCCTCTGATTTGATTTTATTGATTTTTTTTCTTCTGCCGGACGTCGGGATACTCAGTATCCCCCGGTATTTCGCGACGGTCCGGCGGGCCACATGCATGCCCGCCTTGCCGAGTATTTTCACGATTTCCTCGTCGCTGTAGGGACGCTCGGCGTTTTCACGCTCGATGATGTCCCGTATCAGGTTCATGGCTTCATCGGACGAGGCCTCTCCGCCCGTCTTAAGCCTTGACACGAAAAAATACTTCAGGTCAAAGACGCCCCAGCTGGTCTGCACATACTTGTTGCTGGTGGCACGGCTCACGGTCGACTCATGGAGATTGAGCTCCTTCGCCACCTCGCTGTGCGTCAGCGGATGGAGATGGCCGGGGCCGCGCTCAAGGAATTCCCGCTGGCGCTTCATGATGGAATCGACGACCCTGAAAATCGTGGTCCGCCTGTTCGAAATGTTTTTGACCAGGTAACGGGCCGACTGCATCTTGTCCTGAATATAATCCCGCAATTTTTTTTCAATGTTTTTTTTCTTCAGGAGGGAAATATAATAAGCATTGATCCGCAGGCCGGGCACCCAGTCGTCGTTGAGGCTCACGATGACCTCCCCGTCCACAAGCCTGACATCAATATCCGGCACGATATAGCGGATCGTCCGGTTCGAATACTGCCGCCCGGGATACGGATCAAGGTTCTGGATCATCCTGCTCTTTTCCAGCACGACACTCTCCGGCAGGCCGAGGGCGCCGGCGATTTTTTTATAGTCCAGCTTCTCAAAATGCTCGAAGCAGTCGGAAACGATCCTGCGCGGCACGTCGTCCGACGGATAGAAATGGCCGCACTGCACCAGCAGGCTCTCGCGCACGTCCCGCACGGCGCATCCCACCGGGTCAAAGAGCCGGATCGCGTCGATGATCCGCTCCGCTTCGCCGGCCGAACAGGTCCCTTTCAGCAGCTCTGACGGGTCCTCCTCAAGGAATCCGTTTTCATTGAGAGACGTAATGATGGCCTGGTAAATATCCAGCTCCCTTTCGTCCGCTGCCGTAAGCCGCGCCTGCCAGAGCAGGTGCTCGGAGAGCGATTCATGCTGCGCGGTTATGTTCTCGAGGTAGCCCCTGCGCTTGTCTTCATCGTCGGAATAACCGGTGTCGCTGGCGTCCTCGTAATTGATCCGGTGCTCTTCACCCCTGGTTATCAGCGACTCGTCCCCGCTCAGGTTCCTGGCGACGCCGGTTTCAACGTCTGGTCCGGCAGCGGCCTGCGGAGACAGGGCGGTGCCCTCCTCTTCCAGGACCGGGTTCTCAACAAGTTCCTTGGATATTCTGTCGTAGAGTTCTACTGTGGAAAGCTGCAACAGCTCAATAGCCTGCTGCAGGGACCGGGTCATTACCAGCTTCTGTGATTGCTTCAATCCTGTCTGGAGAGAAATGGTCATGTTATCAATCACCGCTGAGCGTACTCAAGCGTAAAGTCCATATAATCAAAATATATATAAAACATAATAAAATCAATAGGGATTTTAAAAATAATGGCAGAGTTATCATGAATCCATGATGCTCCGAATGATACAAAAAACAACCGGAGACATCCACCGTTTTTCTGAAATCCCTATTAATAGATTCAGCCGCGGAAAAATGTTACAAAAAAGTAATTAGTGTTCTTCTTGCTGGCTTCTCGTTCATGGACAATGATGAACTCCTGACAGGCAGTGACGCACGGCGCCGGCGTTCTGTCAAATAGAAACAGAGAAGTTCATGCGTTATTTGACAATACAAACAGAACAATGGGCGTGATGGACAACCCTGTCGGAAATTGATCCGACCAGGAACCGCGCAACCGCCGACTGGCCCTTGCTTCCCATGACGATCATGTCATAATTGCCCTTTTCGGCAATCTCGCAGATCCTGTCCGCCGGGTATCCTTCCACCACGATCCGCTCCCAATCGACGTTCTCGTGATCGAGCATGGGATGGACCTCTTCAAAGCGCTGTTCCGACAGCCATTTCACGCGGTCAACCCCCTCCGGGGCGGCGCCGTAAAACCCGGGCAAGGGCCCGAATTCCTCCACTACCTCCAGGACCGTCAGCTTTGCATGCGACTCCTTGGCGATAACAATCGCCAGCTCCAGCGCCTTCTTGGAGTGTTCCGAACCGTCCACCGGCGCAAGCACCTTCTTGATATACCGTCTCATTCAATTCCTCCATGAATTGTTTTAATAATAGCCGCATATAATAGTTACCCATTACATAAACCGGAGTCAAGAAAAATTATTGGAAGTTGTAATCCGGAATTATTGGAGGCAGATACGTTTTAATCCACAGAGAACCGGCGGCCGGAGGTTTTTGTTCCTTCCGGCATGTAAACGGATAAATCGAGAAAAGATGATCAGCTTGCATATAAAAACCGAACACCCGCCTGCCGGCGGGTGTTCGATCCGCATATGCCATTTGTTCTCGCGAGCTAGTTGTTCTGAAATCCAAGATCCTTGATGATTACTCCGATATCGACCCGGGGATCGTTCATATCGGCCATGGCCTCCAGCATAAGGACCAGGTCGTCCCAGAGGGGGGAATTGGGATCGCTGATTATGCTCCAGCCCAGGAATCGGTCCAGGTCCTCGACGACGTATTCCATTGAATACGGCGTTGTCATGGTCGACACCGCATAATTCAGGAGACTTTCTTTGTCCTTGAGGAGAATATCGACATTGTTCAGCAACCGGGCATATTTCTCACCCGTGCCGCCCGGCGTTTTCATTACATCATGCACCTGGGGCAGATAGGCCAGTATGTCAATCAGCTGGTCATAGGCGTCCGGGTTCCCCGCGCCATGGTCGTACCCCTGGTAGTGCCAGCCGCTGTCATCGTGTTTCGCGAAAATCTTGCCCGCCGTGTACAGGAGCCCGTGGACCTGCTCTTCGGTCAGGGGCTGGGCCAGGACCGCGTTGACGATGTTCACCAGGTTCGGGGTGATGTCGCGGGAGCCGCCGATGAAGCTGGCCAGCATGTTATAGGTATCCTGGAAGTCATCCCATTGGGCGTCGTGGGCCTCGTAGGACGTTCCCGTCTTGAACGGTCCCTCATATCCCAGCAGATCTTCCATATCAATGTCTTCGTCCCGCATGGAGGTGTTGAACATCCATTCCGGGAAAGCAAGAGAAGTCCGTCCGGCGGTGCCGATGATTTCGCTCTTCCGGACCTTCATCGCGGTGACCAGCTGCTCCAGCCCCTTGAATACATACTGACGGTGCGCATCATGGGCGGGGTCGCCGAATTGCTGCAACAGAGCGAGAATTCTCGAAACCATTTGAGTCCTTGTCGACAACAGAGGAAGAATCCCGTCAGAAAGACCATCTGATGCGCTGCCGTCAGCCAGCACCGACATCACCGTGCGCAGGGCGCTTCGCGGACGGTAATCAGGTTTGCGGTCGTCCGTGTAAACATTAGGCATGAAGAATGAGAAACGATCGTCATAACTCCCGCCCGAATAAAGGTTTATGTCCTCATCCTGCATACGCGGCACCCAGCGGCCCGTGGATGTTCCTCCGCTGAATGCCTGATTGTCGGTCCAGTACCTCATCATCGGCTTGCTTAATGGGATCATCAAGCCTTCCATGAGGTTATCAAGGGGGTATTTATGATTGCCGGCATAATTATAATTATATCCGCCGCCGGTGCCCTGGTCATAATAGGTCCCATCCTTCAGGGTCCCGGCAAGAGCGACGAAAATAGGCAGGAGTTTGTTTCTCGTCGTCCATGGAGCCCCGGTGGTGGTGAAGTCCCCTGGGAAATTGGAAGCCTGATACGACGTCTGATCAACAAATCCCAGACGCCCGACAGGGGCGATATTGGCACCCACGATATCAGGCAATACATGGCCGTCCCCAAGCAGGCCGTACAATACATCAGGAGTCAGTGTTCCGTTTGTTATGGTAACCCCCGCCATCGACTGGGTAAAATAATTGGCAAAAACCACTATCCTTGAGTCGCCGGGACGCAACGAATCTCCGTAGTCGGGGCTGTTTCTGTGATCGGCAGGATATGAGGCATGCGATCCCGTACCTTCGCTGTTCCTGAGATTCCAGACGCCATTCGCGGGGCCGGCTTTGGCGTTTGCCAGCCCGATCATCCCGTTCGCTTCTATTATAATATAGGCGGCTGAATCCACATAAACATCATAGCCGAGAGAGTTTAGCGCGGCAAAAAGATTCATCGGTATTATAAACATGAATTTCTTTTCCAGCATGAGCCACTGGTAGTTCCGGAACATCGCCTCTTCCTGGCTGGCGCATTCGCGATGTACATTTCCAATGGCCTTATAGTCGCCGTCGCCGACACTAACGTCATTCTGCGTCCACTCCTGGACCTTTTCGTAAATCTGAAAATACTGCGCGTCGAAAGTTTCGCTGCTGGTCAGATAATATTTCCCCCTGCCGCCGGCATCAGCATAGCTGTCTCCTCCCGGATGCATGGGAGGAACGCAATAGGCGGTCGGATTTGCGCCCAGATGGTAAAAAAGGACCCAATAATCGGAATGCGTATGGCCCTTTTGAACCATGTAATAATCAGAGCGGCAGATATCCTTGTAACGGTTCGACCGCTGGCCATCGGCGCCGGGATCGGTATCAACCACATCGTTGCCCGTCGCCGGATAATAATATACCCAGGGAGTATTCGACTTATCAACCAGAGCATAGATTTCCCCGTTAGGCTTGTAATAAGCGGTACCGGTATGGCCGTTTATCGTCTGCGTACCTGCCGACGGATCGGCATAATAGTATGGCCCTGCCCCGTCCCAGCATGCCCGGGCAATCCAGCCAAACATCCAGCTGTCGGTATTAAGCTCTCCGACACCGTCATCGACCTTGGGGAAATAAGTCCGATAATCATTCTGGGAAACGCTGGACGGCGTGCTTACCGTGGTGGCATTCGATGTTGGTGTAATCGCCTTTTGTCCGCCGTTGGGCAGTCCCGCATCGCCGGCGCATGATTTAGGCAGCAGCAACAGCGTGGGATAATCGTACCCCATGTAAAACCGGTAGTCTGATTTATTGGCCGCATTATGGGTAAAAAACGAGTTGGACCGCCATACATAGGGACCCTGGGTGCTCCGTACTGATAACGCGAGGTTATATGAATCGGTCCATTCATTCATCGCCGTGACGCATCCGATCGCCGTGGCCCTGACATTAAGACCGCCGGTCGTTAATGAGTACATGCTGTCATTCATGGTTATGATGCCCCTCGTGGCGGCACCATGCTGATATGAAGTATTTATTCCAGACGAAGGCTGGTTGTTATACGGTTCGCCGCTGGCCCCGGAGGTAGCCCGGGTCAGAAAACCAAAATGGTAGCCCGCCGCTATCGTGTAGAGAAGGTGGTCAAACATCGAAACCTTATACGATGCCGAGCTCCGCTCCTGTCCGAACGCGTTATAGTCGACCATGCGCTTCAGGGACGGTTCCAGCGCATTTTCGCTCTGCGAATAGTCTATGCCTATTTCCTTAAGCTGATAGAGCGCATCGCCCAGCGCCTCTATCGGGGACCTTTTATTCGTCGGATCATGGAATATCCTTACCGTGTCATCATTCGTGCTGCTGTCATCATCGCGGATAAATAGTTTTGCGAGGGTCGGCATCATGTCACGCAGCGCTTCCTTCAATGATGCATTCACATAGGGATTCGATGCGTTATGGTAATCGCTGCTGGTGTTATAGGTATTGGTGCTGAACTCGACCGGCGCGAAATAATCCTCCAGGTTGATAATCGCTGTTTTAACGGCATCATAGCTTCCGCTGGAATTCAGGAGTGCCGGGAGATCGGTCTCCATCATGGCATCGATGGCATCCCGTGCCGTCTCATCGGTAGCCGCCACCTGGTTGAGTCCGTAGAGGAGCATCACAAGGCCCTTCGCCGCGTTCCCGAGGTCGGTGTTCCTGGTGTAGTCGCCGGTGAGGACCAGGTCCCGGCTCGCCGGGGGCACGTTGCTGCTGTTGACCCAGATCGGGTAATCGCAGCTCATGGTCATCTTGCCCAGGAGTTTGGCCAGTTTGGAAATGTCATAATCTATCTTGATGCGCGTTGCCCGGTCGTTCCAATTATTCGAAGTCGCCCCCACGAGATTATCGGTGAGACACCGGTCGTTGGAAGTCAATTCAATGGAATTGCCGGAGCCGTCAAACAGCGTCACCTTCATGCCGATCGGGATTTTCAGTGATGACACATCTGCCGATGCAATGCCGGCAGAGGGGAGGGTGTAGTCACCCACCGCCAGGTCCACGGCATACCCGGAGGTGTCATACATGCAGTGCTGATAAACCCTCACCTTCATCATATTCCCCATATCCTCTTCTATCTCGGCAGGGTCCTTTTCATTGACCATGTAATCCACCACACGGCCGGCCATGGCCAGAACATCACTGCTCAATTCCGTGTTGTCGACGACCTGGTCAAGGGCGCTGTAGAACTGCGCCAGCCGGTCAATGGAACCGTCCGTGCCGTCATAGAAGCCCTTGTCCGCCTTGCCGGCATCCTTGTAATGATAATCAGCGGTATCCATCATGATATTCAGCAGCCCGTGAAGCTCCCCTATCATGGGGACCAGGAAGGGCGCCTGGACCAGGCCGGCGGCGTCCCTTAAAAATTGAGGTATTTCAAAACCGTTGGTGAGCATATCCCCCAAGCTGTCATTGAGTTTCTGGGAGTCCAGTGAGTCAATGGCGCTGTTGAGGGCGGGAAATCCTTCGAAAAGCTTGAGGAGGTTATATTGCGGCTCCTGGTCATTTTTTTGAAAGGAGCCAAGCTGGTCTTGGGAGCAGCCAGTATATATCGCCAGTAGTAATATTACGCTTAATACATTAAATATGAATTTCTTCATCAGCGTATCTACCTCCTCAAGTTAACCTTGTAGTTGATTCAATACTTTACATAACTATAAAAAACCGTCCGGCCGGTATTTTTATAGTTATGTAAAAAAAAAGTAGAGTTTAAAAATCCACAAATTATGACAACCAGAATAATATACTATAAAAAATCAATCCAAACAAGAAATTGTTAAAAATTGAATAAAATATTTAATTAGTAATATACACAATATATATTCTACGTCTAGCCAAAATCAGATTAATCAAAAAATGGCCTGAAAAAATAATAATATCTGGAACCTTGCTGTTACACCGGGGACAGAGAAAATAGCTAATAAGAAACCTGTGAGGGCGCTTACTTAGCCTTGCTCTCCCTTGTAGCTATTGATGCCTTGATAAATTCCCTGAAAAGCGGATGGGGATGAATAGGCTTGGATTTGAATTCAGGATGAAACTGTGTCCCGATAAACCAGGGATGTCCCGGCAATTCTATTATTTCCACCAGGTTTGCGGGTGTATGGATGCCTCCGAAGACCATACCGCATTTCTCGAAGGTCTCACGGAACCGGTTGGTGAACTCATACCGGTGGCGGTGGCGCTCCATGACCGTTTCTTTCCCGTAAATCTCCCTGGCCTTGCTCCCTTCCTTCAGCGTGCACTGGTACGCCCCGAGGCGCATGGTGCCGCCCATGCCGAGGACGATCTCCTGGTCCTCCAGAAGGGATATGATCGGATGCGGGGTCGCGGGATCGAATTCCTTTGAATTGGCGCCGGCAAGACCGCAGACATTGCGGGCGAATTCAATGGCGGCGCACTGCATGCCCAGGCAGATGCCGAAGAAGGGGACATTGTTTTTCCGCGCGAAGGAAATGGCCATGATCTTCCCTTCGATGCCGCGGTCGCCGAAGCCGCCCGGCACCAGGATACCGTCGACGCTGCCAAGCAGGTCGTTAATACCTTCCGGCGACTTTTCCAGGTCCTCCGAATCGACGCGGACGATGTCCAGGCGGGCTCTGTTGGCCACGGCTCCGTGCAGAATCGCCTCGTAGATCGACCGGTAGGAGTCCTGGAGCGCAATGTACTTGCCCACCACGGCGATCCTTACGTCCTTTTCCGGATTTTTCAGGGACTTGCGGAAGCTGTCCCATGCAGGGATCTTCAGCGGCTTCGCGTCCATCTTGAAGTTCTCCAGCACAATGCTGTCATATTCCTGGTCATGGAACATGTACGGTATTTCGTAGAGGGAGCCGGGGACATCGATGGCGGATATTACATTCCGCTCCGAAACGTTGCAGAACAGGGCTATCTTGCTTTTCAGGTCGGTGGTCAGCGGGTTGGCGGAGCGGCAGAGGAGTATGTCCGGGATTATCCCCAGCTCCATCAACTCCTTCACGGAATGCTGCGTCGGCTTGGTCTTCTGTTCGCCGGCGGCGGAGAGCGTGGGCACCAGGGTCAGGTGCACGTTGAGGACGCGGTTGGAGCCGAGCTCCTGGCGAATCTGGCGGACAGCCTCGAGGAAGGGGATCGACTCGATGTCCCCCACGGTCCCGCCGATTTCGACCATGACGAAATCCAGGTCATAGCTCGCCGCGACGTTGTAAATGCGGCTCTTGATCTCGTCGGTGATGTGGGGTATCACCTGGACGGTCCGTCCCAGGTAATCGCCCCGACGCTCCCGCTGGATTACCGTGTTGTATATCTGTCCCGTTGATACCGAGTTCTTCCTGGTATACTCCGCGCTGGTGAACCGCTCGTAGTAGCCCAGGTCAAGGTCGGTCTCTGCACCGTCCTCGGTGACATACACCTCGCCGTGCTGGAAGGGGCTCATGGTCCCGGGATCGATATTAATGTAGGGGTCCATCTTGATGATCGAGACCTTGTATCCATGGCCTTCAAGGAGCATCCCCAGCGAGGCTATGGAAATGCCCTTACCCAGGGATGAGCATACGCCCCCAGTAACGATAATGAATTTTGTATTTATATTCATAGGACACCAGTCTTACGTGTAATCATCGGGACAGCTTCCGGCCGCGTCGTGCACTTCCTCGACATCACGGGACGTATCGGCACAGGACGCCATCCCCTGCGGGTATGATGTAATCATCCAAATGAATAATATGACATAACGCAATATCTATTGTAAACTTAAAAACATGTCTTTATATTACATGGATGTTAATTTTTTATAGCAGGGCGCAATCCGGTGACGCAAACAAAATGGATAAGGCGCCTGCCGTAAAAATTTTTCATCAAGGGTATTATGAGTATATAATATGCCATCGACCTAAATAATTACACAAATCATGGAATATTAGCATAAAAATTTAATGCGCCCCCCGATAAAACATGACTTGACATTATACTGACAATTGAATTTATTATAAGTGACGCCTAATGGGAAATTCCCGGGGATCCTTCAGTACCAGGAGGCTTCCGAAGGGGATAATAATCACATAATCATTTTCAGAGGATACCATGGTAGAAAAGCGAAGATTTCCCCGTTACCAGTGCAAACTGAAAACAAAATTCAATTACTATGAGGGAAATCCCGACGAAATTGATTATGAAATAATGGTCCCCGGCAAGGACAAGGGTGTTATCTGCGACATCAGCCAGGGCGGCGCTCTCCTCATAACCTCGGCCCGGGTCGCCCCGGGGGTCCCCACCCTTCTTAACTTCAAGACCAGGAAGCAGAAACTGGCGGTACACGGCCGCATCGTCAGGACCGGTCTCCTGAAAAACAACCCCACCGAGGTGGCCCAGAAGATGTCCAAATTCGCCTCCTTCGGCGACGCTTATATCGCGGTCGAATTCAAGGAGCCCATTGAATTAACCGGCGACGAACTGTGATCCGACATGAAAAACGTCATCATACGCATCAACGACATCTCGGACATCGACACATCAAAAATATCGGTTTATGACCTCAACAACCGCTACGTGGATTCCCATGGCGTCATGTACGGCCTCAGGTACAACAAGGCCCTCAGGAAGATCGAAGTCATAAAAATAGTCAGGACCCACGAAAAGAACGCGGCGAGCTTCCAGCAGAAAATCATCCAGAAGAAAAGGGGCGCATGGGAAACGGCCGCCGGCGCCGAAGAAGCCCTGGCCTCCCATTTTGACGACAATGAAGAAGACACCGCGGATTTCTTCAACCCGGAAGGCTTTATCGAAAAGACGATGGAGCTGACCCGCACCCACAAGGAGCGGCTCAAGGGGATCATGATGAACATCCGCAACTCCAACATTATCTCTAAGGAGAACAAGACGGAAAACTCGCAGATGGAGGACATGTTCAGGAACATCGACATTGACTGTCTCCAGACCCTCGACAACCTCACCAATTACCAGAAGGAGCTGATCAACTATCCGCGGTCGCTTACCTATTACCAGGCCAAGATGGACGACAAGGCCCGGGAGATAATCGAGACCCTGGCGAGCAGCAACAGGAAGGTGATGCGGTTTATATACCTTGCCGAGATGCTTGACAACTTCCGCGTCCTCTACAGGAATATTGACAGGATCATGAAGGGCCTGAAAACGTTCCTGGAGGAAAAAAATCCGGACGACATCAGGTGGGTCAACGCCCATGAAAAGCAGTCCTTCAAGGACGGCATGGTGTCAATCAATACCACCATTCAGGAGATTGAGGACCTTCTGGACAATCTCAAGAAACTGGAAGAATACACCTACAACATGGACCATTATTAATAATGCCGCTTTCGCGGCATTTCCTTCACACTTTCCTTTTGTCACCAAAAGAAAAGTGCCCGCCTGCTGTTTCGGCCTTCGGCTCCTGCGCTTCTCGCCAGACGCGGGGGCTGCGGAACCCGCCTGCCTTCGGCAGACCCAACGCCGCACTTTTCCCGACAACCATGTCGGGGTGCGGCACTAGGGCCTCCTGCCCTTAGCATTCACTCACCCTTTTTCCGCGTCTGCCTGCGATGCTCGGCGAAACAGAGGGGCGGGTTTTACTCCTAACGGATACTCATAATCTTGCCAGCAACAAGGTTGCCGAAGGTATAAAAGTTTATATTAGACTTGTTGCATAACTGCTTAAAACTAATATATTCTGCTCCGCCGCCTTCGGCGGCGGAGGCAAAATTAAATAATTATTAAGTTTTGCAACAAGTCTATTTATTATCAGCGCGTCCGTGCCCGGCTTTTTTTGGGGATATTTTTTCAAGGGAGTCGCCGGGCACGAGGCCAGGCGGCGCGAGGATGCCACAGGATGTGGCTTCCGGAGCGAAAGCCATCAGGAACTTCTTACATTCTTAAGAAATTAAGAAACTAGCAACGAGTATAAAGCTCATTATAAAGTGAGCCCCACAAACATCCTCCCGAAGGGCGGATACCTATCGGGGTGGTGTCTGAGGCGAGTCATACGTAGCGGGCGAGCCGAGTTCACCCTGAAGCCCGTCGAGGGAGCGAGCAGGATGCGAGCCTGCAGGCGCGTCCAGGATGGACAAAAAACGCCTGTCTCCTGAGCGACCGGGGAAGTGGGGAGCACGAGGGGCTAAGGGCGCGCAGCCCTTTGCCCCTCGTAAACACGCCCGACCCGCACCGGGTAACACCCACACCCTGCAAGGGTGATAACGAAAAAAATTCCTTGCATTATAACCTCATTGGAAAAAATGTAGCACTGAAGTTGCGCGGGGTTTAGATCCCGCGTCGAATGAAATGATCCTTAAACCCTTATGCGACATATTCAGGCAATCCGACGAATTCGCCGGGTTGCGCACAGCACTGGAGGAACGGGGCCGCGGCGCAGACGGCGGCGCTCTCCTGGTCGAGGGCATATCACCCGCTTCGTTCCCCCTCATAGCAGCGGCGGTCTTCCACGAAACACCGCGGCAGGTGGTCGTGGTGGCCGAAAACTACCAGAAGATGCATGAGGCGCACCTTGACCTGAGCGCCATGGTCGACGAGGGCTCCCTCTTCCTCTTCCCGCCCTGGGAGACCCTTCCCTACGAATTCGTTTCGCCCCCGGAAACGACCGAGCGGGAGCGGATCACCGCCCTCTACCGTCTCATCAGGGGCGAACCCGCCCTGGTGGTGACCACGGTGGAGTCCCTCATGCGGAAGATACCGCACCGCGAATTCTTCGAAAAAAAGGGGGTCACCCTCGAGGCTGGTTCGGATTATCCCTTCGACGACATCGTGAAAATGCTTGCCGTGTACGGATACTCGCGGGAAAAGCGGGTCGAGTCCTTCGGCCATTTCGCCGTCAAGGGCGGCATCATCGACATATTCCCCCCGTCCCATGAAACGCCCCTGCGCCTCGATTTCTTCGGCGACACCCTGGAGTCGATCCGTGAATTCGACCTGTTGAGCCAGATCTCGAGCCAGGAGCACCGGGCAGTCACCATATACCCCCGGAAAGAACTGGTCCTCTTCGAGGGAGAGCGGGGAAAGCTCTTCAATGCGCTGGAAAAGGCCCGCGATGACGGCCTGGACCTGCCTGAGCAGATCCTTGCCCAGCTGAAGGACGGTGAGCTGACCGATGCCAGCGGCATGGAGGACATTTTCCCCATCGCCATCCCGGCGGACACGCTCTGTTCCTATCTCCGGGACGACGCCCTTGTCATCTACCTGGAACCGGCGGAGCTCACCGTCAGGAAAAACCATATCGAAAAGACATTCGCCGACCTGTACGCGAAAAAGCACGCGGCGACCCTCTGCCTGCCGCCGGACGTCCTGATCGACCCGGACGCGCTGGACAGGGGACGCGGGAAATCGATCTCCCTCCAGGCTTTCACCGTTTCGCAGCATTCCCTGAAATGGCAGCTCAGGAGCATACCCAATTTTCACGGCAGGATCAAGCAGGTGCGCGAGGAGATCGCCGCCAGGATCGAACAGGGCTGGCGGGTCGTCGTCACCACCGGCTTCGAGGGCCAGGCGCGGCGCCTCTTCGACCTCCTCGCGGAATTCAGGCCCGACAGCAGGTTCGAGGAATTCACGGACTCAGACCTGAACATCCTCATCTCGCCCCTCAAGGAAGGTGTCGAGATCGCGGCGTGCAGGCTCCTGGTCATAACGGACCACGAGATCTTCGGCAAGAGCTACCGGAAAAAGCGCGAATTCAAGAAAAAGACCTCCCGGCCCATCGATTCGTTCCTGGACCTGAAGCCGGGTGACCACATCGTACACATCAACCACGGCATCGGCATTTTCCGGAAGATCGAACGGATGGCGGCCGGCGGCGTGGAGCGGGACTTCCTCCTCATCGAGTACGCCGAGGGCGACAGGCTCTACGTGTCCCTGGACCAGATCACCATGGTCCAGAAATACATCGGCGTCGAAGGGCGCGAGCCGCGGATCGACAGCCTGGGTAAAAAATCGGCCTGGAACCGCATCAAGGAGCGGGTGCAGAAATCGGTAGAGGAAGTGGCGGCGGAGCTGATCAAAATATATTCGGCGCGCCGGGCCCTGAAGGGCTTCCAGTTCCCGCCGGACACCCTCTGGCAGGAGGAGTTCGAGTCCCAGTTCGATTACGAGGAGACGCCTGACCAGATCACGGCCATCGAGGACGTGAAGGACGACATGGAGAACCCCCGCCCCATGGACCGCCTCATCTGCGGCGACGTGGGCTTCGGCAAGACCGAGGTGGCCATCAGGGCCGCCTTCAAGGCCGTCATGGCAGGCCGCCAGGTGGCGGTGCTGGTCCCCACCACGGTCCTGGCGATGCAGCATTTCACCACGTTCAAAAAACGCTTCTCCGGCTACCCCATCGAAATAGACATGATCTCCCGCTTTCGAACGCCCGGGGAGGTCAACAGGATCAAGGCGCAGCTCAAGGAGGGGAAGATCGACATCGTCATAGGCACCCACGCCATGCTGGCAAAGGACATGGTCATCAAGAACCTGGGGCTCCTGGTGATCGACGAGGAACAGCGCTTCGGCGTGCGCCACAAGGAGCAGCTTAAGAAGTTCCGGACGCTGGTGGACGTGATGACCCTTTCCGCCACCCCGATCCCCCGCACCATGCACATGGCCATGGCGGGCATCCGGGACCTGTCGATCATCCTCACCCCGCCGGAAAACCGGCAGTCCATCGAGACCTATGTCATGGAGGACAACCCGGACATTCTCCGCATGGCGATCATGAACGAGATAGAGCGCGGCGGCCAGGTCTTCTACGTGCACAACCGGGTGCAGACCATCGAGGCCCACGCGGTCATGCTGCGCGAGCTGGTCCCCGAGGCGACCTGCGCCGTGGCCCACGGCCAGATGCACGAGCACGAGCTCGAGGACGTGATGATAGACTTCCTGAACCACCGGTTCGACGTCCTGGTGAGCACCTCGATCATCGAGTCGGGGCTGGACATGCCCAACGTGAACACCATCATCATCAACCGCGCCGACGCCTTCGGCCTTTCCCAGCTCTACCAGCTGAAGGGCCGGGTGGGACGCTCAACCCGGAAGGCCTACGCCTACCTCTTTTACCCGAAGCACCGCCCCCTCACGGAGGAGGCGATGAAGCGCCTCCGCGTCATTTCGGAATACTCGGAGCTGGGAAGCGGGTTCAAGATCGCGATGAAGGACCTGGAGATCAGGGGCGCCGGCAACATCCTGGGCCTGGAGCAGTCGGGCAATATCTTCGAGGTCGGCTTCGAGCTCTATCTCCAGATGCTCGAGGACGCGGTCCAGCATCTCAAGGGCGAGCCCCCCTCCTCCCAGTTCCGGACGCCGATCTTCCTGAAGACCGATTTCTTCATACCGGACTCGTACATCGGCGACGAGAAGCAGAAGATAGAGTTCTACAAGCGCTTCGAGTCGTGCGATTCCGCGGAAGAGGTCGAGCAGGTCGAAAAGGAGATGGTCGACCGTTTCGGCCCCTACCCGGAAGAGGTGAAAACGCTTATCGAGATCGAGCAGATACGGGCCATGGCCTCCCTCCTGGCCATAGACGAGATCATGGAGGACTCACGCTCCATCAGGATCAAGATATCCGGCGCCGCCAGGGTCGACGTGAAGAAAATCGTAACCCTCATGGCCGCCGACCGGCGCCTTTCCATCGACCAGGTCGACCGGGAAACCCTTGTCTTCGTTCCCGGGTCGATGAAAGCGGAAAAAAAGGTTCCGGAGCTTAAAAAATTGTTGCAACAATTGGCTTGACGGGTAACTTCTGCAATCTGTAGAATGTCAAAACAACTATGGCTCCCTGTTTCTCAGCGGGCCTCATTCCCAAATTACTATCATTCATAAGGAAAAGATAATGAAAAAGAGTACATGGGCCTTACTGATCATGCTTTTTATCGCCGTCACGCTGGTTTCCGGATGCAAGAAAGAAGGCGATGAGGTAATGGTAAAAATCGGCGGCGAGAAAATAACCCTCGACCAGTTCAACAATTATTACTATATGTTCGCCAAGATGATGCTGAACATGGACAAGAAGGAAGTGGACAAGATGGCGGCAAATCCCGAGATCGAGAACCATCCCACCCTCAACCTGCTCAACAAGAAAAAATTCATGGATTTCCTGATCAGCAGGAAGCTCCTTTCCAACAAGGCGTTCAGCGACGAGTCCATGAACAAAAAAGACCTGGAAACCATCCGGGAGCTCGCCGAGCTGCAGTTCGTGTCCTCCTACTATCTGAGCCAGAAGCTCAAGGATGACATCAAGGTGACCGACGAGGAAAAAAACAATTTCTACAACAGAAACAAGGAGCGCCTCAAGGGCGTGCCGGTAAACGAAGAGGTGGACAACTGGATCAAGCAGCAGGTCTTCATGGAAAAGCTTGAGATCAAATCCAACGAGTTCATCCTCGAACTTCTCGGCGAGGCCGGGGTAAACAAGGAAGGCTTCAAGAAGTACCTGGCAAAGATCGAGAAGGGCACTGACAAGAAGGAAGAGCCCAAAGAAGAAAAGAAAGCGGACAAGAAAGCAGAAAAGAAATAGATATCGCCCGGGGACTATTTCACAGGGCAGACCGGATCACTCGCATTGCCCCGCTTTAAGCGGGGCAATGCTATGTTAACGCGCCAGCGGGGTTTTTCCGGCAGGTCATGAATATTGCGCAGGATTGTATTGGTTGTTGACAAAATAGCCGCCCTATATTTAATTTGTTTCATATTTACAGCGTTTTTTATCCATAACATGAAACAAAAAACCGGGTTTATCTTCTAATAGTCTTATACAAGCAGGAACCGTAACGATGTTAAAAAAAGCAGCAGTGATAAGCATACTCTCCGCCCTCATAACTTTATCGGGCGGCTGTTCAAAGGAAGAAGACAAATCCATCGTGCCCGGATACTGGTCCCCCGGCGAGTTTCGCCCGAAGGGAGTGGCGGGGCAAAAAGCATATAATTTCGCGGATTTATCTGTTGTGGGATCAGGAACAGGTCCACTTGCATATTCCTGCTCATCGAACGTTACTGCTAGGTGGCCCGATCAGTGGACCGACACAGAACATTGTAAGCCTGACCCATTGAATCCATTAGCGCCGTGCAATCAAAATGGCGACGGTCAATGCAGGGTTATTTACGCTACCTGGCCGACAGGCACATCATACACTAATAGCTTCCTCCTTTCCGGTTTTGCCCTGGATGACAGCCACAACCTAAGCTTCACAAACAAAACGCTACATATTATCATGAAGGTTATAGATGCCGTCACCGAATGGAAGATATACCTGATTCTTGACGGGGTGGAATACAGGGGTACGGTACCAAGAAGTGATGTTACAGTTTTAGAAGAAGACACTAGACTTTATACTGAGCCGGCCTGCAGTACGACCTCAACACCTCCCTGCTCAAAAGCATACGATGCATCCAGTGAAACGCTCAAAACAAAGAGACTTACCTTCAACACAGTGGTAACACTCAGCACCTGTACCGCCACAACGATCACGCCCTGTACTGTCAAAACCGTAAATATTCATGTCGGTGATTACATAGTGGGCCAGATGTACGGTCTCTGATAAAGGCCCGGCGCGCCTCACCGTCCCGCTGGCCGCGCCGGTAATCAATCGTTGAATGTCCTGATATACTCGATTATTCCCTTGACGTTGCGCTCCATGGCGGCGGCGCCGATCTTCTTCGCCTCGTTGGGCATGCCGTACACGACGCAGGACGCCTCGTCCTGTGAAATCGTAACGGCCCCCGCCTGCTTCATCTCCAGGAGCCCCGCCGCCCCGTCGTTGCCCATGCCGGTGCATATGATACCGAGGGCCGACGTGCCCGCCACGTGACTTACCGAGCGGAAGAGCACGTCCACCGACGGCTTGTGCCGATTCACCGGCGGGCCGTCATTGATTTCCACCCAGTACCCGTTGGCGTCGGCGCGCAGGAGCATGTGCCTGCCGCCGGGGGCGATCAGCGCCATGCCCTTGTAAAGGCGGTCCTTGTCCTTTGCCTCCCGCACCGTGATCGCGCATTTTTCGTTTACCCTGTTGGCGAAGGCCTCGGTGAACTTCTCGGGCATGTGCTGGGTGATGACAATGCCCGGGAGATTGTCGGGAAGGTTTACCAGGATCTCGTCTATCACCTCGGTCCCGCCCGTGGAGGCGCCGATCGCTATTACCTTTTCGCTCCGCGCCTTTATCTGGCCCGGGTCCTTCTTTGAGAGGATAACGTCCGCGGTGTATTTCTTGTCGACAACGATGGTCGGCGCGGGCCTGTTGCTGTCGGGGAGTATCTTTACCGGCAAGCCCCTTTTCACGTTCGACTTGCTGGCCATGATGATTTTTTCAATCAGGGCTTCGGCGAATTCCTTCATGCCGGCGCTGTCCTGTATCGAGGGCTTCAGGATAAAATCGACGGCCCCGTTCTCCAGCGCCTGGAGCGTGACCTTGGCGCCGCTGTCGGTAAAGGAGCTGACCATGATGACCGGCATGGGCGACGCGATCATCAGCTTTTTCAAAAACGTGATGCCGTCCATGCGGGGCATCTCGATGTCCAGCGTCAGCACGTCGGGCCGAAGCTTGTTGATCTTGTCCGCCGCGATGTACGGGTCGAGCGCGGTTCCCACCACCTCTATCCGGGACGACCGCGACAGGGATTCAGTGAGGAACTTCCGCATTACCGCCGAATCATCGACAATCATGACCTTGATCTTATTCATACCTGAAGTTCCTCCTGGCGTATTCCTCTTCCTGCCGCTCGATTTCCTCGATTATGCTCTTCCGCGTCGACTTCTTCAGGTATACTTTGCCGCTCTTCACGTCGAGGAGAAGCTTCCTGGTAAAAATGCCCCCCACGTCATTTTCGGCAATGGGTATGTCCTCCATTTCCATCATGAGCTTCGCAAGGCGGACGTTGTCGTCGGATATCGATGTCGAAGAAGGCTTGATGCTGTCCAAGACATGCCCGCCGCCGAATATTTTTGCAATGATATTTTCCTTTTTGCTGCCGGATTTATACATGGCTGATAGCAGCTTGTTTATGGCGGTTATGCCGTATTTCGCCTTTTTATCGGAAAAAATATCGCGGGCCGTGATCCTTCCCGGGAGCATGAAGTGGTTCATGCCCGCCACGCCCATCTCCCCGTCGATAAGGCAGACCGCCACGCATGAACCAAGGAGCGTGCCGATGAGCTCGTTTTCTCCGGAAACGTAATACTCGCCGGGATGAATGATCTTGATATCCTTCCCGAATTTCGTGTTATTCCGTATGTACATGTGCGTCACTGCCTCTTACCGGAAACCGGTCCCGCCCCTTGCAGCTGCATGATTGACTTCCGGTAAATAGTATGGCCGAGCAGCGTAAACCTGTTGGAAACGCTGGTCAGGTTTTCAGAATGCCCTATGAACAGGTACCCGTCATCGTCAAGGTACCGGTAAAACTTCTCGAACAGGTCCCTTTGTGTCGGACGGTCGAAGTAGATTATCACATTTCTGCAGAAAATAATGTCAAATTTCCCCTTCATCGGGTAGGCGTCGTCAAGGAGGTTAAGGCGCCTGAACACTATCATGTTCCTGATTTCATCCTTTACCTTGAAGAATCCCTCGTTATCACCCTTGCCTCGCATGAAATATTTTTTCAGCACGGGCACATCGATCTCCTTGATCTGTTCGAAGGAATAGACGCCGTTATAGGCCTTTTCCAGGACGTTGGTGTCGATGTCTGTGGCGAGTATCTTAATCTCGGGATACTTCCCCCCGGCGTAATACTCCCGCAGGGTAATGGCGATGGAATAGGCCTCCTCGCCGGTGGAGCAGCCGGCGCTCCATATCTTGATCGCCTTCTTCCCCCTGCCCTCGAACTCCGGGAGGCAGGAGTCCTTAATGAATTCAAAATGCCTGCCCTCCCTGAAGAACTCCGTCTTGTTCGTGGTAATGGCGTTGATAAACTCGATCTTTTCTTCGCCGTAGTTTTCGATCAGGTACTCGTAGTAATCGCGGTAAGACGGTATGCCGAGAAACCGGAGGCGCTTGGAAAGGCGCGCCTGGATGAGGGCTTTTTTCAGGTCGGTAAGCTTTATCCCCGCTTCCCGGTAGATAAGCTCCTTAAACTTTATGAATACATCATCATCAAATTCTATAAAATTCATCGCACCCCGACGGTTATCACTCAAAGAGGATGACGCGCCCAGTCTGTTTTTTGCTCCTGAATTCACTGTCGATATACTCCTTCTCCATTTTCATGAATTCCGAAGAGTCTTCGTTGTTTTTCAGGATCTGCCGGTACACCGTCCCGTTGCGGGGCTCGAAATAGAGTTTCCTTCTGAACTCGCCGCCCAGGTCGCTCCGTTCGACATGTATCTTCTCAAGGGTGAAGTACTCATGTATGAAGCGTATGTTGGAATCCGCGATGGCGCCGCTGTTGTTGATGCCGGTATTGGAATAACCCGCGCCGAAAATCTTCGCCCTGATGAAATGCCTGTCGCCGCCAAGCTTGACGAGCTCGCCCATCAGGTACTCCATGCTGAGGACGCCGCGGCGGGCGATCTCATCCGTCACGATTCCCTCCGTGCCCATGGTCCCCGGGACGACGAACAGCACCATGCCGCCGATCTTCCTCGGCAGGTCGTAGATGCACACCGCGACGCAGGTCCCCACCACGGTGCCCATCATGCAGTCGTCTTTTGTCGCGAAATAGTCTCCCGGATAGAGGATGTAAAGGTCTTTATTGAACTTGTTGCTTTCACTTTTTATCATAATCGGCATATATCAATGGATCGGTCTATTCCCCATCATGGTCCTCGTTGATGATCTCAAATTCAGCCGTCGTCAGTATCCTGTCGACATCGAGGATTATCACCAGGGTATCATCCTTCTGGCCGATACCCTGCATGTATTCGGTGTTGATCTTCGCGCTGAAGGAGGGCGTCTCCTGTATGCTGTGCACGGGGATGCTCAACACGTCCGAGACCGAATCGACGATCATGCCCACCAGGCGGTCCTTCACCTCGACAATGATTATAACGGTAAAGCTGTTGTACTCCGCCTGCTCCATTTCAAATTTCAGGCGAAGGTCAATGACCGGGACGACGGCCCCCCGCAGGTCGATGACTCCCTTCATGAAGGGGAGCGAGTTTGGCATGGCCGTGATCTTTGTCATGCCGATGATCTCCTGGACCTTCATGACCGGAACCCCGTAAATCTCGTTCTTAATGAAAAAGGTCACATACTGTTCGTCTTCGCCGGCCTGCCCCAGGTCCCTGGCTTCGACTGGTTCTGTTGTATTCATGTCCGTCTCCTACCTGATAAATCGCTGGACGACCCCCAGCAGTTCGGCCGGCTGGAAGGGCTTCACGATCCATCCCGAAGCGCCGGCATCCTTACCTTCCTGGATTTTATGCTCCTCGGACTCCGTCGTGAGAACGATAAGCGGGGTGAACTTGTCGTCTTTCCTGAAGTTCTTGATGAACGTGATCCCGTCCATCTGCGGCATGTTGACATCAATAATTCCCATCGCTATGGCGTCGCCCTTTTCCGTGAGCGCCTTTATCTTCTTGAGCGCTTCCGCCCCGTTCTCCGCCTGTTCCACGGGGATCCCCGTCGCCTTCAAGGCGAATTCAACGCTTACCCGTATGGTCGGAGAATCATCAACAACCATGATATACTTGCCCATCGAATCCTCCAGTAGTGTATACTATATTTTGATCCCGCAAATTTGCATCTGGTATTTTACAAAGCGGGGTACGGACTTCAGCTTTATGGTCTTTCCCGCCGCCCTGGCGGCGCGGCCCGACGCTATGATAAGCTGGGCGACGGAACAATCGATCCGTTCCACGCCGCTGAAATCTATCAGCACCTCGTCGTTTGACCGCAATTCATCGATAATCGCCGCGTGGAACTCTTTTATCTTTTTTACGCCGATGTCGGAATCAAGCTTGATCATATGACGCTCCTTACCGTGCAGAATTGATGTCCATTATGTCTTCCACGAGGCCGTGAATGTCGACGATAAGGGCCACCTTGCCGTCTCCCAGTATCGCGGCGCCCGATATCGAACGGCTCCGGGTAATGTAATTATCAAGGCTCTTGATGACTATCTGCTGCTGTCCCAGGAGGTCGTCCACCAAGAGACCGATGCGGGTGTTCGCCGATTCAACGACAATGACCAGGCCTTCCCACGGGTTCTTGTGCCGCGCGTCGATCTCGAACAGGTCGTAGAGCCGCGCCAGCGAGACGAACTCGCCCCGGAAGGATATCATCTCTCCCTTGCCCTCGACGGTTTTCACGTCCTCCTGTTTCGGCTGCATCGATTCCACTATGGAGAGCAGCGGTATGATGTATATGTTCCTGCCGATGCTCACCAGCATGCCGTCGATGATGGCCAGGGTGAGGGGCAGCTTGATGCGGATGGTGGTCCCTTTGCCTTCCTCCGATTTCAGCTCCACGGTGCCGCGCAGTTCCTCGATATTGGTCTTGACGACGTCCATGCCGACGCCGCGGCCCGAGAGATCGTCCACCCGGTCAGCGGTGGAAAAGCCCGGATGGAAGAGATATGACAGGAGCCTTTCCCTGGAGGCCTCCTCGTCTTCCTTCAGCAATCCCCTTTCAACGGCGCGGCTGCGGACCTTGGCCAGGTTCACGCCCCTGCCGTCGTCGAGAACCTCGATGAAAACATTGCCTTCCTGGTGATACGCCCGCAGGGTCACCAGGCCGGCTGCCGCCTTGCCGGCGGCCTCGCGCTCCTCCGGGACCTCGATGCCGTGGTCGATGGCGTTGCGGATCATGTGCTTGAGGGGATCGCTTATCTTTTCTATGACCGTCTTGTCCAGCTCGGTATCGCCGCCCTCGATGACCAGCTTGATGTCTTTGCCGCGCTCATGGGCGCTGTCGCGCACGAAGCGGCGGAACTGCTCGAAGGAGGGACCGATGGGGATCATCCTGATCGACATGATCTGCTCCTGGAATTCGCGGGTTATGCGGTCAAGGCCGTACAGGGCGTTCTTGAGCTGAAAGCCTGTGTCCTTGTCGTCGTCAAGCTCGTCGGCGATCCTGTTCAGGGACGACTGGCCGATGACGATCTCGCCGAGAAGGTTCAGGATGTTGTCCAGACGGTTCGTATCGACCCGCACCGTGTTTAGCTCGATCTTCTTTTTCAGCTTTTCCTGCTCTTCGAGGGCGTCCTTGACGTCCTTTTCCGAGGCAAGGCCCTTTTTCACGATAATATCGCCTATTTTCGTTTTGTGCGAATCATGGTACTTCAGAACGGCGTCAAGCTCGGCCTCGCTGATGATGCCCTTCTCCAGCAGTATCTCCCCGATGCGTTTTTCCTGGGGAAGCTCCCTGCCACGGCCCGAGAAGCTGGCGGTCACGTCCTCGATGGTGATGCTGTTGCGGTCCCTCACGAACATGAAAACATCATTGATTTTATCGACCGGTTCAAGGGTCTTGATTATCAGGTCCCACGAGAGGTAACAGCGCTCGGGGTTCATCGCGTCAAGGGCCGGCAGTTGTTCCCGGTCGACGTTCTTGGTGAGAAGGGTCCCTACGGTGAGAAGGTCCTCGATGATCATGAGGGGATCGATGCCGGTCTCGAACACGTCATCCGCGAATCGGGCCTTGATCCTGAAATAGTTGTACACGCCCGCCTTCGGCTTCGCCCTCCCGGTTTCTTCCTCTTCTCCGGCCTCGACCGCTTTTTCCTCGCCGGTATATTCGAGAATCCGCTGCTGCAGGGCGTTCATGGCCGACTTCGACTCATCCGTATCCGCTTTTTCGGTGAACAGCTCGTCCCGTATCCAGTCAATGCTGCCGAGGATAAGATCGATCAGGCTGTTATCGACGGCGATATCGCCGGAGCGGACCCGGTCGAGAAGGTTCTCCAGCTTGTGCGAAAAATTATAGATGGAGGTCAATCCCACTATACCCGAACTGCCCTTCAGGGTATGGAAGGAGCGGAAAATCCGGTTTACAATCTCCTGATCACCTTCATTTTCTTCCAGCTGGACCAGGTCGGATTCGAGCTTTTCGATGATCTCCTTGGCCTCGCTGATGAACACTTCTTTAATTGCTGATTCGCTCATTATCGTGCTCCAGTTGATATTTTATGAGCCCACTCCCGGGAACATGCATTATAACGTATACAATGTAACTGATGGACCGATGTTCGTCAATTGGTGATTAACCGAATATCCTGTAGGAAAAACTCCAATATTTCTGTAGGAATCGCTATATTGATTAATGATGGACAAAAATACCCTATCCGTCTACTTGTTCATCAAGTTTTGTAACAGAGAGCCTATGAAGAATCCATACAGACTAAAGTCATGACACCTCGAATGATTGTTCCATACATACTCCTTCTTTCCCTCCTGATGCTTGCCCTTTCATCAAGCGACGCCGCGGCCAGGATATACAAGCGGGTCAACCCCGATGGGTCCATTGATTTTTTCAACAAAAACGAGAGATCAGGAGGCGGGGGTCACCGGCTGAACCGGAACATCTCCAGCAAATTTGACGGGATAATCGAAACGCTATCCCAAAAACACGGGGTGGACCCGAAGCTCATCAAGTGCATCATCCGGGTTGAATCGGACTTCGATCCGGAAGCGGTGTCACCGGCGGGGGCCATGGGGCTGATGCAGTTAATGAAGGAAACCGCCGACTATTACAATCTCGCCAATCCCTTCGATCCTGAAAAGAACATAGACGCGGGCATCAGGCACTTCAAGTCGCTGCAGAACTATTTCAGGAACGATATCCCCCTTGCCCTGGGCGCCTATCACGCGGGCATCGGAAGGGTGAAGAAGAGGATGTCCCTGCCGCCGATCCAGGCGACCATCGACTACGTGAACGCCATCATGTCGCTCTACACGGGGGAAACCGGGAACTACTCCGAGCACGCCGTGAGAAGGCTCTACAAGAGGATTGAAAGGGACGGGACGATAGTTTTATATAGCAGATAGGTGGGGCCACGTGACCCCGCCTACCTGATGTCATTTCACGAACGTATTCCCGCCCCGCAGGTTGATCACACCGTTGTCGTCCAGGGTCCGCATGATCCCCTCGATTCTCTTGCGGCAGTCCTCCACGTCGGAAAGCCGGACAACGCCCATGAGTTCCATGTCCTTGAGAATGTCGGTCGCCCGGTTCTGGCTCATGTTGCGCAGAAATTTGAAGCGCACCTCGTCGCCGGCTCCCTTGAGGGACTTGGCAATCAGGAGGTCGTCGTCGACGGCGTCGATGAGGAGGCGGATCTCCTGGTTGGTGAGGTTCACCACGTTCTCGAAGGTGAATATCTTTTCGGCGATCTGGCTGGAGACGCTGGGCATGGTGACCTCCAGGTCTTCCATGATCTTCTTCTCTTCATCCGCCGGCATGTGCTGCAGTATTCCGATGAGGGTGTCGAGGCCGCCGGCGGTGAGGCCCTGGTTCTTCTTCTGGTATTCCTGGTGTTTCTTCTTGATGGTCTTCACGATCCCCGCCACAGCCTCCGGCATCACCGTGTCCATGCGGGCCATGCGCAGGGCCACCTCCTTGGCCTTGGCGCGATCGAGGGCGCTCATGATGGCGGCCGATTTTTCGGCCGCCAGGAACGACATGGCCACCGCGATCGTCTGGGGGTGCTCGTCTTTCAGGAACGACACCAGCGCCTGGTCGTCGATCTCGCTCAGGTCCGCGAACTCCTTGTCCACGTCTATATTGGTGAACTTGGACAGGATCTGGTCCGCCTTGCCTTCGCCGAAGGTCTTGGTGAGGATCTCCCGGGCCGTGCCCTCCCCTCCCCGAAGGCGGCGCTTCTCCCTGCGGAGGTCGATGAGGAACTCGCCGATCAGCTCTTCCCGCTCCTGGGGAGTGAGACGGTCTATCTTGGCGATCTCCGTGGTTATCTTTTCGATGCTTGCCTCGTCGAGGTGCTTCATGATCTCGGACGCCACCTTGGGGCCCATGGCCACCAGGAGGGCGGCGGCGCGCTCAACGCCGCTCATGTCAAACACGTCTTTCATAGTGACGCCCCAACCTTTTCATTTTCTTTCCCTGACTTCCCGCTCTTCGATGAGGCATCGATGAGCTTCTTCGACTTTCCCAGGGGGTGTATCACCGGGACCGGGCACACGTACACGCACCGGTAGCACTGGATGCACAGATCATAATTGATCCGCGCCAGGAAGTTGTCGACCCTGATGGCCGGTTCTATCGCCGCCGGGTCAACGCCGGGCTTTTGTTCCGACAGCGCCCCGCGGCACGCCTTCTCGCACAGCTTGCAGGCGATGCAGCCGACGCCGCATCCCTTTTTCATGGCCGGCGCCTTTTCCTCGTTCACGCACATCATGTGGATATCGTTTCCCTTCGGGACCAGGTGGATGATGTCCCGCGGGCAGGCCCTGACGCAGAGGCCGCAGCCGGTGCACCGGTCGAACCTGACCACGGGGAGTCCGTTGCCGTCCATGTACATGGCATCAAAGGGGCAGGACCGCACGCAGTCGCCGAAGCCGAGACAGCCGTATTCGCAGACCTTGAAGCCGCCCATGACGCCGTCGGCGGCGGCGCAATTCCGGGGCCCGCCGTATTCAAACCTGGCCGAGGTTTCGGCCCTGCCGCCGCGGCAGCGTACCCGCGCCGTGACGGCCGCCGTTGACCCGGAATAGTCCACGCCCATGATCCCCGCTATCTTCCCCGCCGACTCGGCCCCGCCGACAGGGCAGAGGTCGATGGCGTATTTCTTTTCCACGATGGCGGTGGCGTAGGCCGAGCACCCCGGCATGCCGCAGGCGGCGCAGTTGGCGCCCGGGAGGGCTTCCATGACTTTATCGATGCGGGGGTCCCTGACGACCCTGAGCTTGCGCATGGCGATGGACAGGAAAAGACCGAAAACGGCGGCCAGGCCCGCCACGGTGGCTATGGAATATACGGAAGGAATTATCGTGTCAATCATGGTTTTTCCGTGAAACGGGCCCCACTATCGGGATAAGAGTAATTTATGCTTGAAAAAAATCAATTATTTATTTTCTCATGGGAATAGTAGCGGAAATGGTATTCTGCTGATTGTCAGTTCAGTGAATGGCGACGCCAATAATTACATCAAGATTATATATAAGCACTCCGATCCTTAAAAAGTGAAGCCCGTTAGTGCTGGAGTTACAGGGGAATGCTGAGAAAAAACATCGATACGACCTACCAGACCGAGATCATCACGGCCCTCAAGAACCGGAGCGACCTGGTGTTCCTGACCTATTCGGGGCTCGAGGACACCGAAGAAAAGATAAAGTTCGCCCTGGCCAAGATCCTGGAGCGCTTCCGGAAAGAAGAGCTGTTCACCCCGATCATATCGTGCCTCAAGGAACTGATAGCCAACGCCACCAAGGCCAACGCGAAGACGATCCTCATCAACGAGGGAAAAATCAGGACGGACGACGACCCCGCCAACGTGGTCAAGCAGATCCGGAGGATCCTGAACGACGAAGCGCTTTTAGAATACGGCCTCAAGGCGAAAAAATACAAGCTGTCGACGCGCACCTACCTGAAGGTGCACGGCAACAACCTCATCGTTGAAGTGATCAACAACATCCCTCTGACGGAAAAAGAGCAGAAAAAGATCAGCGAGCGGATAGAAGTATCATCGAAGTACGACAATATCGCGGAATTCTACATGGAAAACCCGGACCCGGAAGCGGAGGGAATGGGGCTGGGCCTGTCAATGGTCGTCATTTTATTGAAAAACATCAACATATCCCACAAGAACTTCATCGTCACCACCGACGGGACCCAGAAGACCTACGCGACGATACTTATACCTTTAGCTTAATGTCCTTCACCTTATGATTACTGATTAATGCGCGGTGGGTTCATCGGCTTGGCCGCTCTCGGGCATCCGTGCCCTTCGCGGCATTCCTGCCATCCTGGCAGTAACATGCTACCAGGGTGCAGGATGTCGCTGATTCCGCCGAGAGAAAACATGGTGCGCTGGCCAGGAAGGCCGAGTGCAGAGCCGCGACAGGATGTCGCATTTGGCTCTGCTTATACGAGGCGGACGAGCGATGAACTCCCGCGCTCACAAAAATAAATCATCCAAAGGTACAATTCTATACAATTCTATAGAACTCTCCCCTATCAAGAACCTCGACGGTAATCATCTCATCACTGGTCATGGATCCGAGGACGTTCCGGAGCTGTTCCCGGTCGGACCCGAGGGCAAGCTGCAGGTCGTCCAGCGTCGATGGCCTTCTCCGCAGCAGGGATAGTATTTCCTTCATCATGTCGCTTACGTGGCGGTCCTGATATATCCGTTCCGCCGGCCGGCCGATTATTTCCACCTTGAGGGGAGCGAACAGGCCCTCCATGGATTCCAGCTCCTGACGACCCGCCGGCTCCACCCACGCTTCGGTCCCGGGCCGGTCCAGGCTGTTGATCTGGACAGCATCCGGCCGTATCTTCAACGCCGCATCCCTGAGGGCGGCGAGCTCTTCCGCCGTGTCGTTGATACCGGGGACGATGAATATTTCCAGGAAAAGCTTACCGCCGAAATCCTTCCTGAACTCGACAAGGCCGTCGACCAGCCCCTCCGGCGTTATGCCGCCGGCGGGCCTCCCGATCCTGGCGAAGGCCTCAGGGCTCACGGCGTCAAGGGAGGGGACCACGATGTCCACGGGCGCGACGGCCCTGCGCACGGCGGGATCCCCGAAGAGGGTGCCGTTGGTGAGCACAGCGATGCGATAGTGGGGATAGCGCTCCCTGATATGCCTGATGATAATGCCGATGCCGGAATGGAGCGTGGGCTCGCCGGAGCCCGAGAAGGTGATCACGTCGAGGCGGGGGGACCCGGCAAGGAACCCGTCAAGCTCGGCTATGACGTCATCTGTCGGTACGTATTCCGCGATTTCCGAGGTGAGGGCCGTGGTCCCGCCGCACTCGCAGTAGACGCAGTTGAGCGAGCAGGTCTTGTAGGGCATCAGGTCGACGCCCAGGGACACCCCCAGGCGGCGCGAATTGACCGGACCGAAGAGATACTTCATGACGCGACCGTTTCCCTAGCGCTTCATGAGCTTTACCGTGATGGCCATGGAAACATAATTATCGGCCTTCTCGCCTATGATGTAGAGGTCCGTCATTTTATCGATAATGCCGCTTATCTCCCTGACGCGGTACGCAAGGAGCGTGAACAGCGTGCCGAAGTAGCTTTCTTTTTTGATATGGGTGAGGAAAAAGACATTCCCCCCGAGCCTGCTCATCACGTCGTCCTTGACGCCCTTCTCCCCGATCTCCCGGCCGGCGAGGGCGGCGCCCATCAGCTCCCGGTCATTGCCCATGTAAAGACCGCGCCGGTCGCAGACAACAAATATCCTGCTGTTCTTCGAATCCACATACCAGAAGGACTTCTCGCCGGCGATCTTCGCCGTGCCGTACCGTTCGGTGCCCTTGAATTTTTCCGCGAGATAGGCCGATGATTTTTCCCATGCCTTTTTTCCCTGGGCATGGTCCTCCATGGGGACGTAAAGAAGATAGCCTCCACCGGCGCCCTTCGGCTGTCCCGCTAAGATATTCATAACGCCGCCGTAATAGGGGATAATATCTTTTTCGAAATCTATGCCCAACTCATCCCTCACCTGCTCTTTGATGCCGTTATAATACGAGCACCCTGCGACGGAGTTTCTGCACAGCTCTTCGATCCTGTTGAAGTTCAGGGAAAGGAAGGCGTACGTCGCGACATTTGCAACATACAGCGCCCTGCCCGCGGCGCCGGTTTTCATCACATCAAGAAAGGCGTTGACGGTGCCGCTCGCGTTATTGAAGCGCGCGGCAATATCGATATCAACCTCGGCCGGCTTGACCGATCCGCCAAGGAAGGCGTAGTCTACCGAATTGAAGGGTGAAGGCCCGGTGGAAAGCTTATCCAGCTCGGAGCGGACCGACGGCTGGCTCCCCGCTGCCTCGACCATGTATGCCACGCCGGTCAGCACCGCGTCGTTCATGGCGCTGTCATCGGACTTCTTTTTTTCCTCTTTCGGTGGAACGGTTTCCTTTTTCACGTCCTTCTTCATGACATCCTTCAGGAAGTCCCTGGCGACGAAGGCTCGCAGGTCATAGTCCTTTTTCGTTTTCGACAGGCAGTCGCTGTACAGGTGGTCCAGGGCCAGGAAGCCGGAATTGTTCACCTTCGTATCGATGACGCTCCGGAGGAGATCCCCGGTGGACCCCACGATGAACACGCCGTCAAAGGCCGCGGTGAAGATGTCCCGCCCGATCTGGTGCAGGGTATGGCCCTTATATTCGGTGATGGCGGGATAGACATCGGCCTTATCGTTCCCGCCGATCCTTTTCAGGATCTCGATGAACTTGAGGGGAAATGTCTTTTCATCCAGCACCGGGATGAAAAGAAGTATCCGCTCCTCGTCATGCCGTCCCTTCGGGTAGATTGCCATGCTCGCGGTCCGGTTGACGTCGATGCCGGCCTTTTTCAGCGATTCGATGTCCATCGGGTCCAGGCCGAGTTTGTTTTTTATATCATCCTTCTTCCGGTTGAATTTTTCGGCGTCTTCCCGGCAAAGGAGATTGTCCACGATAAATTTCAGGGAAACCACCGCCTGCTTCACCCGGGAGGTTTTTATGAAGAGCATGACCCCGGAGGGCGTTATCGATTCAACGGCGTCGACGCGCTCCTGGGGATACAGATTAGAAACAACGGCGATAAAGAATATCAGAATAAACGGTAATACTTTTCTCATGGCAATCTCCGGATCTTTTTGGCTGTAAAGGTTCGCGCAATGCGCCTGCGAATATCATCCGCACGTCACGTTATAGCTGATGGCGGGGTTGATGGCAAGTAAAAAAGGGATTAGCGAGGAGAAGGCCGCCGCTATTTCGGCATCCTGCCGGCGGCGGCGGGCAAACATCCTGTTTGCTCAGTGTGGCTTCCCCTCTTCCTCTCGCGCTCCTCCTCACCCCCGCCGCCTCAGACGCCGGCGGAGGCTGGGCGATTAACTCGGCTGCATTCGCTTCGCTCTGTGCAGCCTCGGACAACAATCGGCTATCAGTATCCGCCTTTCAGGCGGATGTTTTGAGGCTGGTGGGTGTGGATAAATATATGTACATTTGTAGATCAGCATCCATAACGCAGGTATGATTATTAATATCCGCTAGGAGCAAACCCGCCCTTTGTTTCGCCGAGCATCGCAGACAGACGCGGAAAAAGGGTGAGTGAATGCTAAGGGCAGGAGGCCCTAGTGCCGCACCCCGACATGGATGTCGGGAAAAGTGCGGCGTTGAGCCTGCCATAGGCAGGCTGGCTCTGTTACGCAGCCCCCGCGTCTGTCGAGAAGCGCAGGGAAGCCGAAGGCAGAAACAGCAGGCGGGCACTTTTCTTTTTCACACTTTTCTTTTGGCGACAAAAGAAAAGTGTGAAAGTCCCCGCCCGGGGAACCCGGGCGCACCCACGCCCCGGACCGGGGCAATGACAAAAAAACAGTTGAACAAATACCGCCCCGCGGGTATGTAGCCAATGAGACATCCATATTCCGGAGCACACCATGGGCGACGTGGAAATCAAAAAGAGTTACGAAGAAATAAACCAGAAAATCAGGGAAGGCAGGGCCGTAGTCGTCACCGCCGAAGAGATGCCTGAAATCGTAAAAAAGGAAGGCGTTGACGGGGCCTTCAAGAAGGTCGACGTGGTCACCACCGGGACCTTCAGCGCCATGTGCTCTTCCGGCGCCTTTATCAATATCGGGCACACGAAACCGCGCATCAAGGCGTCAAAGATATGGCTTAACAACGTGGAGGCCTACGGCGGCATCGCGGCCGTTGACTGCTACATTGGCGCGACCCAGGTGCAGGACGATGATCCCCTCAACAGGGTCCACCCCGGCAAATTCAAGTACGGCGGCGGCCATGTCATCGAGGACCTCATCGCCGGCAAGCGGGTACGGCTCACGGCCTCCGGATACGGAACGGACTGCTACCCCCTGAAGGAACACGAGGCAATGATAACGATCAACGACCTCAGGAACGCCATCATGTTCAATCCCCGCAACGCCTACCAGAACTACAACTGCGCCGTGAACTGTTCGCGCAAGACCATCTACACCTACATGGGTATCCTGAAGCCGGACATGGCCAACGCCACCTATTCCACCTCCGGGCAGCTCTCCCCGCTCCTGAACGATCCCTTCTACTGGACCATCGGCACCGGCACGCGGATATTCCTCTGCGGCGCCGCCGGCTCCGTGGTATGGCACGGCACCCAGCACGCCCCGGACTGCAAGAGGGGCGCCAACGGCATCCCCTGCGAGGGCGCCGGCACCCTGGCGGTCATGGGCGATATGAAGCAGATGGACCCGCGCTACGTCCGCGGCGCCTCCTTCACCGGGTACGGCTGTTCCATCATGATCGGCATCGGCATACCTATCCCCATCATCAACGAGGACATGGCCTACTTTACGGGCCAGTCCGACAGGGACCTCCCCTGCCAGGTCTACGACTACGGCAACGAGACCCCTTACGGCATAGGCAAACCTCTCGGGGAGGTGACCTACGCCGAGCTCAAGACCGGCAAAATAGAATTGATGGGCAAGACCATTGATGCCTCGCCCCTTTCGAGCTACCCCATGGCGAAAAAGATCGCCCTGGAACTCAAGGAGTGGATCATGAAGGGCTTCACCATCGGCGTGCCCCAGACGCCGCTTCCCACGGTGCCGTATAAAAAAGGAACGGCAGGATGAAAAGCGCCGGACGGACATACCGCGACTTCACCGAGACCGAACGATGGCAAAGCTTCCGCGTGAAGGTGGAAACATCGGACCTGTTTATCAGGGCCGGAAGCGACCTGTCCGCGCAGGCGGAGCGCCTTGTCCGCCGCGCCAGGGAGGAGATACTCCGCCATATCGACCGGCAGAACGGGTTCCTCACCTCCTACACGCCGGTGGAGCGCCTTGACGGCTGCCCGGAAATCGTCACCATGATGTACGACGCGTCGGAGCGCGCCGGCGTTGGCCCCATGGCGGCGGTGGCGGGGGCCGTGGCCGAAGCCGTCGGCCGGGAGCTCATGGGATACTCCGAGGAAATAATTATTGAGAACGGCGGCGATATATGGATGCGGATTACGTCCCCCGCATCGGTGCTCATTTATCCCGGAGGGATGTATTTCAACGCCGTCGCGCTGAAGGTCCATCCGGACCGGACGCCCTGCGGCATCTGCACCTCGTCGGCCCGGATAGGCCATTCCTTCAGCTTCGGCAAGGCCGACGCGGCCACGATTATCGCCCCGGACGCGGCCCTGGCTGACGCCATAGCCACTGAAGCGTGCAACAGGGTGCAGGGCGCTGAAACCATGGAGTACGCCGCGGATTACGGCATGAGTTGCGGCGCCGCCGGCGTGGTGATACTATACCGCGACCGTCTCGCGGCCAGGGGAGAAGTGGAGCTGGCAGATCCGGAAGGAGAATCATCATGAACTCAAAAAACGTGTTGCTCATATTCAACAAGAAGATAATGTACAAGCCGTTGATATATCGCCTCGCCAGGGACTTCGACGTGGTCTTCAACGTGCTGGAGGCAAAGATCCTTCCCAAGCTTGAAGGGAGGCTCATCCTTGAGCTCCGCGGCACCGAGGAATCGATCAACGGCAGTATCGAGTACCTCGTCAGGGAAGGCGTAACGGTGGAGACCCTGGTCAACAGGATCGTCAGGGACGATGAACGCTGCATCAACTGCGGCGCCTGCACCTCCGTGTGCCGCGTGGACGCCCTTTCCATTGACCGGGCCACCATGGAAGTGAAATTCGACCACGAAAAGTGCGTCGCCTGCGGGTTATGCAAGATCGCGTGCCCCGTTGGGGCGATGTCAGGGGCGAGTATCGATCTGGATTAATTGACTGATAACTATCGGTCATAGTCAGGCCCGGGACCCGGGCAAGGTCTCGACCGGGATCCCGGTCGGGATTATCCCGGTAGAAGTTCCAGGCGCAGGTCACGAATTTTTTAATGTCTGATTTACTGTTTGAAAGGGGAAGGATTTTTATTTTGCTCATAATAAAATTCCATGTGATGAAGGCGGGGTCACGTGACCCCGCCTTCATATTTGTTTAAATAACACCCAGCTTTTTCCCGACCTTTCTGAACACCTCGAAGCTTTTATCGAGGTCTTCCCGTGTATGGGTCGCCATGACGCCGAGACGGATGCGCGATTCCGCCGGGGGCACCGCCGGGTGCACGATGGGCGACGCGTACACGCCTTCGTCGAAGATCATCTTGTTGAAGGTCATGGTCTTTTCCACATCGCGGATGAGGAGCGGCACCACGGCCGTCCGCGAGGGGCCGGTATCGAAGCCGAGGTCCTTCAGCCCCTTGAGAAAATAGGATATGTTGTCCCAGAGCCTTTCGCGCCACTGAGGCTCTTCATCAAGAAGCTCGAAGGAGCGGTACACCCCCGCCGCGGTCATGGGGGGCAGCGACGCGGAGAAAATGTATGCCGAGGCGTTGTGCCGGAGGTGGTCTATGAAATCCGACGGCCCCGCCACGAAGCCGCCCACCGCTCCGGCGAACTTGGAGAAGGTACCGGCAATGACATCCGGGGCATGGGGCATCTCGAACTGGTCCGGGAGGCCGTAGCCGCGCTTGCCCAGAACGCCGAGGCTGTGGGCCTCGTCGATGAGGAGGAGCGCGCCATGCTCCTCTTTCAGGCGGTTGAGCTCCTTCAGGTCGGCCCAGTCGCCGTCCATGCTGTAGACCGAATCGACGATAACGAGCATCCGCTGGTACTTGGACTTGACCCGTTCCAGAAGCGACGCCAGGTCCTCCGTGTCATTGTGGAGCCACATGCGCTTGTCGCTGCCGGACAGGGTGACCCCGTCGACGATGCTGCGGTGGACCAGGCTGTCCAGGAGGGCGACATCGCCCTTGCCGATGGTTGCCTGAATCGACGCGAGGAGGGCCTGGTATCCGCTGGGGAGGAGCACGCACGATTCCCTTTCATAGAGGCGCGCGATCTTTTCCTGCAGCCGGTAATGGATGTCCGTGGTGCCGCACGCGAGGGGCGAACCCCCGATGCCCAGCCCATACGTGTCCAGGGCCTTCCTGACCGCTTTCAGCACCTCGGGGTGCGTTGAAAATCCCAGGTAATTGTTGGATATAAAATTTATCCGCTCCCTACCGCTCACCGTGATGCGGTTGGCGCAGGCGGACGTCACCTCCAGGCTGTAGGTGTATATGTTCTCCCTGCGCAGCATCGACAGGAGCGCAGCCTGCTGCTTCATCGCATCGCTGACTAACTGACTCATGTAACATCCTCACTCTGAAAAATATCGGCGTGTTCTTCAGCCCGTGCGCCGCCGCGGCTCACATAAGCTTTTTCTCAAGGTACCTGATGACTTCGACGATTGTCTGGAGTTCCATGACCTCGTCCAGGTCGGGATCGAAATCATACATTTCCGTGATCCGGGATATGGCCTCCATGCTCTTGAGGCTGTCGAATCCCAGGTCCTCCCTGAACCGGTCCCCGTCCTTCAGCTGGTCCGGTTTTTTACCCGACAGCTTGGCTATGATGGCGAGAAAATCCTTGCGAATCTGATCCGCTGTAACACTTCCCATTGTTGTCTCCTTAGCGGGAATATGCACGCGCCGTGCGGCACTGCACCCGACAGCACATTGTGATATACGCCGCTATATTTTCAATGAATATTTTGGGTTGCAGGATTAGGGACCTATTGCTTGAGGCGCCTTCTGAAGAGATGGAAATGGCTCATCAGGAAGGTCCTGGCCAGCACCAGGAGGTTCTTGCTTTTCCTCGGGATGAGTTCGCCCTCGAGGTATATCTTCTTGCACAGGATCCGCTGGGTCTTCCCGCTGGTGGTCTTCGGGATCGTTTCCCTGGGGACCAGCCTGATATCGTCCGGCGCTATGCCCAGCTTGGCCAGGATCTCGTTATGGATTTCCTGCCTGATCCGCTCCAGTTCATGCTTGTGCTTCACCGTGGTTTCACAAACCAGCACAAGGTCTTCGGTCCCCTGTTCCTCGTTATGGACGTCAAAGGCGGCGCAGCACCCCTTGCGGATCCCCCTGACCGTCTGGGCGATCCTCTCCACGTCATAGGGATAGATGTTCTTGCCGCGCTTGATGATCATCTCCTTTTTCCGGCCCGATATGTAGAGCATGCCGTCAAGGATGAAGCCCATGTCGCCGGAATGGAGCCATCCGTCCCTGACCGCTTCCTTCGTGGCTTTCGGATTCTTGTAATAGCCGCTCATGAGGCTGGGGCTCTTCACGCACACCTCCCCGACCTCCCGCTCGTTCAATGTCCTGCCATGCTCGCCGACGATCTTGATCTCCTGACCCACCAGGGGATAGCCGACCGACACCAGGTCTATGTACTCCTGCGTGTTCTCGCTGGCTGAATCGACGACGCGGTCCTCCTCCTCGAGGACGCTGCGCACGAACCGCCGCACCACCGTGGTTTTATCCAGCGCCGGGAAGGTCGCGGCCAGGCTGTCCTCCGCCATTCCGTAGACCGGGAGAAAGATGTCGTCCCTGAGCCCGCAGGGCCTGAACTTGTCGAGGAACTTGTTCAGGGTGTTCCGGTCCACCGGCTCCGCGCCGTTCAGGGCAAGACGCCACGAACTGAGGTCAAGCTTATGTAAATCTTTATCGTCAATCCGGGTAACGCAGTAATGGTAGCCGAAATTGGGCGCCACGCCCATGGTGACACGGTACTTCGAGATATTTTCAAGCCACCAGAAGGGCCTGAATATGAAGGCTTCCGGCGCCATGAGCACCAGGGATATGTTCCAGTACATGGTCGATAAAAAGCCGCCGATGAGCCCCATGTCATGGTACATGGGAAGCCAGCTGATGCCCACGTCACTGTCGGTCATGGCGCTGGCAACGCCGATGCCGTGTATGTTGTGGAGCAGGTTGCGGTGGGAGAGCATGACGCCCTTGGGCTTTCCCGTCGTCCCGGAGGTATACTGGATAAGGGCCAGGTCGTCTGTCCTTACCACGGGGAACTTCCTGTGGTGCTCCGCCGGCACCGGGTTGGCGAAGATCTCTTCATCAAAGAGAAAACCGTTTACCAGGTTTGAGATATTCATCAGGCTTCCCGCGATGAGCTTTATCTTGCCGTAGGTGATGAAAAACCTGGCTTCGCAATCATGTATGATATGGGTAAGGTTGTCAAGATACTTGGCAAGGTTGTTGGTTCCGGCAGGCTGGCTGACGGGCACCGGGACGCCGCCGGCGATAATAACGCCGAAATAGATATAAGCGAAATTCTGGCCCGTGGGAAGCATGATGACGACCTTATCGCCCTGCTTCAGCCCCCTGGCCATGAGGTACTGTGCAGCCGACCGGGCCTTTTCCAGGACCTCCAGCGCCGATACTCTCGTTTCCTTGTTTTTCAAGTCCATGAATATCAGGAATTCCGGTTTTAATCCCGCTCTTTTTTCAAGAGATTCGATAAGTGTCTGGGCTTTCAATTCATACCTGGAATGATTTTTCAGGTGTGCCGCCTTGTTTGCTACTGGTGCTGCATTCATGTGCATATCCTTAATAGATTTTTTTAGCATATACATCTGTCCTTCCTTACCATGAAGGCCATCAAACTGCTCTGGCATAAGAAATTATTTATACGCGGCGCTGCCGTTGGAAGCGGCAAAGAAGCTATGTAAAATAATTCTGAAACGATTTTATTGACGAAATCTCATAATTATATTTTTTAGTAATACCCTTGTTCTAAAAAAACAAGATACTTCTTTTTATTTTGGCTCAATGTCAAGAAAGAAAATAACCTATCCTTTAATTATTGATTATGTCTTGTGACTTTTTAAGCATTGAATAATTAATATGCAAGTTTTATGCCAAATATTTTTTTATTTTTCCCGCATTTTCCACCTTATTCTTTAATTTAAGGCCATTAAATAAAAAAATCTGAAACGTATTAAAAAAAGTCCACACCACGTATCATATATGCAACTGAAATCCAGTTAGCACTTTTTTGAACACCGGTTTTGCATTACCTTTATCATAATCCGAATATTCATTGACATATAACATCTGATCTCATTTTCTCTTTTTCCAACAACTACATCCGGGGGATCATGCACATGGCCAGCGTAAAACAACATTTTTCAGGTAAGACAGCAATAATTTCAGGCGGATCAAAAGGCATCGGCAAGGCCGTGGCTCTGGAATTCGTGAAAGCCGGCGGCAGCGTCTGCATCATAGCGAGGAATAAAAATGATCTGAAGACGGCTTCTGATGAAATCAGCAACGCCCGCATCATCGACAGCCAGTCGGTGACAACAATTTCCTGCGACACCACGGACATGAAAAAGCTGAAGCCCCTCATCGAGGCCCATATAAAAAAAAGCGGGGTCCCGGATTACCTGATGAATTTTGTGGGATACGCGCAACCGCGCTACATCCAGGATTATACAATTGAAGATTTCAAGAAAAACATGGAAACCAATTACTACGGCCAGCTCGTCCCGATTATTATCGTCCTGCCGCATTTTATAAAGAGGCGGTCGGGACATATCGTAACTTGCTCCTCCCTGCTCGGATACCTCGGCATGATAGGTTACGCGACCTATTGCCCCACCAAGTTCGCCATATGCGGCCTGACTGAAGCCCTCCGGAGCGAACTGGCACCCCAGGGCATCAGGTTTTCGGTCCTGTATCCTCCCGATACGCAGACCCCCGGCTTTGATAACGAGAACAGGACCAAGCCTGCCGAGGTCATGATAATGTCGGAAACCGGGGGGCTCCTTGATCCCGGAGAAGTGGCGCAAAAGCTCATAAAGGGGATAATGCAGAATAAGTTCTACATCCATCCCGGTCAGTCCCGCCTGTTGTGGGCCATTGTCCGCCACGCCCCGAATCTCGCGCACAAAATCATGGATGGAGAATTTAAAAAGGCAAAACAGCGGTTAAGCAAAAAGAAATAGTTCACATGCATAAAAAACCCGGCTCAAGCCGGGTTTTTTTCGTAATGTTACCGCAGGTTACTTGTAATCGTTTATACGCTCGCTCTTCTTCTCATCCTGCTCGACCAGCTCCTGCATATGCTTGTAATGCGGCGATTCAATTCCGTATTTCAGCTCAACGGCCTGGAGCATGCTCCTGTTCTTCTTGTTCTTATAGGTGTTGATTTCGTCTTCAGAGGCATGTTTGTACTTCTCAAGAACCTTTTCCATGTAGCCGTAGCAGCTCGACATGTACTTGTAAGCCCAGATGTCCTTCGCGTTCTTGTCCGAAAGGGTTATATAGCGTTCAAGGATGGCTATGCAGGGCAGAAAATTCTGGAGGTCATACTGGGTTGACACGTACACCTGGAACAGCCTGGTCTGGAAGTTGAGGAACCGGGGCTCCTGCCTAATCTCCTGGTGCTGTATCTGGTCAAGATAATTTATAGCCTTGGTGAGGTAGGTCACTGATTTCATTTTTGCTTCCGATTTTTTGGACCATATAAGACGCTGTTCGGCATTCTTCCGGTCTATCTCCTGCCAGTACCACCGTTCCTGAAGGTTTTTCTTCTCCTTATTGGTAGTCCTGATCTTGATAACCTCGTTTTCCATGTCTTCGAGAATATCCAGGCCGGTGGAGTATTCGTCGATCGCCAGCTTCAACAGGTTGTCGGAGTATTCCTTGTTCAGTTTTTCCAGCTCCTGGATGGCCTTGATATACGGTTTGAAATCCCTGATCCTCCAGCCGGAGACTTCCACATCGCTGAATTCATTGAGCAGGGTCGCGTCTTTCTTTTCATCCTTCTTCTTATCATCAGCCTGCTGTGCGGACACCCGGGAAACGGGCCCGAAGGTGAAAAGCACCGCCCCGATCAGGACAGCAATGACTGCCTTATACATAGTTTCTGGTTTCATATAGTAACCCCTTACCGCAAAATAATTCCGACCGTGAATGCACGCCAACGATCCCGGTGCACTACCACACTACCATATCGGCCTAATAATATGAAATATTCATACTTTTTTCAATAATAAATGCCGGATCCCGTTATAAAATGTCAGTGATATGTCTCATAAATATTCTTGACATTATCGCGTCCCTGGTCAAATCTGCGAACTCAAGTTCATGGCCATGAAGACCCAGATAAAACCCGTAATCAGCCCGAAGTATTGCGATTTCTGCGATAGGACAGGCATAATCCATAACCCCCATTTTGAAGAGCTGGGCGAAAATGCCCTTGTCCCCTGCCCCAAATGCGTGATAAAAAAATGCACCTGCGGTGGGGAGGACCCGTATTACTACAATAATAATGGCAGGATTGAAGAATGCTTCTGCCGCGAAACCAGGATGAAAATCATGAAAATCAACATGATTTACAACCGGTCGGGGATCAATAAAAAATACCTGTGGAAACAGCTCAATCATTTCAAGTCCGTCAACAAGCTGGCCGACGAGGCCAAGACCGCCGCCTATGATATCGTAAGGCAGTTCCCCAATGCAAGAAAAGGCCTGTACCTCTGGGGCAACGCCGGCACCGGCAAGACCCTGCTCGCATCGATCATCCTTACCGAGATCATCATCCGCCATGCCGTGGAAGGCAGGTTCATCAGCATTTCCCGGAACTTTTTCAAGACCCTCCAGGAATCCTTCCACGAGGGCTCGGAAACCTACGGGGAATCGGGCAGGATAGAAAAGGAGTTGGCCGACGTGGACATCCTGGTGATCGACGATTTCGGGATACAGAAAGACACCGAGTGGAAGCAGGAAACGCTGTATGACCTGGTGGACGCCCGGTACGAGGCCGAGAAGTTCACCATCTTCACGTCAAACAACAATCCCCACAGGGCCCTCAAAGACCTGTCGCAGGGCAGGATCCTTTCGCGGATAAAAGAAATGTGCCGCATCATGGAAATCAGCGGTGAAGATTACAGGGAAAAGCTGTAAATGGCGATTGTTTACATTGGCCTCGGTTCAAACCTGGGCGACCGCGAAAAAAACCTGAGAGACGCAATCAACGCCCTTGCATCCCTTCCGTCCATTACGCCTCTGAAGCAGAGTTCCATTCTCGAGACGGAGCCCGTCGATTACCTCGACCAGCCGCTGTTTCTCAACATGATCATCGTCGTGGAAACGGCCCTTGCTCCGCACGAACTTCTGGAAACAACCGGGAGAATTGAACTGGAACTGGGCCGCCGGAAGACGGTCCCCAAAGGGCCCCGCACAATCGACCTGGACATTCTGCTGTATGACAGCATCATTCTCAGCACCGGCGACCTCATCATCCCCCATCCGGAGATCAAGAACCGTCAATTCATCATCCGGCACCTGGTCGAGCTTGACCCGGAGCTGAAAGACCCGATAACAAACGAGTACTATCGCAATTTCCTGTAGCCGCGCCCCTACGCGCGCACCACCGGGATCTCGTCCCAGTGGGTGGTGTAGCGCGCCGACAGGAACTCGCGCCGCATCTGCCACGGCCTGGCGATTCCCTCGGCGGCGAAATGAATGGTGTGCCGGCCCAGATCGCGGTTGATGCCGTCCACCACGCCCATGAGGCGCCGCGCGCGGTCCGTGTCATGGAAACGGCTGAACAGATCCAGCTGGGCGTCCCCCTCCCGCATGATCTCATAGAGCATCACCCCCGCCCTCTTGTAGCGGTAGCCCCGCCGGTATATCCCCTCCAGGAGGCGGCCCGCCACCTGGATGAGGCGCGGCGTGTACGACGACGGAACCGGCAGGCGACAGGAGATGCCGCTGGAATACTGGGGATCATCCTCCTTGAACCGGTTGGTGGAGAGAAACACCGTCACCGACCCGGCGACGCCCTTCTGGGCGCGGAGCTTTTCCGCGGCCCGGCTCACGTACGCGGCAATGGCCTGCCGGAGCTCGTCGATGGACTCCACAGGCCTGCCGAAGGAACGGGAGCTAACGATGCCCTTCTTCGGCGCCGGGAGCTCGTCGAAGGGAATGCAGGGCACGCCCCGCAGTTCCCACACGGTGCGGAGGCCCATGATGGTCATGTTACGGCGGACCCACTTGTCCGGCGCGTCGCGGAGCTGCCGGGCAGTGCGGATGCCGTTGCGGTGCAGGAGCTGCCGGTACTGGCGGCCGACGCCCCACACATCGCCCGCGTCCGTGGCCTCCAGCACGCCGTCAACGCGATCGCGGTCGACAAGGTCAAAGACGCCACGGCAGTCGGGGTCCTTCTTCCCGATTTTACTGGCGAGCTTTGCCAGCGTCTTGGTGGGGGCTATGCCAATGCTGACCGGTATACCGGTCCACTGTTTCACAGCATCCCGTATCATCATGCCGTATTCCACCGGATCGGCGCGCATGCCCCCCAGGGACAGAAAGGCCTCATCAATGGAATAGACTTCCATTTCCGGGGAAAACCGCGCCAGGCATTCCATGACCCGCCGCGACATGTCGCCGTACAGGGTATAATTGGAGGAGAAAACCGCCACCCGTTTTTCCCTGATCAGATCCTTCACCTTGAAAAAGGGAGCGCCGAAAGGCAGACCCATCTCCTTCACCTCGTTGGACAGGGCGACGACGTTGCCGTCGTTGTTGGAGAGCACCACCACGGGCCTCGTCTGGAGCTCCGGTCTGAAGACACGCTCGCAGGAAACATAGAAATTGTTGCAATCGATTAGGCAGCAGAGGTTCTTCATGATTTCCGCCTGTCCCTGATGAAGTTTCAGGGGAGCAGTTTTCCCATGTCGGGGGGATATCCCCATATTAGTTTCCAGCATACTGTGGCATTAAATATCTCTTTAATGAGAACATAATTCTTATATTGATTGTTATCGGTAGCTTTCTTTTTCATTATTTCATTCAAGTGTTTCCTCACTGCATACGCAAGAATTAATGAAACAGACATCTTGAGCAACCGCCTGAGATCCAGGAGGTATTCGTAGTCATCCATCCTAAGCTTCACATGAACAGTATGCCACATATCCGGCCTGTTTCTCTCCTGGTACCGGACCATCCTGCCGAAGCGCACGGAGTTTGAAGCATCATCCATTATTCTCTTGATCAGCACGATAATCATCTCGGACCGTGAAACGCGGCGTGACCGCGCGGCCCAGTTGATTTTTTCCAGGATGTCAGCATGAACATTGAGTGTAGTTTCCATGTATTACCTCCCCGCCCTTCACTGAATGTCTATCAGCTGATATACGAACGGAGATCATAATAATGAAAAAAATTCAGCCGGTCAACGCAGGTTTATCCAACAGGCAAACGTTACCTGAAACTGTGTATGACATGCACCACGACGCCCCATATCTCGAACCCCGTTTCGCCGGTCACCTCCAGGGGCTCATATGCCGGGTTCTCCGAAGCAAGGTAAACGCGGCCGCCTTCACGGACGAAGCGCTTTACCGTGAGCTCGCCGTTCAGCGCCGCGATGATGACGCTCCGGTCCCGGGCGGTCTCAGCCCGGTCCACAACGAGGACATCGCCGGAATAAATGCCCGCCCCCGTCATGGAATCGCCGGAGACACGGACGAAAAACGTGGCTGCGGGATGCCGCACGAGGAACTCATTCAGATCAAGTCCCCTGTCCACATAGTCATCGGCCGGAGAAGGGAAACCGGCCGGTATCCTGGCCACAAACAGCGGAAATCGCGCTGGATTGCATCCACCGGCATGATGTATGGAGGCAATGGAGCTGTCACGGGCCGCCCGAATCTTTTCAGCGACTCCCATAAACGCCTCCGCTACCTCGGTATGGTTCGTGCACGGCGCACGGCCATGTCCCGGGCAAAGGCCTCATAACCTTCTGCCCTGATGATGGCGATGCAGGCGGCCCTATCTGACCGGAAGATGAATCCGAATATCCGGGCCATGAAATTGTTGAAAGTGCCGCATTCCCGGGCTTCCCGAAAATCGGTGCAATCAGCACAGGATCCATACCCTCGTTCCAGACAACAGGCCCGCACTCTGCACCAGGCAGCCTTTTTATTCTGGCTGCATCCGGGACACTTCTTCTTGATATACCGTGAGCAGGCAGCACAATAGAGCCCGCAAAAGGCTATGAGATTCTTATCTATCGTTATTTCACGCATGCATACCTCCTTGCTATCAACATGGGGGTCAGAGCAACTCCTCCGATAACAATATAGGAAATCAGCCATTATATGTCAACAAATGTTTAGTATATTATTTTTAATAATATCCTCTTTCTTGAAAAAACTTGCAAATTTATTTGACTTGTCAATATTTGACTTATCAAACAATTTGCAGGATAACTATGGACGACAGACTTCTTTTTCTCATGTCAAAGGCCCAACGCACATTAAAGAATTACCTGAAAAGGGAATTCACCACCGGAGGCGTCGCAATTTCCCCGGCACAAAGCGGCATACTGTTTTCGCTGAAATTACGCAACGGACTTTCGATGAACCAGTTGAGTGAACTTATCTCCATAGATAATGCGGCAGTCACGCGCCATGTGGACCTCCTCGAACGCAACGGGCTGGTTACACGCGAACAGGATGCTGGCGACAGGAGGAAATGCCTGATCTATATCACTGATAAAGGAATTGTAGAGGCGTATAAGTCGAAAGTGATCGCGCATAGAATCAATACCATGCTCAAAGAAGGATTCAGCGAGGATGAAATCAAAATCTTTAAGCGCATTCTCAGCAGCTTTTTAATAAAATTCAAGTGAGATGAACGGAGGGGGATATGATCTCTGTATTGACGGCGTACAACAAATTACAAGGGCTTCCCATGGTGAAATATATTCTTTCAAAGGCAGTATGCCTGATGGCTCCCTGCTTTAAAACGATCAGGCCCTGGTTTGCGGAACTCAGGCCGGGCTATGGCAGAATTACCATGAAGAACCGCAGGGCCGTTCGGAATCACTTGAACAGCGCCCATGCCGTTGCCATGTGTAACCTCTGCGAACTTGCCGGGGGGACCACCCTTGATGTCACCCTGCCCTCGCACCTGAGGTGGATCCCCAGCGGCATGGAGGTGGAATACCTCAGGATCGCAAAAAAAGACCTGACCGGGACATGCGTGATACCCGCTGAATCAATAAAAGGGAAAGGGTCACCGCCGGTGAATGTAAGCGTGACCGATACGAAAGGAACCGAGGTGATGAGAGCTACTATTAACATGCATATAACTGAACGAAAAAAATAGCCGGTTACTGCAGACGTGTGATACATTCAGCTGAATTGTTTTTCGGCGAGTTAACCATTGGGGAAACCTGGTACAACTCCATCTCTTCGGCCGGGTATGGCGCAATCAGGCCGAGCACATTATCCGGCGTACCTGTTGTATCGAGCCATTGATCATGCCTGTCCCGGGGGATAATGACCGGCATCCTGTCATGGATCGGCTCCATTAAGGCATTGGCTCCCGTGGTGATTATGGTACAGGTACGCACCTCCTCTCCGGATGGGGATATCCATGTTTCATGGAGGCCGGCGAAACCGAAGGCGCTGCCTGATTTCAGCTTTACATAATACGGAATCTTGATCTTGCCTTCCTTTTTCCATTCATAAAAACCGCTGGCAGGGATGAGGCAACGCCTTGATTTGAAAGCATTCCTGAAACTCGGTTTCTGGTTTACTGTCTCTCCCCTCGCGTTTATCAATTTATTCCCTATGGAGGGATCCTTGGCCCAGTAAGGTATTAGACCCCACTGGTGATCCACCAGGTAATGTTTTCCATCCCTTACTACCACCGAAAGGATACGGCCTCCGGGAGCAATATTATAACTCGGGACTAGATCAGTCAGGACCTCATCAATAAAAAAAGTCTTTATAATCTTGCCGATAGGCTCTATCTGGGCAAATCGACCGCACATTGAGCGAATCCTTATTTAAATGAATTTTACTCTGACACCAGCTAATATCAGTCTAACAAGCAATGGTATAACAATCATTATTATATTCTTCAAGGATTATTTATACGGATGTTTCATTAACTCTGACCCCGGTCCTGGCCATGATACAGGTTTTTTTGGGGGTCAGAATAAAACATAAAAAAACCAATTTTTTATGACAATTATCAAAAATATGTAAATTTTTTCCTGGTTTTGTCGATAAATGAACTGGAGAGAAAGTTATATTTGAGTCGCACCAAAGAGGTTCATATGAATGTAAAAGCTAGTGAAAACCAGATAGTGATCGAAAGCATCCAGAAGAGTAATGATCTGCTGAAGATGATTGCAGCAGCCAAGCTCGGAGTGGATGAAAAATTGATGAAGGCGAATGTTACGGCCAATGTAGAAGCCGGGGTCGGAGAAAATCTGGACATCGAAGCATAAACGCAATAAAAGCGAGCCAGAGCCCGCCTTTATTGGTCATCCTTCCTTTTTTGCTTGTACTCATTAAATTAATGCACGTTGATCGATATCTTCCTCGGTTTGACAGATTCATGTTTCTGCAGCACCAGGGTCAATACCCCATCTTCAAGAGTAGCGCTGATTTTATCCCTGTCAATATCATTACCGACGGTAAATCTCCTGAAGTAGTCATACTGTGAGAATTCTGAATACTTCAATTCCTTGCTCTCCGGCTTATACGGGTCTACCGTCCCCCTGATCTCAAGCTCGTCATTTTCCATGGTTATTTCCAATTTATCTTTAGTTATACCAGGCATTTCCAGCTTCAGGGTATACTGATCGGTCGTCTCGTAAATGTCCGTGAGAGGAACCAGGACGCGTTCTTCCCTTGAATTATTCTCCTTTTTTACCATTTCTTTCAACATGGCCGTGCCTCCTATTTAATCTCAATTTTCTTGGGCTTGGCATCTTCGCTTTTCTGTAGTCTTATATGAAGAATGCCGTTTATCAGGTCCGCGCTTATGGCATCGGCATTAACCTTGTACGGAAGCGTAAAGGATTTTTTAAATGAACCGAACTGCCGCTCCCTGCGGATATAGGGATTATCAGCATAATCATTTTTCTTTTCCCCTTCAATGATGAGATTGTTATCGACCAGGTGAATATTCAGGTCAGCGGCCTTTATTCCCGGCACCAAGGCCCTGATTTCAAGATCGTCCTTTCCTTCGTATATCTCCATGTTGGGAAACTCCCTGCCTCTCCACCGGCCGGTATAATCGTTGAAAAAATTATTAACCGTATCTCTTAAATTGAAGATGTCATCAAAAATATCATAGGTATACATGACCTTCCTCCTTATTTGACATTGATTTTAATTTTTTTAGGCTCTTCTATTTTATCTTTGGGGATATCAATGCTTAATACCCCGTTCTTAAATTCAGCCTTTACCTTATCGGCCTTGATCCCTTCAGGCAGCCGCACCGTCCTCTGGAATGAACCGAACCTTCTTTCAGTAACCAGGGAACGTTTGTCGTCTCCTTCGTGGCGCTCCTCTGATTTCTCTCCTTTGATGGTTAGATAATTATTTTCAATGTTCACCTCAATATTCTTTTCATCCATTCCGGGAATCTCGGCCTTTACATAAATAGCCTTCGCATCCTCATGGACATCCATGGTAGGCACCCAGTCTGTTTCAAACATGCTACCCGGCTTGATCGAAAAGAAGTCATCAAATAAACTCGAGATGCTTCTTCTGAATGCATCGATCTCAGAGCCATAGAAATTATCTCTTTTCTTGATACCAAATTGCATGGCGCACCTCCTTTACTTGATTTTATTGTTAGCACTCATCCATATAGAGTGCTAACAATAAAATACAAAAAATTATTTTATTCGTCAATATAATCAAAAAATATTTTTCCAAAAAAAAGAATGTTGAGGGTCAGAGCAAATAAGAATCAAATATGTGGGAAAATATACTTTATACTATATGTCAATTATGTTCATATTTATTTATATAATGGTGACACGTCAAAATGATATTTCTTACCGTCAAATTTTACCATAATCTTCACAATTCTGTTCATGGGTATAAAAATGCGTTCCACCTGCGGTTGCCGGATATTATTTTCCCGGTCATATCTCCCTTTTGCAGTATTGAGCACCCATCGCTCTAGCTTCACCAGGTGATATTCATTGGCATTAACCTTTATACGGAATTCCCTCAACAGGTTTGCCGGGCCTGAATTGGTCCTGCCTGATTCAGTGCCATTCACAAATACCTTGTAGAATATCATTTCCCGGTCATCCTGCTCTGACACCCTGCTGTCGACTGCCTGGATAACCATGTTGTGGCTTTCAGGGGTCAGGAACTCCTTATTGTTTGCATAGCGATACAGGGCCCTGCCTGAGCGCATATCCGCGATCTCGGTTTCATCGCCATTGGTGACAAAGGCCATTCTGCCGTCTATTATGGCGCTTATCCTGAGACCCCCCTCCCCCGGGAGTGTTATCGGCACGGAGATTTCATTATTGGTCAACGCTATGTCGGAGCCGCTTTTCGCCAACACCAGAAGGTCCCGGCCCTCAACATGAAAATCCAGCACATCCTTGCGCCGGTCGCTCGCCATGGAATTAATGTTGATCCTTTCAAGGATTCTCTCCGTTCCGGTCGATAGTTTAAGTTCTGCAAGGATATAGGCAATGCCCTCGCTCACCATGAACTTCCTTACCGCATATTCATCAAGGCCGACCGGGAGCTTTTTCTCAAACTTCACATCGCCTGATTGAAGGTCCACAAATCCAATATGGGGCACGCCGGAACCCCCTGCGGCCTTCACGGTGACATAATAGACCCCCCCATCCCCCCGGCAATGCCAGTCAACCGGCCCGCCAACGGCAACAGACCGGACGGAGTCTCCGGCATAGATGCGGATTTTTCCAGTCTCAACGGAATAAACCCCATCCGCATTATCTCCGGCACGGAGGACAGGCTGCCGCATCAGCACGACCGCCGATAGGGCAAGGAGCACTATGATGTTAAAGTTTCTCAAGGCGGCTTTCAAACTGGGCTTTGTAGATTTTCTTGCCGAGGGTATTCTGGAGTTCAATGATTTCCTTCAGTATTTCAGGCGTGGTCAGGGGATTGATGGTAATGGCCCTGAGGACGACGATATCCTGGTAGTAATAAATGGGCGAATCGAGCATGGTCCTCGACACGAAGGTGTTATCGTCTTCCCGCAGCTCTTTATGGAGTTCGATGTTCAACTCGTTGAGGACGCTGTTGATGTTGTGGAGGCGGCGGAGCCATTTATTCTGTATCTGGTGCTCCGGCAGGTCCTGCCGCACGCTGCTTATCTTCATCATGAGCTTTTCAATCTTTTCCTGGACCTCTTTCGGGACGAACCGGTAATTGAAGATGAACAGCTCGGGCTGGTTCATCGGCTCAAAATTGCAGTGCATCTCCACCAGCCCTCGGAGGACCGAGGTCAACTCAAAGGCATGCTCGAAAAGGAGCCTGAACCCGTCGGTCCCCAGTATCTTGAAGGTCGCCCACGGCTTCAGGGCGGCAAAGGGCCGGGAGCCTTCCACGGTAAATCTCCCGAGGTCCACCGAATCCTGCCGTATGATATAGTTTGAGAAATGCTTCAGGTAATCGAGGTCGGTTTCGTTTTTAAAAAGAACCATGCCCATGGACGCCGGCGAATAAAGCAGCTTGTGCGCATCGACAGTGACGGAGTCGGACTCCTGTATCCCGTTGAAAAAATAGCGGAGCTGGTCGATTATCAGCACCGAACCTCCCCAGGCGGCATCAACGTGAAAATGGGCTCCGCACTCGTCGGCAATGGTCCTTATTTCCTGCAGGTTGTCGATGTTCCCGGTTTCCGTGGTACCGGCTATGCCGACTATCGCCATGATCTTGATGCGGTCCTGCCCGCGTTCATTGTGGTCCCTGATCTGCCTGCATATCCTTCCGAGCTCGATGATGTCCACCTTGTTCTTCGAGTTGACCGGGATCTTGATGACATTGTCGTTGCCGATGCCGATAGTGCGGGCGACCTTGTCAATGGAATAATGGCCCCTTTTTGAAACAAGGATGACCGCCCTCCGGTATCCGTAGTGGAGAAAGGCCTCATGCAAACCGGCTACCCGGATGCCGGGGAAATCACCGTCCGGCCGGAAGGCCTTGTTCCGTGCGACAAGAAGGGCGGTCAGGTTCGCCATGGTCCCGTCGGTGGTGACATTGCCCAGGGCTACCTCCCACCGCTGAATGTTGGTTTTGTAGAAGCTGGCATTTTTATTATACACCAGCCGGTGCATCCAGCCGATGAGTTCCCTTTCCACGAAGGATGACGCTTTGGCCGATTCGATCTTCACCTGGTTCTGGTTCAGGGCCGCGATGATCATTTCCAGGAGTATCATGAAATACGGTATCGCGCTGGTCATGTGGCCGATATAATACGGGTTGCCGACCTTTACCGAGTGCGCGATGATTTTCTTCTTTATTTCCAGGAGGACATCCTTTAAAAGCTGAGGACGTTTGGGGATGTTCACATTGGAAAAAATTTTTTCCAGCTCCGACAGGGGGATTTCGCTGTGGATCCCGCCTTTCTCCTTGAAAAAATTATGGATCAGGTCCAGCAGTTCGGTACCGAATTCGAGAAACTTGTCAGGAGAATCAGGCATGATAAAGAGCTTTTTCAGCTGGGCCATATCAGCCTTTAACGATGGTCCGTGGAGTTCTTTCTTTTTTAAATATGTGTACATTTTTATATATCTTATTAATGGGCCCTGCAGACATTTATAATAAAATGTTACCACTGTCGCGAGAAACAGGCTTTTTTCAAGCAATTTTATCCCGCAAGAGCAACAATCAGCAAAAAGAATATAACAACGATTAGTCAGGCCGGTCAATTCATCTAAACTTTTTTCTCCAAACGGTATATAATGAAATTATAATAATGCACACAACTTGATTTTTTGTCATAATTCACTGGAATGTATAGGTAGTAAATACTTAATAAGCACCCTTAATTCCAATCATTTTGCTAATGCATTTAATGAATTATGTCGATATAATTACATGGAAATAAAAATTCCCCCCCAAGGATGGATCGTTAATCATGGATGATTATAAATCATGGAATTTCCCCAAAAGCATCAGCATAGAACAGGTTTCTTCTTATGTTGACCGGTTGAAATATGTCAAACCTGTTGAAACAATAACTTTTGATTTAAGTAAAACGGTAAACATTCATTCCTCATTTATCGGATTTTTGCTCCATGCGAAGCAGAATATCGAAAGAAACGGCGGCAAACTGGAGCTGGTCCTTTCTCTGACACTGGAAAAAATCCTTATCATGCTGAATATAATAGATTATTTCTCGCCGGAAATAATTACCGTTATTAATCAAAAATCCGCATAATTATTCGGCGGAAACACGCCATGCAGGTCTTCATAAACGGGTGTCACGCTATTTCGCCGCGTCCATGAAAAATTATTGACATACACAAGGTACATGAGAGGATTGTAAAATACTAAAATTCCTTGTACAGGCACGCCAATGAAATTCAACGAACAGCAGGTCGACACGGTAACTGAATTATTGAAATCAATAGCCCATCCCATCAGGATGAAGATCCTCTGTTTCCTGATGGAAGGTGAAAAAAACGTCGGTGAAATCGAACAGCAGTTCGGATCAACCATATCCAACATTTCACAGCACCTGACCGTTCTCAGGAAAGCCAACATCATCGACAGGCGCAAAGAAGCCAACTTTATGTTCTATTCTATCAAGGACAACAATATACTCAAACTGATGGAGACCCTGAAAAACAACTTCTGTTAAATGGCAAAACGCGCTGCAATATCACTTCTTATATTCCTCTGTCTCCCCCATGCATCATTACCAAACCAGCGCACACTGGAAATATCCGGCCTGAAGATATACACCGAAGACCAGCTGTACAGCCTGCTTAACCTGGAGCGGTATGAACGCGGACGGATGACCTCGAAAGAAGTCACTGACGCCATAATATCCTTCTACAGCGGATCGGGCTATACCCTGGTCAAGGTATATCTCATTGAAGAGACCGATTCGTTCCTGAAGATTTATGTCGACGAGGGGGCCCTCGGGAAAATAATATTTCTTAACATGGATGATTTCACCACACTGTACCTCAAGATCGTATTCAAGCTCAAGAACAAGATCTTCAACTACTATGCCGTTGAAGAGAATATCGAGAAGTTAAAAAGAGGCAAGCGATGGAAATACGTCACATGGCAATTAAAGCCCGTGAAGGATTACGACGCATCCCTGGTGCAGATTGACCGGGCCCTCAACCTCGAAATCATGAGAAAGATGAAACTCGCTTTCTTCGACAGGTACAGCCCCCGGTATGACCTGATAATTATTTTCACCAGGGGCGATATCCCGGAGCTGGAAGACAAGACCCTGGGAAGGGACAAGAAAACCGAGTCGGAAACTATCGGAACGGACAGGAAAAGACCGGCCGGTAAAAAATTGACGCTGAATAAATTCGATTACGGCTTAAAGATCAACTACTACAAGGGCGTTATCCCGTATCTGAAGTATTATCATCTCGGGCTGATATCGAAGGGGGATTTTTTCATGGCTGAAACCTCTGCCGGGTTCATGTACGGTCTTGACCGCAAATTCACCCGGCCACCCCGTGAAACATATTTCAACCTTAACCTGAACTATTTCTTCACGCCGACCTTCAAGGATGTTTTCACCCCGCTGGTGAGAATAGACCTGTATCAGAGCAAGGCAGCCCGGCCGGACCTTGGCCTCAGGCAATACAGCTTTCTCCTGCTGAACGCCATGCTTGCCCCGGGTATAACCCTGTTGAAAAAATTCAACATATATACCGGCGTCGGCGTTGAATCCGCCTTTATCTTCAACAGTAAAAAGAATCCCTTCTTCTTTCTGCAGTTTCTTCCCTCACAGATCGTATTCGGAGGCAACTCGTATGAGAAGTCAAAGGCGCTCAATGACATGGTGACCTTTTTACGCAAGGTGGACAATCACGTTGACACCTACGCCTATCTTGAAGTTGGCCTTATTTACGACTTCAGTAAAAAAAGCGGAAAAGTATACGAACTGAGGAAAAACAGGCTTAAAAAAGACATTGCCCTGGCATATGACTTTTACATCATGGAAAAATATTTTCATACCATCCGGCTTCTTGGAAACTTCGATTATGAATTCAAGGACCACAGCATATATTCCGGCGGCATCACCTATCAGTTTGCCTATGGCGATACGCCGTTTTACAAGGAATCATCCGTAAGCAGCCTTAATTTCATGGGCCTGCAGAGATGGGCGTATTTCTCCCGGAACGCCCTTTCCATCGCCAATGAATACCGCATATCAGTGTACCAGGACTTTCTGTATGTCGGCGTTTTCTTCGACATGACGCTCTTCGAAGGATCGGGGCGCGACATCAAGGGGGCCCAATTCGCGGTGGTCGGCGGCCCCACGGTGCGCATCCTGATCATCGATCATTTTGAGCTCTACCTGCAATACGGATGGGACTACCTTCTGTCGACCAAGAGACACGAGGGATACCTGTACTTCAACATCTACAACAAGTGGTAACGCGGGTCCCGAGGACGGCGGTCATCCCTGGAATCGGGTCGCGTCACTTGATGTCGATTATGCGGCTCATATTGAAATATCTCCGGTCATCCCTCAGGTAACAGTGGGCCAGCACATAGGCTTCGCCGTCGGCAGTGATGAACTCGATGGGCAGTATTGTCCTGACGGTGACCGAACCCGAGTGGTCCTCATAGGTGATCTCGGCCTTTGCTCCCAGACGCAGACCCATCAGGGCCTTCCCTTTTTCGGTAATCCTCTTCCCCTTGACCCTGATGAAGCGGATCAGGTTTCCATGGTAGCCGATAAGGTCGTCCATCACCCAGCGGCCCGCGCGGTCTTCCTTCCTGACCGCGCTGCGGAACACCTCCATGCACGCCATGGCGTCGGGTATCGCCCGGTGCGGTGTCATGTTCAGCCGCAGGTGCTCGCAGATTGTTTCCAGCTTGTAGTTCTTCAGCCCGGGCCATGCCCGGCGCGCGATGCGGACCGTGTCCACAGCCTCCATCCTCGGCGAAACGCGCCCTCCTTTCAGGAAGGCCCATCCCAGGAAGGAGAGATCGAAGCCGGGATTATGGATAACGAGGACCGAATCCCTGATAACGCGCGATATGTCGCCGAGAATGTCCGTTATGCGAGGCGCACCCCGCACCATATCGTCACTGATACCGTGAATGGCTGCGACATCCCCGGGTATCTTCACGCCCGGGTTCACCAGGCTTTCATAGGTTTCAATGATCCGGTCAATGGTAAAGCGCACGATGCCAACTTCGACAATCATGTGCAGAGCGGCATTGGTCCCCGTCGTTTCCAGGTCCAGGGCGCAGAATATGGTTTCGGAAATGCTTTTGCGGGTGTCAATCATGGCTTAAAACAAGCCGAGCATCTTAACTTCCGGCTCCAGCCGGATCCCGAATTTATTATATACCGTTTCGCGGACGAGGTCTATCAGGTTCCGTATATCGTCCGACGTGGCATTGCCGGCATTGATGATGAAGTTCGTGTGCAGATCGGAAACGCGGGCCCCGCCGACGGTTTTTCCCTTGAGGCCGGCGTCGTTGATCAGCTTCCAGGACGAATGTCCTTGGGGATTCTTGAACACGGACCCCGCGGAAGGATATTCCAGGGGATGCTTGTTCCGCCGGTCAGCCAGTATCTCCTCGACTTTTGCCCTGACGCCGGCAGGGTCATCGGCGGCGGGAAACCTGAAACGGGCGCCGGTGATGATGACGTCATCACCGATATCCATATGCCGGTATGAAGACATTGATGAATCTATCGCGACAACGCGCCTGGAGCCCCGACCGTCAACAATATCTACATCCATGAGGACCCCGGCAAAGGACCCCATGAAAGTGCCGGCATTCATCATGATGCCGCCCCCAATGCAGCCGGGGATGCCCGCCATGAACTCGATCCCGCCGAATCCGGACGCAATGACAAACTCTATGAGGCTCTCCTTGCCCGCCATGGCGTCGGCGTAAACCGTACCGTCTTCAAGAACGGCCATTTTCGGTCGTCGTGAGCCGTCTTCACAGATGCGCATCACCACTCCCTCTATGCCGCGGTCGCTCACCAGGAGATTTGAACCGCCCCCTATCACGGTCAGGGGGAGTTTTTCACTGCGCACCAGGGATACGATACGGGGCACCGATGCATTGTCGCGGGGAAGCACCAGCGCATCGGCGGGGCCGCCTGTTTTATAGGTCGTGTAGTGCCTGAGAGGCTCCGATTCTTTGACCTCCCCCCACTCCCGGAGGGCGTCTATCACTCGCTCTGGTATATTCATAATGCCATATTCCGGCTGATTATTACTGATTATTAATTGAAAAAAATCATTTTTTTAATTGACCGGCAGGGCAAAATGGCCCTAAACAATGTCCATATAAAAAATGCTGTTTCAATAACAGATAGAACTCCATTTATGTCAATTATATTACCGGCTGGCACTGGCAACAAAAAAGGCCGGTTATTACCGGTAAGCGTTGTCGATGAATATACCGATAGTATCTAGTAGACAGGACCGGAACGAATTTCAATGAAAAAGACCACCAAAAAGGCCGGGATACCCGATTTAACCGAATACACCGATGCGGACGGGAAAAAATGGATCCAGACCTCCACCGAGGACCTTTTTTCCATCAAAGAGCTGAATGAAATCATCGAATCCATCGACAAGAGCAGCGAGTCCGATGAAATAATCCTCGCCCGCATCGATTTCCAGAAGGTAAACAAGGAATACTACGAAATGGCGATGCAGCTTCAAAAAAAGCTTCACCAGCAGGGCGAGCTCCTGAAGAAAGTCATCACCGACGCGCGGGCCAAGATCGACCGTAAGAACAAGAAGCTCAAAGAGCTGATCGACTATATCAAGAAGCTTCACCTCCTCCTCGCCCACCTGTCGGCCGACGAGGAGGAGCTCAAGAAGATCAAGGTCTCGCCCGAAGTGCTCATGCAGACCCTGAGCGCCACCATCACGGAAAGGGCCGAGCGGGAGCTGGAGTTCGAAGAAGTGGAAGAGACGGAATTCCCGGTTGATGCCGACTTAAAAAAGCGCAAGTGATCATCCCCGCAGCCTCCCAAAAAATGTTTGACAACATCTCCCGACAAATGGCGACATACCTGTAACGGCGCACCGCGCGGGAGCGGCTTCACGGCCCGGGCCCGTCGCGCGACTCCGTCCATTTATTTCCGAGGATCCCGGCATGGCCCTTTCAATTTATAACACCCTCACCGGCACGCAGGACGAACTGGTCCCCGGGGGCGTCCGGAAGGAACGAATAGAAGATTATCCCCCTGTCACCATATACTCATGCGGCCCCACCGTTTACAGCTATTCCCATATCGGCAACTTCCGCACCTTTATCTTCAATGACCTGCTGCGAAGATACTTGAAGTTCAGGGGCTACAAGGTGAACCATGCCATGAACATAACGGATGTCGAAGACAAGATCATCGCCGGCGCCAACAGCGAGGGCATAAGCCTCCAGGAATACACGGGCCGCTACACGGCCATCTTTCTGGAAGACCTGAAGTGCCTCAACATCGAGCCCGTGGAGCACATGCCGAAGGCGACCGAATCCATCGACGCGATGATCGATATCATTGAAAACCTGCGCGCGAAGGGTTACGTGTACGAAAAGGACGGCTCACTCTATTTCAGCATCGCGAAATTCCACAAGTACGGAAGACTTTCGCGCCTTGATACCCGCGAGATAAAAACCGGCCTCCGATACGACACCGACGAATACACCAAGGACGACGTGCGCGATTTCGCACTCTGGAAGGCGCCGAAGGAGAACGAAATCTACTGGGAAACGCCCTTCGGCAAGGGGAGGCCCGGCTGGCACATCGAGTGCTCCGCCATGATACGGAAGATATTCGGAACGACCATCGACATACACACCGGCGGCGTTGACCTGGTGTTCCCCCACCACGAGAATGAAATCGCCCAGAGCGAGGCGGCCTACGACGAGAGGTTCGTGCGGCACTGGATCCACGCCGAGCATCTCCTGGTCAACGGCACCAAGATGTCGAAATCGCTGGGGAACTTCTACACCCTCCGCGATCTCCTTGATAAAGGCTATTCGCCGCGGTCGATCCGCTATCTTCTCGTCTCGGCGCATTACCGGAAGCAGTTCAACTTCACCCTTGAAGGCATCGGCCAGGCCGACCAGGCGCTCGAGAGGATCGACAACCTCATCGTGCGCCTCAAGGACATCCATCAAGACGGCGGCACCAGTCCCGATGCGGTAAAGCTGGCGGAGGAGATGATCGCGGGATTCACGGAAGCGGTGGATGACGACCTTAACATATCCCGCGGCCTGGGTGTCTTCTTCGAGTTCCTGCACCGTGTGAACACCATGATAAACGAAGAGCGCCTCAGCCGCTCCGACGCGGACATGATCATGGGGGTCCTGAAAAAAATCGATTCGGTCCTGGGTGTCATATTCTATGCCCGGCCGGCAAAGACGGACATAGACGCCTCCTGGGTAGAGTCGATGATCGCCGAGCGGATCCAGGCAAAGAAAGACAGGAACTTCAAGCGCGCCGATGAGATCCGCGCAGAGCTTACGGAAAAGGGGATCGTCCTCGAAGACACCAAGGAAGGCACCCGGTGGAAAATAAAGAGCTGATTTTCGGCCGCAACCCCGTCTTGGAATATCTTCGGGCGTCTGGTCCGGCTCCGCACGCCGAACTGTACGTGGCAAACACCGCCCACGGCAAAATCATTGAAGAGATCGTGACCGCGGCGAAGGAAAAGAAGGTAACGGTCAGCCCCATGGACCGGGAATTTTTCGCCCGCCTGGGATCTTCCTCCCGACACCAGGGCGTTGCCCTGAAACTCCAGGTCCCGGACCCGACTGCTGACGGCGCCGGCATGGAGGGCCTCTTCGCCAGATCAGCCGGCCGCAAGGGCGTCCTGGTGCTCCTTGACCAGATCACCGATCCGCACAATACCGGCTCCATCATCCGCACCGCCGAAGCCCTGGGCTGCGACGGCGTCATTATCCCGAAGGCGCGCTCCTCCGGGATAACCTCCGCCGTCATCAAGGCATCGGCCGGGGCAACGGCCCACATCGAAATCCAGCAGATCAGCAACGTGGCATCGTTCCTGGATGAGGCGAAAAAGCACGGGTTCTGGATCATCGGCACCGCCGACGCCGGGAACCGGGACCTGCCGAAACTCGGCATGGTGCGTCCGGCCGTGGTCATAATCGGCAGCGAGGACTCCGGCATGCGCCGCCTCACTGCCGAAAAATGCGATTACATCGTCCGCATCCCCCTTGCCGGGAAGATATCCTCCCTCAACGCGTCAGTCGCCGCCGGCATTGTCCTGTACCAGATCATGCATTCATGATGTTCCCCTGCAGGGGGTATTGCAAGGGGCCCCGCCACTTGGGCCCCTTCTTGGTTTAACTACTCATGGATAACTATTACCGGTTGAGTAATCCAGTTTGGATTAGCAAGCTTCAGAAAAAAGAGCTGAAAGGCCGAGGACTGTTTGAGTCTACCAAGGCTATCTCCGATTTCCGCAGGCCCTGAAGCTTTTTTCTGAAGCGAAAACAGCGAATCATTTTTACTTGACACCAGTATAATCCTGGAAAAAATACTTGCCAATAATGAACATCTAAAACTATCTGCACATAACCATTAATGCAACCAAGAGACCCATGGACCTAAGCCACATCAGAAACTTTTCCATCATCGCGCACATCGACCACGGCAAATCGACGCTGGCAGACCGGATCATCGAGAAATGCCGGCTCATAGACCCGCGCAACCACCGCGACCAGATCCTTGACACCATGGACCTGGAGCGCGAGCGCGGCATCACCATAAAGTCGAACGCCATCACCCTTAACTATACTTCCCGTGACGGCAAGAGCTATATCTTCAACCTGATCGATACGCCGGGCCACGTGGACTTCACCTACGAAGTATCGCGGGCCCTGGCAGCCTGCGACGGGGTCCTCCTTGTCGTGGACGCCTCGCAGGGCGTGGAGGCGCAGACCATCGCCAATCTCTATCTGGCCCTTGACAATGACCTTGAGATCCTGCCGGTCATCAACAAGATCGACATGCCCAGCGCAGACATCCCGCGCACGAAGGAAAGCATCGAAAAGAGCCTCGGCCTCGACGCCGAGACCGCGGTGCCAGTTTCCGCCAAGGACGGGACCGGTATTGACGACCTCCTCGAAAAAATCGTCGCCTTCATCCCGGCGCCAAAGGGAAACGCAGACGCGCCGCTCAGGGCCCTCATTTTCGATTCCTTTTTCGACAATTACCAAGGCGCCATCATGAAAGTCCGCATCATGGACGGGACCGTCCGCCGCGGCGACACCGTCATGTTCTTTTCGACGGGAAAAAAATACGAAGTCACCGAAGTGGGCATATTCAGGCTTACCCTCGAGAAGAAGGAAAGCATCGGGCCTGGCGACGTTGGCTACATCGTCGCCGGGATAAAGTCCGTGATTGACACGAAAATCGGCGACACGGTGACGAAATCCGACAACCCTGCGGCCGAGCCCCTCAAGGGCTTCCGGGACGCCAAGCCGATGGTTTTCTCCGGTCTCTACCCGATGTACAGCGACGACTACGAGGGCCTGAAGGACGCCTTGTACAAGCTGCGCCTCAATGACGCCTCCCTGATCTTCGAGCCGGACAATTCCTACGCCCTCGGCTTCGGTTTCCGGTGCGGCTACCTGGGCCTTCTCCACATGGAGATCGTGCAAGAGCGCCTCGAGCGCGAATTTGACCTGGCCCTGGTCACGACCGCGCCGAGCGTCGAGTACAAAGTCTACATGGTGAACGGCGATATGCTGACCATCGACAACCCGGTCAAGATGCCCGATCCGTCCCTCATCGAGCGTATCGAGGAACCCTTCGTCACCGCCACCATCATTACCCCGACCGATTACATCGGCAACATCATGGCCCTGGTCACCGAATGCCGCGGCATCCACAAGGACATGCAGTACATCGACAAGCAGCGGGTACAGCTCCATTACGACTTGCCCCTGTCGGAAATCGTTTTTAATTTTTACGATAAGCTGAAGTCCATCTCCCGCGGTTACGCGTCCTTTGACTACGAGCTGAAGGATTTCCGCGTATCGGACATGGTCAAGGTCGACATCCTGGTCAACGCCGAGCCCGTGGACGCCCTTTCCTTCATCGTGCACCAGGACAAGGCGCGCATCCGGGGCAAGGACATCATCACCAAGCTGAAGGACATCATACCCCGTCAGCAGTTCAAGATACCGCTCCAGGCAGCCATAGGGTCGTCCATCATAGCGCGGGAGAACATCTCTGCCGTTCGCAAGGATGTCACGGCCAAGTGCTACGGCGGTGACATCACCCGGAAGCGCAAACTCCTGGAAAAACAGAAGGAAGGCAAAAAGAGGATGAAACAGATAGGGTCCGTTGAGGTCCCGCAGGAAGCCTTCATGACCATACTCAAGATTGATTGACACCGATTGTCATCGGACCATGCTTAGGGGATCATGCCCGACGATAGTTATCGGTTTGACCGATGACTGATGACTATCGTGGCAATGAGGGGTCAGAGCAACCTGGCAACCCATATCCAGCAGAGCCATACATTGAACAATTGTTTACCGATAACTATCGGTCCTCTAAAATATGATGAACCGGCAGGAACTCCAAATAATCGAAGCGGCCACAAATTTCGCGAAAGAGAGAATGGCCCCGCTCCACTCAAGCCACGGCTGGGACCACGTGGAGCGCGTGGCGAGCCTGGCGGAAAAAATCGCGGCTTCGGAGCAGGCCGCGGACCTTTTTATCGTAAAAACAGCGGCAATACTCCATGACATAGCCCGCATCGATGAAGTGGACAGCACAGGGAAAAACTGCCATGCAGAGCGGGGAAGCAGGATGGCCCATGAATTCCTGCTTTCAATCGGTCTCGAACAGCACAGGGCCGATAAAATCCGCGACTGCATACTTTCGCACCGCTACCGGAACGACCATCATCCGGAATCCATCGAAGCGAAGATACTGTACGATGCCGATAAACTTGATTCAATAGGCGCCGTCGGGATCGGCAGGGCCTTCCTTTTTTCCGGTGAAGTCGGAGCGCGGCTCCACAATCCCGATATCGACGTGAACCTGACCGAAGCATACGGCAAGGAAGACACGGCCTACCGCGAATACCTGGTGAAGCTGAGGTTTATCCACGACCGGATGCTGACACCGGAGGGCCGTCGCCTGGCGGAAGAACGGCACCGCTTCATGGTCGCCTTTTTCGAGCGCCTCCAGGATGAAGTGAAAAACCTGCTCTGACGCCTTTTACACGGCATCCGGGGCATCCACACCCAGGTCCCGCGCGACGAGCAAGAACCAATAATCAAATCCCCACAGCACGCCGATATTGGTTGTAGAACCGTTGAGCAGGATGGATCCCGGCCCACAGTATGGCACCGGGGAGGATTAACATGAGAAAAGCAGCGGTGTTTCTGACGCTTGTCCTGAGCGGTATCGCCCTTTCTATCGTCTTTGGTTTTATGCTTGTGATGAGGAGAGTCTCACTCTATCAGATGAACCATATGAAGGCCCTTCAACAATGAGAGGCCGTTCATCCGGCAAGGCCCCGGGGTGACTGCCGATGCGGCAAATGCTCCCTTCCCTGCCAGCCGCCGGCGCAGTCAGGCTGAAGGTATACCGTCAGGTTTATCCCGCCCGGCATTTCGTGCCGCCCGTCCGCGATACAATTCTTTTTTTCGATATCGGCGATCCCCAGGCAACGGAACCTCCCGCCGAGGGCCAGGGCCACGTTAATCCGACGGGTCAATAGGCAGCGACAGCGTACAATCGGGCCGTACGCCGTCACGCCCAGGTTATCTTCAGGTCGGGATAGAACTTGCGCGTGCCGCGGGGGTGCTGCGGCATGGCCCTGACGGTGAACCCGAACTGCCCGGATTGCAGGCAGAGCATCTGTCCCTGGAAGAGCCAGCGCCCATTTCCGGCATGGCCGCTTTCCCGCATCGGCAGGGCAACACCCTCGACGATCTCACCGTTCCGGTCAAGGGCGCCGAAATAAAGCTCGACCTGCACATGCTCGGGCTGGATGTCCCCCAGAAAGACCTCGGCCCGCACCGTTATCTGCGTATTCACCTTTATTTCCTTTTCCCCGGAAATATCGACGGAAACGATTTTTACCGTGTCCCATTTTTTCGCAATATCGGACTTCCAGGAGGAAAACTCGCGGGTAAGCCTGAAATTATTCTCCCCGAAACTCATGTAATTCTGGTGGGCGACCTTGTAGAATTTCTCGGTGTAATCCTTTACCATGCGGTTGGTGTTGAATATGGCGGTATTGCTTTTCATAGATTCCTTCATGCGGGCAACCCATTCACGGGGCAGCCCGTCTAGTCCGCGGCTGTAAAAGGCCGGCTTCACTTCCTTCTCGATGATGTTATACAGGAAAAGGCTCTCGACATCGTCCTGGTAGGACAGGTCATCATATTCCTCGCCGTTGCCGATGGCCCACCCGTTGGCGGTATTGTACGCCTCGTCCCACCAGCCGTCCAGGACGCTGATGTTTATGCCGCCGTTGGGAACGACCTTCATGCCGCTGGTGCCGGAAGCCTCCTTCGGCCGGATCGGCGTGTTGAGCCACACGTCCACCCCCTGGACCAGGTACCGGGCAATGTTAATATCATAATCCTCGATGAATACCATCTTCCGCCTGAAGCGCTCATCGCCGCAGAAGTGGATGATCTGTCTGATCAGCTCCTTCCCCATGTTGTCCCGCGGGTGCGCCTTGCCGGCAAAAATTATCTGCATGGGCCGCTCCCTGTCCTGAAGAAGCTGAGCAAGCTTTTCGATGCTGCGGAGGATCAGCGTGCCCCGCTTGTAGGTGGCAAACCTCCGCGCGAACCCTATGGTCAGCGTGTCCGGGTCGAGGACTGAATTGGCGATGTCCGCCTCCTTGGGGGAGATGCCCCGCGCCAGGAGCTGGTCCCGGAGCTTCTGCCTGACGAAAGAAACCAGGCGTTCCCTGAGCCGCTCCCGGCAGCGCCACAGCTCGGAATCAGGAATATGGTCGACGTTATGCCATATGGTATTGTCCGCCGGGTTATCTATCCATCGCGGCCCGAGATAGCGGTTGAAGAGACGCATCATCTCGTCGGATGTCCACGACAGGGTCTGGACGCCGTTGGTGATATGATCGATGGGCACCTCGTGGACCGGCAGGTCGGGCCAGATTTGCCTCCACATGTTCCGGGAGACCTTCCCGTGGAGACGCGATACCCCGTTGCACCCCGCCGCCGTCTTCAGGGCCAGCACTGTCATGCAGAATGATTCCTTTTTATCATCGGGCGCTTCACGGCCAAGGGCCATGAACTGGTCACGGGAAAGACCCATTGCCTTGTAATAATCCGCAAAATACGCCTCTATCATCTCGGGCGGAAACCGGTCATTACCCGCGGGGACCGGTGTATGGGTCGTGAATACGTTGCTTGCGGTGACAAACTCATAGGCTTCAGGATAGCTCAGCCGGTGCTCTTCCATGGCGACCCTGATCCTCTCAAGGGCCAGAAATGCCGCGTGGCCCTCGTTCATGTGGTAGACGGTCACGCGCCTGTTCATCGCCTTGAGGGCGCGCACACCGCCGACGCCCAGCACGATCTCCTGCTTGATGCGCATCTCATTGTCGCCGCCATAGAGCTCGTCCGTTATGGAGCGGTCTTCCAACTCGTTTTTATCGATATTGGTGTCCAGGAGATACACCATGATCTTTCCTACCGTAACTGCCCAGACCTGGGCGTAGACGGCGCGGCCTTGGAGATCAACCGATATCATGATGGGATTCCCGCCGGCATCCCTGACCAGCTGCGCAGGCATGTTGTGGAAATCAACTTCAGGGAAGCTCTCCTGCTGCCATCCGTCAAGGTTGAGGTACTGGTGAAAATAGCCGAGGCGGTAAAAAAGGCCGACGCCGAAAAGCGGAAGACCCAGCTCGCTCGCCGACTTGAGGTGGTCCCCGGCAAGCACCCCCAGGCCGCCGGAATACATGGGCAGGCTTTCATGGATCCCGAATTCGGCGGAAAAATAGGCGATGCCCGCCTGTTCGAACCCTTGCTGGTGCTCATCGTACCAGGTCCTCCTGGTCATGTGCCACTCCAGTTCCTGCTGGACCTTTTCCATGTGGGCCAGAAAACTCTCCGATGCCGCGGCCTCTTCCAGGAGGTTCTGGGATATCGAGCCGAGCATCTTCACCGGGTTATGGGAAACGATGCGCCAAAGTTCGACATCAAGCCTCCTGAACAGCTCGATAGCCTCAAAATTCCATACCCACCACATGTTGTTGGCGATGGTCAGGAGTGGTTTCAGCTTTTCTGGCAGGTTTGGTACAACTTTAAATTTTTTTACAATAGCCATCTTTACCTCGAGGTTCTGTCTGTTCTGTGTCCGGACAGTCAGGTTCTATCTGTATTTTCCGGCGCACGGCGCGATTCTTCAGTTGATCCGTATTGGTGCAAGCATACGCTTATGCCGGTACTAATGGGCCACCGGCAGATACACGTAAAACGTCGATCCCTTTCCTTCCATTGACTGGACATCGATATACCCGTGATGGCGCTTGATAATGGCGTAACTGGTGGCAAGGCCAAGGCCGCTTGCCATTTCCTTGGTCGTGAAGTATGGATCGAAAATATTCTGTATGGATTCAGCCGGTATCCCCACCCCTTCGTCGCTGATCGATATGCGGACGTAGTTACCCGGCTGGAGGGATATTTCATGGTGCGACGCCTCTTTCTCCACCACGGCATTGTCCGCCGTGATCCGTATCAATCCCGGAACCGGCATGGACTCCATGGCGTTGTGGAGGATATAGGTCACCACCTGCCCGATCTGGAACTCGTCGACCTCGACCTCCCAGAGCCTGTCCTTGATTACCAGTTCATGCCTGCCCGCGTAATTACGCAGAACCGAATCGACAATCGACTTGAGAGACTCGCTGTAATCAATGATCCGGCGCTCGGGCTTGCCCCCGCGGGCGAAGGTGCTGAGCCGCCGTGTCAGCTCCACGGCCTTGAGGGATGCCACCTCGGCGTCGTTCAGGACTTCCATCAGGCTCCTGTTTTCCGGGTTCACTTCCATCTTGGCGAGGGATATATTTCCCAGGATCGCCGTCAGGACATTGTTGTAGTCATGGGCGATGCCGCCCGCAAGGATCCCGATCGCTTCGAGCTTCCGCGCCCTGAGGAGCTCCATCTCCATCTTATTTTTATCAGTTATATCCCTGACGATTCCGCAGAATCCCTTGATTTTTCCATCCGCCTCGCGGATGAGGGCGATGGAAAGCTCGATCTTCTTCTTTCTTCCGCTCTTGGTGACTGCCGTAAAGTTCAACAGGCGTGCCGGTTTTCCCGTCTTAAAGACCTCGTTGTAACGCTGGTACACCGCGTCGGAATACTCCCCGGTGAACCACTTGCTGAAATTCATGCCGATGAACTCGTCCTGGTCGTACTCGCTTATCCGGCACATGGCGTTGTTGACGACCGTGAAATTTCCCCGGAGATCGCACTCGTAATAACCGTCTTCAAGGTTGTCAATGATCGCGTGCCATGTGTCGCCGCTGTTTCCCATCATCTCCGCCGTAAGGTTCCGGACCATGATAACCGCCGCCCGTGCATCGCCGTTCCCCTGCAGGCTGGCTGAACATAACAGCTGCCGGATCGCCGAAGATTTCAATGTCACAGTGAACGTTTTCCTCACCGCGTCACGGCTGTTCTGTACCGCTGCCAGCATTTCTCCGAATTCACCGGCCAGATCGGTAATTTTTCCGGAAAACGGCGCCGCGGTTTCGTCATGGCCGAGGATACGGAGAAAAGCGCGGTTGACATATCTGACAGCCCCCTCCATATCGCAGATACAGACGCCCGTTCCGTCCATCTCAACCGCAGTCTCCACCAGTGAAGCCCATGTTCCCCACGATTCTTCAGCAGCCATCCAATGCTCCTTCAGCTAATATATCACTTCAAAACCGATAATAATGATGTCATCTTCAAATGTCTTGGCGCCCTGGAACCGGCCGGCCTCATCCACGATATGATCAAGGGATTCCTCGAGACCCATCGAACCGCTTCGCGCTATCATGTCCCGCAATCCCTCCGGCTCTATCATCTCACCCTTTTCGTTCCTGATCTCCGTCACGCCGTCAGTGTACAGATATATCCTGTCTCCCGGCTTCAGATCAACGGTGATCTCCTGGAATTCCGCCGATCCGGAAAGTCCGACCGGAATCCCCCCGGACCACAGGACTTCGGCCGATCCCGCACCGGCGCGATGCAGAATCGGCGGCATGTGCCCTCCCTTTGCGAACCTGAATGCCGCTCCATCACCGGCCAGGTCAAACACTCCGTACAGTGCGGTTATGAAGAAAAAAACGCCACCGTCAATAAGGGCGCCGTTCAAGCCTTTCAGGTAACCGGACGGGCTGGTCCCGACAGCGCCGTTTAAACGGTCGGTCAACGACCTGAGAAGCGTGAGAAAAAGCGCCGCTGACACCCCATGACCGGCAACGTCTCCAATGAAAACACCAACACGATGCTCATGTAAAGTATTAAATGAAAAAAAATCTCCCCCGATCGCTTCAAGGGGCTTAAACCTGAAGGCAGCTCGCAGGCGATCATGTTCGGGAGGGGCCCCGGGGAGAAGCATGGCGGTGACGACCTGGGCATCAGCCAGTTCCCTTACCATTTCATCGTTTCTCTCTTTGAGTATTGCACCGGCAATCCTGATCTCTTCTTCGGCTTTTTTCCGGTCGGTGATGTCCTCCTTCACCGCAACAAAATGCGTAATTTCACCCTTATTATTGATTATAGGTGATATCGACGCGGATTCCCAGTACACTTCACCGTTCTTTTTCCTGTTATGGAAATCGCCGCGCCATTCCTTTCCCGATGTTATGGTCTGCCAGAGATCATCATAGAACTCGCGGGACTGCATCCCTGATTTTAAAATCCTGGGATTATGCCGGAGGGCCTCGTTGAAGGTATACCCGGTAAGGCTGGTAAACTTGGGATTGACATACTCGATAGAGCCCTGCCTGTCCGTAATGACAACCGTGGCGGGACTCTGTTCAACAGCCATGGCGAAGACCCTGACTTTCTCCTCCATCTCCGGATCGGGCTGCTGTTTCGGCACGATGACACCGACGTATTTCCCTTCCCCGCTTGCGTTCATCTTTATGCAGGCCACCATGCATGTGACCGGGGCGGCATCTTTCTTCATGATGAACATTTCTCTTTTCAGGGCGACCCCCTCCCCTCCCCTGAAAAGCCCATCGACGGCCGCGTCTATGCCGGAAAACACAATTGACTTGAACGGTTTTCCCGCCAGGTCTTGCTGGCTGTACCCGGTCAGCTTCTCGAACAGCGGAGCGATCCGCACGAACCGCTCTTCGCCGTCCAGGACATACAGTGCCATGCCGATCTCCTCGAAAAGCGATTCATACATGGCGCCAGTCGACTCGTTTTCATTCCGTTCCGATGTCATGGTGTAACAGTAATAAAACGGCAGGCGAATGACAATAAAAAAACCGGAACTCTCAGTGGTTGACGAAACAGGCGACCCGGAATCCATAATAGGGACTCCGGGCAGTGGGGCATTTCCTGAGCCTGAATTCCCGCGTTTTCTGCACGGGGAGACTCAGCACAGAACCGCCGCGGAGAACCTTGTAAACAGTTCCGAAATCCCTGTGATCACTCCCTCCTGGATAACGGTCATACCAGTCATCAACCCATTCCCAGAGAAGTCCCGTTGCATGACCGCTTCCTCCAGGGAGCTCGCATATTGCTTCCAGCAGGTTCGGTTTCGGGGGAGGATCCGATGTTCCCCGGGCCCAATCCCCCATGCCGCATACGCCGCTTATCCCCGCGAAAACCTCCCATTCCGCCTCACGCGGCAGGCGCGCCGAGCGACCCGCCCTGCCGGAAAACCATGCACAGTATGCCGCCGCGTCATTCCAGCTCACCTGCATGACCGGCATATCATCGTTGTTCCGGTACCGTTTATCATCGGAAGTGCCGAAGGGACATCTCCAGCTGACGCCCGATTTCTTCTGCCACCGCCCATCCTGCCATATCCAGCCCCACCCCTGGCGTTCTCCCTCGGTCAGGTACCCGGTGTCCTGCGCGAAGGCCAAAAAATCGTGATAAGTCGCAAGGGTCTTCCTGATAAAGACGTCATCGACATGGACAACATGTTCTGGACATGCATTGGCGAGGAACTCGCTCCTGACGGCACCTTCCTTCAGGGCGCCGATTGCCGTATCCAGCACCATGGGGGAAATTCCGATTGAATAATCCCCGGCCGGGATCCTGATGTACTCGGACTCATTGAAGATCATTTGGATTTTCGGTCGCTGATGTCATTGTTCCGGCGGGATAACGGCCCGGATTGCCCCGGTCTAACTAACCGCGTCCACCAGGGCGTAGGCGTCTTTTCCGTCAATCGGGTATTCCGCGGCCAGGAACGTAACCAGCAACTGCACGTCCCTGGTGCTGAAGGACTGGGTCATCTCATTGCAGATAGCATTCGCCAGGGGAACCGCGAATTTCTTGTCCTTGCCCGGCAGGACAAGGAGGATCTTGCTCCGGTCGAAACGGACCGAGAAGTCCCGTTCGCCGAGCCTGGTCCGGGAAAATTTCTCGAAATGGATGAACATGCTTTTCACTTTTTCGTTTCCGAACAACGCCTGGTAGCGTTTGAAATTTTTTATCGAGATCAGCACCAGCGTTACCGGGATGGAAAGATCCCTGGCATTTTTTATCTCGTCGTTAACACGGTGGAACACCCTTTCTATCGTGTCCATGTATGACCCGCGGCGGTATTCCATCTCCCTCACAATGGTGACATACGGAAAGATAAAATCCATGAATTTCATGATCCTGGCGTGGATATAGTCCAGCGGCGATGAATCCGACATTTCATAGATCATCACGAACCCCAGAAGATCGTTGGCCAGTTTGAAGGTAAACAGGTCAAGGATCGACATTGCCTTCAACTGCCTGTCGGTAAATATCTCGATGAGCGACTTGGACCGCTGCGGCTCGTTGAACATGATGGGGCTTTCCGAGCGGGCGATGTCCTGGATCAGTGTGGCCGTTGACGGAATTCGGAAATCCGGTTCATCCAGCTTGAGCCGGTTTTCCAGCTCGGCAGTGAAAAATACAAAGTCCCTGCTGCCTTCATCTTTCACAAAAATCGAGAAGCCGGTTATCCCGAGTCCCGTGAATTCATCCCGGATGATTTCACGCACCCTGCCGATCCCTCCCTCAGCGGCTATCCTGCCCCTGATCCTGTCAACCGCGGAAATATGGGACCCCGGACCGCTCCCGGCATCATTCACTTCCTTGAAGCGTATTGCCCGGTATGAAAATGCCGAGTATTCAGCAATAATATTGAAAAATCCCTTTTCTTCTCCGGTGTAATCCATGTTGTTCAGCTTGTTGCCCAGGACAATGACGCCCAGGATATCATCGTTGAACGTGATGGGCACCAGGAGCTTGGCGTCTATGGATATATAGTTGTAATAATCGTCGCTGAAAGCGGGATCATCCTTGAATTCGTCCATATCGAGGATCTCTTTTCTCGTGATCAGCTCCTTTAATATGCCAGCGTGGGGCCTGAATACCACTTCGTCTTTATTGATGGTGACACCGCGCGATTCTTCTATTTCCCACTCATCGGGGATTTCTTTGCTCGGCATCATTATTGACGAGGACGACGCGCCAACCTGGCCCATGACCGAAAACAGTATCACGTCAAAGAGCTCTTTTGTCGATGCCGCCTTCAGCAGGTCCCTGCTGAGTTCATAGAGCGCCAGGTTGTCGAGGAGCACTCCGCTGTCATCCCATGCCTGTTTCGTCTGGGGCCCGGCAGACTTTTCCTCCGCTTCGATGGTGAATTTCGGTTTTGCGTCAGACCGCGCCCCGCCCCCGGATCCCGCAGCTGTCTGCGGCTCCGACGCAGCGTCTTTACCCGCGGTTTCATCGTCAACGGACACGAGGTCCTCACGGCCGAGGTAGAGAATATCGGCTTCTTCCCGTCCGGCTGCCGATGCGGCAGGCTTTTCCCCGGGAAGACCGGTTTCAGCAGGGCCTGTTATCCGGTCCATGATGGTTTTTTTCCCGTTACCGCTTATTTCTTTTTTGAAATTTAACGCTTTTTCCAGCAGACCCATAACTACACACCCAGTTCATTCAACACTTTCAGGTACAACTCGAAATACTCGGAGCTGGCGAATTTTTTAATAATTTCTTCCGGCAGGGTTTCGAACAGTCCATCGAGGTACTTGAGGAGCATCTTGATATTCATCTGCTTCCCTTCCGGAAATTCTTTCACAAAACGGTCCACGTCGGCCTCGTTGTCAAGGATCACGACACGGTCGGTGATATCGGTGATCCCCTCTGCGGCTGACGGCCCTTCTTCTTCATGAACGGCGGCCACCCCCGTTGCTTCACCGGGGCCTTCGATCAGTGATTCAATCCCGAACGTTTTTTCCACCAGGTCACGGATCTCGGCCTCCGTCTTTCCGGTCCGCTTGATGAGCTGCTCGGTGATGTCCTGTATGTCTTCCTCGAAAATCAGGGCGCTGGCGGAAGAGACATCGCTTTCTATGGAGTCCCGTTCATCATCCATCAGGCTGTTTTCTTCGGGAAGAAGATACCGGCAGTTCTTCCTGTCACGCCCCCCCCCTGCGCGGGAGGCGCGGTCAAATTCATACAGGTGATACCGGTCATATAGATGGATATCCTTGAATTCATCCTGGAACAGCGTGTCCTCAATGGTGTCGAACTCATCGGCCGTAAGGCCGAGGAGCTCCACTGCCGCCGGGATGGTCCGGCCCCCGGGAATCCCGAAAAATTCGTCAATTTCCCGGATGTAACCGGCATAGTCCTCTTCAACTATAGCCGCATGTATATAGTCAAGCTCTTCATCGCCGTATTTGTAATCCAGATCCACGAAAAGGTCTTCATGGGCCTGCATCAATTCACCGGCTATAACGGCAATCCGTTCCCTGTCTTCTTCCACGTTGGCTTCGCCGAGCATATAGGCCGAACCTTCATCCACCTGCACGATTCCCGATATGATCTTGTCAAGATCGCTCTCGTCGAAGATGCTCTTTTCTTCCCGTTCCTTCCCGTTCGTTGCGTCATCGATGAAGTAAACCTCTCCGATCTCCCGCGAGTCCCCGATCATGCCTGACAAGACCAGGTCCCTGTACTGCTGGCTTTGACGGTCTTCACTCAAACGTTCCGGTTTTCCTATGACATCGACACCTGGTTCAGTCTGCTTCAGCGTATCCGTAAATTCAACAGGCGCCAGTTCCTCGGCATTTTTCTTTTCTACCTTTACGGGCCCATCGAGGTCTTCCATTGAAATGACGACCTCGTCCTCTTTCGTTACGGTATCTTTTTCATGTATCTCGTTCGTTTTTTTCTGTTCACCGTCGGTCGAGGGGGCCGTTTTTCCCAGACTTACGGGTTTGGCGGTTGCTTGTACCTTTTCAACCCTCTTCTCGGGAGGCATGTCCCAGATGACGTATTCATCGTCACTCTCTATATAGCCCTCAACCATGAGAGGTTTTTCACTTCTGATTCCCTCCGTCTTTTCGGCCGCGGCTTCCCCGGATGGCCTGCCGTCCTTCTTCTCTTCCCTTCTCCCTGCTTCACGATCATCCTTGCCGCCTTCCAGAAGAAGCTCCTCAAGCGGTGTCCATTTATGGCCATGTTCATCGTACTTTTCCAATTCTTCAAGGGATATCCATGTACGGCCGTCATCATACTCCAGCTCGTCTTTCTTTTTTATCTCAATTACCGGCGCGGTTTCTTCTTCGTATTCCGTCTTTTCATCTTCCTCGGCGGGCGCCTCTTCGGTTTTTCTGCCATGTTTTATTATACGATCGACAATACGTTCTATCTCCGCCGTAAGGGCTATTTTCCGGTCGTCCACCCGTGACAAATCAGCAGACGAGGCTTTACCATCCTCCTCGATGGGTATAATGTCGAAATTATCAAGCCCTTCAATGAGCTCACTTTCCTTGATGAGAAGAATGTCTTCATTGGCGATCGATTCGGCTTCCCGCAGGTCAATTTTCCCGATAGCGCCAATGTCAAAATCACTGGGCAGGCTCTTCTTAACACTTTCCGGTAAGCTTATAATGGTGCTGTCGGCCTTGCCGCCCGCCTGTTGTATTATGTCTTTAGCCATATGGTAATCAGCACAGACCCTTTATAATTCAGTTTATTAAAGTCCGTCAATTGCGACATAACCTGCCCCTATTCCAGGACAGATTTACCTGTATATAATATCGATTATTCTGCAAAATAAATCAAGATATTTAAGTATCCTTTCCAAAACGGCATTAAAAACCATCATATAATGCGAACATGATAGTAATGACAATTTTTGTTAATCCGGCACGGCCCATCCATTATATCCATACTTCCTAGGGATATTGTCAATGCGGCCAGTTCCGGAAACACCCTGTTTCTGCAGGTGTATCAGCTTGCAAAGTCCGATCCTGTTGATCCTCCGCCATAAAAAAAAGGATGGCATTTCTGCCATCCTTTTTTTATATTGAGTTATAAGATAGTTTTTTATCTGCTGGCAACCTTAATTCGCGCCTTGACACGTTTCTCTTCGCCCTGGAACCTGACCCATTCGGGGGAAAACGCCTTGATCTCCCTTTCCTTTTGCTCTTTCAGCTCTTTCAGCTTTTCTTCAAGGGCGGCCTTGTCCAGTTCATCCTTCTTGCTCGCTGTTTCTGCAATGATAATCAGCTTATTGTCGCGTATCTCCACAACACCGCCTTCCACGACGAAGTATTCGGTCGTTTTACCGTCCTGCAACCGAACTTCACCGATACCCAGTTCTGAAATAAGTGGAGCATGATCGACGAGGAAGCCCATCTCGCCATTGTGCGCCTGCACCACGGCAAATGCGACTTCACCTTCGTAAAGATATCGGTCCGGCGTTAAGATGCTGCATTTTATCTTCTTCATTGGTTATTAACCTTGTAATTTTTTCGCCTTTTCGACGGCCTCTTCGATCGGGCCCACCATATAGAAGGCCTGCTCGGGAAGATTGTCATACTCCCCATTCAGCAATCCCTTGAAGCTCTTGATCGATTCTTCGAGTTTGACATACTTGCCTTTATAACCGGTAAACTGCTCGGCCACGAAGAAGGGCTGCGACAGGAAACGCTCTATCTTCCGTGCGCGCTGCACGAGAAGCTTATCTTCTTCCGCGAGCTCATCCATGCCGAGAATGGCGATGATGTCCTGAAGGTCCTTGTACCGCTGGAGGATCCGTTTTACTTCCATGGCCACATTGTAATGCTCTTCGCCGACCAGTTCAGGAGCGAGGAGCCGGGATGTGGAATCGAGGGGATCAACGGCAGGGTAAATACCCTTCTCAGCGATCTGACGGGAAAGAACCGTCTGGGCATCGAGGTGGATGAACGCGGTCGCCGGCGCCGGGTCTGTCAGGTCGTCAGCGGGAACGTATATGGCCTGCACAGAGGTGATGGAGCCGTTTCTTGTTGAAGTGATCCGCTCCTGGAGCTGACCCATCTCAGTGGCCAGTGTCGGCTGGTAACCAACGGCGGACGGCATCCGGCCGAGGAGGGCCGATACCTCGGAACCCGCCTGGCTGAAACGGAATATATTGTCAATGAACAGGAGAACGTCACGTCCGGACAGGTCCCTGAAGTATTCGCACATGGTCAGAGCGGTCAGACCGACACGGAGACGGGCTCCGGGAGGCTCGTTCATCTGGCCGTACACGAGGCAGGCCTTGCTGATAACGCCCGACTGCTGCATCTCGAGCCAGAGGTCGTTACCTTCACGGGTACGCTCGCCAACACCGGCAAATACCGAATAACCGCCGTGCTGCTGGGCAACGTTGTTGATCAGTTCCATGATAACGACCGTCTTGCCGACGCCAGCGCCGCCGAACAGACCGGTTTTTCCACCCTTAATATAAGGTGCCAGGAGGTCGATAACCTTGATTCCGGTTTCGAAAATCTCGGCTTTCGGCTCGAGTTGGTCAAACCGGGGGGGAACCTGGTGTATCGCCCTTTTTTCCTTGGCGTTTGAAGGTCCCTTGTTGTCAACGGTTTCGCCGAGGAGGTTGAAGATCCTTCCCAGGGTCTCTTCGCCGACCGGAACTGAAATGGGAGCGCCGGTGTCGACTATCTTGGCGCCGCGTGGAATGCCGTCAGTTGATGCCATGGCAACCGCCCGGACCCTGTTTCCGCCCAGGTGCTGCTGGACTTCACTCACGAGCTTCCGCTTTTCGCCCATGACTTCGAATTCAAGAATCAATGCGTTATAAATTTCGGGTAACTTTCCCTCTGCGAATTCAGCATCCAGGGTTGATCCAATTACCTGAACTACCTTTCCGATATTCTCGCTCATGACAAACTCCTTACTATCATAGTATCAATCAACGAATATATATTTCTATTTGAGAGCCGCGGCGCCGCCGACGATCTCCGAAATCTCCTTGGTGATCTTGGCCTGACGGGCGCGGTTATATGTGATCGTAAGATCCCGGATCATTTCAGAAGATGCGTCGCTTGCATTCTTCATGGCCACCCGCCGCGCGAACTGCTCTGAAAAGGAAGACTCGAGGAAGCAAGTGTACAGCTTCACTTTCAGATACAGCTGAATGAGGTAGGCGAAAATCCTCGTGGGATTCGGCTCGAAGTAAAATTCGAGCTGCGCCCCGGGATACATGTCTTTGATTTCCTCCTCTTCGAGAAGAATCGGAAGAAGCCTGGTCATCGTCGGCTTTTGAGAAGATGACGATTTCACTTTTGTATAGGATATCCAGATCTCATGGAACTCACCGCTGAGGAAGAGGCTCCTCAACTCGTTCCCTATAATTGCGGCATCTTCAAAGTTCAGCTTGTCCTCGGGGTTTATCATGGACTTGAACATAGGCATCTTCATGAAATTGTAGAAAGCGATTGCCTTTTTACCCACGACATACACCTGCGTGTCTCTCTGCTCTTCGGCAAGCTTGTTCTTGAAGTTCATCGTGTTTTCTATAACGTTGGTGTTATAGCTGCCGCACAGTCCACGATTACCCGTAATCTGCAACACCAGGACCCGCGCCGGATCATCAGATTCCCTGAAATGGGGGTCTTCCGATACCGTGACGCCCGAGTTGACCAGGTTAGCTAGAATCTCATTGACCTTCAGCTCGTACGGTTTGGTCATTTCGAGCCGTCCCTGCATCTTCTTCATCTTCGCGGTCGACACCATCTCCATGGTACTGGTGATCTTCCGGGTATTGCTGACGGATTTTATCCTCTTTTTTATATCCCTTTGAGTAGCCACAGTCTAATACCTTCGTAGTTTATTTGCTTACTTCTGCCATATAGCGATCTACAAATTCCTGCGTCGCGTTTTTAAATTTATCTTCGCTCTGGAGTACGCCGGTCGAAGAAATTTCCGAAAGCAGTTCTTTTTGTGAGCTCTTCATGTAAGCCAGGAATTTTGCTTCAAAATCCTTAACTTTCTCAACGGGCACCTTGTCCATATATCCCTGGGTGGCGGCGAATAGGATTGCCACCTGCTCTTCGACAGCCATGGGAACATACTGACCCTGTTTCAAAACCTCGACAAGCCTGATACCGCGGTCGAGCTGTTTCTGGGTCGCGGCGTCGAGTTCGGTACCCATCTGGGCAAAAGCCTCAAGTTCGCGGAACTGGGCAAGGTCCAGACGGAGAGAGCCGGCATATTTTTTCATGGCCTTGATCTGGGCGTTGCCGCCGACCCGAGAAACCGATATACCGACGTCAACGGCGGGACGGACACCTGATGCAAAAAGGTTCGGCAGCAGGTAGATCTGTCCGTCAGTGATAGAGATGACGTTTGTCGGAATGTAAGCGGAAACCTCACCTTCCTGTGTCTCAATGATCGGGAGCGCCGTCAGGCTTCCGCCGCCAAGCTCTTCAGAAAGTTTAGCCGAGCGCTCGAGGAGACGGGAATGGCAGTAGAAAATGTCGCCGGGATACGCTTCACGTCCGGGAGGCCTCCTGAGCAGCAGGGACATTTCACGGTACGCGTTGGCCTGTTTGGTTAGGTCGTCATATACACAGAGGGTGTGTCCCTTCTTTTCATACATGAAATATTCCGCCATGGCCGTTCCGGCGTAGGGCGCAATGTACTGCATCGGAGCGGGGTCTGACGCATTGGCGGTAACGACGATGGAATATTCCATGGCGCCGTACTCTTCAAGTTTTTCCACAACGGCGGCAACGGTCGAAGCTTTCTGACCGACGGCAACGTACACGCATATAACGCCTTTGCCTTTCTGGTTAATAATGGTATCGATCGCAATGGCGGTTTTACCGGTTTTCCGGTCGCCTATGATCAACTCCCGCTGTCCCCGTCCGATCGGCGTCATGGAGTCAACGGACTTGAGACCGGTCTGGAGCGGCTCTTTAACAGGCTGGCGGGACGCGATGCCGGGCGCCGTGAATTCGAGGGGCCTGTACTTCTTGATGTTGATCGGTCCCTTGTTGTCAACCGGAACTCCAAGAGGCGTAACTACCCGGCCGAGCATTTCCTCGCCTACCGGAACAGCCAGAACCCGGTTGAGCCTCTTGACGCTCTGACCTTCCTTGATCTGCAGGTAGTCGCCGAGGATAGCGGCGCCGATAGAATCTTCTTCAAGGTTAAGAACCATCGCCTGGATGCCGTTGCTGAACTCAAGCATCTCGCCGGACATCGCGTTTTCAAGGCCATGAATCCTGGCGATACCGTCGCCGACCTGAATAACCGTACCGACTTCGCTGACGTCCAGAGTGGATTTATATCCTTCGATCTCTTTCTTTATGATAGATTTTATTTCTTCAGTTTTAATCTTCATAGGCCACTTCACTCCTGACTTTGCTATTTAACAGATTATTCTTTATATTTTTAAGATCCTTTGCCAAAGATCCGTCAATTACAGTGTCACCTACTTTAATAATTATACCACCCAGTATGCTCGCATCAATCTTTTCGCTCATTATGACATCTTTCTTCATTACATCTTTCAGTTTGGTGGTCAGCTTGCTTTTTACCGATGAATCCATTTCTGCAGAAGTAATAACGGTAACCTTCTGGCGGTTGTTAAGATTGTCCACAAAAGCCACCAGAGCATCATTGATGTCAACGATGGCCAATTGCCGATCGTTGTCTATGAGCACTTTCAAAAAATAAATGATATAATCGGAAAGTTTTCCTTTGAAGATCTTTTCCACAAAATCCTTCTTGTTATCCTTGGTTATGCCCGGTGAAACAAGAAAGTTTTTAAAATCTTTATCCGTCTTCATCAGATCGGCAAGAAAACTTATTTCCTCTTCGATTTCAGGCAGGATTTTCTTGTCCTGGGCCAGTTCAACGAGAGAGGACGCATATACACGAGCTATATCCTTCGCCGCCACGTTATTACCCTGTTATAAAGATTAAATATGAGGACAGTTCAGCAAATTACTGAACTGTCCCTATTTTATTCAAAGCTTCTTCGACAAGAGCTTTCTGATCTTCAGGCTTAATGTTCTTGTTTATTATCTTCGACGCAATTTCAGTCGACAGCAGAACAACTTCCGTCTTGATGTCCAAAAGCGCTTTATCCTTCGCAAGGTCGATCTCTTTCTTGGCGCGATCCGCAATAGTCCTGGATTCGGTGGTCGCCTTTTCCACGATCTCGGCCTTCATTTTCTCGGCCTCTTCCCTGCCCTTGGCAATGATCTGAGACGCCTCATTGCGGGCGTTGTCCATCATGGCCTTGTGCTGGCTCAGCAGCTTTTCAGCTTCCTGACGGGTCCGCTCTGCGTTATCGATGTCAAATCGAATCTTTTCTGCCCTGGCGTCCAGTGCGTCGACAATCGGCCTCCACGCGGCTTTCCACATGATCAGGACAAGCACGATGAATGTAATGATCGTCCACAGCATTAGACCTGGATCGACCCTGAGCAATCCTTCTTTCAAGAATTCCATATAACTTACCTTCTTTAAAAAGCTAAAACTCTACTAAGCGTATGCAAGAAAAGGCAACTGCTTAGGCTTTTATTACTTTTTCACTTCTTCCGCTGCCGCAGGAGCTTTTTCAGCTGTGGGCTGAACCGGCGTCTGCTGCTTCTGGATGGCGAGCATGAAGGTAATAACGAGAGCGAAGAACGTAAAACCTTCGATAAGAGCCGCTGCGATAATCATAGCCGTTCTGAGGTCGCCGCTCAATTCAGGCTGACGAGCCATGCCTTCGATAGCGCCAGAGGCCAGACGGCCGATACCCATTGCAGCGCCGATAACAACAAGACCAGCACCTAAACCAGCTCCCAGATACGACAATCCTAAATATTCCATCATTTCCTCCTAGGTGTTTTGATACTTAATTTTACCCCTTTATGTTAAATTAATTTACAAGTAAATTAATTTATGTGCTATCTCCCTTGTCATCAATGCGCGTGCATCGATGAGCCGATAAACATGGCCGACAGGCCGGCAAAGATGAACGCCTGGATGAATGCCACCAGAAGCTCCAGCATGTAGATCATGAGGGACCCGAGGACCGATCCTATCCCCACGAACAAGTTCTGGAACATCATGACAAGAAATATGAATATAAGGATGACAACGTGTCCCGCGGTCATGTTCGCAAAGAGACGGACAGTGAGCGCAAACGGCTTGATCAGCAATCCCACAAGCTCAATGGGCCACAGGAGCAGAATGCCGAGTATGAAGGGCACGCCGTGGGGAACCGTGCCCTTGTAGAACCAGAGCGGGCCCTGCTTGACAACGCCCACGCCGATCATGCCGCAGAGGGTCAGGACCGCCAGCCCGCCGGTCACCGCCAGGTTGCCGGTTGCTGTCGACATGCCGGGCAGAAGTCCCAGCAGATTGCAGAACAGCACGAAAAAGAAAAGCGTCGCGAAGTAAGGGATGGCCTTCTTCACATACTTCCCTTCAAAATTTGGCTCAACGATGTTATCATACACGAAATAAATTATCAGGGCTTCCCACATGTTTACCCATTTCGAATCGGAGCCCATTTTTTCTCTTTTCAGTTTGAACGCGAGGGGAATGAAAACAACGAGGCAGAGGAGGAAGGCAAGCCACATCATCATGACCCACCGGGTTATCCGCATGTCGAATACGCCGAAGAGCTTGTCCTTGAGGGGACCCTCATTGACATGGGCGATGGCGTTGTTGATCGCTTTCAACTGTGTGGTGATTACATTATCTTTGTGTGAGGCGTGTTGATGTTTAATGACGTTGTCAGTAAGGTGGCTGGTAACGAGTTCACCGACACCGCTCACTTCATGAGGATGCTCGGAGGGAGCCATAACCAGCATCAGGAAAAGAACATAAGCAACAATTACTATGACAAGTGGAATTATCCGTTTCACGGGAATCTCCTACAACTTTGGTTTACTTTTTATCTATCCAACCTAAAGCGCATCAGTAAGATGCTCTTAACCAATTATCCTGTTTTCCAGTGCCGCTATAAATATACTCTCTATTGATGACCATTTAAAAAAATAAGTGTTAAAAATCAAGATTAATTCACCTGAGCCATTTTTTTCTTTCCTGATTTTCCTTACTCTTCTCTTTTGCATCAATCTCCATAAGTTGCTTTATCAGATGGTAGAAGCCGATCCCCATTCCGGCAAAGGCCCCGATGATTGTGAGCACCGGCGTTCTGTCCAGGTACTCATCAAGCTTATATCCGCCCACAACAAACAGCGTTACTGTCGCGGCAAGTTGAATTCCTATCGTTGAATATTGAAAAACCGCATAACTCGTTTTTTTCTTATTCAATGAGTTCGAAATTCCTGATAAAATTTTACATTCAACTTACACTTGTCAGCATTTTTTTTATTAGGTAATTGTCAAGGGTTTTTCATTATGGCCGCTTTGTTTTTTTGGTTGAACATGAAAAATAACAATTTATGGGGATGACCTTCCCCCTGAGTTCGGTGAATCATCGCCCTTCGGAAGGCCCGTTTCATCATGCATATCCCAGAGCCGCATTCATGCGCCGGATTGCTGCAATTGCCAGGACAAACAGGATGAAAATTCAAGCATCTATCAGGACATGTCGATAATAAAAAAGCCAGATCAAAAACGGATTGCGGGTGCCGCTGAGGGGCCATGGCAGCCGCCGCTCACCGGGCCTGGCGGGACAATCGACAGGGGACGCCGGGGGCGACTACACCATCAAGGGTAACGTATGAAATTATCTATCAGACTGATACAGAACCATGAAGAGATTATAGCCAATTGCCCTGAACTGGATATCAACTGCTACGGATCAGACAAGGATGAAGCGATTCGCAGGATAAAAAATGTCATTAATTTTTACGTGGATTCCGCAAAAGAGCTGGGCCTTGATGTCGAATCACTCACCGAGATATCCGTTGAGGGAGAAATGAACCAGCCCCTCGACGACACGGCAAGCTGCCAGCACCCCAATACGATCAATTAAATGCAAGGGCCTCGCGAGAGGCCCCTGTTGTTCATTCCGCCTATTTTCCTTCGAGCTCCGACTCGTCTATCTTGAACTTGTTGCTGTTGAGGAGGTCGGCAACCCATGCCTTGCGCTTCTCGGAGCGCTTGATGTCATACATCCTGCGGTCGATATTCTGCCTGGCTTCCTCGAAGGGTATGACCTTCTTAACGCTCTTGCCTCCCTCGTTCACATTTCTCGTGTACATGCGGTCGAGGTTCTTGGTGTAATAATCGCGGACGTCCTGGGGAGTGACCGTTATGTTGGTGAGAACGGCTTCCGACTCGTACGTGCCGGCGAGGTTGTAATCGATGAAGTATTTCAGCTCGTTCTTGAACTTTTCATCCTTGTCCAGGCCCCGCCTGATTGCCTCGCGCTTGAGCACCTCCTCCCGTAAAAAGCGCTTGGAGAGCTCGCGTTTCATTTTTTCATCGACCGGCATGCCCGGGCGGCCCATTTTTCTCCTCTTGTCCATGATGAAATCGACAAGCTTGTTCAGGTCCGCAACCTTGAATTCCGCCGGGCCCACCTTGTATATCAACGCAGTCGGGTCAAAGAATGACACGGTCTCGATGTTGTTGACCACGTCCTTTGACTTCATCAGCGAATCCTGGAGACGGACCGACGAATTATACATGAGGCGCCGCTTGAGACCCGCCTGCTGGTTCTTGTCCTCGATGACATCCTCGATATTGTCCTCGGTTACCTTTTCCCGGTCCTCGACCTTGATGATATACACGGCATTGCCGACCCTCACCGGCTCCTTTGTATACTCACCCTCCTTTACGGCAAAAACGGCCTTTGAAAATTCCTCACCGCGCATGCCCTGGATAATGTATCCTATGTCGCCGCCCTTTCTCTTGGAAAAGTCATCGGAGTATTTTTTGGCGAGATCATCAAACGTGGCGCCCTTGTTCAGTTCGTCGATGATACCGCGCGCCTTGTCCATTTTCTCCTTGAAGGCCGCCTCGATCTCGGCATCGGAGAGCTTCTGGCGGTTGTTTTTATCGATCTTGTAGTTCTTTACAGTCAGCTTTATGATGCGCGCTTTCGCCGCGTCCTCGCTGAACTTGCCCTCGCTGCTGATGAGCTTGCCCAGGTACTGCGCATAAAAACCCCTCGTCGCGAGGTTTGTCAAAAACAGGAAATCATCCTTCTTGTCAAAACCGGCCTTCCGCGCTTCCCGGACAATAAGTTTTTCAGTGGCAAAACGCTCAAGGTGGTTCTTCTGCTCGGATTTCTTCTTTATGATCGCATCTTTAGCCATTTTACGGGCTTCGAGCCATTCATAAAATTCCCCCCTGGTGATCTGGCCCCCGTTGTATGTGGCAAGAACATCACCAGACCTCTTGCAGGCGGCCGCACTGACGATCACGGCCAATACGAAAATAAAAACGACGCTCCTTTTCATGTACCGACTCCCGAATTAATAACATTGTGGATTAAGGACATAGCAGAGGGGCCGTGTTACAAAATGTCAAATGAATTTCATCGGGGGGCCGGTTTTTACCGCCGGTGGGAGGAAGACCCGGCTGCCGCGGCACGGGAACAGATTTTTCCTAAAACTGGAACCGCGTACCCAGCTGAAGATTGATATCCTTGCCGTTGGTTATATTGACGTCGGTTTCAAGGGTGATCTTCAGGATCCAGATGTTGATTTCCAGGCCCGCGATGAAAAGGCCCATGAAGGGCTTCGGCTTCTTTGAATATTCACAGCGGGCGGTGATATAGCCGAGGGAGCCGAGGGTCGTGCTGGTAATGGGGCCGACGCCGCTTCCGTCGAGCTTGATGCGGCCCCAGGTCAGGGCGAACCCGAAACCGGCGTACAAATCAAAGATCCAGAGAAAATTGATATACGCCGTGGCCTGGGCGTTGGCCCCGATCATCTGCCATTTCAGGTTGAAATTGTAATATGCCGTAAAAAGGACATCACGGTAACTGCCGCCGACGTAGATGTTCTGCAGGGTGTAATCATAACTGCCATTGATGCCGGTGATCCCGTCCATGAAATCGCCGCCGGCGGCAATCGTAAACCCGCCGAAGCCCAGCAGGTTGGGCAGCACATCTTTCTTGCCGACCAAATTTTTGCGGAGCTTGAAGCCGGCCGAATAAAAGTTGAACTTGCCCATTTTGGCTGATTTCTGGTTCAGCGGGGGCCGGTAGATGGCATCGGTAAAAATCATCAATTTGAAGAGCACGTCAAAGCCGCCTTTCAGGCCGAAGCCGAAATTGAGGACCGGGTTGGGGGCGTACGCGGGATAGATGCTCTTTTCCCGCGGTATGCTTTCATCGTAATATTTCATGTTTGAGCAGCCGAGGGTGAAGGAAACGCCGAAATACATGTGGGGAAAATCGCCGATCAGAGCGTCCCCGACCGGGTACCCGCCCACATTGGTGAGGGCAAACGCCGCGGGATAATTCCTGAAATTTTTCCATATGACGTTGTCGAGCTCTTGAATGGTGGTGAGCACCCCCTGGATCGGCACAATAGGCGCCTGGGACATGTCGACGAAAATCCATGGATAAGCCGAGGTCAGCGGTATAAAGGAAAACAATGTAGTTAAAAGAACTGTCTGCAGTATGCGCTTCATACAATATCCCGGGTGGTAATTACCTCTATTGTCGGTATAAAACCATGGATTTCCCACAGCTTTATGACGTTTCTGTATTACGCAACAGCCTTTTTATGCATCAGCCGCTCTTAATCATTACTGACCTGCACGGCCGGGTTTACGACACTTACATTAAAAATACCTACCGGTGGTCATTTTGTCAAGGTATTACTGAAAAGAGGGAACTACGCGGTGAGGATAACAGGCCCGGAGCCGGTTACGGCAATGGTATGCTCGAAATGGGCCGAGAGGCTGCCATCCGCCGTCACCGCGGTCCACCCGTCATCGAGGAGCCGGACCCCGTACCCCCCTTCATTGATCATTGGCTCCACGGCGAGGACCATGCCCGGCTCGAGGACGATGCCGGTTTTTTTCTTTCCGTAGTGGGGAACCACGGGAGGCTCATGGAGGGCGAAGCCCACGCCGTGGCCGGTATAGTTCCTCACCACGCTAAAGCCGCACGACTCGGCATATTCCTGGATGGCATTGCCGATATCTCCGATCCTGTTACCGGGCATCATCACTTCAATTGCTTTTTCCAATGACCGGCTGGTCGTTTCAGACAGCCGCCTGGCGTTATCCGTGATCCGCCCGGCGGAGAAAGTTTTGCAGGCGTCGCCGAAGTATCCGTTCAGGACCACACCGATGTCGATTTTCACCAGGTCACCGGTCCTGATTTTCCTTTTCTTCGATGGGATGCCATGGACGACTTCATCATTGATGGATATGCACGATGCCGCGCTGTAGCCCGGCACCGTCTTGAAAGCCGCCCTCCCCTTTTTCTTGATTATCATTGAATCGATCATCGTGTCGATTTCCCAGGTGGAAAGACCGGCAAGAGAGATCCGTGAAATTTTTTTGAAAATATCGGCGATGATGATGCCGGCGTCCCGTATGCGCTTTATATCGTCAGGAGATTTGATCCGTACCCGGTTGTTTCTCATAATCCTCGATCAGCCCCTGACGCCCGGCGCCGCGACGGAACAGGCGCCGGCATGTCACCGGTCCTACGCCTCGGCCGCCTGGGGCGCCTCGGGCTTTCCATTTTCCTTTGTCCTGTCCGTAAGGCCGGCGGCAGCCTTTATCTTTTTCTCTATTTCCTGCGCCACGGCGGGGTTATCCATGAAGTATTTCTTCGCGTTCTCGCGCCCCTGGCCGATCCTCTCTTCCCCGTAGGAGAACCAGGTCCCCGACTTCTTGACGATATCGAACTTCACGCCGAGGTCGAGAATATCGCCGACCCGTGATATACCGGAATCGTACATGATGTCGAACTCGGCCTGCCGGAAGGGGGGCGCCACCTTGTTTTTAACGACCTTGACCCGGACCCGGTTGCCGATGGCTTCCTCCCCGGACTTAAGGGTCTCGATCTTGCGAATATCGAGGCGGACGGACGAATAGAATTTGAGGGCGTTCCCGCCGGTCGTCGTTTCGGGCGAACCGAACATGACGCCGATCTTCATGCGGATCTGGTTGATGAAGATGACGCATGTCCTTGACTTGGATATGACCGCCGTCAGCTTGCGCAGAGCCTGGCTCATGAGGCGCGCCTGCAGGCCCATGTGGGAATCGCCCATGTCTCCGTCGATCTCGGCCTTGGGCACCAGGGCGGCCACGGAGTCGATGACGATGATGTCCACCGCGCCGGAGCGGACCAGGGCTTCGACGATCTCCAGGGCCTCCTCGCCGGTGTCGGGCTGCGAGACCAGGAGTTCGTCGGTCTTCACCCCGAGCTTAGACGCGTAGGCAGGGTCAAGGGCGTGCTCCGCGTCGATGAAGGCGGCGACGCCGCCCGTCTTCTGGGCCTCGGCAACGATGTGCAGGGTAAGAGTGGTCTTGCCGGAAGACTCCGGCCCGTATATCTCCACGACGCGCCCCCGGGGCACGCCGCCGATGCCGAGGGCGATGTCCAGCTCCAGGGAGCCGCTCGATATCGCCTCGATCTGGACCACCTTGTCCTCGTCGCCGAGGCGCATGATTGACCCCTTGCCGAACTGTTTTTCTATCTGCAGTATTGCCGATTCCAGGGCCTGGGCCTTCTGGTTGCTTTCTCTTTGACTCATGTCTTTCTGTTCAGCCATTTGATTACCTCGAATAGATGTATGATGGATTATGTTGAATATACGAATATACCGTTACCATATTAAAGCTTATGTCTCATATTTTTTGTAAAGTAGAAAAAAAATTCACGGCCCGTGAAAAGATTGATATATGAACGGCATGATTATGTCAAGTAAAAAATACTACATTTTTGTTAAGTACCGATAACTATCCCTCCCCCCCACCTGTATAGCCGTCTTCGGCGCAATGAGCATTATCCAATCAGAACACCCAGCCGGCATCATTATTCACCCGGAAAAGTGAACATCTGTACATATTATAGTAATATCTTGACAGAGACCATGCCTGCTGTACCATCACGTTTCATATATAAAAAGACCATTATTATTCATGCATGGGGGGCGTTCCGCCACAAGACGTCATGACTGCGAAGACGGAATCATCAGCATAATCAATTATGAAAACTCACCTGAGATTTGCCAATCGTGAACTTGAAAAGGCATTTTTAGTGCATTATGCCGAAATAGCCATCCCGGGGATACGCATGGGGTACTGGCTGGCTACCATCCTCTATGCGATATTCTGCATCCTCGATTATTTCCTGATGCCCGAATCATACCGCACCATGTGGTTCATTCGGTTCGCCGTTGTAATACCGGTGGCCACGGTGACATACCTCATGACCTATAATAAATCGCTCCACCGGTATATGCAGTTTGCCATATCGGCAAGTTCGCTGGTCATGGGACTGGGCATTGTCGCCATGATGGCCCTGGCCCGGGAGAGCGAGCCCGGGTACACGTTCTATTACGCGGGGATCATACTGGTCATCATGGGGATAGCGACGCTGTTCGGGCTGAGATTTCATTACGCCGTGTTCTGCCTGCTGTGCCTTGTTGCCGGCTACGAGTTTTCCCTGGTGTTCATCCAGCAAATCTATCCAAGCAGCACGCCGGACGCGAAAAGCGTGATATTCATCAATAATAACTTCTTCTTTCTCGGGGCAAACATCATGGGCATAATAATTGCCTATCTCTTCGAGATATCCAAGAGAATCGAATTCCTGCAGCAGGAGGAAATCAAGAGCAGGAACGCGGAGATAATCCAGCACGCCAGGGAGATGAAACGGGAGCTCGAACTGGCCAAACAGCTCCAACTGCGCCTGCTTCCGGACGTGTATCCCGAGGTTCCCGGCGTGAAGTTTTCCCTGCTCTACAGGCCCATGGAAGACCTGGGAGGCGATTACTATGACTATATCAAATTCACCGAAGAGCATAGGATCGGGATCTTCATCAGCGACGTGTCCGGCCACGGCCTTCCGGCCGCCCTCATCACCAGCATGCTCAAGTCGCTCATAGCCGCATCAGAAAAAGTAAAATTCTCCGTCTCGGGATTTCTGCAGCATATCAACACCCACGCCTCGGGCATTATCGGCGACAACTTCATCACGGCCCTCTACGCGCTCTACGACTCCCAAAGCCGGACCCTGAGGTTCGCCCGGGCGGGGCATCCCTACCCGTTGATACTGAGGGACGGAAAGGTTATCCAGGTCAAATCGAAGGGCGGCATGATCGGCTATAACCCCTATGCCAGTTATGCCGAAACCGAAGTCCAGCTGGAACCGGGCGATAAGGTATTGCTGTTCACCGACGGATTGATAGAAGAAATAAACGACGCAAGCCAGTCCTTTGAATCAACCTTCATGGAAAAAGTGCTTCCGTCACTTTCCATGATGCCCATCACGGACGTCGTGGCGGTTTCATTCCGGAGGCTCGTGGAGTTCAAGGGGAGCAGCAATTTTATGGACGACATTTGCATCCTTGGCATGGAGGTGCTCTGAGGCGCCATGCAACAGAAGAAGAGGGGATGACGCGTTCATGAAAACACCGCAGGGAATCACACCGTATATCCTTCAAATGGCCGTGCTGGGAGTCGGCATTGCCCTGATCGCGACCGGCAGAAGCTGGAACGATCGCATCCTCGCCACGGCCTCGGGAATATTTTTCATCAACATCTTCTGGGTGACGATGGTGCTGGGGAACGATTTCAAGGCATGGTCGTTTATACGCAATACGGCCGCCGGCAACACTTTCATGATCGGATTGATAATCGCCAACCTCGTTTTTATCGCGGTGAGGGCCTTCCTCCGCCTGTTGTAATAACGGAAACCCGGCGGGAAGATAAAAAAGGATGTGATCCTCTCCACCGGCATGCCCCTGGGTTTTAAACCGGTAACAGCGGACGGTGCCCCCTCCGCGACCTTACCCTGAGGAATCACGCATGAACACACGGATCACGGAATTATTCACGATCAAATACCCGATCATTCTCCCCGGCATGAGCTGGATCAGCGTGCCGGATCTGGTTGCCGCCGCATGCAACGCCGGCGGCAACGGCTACCTGGCGACCGGGCCCTTGAGCCCCGAACAGACGCGGGCATCCATACGGAAGATCCGGGAGCCTACCGACAAACCCTTCGGCTTCGGCGCGGCCCTCATCATGCCCGGAGCGTGAGAATGCCGAGATCGCACTCCAGGAAAAAGTTCCCGTCGTCAACATATCACTGGGAAAAGGCGAGGATATCATTAAGCGGGCCCATGCCTATGGCGGCACGGTGACAACAACCGTAACGACGCTTCAGCATGCCCTGGCGGCGGAAAAAGCGGACGCCGACGCCCTTGCCCTGGGAGCGGAGGGGATCGGGATTGGGACGAGGCTTTCCATGTCAAAGGAAAGCCCGGTTAACAGCAAGACCCTTGATGCGCAGATTGAGGCCGGCATTGAAGACACCATATATTCACACCGCTTTAACGGTCTTAACTGCAGGGTACTGAAGACCCCTGCCGCTGAAAAAGCCATCAGCAGGGGCCGCAACCTTCCCAAAGGTCTCATCGCCTCCTTCGCCATCGCGAAGTGCCTCGACCTGTCATTGACCGGACGGGCCACATCGATACTTTCAGGCAAGGGAAAAGAAAAATCCGCCTCAGTCCCGGCACCGGCAGAAGCGAGAAAGAAAAAGAAATCAATGTCCCAGGGCCTCCTGCAGGGGCCGAAGATGGGAATGAACCTCGCCCACAAGGCCGCCGCACACGTCGCGATCCAGAAAGCGGCGCAGGAAGGCGACCTTGATCACGGCGTGCAGCTCGTTGGCCAGGTACAGGGCATTATCCACTACCTTCCGCCCGTCGCCGAGATCATCAGGGGGACAGTGAAAGAGGCCCGGGAGATCGGGAAGACGATCAATCTGAAAATGAAGTAGCATGCACCGGGAAGGAGATACGGGTTTCTCACGATAATCATGAAGGCAGCATAAAGGCGGGGATACTTACACCCGCCTTTGCCATCATACACGCTCAGCACCGGCGGCGCACACCATCAGTATTATCATTTAACGCCGCTCTTGCCCGAGCCATCCACCACCTTTATGCTATTCATGATGAACAACAACGGACCGGCTGAAAATTTCTTGTAGCTCTCTTCCCGGTCAATGTCGTAAATGAAAAAAAAGTTAGACCCCTTATGACGAAGGACCAGGGCAATGGCATAAATAATGTCCCCGCTATTCCTGTTTCGCATGCTTCCGCTGAACCCGAGGTTTTCGATGCCCGAGGGGAGTTTCAAATTTACGGACTTCAAATCGATCTCAGCATAGCCGACGAACGTGTCTTCCATGAATTTTTTAAGCACAGCGGACAGGTCCCGGCCGGGGTCAGGCTCGGGACCCAGTATGACAAAAAGCTCCGAACCGAGCGCATACCACTCTCTGGACGATGTGCTCCCGGATGCAGGTTTGCCGATAATCCGTTTTTCCTCTGCGGAAATGTCCCATCCCCGGGGGGCCTCCACGGATATCATCCCAAGTGACGCGTTCCCGGCGGAAAAGACATCGCCGCCGAGTACAACAACGGCGAGAACGGCCAGTAGAACCATTATCATTATCAGCGTGCTTCTTTTCATAACCGCGCCTCCATGAATATGAATATGCTATACTCCCTCGCTGATACTACCGTTCCCATTGCCGCCGTTCATGAGATCGCGCCGGCGCTGGCCCGCTATCTTCATGTATTCCAGCTTGTTCAGGGCGTCCACGAAGGAATGGATACCGGCGATGGACACGTCGATATTGGCGGCGCTGCCGAAAGCCTTGAGCTCCCTGCCCTCGTGCTCCTCTGACACCGTGCAGTGGACTTCAGCTATCGCGTCAGAACCGCCGGTGATGGCGACCAGATTGAAGGACGTGATCATCGCCGTGGTGCCCGTGATCCTCTTGACCGCCTTCACGCCGGCGTCGACGCCGCCGTTGCCGTGGGCGACCTCGAAGGCCTCGCGGTTTCCCTTCTTGTGGTCCTTGAGCGTTACCAGTGCCATGGGGGGCGAAAACATGCCGGTGGATATCTGCACGTTTTCGACCTTGTACCGCCGGTGTTCCTCACCCTTGAAGAGGGACTCCCCTACCAGGACCGAGAGGTCCTCGTCAAAGACCTCCTTCTTGCTGTCGGCCAGGGCCTTGAAGAGGCGGAAGAACCGCTCGGTTTCCTCCTTGTCCAGGTTATAGCCCAGGGAGGCGAGGCGGTCGAGGACAGCGTGGCGTCCGGAGTGCTTGCCCAGGACAAGGGACGATTTGGAAATTCCCACGTCCTCAGGCTTCATGATCTCATAGGTCATGGCGTTTTTCAGAAGTCCATCCTGGTGGATGCCCGATTCGTGGGCAAAGGCGTTGCTGCCGACAACGGCCTTGTTTGGCTGAACGGACACGCCGGTGATGTTCGTCAGGAGGCGGCTCGTGGGCACGATCTGCTTCGTGTTGATTCCGGTATGGACCTTGAAAAGGTCGCTCCTGGTCCTGATGGCCATCACGATCTCCTCCATGGAGGTGTTGCCGGCCCGCTCGCCGATGCCGTTGACCGTGCACTCGACCTGCCGGGCCCCCGCCTCTATCGCCGCGATGGAGTTGGCGACGGCCAGGCCCAGGTCATTGTGGCAGTGCACCGAGATGATGGCGTTCTCGATGTTGGAAACATGCTCGAAAAGGTAACGTATGAGCCGGTGGAAGTCCGAGGGAATCGCGTATCCCACCGTGTCAGGGATATTGACCGTTATAGCGCCGGCCTCGATCACGGCCTGGACCATCTCGGCAAGGTACACGGGATCGCTCCGGGTGGCGTCCATGGGCGAGAACTCGACGTTGTCCGTGTAGCTCTTCGCCAGCCTCACCGCCTCGACGGCCAGCTTCAGCACCTCCTCGCGGGTCTTCTTGAACTGGTGCTGGATATGGATATCGGAACTGGAAATAAACGTGTGGATCCGGGGATTATCCGCGCCCTGGATGGCCTTCCACGCGGTTTCGATATCCTTCTGGTTCGCCCTGGCAAGGCCGGCAACCTGCACGCCCCGGGCCCTGTCCGCAATCATTTTTACAGCCTCGAAATCGCCATCGGATGCGATGGGAAATCCGGCTTCAATGACATCGACGCCGAGCTTGATCAACTGGTCCGCGAAGATCATCTTTTCCTTCATGTTCATGGTGAACCCGGGTGATTGTTCACCGTCGCGGAGCGTGGTATCGAATATTACGACTTTATTTTTACTGTTATCTGACATAATGTTCCTCCTTATCTGGTCGGTGTGGTGATGCATGGGGTATACCGCTCACCCAAGCAACAAGGGGCATATAGCCCGCCACCTCCCCGGGATCAGGACTGTACAAGTGAAATCCATTCAATTACCTGCCTCATTAATCTTATTTTCAAAATCATTCCCAAAATATAAAAAAAGCCGCCACATTCTGTGACGGCTTTTTCTGGTATCAATTTTCAAGCGGGCATCACACAATATGGCCAAGGAGCGAACCCTCCAGGCATAACAACAGGCCGAGAAGCAGGTTTGATAGTGATGCCAACGTGTAATTCATAATTGCTGCCGGTTTCTATTCCTCTCATATAGTCGGTGTCGCACCTAACTAATATACAGCACCATTATCGTGACGGCCATTATTGTCAATAGAAAATTTCGTTTTTTTCCATATCGCCCCACTATCTTGAAATCATTAAAGCTTGACTTTCTGCGGCGCCGGTCCAACAATTATTCCCGGTTAAGACATGGACCGATCATGCGGCAGGTACAGGTAAAAGGATACATTCAGGTCTACAGCAGGAAGACCCGTGACCAGATTATGAAGGCCGGGGGAAAAATCCTGTCCGCAGCCGGCCTTGAAGGCATGACATCGGACCTGTTCGCCTGCGTGGACGAACTGATAAAAAACGCGGTAAAAGCCGATTATAAGTACATCCTACTCAGGGACCGCATCTTCAAAAAGCTCCGGCAGCTGCGGCCCGACAAGACCCCGGAAGAAATAAACCAGAACATCGACTCACTCATGAAACATGCGGAGAACTTCAACCGGATGGCGGAGGAGATTCTAAACAAAGAAGACCTGTCCGCCATTGTCAGGGAGATCCTGAACGAAGAATCAAAGCTGCTTACCATAAAAAACAGGGCCTACCTTGAGAAGAGGTCGTACACCAGAGAGGAAGAAAACGAGATCATGGGGCTTTCCATGATACGGGGCATGCAGAAACAGATCAGGGAACACAACATCAAGATAATGCTGCGCATCCAGGCCGACGACGATTTCATGTACATCGAGGTCACCAACACGGCCCCGATCCTCACCCGCGACATCAACAGGATACATGACAAGCGCGACGAACACCGCCGCTATCGAGAGGAAGGCCGCGAGCATGAGTTTTTCGTGGACAACATCGACACCAGCGAGTCGGGATTCGGTTTCGGATACGCCAAGATCGACGTCCTCCTATACAACATGGGGGTCACCAGCGAACGGGCGATCACTATCATTTCATCCATAAATACCACGGTCATGCTGACGCTGCCGATGGACCAATTGAGGAAACATTTCGCCACGTGACCGCCCCTGGCATCGCGCGGCGCTACATTGAATTACTGACCGCCCGCCGGGGGGTCAGAGGAGCGCCATGGAATCTTTTTTCGCCAACACCTTTTTATTCGGGGAAGACATCCTCAACAGCATTCATATATTCGCCGGATCGTGGCTGGACATGGCCATGCTGGTCATCACGTCGGCGGGAAGCGAAACCTTTTACATGATCGCCCTGCCCATCCTGTACTGGTGCTGGGACCGGCGGCGCGCCATTTACGTCGGGGCCGTGTTCCTTGTCGCCATGACCGTGAATGACGCGCTGAAATACCTCTTCAACAATCCCCGGCCCGATCCGGAAAAACTGATCCACGGCATCCGGGAACTGGCCGTGCAATACAAGCCGGGCGGACCCGGCTTCCCCAGCGGCCATGCCCAGGGATCGACGGCATTCTGGGGCACCATCGCGGTCATGGCCGGCACTAAAGCAGTGAGAATCGCCTGCCCGGCAATGATTATCCTCGTTACCTACTCCCGTCTTCACCTGGGAGTTCACTACATGGGCGATGTGATCGGGGGGCTGGTGCTGGGTGTTCTCTGTCTTGCCGTGATACTACCGGCAGCGATGGCCGCCGGGAAGTATTACCGCATGGTCAGTCCGATACTTATAACCATTGTTCTGCTTATTTTTCCCATTGGTATATACCTCACGGTTCCCGGACAATACATCAATACCACCATGGGGACCATATCCGGTTTCCTTATCGGCGCCCTCCTCACGGATGACCGCATTCGTTTCAACCCGAGGAACCGGCTTCCCTACCAGTTTGCCAAGATAGTTATCGGTATCGCCGTAGTGGCAGCCATCCGGTTCGGTCTGAAATTCATTCTACCCAACAGCCTGGAAGCGGGGTTTTTCCGATACTGGTGCATCGGCTTCTGGTGCTCCTTTGGCGCGCCTTATCTTTTCGGGAAAATTGCAGTACTAAGGGGGGAGGATGGGGATTTGCTCTGACCCCCGGGTCCGTGCTGCCGATAACTATCAAAACTAAGGGAAACCTGTGATCATGAATAACCGAACCGATGTTTACCGATAACAATCGTGGGGGTATAATGATAATTTGGGGGTTTACTCTGACCCCTAGCTTTTTTTACTCTTTTTTTACTCTGACCCCGGATTCAGAAGATAACACAAACCTTAACCACTGTTCACCGATAACTATCCCGATAAACAGGCTTCTTGTCTTTGTCGAGTTTTTGCGATCCTTGCCTCAATCCACCGGAACCAAGATTTTACTCTGACCCCGGAAGGCGACCCCGGAAGGCCGCTTACTCAACATATATCCTCGGGACCCTCAGGCTGATGTTACACAGGAACTCATAGGTAATAGTGCCGATCTTATCGCACAGGGACTCCAGGGGTATGACCGAGCCGTTCATCTCTCCGAAAAGGAGCACATCGTCGCCGTTGTACGCAGTACCGTCCATGCCGATGTCCACCATGACCTGGTCCATGCAAACGTTCCCAACAACAGGGTAGCGCTTGCCGCGCATGGCCACCTCCCCGCGGTTTGACAGGAACCGGCTGTATCCATCGCCATAGCCGATGGGCAGTGTTACAATGCGCGTCTGGCTCTTTGTGGTGTATGAATGATTATAGCTGATTCCGACACCGGCAGGGACAACCTTGAAATAGGAAACTTTCGTCTTCAGTGTCATGGCAGGCTGGAGTTTACGCCCGAGAAAGAGATGGTTCGGATCATACCCAAAAGGGTTGTATCCATACAACATGATGCCGGGCCGCACCATGTTAAAATGGGACCCCGGGCTCCCGATAATCCCGGCGGAATTGGCAAGGTGGACCAGCTCGGGCAGGACATTTCTCCGGGCCATGAAAGCCGCTATCTCGCCAAAGCGTCGGACCTGCGTGTCGGTGAATTCCCGGTCAGATTCCGCCCTGGCAAGATGGGAGAAGATGCCCTTAACGCTGATGCCGGGCAGTTCAAGAGTACGTTCGATAAACCGCTCGGCGTTGTACCAGTGCACCCCGATTCGCTCCATGCCGGTATCGATCTTGAGGTGCACCCTGGCAGTCTTTCCAAGCCGCACGGCGACCTCGGAAATTGCCACAGACTTATCGAAAGAGGAACTGGTTATTTCTATATCATGCTCAAGAAATTCCTCGACCTGGTCAGTGTTGATGGCGCCGCACACCAGGATCGGCGCGGTGATGCCGCTCTTCCGGAGATAGACCGCCTCTTCTAGATAAGCCACTCCGAGATAATGGGCGCCCGCATCAAGAAGGGTTTCGGACATGGTCCTGATGCCATGGCCATAGGCGTTGGATTTTACCATGGCCATGATCTTCACATTCGGGCCTGTGAGGGACCGCACGATCTCGAAGTTGTTGCGGATCCTTCCCAGGGATATCTCTGCCCTGGTTGGCCGGTTCTGATAGGTTTCGATATTTATCTGCATAGCACCGGTACGCTGCAACACCGGTAATGCAGAAAGAAAGATTTGTCAATGACTATACTCATTCCGATCCAGGCTTTGTCATCGAACCTTTGCCTTTACGATTTTACCGACACCGGTCAAGAATGTCCGCTCTTCAATCACCATTAAACCATGCCGGTTGAGGAAACCGTCAAGCCCCCCCTTCCCCAGCCAATCCCCGAAGTTGGCGTTATGTTCTTTTCCTGCGCTCATCTCGACAAAGCGGATCATCATTCCCTGGAGAGTGGAGGGGTACGGCGCTATGAAATCAGCGATGATAAATTCCCTGGCAACCTTCTTCACCTCCCCCATCACCTTGTCCCGAATTTCAGCGGGGATTTCATGGAGGAATTGCGTCATCACGGCATAATCAAATGTCCGGGATACCTTAGATGAAAGTTCGGTGGCGGACATCTGCAATATTTCCGCATTGTTGATGGATGCCGCGTCAAGTCTCTTCCGGGCAAAATTGACCATTTTGGGCGACAGCTCAATCCCGGTCACGTGGTAACAACGCTTAGCCAGCTCCAGAACAACACTTCCGGTACCGCAACCGACATCTATAATAGAAGAATTTTCACTTACATAGCGGGAAATCGGTTTTGCAAAAGATTTTCCAGCTATGGGATCGATCGTAATACTGTAGAATAATCCGTCATACCAGCGGGATTTGTTTTTGTTTTCATCCATATGATTCCCCCAAAATATTTTTTTATTCCGATAGATATGGGAAAATAGTTTTACTCTGACCCTTTAAGTCATTCTGATCAAGACATTGAAGCCACAACCCCGACAACGGCATGATGCAATGATAATCGGGACAAATACCAATATACATATGAATTGGTCCCGGGCAAAAAACAATGAAAAACCGTTATCGGTTCACTATCGAATCAATCAACTCCCGGGCATTCCGGTAGAACACCCGCTCATAGAATTCCGGCGATAGCCCGTAATCCGACAGCGTCGCGATTTCTGATTCACGGGGCATGATGAGGTTTGGGAAGTCTGACCCGTATAGGATGCGGTCCTTGTGCTTTTCAAGTTCCTCATTTCCCAGATTGAAGCCGCCCCTCCCCTGGAATTCCCTGAAGAATGCAAAGGCCGTGTCAAGATATAGCGCCGGATGATCCTCCAGGAGGTCCATGAACCCACGGTATTCCATGGCGCCCATGTGTGCCACATTTGCAGGTATATCCGGATAGCGATCGAGGAGCTTGTTGAATTCGGCCAGACCAACGAATTCGTTTCCCACCGGTCCGGTACCCACATGAAACAGGATACGCTTCCCGCGCTCCATTACCTTCTCATACATCGGGAATAACCGGTTGTCATGGGGAAAGAAACGCTGCACCAGGAGCTGAAGCTTAAATCCGAGAACGCGGGGGTGAGAAAGAACCCTATCCGCCATGGCCAGGCCATTTTCATCACCGGGATGATAGGCGGCAAAGCAGTAAAGTTCCGGAATACCCTCCAAGATTTCCAGGTTCCATGCATTCAATGCTTCGGCGACCCCTTCACGGTGGGCATAATTCGAAAAGACTATCTTCTGAACTCCTCTTTCTCGCAGATAGGAAATGCATTCCCGGTAATACATCCGGTATATGACGTCCCACTTGTAACACTTTGAGAAATATTCCCAGATGGCGTCGAACATCCTGTCAGGGAACAGGTGAACATGAAAGTCAATGATATCTGATGGAATATAATGAGCTGTCACGATATTTGGGCCATAAATAGAAATTATTCAGATCATATAACTGGCAATTTATTTCAAACTGTCAAATCATTTCGAAGAATTGTCCGGTATCTTAATTCATTGATCTACAATGTTGCTCTGACACTCAAGCGTAGTTATTGTTTAATAATTCTTTTATGATTTTTACTCTGACCCCATAATATAAATAATTCGTGCACAATATCAATTTACTGTTCATTATATGAGTACAGTCAGGAAAAAATAGCTTTTCTCTGACCCCCTGCCCACAAAAAACAAACGGGCAGTCATCTGACTGCCCGTAAATTTCACAAACCGAGAACAGCTATATCTCTAATAGCGATAATGATCCGGCTTGAAGGGTCCTTCTACCGAAACGCCAATATAATCCGCCTGCTCTTTTGTCATTATTGTTAATTTTGCCCCAAGTTTATCCAGATGCAGCCGGGCAACCTCTTCATCAAGTTTCTTTGATAGGGTATATACACCGATTTCATGCTTACCCTGAGCCAGCTCAATCTGAGCGAGGGTCTGGTTGGTAAAGCTGTTGCTCATGACAAAGCTGGGATGGCCGGTAGCGCAGCCGAGGTTGACCAGTCGGCCTTCAGCCAGGACGATGATGGAACGCCCCGATTCCAGGGTCCATTTATCAACCTGCGGTTTGATGGTGTCCTTTTTGCATTTAGGATTATTTTCAAGGTAATGCATGGCTATTTCGCTGTCGAAATGCCCGATGTTGCATACGATGGCTCCTTCCTTCATTTGCTCCATATGCTTTCCGGTTATGACATCCAGGTTGCCGGTTGCGGTCACAAAAATGTCCCCTTCCGCAACTGCATCGTCCATTGTTGTCACTTCATATCCCTCCATGGCAGCCTGAAGAGCGCAAATGGGATCAATTTCGGTGACAAGCACACGGGCACCGAAACCCCGCATCGACTGGGCGCATCCCTTGCCGACATCCCCATAACCGCACACGACAACAATTTTTCCCGCCACCATGATATCAGTGGCCCGCTTAATGCCGTCAGCAAGAGACTCGCGGCATCCATACAGGTTATCGAACTTTGACTTGGTCACGGAATCATTTACGTTAATTGCCGGGAAGAGAAGCTCCTTGCTCTTTTCCATCTGATACAGACGGTGGACACCGGTGGTGGTTTCCTCAGAAACGCCCTTCACTTTTGCCGCAATCTTTGTCCATTTTTGCGGATTGAGCTTTACGCTTTCTTTCAGCCGGTCAATAATGATTTTGAATTCCTTATTGTCATATTTTTCTTCAAGGATAGAGGGATTCTTCTCAACCTTCACTCCCTGATGTATCATAAGAGTGGCATCACCGCCGTCATCTACGATCTGGTCCGGTCCGGAACCATCGGGCCAAGTGAGGGCTTGCTCGGTGCACCACCAGTATTCCTCAAGCGTTTCCCCTTTCCAGGCAAAGACCGCCGCAGTACCCGCCTTTGCGATAGCAGCAGCGGCGTGGTCCTGCGTCGAGAAGATATTGCAAGAGGCCCAACGCACATCGGCACCCAGGGCCTGGAGGGTTTCGATAAGAACCGCCGTCTGTATCGTCATGTGCAGACTGCCCATGATTTTGAGTCCCCTAAGGGGTTTCTGGGTTCCGTATTTCTTCCTTACAGCCATGAGGCCGGGCATTTCGTCTTCCGCCAGCTGTATCTCTTTCCTTCCCCATTCCGCGAGTGAAATGTCAGCAACCTTGAAGCGGAGATCTTTATCCAGCGCCATGATATCTTTTTTCACAGTTACATTCATCACAATTCTCCTTACATTAATAATAGGATTTATATCTTCAGATTAAAATAATAAACCTGAATTTTTCCTGATAGTATATGGCAAGCCCGTTCATTGCAGGATCAAACCACTCATTGTTTTACAGAAACAAAAAGATCAATCTTCATATCGTCCCTGGCATCATACTGGACAAATTCTTTAGGAACAAATCCTCCAGCAACTAGCCAGCGTTCAATATTTTTCCTGGTGAAACCAAGCCAGCGGTGCTCGAATTTTTTTCGCATCTCTTCATTCTGATGCTTTTCAAGATCCACGATAATAAGCAAACCGCCTTTTTTCAATACACGGCCCGCTTCCAGTATGCTTGAATCAGGGGACGGAAGGTGGTGAAGAACCATATTAATGACAGCCACATCGGCTTCTTGATCGCGCATAGGGAGATGCTCCATTTCCCCAATCCGGAGCTCAATCCCCTTGCCGTTTAATGCAAGTTTATGCCCGGCTTCCTCAAGCATCTTCGGTGACTTATCCACACCTATGACACGTTTTGCCTTTTTCTTTATCGGCAGGAGCAACTCTCCAGTTCCGCATCCCAGGTCAGCGGCAATATTACAATTTGTTATTCTCCCCACTATCTCGTCTGAAATATTAATAGTCCCGATTATTCCGCGTTTTAAATCATCCCAATCCGATGCAATCGAGTCAAAGAAACGGGTTTTTTCCCTCATTCCTTCATCGAGGATCAACTTCATCTTTTCGTAATCAAGGTTTACATCATTATCGCTTTCGATAAAATCTTGAAACAATTTGTTGAACCAGCCTCCCTGCCCTTCCCGGGTTGCACTATAGAATACCCACAAACCATCACGACGGAACTTAAGCAGACCGCATTCAGTCAGTATCTTCAAGTGCCTTGAAATCCTGGGCTGGCCCATTCCCATTGCATTTACAATTTCGTTAACATTCAATTCATGATGAATGAGCAGATTGAGAAGACGCAGACGCGTTTCGTCAGCCAATGCTTTATAATATTGTACTGCTTCCATTAAATTACTATATCAATATATATTGATACAGTAATAATGGTTTCTCGCAAAGTCAAGGATTTTTTCATTTTTTAGAATTTATTGTTATATTTGCAATCCAGGTGTCAGAGTAAATCATACAACAGATAACAGCATGGGGATGCGTTTTATCAAATAAGTTTTTGGGGCTTCTCAATCTTTCTATGAAATCAGGCATACTTGGCAGAATAGATAAAACAATCACTTGATCGGCTGGATATATATAGTTGCGTCGGGGTGTTTCGCTGACATT